>WPCJ01323130.1_pt1 | contig 443412 bp, 396 predicted proteins | sample 5399831 | NCBI WGS metagenome assembly WPCJ01 (sample SAMN12869470, study PRJNA574797) | sludge metagenome | isolation source: wastewater treatment of pH10 | place: China:Beijing | collected 2019-05-20 | reverse complement strand
AACCTATAATAATAAAAGACCACATTTGAGTCTGAAAATGAAAACACCTAACTTTATACATGAAAAAAACCAGCCAGGAAACCTGACTGGTTAATATATTTTTATTCTAAAATCTGTCAACCTATTTTAGGACGACTCAATTTCTTGTTTGTTTTCCAGAACCGCCTTAATCATGGCATCTTCTTTTAATACAATTTCATAGTATTTGTCGTCTCCGTATAATTGTCTGGCAAATTCAGCAGCCAAATAGCGCTTAACCAGATTTTTGGTATGCTTCAGGTCGAGAAGCACTCCGTTTTTGATTAAATATTTTTGGAAAGTATTGAAATAGCTATCTGTCTGTTGCATTTTTGTCAAAAACTGCTGGAAGGTCAGGTTTTTAAAATCATTACGGTTTTTATCCAACTCTTCAAAAGCAAAATAGCCTACGAGTCCGGATTGCATCATGTAGGCAATGCTTTCTTCGCCGTGTTCTACTTCCAGAGGCACAAAAATATCCGGAACGATTCCTCCGCCACCATATACAATGCGTCCTTTTGGCGTCCTGAATTTTAGCGTATCGGCTACTTTTATACTGTCCGACTTGTATAATTCGCCAGACTCAAAACGTTTTTCAAATTCCTTAAAGTATTCTTCACTCCCTTTTTCATAAGATTTCTGGATGGAACGTCCTGTTGGCGTATAATAACGCGCTACGGTTAATCTTACAGCCGATCCATCACCCAAAGGCATTTCACGTTGTACCAGTCCTTTTCCGAAAGAGCGCCTTCCTACTATGAGTCCGCGGTCATTATCCTGAATAGCTCCAGCTAAAATTTCACTGGCCGAAGCACTGTTTTCGTTAATCAGTATATATACTTTGCCGGTTTCAAAACTCCCATCATTGGTAGCATAGGTTTTGTCTACTCTGCCTTTTTTGTTTTTGGTAAAGACAATAAGTGCGTTATCTTTGAGAAAATCGTCAGCTATTTCAATTGCCTTGTCCAGATAACCTCCGCCATTGTCACGCACATCAATTATAAGCGTTTTTGCTCCTTGTTTTTTAAGACTAAGAAGCCCACTTTCAAATTCGTCATAGGTAGTTTCTGCAAAACGGTTTATTTTTATGTATCCCACGCCTGGATTGACCATCACGGCAATGTCTACACTTTTGATAGGAATCACATCACGTCTTACCTTGACTTTTAGCTTTTTATTTTCATTTTTTCTGTAGATGGTAAGCTCCACATCAGAACCTACACTTCCTTTTAGTTTGGAAAAAAGGGTGTCATTGGTAATCTTACGACCAAAAAGCTTGTAATTGTCTGCGAAAAGAATTCGGTCACCCGATTTGATACCTGCTTTTTCTGAAGGCCCGCCTTCAACCGGTTTTATGACCGCTACCGTATCATTATACATGTAAAAATTAACACCAATACCCACAAAATCACCTTTCATACTTTGTGAAACCTGCTCAAATTCATTCTTGGCAATATAGACGGAGTGTGGATCCAATTTATCCAATATTCCGGTAACAGTCAGATCGACAATAGAGTCTGTATTGACATTGTCTACATATTCCCTGTCAATAAAATCGAGAAGTTTGTTGAGCTTGTTTTTGGGGCTGGTTTTGGAGAAAGCAACACCCTGGGTTGGAAAATTAAGCATTCCTCCCAAGACTACTCCTATTGCCAGGGCAGCAAAAATAACAAGTGGTAGATATATTTTATTGTTTTTCATTCATTTCGGTTTCAGAAATATGAACTACCTCAACGCCGGCATCTTTTAAAAATTGTATACCGGAATCATCCTTATAGCCTTCCTGATATACAACCCGTTTTATTCCCGACTGATGAATCAGCTTGCTGCATTCTTTACAGGGCGACAATGTAATATACAAAGTGGCTCCTTCACAAGATTGCGTCGAACCGGCTACTTTCAATATGGCGTTGGCCTCTGCATGAAGCACATACCATAATGTTAGCCCATCAGCTCCTTCGCAGGAATTTTCAAATCCGGATGGCGTTCCGTTATAACCGTCAGAGATAATCATCCTGTCTTTCACAATAATTGCGCCAACCTGTTTTCTTTTGCAATACGACAACCGGCTCCATTCTTTTGCTATGCGAAGATAGGCCTTATCATATTTGTTTAGTTTATTCAAATTCATACGTTTACGAAGAAATTTTTACGGCGATTGCCCCAAAGCCTAGTTGTCGCTTTGAAACCATTCTGCATAGGATGTTTCTGTTTCCTGTAGTCTCAAAGAATGCAGGGCTATGTTCTCCGGCAACCTGCTTTTGATTTTTTCAGCGAAATCAATCACCATATTTTCACTTGTTGGCTGATAACCTACTAAAATTACGTGATGGCCCCGGGTTTTTAGTTCTTCTGCCAATTCAACATGGGGCGTATTTTTATTAAAAACGGTTGCGTGGTCAAAAACATCTACAACTTCTTCGCGGACTATTTTTTTCAAGTCCGAAAAATCAATCACCATTCCAAATTTCACGTTGCTAGTGTCTGAAATCGGGGTTCCTATTACGGTTACTGACAATTTATAACTATGCCCGTGTACATTTTTACATTTTCCGTCGTAGCCATACAGTGCATGTCCTGTTTCGAAACTAAATTGCTTGGTAATTCTGATTTTGCTCATTCTTTTTTATTTCTGCAAATTTAGTTACTTTTTGAATTGGTTCAGGGCATTTCTGCTAAAATCTGACAAAACCAACTTCCCTGAAATTGAAGCTCTTTCATACAAAAGCGTATCCCAATTTTCGGTTCCTTCCCACAGTACTTTTTTCATTTCAGACAAGGCTTCCGGATTATAGGATGCCAGTTTTGAAGTAAAGATTTCCAATTCTTTATCCAGGTCTTCTTTTGTTTCAAAAACTTTGGCGTACAGTCCTTTTTCCTGAGCCCAATAGGCATTTTTCCATTCGTGTGCCGCCAACGTCATTTCGCCTAAAGCGCCTTTACCTATTTTTCTTGAAACGGCCGGTTCAATCACAAAAGGTCCGATTCCGATAGCCAGTTCTGATAGTTTAATAGCGCTGTCTACTGTTGCAAAAGCATAATCGCATGCCGCGGCCAGTCCTACTCCACCACCAACGGCTTTGCCATGAATGCGTCCTACAATCAGTTTGGAGCATTTACGCATCGCATTGATTACGTTTGCAAAACCCGAAAAGAAGCTGGTTCCTTCAATAAGGTTCGATACCGCCAAAAGCTCATCAAAAGAAGCTCCGGCACAGAATGCTCCATCGCCTTCACTTTTTAGAATAATCAGATTTACGTCGGGGTTACCACTCAAGTTATTTAATTCGTTTGTCAGTCGTTGTAATAATTCGCCGGGAAAAGAATTGCTTGCCGGATGTCCGAATTCAACGGTTGCTATTTTATTTTCGATAACGGTATACAGTGACCCGTTTAATCTTTGTGTAGTCATAAAAAAATATTTGCAGGTAAAGTTACGCTTTTGCAAAATAAATTCATCGGAAGGTATTTGCTTTTTGAAAATTAATTCCCTTAATTTGCCACATGCTTTGGGGATGTAGCTCACTTGGCTAGAGCGCTTGGCTGGCAGCCAAGAGGTAGTGGGTTCGAATCCCATCTTCTCCACTTAAAAGGACAAATCGATATTTTTATTGGTTTGTCCTTTTTTTATTTAACAAAAACCTCAATAACTCCTGATTTATCATTTCACCACCATTCATCATATTTCACTTGTATCCTTTACTATATCTCCACAAATAATTCCGTCTTCAATAAATTCACTTCTTTTAAATTTTAACATTTTTTACATATTTTCTGTAATAGAAGTCTTCCTCATGCATTTATATTTGTTAGAAATTATATTTTTATTTACGAAATGTTATATTTTAATAATAAAATTTTATTTCTTTGCGTTTTAAGACAAATTAACAATACTTAACTTAAACAACTACAGGCACATGAACCCCATCAGACCCTTTCCGGCAAGACTGGCTGCCGGACTTTGTTTCCTGCTTTCTGCGGGGGCACTTAACGCCCAAGACATCCTCTGGGAGAAATCCTACGGAGGAAAACACTCAGACTACTTGTTTGATGCCCAACCAACTCCTGATTATGGTTTTATTCTCGCTGGAAGCTCGTTATCCAAAAATACGGGAAACAAAACTGATGATAACAATGGAAATCTGGATTATTTCATCTGGAAAATGGATGAAAAGGGCGATCTCGATTGGCAAAAAGGATTCGGGGGTTCCGGAGCTGACCTGCTACAAAGTATAAAACTGACGCCCGATGGAGGTTTTATTTTAGCAGGTACTTCCAATTCACCTAAAGGCCTTCATAAAAAAGATGACTGTAAAGGACTTGAAGACTTCTGGATCATAAAATTAAATGCCAAGGGAGTCGAACAGTGGCAACGCACTATAGGCGGTACCGGACAGGAACTTCTGCAAAGCATTGCATCAACTTCAGACGGTGGTTATATCATAGGTGGTTCTTCCGGCTCTTCCCGAAGTGAAAAGCTGAAAAATGGAAAAGAAGATGCGTTTGGAAAAAAAGAGGATAGTCAGGGCGGCCTTGATTATTGGATCGTAAAGCTAGACAATGAGGGTCAAATTGAATGGCAGAAAACTATCGGCGGACAATACCATGATGAGTTGCGAAGCATCATCCAGACAGCCGATGGAGGCTATATGCTTGCCGGATCTTCGAACTCGACGGTTTCGGGAGATAAGACCGAAAAAAGATATGGTGAAAACGATTACTGGGTGGTCAAAACAGACAAGTCTGGAAAGATTGAATGGCAGAAGATCTATGGTGGAGAAGGCGATGAACAGCTCAAGACTATGATTCATACCTCTGACGGCAACTATATATTGGCAGGAAATTCAGCTTCTGAAACTACTGGCAATAAAAACGCCTCAAATAAGAACGGCATCGACTTCTGGCTTCTAAAAATAGATTCATCTGGCGAGATACTATGGCAGGAAACTTATGATGTTGGAAAAACCGACCTACTTGCTTCTCTGGTTGAAAATGAAGACGGTTCCTTCTTAATTGGAGGTCACGCGATGAGCGAAACTGCCACCGAAAAGAAAAAGGACAAGGAAGATATTAATGATTATGTGGCCATAAAAATCAATGCCAAGGGTGAAGAAGAATGGCGAAAGACCGTAGGAAGCAACGGGCAGGATATTTTGAGAAAAGCAGTTAGGGTTCGCGATGGAGGATATTTATTGGCCGGAACTTCCAAAGGAAGTAATTCCCGCGACCGCAACTCTTCCCAAGGAAGAAACGATTTCTGGGTTGTAAAGCTAAAAAACGAAAAGAAAAAGAAAGAGGAGAAAAGTCCTATCGAAGCATTCCCGAATCCTACTTCCCAATTTACCAACATCGTTGTGGGATATGAATTTGAGAAAGGCACAGCAACCGTATTTGACTTGTCAGGTCGCCAGTTGCAACATTTCAATATCCAGAACAGAACCGTTCCTGTTGACCTTGGAGGGCTTCCAATAGGAATTTATCTGGTCGAAATCAGGACGAATGTACAGAATGACGCTATCAAAGTAGCCAAGACTATTATTAAAAACTAGACATGTCATGAAAAAATATTATTACATACTGTTGTTTGCCATAAATTTTAATGCGAATGCCCAATTAGACAAGACTATTCCAGAGTTGACGAAGCCCAACCCTGAAGTTGCCAGCCTTGGCAAATATGGCGAACTACCTATGAATTATTATAGCGGCACTGCCAATATAGATGTCCCTTTACACGAAATTGATTTTGATGGGCTAAAAATCCCCATTGCAGTTTCCTACTCAACAGGTGGTATTTCGGCAAGACAAGAAGCCAGTTGGGTTGGATTGGGCTGGGGGCTTTCGGTAGAACCTTTTATTACCAAAAACACAAGAGGGCTTGATGATGTTACGCAGGTAGGAGCAAATGTAGGATTCCCTTATACAAGGTATGCTCTTCCTGAATTTTCTTATAACTTCAGTTACGCCAGTCCTTTTGGTGAAGAAATAAGAATACATGAAGATGTCAATAATATTGTAAACACTTATGATACTGAGCCCGACATTTTTACCGTGAACTTGTTTGGTGAAAGCGCAAAATTTATACTTACTCAGAAAAACCTCAACGGTGGTGTTATTGGCACTGTCATGATTAATGCTGACAGCAGGATACGGGTTGTCTATAATGAAAGTGCTAAAACCTTTACCGTAACCAATGACAGAGGATTTGTATTTTATTTTACAAATCCAGAATATTCAGTCACCGCAGTTGAAAGACAAATCGCTAATGATTTCGCAGTGCTCAGCGGATTTGACAATCCCATGATTACAGGTTGGAAAATAGAAAAGATTGTATCTCCAAAAGGCAATACGCTTTATTACAACTATTACGAAAGGGCTACTATTAAAGACCAACCGATAGCCAGTGAAAAAGGGCATAATTTAGTATGCCCCAATTTAGATAATTTTGCACCATGGGGAGGCTATATCAGTTCCTATATCCGCCCATCACGTTCTCTTAACTGTCATGCTGCGCTCTATCTTGCTTCAATTGTTTATGATGATTTTAGGGTAGATTTTGTAGGATCAGACAGGCTCGATTTAATGGACGGAAATAATGGAAGATACCCGATAGTTACCTCAATAGCCAACTACAGAAATGAAAAGCCTAAAAAACTGGACCACATTTATGTTAAAGATTTAAAAAACCAAACGGTAAAAGACTTCCAATTCGGCTATTCTTATTTCAATGCAAACGCCACGTTTAATTCTCAATTCACACAGGAATATCTCAGATTAAAGCTGGATAATATATTCGAAAATGGAGAAATGCTCAGGCGTTTTGAGTACCTAAACCCTGACCAATTACCTAATAAGTTAACCAAATCGACAGACTATTGGGGATATTATAACGGAAAAACAAACGAACATCTATATCCATCATACAAGGCTTTAAAAAATTGTCTGAGTACGCCTACTATGGTTTCAATTATAGCAGCAGACAAATCTCCCGATTTTAATTTTGGCAAGAATGGACTCCTGACCAAAATATATTATCCAACAAAAGGTTATAGCGAGATCACTTATGAGCCACATTCTATACTTCTTAATAGTCAAACCAAGAACACAAATGTGCCCTTTGAAGATGTTGAAGTATTTCAAGCTGAATCATATGACGAGTCATCTCCTGGAAATTCTGCGGTATTTACCTTAAATGGCACACCTGTAGATTATGCATGGAAAAAAGAGTCAGGTGTAGGTGCCCCACCGTCAAGCATTTTCGGGCATATTGTCCTGGAAATAAGTTGTGGTAGTGGATTTGTTCCGGGTGGCGGAACAGAATCCTACAGAAAATGTACCGTTTTGGATGTCGATGCATGGAAACCAGCACTTCAGATTATCAATGCATCCAACAATCAGGTTGTATTAACAAGACGGTTTTCTTCCGATATCGTGTGCAATCTCCTATGCCCTCCACTTTCCATAAATAATGGAGTAGCTGTTATCAACATCTCTTTAAGCGATTTACCTGCTGGCAGCTATTATTTTAGGGTAACAGCACTAAAACATATCTCTAATTTGCTTGATGCAGAAGAAGGATTCCAACCTGGAAATCCTGATTATATGAAACAGTACTATTTCCCGGTACGTGCAAAAGTAAAAATCCCAAAATCATCCATCTATGCTAACTACAATAAAGAAATTGGTGGGGCTAGGGTCAAAAAAATCACTAATTATAATTACGATGCGACTATTACAGATAAAAGGGAGTACAAATACGTAACGGCATTGCCATCATCTTCAGAATTGTACTCATCAGGTATACTGATGGATGTATTAGATTTTGCCAATGACTACTCATATGGTACTGATAACTTCCTATGCCCCAATGGTAACAGTTGTGCAAGTGGATGCTCCGTAAGAAATGTGACCGTATATTCTGAAAACAGACGAAACCAATACGCTCCTTCACAAGCTCATGTGGGATATTCAAGAATTGAGGAAATCTATTCCGCTAATACAGGTATTGAAACAAATGGAAAGGCAGTATATCATTATTCTGCAAACAAAAATGAGAGCGTGTTCTATTCCAGCGTTTCTTCCCATATGATCTACAGACCCAACAATCCTATTTATGACAATTTAAATCTTGCTCTGTCACCAAAAAGGACATATGAAGAAAGTAATGGGGACCTACTTAAAACTGAACATTTCGATGCTTTAGGAAATTTAAAAAGAAGGGAAGAAAACACCTATATGTACCACGACTATTACCCTCCGAGGAAAGTAGGTATTGGAATGCATGTAAAATTTCACTTAAATTATAGTTTTGCTTGCATTGCAAGTAATCCTACAGTAAGAGGAACCATAGAAAACATGCAGATTTACGAAATCAAGGATGAAGTGACTCCTGTACTACAGAAAAAAACAACAGAATATTTTTCAAATGGACAACTTGAAAAAACAATTTCCTATGAATATAACAATAAATACCAACCGTCGGTAATTACAGAAACAACATCAGAAAGCGGAGCAAACAAGATCATAAAAAACTATTATCCGGGTGATGCAGAAATAGCATCTTTCCCTTACACCTCTGAACTCGTATCCAAAAACATTATTGGCTCACCATTACGCTCAAAACAATATTCCGGAGCAGAATTATTAGATCAGGTAGATAAAGAATATGGTCTATTCAATGGTTCTCTTTTAGCAGAAGCATCTGTCAAGACATTGAAAGGAGGAAACACAACCGTACCTCAGACAGAGTTCAATCTTGAAAGATATGATGAAAAAGGGAACCTGCTACAGTATAAAAAAGCCAACAGCATACCTATAAGCCTTATATGGGGCTATAAAAAGACACTGCCAATAGCAAAAATTGAAAATTTAGCGTACAATAACATTCCTGCTTCTACAATAACTGATTTACAACAAAAATCAGATACAGGTACGGAAGCAGACCTATTATTGGCATTAGATGCTTTAAGAACCGCTTTCCCTGATGCCCTGGTTACTGCCTTTACATACAAACCAGGAATTGGAATCTCAACAAAAACGGACTCCAAAGGCAATAAGGCAAGTTATCATTATGACAATAAGGGCAGATTGAAGCAAGTAAGAGATCGGGACAACAACATCCTTTCTGAGAATGAATATCATTATAAACCATAAAACGGAGCAAATGAAAAAATTAACATACCTAGTATTGCTACTTCCTTTCATTGCGTTTGGACAAAGTCAGGACAAAAATTATATAAAAACAACCACCTATAAAGTTCCTAGTACGTCAAGTATATTAACTCCTTCGCTGAATCAGGCTGTAGAGAGCACTTCTTATTTTGACGGAATGGGCAGGTTGCTCCAGATGGTCGCCAAAGGCCAGTCAGGAAATGGCAAGAGCATAACAAAAGTAACCCAATATGATGCTTTTGGCAGACAGCTAAAGGAATATTTGCCATATGTTTCTCAGAGAACAGATTTAGATTATATAGACGGAGCGCTTACAGAAGTGCTTAATTATCCTGAATATCAAGGAAAGGTTCCGTATGAAGAAAAGATTCTTGAGAATTCTCCTTTAAGCAAAATGCTAAAGAAATCAGCTCCTGGATTGGCCTGGTCAATGGGCAGTGGGAAAGAAATAAAAATCGATTATTTGACAAATACCTCACAAGACGGTGTAAAACTTTATAAAGCAACTGCTACATGGAATTCGGCTCAAGGAGTATATGATGTTTCACTCTCATCGGCAATCTATAACGAAGGCCAATTATATAAAACAATAACCAAAAATGAGAACTGGACCAGTGGCTTAAACAACACTATTGAAGAGTACATAGACAAAGATGGGCGATTAGTATTGAAGCGTACATACAACGCTAGTGTAAGTCATGACACTTATTATGTTTACGACCAATATGGCAACCTCTCCTATGTATTCCCTCCCTTAGTCGACAATCCTGCAACCCAGCTAAACGATCTCTGTTATCAATATAAGTATGATAATAGAAACAGGCTTATTGAGAAGAAGCTTCCCGGAAAACAATGGGAATATATGGTATATGATAAACTTGATCGTGTTGTGGCAACGGGACCAGCCGTTTCGCCTTTTAATGGAAATGGATCAGGCTGTCTGATAACCAAATACGACCTGTTTAACCGACCTGTTTATACAGGATGGCTTAGTACAAATGAAACGCGCAGTGTGCTTCAGTCTCAACTCAATAACATTAACAACAATTTTTCCGAAAAAAGGCTATCAGGAGGTACCGTTGACAATATTAATATCGGCTATACCAGTGTAGCTTTCCCGACAAGTGGAATGAAACTATTGAGCGTAAACTATTACGACGATTATAATTACCCTAATGCCCCGACAAACTTTGACCCTATCGAAGGACAAACAGTCTGTTATAACAATACGGTAAAGCCTAAAGGTTTACAGACTGGAACATGGTTACGTATTCCGGACCCATCGGCCTCAGCTACTGGCGAACTATCCTATTCTCTCTATGATTCAAAAGACAGAGCGATACGCTCAAAAACGATAAACTATCTTGGCGGCTATACCACAATTGACAGTAAATTCGATTTTTCAGGTAAAGTGATCTATTCTGTAACAAGACATTCTAGAGCTGGTGTGGGTGAAATTTACATAAAAGATAGTTATACCTATTCTGACCAGGATCGTATGATAAAGCATACCCATCAGGTTGGTGAAAATGGAATACCACAACTGCTTGCCAAAAATGAATATGATGAATTAGGCAGGCTTATTGTAAAACGAACGGGAGGCACTGATTTATCCGGCACTAATCCTTTACAGAAAATCGATTATACATACAACATTAAGGGCTGGCTAAAAGAAATCAATAAAATAGATAATCTCATACAAGCTGGCAACCCTGATGACTTATTCGCATTTAAGATTAATTACGAAACAGTAGAAAATACAGTTTACGGAGAAATAAAACCTCTATACAATGGAAACATTTCTGAAACCTTTTGGAGAACATCCAGCAACGATATCATAAGATCTTATGGGTATAAGTACGACGATCTTAACCGTCTTAACAGAGCCCTTTATCAAAAAAGCGGTAGCGTATTTAATTCTTATGATGAAGAAATTTCCTATGACAAAAATGGGAATATTACAGATTTGTCTAGAAATGGAGGATATGACGGAGATTTTATGGCTCTTGAAATGGACAGGCTGGCCTACAGTTATCATCCGCAGAAGAAAAATCAATTGATGAAAGTGCTTGACTATAGCTTTAACCCCGAAGGTTTCATTGACGATAGCCCTGACGGATATACTGACCCCGTAGACGACTATGCTTATGATGCTAATGGGAATATGATTTCTGATCAGAACAAAGGCATCACCCAAATACTGTACAACCATCTGAATCTGCCCATAAAAATTGTTTTTGGTTCAGAATCCAATAAAATTGAATATCTTTACGATGCTGCCGGAAAAAAAGTTCAAAAGCTGGTCACAGAGGCTGGAACACCCCGATCTTTCATCTATCTTCAAGGATTTCAGTACAAGGGCAAAACACTTTTATTCTTTCCAACAGCTGAAGGTTATGTGAATTACACACCTGCGGTCTATGGTGGCAGTTTAGGAAATCAAACCGTAATAACACCAGAAAGCTATAATTATGTCTTTAATTATAAAGACCATTTGGGTAACATTCGCCTTTCGTATGGACTTGATCCGGTTACCAACGCTCTTAAGATTATTGAAGAAAACCATTACTATCCATTTGGACTCAAACATACCAATTATAGTTCAGGCTGGAATTCTTTCCAAAGGATTGATGAAAAGGTAAGTTTAAGACCAGGAAGACCGAGTGCGCCATTGGAATATAAATACAAGTTTCTTGGCCAAGAGCGACAAGACGAACTTGGACTCAATTGGGATTCCTTTAGGCATAGAAATTATGACTCTTCAATTGGACGATTTATGAGTATCGACCCAATAAGTGAAGATTATATGTCAATTTCGACATATCAGTTTGCTCATAATAATCCTATATGGAAAATTGAAATTGAAGGACTTGAGGGACAAGAAACAACAGGTCATGACATAATTAATGATGAACTTATTAAAGTAGCTACATACGAAACAAAAGGGCCTGATGGACTTAAAAGAACAGTAACTATGTCTGTATCAAGAAATTTATATGAAAGAGGATATGTCAATCAAAATGAGGAACCTTCAAATGGAGATGACAATTATGGAGGTACAGTATCGTATGTTCCAATATTTGAACCCCCAAAAGGATTAATGTCAATAAATGCTAATGATGAATTACTAATTGCTCATGATGTTTATCAATTAGCTGATTTAGCCTCTAGTATGGGAGTTGCTGGTGCAGGAAAAAAAATGATACAGGAAACTTTAGAAAAAGTAGCGAAAAATGGACCCGAAGCTGTTTCTAATTTAAGCGGAGTTTTGAAGTCAGCACAAAAATCTATAAAAGGAATTGATGGGCAAATTGCGAGTCACACAAAAAAACTAGAAGATTTTATAAAAAATCCTTTGGCAGGAGATAATAAAGGTTTTTTAAAAAATGCTAGTCCTGAATTAAGAGAAAAAATTATTTCCGCTAGAATCAAAAGTTTACAAAGCCAGATTGATAATTTTAAAAATCAAAAGGAAGAAATTACTACTGGTGTTCAACAATTATTGGAATCAATAAATAGACTACAATAAATATGGTAATTAAAAAAAGAGAATTAATCAAAATCATTGAAAGACTTTCAAGAGAAATAGAACTAAATTGTAATGAAGAAATGTCATTTGATGAGAATTATTATTGGGAAACAAAACCAAATGATTTATTTAATCTTAATGTAACACCTGAATTAGTTATGGGTGAATTAAATGATGATTGGGATGATTTAAGAAGGCTGTTAGATAAAGAAAATGTTTCTCTTTCTTATGATTTAAAGAGACTATCATCGATTTTACATTTACTCGAATTTAAACTTGGCAGCGACTGGATTTTGCAAGACAATAAAGACTTATAGATTTCACAGCAATCAAACATTCACGATATGCAAGATTCTGAATAATTCAAGTACTCTATCCAGGGATTAATTAAAATTAACGGCATCCAATTTATATTATGATTCGGTGAAAAAAGATTCATAATAGAAAGTCATTTATTAATAAGGATGGGTAGCCCATCCTTATTAGCTTTATGTTGTTTTAACAAGCAAAGATATACCTACAGAAGCTTACAGATTTGGAAGCGAGTAGATATGGCAGACAGGCTGTTATCCTGTAAAAATGGGACTGTAATGAGTCTGTTCAAAAGAGGCAATCTTACTGATAATGAAAAAGCGACAATGTTGTAAGCAGTTGGAAATCAAAGATTAAAGATATGGATTAGGATGCTAAAACAAAAGCAAGCATGACTAAAGTATTAAATTCTTTAATAGTTAATTGGACGAATCAACAAGAGGAAATAACAAAAAAAATATGGGAAATAAAAACATAATACTACTTCTCATTTTAAGCTTATTGCTTTTTAATTGCAAAGAATTTAAAGCCGAGAAAATAGAATTGAACTATAAAGAGGGATATGTCAAAATCTTATCCGATAATTATGTAATTGACAGCTTGGTTATTCATAACCACCTAAATAAATATTATATAATTGGCTTATCCGAGAAAGACAAAGGATCAAATATTATTTACTTTCAAAAGGAAAATTTTGGATATAAAATTTATTCTGACAGTTTGGAATATTATTGCTCTAAAACTCCAGAAGTTATCTCACCAGGAATAGATATTCACATAAGAAAAAAAGGTTTTTTAGGACGGAATGATAATGACGATTTTACAAATATTGAATATTTTAATTATAACCAAATTCCTTGTAATAAAACAATTACAGACACTATTGAAGCATCAAATCCTTATAAATAATTTATAACCACTATTTTTTGAATAGATGCTATATAATCTTACTATAAAAACTGTTTTTGGAATTTTAAACATATTTACCTTTTTGATAATATTTCAGATTAAGTGTTTTCAAAGCAGTAATATAAACACCAAAATAATAGATTTTTTACATCAAAGAGGCGACTAATAAGTCGTCTTTTTTATTTTCATGATTGACTTGATAAGATAATCAAAAAAGAAAACGTAACGTTATTACATTCTGAATTACTCCCGGTCAGAAAATTTTACTCGAAGTAAAAAGGGTTTACTTAAATGCAACTCCACAAGAGAAAGAAGCAGAGGTTGATGTAATTGCAATGGAAATATTAGAAAAATACAAGTTGTCTTTTTAATTTTCAATCGATTTAGCCTTAAAAGCTTATTTTACAGCTTATTTCGTAGCTTTGTATAATCCACTCCAAAAAGACAAAAATGGCAATTTTAGTAATAGAAGACGACCAAAGGGTAGCCGAACTCATTCAAAGAGGACTTGAAGAACAGGGCTTTACCGTTACTTTGGCCTATGACGGACTTTCAGGAAAGAAGCTAGGGTTACAAAATAACTACAAGCTGATTATTACAGATATTATTTTGCCAAAAATGGATGGAATTGACGTATGTAGGCAAATACGGGAAACCAAACCCGACATTCCCATTATCATGTTGACAGCACTTGGCACGACAGACGATAAGGTAGAAGGATTTGATGCCGGAGCAGACGATTATCTGGTTAAGCCTTTTGAAATGCGCGAACTGTTGGTACGTGTCCGGGCTTTGCTAAAACGCAATACCAAAATAGCAAACAGTGTCGGTTTTATTATACGCTTTGCCGACCTTGAAATGAACCTGCACACTAAAATCGTGAAACGGAACGGACAAGAAATAAGCCTTACACCAAAAGAATTTAAGCTGCTGGAGTATCTGATGCACAATCCGGAACGGGTGCTATCACGAGTTGAAATTGCCGAAAAAGTATGGGATACCCATTTTGATACAGGCACTAATTTTATTGATGTTTATATCAATTATTTGAGAAAAAAAATCGACAAAGATTTTGACAGGAAATTGATACACACCAAATCAGGAATGGGATTTATCTTGAAAGCAGAATAATGAAAATAAGGACACGACTCACTTTACTATTCACCCTGATTACAGCGACAATCTTATTAATCTTCGCTGCGGTTATTTATTTTACCGCCAAAGAAAACAGGGAAAAGGAGTTTTATTCCTTATTAAAAAAAGAAGCCATTACCAAAGCCAATCTTTTTTTAAATGCGAGGGTGGATAAAAAAACCTTACAGGAAATCTACCATAGCAACCGAAAGATATTAAATGAAGTAGAAGTTGCTATTTATGACCCATCCTTTGATTTGCTTTATCATGATGCTGTTGATATCGATTATGTAAAAGAAACCAGGCAGATGATAAACGAGATTAACCAAAAAGGAGAAATCAGCTTTTATCAGCAGGATTGGCAGGTTATCGGGGTTCGGTATGAATTTCAGAATAGCTATTATATAGTTACCGCCACAGCTTATGACCAAAATGGTTATATCAAACTTAATAATCTGTTTAAGACTATCGTTATTGTTTTTATCATTTCTGTCCTGTTTATCTATATTGCCGGGCGTTTCTTTTCAAAAAAAGCATTTGGCCCTGTAAAGGAAATGACCGAAAAGGCAGCAAACATTTCTGCCACCAATCTTGACTTGCGCCTAATGAGCAACGGAAGCAAAGACGAACTTTCAGAACTGGCCAACACATTCAACGAAATGCTTGACCGCCTGGAAAATTCTTTTGAGGCGCAAAAACACTTTGTTTCCAATATTTCCCATGAATTAAGAACGCCTCTTGCGGCCATTATTGCCGAACTGGAACTGTCAACCCATAAAGACCGCACTATCAATGAATACAAAGATGCCATAACCAATGCGCTGTCTGACGCCCAAAAACTGGTACGCCTTTCCAATAGCCTGTTGGATTTGGCAAAAGCGAGTTATGACCCATCCGAAATTGCTTTTAAGCCTGTGCGTATAGACGAAATATTATTGGATGCCCGATTACAGGTACAGCAGGCAAATCCTGATTACAGAATTGATATCCACTTTGAAAGTGATTTTGAGAATGACGACCAGATATCTGTTAACGGTAATGAATATCTTCTAAAAGTAGCTTTTGCCAACCTGTTTGAAAACGGCTGCAAATTTTCAAATGACAAACAGAGTACCGTTTCTTTTTCATATGGTGATGGAAAAATCCTGTTACGATTCGCAGACAAAGGCATTGGTATTTCGAAAAAAGACATTGAGAATATCTTTACTCCGTTTTATAGAGGCGAAAATAAAAAATATGCCGACGGAAACGGCATTGGCCTTTCGCTTACACAAAAAATCATAACACTTCATAAAGGCGCTATCAGCGTAAAGTCTGAAAATCCCGGAACTGTCTTTACGATTGAACTGGCCCACATTTAGCCTTTCTAATAAAATTCTAATTTTTTTCTATTGATTCTCTAACGGCTCTTTCCATTGAGAATGAAGATTTTTGTGTCAGCAAAAAACACAATGATTTTTCATCTTAAACCGGAATAGCCGCGGCACTTCTTTTTGTACCCGACTTCGTTTGAGGGATTGATTTTTAGTAAATATACGCCAATGACCCTTTTAAGTTTTTCTATACGCCTGTTATTTGCGCTTGTATTTGGCGCCTCCATCGGCATTGAACGACAGTGGCGTCAAAAAAGCGCAGGACTTCGCACCAATACTTTGGTGTCATTAGGCTCTGCAGCCTTTATCCTGCTTTCGGTTTCGCTGACAGATGTGGCGGGTGACCCAAGCCGTATTGCGGCGCAAATTGTAACCGGTATTGGTTTTCTGGGCGCAGGTGTAATCATGAAAGACGGTCTGAGCGTACAAGGTTTAAACACAGCCGCCACTATTTGGTGTTCTGCAGCTGTAGGTTCGCTTTGTGGTTTGGGATTATTTGCACAGGCAGGGATTGTTACGGCTGCGATTATGCTTACGCATATGCTTCTCCGCCCGCTTGGACAAAAGTTGAGCTTGCTCACATTCATAAAATCAAACAATATACAAACGGACTATCTGTTCACTATTAAATGCAAAACCGAAGTAGAAAATCAGATTCGCGTATTGCTGATGCAGATGCTCGGAAACGAGGATAAACTATTATTAAAATCATTAACCAGTAATGACACAGAGGATATAAACCAGGTAACAATAACCGCAGAGATTAAATCTGCTACACCCCAGGACAACCTGATAGAAAAAACGGCAAGCCGTCTCACTATCGAGGAAAAAGTAATTAAAGTAAGTTGGGAGATTACGGGAACAGAATCAGACTTATAACAATAGTTTCAGCCATGCAGAGATATCCTTCTCCCAACTTTTTTACTTTAATATTTAGCAATACCAAAATACTTATTCATCAAACAAATAAAAAGCCCAATGATGACAAGTTTAAAAAAGAAGATAAAAAACCCGCTTCATTCCGTAATCAATTCAAACGGAATGAATATGGGAACCGTCACTAAACTGCAAAATGCATCCAGCCAGGACGACAAGTTTGTTTATGCCATGCTGGAAACCAGTGAAAAAGGAATAACAGATACTACTGCGGAGGAACGCAGACTGAAATTCGGAATCAATGAATTACAGCATCAAAAAGCACCAAAGCGGCTTATGCAGCTATTGAAAGCATTTGCCAATCCTTTTATTTACATACTACTGGTCATTGCTGTTGTTTCCTTTGTTATTGATGTTTGGTTGCCGTCTGTAGAAGACCGCGATTTCAAAACCGTCATCGTAGTTTCCGTTATGATTCTGGTAAGTGCTCTTTTACGTTTCGTACAGGAATACCGAAGCAATTCAGCAGCCGAAAAACTAAAGAGTATGGTAAAGACCACTGCTACCGTATTCAGAAAGTTTACAGGTAAAAAAGAAATCCCTATCAGTGAATTGGTTCCCGGAGATATTGTATACCTGTCTGCCGGAGATATGATTCCTGCCGACTGCCGCATCATACAGAGCAAAGACCTTTTTGTAAGCGAAAGTATGCTTACAGGCGAGGCACTGCCTGTTGAAAAAAGTCATTTCCCTATACGGAATGCAGAAAAAAAGCAGCCTACAGAGCTCAATAATGTCTGTTTTATGGGTACAAATGTAGTAAGCGGATCTGCTACAGCAATTGTTGTTGCCACCGGCAGCTATACTTTTTTTGGAAGCATTAGTAGGTCTATTGTGGGAGAACGTCCCGAAACCAGCTTTGACAAAGGGATTAACAAGGTCAGTTTCTTACTTATCCGCTTTATGCTCGTGATGGTTCCGCTTATTTTTTTAATCAACGGATTGCTGAAAAATGATTGGGCAGAAGCTTTGCTTTTTGCTATTGCCATAGCGGTAGGCCTCACACCTGAAATGCTGCCTATGATAGTGACAGCCAACCTTGCAAAAGGCGCTGTAACCATGAGCAGACATAAGGTAATTGTAAAACGTCTGAACTCCATCCAAAACATTGGAGCTATGGATATTCTTTGTACAGACAAAACCGGAACCCTGACATTGGATAAAATCGTACTGGAAAAACACCTGAATGTTTACGGAATAGAAGACGATGAAGTCCTGAAATGGGCCTATCTCAACAGCTATCATCAAACAGGCCTTAAAAACCTGATGGATGAAGCCGTATTGGAACACGCCGATTTGCATGACTATCTGAAGGTAGAAGAACAATATATTAAAGTTGACGAAATTCCTTTCGATTTTCAACGCAGACGAATGTCTGTCGTACTTAAAACGCACAATGGCAAACACCTTCTTATTACCAAAGGAGCCGTTGAAGAAATGCTGGAGCTATGCACGAATGCTTTTGACCCCGGAGATGACCGCAGCCTTCACATAGAAAACGACTCTGTCGTGCCTATGGACGATATGATGCGAAAAACCGTATTGAACACTTCTAAAAAAATGAATGAAGAAGGATTGCGGGTTTTGCTGGTTGCTATTCGTGAATTTGACAGTTCTCATCCTCTCACCTATTCCGTTCAGGATGAGAACCAGCTTACCTTAACAGGTTTTATTGGCTTCCTTGATCCGGCAAAACCATCTGCAAAACCTGCAATTGAAGCCCTGCAGAAATTAGGTGTAGGCATAAAAGTACTTACGGGCGACAATGAAATCGTGGCAAAAAAGATTTGCAATGATGTGGGCATTCCTGTCCAACACGTCGTCAACGGTATTGATTTGGAAAAAATGACTGATGATGAACTATTACAGCAAATTGATACGGTTTCTGTATTCGCCAAACTAAATCCTTTGCAAAAAGTAAGAGTCGTAAAAGCCTTGCGGGGCAAAGGACATACAGTTGGTTTTATGGGTGATGGTATTAATGATGCCGCAGCGTTAAAAGAATCAGATGTGGGTATCAGTGTAGATACAGCCGTGGACATTACGAAAGAAAGTGCCGATATTATTTTGCTCGAAAAAGATTTGATGGTATTGCGCAAAGGTGTAATCTATGGAAGGCGGACCTTTGGAAATATCATTAAATACATCAAGATGACGGCCAGTAGTAATTTTGGTAATATGTTCAGTATGTTGGGAGCAAGTATGTTCTTACCATTCCTGCCTATGTTACCCGTACACCTGCTGGTTCAAAACCTGCTTTATGATATTTCACAAATTTCGATTCCGTGGGACAAAATGGATGAAGAATTTATCCGGAAACCCAAAAAATGGGATGCCGGTAGCGTATCCAGATTTATGCTTTTCATTGGCCCGATAAGCTCCATCTTCGATTTTGCCACGTTTGCCGTTATGTTTTTCGTTTTTAAGGCCAATACTCCGGAACATCAGACCCTTTTCCAAAGCGGCTGGTTTGTAGAAGGCCTGCTTTCACAAACACTTATCATACACATGATACGTACAAGAAAGGTTCCTTTTATACAAAGCTGGGCGGCAACTCCGGTAGTAGCCTTAACTTCTCTGATTATGGTTATAGGGATTCTTATTCCTTTTTCACCTTTTGCAGCAGCATTAAAAATGCAGCCTCTGCCATTAAGCTATTTTCCATGGCTTATAGGCATACTGACGTGCTATTGCCTGCTTACGCAATTAGTAAAAAACTGGTTCATTAAAAAATTCAATTCCTGGCTTTAATACAGGTATTTATAGCAAAAACACCAAAAGCCATTTCGATGACTTTTGGTGTTTTACATTTTATTTTACCGGTTCCCTTAAAATAGTTTTGAGTTTGCTCTGTTCGGTCTTATTGAAATCTGACAGGTATATTTCGTGGTGCAGTCCATTTTTTTGAAATCCATTTTCTTCTATAACTTTTCTCATTTCCTGTAGTGTTTCAATTTCCTTCGAAAATGGCCCAACATGCAGCATCTGGACAGATTTTCCCTCATTCATCCGAAAAAACTCGATTTCTTTTACAAGTTCCATTTTCTTTTTTGCGAAAGCCGCCTGAATTGCCTGGTCAACATCATTTTCTGACACATATTCCGGCATCCGGATTAGCAAGCGATATTCCCATTCGTTCCTGGCAATTGCTTTTGGTGCTTCATCCATAGTAATCCCTGCAAATTTTCTTTCGTCATACCACCACAATCCTTCCAGTTTTGAAACCGTAAAATCCTTGCCCTGCTGTTTGAACATAAATTTGATGGTATAGGCAGTTGTATAAAGCGCCTGTATCTTTTCTGAAAATTTTTTTTCGGAAGGGTCGCCCTTGCCAGTTAATGAGATAAATTGAGCCGGTTCTATCTCAACAATTTCAGGTTTGGTTTTAGAAGCAAAATAGGTTTTATACTTCTTTGTTAAATCTAACTTTTCCATTTTGGCTGTTGTTTTTTGATTAGTATTACGCAAAATAAAACTACACCAGTGACAACCCTATGGCAACAGGTTTTCAGTTTAACAATTAATTGCAATAATCCTAAAAACAAAAGTCCCTAATCTTTCGAAAAGGGACTTTTTTAAACTAATTGTAAATCATTTATTTCTTCACAAACTTTGTGATTGCTCCCCTCACAGACTTTACAAAATATAGTCCCGGGGCTAGCGGGCTTACGTCAATACTGTTATTTCCGGATTGTAAAGACTCCTGTTGTATTATTTTTCCTGTCATATCCATAATTGTAACATCAATTGCTTCGTCCAGTTGGATAAACAATTGGTCTGATGCCGGATTAGGATAAACCAACAATGTATTTTTGTGGGCAAACTCCGGAGTATCAAGTACTGAAAACTGGAATCTTGCACTCACAGGATAATGATTGGAAGTCGTATTAAAATAATTACTGATATTTTGTGCTACTGTCACCTCCTGTACCACGCTGTTGGGAATATAGTTTGCAGACAATTCGTTAGAAACAATCATATTTTCAATAATAGGGCGGGTTCCCCAATTGGTGTTTGCATCAATTATGTCTTTAGTCACAGCACTGTAATTGGCCGTATCGTCTATAAAATTTTTATACGGTGAAACGGTACACGAACACGTATTGCTTGAAGTTCCGACAAGAAAATCGTTAAAATCCCCTATAAGGATAAGGTTTTTCGAATTATACGCTGCACCGTCAAGAATTGTTTTCAAAGCCTGCGAAGCTCCCAACCTGCGCGTATAACTCAGGGCGTTTCCGTCTTCTGCCTTGGCGTGGATATTTACCAAAGTTACCGGTACTAATGTTGCGCCCGAAACAAGATTCACATTATATAAAGCAGGATAACGGCCGCTGGACCAATTGAAATAATATGAATTGCCCTGGGCGGAATTACCACTGCTTAACTGCACTGCATTTATAAATTGTACTCTTGCCTTTTTATAAATAATTGCCTGTCTTTGGTCACAATCATCTGTACTGTAAGGTACAATTTTACCTTCCCATTGGTCGCTGCCTAAAAGCGACACTAAAGTTGTGATCGAAGGAAATGCAGATGTATGCGAAACTTCCTGAATACAATAAATATCGGAATTCATGGAACGCATGGCAGACACAACATTATTAATTTGCAGTGTTTCGTCTGTTGGTCCAAATGTTGTACAGCCCAACCATTCCGTGTTCCAATTGGTAATTTTAAAAATACCAGAATTCGGATTTGTTGGCTGAGGTTCGCCTGTTACTTTTACATTTTTGATTTCCCAAGTAGCACTTTGTGTAGCACTGCTCATATAACGGAAAGCAATACGTGAATTTTGCGATTTAGCAGCATCAGGAATTATAAGTTCACCTGAAGAAACATATTGCCAGGCGGCAGGAATATTTTGATTGAGCCCTGTCAGTTCTATCCATTCTGTCGTTGCAGGATTGCCTGTAAAATTAGAAGTAACAAAAACCTTATACCAGCCTTGTGACACACCCACATTCATTACGGCAGCATTTCCACGCGTATGGCTGAACGTAAGTTTTACGTTATCTGTCTGGTCCAGATTCATTACAGGACTTACAAACCAATCCTCATTTTCAAAACTTTGCCCTCCGGCATATCCGTTGCAGATAGCCCCATACTGCGAACTAAAAGTCCAACCTTGAGAACCTGTGACACTGTAGGCTGTGAATGTATTGAAACTTGCCTGCGTAAGCAATGTCTGGTCAAGAATTGTAGTTTGTGCACAAAGGTTTGAAAAAACCAATAAAAGCAATAGTCTGAAGTATTTTTGCATTTTGTAGGGGTATGAATCCGGAAAAGCCGTACAAAATTTTCAGGACAAGCGGTTCACAGATAAAGTTAATCGGGCGCAAACATACAAATAAAACCGGCTTTTATTTTTACTAAAACATTAAGTTTGAGTACTTCCCAAATTCAACATATCTAATAAGAAATTGATTTTCTGGTATATAATTTTACACTTTGCATCGCACCTTTACATAAAAAAAGTTATTCGCAAAGATGCAGAAGCGAAGAAAAAAGACGCACTTTTCCTATTGTATATTATTAAAAAAGCCCCCAATCTTTTGGAAGGGAGCCTTTTTTGTAAACTAATTAAAAACTATTATTTCTTCACAAACTTTGCAGTTGCTCCGGATTCGGAACGTATAAAATACATTCCTGAAGCCAGTGAGCTTACGTCAATACTATTGTTTCCAGACTTTAAAGTCTCCTTTTGTATTGTTTTTCCTGTCATATCAGCAATTGTAACATCTGTTGCTTCATTCAATTGGATAAACAGACGGTCTGTTACCGGATTCGGATAAATTTTCAATCCGTCTTTTATGAATGTGTCCACACCTAAATTCGTTATCTGAACACAATTTGAAGTTGCGGAGCATCCGTTTTGAGTCACGATTACCGCATACGAACCATTTCCACTTGCCGTGTAAGAAGCATTGGTTGCTCCGTTTATAGGTTGATTGTTCGCACAATTAATCCACTGATAGGTAGCTCCCGTTGCAGATGCTGTTATCGTACTTCCCTGTAATGCTGTTGCAGTATTTACCAAATTAACAACAACTGTCATCGTCGCTGTCGTAACACATTGACCCGTTGTAGGTGTAAAAGTATACGTTGTGGTTGCAGTATTGTTTATTGCCGGACTCCACACACCTCCAATTCCGTTATTGGAAACTGTTGGCAGTGTGAATGTATTACCGGAACAAACCGGTGCAATCTGCGTAAATGCAGGAACAGTTGGAGCAGTAACATTCATGGTAATTGTATTGCTCGTAACGTTAGTTGGTGAAGCACAGGCCGCATTACTTACCATTACACAAGAAACAGTACTTCCGTTTGCAAGTGTAGTAGTTGTATAAGTTGGGTTATTTGTACCAACGTTATTGCCATTGACTTTCCATTGGTAAGAAGGCGTTGTTCCTCCATTAACAGGTGTTGCCGTAAAAGTAACGCTTGTTCCCTGGCAAATGGAAGTCTGTGATGCATCAATTGTTACTGTTGGAGTACAAGCTACCGGAGGAGGCCCTACCAAACAGATAGTAAAAGGAAGCGTAGTTATAGCTGTATTAGGATTTAATACGCGAACATAATAGGTTCTGCCTATAACAAGATTGTTATTCGTAAAAGTTGTAAAATTCGTGCCTGATGGAAGACACTGTAGCCTATTTCCGGTACAGCTTTCTTCATAAATTTCCATGGCGAAATACATCGTTGAATTTGTTGTTGCTCTTGACACCGTAACAGTCATCGTCTGACCTGTAGCGGTAAATTTATACCATACGTCCTGGCTACTGGTGTTAGCACAGGAAGGAACTGCTCCATCCAATAAGGCTCCCCTGAATGTACCGGAAACGTTTACGCAGGTATTATTTGGTGTAAGTTCTATGGCTGTGGCACAACTGTCATTTGCAGGTTTTGGGAAAGACTGAACACAGATATTGAAAGCCAAAGTAGTAAGCTGAACACCCGGATTCAGTACGCGCACATAATACGTCCGGCCAACCACGAAGTCCGTATTGAAATAGCCGACACCATTCGTACTCGACTCGATACACTTGAAACGGTTACCCGAGCAGCCGTCCTCATAGATTTCCATCGCAAAATACATCGTAGCGTTTACCGTTGCCCTATTAACGAAAACGGACATAGTCTGTTCCGTGGCCGTAAAACGGTACCAAACGTCCTGGCTGCTGGTGTTAGCGCAGGAAGAAACCGGTCCATCAAACATAGACCCGCTAAAAGTACCAACGGTGTCTACACAATTAGCATTAGGCGTAAGCTGCGTGGCCGTAGCGCAACTGTCGTTTGCAGGTTTTGGGAAAGAACGGACACAGATATTGAAAGCCAACGTAGTCAGCTGAACACCCGGATTCAGTACGCGCACATAATACGTCCGGCCAACCACAAAGTCATTATTGAAATAGCCGACACCGTTGGTACTCGGTTCGATACACTTGAAACGGTTGCCCGAGCAGCCGTCCTCATAGATTTCCATCGCAAAATACATCGTAGCGTTTGCCGTTGCCCTATTAACGGAAACGGAGATGGTCTGTTCCGTTGCCGTAAAACGATACCAAACGTCCTGGCTGCTGGTGTTAGCGCAGGAAGAAACCGGTCCGTCAAACATAGACCCGCTAAAAGTGCCAACGGTGTCTACACAATTAGCATTAGGCGTAAGCTGTGTGGCCGTAGCGCAACTGTCATTTGCAGGTTTTGGGAAAGAACGGACACAGATATTAAAGCCGAGCGTACTAAGGTCAGAACTGGCGTTAAGGACACGCACGTAATAGGTCCTGCCTATAACAAAGTCATTATTGAAATAGGTAGACACATTCGTGGTCCATGCCACACACTTGAATAAGTTTCCAGTGCAACTATCTTCATAAAGTTCCATCGCAAGATACATTGTCGAGTTCGTTGATGCCCTGGACAGGTTAACAGACATCGTCTGTTCCGTTGCCGTAAAACGGTACCAAACATCCTGGCTGCTGGTGTTAGCGCATGTAGGAACTGCTCCGTTCAAAAGCGATCCGCTAAAAGTGCCAACGGTATCCACGCAGGAAGTACCCGGCGTGAGCTGTACTGCCGCAGCACAACTGTCGTTTGCAGGTTTTGGGAAAGAACGGACGCAGATATTGAAACCTTGCGTACTAAGGTCGGAGCTCGCGTTAAGGACACGCACGTAATAGGTCCTGCCTATAACAAAGTCATTATTGAAATAGGTAGACACATTCGTGGTCCATGCCACACAATTGAATAAGTTTCCAGCGCAACTATCTTCATAGAGTTCCATCGCAAGATACATTGTCGAGTTCGTTGACACCCTGGACAGGTTAACGGACATTGTCTGTTCCGTTGCCGTAAAACGATACCAAACGTCCTGGCTGCTGTTAGTAGCGCATGTAGGAGCTGCACCACTGAGAGTTGCACCGTTAAATGTGCCACTTACATTGACGCAATTAGCGTTTGGATTTAATTGTATTGCATTCACACATTCATCATTGGCTTTGGAGGAAACGTGCCAAAAAAGAATAAAAAACAGTAAAAGGTGTTTCATAAAAGTATATTGATTTTGATTGTTGATTCACGTCGGTAAATTTAGATTTCCGGTCACAAACGGCTATGCAACCATGTTGCCATATTGTGTACTATTGTTGCATCTGCAAAAAAATTATTGATTTTTAAGCACTTGGCTCGGACTTTTCCCAAAGTACTCCGTAAAAGATTTTGTAAAATAGGACTGGCTGTTGAAACCGCATTTGTAGGCAATTTCAGTAATGTTTCCTTCGTTATTAAGCAACAGATCTTTTGCTTTTTCAAGTCGGATCATGCTGATAAAATTAGTTGTGGAGAACCCTGTCAGCGCAACTAATTTTCGGTGGAGTTGGCTTCTGCTGACAGACATATTATCAGAAAGCTCATTAACGGAATAGTTTTGATTATCTATATTATCCAAAATATGACCAATGACTTTATTGACATAGGGATTTGGACTTTTAACTCTTTCTTCAAATACTTTTTCCGAATGTATGGCTTCTTTATAGGCTTCTTTATTCCTTTGTACGGTATTGAAAAGGTTTTTTATTGTCAGCTTCAGCTCATCTGGCGAAAACGGTTTTGAAATATACGCATCGGCTCCATGCTGCAATCCTTCCAAACGGCTTTCCAATGATGCTTTTGCAGAAAATAATACAAACGGCAAATGATTTGTCAATTCTTCAGACCTGATTGTCGAAAGCAATTCGATACCGTCTTTTTCCGGCATCATAACATCCGAAAGAACAATATCAGGCAAATTCTTGCGAATTAAATCAAGAGCCTCTTGTCCGTTTTTAGCATGTATGACCTGAAAGCTTTCTTTTAAGACAGCTATGCTGAAAGCTGCCGTATCCGCGTCATCTTCGGCGAGAAGAAGGATTGGCATGCCCTCATTCGCAACTCCGGCATCTGTATGATTTACGGCTTCCTGTATTGGAAGGGAAACAAGGAATGTAGTTCCCGAAGAATCGCTTTGAAGATGAATAGTTCCTTGAGCCAATTCTACCAATTCTTTAACAAGAGAAAGGCCTATTCCCGTTCCATTGGTGTCTGAAGTCTGATTTCCTCTGAAAAAGCGACGAAATACTTTTTTCTGCTCTTCTTTCGGAATTCCAGGACCCGTATCGCTTACACGAATGTTTAATCTGTCTCCTTCTATCTGTGATGCCACTTGAATTTTTGCTTTTGGAGGGCAGTATTTCACAGCATTCCCGATAAGATTGGAAAGGATTTTTTCCAAAGCATTAGATGGAAACGAATAATGTTTTTCTACATTATTCTTAGTATGCGTAATTTGTATGTCTTTAGATTTTGCTTCATTAGCAAAAGTGTCAATCGTATTTTCGATAAAATCATCAACCGCACCGTTGGTATAATGTAGTTGGAAACTGCCTCTGCCCAATTTTGACGCATCGAGCAGTTCGGTAACCAGACTCATTAATTTTTTAGAATTTCGTTCCATCAGACTAAGCTGTTCTTCATTCGAACAATCAGAACGCTGTTTCATAACCTGGATAGGGCCATCAATAAGCGTAAGCGGTGTCTTGATTTCATGCAGGATATTTTCAAACATCCTAAGTTTTTCCTTTTCAAATTTTTGGGTAATCTTTCTTCTTTGGAAAATCAAATAGGTAATAAATCCGCCAATCAAAAACAGCAAAGCAGAACCATATAGCAAAGCGGTTTGTTGATTCTTTGCTTTTTCCGCCTCATGTTTGTGAAGTTGGATTGCCTTTTCTTTTTTCTCGCTTTGGTACTTGATTTCGAGTTCTTCGATTTCTTTTTGTTTTGCTGCGGTAAAAAGACGCTGGCGTGTTTCGTTTTCCAGTTTTTTATAGTGGTAGGCATTTTTAAAATCTCCCATCGATTCATACAAAATGCTTATTCTTTCAAATAATGCCGGCTTATATTGGTCTTCCGGACGCAGTTCATTCACTGCAATCGCTTGCTCCATATACTCAATTGCCTTGTCATAATTTTTCTTCTCCAGATAATAATCTCCCAAATTCTGATGTGTAGTCATCATGGTGAGATGGTCCTTGTTTTTTTTGGAGAGCTCAAGACCTTTTTCGTAATAATAAACACAGGAATCCGATTTTATTCCCTGATAAGCCGCTCCAAGCGAATTGTAAACCGTAGCCAGATAACTGTCCTGCTTGTTTTTAATTAGTGTTTTTTCAGCGTCTTTAAGCGTGTGTATCGCCTCATCAAAGGATTGGTTCATAATCTGCAAAGCTGCCAGATTTGCTGCTATGAAAGAATAATATTGATAATCATTCGCTTCTTTTTTGGCTTGTGCTGCCTGTTCCAGATAGTATTCTGCCTTTTTAGGGTCGTTCATGTAAAAATAACAGGTTCCTATTCCATTGTAAATAGTTCCCGCCAACGATTTTTCGTTATGTTTTTCTGCCAGTTTAAGCCCCTCCTGATAGGTAGCAATCGCTTCCTTCATTTTGTTTTGCTTTTGGTAGGATTCCGCGATAAGGGCAAAAGAACGAATTACAATCGCATGATTATTTATCTTTTTGCCTATTTTTTGGGCTATCTGGCTATAATAAAGACAAGAATCCTGATTGGTTGGTAAAAAATATTTTGCAAGTTCAAGATTCAGTTCACTTTTGCGCAGCCCGTCTGCTTTTTTAATTAATGTGTGTAAAGAATCTGCAGTATTCTGGCTTTTCATCTGTTGGGGGAAAACAATAGAAAAGACAATGATAAAGTAAAAAGCAAACTTTGCCATAGGGTTGGGGGCTTGATTAAGTTTTTGAATTGTCTACAAATGTATAGAAATTCATCATATTTCCTATTTTTCAAGCGTTAAAGCAGCAGTATCGTTAGAAATTTTAATAAAAAATGAGCTTAGAAGAAATGAATCACAAAATATTTACGCCCCTCTTTCGATTCTAATTATATCTATTATTTCTTAGCCCTTAATGACAGGTAATAATGCCATAAGAGCATAGTTGCAACCGTTCGGAAAGGTTGCCAATTGGCCGCCTTTTCTATTAGAATCTCCCGGGAGGTTTCTTTGGGCATGTTTTTCAATTGCTTTAACGCATTTACCGCCGCCAGGTCTCCTATTGGAAAAATATCGGAACGTTTCAGTACAAAAATCAGGTAGATATCAATCGTCCAGTTGCCTATACCTTTTAACTGGCTCAATATAGTCCGAATGGTTTCGTCAGATTGTGTTTCCAACAGCTGCAAATCAATTTGTTTATCCAGGAGTGCCTGAGCCAAGTGTTTGACATAGGCTGTTTTTTGCCGGCTAAAATAACAAGCCCTGAGTTCTTCATCAGACAAAGACAGTATGCTTTCAGGCGTAATTTTCCCAACATAATCTCTCAATTTATTAAGGGCTGCCAATGCCGAAGTGATTGAAACCTGCTGTTCCAGTATGATGTGCACCAACGTTTCAAAAGTATTGGGCCGCGACCAAAATGGCGGATAATCGTATTGGTCGAGAATATTTTTGATATCCTGATCTTTTGCGGCAAGACTGTCGCATAGGCTCCGGAATTCGGAGGGTGTAAACTGGTTGAACTCCATAACAACTACTACTGTAATAAAGTATAAAGCTAATCACTTTTAGAATAGCTTGCCACATAAATACCGGAAACAGAGTCAATGCTTGGATATCAGGCAACACCACTGGCAACCAACGGCACACCTTTAATGGCTGTGCCGGCCGTAGCTTTGATGTTTAATTCGATGATTTCGGAAGTATAAAAGTCAAAAAGGAATATTTTTTCAAAACCGGATGAAAAGGCAGCTGTTTTTATAGTTTCATCAATCAGAAACGACCTGCAGTTGTTATCAACAGCACTCAATACTATTACCAGCCATTGCCTCTGGTCTGATTGCAACAAATAGTTCTGGTCTATGGCGCTCTGTATGTCTTCATAACTGCATTCTAAAATCCTGAAATCCCGATTTACAATTCGGAATTCGGACGAAGGTAGTTTTCGGATGCGTTCGACATATTTGTACAATATGACCTCTCCTTTGATTCCTGAAATAATCTCGCTTTTGAGTTTCAGGATTTCTGCAGCATCAAAATTGGCTTCCGGATTGCGGAACTCCACATTATAGAGCGCTCTGTAACGGTCTCCAAGTTCCGAAAATTCTGTTTCGATTTCTGAAAGAATTTTTGAGATGGCGTTTTCTTTTGGTGTAAGAAATAAATCCGACGTCGCCACACTGATTTTATCAATCCTGCCATCAGAATCTTCCAATTGGAGTTCTCCTTTTTGTGTAATGGTAGTTCCCTGGTCATACAGGTCTGCAAATTTCCACAAATCAACAATTGCTTTGATTTGCTGTTCTTTGGCGCAGGCTTCCTGTTTTGAACTCTCGATGGCTGTAATCCAGCGCTCTATTGCTTGGACCGATTTCATAACTTTTTTATTTCAAAAGTAGAAGGAACATCAAAGCTCCCCGGTTTTTTTATACCAACACAAACTTATTTTATACAAAAACCGTTATTTAATAGATTTATGGCTAAAACAGGCAAAAAACCTTTTCGTATAATTAAAATGGGGGTTGGTATAAATTAATTGGGTAGTGTCCTTTTTTAGTCTTATTTCGTACCGTTAAAACATAGAACCTTGAAAGACAACTGTTTTCAAAATAATTTTATCAAATTCCTGATTGACCCCAAGTATAGGGTATGGAGGCATTTGTCTATTATTATATACATCATTGCATTTTCATACGATTCGGGAGAAATGAAAGAGTATAGTGGCGATTTTCACTATTATGTGAAATGGCTGTGGATTGCCTATTTCCTGGCAATGGTCTACATCAATATGTATGTACTGATTCCGAAGCTTTTATTTAAAGGTGAATATGTTACTTATCTGGTCTGTCTGGTACTGCTGATAGTATGCAGTTTTATACTCGTAAAAAACGGCCTGAATTATTTTGAGCAATACCGCATTACGCCCCGAAAGGTTTTTACCAGTTTCTTCCGGGAAATCCTGGCCACCTCCAACCTGCTTACTATTTTGGTTTTTTCATCCACTTCCATCAAACTGTTTCAGCAATGGGCCCGTGATACGGAACGTATTATCGAACTGGAAACCAATTCCCTTCAACTGGAACTCAAGGAATTAAAAAACCAAATCAATCCGCACTTTCTTTTCAATATGCTGAACAATGTCAACGTACTCGTTAAAAAAAATCCGGAAAAGGCTTCAACCGTTATTATGAAACTGTCCGATTTTCTTCGTTATCAACTGTATGACAACAACCAGCCTTCGGTTTTGCTTTTATCGGAAATACAATTCCTGAACGATTTTATGGAACTTGAAAAAAATCGTCGTGACGACTTTAATTTCAGGCTCACAATTGAAAACGAAGACAGTAACAGCAACTTGATTTCACAGTTGGTACTTCCTCCCAACCTCTTCACGACATTTATAGAGAATGCCATTAAACATAGTGCCGATTTGGACCATCCTTCCAAAATAGACATTACTTTCAAAATTTATAAAAAAGAACTTGTTTTTACGTGTTCCAACACTAAACCTGCAGAGCCCATCGATGAGCAGCATAAAGGAGGATTGGGGCTTGCAAATATCAAACGCAGGTTAGATTTGCTCTATGCGAAGGATTATAAACTGGATATTAATGACGGCGATAAACAATATACCGTAACCTTAACACTGCCAATATGAACTGTATAATCGTTGATGACGAACCTCTCGCCAGAGAGGGCATGCTTCTGCTCCTGCAGGATATTCCTGAATTGAATGTGATTGGGTGTTTCAATGGCCCTAAAAAAGCGCGGGAATTCATGCTGGAAAATACAGTTGACCTGATTTTTCTCGATATACAGATGCCGGGAATCAACGGATTGGAATTTGCAGAATCGATTCCGGAACAAACCCTCATTATATTTACTACAGCCTATTCGCAATATGCTTTGAAAAGCTACGAGGTGGATGCTATAGATTATCTGGTAAAGCCAATCATTAAAACCCGTTTGGAGAAATCGATTAAAAAAGCATTTGCTTATCGCGAATTGCTGTCCGGAAAGGAGGAAAAAAGCACGCTGGAAAGTCTCGAAACCGACTTTATGCTCATAAAATCAGAACGCAAATTCCACAAATTACTTTTTAGGGATATTCTTTATATCGAAGGGCTGAAAGATTATGTCGTGATTTATGTGAACGACAGCAAGATTATCACTGCCATGAACCTTAAAACCATCTCACAACACCTTCCGGAAATGCATTTCATCCGCGTCAGCAAATCGTATATGGTCAATGTACAGCATATTGATTCTTTTGACAACCATACCATTTATATCAAAACTTCTGAAATTCCGATTGGCGAAGTATTCCGAAAAAAATTCCTGGAACAGTATCTCGGAAAGAACATTTCGGACAGATTATAACAACAACCGTTAAAAACATGCTATGAAATCAAAAATTTTGCCTTTCGCAATACTGCTATGCGTATTTGCCAAAGCACAAGAAAAAGAACAGTTAAAAGAAAACGTCAAAGCTGCCGTAACCGAGCGGTTTCCATCTACCCGCTTTCTGGACTTCCAGTACCAGCAATACCTGCCAACCGATTTTGATTCCGAATTATTCGACAGGGCTTTCGAGGAAGGAGAAATCAAAAACCATTACCGATTCAACGCCAATTCCAATTTTGTCGTGTTTTCAAAACCCAGATGGAGTATTACTACTTCGCTCAATTACAAATACGAAGCCTTTGAATTGAATGATGTGGAAAACGTAGCCGGTGATGCTATTGCTCCTTATGACAAAAAAATAGATTTTCACTACCTGTCTGCAACACTAAGTTTTACTTATTTCGCCCGATTATTTAATAAGCCTTTTATTTATAATGCCAGCCTTACTGCAGATGGTAGCGAAAAAGATATTGAGCGGTTAAAAGGTTTTATTGGTGCAACAATTATTCTGAAAAAAACAGAAAGAACCACGATTGGAGTTGGAGCACTTGTTTTTATCGACCCGGCTTCTCCGGTTCCGGTTGCTCCTACTTTTATGATGGAGCACCGATTCCAAAACTCACCCTGGATATTGGACCTGATTTTACCGCAAAGGCTCTTATTCCACAGGCCGGTATCTGAAAATGGAAAATTTTCTATAGGAACAGAACTCAACGGTGACGGTTTTTATGTCTACAACAATAATGTGCCGGGCTTTGCAGACGTGTACGATTACCGTATTTTAGAACTTCGTTCCGGCCTGACCTATGAGCATCATATCAACAAGACAATCATCGCAACATTCAAGACCGGATTGTCTACCGTTTTTAATTCAAGACTATCCGAAAGAGGAGAAAACACAAACGATTATATTTTTTCGACCAAACAAGACGGCACGGGTTATTTCAACATAGGAATTTCTTTTATGCCTGACTTCAAAAAGAAGAAAAACTAGGTTTATTTCATTACTTTCATGAATATCTCTTTGATTAGGGCAATCTCGTCTGCGTAGATTGTCTTTTTTCTTGTAGCAAAATGAAGCGTGTTTTTGAGAGGTACTTTTCCCTCCCATATCATCTTGATTTGGCCGCTATCAATATCTTTCTTACATAAAAAATCCGGTATTACTGCCAATCCCTGACCACTGCTAAGACAACGCACTATAGAATTTAAGTTGGGCACGATATAGTTCGGGCGAAAGTCAGGATATTTATTGAAGTTCAATTGCCAGAACCTTCTCAAATGTTCCATATCTCCGGTTGTACCATACCACTTTTGCTGCTTCAGCCATAATTCGACGGCTTCAAAATCACCTGCTGCTTCCAAGGCCTGAAATGTCTGTACGTCGGTTTCATTGCCACCCACCAGCACTATGGTTTCAGATGAAAAAGGCTGGTAGTCGATTCCGCTTTTTGGAACCATTTGCGGCGTGATGATAATATCCAGGATTCCTTTTTCGAGGTTTTCTACCATTTCGGGATATTCTCCAAATTGAATGATTACATTAAATGGCAAGGTCGCAATATATTGCTCCAACGTAATCTGGAACGTTTCGAAACACATCCCCACACTAATAGTAGGTGTGTGCTTTTCCGTGCTGCGTTGGAAATTCTTTTCGGCCTCTTCCAGTTTTGTCAACGCTTCTATAATAAAATTATAAAGCACTTTTCCTCTTTCCGTTGGAACCATTTTGCGTCCCGTACGGTCAAACAGCTTATATCCGACATAGTTTTCCAGCGAACTCAAATGCAGACTCACTCCGGGCTGTGAAATAAACAGTACTTCGGCAGCTCCGGTTAGTGTTCCTGATTTATATACGGCTTTAAATGTCCTGTACCATTCCAGATTTACCATGATTTAACTATTATAATTATAATACAAATGTATGAATTATGTTATTTTAATAATAGGTAATGTCGTCCTAAATTTGCATCATCAAATGAATTATTACAATCATGAAAAAAATATTTATAATCAATGGTGGTCAAAAATTTGGCCATTCCGGCGGCAGATTCAATGAAACTATCGCACAGGAAACTTTTAATTTTTTTAAAAATAATCCCAACTTTGAAGTACAGATAACAGATGTCAACAACGAGTACAATCCTGCTGAAGAAGTAGAGAAATTTGTTTGGGCCGATGTTGTCATCTACCACACTCCTATCTGGTGGTTCCAGCTTCCACACGCTTTTAAGCAATACATCGATGTTGTATTTACAGAAGGCCATGCTACCGGAATTTACCATAGCGACGGCCGTTCTTCAACAAATCCAACTGTAAATTATGGAACTGGCGGAATGCTTCATGGCAGAAAATACATGCTCACCACTTCCTGGAACGCTCCAAAAGAAGCCTTTACGCTTCCTGACGAATTTTTCCAGCAGAAAAGTGTAGACGAAGGTGTTATGTTTGGCTTCCATCGCATGAATGCTTTTACCGGAATGGCTCCTTTGGAAGGTATACATTTTCACGACATCGAAAAAAATGCCGACGTAGAAAGGGACATCGCACTGTATAACGAACACCTGAACAACATCTTTTTAAACTAATCCTCATGATATATCTGACAGCAATAGTAAAAAGCAAACCGGAACATAATGATGCCGTAAAATCATTACTGATGAACATCGCGGTTCATTCCAAAAATGAAACGGCCTGTCTTCAATATGACCTGCACCAAAACAGCACAGAGCCTAATATTTTTGTTTTCCATGAAATCTGGAACGATGAAAAAGGACTCGAAGCACACAACAGCCAGCCCTATATTCAGGAGTTTGTCAAAGCATCTGAAACTCTTTTGGAAGACAATGTCATTATATATAAAACACAAAAAATCTGATTTAGAATTTGAGATTTTAGATTTAGGATTTTTGTCTACTGAAACCTGAAACATTCTCTTATAATATTATAATACAAATGCCACAAGGCAGTCATAAATCTACCCATCTTATCTAATTTCTAAGATGGGTAATTTTATTTTTATAAAACATGATTTTTATCATAAAAGGCTGATACAATGTATACTTACCTTTACAGTATAAATTTTAAAGCATCTTATCATGAAAACATACAATTATTATCTGACAGGTTATAAAAGAGGTTTTATTGGCTTCACCACATTGAGTGTTCTTGCTCAAAGTTGTCTTGGTGCTATTGCTGCCATGTTTATTCTTATGGGCGGTACATCAATCTGGCACATGATACAGTTATTCTTCGTAACCATATTCTGTATGGGATTTAACGCAGCAGTATTGTCACAACAAAAGCCAAAATTTGTATTCGCATTTCTTATTGTCAGCGTTTCTTTTAGTATTTTCTTTTCTCTTCTGAATATACATTACCTATTTGCATAAACTAAGAATAGCTTTGCGCCTCTGCGTCTTTGCGAGCAATCATTTTCACGCAAACACGCAGAGGCGCAAAATTTAATTACATTTCGTATATTTGTCCTCTCAAATCAATAGAAGATAACGTGTAAAAAATAATTTCTTTCCGATAATTAAAAATGACGAACCTCATCGGGGTCTGTCTTTTCATTAATCTTTAAAGAAAGAAATTATGCTGATTTTACAGAATATTTCCTATACACACTCCAACAAAGAGGTACTGTTCAGCAATATCAATCTGACAGTAAACAATCACAATAAAATAGCAGTAACAGGCAGTAACGGAACCGGAAAATCTACGTTGCTCAAAATTATTGCCGGCGAATTGCAGCCCGTAAGCGGACAACGAATTGTTGATGCCCAGCCTTATTATATTCCGCAAATATTCGGACAATACAATCATCTGACGATTGCACAGGCGCTGCAAATTGAAACCAAACTCAATGCCCTGCAGGAAATCCTGAGTGGAAATGTTACGGAAGAAAATTACAGCTTGCTGGATGATGACTGGACCATTGAAGACCGTTGTAACGAAGCTTTACAACATTGGCAGCTCATCAACCTGGACTTGTCGCAAAAAATGGAAACATTGAGTGGCGGACAAAAAACAAAAGTTTTTTTGGCAGGAATTTCAATCCATCAGCCAGAATTGGTTTTGCTGGACGAACCCAGTAACCATCTTGATATTTCGGGAAGACAGCTCTTATACGACTTTATCCAGTCTGCAAAAAGCACTTTGATTGTAGTGAGCCATGACCGGAAATTGCTAAATCTTTTAGACACGATTTGCGAACTGAGCAAACACGGAATTAAAGTATATGGCGGTAATTACGATTTTTTCACAGCCCAAAAGGAAATAGAAAACAATGCCCTGAATCAGGATATACAAAGCAAGGAAAAAGCATTGCGGAAAGCCAGAGAGAAGGAACGCGAAACATTAGAACGACAGCAAAAATTAGACAGTCGCGGAAAGGGAAAACAGGAAAAAGCCGGCGTTGCCAAAATTATGATGAATACGCTACGAAACAATGCCGAAAACAGCACTTCAAAACTCAAAAGTGTGCATGCAGAAAAGATTGGCGGCATTTCAAAAGACCTGCAGGAACTCCGTTCTTCGTTGCCCGACACGGATAAGATGCGATTTGGTTTCGACAATTCTTCATTACATCAGGGAAAAATTTTGTTCACGGCCACAAATATTAATTTTACTTACAGCACACAACCGCTTTGGAACGAAAACCTGAGTTTTCAAATTATCAGCGGAGAACGTATTGCCTTAAAAGGAACAAACGGTTCCGGGAAAACGACTTTAATAAAATTGATTTTAGGGAGCTTAGAACCTCAAACGGGAACCGTCTACAGGGCAGACAACAAATCCGTTTATATTGACCAGGATTATTCTTTGCTTGACAACAAGCTCAAAGTTTATGAACAGGCCCAGCAATTTAATTCTTCTTCCTTGCAGGAACACGAAATAAAAATCAGGCTGAACCGCTTTTTGTTTACAAGAGAAGATTGGGATAAACCGTGCAGTGCTTTAAGTGGTGGTGAAAGGATGCGCCTGTTGCTTTGCTGCCTGACCATTAGCAGTCAATCTCCGGATATTATCCTGCTGGACGAACCAACCAATAATTTAGACATCAAAAATGTGGAAATATTAACTGCCGCCATTAACGAATATCAGGGCACTCTGATAGTTGTTTCGCACGATGAATATTTTTTAGAGGAAGTTAAAGTGAATCGGGTTATTGAGGTTGTTAGAGACGGAAGCGCTAAGGTTCTCAGGTACTAAGGAACTATATTAGGGTATGAACTGATTATTCTTTATAGTTAGGAATTTTCTATTCTGATACTAATTATAATGCAACACAGCGACTTTGCGAGAAAAAATTGCACGCAAAGACGCAGTGTCTTATTGGTTTAATATTGAAGTTAAATTTCTCCCTTATGCTTTTGGCAAAGGCTGTCCAACGGCAATATCACAACGGTGTCCCGGCTGTCCGTGTGGCGGATTCATCCCCGGTGCGGTAACAACATCAGCATTATTAACCGGAGTTATTTTATTAGGAGTTGCTGTAGGCTGGGCTACCGGTTGCGGTTGTGCTACCGCAGTTGGTGCCGGTTTTTGGCCCGGAGGCGAATTTAACGGAGCACCTACCTGAATATCACAACGGTGTCCTGGCTGTCCGTGTGGCGGATTCATTCCCGGAGCTGTTGCCACCGGCTGTGGTTGTACTTGTGGCTGTACCTGTGGTTGAGCCTGCATTTGTTGTGGCTGCACACTCACCGGTTGTCCTTCAGCAGGAGTTGCTGCTCCATCTGCCGCAACCGCTTCAGTTGGTTCCGCACTTTCCTGTGGCTGTAACTCTTTTTTGCATGAGGTCATGAATAATGAAACTGCCAAAAGTGAGCCTGCTATTATTTTTGTTTTCATGGGTCATTTTTTAGATTAAGATTCCAAATATAAACGTTTCAGCGGATTATCCATGTTAAAAATAAGCCCTAAGCTGTACGCTTCCGGTATGGATAGCTTTGCTTTCTTCACTTTTTCTTCCTTCATAATTCACATTAACATCCAAAAACTGTGTCAGGTTTTTTTGCAGCAGCAAACGCCATGTCAAATTTTGCCCCGGCTGTAGTCCTTCCAGCATCTGATAGGCTACCGGTGACAGCGCATCGCCGCTGAAATCATTCTTGTATAATGAGAATTCGCCATTCATTGTAAATTTTTTCTCTGATGAATAGGTAAATGATGTCCCTACCCGATGTTGTTGTAAGGCTTCCTTATCATTAATTTTATTGTCCTTATCCTGATATTCATAAAATAAATCCCAGCTTGCATTTCTTGAAAACAGATAAGAAATTTTTGGTGCCAGTTGGTAGCCCTTTAATTCAAAATTTTTACTCACATAATTTTCCGAATACAATTCTGATTCGATTGTTTTGCCCATAAACCCTAAAAGCCAGCTTTTTTTGACCAGATGGGCATATTGAATCTGATGTGAACGGTTATTGCTTTCCTGTGAACCTACAGAAAGTAATGTCTTTGCCCTATTTCTCAAATAAGTATAGGTCAGGGAATGGTCTTGTTTCCCCCGGTTATAGAATAAGCTGTTTCTGAAACTGGAATTTAAGCCCAATAAATTTTTCTCACCCGAAGAAAACGGATTCAGGTCAAAATTATCGCTATCGCGGACAATCTTTCGGTCCACAAGAAAAGAAGTCTGGTTATAGAAATAGGATAAAAATTTTCTGAATCCTTTTTCGTTTTGCCATTGGTTGGCATTCAGTATCACAGACTGTGAAAATTTGTTCTGGTGCGTTTTGATAAAAATCTGGTTGGGAAGAAAAATCCTTACGTATTCTGCCTGGTCTGCAAACTTGGCAATTTCAAACTCTTCCAGTTCCTGAATTCCATTATTGTTATAATCAATCCAGGTGTAAACGCCCCGTCCCGGTTCTACTTTCAGATAGGTAAATTCCTGTTGCGGAATGGTTCCCGAGGTGGTTTCATAGGTTGTGGTAACCTGAATTAACTGGTCAAAATAACGGTCATTATAGAGTAATCTCGAATTTAAGGATGGTTCCTTTTTTCTCGTGGGGTCTTCAAATTTCAAATTCCTGTAGTTGACAAACAATGAAAGGTCGCTTTTTTCGGTTTTCATTAATCTTGACTTCAGATAATACGAATTGGACGTATTGACCTTTTTTACAAATCCGTTAACCAAACTGTCATTGGAACGTTGCAGATAGCCCAATTCCACATATACTTTTGTACTATCGCCGCGTCCGGTAAAAAATCCAAACTCATTAAACTTTTGGCTCAAGGCAGAAAACTGTCCGGTTTCCTTAATCTTTTCTTCATTGTCTTCCAGCCTGAAAGTGCCTCCTACCCAGTTCTTACCAAAATGGTAACGCGCCTGTGTCTGGTTTCTGATAAATTTTGATTCGGAGTAATTGCTATCACTTTTTAATATACTCCCGTTGTTTTGAAAAGTAAAATTTTTAAATCGGAAAGAACCGTCAACAACATGTCTGGTACCCGAAAAACTTTCCGAAAAATCAAGTTTTTCCAATTGGTATCTTGCATTTCCTTTATTGGGAAGGATAAAATTCAAACCGGAAATAAGCAGGCTCTGGTTTCCAATCGGATTGGTCAGGTTCCAGTCGCGGTCAAACTCAATCGTAAATAAACGCTCAATGGTTCGGAACTGCTTTTGCACAAATTGATAGTTGGCAAAAGCATCCAGTTGCCATTTTTTTGAAAACAGTCTTTGCTTGGCATAAATTTTTCCGGCCAATCCCTGGTTATCGTTATCGTCTTTTGAAGAAAACAGGTTCAAATCATTGTTGCTTACGCCTAATTCAAAATCGACCAGTGTTTTTTCGCTTGGCTTGTATTTCCCCAAAATGGTAGCAATCTGGATTTTGGTTGGTGCAACCAATCGGATTATAGGCTCATAATTTCCTTGAGGAATACCGTTTACGGGCGGAACATATTCATATACTCTTCCTATTGTGGCCGTATTCGAAAGCCTGTAATTTCCCTGATTAGCACCTACGAGAGAAAACCGCACATTGTACAACTCATCAGTGGGATTGTTTGAGAATTCAAAGACCTCAACACCACCAATGGTTGTTTTTCTGTACAATATCTTATTTTCGGAATAGCTGTCTACATAAGCCGATGGTGCTGTCATTGCAGCAGAATTGTCGCCTGCTTCTTTCAACACTTCTACCTGTTCTGCAGAAAGGTTTTGTTGCAGTGGCTGGTTTTTCACGTCATTTTCTGAATATAAATATCCCCCCAAGCTCCACTTTTCCTGCTCGTGCATGGCTCCTGCATAGGTCACGAAACGCGTATAGTTTCTATCCGAATATTGATATTCGACATTAATCCTCATTTCGGAAGTAATTGGAAACAGCGAAGTAAAGATAATTTCACCTGCGTTATAATCTATCGTATAATCGTTGTTTTCACCTCGTGTCAACAGGATTCCGTTGACAAAAACACGTTCTGAACCGGAAATAACCAGAATATACAATTCGCCATTAGGTCCTTGCAGCTTGTAGGGGCCCTGGTTTCCTTCTTGTCCTGTAAACGAACTCCGGGCGTATTGTCCCCGAACCAGAGCCGCCGATGCAAAAACATTGGTTTTATTTTCCGGTGTACCAAAGGTAAAATTAGCCGAAAGCCCTTGTACTTTTTTGTTGAAATTCAGAAATCGGGATTGCCTGTTTTCCAAAAACAAATCACCGGCCCGAATGTTCCATTTATCGCTGAAAAGCTCAATAAAAATCTGGTCGAATTCATCCAGTTTTTGCGAATAGCCGCCTTCCTGCAAAGGAATATTGCTGTCCTGAATGGAGGCTCTCAAACTCACCTTGTCCGAAATCTTTCCGGTAATCTGCAAATCCAGATTGGAATTGACTACAGAATTCTGGTTATTACCAATCGTAATACCTCTCGTAATGCTTCCTGATGTGTTTAATCCGTCAAAAGGTTTAAAAGTGCTTATCGGATCCCGGGAAACTTTATAAAGATTCCCTTTCCCGGCTTCATTACTGACGACACGGCTGTCGTCATAAATGCTGTATTTCCGGGTAAGATATTCAGGATAGCTGAAATAGCGTAGTGTTAGCGTGTCTTCAGATTTGAAATCATTCTTAAAAACAAGTATACTTTTCTGGAAATCAACCTTATAATAAGTCGTATCGATATCATTTCCTTCCCTGTCCTGTAGCTTGAAAAACGAACTGCTAATGCTTACGCTGTCAATACGTATCGTATCTTTTGAAGCCGTAATCTTCCGGTTTTTATACGGCGATTTGACTTCCTGGGCAGAAAGTCCGGAAACAAAGCCTGTTAAAACCAGAAAAAGCAATTTTTTCAACATAAATACTATAACTCCGAAAGCTCAAAAGTAGTATTTATAAACCAATAATTTCAAGAGCCGGGTTCTTCAGAGGCAAGCAAATAAAAATCGGGAGTAACGGATTACGATACTCCCGATGGCGTGTGGTTTATAAAAAAAATTAGTTGGTGGTTTCCTTGGTAACAATCTGCATGGTTTCCCTGCTCACCTGCTTGAGCAATACCTGTTTTCCTTTTTCAACCATTTCTGAAGCTTTTTCATTGAAATGGCGAATGGTATAAAGCGAAACATTTTCATTATACGACACCTTGAATTTCTTTGAAAGCACATTTTTCAGGTCGTTGAAATTACCGAATTTGTCTTCAATACAAACCGAGAAACTGATTGCCGAGTTCTGAATCAGGCTCACTTTCATTTTGTATTGGTGCAAAAGGCCGAAAATCTCACTGATATTTTCTTCCATGATAAATGAGAAATCTATAGAAGAAAGCGAAATAAGCAGTTGTTCTTTTTTCACGATAAAACAAGGCAGGTGCGGTTCCAAATCAGCCCCTTTGCTTACGCTGGTTCCCGGCAATGACGGATTCAGGAATGATTTTACAAACAGCGGGATTTCTTTTCGCTGTAGCGGCTGCAATGTTTTAGGGTGAATAACGGTAGCTCCGTAAAAGGCAAGTTCTATAGCTTCGCGATATGAAATCTGGTTTAGGAGTGTCGCATTTTCAAAATATCTAGGGTCGGCATTCATAACACCTGGCACGTCCTTCCAGATGGTAACACTTTCCGCATTCAGGCAATAGGCAAAAATCGCTGCCGTATAATCTGAACCTTCACGTCCTAAAGTCGTTGTAAAGTTATTTTCATCCGAGCCTAAAAATCCCTGGGTAATATTGAGTACTTTTTTCTTTACGTTTTTAGAAATCAGTTTTTGCGTTTGCTCCCAATCTACAATGGCATCACGATAGGTCGTGTCTGTTTTTATAAAATTACGGACATCAAGCCATTGGTTTTTCAATCCCCTGTAATTGAAATAGTGGCTGATGATAGTCGTCGAAATTATCTCCCCAAAGCTGACAATCTGGTCGTAAACAAAATTATAGTTTGGCGATTTGTTACTTTTCAGGAAGCCTTCCAAATCCGAAAAAAGCTGATTGATGGCTGCGAATACGGCATTTTTATCATCTTCAAACAAATCAAGCAAAATCTGGTTGTGGTATTTCTTGACATCCTGTAGGGACGATTGCAGCTCGGCCGACCTTTCAAAGTAGTTCTTTATGACGACTTCCAAAGCATTTGTTGTTTTTCCCATAGCCGAAACAACAAGCAAGACATCATCATAGCCAACCTGCTGTAAAACATCGTATACATTTTTAATGCCATTGGCATCTTTTACTGAAGCACCTCCAAATTTAAATACTCTCATTGATTTTTGATTTCAGATTTTTGACCTTTGATTTATGATTTTAGACTTCTGATTTTAGATTTTTGGTTTACTGCTTATGGCCTATCGCTTTCAGCTTCGCATTCGACTTTTAACTTTCGAACTTAGACTTTTGACCTTAGATTTCTGATTTAAGATTTAAGATTTTTGACTTATGGCCTATTACTTTTAGCTTTTGACTTTTGACCTTAGACCTTAGACTTTTGACCTTTTAAAAAATCATCAATTCCTTGTTCGTCCATATGGACAACGCGCCAGTCTGATAAGACTTTTGCTCCGGATTTCTCATAAAATTCGATAGCAGGCGTATTCCAGTTCAGGACATTCCATTCGATGCGGCGTACATTTTCTCTTTCTCCTTCTTTTATAATTTCAGAATACAGTGCCATTCCGGCTCCTGTACCTCTGCTTTTTTCAGTAACAATCAAATCTTCGAGATGGATAGTCTTTCCTTTCCATGTAGAAAATCGGTAATAGTACAACGCCATGCCTATAATTTCACCGTCCAGTTCTGCTACAAAAGTATGGAACAGCGGATTGCTCCCAAAACCATCCCGGATTAAATCTTCTTTTGTCACTACCACAGCTTCCGGCTCTTTTTCAAAAACTGCGAGTTCCTGAATCAGGGCTAAAACGGCTTTCATATCGTTTTCAGTTCCTCTTCTGATTATCATTTCTTTATTCTTTTCTCTGTTTCGATTTTTACAGCGAATATATTAAAAGCTTGTCCAACTGCACAATTCAGGACATTTCTTTTCTCAAAATTCTTTAAATAATCCAATCTTACCCCCTCTTTTAAAGTTGTGCAAAAATAACATTTATTTATATTTATAACATTTGTTTATAATATTTTTTTACTGCCTACTCTAAAATTATAGAATTTATGAACGATATTTGCACCACAACTACAACGATATAGTAATGGAGGAACGCAATAAAACATTAGGGGAATTTATTATTGAAAAACAGGAAGATTTCCAATATTCTTCCGGAGAATTATCCAGATTAATCAACTCCATCCGATTGGCCGCTAAGGTCGTTAACTACAAAGTGAACAAGGCCGGATTGGTAGATATTGTGGGCGCTGCCGGCGAACAGAATATACAGGGAGAGGACCAGCAAAAACTGGACGTTTTTGCCAACGAGACTTTCATACAGACACTTATCAACCGTGAAATCGTATGTGGTATTGCTTCAGAAGAAAGTGATGATTTCATTACGATTAAAGGTAAGGACGAATGCCACAATAACAAATATGTCGTATTGATGGACCCGCTTGATGGTTCATCCAATATTGATGTGAATGTTTCTGTTGGAACCATTTTTTCGGTTTACAGAAGAATAACACCAATAGGGACGCCTGTAACTATAGAAGATTTTCTTCAGCCGGGTGTTAATCAGGTAGCTGCCGGATATGTAATTTATGGCACATCAACCATGCTGGTATACACTACCGGACGTGGTGTGAACGGATTTACACTGAATCCTGCTATTGGTACTTTCTATCTTTCACACCCAAACATGAAATTTCCAAAAGACGGTAAGATTTATTCTATTAACGAAGGAAATTATGTGCACTTTCCACAAGGCGTAAAAGATTACATCAAATACTGCCAGTTAGAAGAATGTGACAGACCGTATACTTCCCGTTATATAGGAAGTCTGGTTTCTGACATCCACAGGAATATGATTAAGGGAGGAATTTACATTTATCCGACAAGCTCTAAAGCTCCTAGCGGAAAATTACGTCTTCTGTATGAATGCAACCCGATGGCGTTCCTGGCAGAACAGGCAGGCGGTAAGGCTTCTGACGGTTTTGGAAGGATTATGGAAATCCAGCCAACAGAATTGCACCAGCGTGTTCCATTCTTTTGTGGCAGCTACAACATGGTAGAAAAGGCAGAAGAATTTATGAAAATAGCAAGCGAAAAATAAAAAGCACAGGCATAAAAAAAGCTCCGATTGGAGCTTTTTTTTATTTATTCATGTGAGTCATTTCGAAAAGGAAAGTGTCCAAATCTACACCCAGGACAAGCAATGAAAGTGCTTTGTCAACAATGTAATGTACGTTTCCTGGAGTAAATCCTAATGCCAGAGCAAATCGGGTAAGGATTTCTTTTTGTTTTGGACCTAAAACGTGGTCGGCATATACCATCCTTGAAAGGTCATACAAACGCTCCAGTCTTTGCGTGTGCAAGTAAGGAGGATTGATTGGGTATTTCATCGGATTGGCAAGAATTTCAGCATACTCTTCAGAAGAAATCTCCAATTGCATGGCCAGTTTGTCCAAGAAGTGTCTTTCTTCCTCGCTTAAGTGCCCGTTTTCCATTGCAACTCTCACGATAGAAGCGAAATGTCCTTTATTTCTATTTTTAAATCCGCTATCAAATAAATCTGAAATTGACATAATTATATATTTTTTGCAAATATAATTCTATTTCTATTTTAACGGCATAAATTGCTGACTTTTCTTAACAGAAATAAACTCTTTCCAAAATATATCGTATGTTTGAAATCCCAATCAAAAATATCTATATATGTCTGAGTTTTGGATTTACTTCAACACAGGATTACGTCATGTTTTAGACATCAACGCCTACGACCATGTCTTGTTTTTAATCGCATTGACAATTCCTTATGCTTTTAAGGACTGGAAAAGAGTATTGCTTCTGGTCACTCTTTTTACTGTGGGGCATACCATGTCATTGTTGCTTTCTGTATATGGCTTTGTACAAATCAAGGTCAATCTTGTTGAGTTTCTAATTCCAATCACTATATTAATCACGGCCGTTTTCCATCTTTTTACTGCCGGAAAAAATTCAAAAAAGGAAAGTATCAGCTTTATCGCTATCGTAACGCTTTTCTTCGGAATCATTCACGGATTGGGATTCTCAAATTATTTCAACACCATCCTTCCGGGAAATTCTTCTGACAAATTGCTTCCGTTACTGGAATTTGCATTAGGTATTGAAGCCGCACAGATTATTGTGGTTCTTATCGTGTTGATTCTGTCCTACATCGTACAAACCGTTTTCCGTTTTTCCAAACGCGACTGGACGCTCGTCATGTCTTCTTTTGTTATAGGTGTCGTTATCCCGATGGTTATTGAAAGTGAAATCTGGGGAAGGTAAAAGAAGAAAGCGCCATATCCTGTTAAGTGCTCAATCTTTCTTATCTTTGGATTTTAATTGAATAAACGTGGCAGACACTAAAATATATTTTGCTTCCGACCAGCATTTTGGAGCGCCAACGCCTGAATTGAGTTTTCCAAGAGAGCAGAAATTTGTAGCCTGGCTTGATGAAATCAAAAAAGATGCAACTGCATTATTCCTGTTAGGTGACTTGTTTGATTTTTGGTTTGAATACAAAACCGTAGTTCCGAAAGGATTTGTACGCGTTTTGGGCAAATTAGCTGAAATTCGCGACAGCGGCATTCCGGTTTATTTTTTTGTAGGCAATCACGATTTATGGATGAGTGACTATTTTGAGAAAGAACTTAATATTCCTGTTTACCATACTACAAAAGAATTCATATTCAACGACAAACATTTTTTGATTGGCCACGGTGACGGATTAGGCCCCGGCGACAAGGGCTATAAAAGAATGAAAAAAGTGTTTACCAATCCTTTTTCAAAATGGCTTTTCAGATGGCTTCATCCTGATTTGGGTGTAAAACTGGCACAACATCTTTCTGTAAAAAACAAATTGATTTCCGGAGCAGAAGACGTTCGTTTTTTAGGCGAGGATAATGAATGGCTGGTACAATACTCCAAACGAAAACTGGAAACCAAACACTACGATTATTTTGTATTTGGGCACCGGCATCTTCCTATGACAATAAAAGTTGGCGAAAATGCTACCTATATAAATCTGGGGGATTGGATTGGCTATTTTACCTACGGCGTATTTGACGGAACTACTTTTGAATTAAAAGAATACAAATCTTAATTCTGGCAGATTTCATCCAGATAATCTTTTAATTGGATTTGGAACAAAGTGCCTTCTACCAGGTCTTTAATCTGCATCAATTCATTGACGGAAACGGCCAAATCAATCTGCTGCACGGGTGTTTTCAGTAAAAATTTGTGGCATTTTCTTTTGAACTCGCAGGTGTCACAATTGGCATTGACCTCATAGCAAGTCGCATCAATCGTTTCTGCAAAATAATTCAGTTCTTCTTTTGAAAGATAGAAGCCTGTTTCCTTAAAAACCAGTTGTATTTTGTTTTTCAACACCTTCTGCTCTTTTTTCCAATGGAAAGCGACACCAAAGTCATTAAAATAGATTTGCTCGATTTCTTTCATAACTGAATTGTTTCGAACAAATATAAGAATTATTTAAAATCGTTCTAAATTAAATTTTCATAAAGTTTTTTCTTGGCGTCTTTGTCTCTTTGCGAGAAAATAATGGCACGCGAAGGCGCAGAGGCGCAAAGTTTCTAATATGCTTATTCGTATAGTCTTATTCTTTGCCTTTGATATCGCGGAGTCTTAGCTGCAGGCTGACGTTTCCATTGAATTCATTTTCTTCAAGTGAGTAGACTGCATCGAATGGTTGCTGATTTTGAGTAAGTTCAAACTTATTCCCCATTCCAAATCCTATGGCACCATAACCTTCTGAATCGTCTTGCTTTACAAAAAGCCTCAGGTGGCTTTCATCACTGCCAATTCTTTTTCCGTAACCGGTATCTCTCAAATTTTCCGTCATAAAAACCGGCATCATGTTCATAGGCCCGAAAGGCTCGAATTGATTTAAAATGCGGACAAATTTTTCGGTAATATCGTTCAGGTTGATTACGGCATCAATCAGGATTTCCGGAGTCCTTAACTCTTCCGGAATAGTTTTCGAAATCACTTTTTCAAACTGTGCCTTGAAATTCTCGAATTGTGCTTCTTCCAAAGTCAATCCGGCGGCATACATGTGCCCGCCAAACTGCAACAAATATTCAGAACAGGCTTCCAATGCATTGTAAACATCAAAATCTTTGACAGAACGGGCAGATGCCGCTAGCTTATCGCCACTTTTGGTAAACACTAAAGTCGGACGGTAATAGGTTTCAATGAGACGTGAAGCCACAATTCCAATAACTCCTTTGTGCCAGTCTTCTTTATATACGACCGTTGAATACCTATCTTCTTCCTGATTTTCTATAATCTGGAGTAAGGCTTCTGAAGTAATCTGTTTGTCCAATTCTTTTCTATCAGCGTTAAAAACTTCCAGTTCTTTTGCAAAGGCTTCTGCTTCTTCAATTCCGAATTCTGTGAGTAATTTAACGGCATAATTGCCATGTTTTATTCTGCCTGCTGCATTGATTCGTGGCGCCAATATAAAAACGACATCCGTAATGGTAAGGTTTTTTTTCTTGAGGTTTTGGGTGATTGCCTTAAAACCCGGTCGTGGATTTGAATTAATAACTTCCAACCCGAATTTGGCCAAAACTCTGTTTTCACCCGTTATCGGAACAATATCAGCGCCAATAGCCGTTGCCACCAAATCCAGATACGGACGCAAATCTTCTATAGTTTGTTTTCTGTTTTTGGCCAATGCCTGCAATAGCTTAAAACCGATACCGCAACCGCACAATTCGTCATACGGGTAATGGCAATCTTCGCGTTTCGGGTCTAAAACAGCAACCGCATCCGGCAATGTATCGCCCGGCCTGTGGTGGTCGCATATGATAAAATCGATGTTTTTTTCTTTGGCATACGCTACATGGTCTATAGACTTGATGCCACAATCCAGTGCAATAATCAGCGTAATCACATTATCATCCGCATAATCGATACCTTTAAAAGAAACACCATAACCTTCGTCATAACGGTCAGGAATATAGGTATCGACATTAGGATAAAAACTTTTCAAATAGGAAGAGACCAATGATACTGCCGTAGTACCATCAACATCATAATCTCCAAAAACCAGAATATTTTCCTGTTTTTCAATGGCCTTTTCAATACGGGCCACTGCCTTGTCCATATCTTTCATGAGATATGGGTCGTGTAGGTCTTCTAACTTTGGCCGAAAAAACTGCCGGGCCTGTTCAAAGGTTTCAATACCTCGTTGCAGGAGCAACGTTGCAATAAGTTCATCAATGTTTAAGGAATCCTGCAGGCTTTTAATTTTTTCTGAATCGGGTGTAGGTTTAAGGTTCCAGCGCATGTTTTAAGGTGCTAAGGTTCTGAGTTACTAAGCGACTAAGGCCTTAGAACCTTAGTACCTCAGCAACTTAGTACCTTTATTAATGATACAATATTCTAACTTCTACCTTTGCAAAATGACGGAACATTTCCATCACACCGCAATATTTTTCAACGGATAGGTCTACGATTTTTTGAAGTTTTGTCTGGTCGAGATCCATTCCGTAAAAATGGTAATCGACACGAACCGTATGGTAAAATTTTGGATGTTCTTCCGTCAGGTCGCCTTCCACTTCAATCGTGAAGGTATCAATATCCACCTTCATCTTTTTTACCAGAGAAGCAATATCAATTCCGGTACAGCCTGCCAAAGAAGCCAGCATCATGGCTTTTGGACGAAGTCCGTCGTCATGTCCGCCATATTCCGGATCTGAATCCATTTTTATTGTTCCTCCGGGATTGGTGGCTTCAAAAGCCATGTCGCCCAGCCATTTTGTAGTTACGTGATGTGTTGCCATAGTTTTATCCAAAATTATTGCTTGTCTGATTTAAAAGAAAATAAATCAACAGATTATCTATATAAATAAAATTTTCATCTTTCAGCTGTAGAGAAAATTGCCGGATAGTCATAAATCTCTTTAAATTGACTCTCGCTATTTCTTTCTCTTCATAATATATTTTAGCAAAAGGGTTTAACAAAATAACCCAAGTTTGAGAAAGTTTAAATTTGATATTCCCCGAAAACATAATTTCGTTACGTGATAGAAACAATATAGTTGCTAAAAGATCTTTATTCTGATAACGTATCAGATACTTATCATCCCACATTCCACTTTCAGATACTTCAATCAACAGATTATCGTCTTTATCAAAAACAGAAATCAAATCTCCCCTAAACCATCGATGTTTAAATTTTGAATACAGGAGCAGCTCATTATTTTTATAGACATTTAACCCGCTGTAAAATTCACCTTTTATTGTAAACTCCATATTTTAAAGGCTAAAATACTTTCTTAAGAAATATTTCTGACGAGTATTATTTATTGCTTTTCCCTCCAACTATAACAACAATTTCGCCTTTTGGAGGTTTGGCTTCAAAATGTTTCAAAACTTCTGTAGCTGTACCGCGAACCGTTTCTTCATGCAATTTGGTCAATTCGCGTGAAACCGAAACCGGCCTTTCTGCTCCAAAATACTGTATAAATTCTGCCAGAGTCTTGACTAATTTATGAGGCGAAACGTATAAAATCATGGTTCGGGTTTCTTCTGCCAAAGCCAGAAAACGGGTCTGCCTTCCCTTTTTATCAGGCAAAAAACCTTCAAAAACAAATTTATCATTTGGCAGGCCACTGTTGACCAAAGCCGGAACAAAAGCAGTTGCTCCGGGAAGACATTCTACTTCAATATTATTTTCTACACAAGCCCGCGTCAACAAAAAGCCCGGATCAGAAATAGCAGGCGTACCAGCATCCGAAATCAGGGCAATCGTTTCACCTGACTTTAGTCTTGCAATCAGATTTTCCACCGTTTTATGCTCGTTGTGCATATGATGGCTCTGCATGTGCGTTCCAATCTCGAAATGTTTTAGCAGCTTGCCGCTGTTGCGGGTATCTTCTGCCAGAATCAGGTCGACTTCCTTCAGGACTTTTATAGCCCTGAATGTCATATCTTCAAGATTCCCGATAGGTGTTGGAACTAAATATAATTTTGACATCCGGATTATTTAAACTTGTTCTCTACCACTTCAAGGAAACGCTCGGCATAATCTTCCTTTCCTTTCCATTCGTTATAATCCGGCTTTACTAAATCTTCGATAAAATTCTTAGCGTCCTGGAAAGTATCAAAGGTGTTCAACTGAGACAACACTCTGTTGAAATCTTCATTACTACCGCCAAAAAGATGGTTTACAAAACCAACCCTGTCGTTTAGCCCAATCGTAATTCCTTTCGTTACTTTTTCAACAGCCGGTTTTGGAGTTTCCGCAACAGGCTCTTCTATCTTTTGAGGCTCTTCTGCTTTGACTTCTTCTGCAATTTCTTCTTTTGCTTCTTCCTTTGTTTCTTCTGCGACAGGCTCATCATCGTGGTCATGCCTGTGCTTTTCTTCGATTTCCGCCTTTACAAATTCAAGGTCTTTATAATCCGAACCTAAGAAATCCTCAAAAATGATCTGGTGTCCTGACTCTTTTGCTACTTCTTCAACATCCTCTTTTTTATCAAAAGCCAATTCAAAAGCTGGTTCTGCCAATTCTTCTTTTGCTTCTTCTTTTATTTCTTCAGAAGCTTTTTCTTCCTCCTCTTCTTCAGGTTCTTCTATTGCGGGTTCTTCTTCCTCTTCTTTCTCAACAGGTTCCTCCTCTTCCATTTCTTCATCAGAAAGTTCAATTTCGCCCACTACCACTTTTTCCTGTTCAGATTCCGGTTCATTAGCCACTTCCTCTTCTGCCTCTTTTATTTCTTCAGCAGTGGTTTTTTCTTCTTCAGGCGCTTTTTCTTCCTGTATTTCTTCTTTCGGTGCTTCTTCTATTGTTTTTTCGGCTTCCAAAGCAATTTCTTCCTGTACATCCATTTCAATTTTTCCAGGAACCTCATCATTATCAAAAGCGGTTTCCAAAACTTCATAAGCCTCAGACCTGCCAATTGTTGGCTGCGACCCTGTAAAATTCTCTTCTACAAACAGCAAGACAGACAGTTTTTCATACAATTTTTGGCTTTCCTGATGGAGCTGAATCAATTCAGATTTATTTTTCAGCTTCAAAATCCTGTGCGCTATGCTGATTAACTCGGCCTCTAATTTTTTCTTCATAACTTTTGATATTATATTGAGTAAAGCAAGGGTTTTTTAATAAATTTGTTTTCTGCACAAAGTAAAAAAAACTAATCCTTTTTAAGGCTGAAAAATACAAAATGTTTCTCGAAAATACAGTAAATCATAAAGAACAATTTGGCTGGATTGAAGTAATCTGCGGTTCAATGTTTTCGGGAAAGACCGAAGAGCTTATCCGCCGTCTGAAAAGGGCGCAATTTGCCAAGCAGAAAGTAGAAATTTTCAAGCCTGCCATCGATACGCGCTACCATGACGAAATGGTCGTTTCGCACGATTCTAACGAAATACGCTCAACTCCGGTTCCTGCTGCCGCCAACATCCGCATATTGGCTCAGGGCTGTGAAGTGATTGGCATTGACGAGGCACAGTTTTTTGACGATGAAATTGTTTCGGTCTGCAATGACCTCGCCAATTCCGGAATACGCGTGATTGTGGCCGGACTGGACATGGATTTCAAAGGCAATCCTTTTGGCCCGATGCCTGCACTTATGGCTACGGCAGAATATGTCACAAAAGTCCATGCCGTATGCACCCGCACCGGAAACCTTGCCAATTACAGCTTCCGAAAAGCCAATAACGACAATCTGGTGATGCTTGGCGAAACAGAAGAATATGAACCTTTAAGCCGTGCAGCCTATTTTAATGCGATGAAAGAATTACAGGAAAAAGAAGAAGGCTTTTTTGCCAAAAAGAAAGAAAACAAATAATTGTTTCAGACATAAAACAACCCGTTTTTCTTTTTGTTTCTATTATCATTCTTCCTGTGAATCGTCTAAAATCGCTACCTTTAACCTAGCTTTAAAAAGAAACCAAATTGAGCCTGAAAATTCAACATATTGTTCCTGAAATACAAGCCCGTCTTTCAGGAAATCCAGACATTGAAATCACCAATGTTTCCATAGACAGCCGCTCGCTGCAAAACAATTCCGGAACTTTATTTTTTGCCCTTTCCGGACAAAATAATGATGCACACAGCTATATCCCGGACCTTATCGGTAAAGGTGTACGCAATTTTGTTGTGAACCATATTCCAAAAGGACTGGAAAACAAGGCTAATTTTCTGGAAGTAAACAATACGCTGCAGGCATTACAGGACTTTGCTTCCTATTACAGAAAAAGCTTCCATTTTCCAATCATCGGGATTACGGGAAGCAACGGAAAAACCATCGTAAAGGAATGGCTTAATTTTCTGTTGAGTCCGGATTACAACATCATCCGAAGCCCAAAAAGCTACAATTCGCAAGTTGGCGTACCGCTTTCGGTAATTTCTATAAATGAAAAACACAATCTTGGGATTTTTGAAGCCGGTATTTCCACCGTACATGAAATGGAAAAACTGGAAAAAATCATCCAGCCTACCATTGGAATCCTAACCAATATAGGTTCTGCCCATGATGAAGGCTTTCAAAATCAGGAAGAAAAAATCAAGGAGAAACTGTATCTTTTTGAACATTCAGAAGTCCTGATTTACCAAAAAAATACTCTTGTCGATTCGCTTATCAGGCCAGACATCAAGACTTTTTCGTGGAGTCTTGACAATAAAGAAGCATCAGTACACATTTCGCAAAAATCGGTTGCAGGGAAAACCCAATTGACCATCACTTATGATAAAATTTCTTTTGATGCCGTGATTCCTTTTCAGGACAAAGCGTCTATCGAGAATGCCATAAACTGCCTGATGGCTATGCTTTATTTGGGCTATCTGCCGGAAATTATACAGGAAAGAATCCAGCTTCTGTATTCTGTTGAAATGCGGCTCAAAGTGAAAAACGGAATCAACAATACCGAAATCATTGACGACAGCTATAGTTCCGATTACCAATCGCTCAGAATTGCCCTGGATTTTCTGGAACAGCAAAAACAATACAAGAAAAAGACAATTATCCTTTCGGATATTTTCCAAAGCGGATTGCCCACAGACGATTTATACAAAAGAGTTTCAGAACTCGTCGCTTCCAACAAAATAGACCGTGTTATTGGCGTAGGAGAAGAAATAGGCACTTATTCCGGCAGTTTCAAAAATATCATTACCTATAAAAATACGGATGAACTGATTGCCGACTTCAAAAACCTGAATTTCGCCAACGAAACCATATTGATAAAAGGAGCCCGTATTTTCCAATTTGAGAAAATCGCTTCCTTGCTCGAAGAAAAGACCCATGAAACGGTTTTGGAAATCAACCTGAACGCCATCAGTCATAATCTGAATTTTTTCAGGTCAAAGCTAAAACCCGAAACCAAACTTATGGTTATGGTTAAAGCTTTTGGTTATGGCAGTGGCGGTTTTGAAATCGCAAAACTTCTGGAATATCATAAAGTAGACTATTTGGGTGTTGCCTTTGCAGATGAAGGTATTGCCTTGAAAAGCGCAGGAATAACATTGCCAATTATGGTGCTTAATCCTGAAAACACGAGCTTTGGCGCCATAATCGAGCACAATTTAGAGCCTGAAATTTATTCCATAAAAGGATTAAGGGCCTTTTTGAAAATAGCCGAACAGAGAAACCTGCAACAGTTCCCAATCCATATCAAACTGGACACCGGAATGCACCGTCTTGGCTTTCAGGAAAATGACCTTCCGGAATTGATAGATACGCTCAGAGGAACTTCCTACATACAGGTAAAAAGTATACTTTCGCACATGGCAACCAGTGATGACCTGGAGCACCACGATTTTGCGAAATCACAGATTGCCCTTTTTGAAAAATTATCATCCCGATTGATGCAGGAACTTTCTATAGAGCCAATCCGTCATATCCTAAATACCTCCGGTATCAGCAATTATCCGGAAGCCCAATACGGAATGGTACGATTAGGAATAGGACTTTATGGAATTTCCAACGACCCGTCGGAAACAAAATATTTAGAAAACGTAGGAACCTTAAAATCCATAATCTCACAAATAAGAACCATACAGTCTGGTGAAAGTGTTGGTTATGGCAGACGGTTTATGGCTCAAAAAGAAACCCGAATCGCCACAATCCCGATTGGTTATGCCGACGGAATTCCAAGAAGTTGGGGGAATCAGCTGGGTTATGTGCTAATCAAAAATGAGAAAGCCCCAATTGTAGGCAGTATCTGTATGGACATGCTGATGGTGGATGTTTCTGCAATTGATTGTCAGGAAGGCGACCCGGTTGTAATTTTTGGAGAAAATCCGAATGTTACCTACATCGCTGAAAAACTGGGAACCATTCCATATGAAATATTAACCGGCATTTCGCATCGCGTCAAGCGTGTTTTTTACAGAGAATAGCACATTTTTTAAAAAGCCGGCGTTGAAATGTTAAAATATTTAACTACTTTAGCTAGTAACAAAAACCAATTTATTTAATAATCCTAAAATCAAATAATTATGGGAATGGTATCTGAATTTAAGGCCTTTGCACTGAAAGGCAATGTTGTAGACCTGGCTATTGGTGTCATCATTGGTGCCGCTTTTGGAAAAATTGTCAGTTCTTTTATTGAAGACGTGATAACGCCGTTATTGCTAAAACCGGCTCTTGAAGCTGCTAACCTTTCCAGAATTGAGGACCTTGTTATTTTCGGGTCTGTCAAATACGGTATGTTCCTTTCTGCCGTAATTAACTTCCTTATCGTAGCATTCGTTCTTTTCCTGGTTGTGAAAGGTATTAATGCTGCCAGAAAAAAAGAAGCCGAGGCACCTGCTGCACCACCTGCTCCAACCAATGAAGAAAAGCTGTTGATGGAAATCCGCGATGCGTTGAAAAACAGACCGTAATTAGCCAATACCGCTATACTATATATTCTAATTAAACCGCCTGAAAAACAGGCGGTATTTTTATAAAATATAATTTTATATAACAATTTGTTATATTTTTATAATTCGTTTTTTCAATAACTTTATTAGCTACTTTTGCATTCATAAAATCAGTTTTAACCACTTTAAAAAATAGAATATGAGAGTTGCTGTTGTTGGCGCAACCGGAATGGTTGGCGAAGTAATGCTTCAAGTTTTGGCAGAAAGAAATTTCCCTGTAACCGAATTAATTCCTGTAGCTTCTGAAAAATCAGTAGGCAAGGAAATTGAATTTAGGGGTAAAAAGTATGCCGTTGTCGGATTGGAAACAGCCGTATCAATGAAGCCGGACATTGCCTTATTTTCTGCCGGTGGTGAAACCTCATTGGCCTGGGCTCCAAAATTTGCAGAAGCCGGAACTACCGTAATCGACAACTCTTCTGCGTGGAGAATGCACGCCGACAAAAAACTGATTGTTCCTGAAATCAACGCTTCAGAACTTACAAAAGAAGATAAAATTATTGCCAACCCAAACTGTTCAACCATACAAATGGTTCTGGCTTTGGCACCTTTGCATAAAAAATACAACATCAAAAGAATTATAGTTTCAACCTACCAGTCTATTACCGGAACGGGAGTAAAAGCTGTACAGCAACTTGAAAATGAATATGCCGGCACTAAAGGTGAGATGGCCTACAAATACCAAATCCATAGAAATGCCATTCCGCAATGTGATGTTTTTGAAGACAACGGATACACCAAAGAAGAAATGAAACTGATTCGCGAAACTCAAAAAATATTAAGCGACAAAACGATTGCAGTAACCGCTACAGCTGTTAGAGTGCCTATCGTAGGGGGACATAGTGAAGCTGTGAATGTTGAATTTTCTAATGATTTCGATGTAAATGAGGTAAGACGAATTCTACATGAAACTCCGGGAGTTGTTGTTCAGGATAATACCGATACGTTTACTTACCCAATGCCTCTGTATGCACAAGGAAAAGACGATGTTTTTGTGGGAAGAATCCGCCGGGACGAATCACAACCGAACACGCTAAACATGTGGATTGTTGCTGACAACCTTCGCAAAGGTGCTGCAACCAACACCATCCAGATTGCAGAATATCTGGTTGCCAACGGCTTGGTATAAATCATTTTTGAAATAAAAATTCAGGTACCGCCTGTTTTGACAAACCATAAAATTTGTTAAAACGGGCGGTATTTTTTTTCACTTTCATACATTTGCATTGGAATGAAGAAGAAGTTTGCCATAATAAATCTCTCTTTGATGATTGCAGTATTGTTTTCAATACTGTTTCAATCCGTTCACTCCTATGAGCATTTCTTAAGTGGAAAAGCGGCAACAGTAAGCCAGTCAGACGACAATGGCCATACTAAAATCCAAACTTTAGACCACGACCACGAAAAATGTTTTGTCTGCGAATTTACGCTAAGCAGTTTTATCGCGACAGAAACCTACACTTTTGATTTATTTGTCCCTTTTAAGGCAGTTGCCTATAACTTTGCTTCTGTAGAATCATCTGAATTCTTTGCCGGAAGCCTGTATTCACATCGCGGACCACCATCTAACTGCTAATTAACGAAAAGAGCAATGCTCTTCTTTCGGACGGCTTCATTCCCGAAGCACGTCTTAATTATCATTTTAGATTTTTTCAAAATGCGCTATATCTTATTTTTTGTTTTCCTCCTGGCAGGAAACCAAACTCGTGTATATTCCCAACAGGTGTTGAGCGGAACGATAACCAACGAGAAAAAACAACCTTTGGCAGGAAGCCACATTCATGCCGGAACTTTTTTTGCAACCACTGCTGTTGACGGCCGTTACGTAATAAACGGAATCCCGCAGGGAAACATTGCGGTCACTATTGAATATTTGGGTTATAAAACCCTGGATACTATAATCGCCATACAAAATGACAAAGTACTGGATATTTCCCTCCAACCGGACGTATCGCAACTGTCTGAAGTAGTGCTAAAAAAGACCGTTTCTGAAAAGAACGCCTCAACACAGGAACTCAAAGCTAATGTGCTCGAGAACTACAGCAGCGAGAGCCTGGGCGATGCGCTTAAGGAAATTAGCGGTATTTCTTCACTAAAAACCGGGAGTACTATTGTCAAACCAATTATTAACGGATTGCACAGCAGCCGTGTACTGATTATCAACAACAATGTGCGTCTTGAAGACCAGCAATGGGGAACCGAGCACGCTCCGAATATGGATGTCAACACGGCCGGGAAGATTTCCGTAATCAAAGGTGCTTCCGGGCTGCAATATGGCGGCGATGCCATTGGCGGAACCGTAATTGTAGAACCTGCCCATATCCCGGTAAAAGACACCATTTTTGGAAAAACCATTATTAACGGTGCTACCAACGGACGAGGCGGCAGTATTTCTTCTTCGCTTTCCAAAGGTTATGAAAATGGCTGGAACTGGAACCTTCAGGGCACTTTCAAATATTTTGGAGATTTTGAAGCACCGGATTATGTACTTTCCAATACCGGAAACCGGGAGAAAAATTTTTCCGGAAATGTGGGCTATAAGGGAGAAAACCAGGGTTATAGTTTTTTCTACAGCTATTTCAATGCTGATATCGGTATTTTGAGGTCATCACATATCAGCGGTATGTCTGACCTGATTCGGGCTATCAATAGCGGACAGCCCCAAATTATCAGGGATTTCACTTATGATATTAACGCACCCAGACAGGAATTACAGCATCATTTAGGAAAAATAAATTACTATACTTTCTTCTCTGACGCTTCAAAACTGTCTTTGCAATATTCTTTCCAGTTCAACAACCGTAAGGAATTTGACCTGAGAAGAGGTGATGACCGCAACAAAGCCGCTGTTGACCTCGACCTGATGACACATTCTTTTAATGCCGATTTTGAAACCAATTCTTCAGAAAAGGTAAAATACAAAGCCGGAATTAGTGCTACTTATCAAAACAATGCGGCAAATACAGGAGATACACAGGTTCGTGCCCTGATACCGAATTATAACAAATTTGATGTGGGAGCTTATGCTGTTGCCAGCTATCAAACCAATGAAAATCTGGTTTTGGAAGCAGGCTTACGCTATGACTTTAGCCATATTGATGCCAAGAAATATTACTTGAAATCGCGATGGACGGAACGGGGTTACGACCGTGACTTCAGCGACATCATTATTGGTGAAGAAGGACAGCAATGGTATACGAATCCTATCTTTACCTATCATAATTTTTCAGGAAGTCTGGGCCCCAAGTACCAACTCAACGATAAGCTGACGTGGTTTTCCAACATTGGAATAGCCAGCAGAAATCCAAATCCTGCCGAATTGTTCAGTGACGGACTGCATCATGCTACCGGACAGATTGAACTTGGCGACCTGAGACTGAAACGCGAAGTGGCTCTTAAAATGTCAACGGCACTTCATTATGCCGGTGACGGTTTTGCTTTTGAAATCAATCCCTATTTCAACACTATTTCCGATTTCAAAATCCTGATTCCTACCACCATCATCCTGTCCAACCGCGGACCATTTCCGGTTTGGGAATACAGACAGGTTGATGCCAGAATGTTAGGAATTGACCTCACTGCAGATTATGATTTCGCCAAAAACCTCAACTGGCATTCAACTGCCGCTTTTGTATATGGCGAAGATGTGAAAAATGACAGGCCTTTGATTGATATGCCGCCGTTGAATCTCAACAACACTATAAGTTTTAAGAAGGAAAATTGGAATCATCTGGTGCTGGGAATTAAAAACGAAACTGTGTTTACACAGCACCGCTACCCTAACAATGACTTTTATGTGGATGTAACCGATTCCGGCGAACCTGTCAGTACGCTGGTAAAAATAAGCAGACCGCCAAAGGGATATAGCCTGTTACATTTTAACTCCGAAATGAGTTTTGATGTTTTGAAAAAATCTAAAATGACCATCGGATTCAATATCCAAAATCTTTTGAACACGAATTACAGAGATTACCTCAACAGAACGCGCTACTATGCAGACGAGTTGGACAGGAATTTCAGGATTCAGGTGAAATTAAATTATTAATCTTTTAAACCATTATCTTATGAACGTATTTAAATTTTTATCAATGGGCTTAGCTGCCATAACACTTTGTGCTTCCTGCAGCAACGACGACAGCAATCCTGTAAATGAAGAGGAAGTAATCACAACGCTTACCGCTACTCTAACAGGCGGTGGCCAAACTATTACCCTGACCTCCCGCGACCTTGACGGTGCGGAAGGACCAAATGCTCCGGTAGTGACGGTATCCGGCAATCTGGCAACAAACACAACCTATAATGGTTCTCTGACTTTGCTGAATGAAGCTGCAACGCCAACCGAAAGTATCACCGAAGAAATCCTGGAAGAAGGCCATGAGCACCAATTCTTCTTTACAGTTTCAAATGCCCTGGCGACTACTGCCTATGCTGTTCCAAATGATGTTAATGGCAAACCGATTGGCCTGAACTTTACGTTTACGACAAACGCCACAACAGGAAACGGCCTGTTTGCCATAACTCTTAGACACGAACCAAATAAAAATGCAGAAGGTGTGTCTTCCGGAAACATCACCAATGCCGGAGGAGAAACAGACATACAGGTAAGTTTCCCTATAACAGTAGTTGCTCCATAATTTGTTATACTTATAAAAACCGCCACTCAGGCGGTTTTTTTATTCATATCCAATACTTTTGAATTCTCCAAAAAAATGAATATTTCACCTGTCCACAAATTGCATTTTTGTTAATTAACTTTTTATTTTTTTAACATCCTTAATTTTAATTAACATTTTTTTAGTAATTTAGGATTTTCAATAAATAGTTAGTAACCAAAAAATTGTAGATAGTATGAATTCGAAATTTACCTCCCTTGTCCGAATATTACTCGGACTCGTTCTTTTAGTTTTTGGATTGAACAAGTTTTACACGCTACCTTTTATTCCAACGCCTAAACTTCCTGAACAGGCCGCAGACTTTATGGGTTCGTTAGCGGCAACAGGCTATGTACTGCCAATCATTGGTATCCTTGAAATTTTCATCGCATTGCTTCTTTTTACAAAAAACTGGATTGCATTTGCGTTGATTTTACTGGTTCCAATTTCTCTGAATATTCTTCTATTCCATTTATTTCTGGATATTCCGAGTATAGGCGGCGCTATTTTAGTAGCCGTTCTCAATGGCATCTTAATCTACAAACATTGGCCGCAATACCGACCACTTTTTAACTAATTACTAACTAATGATTCCCTATTTTTGTAAGAATCAAAAAACATTTTAATGAAAAAAGTATTATTAACCATGATTGCAGCATCAGCACTTCTATCTTGTAAAGAAGAAACTAAAGAAGAAGCCATAGTGCTGAAATATCCTGAAACAAAAAAGGTTGACACCACTAACACTTACTTCGGAACTGAAGTAAAAGACCCTTACCGCTGGCTGGAAGATGACAAATCTGCCGAAACTGCCGCCTGGGTAAAAGCCGAAAACGAAGTAACTTTTGGCTATCTTGAAAAAATTCCTTTCCGCAAAGAGATGAAAGACCGTCTTGAAAAGCTTTGGAATTATGAAAAGATTTCTGCCCCAACACAAGAAGGAGATTATACGTATTACTTTAAGAACAACGGACTGCAAAACCAATCCGTAATGTATCGAAAAGACAAGAGCGGTAAGGAAGAATTATTCCTTGACCCGAATACCTTCTCCTCAGACGGAACAACGTCTTTATCGTCTGTTGAATTTTCAAAAGACGGTTCTTTGGTAGCCTATTCGATTTCAGAAGCAGGTAGTGACTGGAATAAGATTATCATCATGGATGCTGTAAGTAAGAAAAAACTTGAAGCAGAATTGGTTGACGTAAAATTCAGCGGTATTGCCTGGATTGGCAACGAAGGTTTCTACTATTCAAGCTATGACAAGCCAAAAGGAAGTCAGCTTTCTGCTAAAACCGACCAGCACAAATTGTATTTCCACAAGTTAGGAACGTCGCAAAAAGAAGATAAGGTTATTTTTGGACAAAATGAAAAAAGAAGATATGTAGGTGCCAGCGTAACAGAAGACGACAAATACCTTGTAATTTCTGCTTCAAATTCTACTTCCGGAAATGAGTTATACTTTAAAGACCTTAGCACTCCTAACAGCAAAATAGTCAACATTGTTGATAATTTTGACAGTGACAGCTATATTATGGATAACGTTGGAACGAAATTATATATCGTAACCAACCTGAATGCACCGAACCAAAAAGTAGTTACGGTTGACGCTTCAAATCCAAAACCTGCCAACTGGAAAGACTTTATTGCCGAAACAGAAAACGTGCTTTCGGTTTCTACCGGTTCGGGCTTTATTTTCGCCAACTACATGAAAGATGCCGTTTCACAGGTAAAACAATATGATTATGACGGAAAAATGGTTCGTGAAATCAAATTGCCGGGAATAGGTTCTGCAGGTGGTTTTGGAGGTAAAAAAGAAGATAAGGAACTGTATTATTCATTCACGAACTACACAACTCCGGGAACAATCTATTCTTTTGAACCTAAAGGTGGCTTATCTGCTGTATATGAAAAACCAAAAGTAGATTTCAATTCTGCCGATTATGAAAGCAAGCAGGTATTCTACAACTCAAAAGACGGCACCAAAGTACCGATGATTATTACCTATAAAAAAGGCATAAAACTCGACGGTAAAAATCCGACTATTCTTTACGGATATGGTGGTTTTAACGTAAGTCTTACACCTGCTTTCAGCATTACCAATGCGGTTTGGTTAGAGCAAGGCGGCGTATATGCCGTTCCAAACCTTCGCGGTGGTGGTGAATATGGAAAGAAATGGCACGATGGTGGAACGCAGATGAAAAAACAAAACGTATTTGACGATTTCATCGCGGCAGCAGAATACCTGATTGCACAGAAATACACCTCATCTGACTTCCTGGCTATACGAGGCGGTTCTAACGGAGGGCTTTTAGTAGGAGCTACTATGACCCAAAGACCGGACCTGATGAAAGTGGCACTTCCGGCTGTTGGTGTATTGGATATGCTTCGTTATCACACATTTACTGCCGGGGCAGGATGGGCTTATGATTACGGAACAGCAGAAGATTCAAAAGAGATGTTTGAATATCTGAAAAAATATTCTCCGGTACACAATGTTAAAGAAGGTACCAGCTATCCGGCAACCCTAATTACTACCGGTGACCATGATGACAGGGTAGTTCCTGCGCACAGCTTTAAGTTTGCAGCAGAGCTACAAGCCAAGCAGAAAGGAAACAATCCGGTATTAATCCGTATTGAGACCAATGCCGGACATGGCGCCGGAAAACCGGTTTCCAAGACTATCGAAGAAGCGGCAGATATTCTTTCGTTTACCTTATACAACATGGGAATTCGCGAATTGAAAAAATAACCGATTTACTCAAATAAAAAAGCATCCTTAACGGGATGCTTTTTGTTTTTAATAAAATCTCAGACGTTATTTCAATTTGACTTTAACAACTTCACCGTCTTCTTTAATCTCTACAAATTCTTCAAGTCGTTCATTGTGATCCACAGTGTAGTATTTCTTTTCATAATGATTGGCTTGCGTACCGTAACTTCCATAACTGGTTCCTGTAAGTTGGTCATACGAACCTGTAGAACTCCAGGTCATAAAACCCTGTAGAAAATATTTCCCTGGTTTCATATCCGGAAAAGTAAACTTTCCTGCACTGTTGGTTATGGCTTCCAGCCTATACTTATAAGCTACATCAGACATATAAACATACCTGCGCTTTTTTAAGTTTTCCTTACTTTTTCGAAGTTTGTACCACGCTTCAAAATAAGGCGTGACCGGAAACAGCACAATCTTGATATTACCGGCATAAATTCTAGGTTGTGAAAATATTGGTCTGGTAAAGGCAACACCCGTAATTTTCCCTTTGCCTAATGCCAGGGCTTTTTTGGCCTGTATGGAATCAAAAACGACTTCAGGATAAAGGGTTGTGATTTTTTCTTCTTCTTCTTTTTCAACATACTGTGCCTGGATGTTCTGGTTAAGACAGAGCATAAAAACAACGGAACATAAGAACTTTAAATTCATAGCAATTTTTATTTTGGGTTATAATTGGTTTTCAAAAAAAACCGGTCGTTTTTAGATTGAATGATAAAATTAATAACCTCATTGCAGAATATGTTCAAAACAGCAATCAAAATATATAAAAATACCTGATATCAGGTAGATTTAGAGGCAATTACGAAATCGATTTGTACTATTTCGACATGTTTAAAAACAAAAAAACTGCCGGAAAAAGCAGTTTTTTTTAAAGATATAGTATTGCTACAAAGTTTTATTTGAGTGAAAGCTTTTGCAATAACTCTTCAGAAATATCATCAATATACATTCCGTAAGAAGTTACCAAAATACCTTTTACACCATCTTTTGATTCGATACCATAAACGGTCGATTCTTCATCCGGATTGGTATCACCTTCATAACGGTAAACTTCAACAATCTCGAAATCGTCGATATGGTAATTACTGGAATTTGCAGTCAAAAAATTTCCTTCTATATTAAAATCGACCATAAATCCGGCATCTCTTAATTGTTTTATGGCTTCCAGCACTGTGGCATATTTATATTGAGCACTCATGTAAAAAAAGTTTTGATTATGTTCCTAAAGTTAGGAAAAATATCAACGCCTAGGTCTAATACAGCAAATATGTCGCACCAATAGAGCCGTAAAAATAGTTTTCCATTCTGTCATTCCGCAATTCCTTACTCCTGAAAACGAAAAGGTAATGAAGGTTCCAATGGTCTTTTCTGTAACGGAAACCCGCTTCTCCGTTAAAACGTAACGGCACAAGATTATAAGTTACAGGACTGTTGTCGTTAAAAAGCCGCCCCTGTATCGTGGCATCATAAACCTGAACATTCAGATTCGGATTGATGTAGAAATAAAACTCGGACTGTTCTTTATATTTTGCCTTATCCGTATTTAATGACGCGCCATACAGTCCCGAATCATAAACAGGCAACAATGTTTTTTTAAGACTGATTCGTGCCAGCGGACCTACTGTAATTCCGGTAAACACCGTCCCTAAATTTGCTTCACCCTGAATATGGTAGTCGATTTTATCCGTCTGTTTTGGACCAATCTTTTTAGAATAGAACAAACTTCCCTGTACGGCTATTCCGTTATGGATTTGATAATTCCATCCTTCCACATCTTTATAACCAAAAGCTTTATGAAATAATTTCTGAAAGCCCTCAGCCTGTGAATTGGGACCAATAACGCCGAGCTGTGCTCCTAACTTCAAAACCGATTCGTTTTGGTAAAATTTTGCAAATCCCGCTTCTCCGAAAAGATAGCCTGCAAAAGGACGGTCGTGCTTTGAAATGGAAGCCGCTTCAACAGTGTGTGGGTTGTAAATGTATTGTCCAACCCTGAATTCGGTTGTTTTTTTATTGACTTTTGGGTTCTCGTTGTGATTCAGGTACCGGTAGAAAATCTCGATACCATTCGTATAATACTGGTCATTGACCGTAGAGGTAAACAGGTCGTTATCTATGATTATTCCTATTTCTCCATTTCTTTGCTGAGCCATAAGCGGCAATGCAAAAATCAGTAGCAAAAACAAAGAAATTTTCCGGCACATAAATCAATAGTCTAGCTTGACATAATTCATGTGTTTCATGATTCTGCCTTTTCTTCTTTCAATATAGGCCGACGAATTGGTCGCCTTGAATTTTCGGGGATTAGGAAGTATGGCAGCAATTCCGGCAGCTTCTCTTTTTGAAACCTGAGAAGCATCTTTACTGTACCAATATTGCGATGCTGCCTGTACGCCATACACGCCATCTCCCATTTCGATACTGTTGAGATAAACCTCCATAATACGTTCTTTGCCCCAAAACATTTCAATCAGGACTGTAAAATAAGCTTCAAGCCCTTTTCGCAGATAGCTCCTTCCCTGCCAAAGAAATACATTTTTTGCTGTTTGTTGTGAAATGGTGCTTCCTCCTTTCAGCTTTCTCCCCCGTGAATTATTTTTGTAGGCTTTTTGCAAGGCTTTAAAATCAAAACCATTATGGCTTAAAAAGGTTCCATCTTCACTGGCAATAACAGCCTTTTGAAAGTTGACGGAAATATCTTCAAGTGGCACCCAGTCATGGCTGCAAGTCATTTCTTTTCCTGCTTGCTTTTGTTCCAGAGCACGAATACCCATCAGAGGTGTAAACGGAACAGGAACAAATTTGAAAAGGATGACAAAAAAAACTGAGATTCCGAAGAACCAAAGCGCACACTTCCATAAAAACCTGAATATTTTTCTCAACATATGAATATAAAAACTTAACTATTTTTTTAGCCTGTTACCAAATCTGCCAATTCCTGACCTACAAGGCTGCCAATTGCAACTCCCATACCTCCCAGTCTTACGCCGCAATAGACATGTTCGGAAAGTTTTTCAACAATAGGCTTTTTGCTCGAACCCATTCCCATAATACCACTCCATCGGTGTTCAATTTTGAAATTGTGCCCTGGCAAAATTACTTCTTTTAAAATTTCCTCAAGTTTATTTTGGATTAAATCTGTCTGTCCGAATGTTGATGTCGTTTCGCCCTCAAAATCAAGATTCCTTCCTCCTCCAAAAAGAATACGGTCACCAAAATTTCTAAAATAATAATAACCTCTGTCAATATGGAAAGTTCCTTTTATGTCCAGATTGGGAATTGGTTCTGTGATTAGCACTTGTGCCCTGGCCGGCTTTACGGCTCCGTTAGTCAGTTTTTCTGCAAATCCGTTGGTGGCAAACAACAGTTTTTTGGCGCTGAAATCAAAATCATCCGTGCTGATTTGCACGCCTTCCGAAGTTTCATGATAGGCAACCACGTTCTGTCTGTTAAGAATAAGAATATTCGCGGCAATTGCCTGCTTCAACAAAGCTTCCATCATGTTTCCGGTATCAATCTGACCTTCAAAAGGATTAAAAACAAGATATTCATGGATGCCTCTAAAATCAAAACGGTCAATTTGCTTAGCAAAAACATCCGCCTTGAATAAGGGCTTCAACACCTCATTAATAAATGGTATTTTTTGAAGACATTCGTTATAATGACTTTCCGAGTCTTTGAGGAAAAGCTCATAACCGCCATATAATTTATAATCAATAGCGGCATCACCCAATCGGTTCCTAAGCAGCTGCAATCCCTGCCAACGTTTTCGGATAAGCTGTATAACTTCTTCCTCAGAATGGTTGCTGAAGTCGTCTATAATTTCAGAAATACTGCCAAAGCAGGCAAATCCGGCATTTTTAGTACTCGCTCCTTGCGGCAGAAATCCTCTTTCCAAAACAAGAATTTTGCTTTCCGGAAATTTTTCACGGAGTCTTAAAGCCGCATGAAGCCCAACAATTCCGCTTCCAACTACAGCAAAATCTATATTTGAAAACCAGTTTTTGAGTTCCCAGTAGCTTAGATTTGCTTTCATCATTGATTTATTTTGGTTCTGAAATAGACAATTTCCAATTGCCGCCTACAAGATTATGCTCCTTCCTGACCGTCTTTTGGTGCGGTTCTTTTCTTCAGGTAATTGACAACCAGCGGAACAGTAGTAATGGCAACAATACCTAAAACAATAAATTCGATATGTGCTTTCAGGTCGATTTCAAATTTTGTCAGGAACAGGTCATAAAGATAATGTCCTGCAAAAATAAGCGTGAAGGCCCATAAAAACGAGCTGACAATATTATAGAACATGAATTTCTTTTTCTCCATAGAAACAATGCCTGCCACAATTGGCGCAAAGGTTCTGATGATTGGGACAAAACGGGCAAAAATGATAGCTCTCCCGCCATGTTTTTCAAAAAACACCCTTGATTCTATCAGGTATTTTTTCTTGAACCAGAACGTATCTTTTTTGTTATAGAGATAGTAGCCGCTTTTTGCTCCAAACCAATATCCGAAAGTATTTCCAAGTATTCCGGCTGTCGCTATCATGGTTGACAAAACGACCAGATTTACAAAATCACTGTTGATGGTAAAAAGTGTCGATGTCAGTTCTGTACTGTAAATTCCCGACAAGAACAACAAACTATCGCCCGGCAGAAAAAATCCGGCAAAAAGGCCAGTTTCTGCAAATACGATAAATAAGACAACATAAATTCCTATTGGAACACCGCTGATTTTTAAATTAATATAGAATTCCGGATTCAATAATTGAGTCCACTCAAAGCTTTCCATCGTTATGCTGTTTCTTGTGTTACTGTTTCAGGTTCTGATTCCCATTTATCAACTGCCGTTGTTGCCAAAGCGTTTCCTAATACATTGGTCATACTTCTTGCCATATCGCAAAAGTGGTCGATTGGCAAGATGAGTGCAATTCCTTCCGGCGGAATTCCAAACATGGCACAGGTGGCTACAACTACAATCAGCGAAGCACGGGGCACACCCGCAACTCCTTTACTGGTCAGCATCAGTACTAAAAGCATCGTAAGCTGTTCTCCCAATGACATATGTACGCCATAAACCTGCGCAATAAAAATACTGGCAAAAGTCATATACATCATACTTCCGTCCAGGTTAAAAGAATAACCTAACGGCAATGTAAATGAAACTATTTTGCTCTTACAGCCAAAACGTTCTAATTCTTCAACAAGTTTTGGAAATACGGCCTCGCTTGAAGTTGTGGAAAAAGCGATAAGTAACGGACTTTTTATCCTTTTCAGCAAAGTCCACAATCGGTTGCCTAAAATCATATATCCAACTAAAAGCAATAGTATCCACAGCACCACAATTCCGAGAGCAAAATCAACTAAATATCGGGCATACAGGCTAAAGATTTCAAAACCATAATTAGCAACTGCTGCTGCAACCGCCCCAAAAACACCCAGAGGAGCCGTCCACATAATGTAGGTCACCATTTTCAGGATTACGTGCGAAACAATATCAAGGGATTTCATAATCGGATTGCCAATCTTGCCCATTGATGACAAGGCAATTCCAAAAAGTATGGCAAAAATTACAATCTGAAGAATTTCATTGGTTGCCATAGCTTCGATTACACTTTTAGGCACCACATGGGTTACGAACTGCTCTAAAGAAAATGAATTGGTATTTTTCAGCAAATCATCAGCAGATGACAAATCATCCATTTTTATAGAAGTTCCCTTGCCCGGCTTCAACCAGTTTACCAGTACCAATCCAACCGACAAGGATACTAATGATGCCGTAATAAACCAGGCCATAGCTTTAGCACCAACTCTTCCTACCATTTTCATATCGCCCATTTTGGCAATTCCAACTACCAAAGTCGAAAACACTAGCGGAGCAATAATCATTTGCACCAAACGGATAAAAATCGTTCCAAAGAGTTTTATATTTTTGGCAAACTCTGCTTTTCCATCCGGATATTGGTAATGCACAAAAGCTCCTAAGCCTACCCCAAGAACCAAAGCAATGATAATCGCTATAAATAGTTTATTGTTGTTCTTCAAACCGTAATTATTTTAGTTCGTGAAAATAGTTATATTTTTTGACACCCTCATTTGAATGGCCTTAAATTCTTATTTTTTTACCTAAAAAAGCTTTTTCAGCAAAAAAACCACCTCATTTCATAATTACAAATAATCCAACAATAATAACACTTGTAAGTTATATTTATAATTTTTTAATATTTTCTTTGGTTCTTTATAACAATATAAAGAAAATTGATATACATTTGATATAACCAAATTTAACCAACCTACTAATTTATGAAGCAGATTCTACTATCAGTGGCCTTATTGGCTTTCACTGGATTTTCGTTTGCGCAAAATGGAAAATCGCCCTGGAAAAAAACAGACCTAAAAAGCAGCGTCACAATTTTTGAAAATCGGACGCCTCTTCCCACAAAGAACCTATTCGAACTGGACATTACTTCATTAAAAAATGAATTGTCAAAGGCACCGCTTCGAAACAAATCAAAATCAGATGTCATCGTTTCCATTCCCAATACAGAAGGAATTTCCGAACAATACCGCATCTTTGATGTCCAAACCATGGAGGCTGAACTTGCTGCCCGATATCCGGAAATCAAATCCTATATTGGGATTGGAATCACAGACCCGACCGCAACAATTTATTTCAGCGTTTCGCCACTTGGGTTTCAGGGAATGAAACTGGCAGCAGACAAGCCTGCCGAATTCATCGAGCCTTTTTCAAAAGATTTAAAAACCTATGCTGTCTTTAAAAGAGCTGACAAAAGAACGGGTTTCACAAAATTTGAATGTCAGGTAATCGACCATGCAAAAAACGAGATGGACTCTAATCTGGCACAACGCCCGAATGCAGACGACAGCACGTTGAGAACCTATCGATTGGCCATGTCGGTTACGGGAGAATATACCACCTATCATGGAGGAACCAAAGCCCTTGCCTTAGCGGCCATCAATAATACGATGACACGGGTTAACGGTGTGTTTGAAAAAGATTTCGGCGTTAGGATGGTTCTTATTTCCAATACAGATGCCGTAATTTACACCAATGCATCAACCGACCCGTATGGCAGTACGGATGCGAATTACAATTCACAATTGCAATCTACCCTGACCAGCGTAATTGGAAATGCCAACTATGACATTGGGCATTTGATGTCGGCTATTGGAAACAATGGAAATGCAGGATGTATAGGATGCGTATGTGCTTCCGGAAAAGGGAGCGGATTCACGACCAGTACCGTTCCTGTAGGCGACAATTTTGACATTGATTTCGTAGCTCACGAAATGGGACACCAATTCGGGGCCAACCACACCTTTACCTTCAGCAACGAAGGAACCGGTGTACAAAATGAGCCGGGAAGCGGCACAACAATAATGGGGTATGCCGGAATCACGGGAGCTACAGACGTACAACCGCATAGCGACCCTTTCTTTCATGCCGTAAGCATCCAGCAGGTTACAAATTATGTAAAAACAACCACCTGTCAGACCAATACAGCAACAGGCAATGCCGTTCCAACAGCTAATGCAGGTGCCGATTATACGATTCCAAAAGGAACTCCTTTCCTACTGACAGGTTCCGGCACCGATGCAAATGGCGACACGCTGACCTATTGCTGGGAACAGATGAATTCAGGAACTTCAAGCACTACCTATCCGAGCGCTACCGCCACTTCAGGTCCTGCTTTCCGCTCCTTCGTGCCTTCAACTTCAGGCATTCGTTATTTTCCAAGACTGGAAACCATCAAAACAGGCGCAACAACCTGGAAATGGGAAGCCGTTCCAAATGTAGCAAGAACGTTAAATTTTAGATTGACAGTGAGGGATAACAAAGCAGGCGGGCCTGCAAATAATAGTGATGATACGGTCATTACTGTAAACGGAACCGCAGGGCCTTTTGTAGTAACAGCACCAAACACGGCTGTTTCATGGACAGCAGGAACTTCCCAAACTGTAAACTGGAATGTAGCAGGAACAACAACCAATGGAGTAAATGCCGCAAACGTAGACATCTTGCTATCTACTGATGGTGGTGATACCTACCCAATTACGCTACTGGCCGGAACTCCAAATGACGGAAGTCAGGCCATTACCGTTCCCAACAATCCCGGCACACAAAACAGGATTATGGTCAAAGGGTCAAACCATATTTTCTTTGATATCTCCAATACCAATTTCACCATCACAGCCGGTTCCGGCGATACGACAGCTCCAACAGCACCGATAAGTCTGGCAGCTTCGGGCACTACACAAACAGCTACAAATTTATCATGGACGGCTTCTACAGACAATATTGCCGTTACCGGATATGAGGTATATCAAAACGGCGTACTGAAAACCACCGTAACCACTACAACCTATCCCGTAACAGGATTGACACCATCTACCGCCTATTCTTTTTATGTAAAAGCCAAAGATGCGGCAGGTAACCTATCAGCATCAAGCAACACGGTCAACATCACAACATTGACCGGAGCTGCATCCTATTGCGCTTCTAAAGGAAACAGCGTGGCAGATGAATATATTGGAAGAGTTCAATTGGGAACCATCAATAACACTTCAACAGGAGGAACCGGATATACTGATTTCACCTCTATTTCAACCAACCTGAACAAAGGAACAGCCTATACAATTACCGTAACGCCAACATGGACAGGAACTTCTTATTCCGAAGGTATCGCTGCCTGGATTGACTACAATGGTGATGGCGATTTTGATGATGCAGGAGAACTGGTTTGGAGCAGAGCCGCATCAACAGCAACACCGGCAAGCGGTTCATTTACAGTTCCGGCTACGGCTGCAACGGGCGCAACCCGAATGAGAGTGTCGTTGAAATACAATGCCATTCCAACAGCCTGTGAAACTTTTTCTTATGGAGAAGTAGAAGATTATACCGTAAACATTCAGGCCGGAACTGCTGACACCACACCTCCAACAGCTCCAACAGGCCTGACTGCCACAGGAACTACACAGACAACCACAAACCTGTCCTGGACAGCATCTACAGATAATGTTGCCGTTACCGGATATGAGGTATATCAAGACGGCGTTTTAAAGACAAGCGTAACCACAACTTCCTATGCAGTAACCGGATTGACAGCAGCTACCGCCTATACTTTTTCTGTAAAAGCAAAAGATGCCGCCGGAAATTTGTCGGCTTCAAGCAACAATGCCAATGTAACTACCTTGTCAAACTCCGTTTCCTATTGCGCTTCGCAAGGAAATAGTGTAGCCGATGAGAAAATAGGACGTGTGCAGTTTGGTACTATTGACAACACCTCAACCGGAGGTACCGGATATACTAACTTTACTTCCATCTCGACCAATGCCACAAGAGGAGCAACATACACCATAACCATAACGCCTTCCTGGACAAGCACCGTTTATAGCGAAGGCTATGCAGTTTGGATTGACTATAATGGCGATGGCGATTTCACCGATTCCGGAGAACAGGTTTGGACAAAAGCGGCTTCAACTACAACCCCTGTAAGCGGCAGCTTTACGATTCCTGCCGGAGCTACTTTAGGAGCTACCCGCATGAGAGTCTCTATGAAATATGACGGAATTCCTACCGCCTGCGAAGCCTTTTCTTATGGACAAGTAGAGGATTATACCGTAAATATCCTAGCTACAGCAAGAGGAGAAAGTAACATACAAAATGAAATCAAGCTATATCCTAACCCGGCTTCTTCGGTTATCAACCTAACATCGGTTTCAGAAAAAGCCAGTTTCAGAATACTAAACATGCTTGGACAGGAAGTCTTGAAAGGAAAAATTCAGGACGGCACCATTTCCGTTGCTTCTTTGAATGACGGAAACTATATCGTTGAAATTAATGACAATGAAAATGTATCTGTTAAACGTTTCATCAAAAAATAATTCTTTCTCATTTTTGCAGAAGGCTGTCTTTTCGGACAGCCTTTTTTTATTGCTCTTATTATGGGTATTTGAATAAATGTTTACCTTTAAGCCTTTATTTAACAGCATTTGAAATGAAAAAAATTCTTTTTTTAACCATTAGCATGATTGGATTAACGGCTACCGCACAAAACGTAATGACTCCCGAACTGCTTTGGCAGCTAGGACGGGTCAGCCCTCTCGGCATCTCAAAAGACGGGAAAAACATAATCTACAAAGTTTCGATTCCTTCTGTAGAAGAGAACAAGTCAAACTCTAAATTTTACAGCATTCCAATTTCAGGAGGAAATCCGACCGAAGTTGCAGACTACACCACTCTTGTTCAGGACAAAAACATTTCTCCAGACGGAAAGCTTTTACTGGCAAGTAAAGAAGTAAAAGTTGGGAAGGTTTTAGGGAAAGACTACTATCCTAATTTAGAGAAATCGGATGCTCAGGTTTATGACGGGCTGAATTACCGCCACTGGGATACATGGAATGACGGAACGCACAATCACGTGGTTTTTTCAAATGTAAACGACAAGGAAAACTTTACGGACATCATGAAGGATGAGCCGTATGATTCGCCTCAGAAGCCTTTTGGCGGAGACGAGGACTATATCTGGTCACGTGATGGCAAAAGTATCGTTTATGTTTCTAAAAAATTAGAAGGTACGGCCTATGCACTTTCTACCAATACCGACCTTTACCAATACGACCTCGCCACAAAAACCACAAAAAACCTTACGGAGAAAAATCCGGGCTATGACACGGCTCCGCAGTTTTCTCCAAATGGCGACCTTAGCTGGTTACAGATGAAACGTGACGGATATGAGGCCGACAAAAATGACATTATTGTCCGTTTTAAAGGAATGGACATCAATCTTACATCCGGTTGGGACGGAACAGTGGAAAGCTTTACCTGGAGCGCCGACGGAAAAAAAGTATATTTCCTGGCACCAATTAACGGAACAAAACAATTGTTTGAAGTTAATTTCCCGGGATTAACAAGAATTGCCATTACAGTAAGACAGCTTACGGACGGTGATTTTGACGTAACTGACATTGTTGGTTTTTCAGGAGATAAGGCTATTGTTGCCAGAACAGATTTTAACCATGCGGCAGAAATCTATTCGTATGACCTGAAGAAAAAAACATGGGCGCAAATCACAAAAGTAAATGATGCTGCCTACTCAAAAATTACACTTAGCAAATTTGAAAGACGTTATGTAACCACTACAGACGGAAAGAAAATGCTGGTTTGGGTGATTCTTCCCCCTAATTTTGACAAGAACAAAAAATACCCGACACTTTTATATTGCCAGGGAGGTCCGCAGTCTGCCTTAACACAATTCTATTCTTTCCGATGGAATTTCCAGGTTATGGCAGCACAAGGTTATATTGTAGTAGCGCCAAACCGAAGAGGAATGCAGGGTCATGGAGTAGAATGGAACGAACAAATCAGTAAAGATTGGGGAGGCCAGGTAATGGACGACTACCTTTCTGCCATTGATGATGTTGCAAAAGAAAACTATGTTGACAAAACAAGACTGGGAGCCATTGGCGCAAGCTATGGGGGCTATTCTGTGTTTTATCTGGCAGGAATCCACCAAAAAAGATTCAAGACATTTATAGCACATTGCGGTGTTTTCAACCTTCAAAGTATGTATGGCACAACTGAAGAAGTATTCTTCACGAATTGGGATTCCGGAGGACCATATTGGGAAGCCGGTAATGCAGCGGCACAAAAAACCTATTCGCAATTCAACCCAATCAACAACGTGAACAAATGGGATACTCCTATTCTAATCTTCCAGGGAGGAAAAGACTACCGTGTTCCAATCGGACAAGGACAGGAAGCTTTCCAGGCCGCACAATTGCAAGGTATCAAGAGTAGATTTGTTCTTTTCCCGGATGAAAACCACTGGGTACTCAAACCTCAAAACGCCCAGGTTTGGCAGAAAGAATTCTTCAGATGGCTGAAAGAAACATTATAAAAACAAAAAATCCCCTGAGAAAAATTCTCAGGGGATTTTTTGTTGCGTTATATATTTTTTTTATTTCTTGACAATTTTGAAAATCTCTTTGCCTTTTTCTGTGTTGGCATGAATTACATAATTGCCGCTGGTAAGAGACGAAATATCCAACTGTCCCTGATTTGAATTAATTGTAGATTCTAATACTTTTTGCCCTAACAGATTAAACACTGTCACATCAGAAATTGTCTCGCCGCTTGACAGATTCAACAATCCTCCTGTTGGGTTTGGATAGTATTTTACTACTGATTTTGAGAAGTCCTGAAGTCCAAGGGCATTGCCTTTTACTTCCAATGCATCAACTGTTGTAGAATATCCGTAATCGGTTTCAACTTCCACCGCAATCTGGTAGGTTGCAGAAGGTGACGGAAGTGCAATATCGCCTGATGAAGTCCAGGTTCTGACATCAGAATGGAACTCAGCAATCTGTACCCATGCCGCAGATTCGGATGTACGATAAAAAATCCTTAGCCAATTCTGGTCCGGATTCCAAAAAGGATTTCTGAAATAAAAACTAACCGATGGATTACTTACAGCCGACAAATCCAACACAGGGCTCACCAGTTTGGTTTTGTCAAAATCGTGTGAAGTTCCGGGATAATTGGCAAATTTAACGCCTTCATAGGCCGTTACTCCGCCTCCACCTGTAGACGGCGAAGTAGCAAATGTCCACGACATATTGTTTACTTCATAAATTTGGGTCCAGGCACCTCGGGATGGCGAATTGTCCTCAAAAGTTTCCATCCACGGAAACGTTGAAATCTGTGCATTAGCTCCAAAAGCCAATACAAATAATACCACAGTCAAAAAAGACTGTCTTTTGATTGGGGCAAAAAACAATTTTTGATGGTAATTTTGTTTCATAATGATTAAATTTTGATTATCGCAACATTTCAAATATATCAAAATTTAATTCAAAACATACAAAATATTCTTATTTTTAATTAATTACATAAATTATAATCAATAAAAACAGCGAAAAAACCATTAAAAATTAAAAAGAAATAAAAAAACCGGCTTTCTAAGCCGGTTTTTCCTCACTCTAATTGTTGTAGTAATTTCTGGGCGTTCTCATAATCTTCCGCGTCTTCAGGAATTTGCCGAAGCAATTCTTTACATTGCTCATAATCAAGTTGTTTCAATTCAGACAATGCCAGATACCAGGTTGCTTTATTTTTATAAACTGAATTTCCCTTCCTGATGGATTCCAAAAGCATTTCCGCCTTTTTAAAATGGTTTGTTTCTATCAAGGCTATAGCATAAAAATATTGGTATTCCGGATTATCTGCATTTCTTATTTCTTCAAACGATGCCACTGCCTCAGCATATTTTTTTTGGTTGAAAAAATCCTGAGCATTTTTTAAATTTTCATCATTCGTACTTCTTTCCACAAAAGCCGCATTCTCATGCTGGCTGTAATCGCTATATTCCGGCATGGAGTCTTTATTAAAAATCCAGGTTCCCAGAAGCAACAGCACTGATGCCGCAGCAGCATAATGCCAGGGCTTAATTGAAATGACTTTAGCCTTCTTTTTACCTTCTGCAAAATAGCCGTCAGAAATGGACTCTAAATTTTTCTTGAAAGCCATGGTTTCCGGCGAAAATTTCTGCTTTACAAAAGCTGTTGTCTCTTTATACAATTCAAAGCTTTCCTTAAACTGTGAATTATCCCGGAGTTCCGATTCAAAATCCAGACGTTCTTCCTCTGACATTTCATTATTGAGGTAGTTTTCAAAACGGATGTATGCCTCTTCATTCATAATAACCTTATTTTTTTAGCGATTTATATCGGTTCGACTGCTGAATCATTTCTGTTAACTGCCCTGTGCAAAGTGATTTCTTCTTTCGCACATAACCGTATGTCACATTAAGCTGACGGGCCACCTCTTCCATCGTTTTCAAGACAAAACTGAGCTTGAGAACTTCCTGACACTTTTCGCCAAGTTTCCGGAACATTTCATCAAACAGTGATTGTCTTTCATCAAAAGATTCTGATTGCAGGACCAGTTCATAGGCTGATTCGTCTGTAGATACAATGTTGTCATTAATTGTTACCCCTTTATTAGAAGGTTTTTTTAATTCATTGAGCCATTTCCTTTTGCAGAGCAGAAAAAAATAGGCTTCAAACGGACAGGTGAGCTGCAATCCTTTTGTTTTTGCCTGATGGTAAATAGTCACAAGAACTTCCTGAACGACATCGGCCGCATTATCATCATCGCCGCTATTGGTACGGATATAGTTTTTGACTTTAGGGACAAAATTTTTATAAATGGATTTGATAACTGCCGAATCATTTTGCAGCAATCCTTCAATATAAAATTGGTCAGAATGAATACTCTTTTCTGTCATAACTGCCTTGTTTACTGCTAATGTAGAAAAAATAAAAACACAAGGGTAACAAATTTGGCACAACAGGTATATAGGTATACAAAGCACATCAATTTCCGGTAGGGTAACAATTCAGAAAGACGATTGATGTACTGACAGAAACAAAGACAATAACACTAAAAAATTTAGAAATCATGAAAAAGTCCATTTTAACATTAGTAATGATAGCATTGTCGATAAGCACAAATGCTACAGAAAAAAGAACTGCCGTAAATAATGAAAACACTACAGAAATCACAGCAGACAAAATCATAATCGTATATGACTGGAGCGTAAAAACTGACCAGGGAAGCTATTCCGGTACCGCACGGTCATTAGAAAAAGCAGAAAGCAGGATTGCCATGGCAGCTGCCGGCGAAATTATTCTTGATAAAAAAATAGAAAGCTATTACCAATTAGCAGACGAAGCCTCTAATCCTATGCTACGCTTGTATTTCTGGGAAGTAGAAACCGTAAACGGTACTGCCAAAGGATTTTCAGGTTCTGAAAACCATGCCTTGAAAATGATTCAATTAATCAGCACAAACGATATCCTTACTTATAAAATCATACGAAGTGCAGAATTTGAGAGGTAAGCCCGTCAAAAAAACTAGCGAACAATTAATTCAATTAAAAACAGTAGAAATTATGAAATCATTCTTTAAAAAAATAGGAATCCTGTCTATCGCCTCTTTTTCACTATTGAGCTGTGACATGAACGACGACAACAACCAAAACCTGAATCCATTCCCTACAAGCAACGAATTGAATGTTTTATTCTCTGAGGCTATTAATTCAAGAAAACAGGTTTTTACAATCGATGCGTCAACTACCAATTATATTACTACAACACAAGGAGCCATAATCCAGTTTAATGCAGGAGCTATCACGCTTAATTCTACTCCGGTTACAGGCCCTGTTACGGTAGAGATCATAGAAATTTACCAACGGGGCGACATGCTGGTAACCAACAAACCTACTGTAGCCAAACTTCCGGGCAATAATTTCGAAATATTGACTTCGGGCGGGGAAATTTATGTCAATGCAAAGCAAAACGGCCAGCAATTGGCAACATCGGGTTATGTGATACAAATTCCCGCAGCATTGACCGGAGGACTTGACACCGATATGGATGTTTTTACCGGAGAGTTTTTACCTGATGGAAATCTGGTCTGGGTACAGCAAAACCAATGGGATTTAGGATTTGGAAATAGCGCTGCGCCAGCCTACACTACTTTTTCTGCCAATTTTGGATGGACCAATGTAGATAAATTTTACACCCATCCGAATCCAAAAACTACTATTAACGTCATTCCTCCTGCCGGTTACACCAATGCAAACAGCGAAGTTTTTCTTTCGCTTGACGGAGACGACAACTCCTTGGTTAATTTGTTTGGAGACCCTTTAACGCAAACATTTACATTCAACAGCTATCCGGCTTTCCCAATCGGACTGGAATGTCATATCATATTTATTTCTGAAGAAAACGGAATGTGGAAATACGGAATAAAACCGGTTACTATACAGGAAAATGGCACTTATACTTTTTCTGTCGGCGAACTCAATACGGCCAGTGAAGCCAATCTTGTACAGATTATCAATAACCTTCCCTAAGATGGGTAACAATTTCAAGACACAATTGATATAAGAACAGTTAACACAAAAAATATAGAAATCATGAAAACAAGTTTTACAAAAATCGGATTAGTATTCTTAGGCCTGTTTGCAACCCTAAGCTGCAATAATGATGATAATCAAAATCAGCCTGTGCCTGCCGGCTGCAACACGGCCAATTCCGAATTCAGTCAGCTATATACCACAACCCTGGCAAGCGACCCTTCTTTTACTGATGTCACGACAATGGATTTGCAGACTCACGAATATACTTTTGTGTTGAGCGCGAATAAAACAGTATGCTCCATAGGCTATCAGGGAAATGCGAATCTTTATACTGCCAATATTCCCTATCTCATTGAAATTGTAGACAATAGTACCAATACCGTTATCTATAGCGGAAACCACGTTTTTGATTCTGCTCTTACAGACTATGTTTCAATAACACCTACTGCCTTAACAGCCGGAACTTCTTACACGCTAAAGAGAACAGTCACAAATTATTTAGGAAACATTGGAAACACCGTTGGAAGATTACTGCGATTTAACGGACCAAGCCCGTATCCTGTATCAAACACACTGATGACAATTACCGCTTCTGACTTTTATGGAACAGGAGGACCGGTACCGGATTTCGGAATTCCTTACATCGACATTGTTTTTCAATAACCAGGGGTAACATTTTACAGACCCAATTGATATATGTATATATAATTAATCACAAAAAACCAGAAATCATGAAAACAAGTTTTAAAAAAATCGGACAATTCCTGCTATTAGGAATCCTGGTAGCCGGCTGTAGTAAAAATGACGATGGCGATTCGCCGGATTATGTACCATCAGCCTCTGCTTTTGCAGCTTTAAGACAAGACGCTTTAGGCGTACAAACCTTTACTTTTAACGCAGAAGACGGAGTAACGACTTTCACGAGCGCAAAAGGTGTCCAATTCACAATAAACGGAAACTGCCTGACACAAAACGGGAATCCGGTAAGTGGAGAAGTAGTAGTTAAGTATTCTGAAGTATTTGACCCCGGCACTATGCTTGCCACTGACAAGACAACCATGGGAAGAATGTCAAACGGCGATATGGCATTGTTAATTTCAGGGGGAGAATTTTTTATCAATGCCACAAAAAATGGTCAGCAACTTCAGATTTCCTGTCCAATGCAGGTAATCATTCCTACCAACCTTACCGGAGGTCCTGATTCAGGAATGTCTTTATGGGACGGTACATTTGATGAAGACGGCAATCTTGAATGGGATCAACAAGACCGTGGTGCCAACGGACAAAACGGCGTTTTTGTAGAAGGCGCAAATTACTACGCTTATTTTAGCAGTTTCGGCTGGACAAACGTTGACCGTTTCTATAATGACCCAAGACCAAAAACTACCATATTGGCTGAAGCACCTGAAGGATATAATTTCGAAAACAGCGCTATTTATCTTCACTATGACGGCGAAGGAAGTTCTTTGGCAAAACTTGACACTTATAATCCCGTAACCAATCAATTTTCAGAGCATTACGGACAGATTCCTATCGGATTACAGTGCCATATCATTTTTGTCACAGAAGATAACGGACAATGGCGTTATGCAATCAAACCGGCAACAATTGCCGCCAACGATGTACACGTTTTTACCCTGGCACAGACAACTCTGGGAACAGAAGCGCAATTAATAGCAGCCATCAACGCGCTGCCTTAAGGAACTATTAATATAATTTTAACAAAAGTGATGTCAACTCATCACTTTTTTTTACATTTATAGTAACAAAACACCTTTGATTATGAAGAAATTAATCCTCATAGCCGCTTTATTCTTGGGAATTTCTTTTTGCTTTTCGCAAACCAAACCAAAGGACACTATAACCCGAAAAGCCATAATTGGTTTTGACCAAAAGGGAAACAAGGTATCTTTCAAACCTGAAACTCCGCCTTTAATACAGATTGCAGGAGCACCGCCTGCCAATTACACTTATTTTTGGGAATTGGGCGACGGACATTACAGCAGGGAAAAAGAACCAAAACATACCTACAAAAAGAAAGGTGACAAAACCGTACGGCTTGCCGTGACCAACAATTACGACAACGGAAAGCCACCTGCCACACGCCCCAAAACAATAGCTGTAACAGAACTATCGGAAACAGACTATCAGGACATTGCTTCTATTGAGCAACATGACGGTTTCCTGTTGCAAAAAAACCGGGAACCCGTACCCGACGAAGAAATTATTGTGGTGATAAGCTACCAAAATCTAAAAGATTATTCTACTAACGGGAAACTCTATCTTTTTTATAACGACAAACAGTTCAAAGACGATAATTTTGGAATACCGGAAGCTCGGGCATACGAAAATGAAAAAGAAAAGCTGGAAGAAAACTATGCTTTTGTTGACGACTATGACAAACACGAAACCTATCTGGCGAGTAATGCAAATGCCTTTTTCAGGAATCCAAAAAACATAGAAGATTTGGAAAATCTGGAAGAAACGCTGGAACAGTCAAAAGCACTCTATCGCAATTCAAAGGTTTTTGAATTTGACAGCCTTGCTCCAAAACAAACCCGAAATCTGTTCTTCACTTTCAGGACTACACCCGAAATGATTAAGGACACCAGTGCAACCCTCACAATCCGCGGTGTTTTTGTACCGGACAGGAATTATAAAAACCACAAGGTAAAAAATCTTGAAATGGAAATTGTAACTTCTCACGACCCCAACAAGATGTCTTCCAATGGTTTTTTCATGAATTACAGGCTCGTCCGTTTTAAAACCCTGAATTTCAAAACCCGCTTTCAGAATGATGGTGAAGGTCCGGCACGAAAGATAAAGCTGGAAACGGATGTTCCGGATATTTTTGACAAATCGACCTTAAAGATTGTAGACATGTATCCGAAATGCGAAATCTGTCCCAAAAATGAAGAAGTAAATTACAGCTGTCTTGACACGATTGTCTTAAAAAACCAAATCCATTTTACATTTAAGAATATCTATCTGCCCGGAAGCAACCAAAAAAATGTAATGGAAAAGGACAGTACCAAAGGATTCGTAAAATACAGTTTAAAATTTGGCAAAGATTTTCATAAAGTTAAGACCAAAAGCCGTACTGCTATTATTTTCGATAAGAACGAACCTATCATTACCAATTATGCGGTGACACGTTTCAGTCCGGGAATTTCTATTGGCGTTCGCACTGGATATAATTATTTCCCCGACCAGGAAAATCCGAAAAGCTATTTTCTGGGCGCTACTATTTCCCCATATAAATCCTATCGTTGGTATTTGCAGGCCGAATTGTATTACAATTATATGGAAAGCAGTTCCTCTTCTGCGAGTGACCCGGTGCTGACACAAATTTCACCGCCTCTGGTCTTATCTAACGGAACGGTTCTCGACGTTGCCTATGTACAAAAAGAAAACAGCCAGAAAACAGTCCGGAATTTAGCCGAAGTCGTTCCTGTTTCCTTACGCTATAATCTTAATAACTATATAGGGTTTGGATTGGGTCCTCAGTTCTCGGTCGCATTGGATGAAACTATGGAAAACAACAGTATAACCCGCTATTTTCAGCCGCTATTCAATAATCCTGATGGTCCAAGACGCGGAGAGGAAGTGGCCAGAGACACCAAAACAGAAAAGACCAAAACAAAGGCATTTGAAAAAATGCAAAGCAATGTTTTTGCAGATGTCACATTTGGATTTTCCCGTATAGGCCCAAGCCTTGGAGCGCGTTATGTGTGGAGTTTTGAAAACGATTTCAGCCATTGGCAATTTTATGCAATCTGGAAATTCTGATGAAACAATTCTTAGTCTTCTTATTGTTTACCCAATGTGCCTTTGCGCAAAAAAATGCAACAAGGGAAGAAAAGTTGTATGCAGCTTTAGACCAATTCATAGCCAATCCTACAGTAACCGGAATAAAAAATCTTGAAATTACCGAAAGGCAATTTTGGGACGACCCAAAGCCCAAAACAAAAAACGAAATATTGGCTCTCGTAATTCTGGACTGCAATAAGGCTTTTTATGAGAAACAATTTGGTTTGTATTTTGATGCCATACGTTCTTACGAAAAAGCATTATCCTTATTTCAAAGCCATCAGCTCACCAACTATGATATTGTTGAGTACTGTCTCAAACCATTGGGAAACCTCTATACCTTAACAGGCGATTATACCAGTGCAGAAAACACTATCAAACAGTACCTCTTTCTTGCTATAAAAAACAACAACACAGAACAAAAAACCAGTGCTGTTATTAATCTGGCTGCCGTATACAAAAGCATAGGAAAAAGCGAGGAAGCAATTGATTTACTGGAAAGCCAGCCTGTTGACAAGCTATCTTCCGAAAAGAAATCCTTACTGCTTTCGCTGTTAGGTGAAAACTATCTTTTATTGGGAGAATACGAAAATTCAAAAAAAGCATTAGAAAAAGCCGAAAGCATACTGCCTGATTTTGTCGTATATAAAAATCTGGCCCTGGTTTACAGAAAGCAAAGGAATTACCCAAAGGCAGAAGAATATATCAAAAAAGCAAAATTCAGCCTGATTGGCACTTCAAGGCGTGATATTTCTCAGGTTTATCTCGAAGAAGCAAAATTATTCCTGGACAAAAAGAAAATAATGGCAAGCCAGAATGCAGTCCGTGCCATTTTTAAAGAACTCATTCCCGGCTATAACCCTAAAAATATACTTCCAAAAGAGAAAAACCTCTACCCTGAAACTCTTTTGATTGACGCATTGGAAGTATTGGCGCAGACCTATACCGAACAAAAAAACTATTTCAAAGCCATTGACTGCTACCAACTTACTTTTGCCATTGATTCACGATTTTCCACCGTGTTTTTTTATGAAGAAACATCATTACTCCATACTTCGAATATCAGGAATCGTGTCGAAAAAGCAATCGGAATCTACGAACAGCTTTTCCATAAAACGAACGACAGGCAATATTTAGAGCAGGCCTTTAAACTACAGGAAACAACCAAATCAAAGGCCTTAAAAAACTATATTGCGCTAACAAAAAAATCAGGCAGTAAAAAACAAAAGGAAATTTTATATAAAATTCACGAACTGTCTGCCATTATCACCAAAGAGCAGGAAAAGGGTGAAAATGCCAACTTGGAAGTCATAAACAATACATTGTCACTCCAAAATGAAAAGATAGCCGAACTGAAAAAAACTTTTGGGAAAAACGGAATGGAACTGACTTCAGAATTTGATATGGACAGGCTGTATGTCAAGCTTAAAAACGATGATATCACGCTTACCTCCTACTTTTACGGAAAAGACACTATTTATATTTTTGACATTGCATCCAACGGAATACGGCTGAAGTCTTTCCCGAATTCCCCAAAAAACAAAAAAACGATTACAGATTATCTGGATTATTTCACTGAAGCCTCTGCCATTTCAGACCATGTTTCCGGCTACCAAAAACAAAGTTTTGCTCTATATAAACTTCTTGCTCTCGAAAAAATAAAAACCGGGAAACACCTCATAATTCCGGATGGCCTCCTGTGTTTTGTGTCTTTTGAATCTCTGCTGACAAAAGCTTCGCAAAGCACAGACTTTTCAAAGCTCCCATATCTTATGAAAGACGAAATCATAAGTTACGAAACTTCCGCCGATTTTTATTTAAATCATGAAAACCACCATATAAAAGAAGCCTCTGTTTTAGGAGTTTTCCCGGTTTTTGAAAACAGTAGCAGAAGCCTGGTTTTTTCTTTAGAGGAAATGAAAGCAATTAAAGAACTGTTTCCCGGAGCTTATCTTGAAAAATCGGAGGCAACCTACGCCCATTTTATAAAAGAAAGCAAAAAACATCCTATACTGCATCTTTCTACACATGCTTCGTCCGGTACTGTCGACGTTCCTGCTACTATTTCTTTTTACAATCAGGACATAGTATACAGCGATTTGTATTCGTTAGATATCCATCCGGATTTGGTAGTATTAAGCGCATGCGAAACCGGAATAGGAAAATTACACAGAGGAGAAGGCGCAATAAGCATTGCCAGAGGATTCCAGAATGCAGGTGCTGAAAATCTGTTGTTTTCTTTATGGAAAGTAAATGATTTTACGACTTCCCTGCTTATGAAAAACTTTTATACCCATTATAAAAAAGGCAATAGTTACCCAATTGCAAACCATAAGGCAAAAATGAAATTCCTGAATGACAAGGCTATCCCTAATGGCAAAAAATCGCCTTATTATTGGAGTGCTTTTGTTTTTTACGGGGAAGTTTCAGAAGATACTTCCTGCAACTATTGGTATTTGTTTGGCGGAGCGCTCATTATTCTTTCCTGTTTGATTGTACTCCAAAGGCAGAAAAAGAGCTAAAAAAAATCCCAGCTAAAGCTGGGATTTTTTTTATTTAGGCTCTTCCATTTTGAAAGTTTCCATGAATTTTGTTGTATAATTTCCTTCTACATAAGCCGGATCATCCATTAGCTGTCTGTGGAAAGGAATTGTCGTCTTAATTCCTTCGATTACGAATTCGTCAAGTGCACGTTTCATTTTGCTGATTGCCTCTTCTCTTGTCTGAGCAGTAGTAATCAATTTTGCAATCATAGAATCGTAGTTTGGTGGAATTGTATATCCGGAATAAACGTGAGTATCCAAACGAACTCCATGGCCGCCAGGCGTATGCAATGTCGTAATTTTTCCTGGTGACGGTCTGAAATCGTTATATGGGTCTTCTGCATTGATTCGGCATTCGATAGCATGCAACTGTGGCAGGTAGTTTTTCCCTGAAATTGGCACACCGGCTGCAACCAAAATCTGCTCGCGAATCAAGTCATAATCAATAACCTGTTCTGTAATAGGGTGCTCTACCTGAATACGGGTATTCATTTCCATAAAGTAGAAATTTCTGTGTTTGTCAACCAGGAATTCTACTGTTCCGGCACCTTCATACTTAATATATTCTGCAGCTTTTACAGCAGCTTCTCCCATTTTTTGACGAAGTTCATCTGTCATGAACGGAGAAGGCGTTTCTTCTGTTAATTTTTGGTGGCGTCTTTGAACAGAACAATCTCTTTCAGAAAGGTGGCACGCTTTACCGTAAGCATCACCCACAACCTGAATTTCGATATGGCGAGGCTCTTCAATCAGTTTCTCCATATACATTCCGTCATTTCCAAATGACGCAGCAGCTTCCTGACGGGCACCTTCCCAGGCTTTTAGAAGGTCTTCTTCTTTCCAAACCGCTCTCATTCCTTTTCCTCCACCTCCGGCAGTAGCCTTAAGCATTACAGGATAGCCAAATTCTTTAGCCAGTTTTTTAGTCTGCTCATAAGATTCAAGCAAACCGTCAGAACCTGGAATGGTTGGAACTCCTGCAGCTTTCATCGTTGCTTTGGCAGTAGCCTTATCTCCCATCTTTTCAATCATTTCAGGAGAAGCACCAATAAACTTGATTCCGTGCTCCTGACAGATTTTTGAAAATTTTGCATTTTCAGAAAGGAAACCATATCCCGGGTGGATAGCATCTGCATTTGTAATTTCTGCAGCCGCTATAATATTAGACATTTTCAAGTAAGACAGGTTACTTGGTGGTGGGCCTATACAAACAGCTTCATCAGCAAAACGAACGTGAAGGCTTTCTGCATCTGCTGTGGAATAAACGGCTACCGTTTTGATACCCATTTCTCTACAGGTTCTAATAACACGAAGTGCTATTTCTCCCCTGTTTGCGATTAATATTTTTTTAAACATCTTATTTTGGTTAGATAATTAGACAATTTGGATGGTTTAGATTTTTAGATTGTAATTCTGGTCAAATCTGCAATCTAAAAATCTGCAATCTAAAATCTAAATTTAGGATGGATCAACTAAGAATAATGGCTGGTCAAATTCTACCGGAGATGCATCATCTACCAATACTTTTACAATTTTTCCAGAAACTTCTGATTCGATTTCGTTGAAAAGCTTCATCGCTTCGATAACGCAAACTACATCACCTTTTGAAATAGTGCTTCCAACTTCTACGAAAGGAGCTTTGTCTGGCGAAGGTTTTCTATATAATGTTCCAATAATTGGAGACTTAACAGTAACATATTTTGAAGTGTCTTCATCTGATGAAGGAGCGGCTGGCGCTGAAGGAGCTGCCGGAGCAACAGGTTGTGGCATTGCTGCTTGTGGTAGTGCATGGCTGATAGGTGCCTGCTGGATGTAGGTTGTAGTTTCAGAGGATCCTCCTTCTGTAGTTTTGATTGTGATCTTAAAATCATCCATCTCCAATTTTACTTCAGTAGCTCCCGATTTTGCTACAAACTTAATCAAGTTTTGAATTTCTCTAATATCCATGATATTCGATTTTAGGTTTTAGTTTTATTGTTTGTCGTATGCCCATTTCATATAGATAGATCCCCATGTGAATCCACCACCAAATGCAGCAAATATTAAATTATCTCCTTTTTTGAATTGCTTCTCGAAGTCGTTCAGAAGCAATGGCAGTGTACCTGAAGTGGTGTTGCCATATTTTTGAATATTAACGAGTACTTTGGATTCATCCAGACCCATCCTGTGTGCCGTAGCGTCAATAATACGCTTGTTTGCCTGATGGGCCACCAGCCAATCGACATCATCCTTGGTTAGGTTGTTGCGCTCCATTATTTTTTCGCTGACGTCTGCCATTCCTGAAACGGCATATTTGAAAACGGTTTTCCCGTCCTGAAAAACATAGTGTTGTCTGTTTTCAACTGTTTCTTTTGATGCCGGAAGTAAAGATCCCCCTGCTTCAATTTTCAAGAATTCGCGGCCTATACCGTCACTTCTTAAATACTGATCCTGAAAACCAAGTCCTTCATAATTTGGTTCGAACAATACGGCTCCTGCTCCATCACCAAAAATGATGCATGTTGCGCGGTCTGTATAGTCTATTATAGAAGACATCTTGTCTGCGCCAATCAATAAAACTTTTTTGTATCTTCCTGATTCGATGTATGCTGCTGCGGTTGACATTCCGTATAAAAAACTGGAACAGGCAGCCTGCAGATCATAAGCAAAAGCATTGACTGCACCAATTTGCGAAGCAACATAAACGGCTGTTGCAGCCACAGGCATATCAGGGGTTGTAGTTCCCAGCAATACTAAGTCAATTTCTGCCGGGTTAATATTGTTTTTAGCAATTAAATCTTCTGCAGCTTTAATGGCCAGGTAAGATGTTCCTTTCGTATCATCTTTTAAAATGCGTCTTTCTTTAATTCCTGTACGAGAGGTAATCCATTCGTCATTCGTATCGACCAACGTCTCAAGTACTTTATTTGAAAGCACAAAATCAGGCACATAGGCACCAACAGCGGTAATTGCGGCTGTGATTGTATTCATATTATTTTTTAATAATTTCTTCCCGAAAATTAGTGTTTCGAAAAGAGGTGGAAATTACAAAAAAAATCTAAAACATACCTTCTTGCAATCTGTTATTTATCAATAAATTATAAATAACAAAAAAACTCCCACAACGTGAGAGTTCGATTTTTTACTGCAAAATTGTATTAAGCAACAGCTTCTTGCTTATCAATTACTACTTGACCTCTGTAGTACATCTTACCTTCATGCCAGTAAGCTCTGTGGTATAAATGCGCCTCTCCAGTCACTGGGCATGTAGCGATTTGAGGAACAGATGCTTTATAGTGTGTTCTTCTTTTATCTCTTCTTGTTTTCGAGGTCTTTCTCTTTGGATGTGCCATTTTACTATATTATTTATCCGTTAATAGTTTTTTTAATTGATCCCATCTGGGATCTGTCTCTTCTTGTTTTGCATCAGCTTTTTGTTCTTTCGCATTGACTTTCAATTCATCCAGCTTGTCAAGGATATCGGTTTTTAACGTACCGTCCTTCACACCCGGATGGATTCTTTTTAGAGGAATGGAAAGCGCAATCATTTCGTAGATATATTGCGAAATATCTACCTGATGCTCGCCATGAGGCAAAATGAGCAATTCTTCATTGTCATTATTAAAAGCTTCTCCAAACTGGACAATAAGATTGATTTTTCCTTTAACCGGCAAATCAAACATCTCATTAGTCAAATCACAAGGCACATGAATAGCACCTTTGTGTTTGAAATGAAGCTCAAGCATAGTGCTTTTTTTCTCTAAAACTACATTGACTTTGATATCACAACTCTCAAACTCGTCATAACCAAAGTCTTCAAAGAACTTTTTATTTATTTGATATTCAAACTGATGTTTTCCTAACTTTAATCCTATAAAAGGAATTAAAAACTCATTACTTACTCTCATCTTAACAACAATTTGCCCTAAACTTCGGGAGTGCAAAGATATAAAATAATTACAATTCCAAAAGCGTTATAAACATTTTTTTGTTTATAAGTGTTTTTCTTTTATTTTTAAGGGTTTCTCCGTCATGGCCGCATATTCATTTCTGGAATGGAATATATCAATAGCCAGATAAACGGCTTCTTTAAATGAATTATAATCTGCAATTCCTTTACCTGCAATATCATAAGCCGTTCCGTGATCCGGAGAGGTCCTGATTTTATTTAATCCCGCCGTATAATTCACTCCTTTTCCAAAAGAAAGGGTTTTGAAAGGAATCAGACCCTGGTCATGATATGTTGCTATTACCGCATCGAACTTTTCATATTGCCCGCTTCCAAAAAAACCATCTGCCGCATAAGGACCGAAAGCAAGAGTCCCGCTTTCAAACAGCTTTTTGATTGCCGGCCTTAAAATTTCATCATCTTCTTTCCCAATTACTCCTCCGTCTCCGGCATGGGGATTTAATCCCAAAACTGCTATTTTGGGCTTGCTTATGCTGAAATCCTGTATAAGCGATTTTTTTATTGTCTCAATTTTACTTTTAATCAGCGCTTCTGTAAGATGGGAAGCCACTTCATTTACCGGAACATGGTCTGTAATCAGTCCAACACGCAAATCGTCCTGAACCATCAGCATAAGGGCATCACCTTCCAATTCCTGATTGAGATAATCTGTATGACCCGGAAACTTAAATTCCTCAGACTGTATGTTGTATTTATTAATAGGTGCTGTAACCAAAACATCAATCTGCCCGTCCTTTAAAGCTTTTGTAGCTGCCACGAATGATTTTATAGCATACTTCCCTACATTTTCATCGTTGACTCCATATTCAATAGTAACGCTTTCTTTCCAGACATTCAGCACATTAATTTTCCCGGGTAGCAACTGCTCTATTTTGTCGATACCATGAAGCGCTATTGTAGCATCAAGGTTTTTCTTAGCAAAGGACATTATTTTCACGTTGGCAAAAATAACCGGAGTACAAAGCTCAAGCATTCGGGTATCTTCGAAAGTTTTTAGGATAATCTCGCTTCCAATACCGTTCAAATCCCCTACTGAAATTCCAACGATTATATTTTCTGCTTTTTTCATAATGCTTGCTCCTTATTTATTGCTAATTTTGAAGTGCAAATTTAGTAAAATAAAACCAGAATGTTTACAGGAATAATAGAAACCCTCGGGACAATCAAAGACCTGCGTAAAGAGGGAGAAAACATACACATTACGCTTTCCTCATCAGTCACCCACGAACTTAAAATCGACCAAAGCGTCTCGCATAACGGCGTGTGTCTGACTGTTGTAGGAATTTCAAACGACCAATATACGGTTACCGCTATCAAAGAATCTATCGACAAGACAAATATAGGCGAGTGGAAAATTGGCGACCAGGTTAATTTAGAACGTGCCATGAGGCTTGGTGACAGATTGGACGGACATATCGTACAAGGACATGTTGACCAGACCGGAACCTGCATCTCCATTGAAGAAGCAGACGGAAGCTGGTATTATACATTTGAATATGACCCGAAGCTAAGCAACATTACAATAGAAAAAGGTTCCATTACCGTAAACGGAGTAAGCCTGACTGTTGTAAATTCCCAAAAAAATGCATTTAGCGTTGCCATTATCCCCTATACGTATGAACACACCAATTTCAAAAATTTTGAAGTCGGCACAAAAATCAACCTTGAATTTGATGTTATAGGAAAATATGTCTCACGACTACACCAATTAGCATAAAAACAAAAAACTCCGATTTACATCGGAGTTTTTTTATTTGTGTTTGATATTTTAAATCTAAAAAAAGCAAATGCCAGACCTATCACCAATAAAACCAGAATCCCATTATCGATGGGAAGACCAATTGGCGTTGGGCCTGTGGGCGGCGGTGGCGGCGGTTCATTATCTGCAAAACAATTTGCAACTGAAAACAAAACAACCGCAAGACTTATCATTGGGTTTGGGACAATCCTCATAGGCTGTAAAAGTAAATAAAAAATCTTTTTATCAAAATATTTTGCCAAAGAAAAATATCCTTTTATATATCTGCAAAAATCACACTGTCAAATTCTTAAATACTCTATATTTTTCATCAAAATCTGGGAAATAAGCAAAAAATTCCATTTTATTTTTTAAGAATTCCTCACTCTTCTACAGGCTCATCTAATTTCAGAAGACCCGGTATTCACAAAAAATTCCCGCCAGAATGGTTCCGGCTATAAGAGCAAGCCAAAATACATCAAGCCACTTTTCCATAAAAAAGGAGTCAATGCTCACACAATATGAAGGACTGTGCTTACTTATAAATTCATCATCCAGACATTAATATCTTCTTCTGAAGGAATGGAAAGCTTTTTGCGCAACCTGTATTTCTTAGCTTCCACCGCCCTGATGGAAGAATTGGTGAATTGCGCAATTTCTTTGGTAGAAAGGTCAAGCTTCAGGAAAGCACATAATTTTTGTTCTCCGGCAATGAGTCCGGGATTAATCTTGTTCAGTTTTTTATAAAAATCCGGATAGGTTTCTTTAAACAACATTAAAAAGGACGGATCATTGGTGCTCGCAAGGTGAAGTATCTTTTTTAGGTGCGCCTCATCTTTTTGCAGCAAAGTGAACATTGTGATAGAATCCTCAACTTCCGCCTGCAATCGTGCATTATTAGCCTTTTCTTTTTGGAACTTCCTGTAAATATGAATTAATATCATAATCAGCAACAGGACGAATATCGCTGAAAAAATAAGTGTCCGTTTCGAGTTTCCATCAACATCCGCAATAATGTTACCATCTTCCATTGCAGTCTGCATCTGTACGTCTTCTTTTTGATTCTTTTTGACGCTGTCATTTAACTCATTATAGAGAAGAAGATAGTTTTCAGCATTTTTAGTATCGCGAACTGCCTCATAGGATTTTGAAATTCCCAGATAAAGCGATTTAAGTGCATAAACATCATTTATGGATTTGGCAACACCAATACCTTTTTCGAAATAATCAATTGACTGTTTGTATTTTTTTCTGAAGTAATTAAGACTGCCTAAATCACACAAAGTATTGGCTTTAACAGCTTCATGATTGACAGAATTTGCCAATTGCAGTGCCCTGTCAAGATAAAATTCTGCCGAATCCAATTGTTTTGCTCTTAAAAAACTGGAACCCACATTGGAGCAAGCCAGGGAAAGTGTCTTATTCCTCAACGGATTGTTGAGCACCATTTTCTGAAATTCCTGATAGCCTTTTCTATAATAAAAAGCTACAGAATCTGTTTCCCCGCCATTTTCATCCAGATTAAACGCGATGTCATTATAAAGTACACCAAGTCTTGAGCTTTTGACTTCTTTATCTGTAAGATTTTGGGCAAAACGGAGTGCTTTCCTGAATTGCGCCAATCCTTTTCCATAATCGCCGGTTCCGGTAAAGCCTATCCCTTTTAGCCGAAGCGCATCGGAAATTAATTTGGCATCGGAAATTTCAATGGCTAGTTTTTCTGCTGCTGTAGCATTTTTTAGAACATCTTCATATTTAGCCAATTCATGCTGTTTCCGGCTGGCAATCAGCAATCCTTGCGCCATGCCTTTTTTGTAGCCAATTTTTTTGGAATCATCATAAGCTTTCAGGCTCAATGTTACCCCATAAGCTGCATCTTTGATTTCAAGTTGCTCCGCAACCAGCAGCAAGCTGTCAATCTGGGGCTGATTAAAACTCTGACCAAAGCTTTTGCCTAACGACAGAAAAAAAATGAAAAGTGGGAGGTATTTGTTCTTTTTCATAAATATAGAAAGGCACTTGTGCTGGGCTTTAGTTTTTAATCAATCCATATTTGAGGGCAGGCAAAATAAGTAAATATTTATTATATCATAAAAAACGCATTTTCACAACAAAACAATATAAAAACTAATAAATATTTGACCTTTAAATAGTTTTAAGAGAAAAATCACAACTATACAACCATTAAAGTTATAATATATTTAAAAAAGAAACCTTTTTGAAACAAAAAATAATTTTATTAACCGAATACTCTATTATAAGCAACTATTTTTACAAAGAGCCACAAGCAATAGAAAAAGTCTTTAAGTAAGGAAATTGGGAAAAGATAAAAATTGCAGAAATAAAAAATAAGGAGGGCGACATAAACCAAGAACATATTTTCCCCTAAAATAACACTTATGGGTCACCCTCCTCTCAAAAATTACCGCATTGACCTACCACCAATCAATGTTAAAGCTATGTCACTTTATTTGGTAATTTATTTTCATCTTGACAAACAAGATATTTCTTTATTCATAACAATTTTACGGCTTCTATGGTGAACCATAGAAAGGAATTTTCTATCAGTAAAAATTTATAGAATTTGTAGATTGTTCTTCAGCAGATTTGGGAACTTGAAGAATTGTAATTATTAAGAACCCTGAAGTTCTCTTGTAAAGCGATAGGACAAATAAAAGACGGAAAATCAAATTATGAAAAAAAACGCCTACTCACATCTACTCAAGCCGTAAAAAAACACACAAAATTCTGTAAATCAAGACATTAAAATTTATAATTTATTTAAAATGAGTAGTAAAAAAGTAGCAATAATAAGACTACGAGTAACAAATAAGTACTTTTTTGACACTACCTGTTTGTTAATTACACCCCATTTTTGTCGAAATACAGCCTCCTTTACCTAAAAAGTATTTTTTAGGTGGCTAATGCAAGAGCCTGCATCTAATTGAAAATAATGAATAGGCCGCTTTTAGACGCTTAAAATTATTTTTTACCATACCCCTTTAAGATGTGTTTTTCCACCATATGTTTAGTAATTGGCTTTAGTGGTTTCCGGGTAATGGGATGTACACCACCATACGAAAAAAATTCATATTTGCCGTTTTGTTTGATATACCAAATCATGGGTCTGTCATTAATAAAAAAAGTAGTGGTATCGCAAATTTCTATTCTTTTAAAATTCTCCAGAATATCTTTATTGAAAGCTATTACATTATCATAACTTTTTTCACCAAAAGCGCGGCTATCATCACAATCTATTCTTTCATAATGATCTCCTTTCCAAATCATGCATTTGTCATCAAAAACATCCTTCACGAAAATTGTTAAAAAAAAAATTGCAGCAAAAGAAACCAAGGCAAACAGCATCCTTTTTGACAAAGGTGACCTAACTGTCAATTGATAATCATTCTCAACAGGTTTGGAGATTGCCATCCTTTCAGCAAAATATTCTCTGCTTGGAACCTCTTTATTGGCATTAGTGTTTTTGGAGTTTGCAATATCCAAAGCGCAATGCGTGTCAAGAAACTTAGTGTATGGCCTCTGTTTAAAATCAACCAAAACTGCAATGAGGTTGGCACTTCTGTAATCTTTTAGATTGGTTCCCAGCTTCAGGAAAGTGCTTAAAGGTTTAAATTTTTCTGTGTCAAAATTCTTAATCCATTTTGCAATGTCTTCATCAGACTTAAAGGAGAAGAAATGACGGAAGATTGTCAAATCTGAAAACCTCATTTCATCTTCACTAATTAGCAGGCATAGCCTTTTTAGATTTGCGGGAGTGGGATCTAAAAGCAAATCAGCAAATTTCCCCATTTTTTCTTCTTCATATCGGGTTATGATGGCCTTTTTATATTCTTCAAAATTATTTTTCATAGTTATTAAATCAGAATTAATTGGAATCAATCGGAATTATCGGAATCATCGGAATTCCCTTGCTATCACCAGCAAAAACCACATTTACTTTGCCTCAGAAATCAGTTCTGTCCTAACATGCATTTAGGACAAATGTACAAAACTGATTTTACCTCAGTGTTGCCAGAACAGGATGGTACGACCATTCGGGAAGTATGATCTACTCTTCTGTTTTGGCACGCTGAACTTCCCAAAAAAACAGGGCTACCACCCCATTAAAAAAAGACGGATTAAGATTTCAGAACCCCTCTGAAAGCAATCCCCTATGTCAAACTTTTTAATTCAAAAGAGATGAAAAAATTAATCCTGGCTTTGGCTATTTTAGCCTCAAGCACCCTGTTTATCTCCTGTACAGCAGATGACACAACAGATGAAGCCAATAAAATGACCTTGCAAGCTGACGAAAGTGGCGGTAATAATACGACAACAACTACAAAACCACCTCCACCACCCTTGAATCCAAGGCCATAGACTAAAAAACAGTAATAAAAAAAAGTTTTTGTAAAACACTTTTAGTATTTTCGGGGAAATATTCTTCTATGAAGCATTACTCCCCGATTTTGCTTTTTTTCATGACATTGATTTTCATTTCATGTGGAAAAAATATGCCTGTAAAAAAAGGGAGTACCGCAACTGACAGCCTTGAGCATTACATAAAACTTTCTTATGACAGTAAATTTTCACAAGAAAGGCAAAGGGTTTTTAGCAACAAAGCCTATAAAATTGGAATGGAATCCGGCAACGACTCTTTGCTCTACAAAGGATTGTATACCAAAATCGAACACGATCTTACCTATAACTCAGACAGTTCCAGATATTACCTCAGCAAGCTCAAAAAACTGGCACTGAATACTAAAAAGCAAGCGGCTCTTGGCGGATATTATTATCTCTATGCTTCCTATTTTTCACCCATAAACATTGACAGCAGTTTTTCGTATTACGACCGTTCGAAAACAGAATATTTGAAAGCAAATGATAGCATGCGGGCAGGATACAGCTTATTGATGATGACCGACCTGCAGCGAATCTCTTCTGATTATTATGGGGCCGAAACGACTGCTACAGCAGCTCTTGCCTGCTTAAAAAACTCAGGAGAAGAGTCTTATCTTGTGGCTGTCTATAATTATCTGGGCATGTCATACAAACAGCTCTTTAATTATGAAAATGCTTTAAAATATTACAGCAAGGCCTATGAAATCACAAAGGATTCTCTTTCTAAAGATGCTGTGATGAATAACATAGCCCTTATCTACATGGACCAGAAGGAATATGCCAAGGCTATAAAAATACTCAGGGGGCTGGTTTTCAAAAAAAGGTCAGATACAGACATCGAATTCAAAGCCAAAGCTATGGACAATCTGGGGTATTCTTATTTTCTCTCAGGAGACAAAAGAGGCCATGAATATATGCTACAGTCATTGCGGCTAAAAGATTCCATTAAGGATGAATTTGGATTATTGGCAAGCTGCCTGCACCTTTCGGAGTATTATCTCAACCAAAATCCGAAAACGGCAAGGAACTATGCAGAAAGAGCCTATAGTTTAGCCAATAAACTAAAGAATACTGATGACAAACTGGATGCTATTAAATTCCTTTCAAAAACTGCCGCCTCCAAGCAAGAATCTGACAGGTTGTTTTCAGAATACACCAAACTGAATGACAGCATCAGGGTTGTACGCCAAAAGGCTAAAAATCAGTTTGCGAAGGTTCGTTATGATTCAAAACAGGCAGAAGAAGATTTGCTTAAATACCAGGCAGAAAATGCAGAAAACAAATTAAAAGCAGAAAAAGCAAAACGAAGAAACGAACTTTTATTATTGACAATATCATTTCTTGTACTTGTAGGAGTGCTTTTCTATAGGCTTTTAAAGTCAAGACACGAAAAAGAAAAGTTTCAGGAAGCCTACAATACAGAAACCCGGATTGCAAAAAAAGTACACGACGAACTGGCCAATGACGTATATAACGCCATGACATTTGCCTCTACTCAGAATTTAGAAAGACCGGAAAAAAAAGAAGCCCTTATCCATTCGCTGGACAGCGTCTATTTAAGAACCCGGGATATCTCAAGAGAAAACAGCCCTATTGAATTGGGTGAGAATTTCCCAAATCAGTTAAAAATAATGCTTTCAGAATATCAAAACCAATCGCTTAACGTATTAATAAAAGATATTGATTCCGTTGATTGGATGAAGATTGACGAAAACAAAAAACTAGTGACCTACAGGGTGCTCCAGGAGTTAATGGTCAACATGAAAAAACATAGCCAGGCCACATTAGCTGTAATTGATTTTTCAAGTACCGACAAAAAAATCCAGATCCAATATTCGGATAACGGAATAGGAATGCCTTTCGGAAAAACTATTTTAAAAAACGGCCTCCAAAATGTGGAAAACCGTATAAAAAGCATTCGGGGAACGCTTATTTTTGACATACAGACAAATAGAGGAGTAAAGCTTTCTTTTGGCTATCCTGTTTAAAATTTAACACACCTACCATGTTTAGAAAAATTTTAGTTGCAGAAGACATTGACAGCATCCACGCTGCTGTAATTTCACAGCTTGACCAGCTAACACACGCAGAAATTCATCAGGCAAAATATTGCGATGAAGCCTATCTAAAGGTAAAAAAGGCATTATTAGATGGTGAACCTTATGATTTACTCATAACAGACCTTTCCTTTAAGCAGGACCATCGTGATACTGTACTGGAGTCCGGCGAAGACCTTATCAAGAGTGTCAAAGAAACCCAACCTGAAATAAAGGTCATAGCCTATTCCATAGAAGACCGTTCTTATAAAATAAAAGCCCTGTTCGAAGAATGCGGTATTAACGGTTATGTCTCGAAAGGACGTGAAGGTTCAAAAGAGCTCGAAAAAGCGGTAATTGCCCTGGCTGGAACTACAGAAAACTATGTGCCGGCTCCGCTGTCCAACATATTCCAGGCAAATAACATTATTGAAATCGAAGAATATGACCTGAAGCTTATTAAATACCTGTCAATTGGCCTGACGCAGGATGAAATAGGTGCCAAATTCAAAAAACAAGGCAACGTTCCTTCCAGCAACAGCAGTATTGAGAAAAGGATAAACAAGCTGAAGCTTTACTTCAAGGCAAAAAACACCATACATCTTATCAGTAATGCCAAAGATTTAGGACTCATATAGCCCTTATTGTCCCAAACCTACCATTTTCTAACCGACACAACCCTGTCGGTTTTTTTTATTTCCAACACTTAAAAAAAGCCCAAAAAAATGCCTTTACGGAAAACCGTAAGGAAATGGCCTTTACCGGCAGTAAATTTGAGTATCTAAACTACCACAATAGTAAGCTATGGGATACAAAGCTTTAGTCATTTTGGAATTACCTAATGCCAGCGAGGAACAGAAAAATATTTTTCATACTGTTCTATTAAAGGAGCTTTGGTTTAAAATTCAGAATCTGAATACGGCCTGGGAAATAGCATTCAACCAAAACTGGTCACGGGGTAGTGCTATAGAAGCTATAGAAAGCGATTTAAAAAAAGCACAGGAAATCAGTGGCGTACAACAGATACAATACGCTTTACAGCTGGACATCCAACTGGTAGTCAAAAGTTGCCAAACACAACCCTAAGTAACTTTTCCCTAAATTTAACTCAAACCATCTGCAATTTTTAGTACAAAGTCCAGACTAGTGCTTTCTGTTCCCTGCAAAATACCGGATGCCTTAATAAAATAGGCAAATAACAATACTGTACAAACTGCTGATATTGCAATCAAAAACAGTTTTAAGAAGCGAAAAGAAATCCTTGATTCCTCCTCGACAATTATAGATGCGGAAGTAAAAAAATCTTTCAATATAACGGGGGTTTTTAATGAATGATCTATTATAAAAAATGGAAATTACAAAATTCCAATCAGTTAGAAAAGAAAATTTTTAAAGAAAGAGTAAAATCTTTCAAAATATTAGAAAATGAACCTCATTTGGTTTCAGAAAGAAAAATAATTTTTAAAAATTCATGAATTAATCACAAAAAAAAGCCGCAGACAGCAATTGCTATCGGCGGATTTTTATGTGGTCCCACCTGGGCTCGAACCAGGGACCACCTGATTATGAGTCAGGTGCTCTAACCAACTGAGCTATAGGACCAGTTAAGAGGTTGCAATATTACTACTAAATTTAATATGTTGCAAATTATTTCAAAGGAAACCGATGGTAAACTCCTAAAAAAATAATAGTACATCTATTTGTTTTCTGCCAACTCTTTCGATTTGAAACTTTTATTTTATTTCCTGGCACAGTTCGACTAAAACTCCGTTGGTGCCCTTTGGGTGTAAAAATGCCACCAGTTTATTATCGGCTCCTTTTTTAGGAACTTCATTCAGTACCGTAAATCCGGAAGACTGTAACCTTTTGATTTCTGCTACAATGTCTTCCACATCAAAGGCAATATGATGGATACCTTCTCCTTTTTTTTCTAAAAATTTGGCAATCGGACTATCCGGATTGGTTGCTTCCAGCAATTCAATTTTATTGGGACCATTCATAAAAAAAGAGGTCTTGACACCTTCGCTCTCCACTTCTTCCATTTTATAGGCCGGTGCTCCAAAAAGCTTTTCAAAAAGAAGGTTCGATGCTTCTAAATTTTTTACGGCAATGCCAATATGTTCTATTTTTCTCATCTTTCTATTTATTATCTTATAGTAATGTACCGACAAATATAAAAACTTATCCCGTTTGCTCTGATATTCTTTATCGTTGTCATTCAGAACCTTTTTGCTACTCTAAAATTAATCGTACTTTTGCAGTATGGAAACGAACAGACAGAAAAAAATAGGAAGTGTGTTACAAAAAGACCTGGTAGACATCCTTCAAGGCGAAGTGAGAAAAAATGGAATCCCAAATTTGGTGATTTCTGTTTCTAAAGTTAGCGTAACTACAGATTTATCTATTGCAACCGTATATCTCAGCATTTTTCCACCGGAAAAAGGCCCGGAATTATTGGCTGCCATAAAAACGAATACACCATTAATCAAACACGACCTTTCTCAAAGAGTACGCCTTCAATTGCGAAAAGTGCCTAATCTGGTATTTTTTATTGACGACTCTCTGGATTATATTGAGAAAATAGACAAGGCATTGACCGGCCAGGAAAACCCGATTGAAAATCCGGATTTGTTAGAAAAAAGAAAGAAATCATAAATTGAATTTTCCTTTTTACATAGCTCGACGTTACACTGTAAGTTTCAGCAAAAGCAGCGCCATCAATATCATTACGGGCATTGCTTCTCTGGGAATTATTGTAGGCGCGGCAGCTTTGTTTGTAGTGCTTTCTGTTTTTAGCGGATTAAAGGATTTCAGCCTTTCTTTCTCAAATGATTTTGACCCCGACCTTAAAATCACAAGCACATTAGGAAAATCTTTCCTTATCTCACCCGAACAGGCACAAAAAATCCAAAAAATTGATGGGATTGCCGCCAAAAGTAACATCATTGAAGAACGTGTGCTTTTTTTGTATGAAGGCAAAGAAGTCGTGACCTACCTTAAAGGTGTAGACAGCAGTTATACGGATGTAAATAAAGTACAGAAAAAACTTTATATGGGCGAATGGATGGAACCAAAAACACCGCAAGTGGTTGTGGGTTATGGAATCCACCAAAAACTTTCGCTGGGGTTACTGAGCTATAGCAATCCGTTGGAAGTTTATGTGCCAAAACCCGGTAAAGGAGCCATAAATAATGCCGAACAGGCTTTTAATAAAACTGCCCTGCTTCCTGTTGGCGTATATGCCGTAAGTGAAGAACTGGATGAAAAATATGTTTTTGCCGACCTGAATCTGGCACAGGAATTATTGGAATTCAAGCCTAATCAGGTGACGGGAATTGAGTTCAAATTTAAACCCGGAGCTGACGAATCAGCGATATCTGAAGAACTTCAGAATATCTTTAACCATAAGCTGACTATCAAAAACCGGGCACAATTGAATGATTCTTTATATAAGATGTTGAATACGGAACAGACGGCACTTTATCTTATTTTCACCCTGGTAATTGTACTTACGCTTTTCACATTGGCCGGAGCCATAATCATGCTGATAATTGACAAGAAAAGTAATCTTACCACTTTATACAATTTAGGTGTAGAAGTCAAAAACCTGCGAAAAATCTTCTTGTTTCAAGGCTCCATACTAACGGTAACAGGAGGTCTTATCGGCCTGATATTGGGAATTATCATTGTACTGTTACAGCAAAACTATCAGCTAGTCATGGTTACACCTTCCATGCCCTATCCTGTGATTTTCAATATTGAGAATCTAATTATTGTTTTGGCTACTATTTTCACCCTAGGATTTATCTCTTCATTGATTGCATCCAGCAGAGTCACAAAAAAACTGCTTGATTAAAAAAAATTCTCCCTTCTTGAAAAAATAATTATACATTTGTTGTCTAAATTATTAGAACCATGTTTGTTTTTGTTTTGGCCTAAACCTTTTTAGGCCCGCCTTGATTAGTTATTTTTTTTTCGTCACGTTTTTGTGACGCTCACCTACTTATTAAATAATCATGACACAAACAGAACAAAAACAAAGTTTTTTATCCCGTTTATTTATTACAATAAAACAATCGCTTAAAGGCGAAGCTGATTTCGATTATACTTCCGGAAGCATCCGTAAGGCAGTTATTCTTTTAGCCATTCCAATGGTATTGGAAATGATGATGGAATCTGTTTTCGCACTGGTCGACTTATATTTCGTCGGACATCTCGAAAACAGCAGCTTTGCCATACAAACTGTAGGACTTACAGAATCTGTACTCACAGTCATTTATTCCCTGGCTATCGGTTTAAGTATGGCGGCTACGGCCGTTGTTGCCCGAAGGATTGGTGAAAAAGACCCTGTTGCTGCTTCAAAAGCAGGAATGCAGGCCGTTATAATAGCTGTTGCCGTAAATACGGTCATCAGTATTCTTGGCTTATTATATGCAACGGAAATCCTAATGTTGATGGGGGCTTCACCGGAAGCGGCTCTTCACGGCACTAATTTCATGAGGATTATGATGGGTGGAAGCATCAGCATCGTTTTGCTTTTCCTTATCAATGGTATTTTCCGCGGAGCCGGTAATGCTGCAATAGCCATGAAAAGTCTTTGGCTTGCCAATATCTGCAATATTATTTTTTGTCCTATACTAATCAACGGTTTAGGGCCTATACCTGCATTTGGACTTACGGGAGCAGCTATTGCAACTACGGCCGGAAGAACCATAGGCGTATTGTACCAGTTATACCATCTGTTTAATGACAAGGGCATTTTAAAAATTGCCGCTTCCTATTTCCTTCCGGATTGGAAACTGATACAAAACACTATCAAAGTAGCAGCACCGGGAGTTTTGCAATTTGTGATTGCTTCCTGCAGCTGGATATTTTTAGCCAATCTTGTCGCTGTAACAGGTGGCGACCACGGGTCGGCCGGATATCAGACTGCATTGAGAATCATGATATTCTTTATCTTACCTGCCTGGGGATTAAGTAATGCCGCAGCAACATTAGTGGGACAGAATTTAGGTGCAAAACAAATTGAAAGAGCGGAGAAATCTGTTATGCAGACCGCCAAATACAATGTGATATTCATGGCAACCATCATGGCTATTACGCTTTTGGGAGCTGAATATATTGCCGGCTTCTTCACGAATGATTTGGTTGTTAAAGAAATCGCAGTAGAAGCTATCAGAATCATGAGCCTTGGCTATATTTTCTATGGTATTGGTATGGTATTGATAAACACTTTTAACGGTGCAGGCGACACCTGGACTCCAACCTGGATTAATTTCTTCGGCTTCTGGCTGTTCCAGATTCCTTTGGCTTATGTTCTGGCTAAGAAATTAGGCATGGGGCCTACGGGTGTTTTTATGGCTATACCTATTGCTGAAACGGCCATAACAATTGCAGGCTATGTACTTTTCAAGAGAGGAAAATGGAAACGTATTGAGGTGTAAAAAAAATGCTTTTAATCTATTTATATCTATCCCAAAAACAAACTGACATAAATTTCTCGAAATCAAAAATTCTTCCGAAGATTTTATATAAAAGCTATACGATTCAAACTGAATAAATATCCAAAAGATATAATTAGTAAAATGTTAAACCTATAAAGTTTTCCTTTTTAACTAGCTGTTACTTTTATATGAGAACTCCAATAGATCTCTCAACATCAGCTTATTTATTGATAGAATTCTGCTTTTCTATAAATTGAAAATAGTGTTTTCATTACTCTTAGCATTGAATTTTGCCATTTGACTCTTCTTAAGAATATCTCTCCTATTTTTACTTTAATAAAATAATAATATTTTTATTACCTAAAAACATATTATGAATATAAATAAAAAGATTTCTTTCACTTTTGCCGAGATTTTTATAATTTTAATTCTAAGCTTAATATTCATTGGTGTCCCCTTAATCGTTTTTGCTGAAAATACAGACATAGAATACCTAAGCAAGATTACAGAAACCGGCAATAATCTGAGCGGGCTATTTGTTCCCATATTGTCATTTTTTGGAAGCATTCTTGTTTATATCGCATTCAAGACCCAAATTAAAGCTAACGAAGAGATTCGGTCTCAATTTGAGCAACAAAACTTCGAAACTATATATTTCAGGCTAATTGATTCAATCGAAAATCGAATTGTCAATTATTCTTTAAATCATGAAATTTCCGATGAACTTATAAGCGGATATAATATTCTACCATATTTTCAAACATTTATTTTGAACAGGAGTAAACGTACTAAATCGCGACATTCTTCTTTGATAATTGCCAAGTATGCTAATATTTTAGATGACGAAGATTTAGAACTAATTTTTATAGAAGTTGATAGAGTTAAATACGAAAGTCTAGAGATTTTCAAACATTTCTTATTAAATGCTACTGTAAATGAAAGAGTCAATTTTATAAATAATGACATTGTAGCTAGAACATATAACTCTTCATGGAATAAACTATTAAACAAAATTTTTGACAAATATTTCTATATATTACCCAATGATTTTTATCGCGATTATTATTCTGAAATGACATCAGAATTATTTGAGTTCTATTCAAATTTTTTTGATGCTTATTATAGGAACATCAGCATGATAATTACACACATCGATTCTAATAAAAATAAAAATTTTTATTACCAATTTCTAAATGATAAGATGACTGTTCAAGAGAAAATATTAATCATTGCTATATTGGCTAAAGGTAACTTTTCAGCACAACATTTAGCTAGATTTAGAGAATCCCAGTTATTAAATAATCTGGCTAATGTTCAAGGCTTAAAATTCGCTCCTAGTTTCAATTATCAAGCACATATTGATTTGTTATTAAGCAACGAATATCATAATGTGTAACCATAACTTGTCTAATAAATTAATCAGCTTTTTTATATTAGGATTCAATTTTATACCTTTTCAAAGTCTAGTTAATTCGGGTATTAAAATTATTACCTTCACAGCAACCGCCTACATGACAGCAATCAAACCGAAAACAATTCTAACCGACAAGGCTTGAATCTTACGAATTGGTGATTATGAATCTTTTTAGATGATTCTTATTTACACAAATTGATAGTCTCCAAAAACTTCCTGGATTTCATCCAATGTTTTGAAAACACCATCAGCATCATCTGTTGTTACTAGTCTTTGCTTATATTCTTTAAATCCGGGTATGCCTTTAAAATAATTGGTATAGTGTCTTCTCATTTCAACAATACCAACACGCTCGCCTTTCCAGTCCATAGACCAGGTCAGGTGATTTCTTGCCGCTTCAACTCTATCTTCCATTGTAGGCTGTGGTAATTTTTCACCCGTTTTAAAGTAATGTTTGATTTCGTTAAAAATCCAAGGGTATCCAATCGCAGCACGGCCAATCATCATACCATCCAATCCAAACCTATTCTTATATTCCAGAGCTTTTTCCGGAGAATCGATATCTCCATTTCCAAAAATGGGCATCGTAATTCTTGGATTGTTTTTGATTCGCTCAATATGTGTCCAGTCCGAATGCCCTTTATACATTTGGGCTCTTGTTCGGGCATGAACTGTCAGGGCCTGTACTCCAACATCCTGTAGTCTTTCTGCAACCTCGTCAATATTGATTGAATTTTCATCCCAACCCAACCTTGTTTTTACCGTTACGGGAAGGCTGGTGCTTTTAATCACGGCCTTTGTCAGGCGCACCATCAAATCTACATCTTTCAACACTCCGGCACCGGCTCCTTTACATACCACTTTTTTGACAGGACATCCAAAATTAATATCAACCAAATCCGGACGGACAGTTTCTACTATTTTTGCAGAAAGCGCCATTGCTTCCTCATCACCTCCAAAAATCTGAATGCCTACCGGTCTTTCATAATCAAAAATATCCAGTTTTTGACGGCTTTTGATAGCATCACGAATCAAACCTTCTGACGAAATAAATTCACTGTACATCAGGTCTGCTCCATGCAGCTTACACAAACGGCGAAACGGAGGGTCGCTCACGTCTTCCATAGGTGCTAACAACAGGGGAAAATCAGGTAATTCTATTTTGCCAATCTTGACCATCTTCTTCATTTTGCGGCAAAATTACAAAATTTTGATTAATAAAACTTTAAAGCCTTATTCTTCAACAGCAGAATAGTCCTAAACAGAGAGAAAAAAATTCTGGAAATTGAATGCTCCGGAGCGTTCTTTCCAATTGATTTTCAGGACTTCCATAAAGATTTTTTTCATATCCGAAAACTCAATCGGTTTGTTGACATAGAGATTGGCTCCATTCCGATAGGTCACTTCTTTATCTTTTTCTGAAGAAGAGGTAGAATAGATAACAATGGGAAGGTTTTTATACTCTTCTTTTTTTCGGATTTCAATAAGGCAATCCAGTCCTGAGAGTATGGGCATGTTAAGGTCTAAAAACAGGATGTCGGGAATGACATTTTTATCTTTACCACCGAGATAATCCAGCATTTCTTTTCCTTTGGCAAAAGAAAGCACTGACTTTATTTCACTGAAATCATCGGCTACTTCTTTAAAAAGCAGGTGCTCTTCCTGGTCATCGTCCAAAAGGGCAATGGCTAAATTTTGTTTTTTCATAGTAGGTATTATGTTGGGACATAATGTTTGGGTCTTGTAAAATTAGGAAAAAACTTGATTCCCACCCTATTTAAAACAAAAAAAGACCGCACTTTACAGTACGGTCCCTGTTTTTATTGTTTTCATGACTTATAAAGCAATGAAGCCAGCCTCGCGTCTCTGTTGTAAACATCATCAAAAAAACCAATCATGCCATTTTCATCTGCGAATGCGGTAAAATAAGCAATATAAACCGGAATTTTTTTCTTAAGCGTATAACTGTTTTCTTTTCCGGCATGCATTGCCTTATCTATTTTTTGGGGTGTCCAGTTTTTATCATCTTCCAAAATGGCCACCGCCAAATCTCTCGCTTTTTGCACGCGAACACATCCATGGCTAAACGCCCTGTTTTCTTTATTAAAAAGGCTTTTGGCCGGACTGTCATGGAGGTAGATGTTATTGGAATTAGGAAACATGAATTTCACGAGTCCGAGTGAGTTTTTATTACCCGGTTTCTGGCGAACTCTTCCATTATTCCATTCCATATTATGGTTTGCCAAATAATTTTTGTCTTTTGCCATTCCGGGCTTTATCTCTTTTTCGATAATGCTTTTCGGGATATTCCAGTAGGGGCTAAAAACGAGATAGCTCATCTGCCCGCTAAAAACAATAGTCTTATTCATTTCTTTTCCTACTACCACATTAGATTCCAATCTCATTTTATTGTCTTTAAAATACCTCATCCTATACGAAGGAATATTAACCGCAATATATTCACCTCCTTTCGTTAGGTCTGTCGAAATCCAGCGGCAGCGCTCCATATTCACTACAATTGCCTTAATTCTTTCCTGTACGGGAACATTCAGGTGCTTTATCAAATCCGGCGTAATCAGGTTGTCCATTTCACGGGAATTTCTTTTTTTGTAGCTCATCAAGGCCTGCAATAGTTCATCGTCGTATTGGCTATTTCCGGAATCCTTACTCAAATCGCCCGAAATAAAAAGTCTTTTTCTGACTTCCGCAATTGTTTTGGAGCTGTCTCCGGGTTTAAGCGACTTGACACCCGCTTCCATTTCAATTGTACCCCAACCGCCTTTTTCTTCTATTTCGGTATATTTTTGCAATCCTTTTTTCAAATCATAATACAATGGCAGCAACTCAGAATCGTGTTTTTTCAGAAGATTAGGGTCTTTCATTAATGTATCCAGATAGGTAACATAAGAAACTTTTTCACGAGGCAAATACCAGCCGGTTTCTTTACTCTCTTTAGGGTCTAATCCCTCCAGCACATTCTTGGCATAGAAAAAATACATTGATGAAATAAGCAGTTCCGAAGTCAAATCCGGCCCACCTTTTTCTTTTGCCTCATAAAATATGTCATTGATTTGTTGCCTATAAGGCAGTTGACTCTGAACACCTTCTGACTTAATCTGATTGACCTTGTCATACAGCGCTTCTGCAAATTCAATCAGTCCGCCACGGTCATACCAAATGTAATGGTAATCATGTTTCTTATACAGCTCCTTAATTTCCGGCTGAAAAGCTTTAAAATCAGGATATTTCGTAAAGAAACCTGCAATTTGGGTACTATCAAAAGGAATTACGTTTTCTTCTTCATGCACATCAACTCCTGAAAGGTCTTTATCTTTCTTCTTGCAGGATGCAACCAAAATAATAGATATGCAACAGAGTAACAGTATTGGAATTATCTTTTTCATAGGGCTATTCTTTTTACTAAATATAGAAAATTTATTTTTCGGATTAAAATTTTTCCATAAGAATTTTCCTTTTAACGCAGATTTAAGAGTCTTGATTTTCTTCTAAAACAGCACCCTATTTTTCCCTAAAAATCCGCTTTTAACTTAAAAACTAAAAAACTATATTTGCCGATTAATTCCTTATCTTTAAGGAAATAAAGCGGAGAACGAAGGAAAATCCTGCCTTAAAGCCGGGATGGAGGTTATTACCTCAATAAAATTGATATAAAAAGAAGATGAAACATATTAGGAATTTTTGCATTATTGCACATATTGACCACGGGAAAAGCACACTTGCCGACCGTTTGCTAAGCGCAACAAGAACGGTATCTGCCCGCGAGGAGAAAGCCCAGTTGCTTGACAATATGGATCTTGAACGCGAACGAGGCATTACGATAAAAAGCCACGCTATCCAGATGGAATACCACTATAAAGGAGAGGATTATATCCTGAACCTTATTGATACTCCGGGACACGTGGACTTTTCATATGAAGTTTCCCGTTCGATTGCCGCTTGTGAAGGTGCGCTTTTGATTGTTGACGCAGCACAAAGCATACAGGCACAGACCATTTCAAATCTTTACCTGGCTTTGGAAAACGATTTGGAAATTATTCCTGTATTGAACAAAGTTGACCTTCCAAGTGCCAATCCTGAAGAAGTAAGCGATGATATTGTGGACCTGTTAGGATGCAAACTGGAAGAAATCATACATGCTTCAGGAAAAACCGGATTTGGTGTGGAAAATATTCTGGCTGCAATTATTGAAAGAGTTCCCCCTCCTAAAGGAGACCCAGAAGAGCCATTGCAGGCATTGATTTTTGATTCTGTCTACAATCCTTTCCGAGGTATTGAGGTAATCTTTAGAATTATTAACGGACAAATTAAAAAAGGCCAGAAGATTAAATTCATGGCTACCGGAAATGAATATTTTGCTGACGAAATTGGCACCTTGAAATTAAATCAGGTTCCAAAACCTATGATTTCCGCAGGTGATGTTGGTTATCTGATTTCCGGAATCAAAGAAGCAAAAGAAGTAAAAGTAGGTGATACATTGACCGATGCAAAAACACCTACCACCAATATGATTACAGGATTTGAAGACGTGAAACCGATGGTTTTCGCCGGAATTTATCCTGTTGACACGGAAGATTATGAAGATTTGAGGGCTTCGATGGAAAAATTGCAGCTAAATGATGCTTCCTTAGTCTTTACTCCTGAAAGTTCTGCTGCATTAGGATTTGGTTTCCGTTGCGGATTCTTAGGAATGCTGCACATGGAAATCATACAGGAGCGATTGGAACGTGAATTCAACATGACTGTAATTACTACGGTTCCTAACGTTTCTTATCTGGCCTATACCAAGAAGGAACCTGAAAAAGGTATTGTGGTTAACAACCCTTCAGACCTTCCGGAGCCATCCAAACTGGACCGTGTTGAAGAACCATATATCAAAGCAACAATTATTACCAAATCAGATTTTGTTGGAAACGTAATGTCACTGTGTATTGAAAAGCGTGGTGTTATTACCAACCAGACCTATCTGACTACAGACCGTGTTGAGCTTTCATTCGACATGCCTCTTGCTGAAATCGTATTTGATTTTTATGACCGATTGAAAACAATCTCAAAAGGATATGCTTCTTTTGATTATTCGCCAATCGGTATGAGGACTTCGAAGTTGGTCAAGCTGGACGTTTTATTGAATGCACAAGGTGTGGATGCACTTTCTGCTTTGATTCACGAGGACAATGCCTACAACATAGGTAAAAAAATGACCGAAAAGTTACGTGAACTGATTCCAAGACAACAGTTTGACATTCCAATCCAGGCCGCGATTGGAGCTAAAATTATTGCCCGTGAAACCATCAAGGCGTTAAGAAAGGACGTTACTGCAAAATGTTATGGTGGAGATATTTCCCGTAAGCGAAAACTGTTGGAAAAACAGAAAAAAGGTAAAAAACGTATGCGACAAGTAGGAAACGTTGAAATTCCGCAAGAAGCTTTTATGGCGGTTTTGAAACTGAACGACTAGTTTTAAAATAGAGAAAAACCCCGACAACTTTCGTTATCGGGGTTTTTTGTTTTAATGTATCTTTGGTTAATAGTTTTTCAGTTATGATGGATGAGTCGCCAAAAAGATTTGACAGGATTGTAGCAATCCTAATCCAATTACAGTCCAAAAAAATTATCAGGGCTCAGGAACTTGCGGACCGTTTTGAAGTGAGCCTGCGTACCATCTATAGAGATATCCGTACTCTTGAGGCTTCCGGCGTGCCTATTTATAGCGAAGCCGGTGTTGGCTATTCTTTACTCGACGGCTATCGCCTGCCTCCTGTTATGTTTACCCGAGAAGAAGCCAGCAGTTTTATTGCGGCTGAAAAACTGATGGAAAAATTCACAGACAAGGAACTACACAACCATTATACATCGGCAGCTTTTAAACTGAAAGCCGTATTGAAAAGTTCAGATAAGGATTGGATTTCAACAATTGAATCCAGTGTATTAATGCAGCCTGCCCGAAAGTTATTTAATGAAAAAGCACCCAATGCGCTGGCATTGCTTTTTAAAAGTATTGCTGAAAAAACGCAGGTTGTTTTGACCTATCTGGCCATAGAAGCGGAAGTCCCTACCGAAAGGCTTATTGAGCCCGTTGGGGTTTTTCACGAAAATGAAAACTGGTACACCTTAGGATTTTGCCATTTGCGGAATGATTACAGGCAGTTCAGGGCTGACCGGATTCATCAAATCAAACCAACAGACAAACCTTTCTCTCTGGAACATCCGGATTTGGAAACTTATTTGCAGGATGACATGCAAAAATACAGCACCACTAAAGTCCGTATTGTAGTACCGAAAAAAATCTCGAAGTATATCGCTATGCAGAAAAAACATTACGGATTTGTTTCTCAAAAAGAAATAAATGACGGCAATGTTGAGATGACTTTTATGTCGCGTGATATTGAAGAAGGATTTTCCCGCTGGTATATGTCGTATGGAGATTATGCCACTATTTTGGAACCTGAAAGATTAAAAGAACGGGTTTCGGAATTGCTTTCCAAAACCCGTTCAAGGCTTTAAATTAATTGATTATCAGAAGCCAACTTCAATAAGTTTATATTTTTCCTTGTTTTGCTACTTAGCGCCTTTGCGAGCCACTATTTCACGCAAGGCCTCAGAGCCGCAAAGTTCATGTTGAACATTACCTATCTGATGTAAACTTCCCGACAACCATTTAAATTATCTTTCCCAGAAGAATGGCGGTTCAATGTTCAAGGCTCTCAGGTAAACATAACCTTGGCCTCTGTGGTGGATTTCGTTATCAATAAAATAAAGAATATTGTCAATAATCGGGAACTCATACTGTCCGAAAAGATTGAATTTTTGGTTAAAGTCTGCCACATCCAATAAATTCCAGTTTTTATTGATTTCTTCAGTAGCTTCATCCCATTTGCGAAGATAATCTGCCTTGGTGGTTCCATTATCCATGTTTTCTACATAAGGCTTTTCGTCGCGTTCAACTATTCCTTTCAAAGCAGGCGATGCGATTGCCAGAAGTTCAGACGTCAGTTGGGCAAAGGTTCTCATCCCTCCAATTGAAAATTCGAAAAATTCTTTTTCAGGAAAAGCTTCGATGACACGACGGGTCAATGCGCGGTGTCCTTGCCAGTGTCTTAATAAATTGTCTTTGCTGATAATCTGTGGTGCTTGAGCTGTTGCATTCATAATTTTTTTGTTTTTTATTGTTCTACATGTCAAAGGTAAATGGGGTTGGTGACAACAGTTTGTCAGCAGTATTTTTTAATTTTTAATTTTTTTTCCGGGCATAAAAAAACCTGCAGTCAAAATGAGCTGCAGGTCTTATTTTATCAGGAAATATACTCTTTAGTTCTTTCTCCTGTTGTCGTTTGAATTGGTATCGATAAGCTTGTTGTATGGGTCAATTCCAACCTCAACAGGTTTTTCATCAACTATTATTACAAACTTATTGTCAATTTGGGTAATCTTATGTTTTTTGAGATAGAGTTCTTTTTCTTTGACTTTACCTTTTACGGTTTGTTCACCAAATACACCCACCTCTACATAATCATTTAAAGGATACGATTCTATTGCATGTTTATCGCCTTTACCTTTATACGTAAGTGTTTTGCCGCTTTCATCTTTAAAAGAACGTTTTCCTTTTTCATCTGAACGGTATTTGCTTACCAGCGCGTCAATCGTTACTTCATATTTGCCATTTGGCAGTTTTTTAGAAGAGAAATTCTTGATGCGGTTATCATAGAGCGTAATCGTTTCGAACATATCCTTAATCATGTATTTCAAGGAATCCGGGGTTGCCTCATTCAGATAGGAAACAAATTCTATCGAATTGGTATATGGCGCTTCCTGATAAGCTACTTTATCACGGTATTTTTTCAAGGCATTGTTCATATTCTTTTCACCTATGTAGTCGCTTAGGGCATACAAAACCAAAGAACCTTTGTTGTAATGAATATATTGCTGATTTTCATTGTACATCAACGGCTGTTCTTTTTTGCTCTCAAAAGTTCTTCCCATCAAATAACTGTCCAATGCATCCTTAAGGAACATCCTCATCTGTGATTTCCCATATTCATGCTCCAATACTTTCAGGGAACTGTATTCTGATAAACTTTCAGACATTAATGTTGCGCCCTGTACATTTGCCCCAATAACCTGGTGTGCCCACCATTGGTGCGCCATTTCATGCGAAGTAATTGAAAACGGATAATCAACCGCATTTTCATCTTCATCTTTAACATGGGCTATAAAACCAACTGCCTCAGAATATGGGATTGTATTGGCAAAAGACTGCGCAAAACCACCACCTGTTCTTGGAAACTCAATAATTCGTGCCTGTTTATGCTGATACGGACCAAAGTTTTCAGTATAATATTCCAATGATTTTTTAATTCCTTTTATCATTCGGTCTATATTGTATTCGTGACCTTTTTGATAATAGATTTCAATGTTGACATCTTTCCACTTGTCTTTTTTCACTTCATACCGCGCTGATTGGTAGGCATAGAAATTCAACATTTTTTGGTCCATCTTATAATGGAAATAGTTCCTGCCGTTTTCTTTCCATTGTTTTTCCAAATAACCCGGTGCAATAGCAATCTGGTCATCTGAAGTACTAACAGTAGTTTCGAAATTAACCCAGTCAGCATCATTAGAAATGTAAGTGTTCTGCCTTGCTATACTGTCTGTCGGCTTAGCCATTCTTTCTTTTGGTTTCAGACCATATTTTGCTCTTGTTTCATCATCCCAAAGCTCTCCGCTTTCCGAATATCCGATAGACGGGAAATAGCTGTTATTGATGAACGTACCATTTTCTAAAACCGGAGAATGGCTCGTAATAAAAGTATTCGGCTTGTTGTACACCTCAAATTCCAATTTTATGGAATCACCAGGTGCCAAAGGTGTTTTCAACCTGTAAATATTAAAATGAAAAAGTGTATCTTTTGAAACCAATTCTGTTTCCCTATTGAACCTGAACTTGCTTTCAAATCCGTTATAATTCAGGAATATTGAGTCAATGGTTTCTTTTGATTTGTTCTTCATGAAATAGTAGCCTTTTGCCTTAAAATCCCTGCTTTTTGGATAAATATCCATATTCACATTGATATCCGTGATTCTTGGCTGAGCATAATGCTCGTATTTCTTATATTTCTTTTCCCATTCTACTGCCTGTTTTTCATTTTCTTTCTGAGAATAATATGGATTTCTGACATTGTCTTCATAATAAATAGCACTTCCTATAGCCAGGAAACCTATCAACGCTACTATCATTGGGATTGCCAATTTTGGAGAAAAGCGTTTTCTGGCATTGACAAATCTTTCTTTGATTGACATCGGGATGCCACGCTTCCAAAACAACAGTGCAATACAAAACAAGACTATCCCCAATAGGTTCCAATACAACTTATACAAATAATAGCTGTTTAGTGAATGCCCGTATCCGTTCATATCAGAATAAGCATAGCGTGTATCAGAATTAAATCTGAAAATATCCTGTTCAATTCCTATTTGTGATAAAAACTGTATTCCTATAGAAAGCAGCATCAGGATAAAAAAGCCTAACAGATAGTTTTTGAAAATTGTCTGTATGAATACGGCCATAAAAGCCCAGGCCATAAAATGGAATATTTTTATGCCATATAACTCAACCAGATAATGCCCTATTTCAAAATTATAATAACCATGATACGACTGGATCAGCACACCGGCAACCAAAATCAGGATCAGAAGTGCAACCTGCATTTTTACTATGGCTAAGAATTTCGAGAACAACAATACCCAGTTCGGGATTGGCGTTACATCTATCAAATGGCTCATTCTTGTTGTATCTGCCCTATGAATCAGTATTCCTGCAAATAAGAAGGTCAGTACGTTGATAAAAAGTGAAAAAGAGCCTCCTGAAATCTCCAACATTTGCCAGGTCACCGGATATGTGTCGGTTCCAAAAATGCTACCCGTAGAAATAGAAACCAGCAATAGAAAAAGAAGTCCTACAATAGAAATAACAATAAAGGCCCAGTTTTTCAGAATAAATTTAAAGTCTACATTTGAAAGGCTCCATGCTGTTTTTAAATTCTGCCAGTTCGAAAAATCAAATTTCACGACCGGAAGTTCGATTCTTGTTATTCCTCCGAAATTATTCTTGACAGCTCTTTCGCCCTTCTTGCTTTTTCCAATGGTTAGCGCTGTTTGGCTAAAGGAGAAATAATAATAAAGCAGTCCTAAAATAACGAGAGAAATTCCCATCCAGATAAGCCTGTTATAGATAATCACGCCTTCAAACGGCAACAGGTTTTCATTCTGCTCGGCAATCGTCCAGTATTTAGTATAATAGCTTGCCGCTTCCATTCCGAAAGGCTCCCATAAAGCCACCACATATCTATTATCGATATCCTGTGTAAAGCTAGAAAGTACTACCTGCAATAACAACACCAGAATAACCCCGATAAATCCAACAGAAATGTTTCGGGAAATGGTTACCAATGCAAAAATAAGAACACCGAAAAAGAACAGGTTCGGGATGACATAAATCAGATAAATCTGTGCATAGGCCACCGGATTAAAAGGAAGCAACAAGTCATGATTTACCCACGGCAGTACTGATGCCGCAACAATACCCAGAATAATAGTCAGGGTGATGAGGATAACAACAAACAGGGAACTTAAAAATTTTCCGGCAATATAATCCAGTTTCGTAAACGGATAGGAAAACAATATCGTATGCATATTGAATCTGAAATCTCTATATACAGACGACCCAACGATGATAGGCAACAGGAAATAAATAAGGACATTCATTCCGTTGATAAAACCATTTAAGGCTGTAGGCGAATTGGCATAAGCATTAGAGCTTCTTGCCGCAGTCAAATCATCAAAAACACCAAAGTTCGCAGCTGCAAAAAGGAAAGACATTCCAAAAAACAGCGCCGCGAATATATAAAACGAAGGGTTCCTGAACCATCGTTTTAGTTCAAAGTTAAATATCGTTGAAAACATATTATTGGTCAGATTTAAGTGCTACAAAATATACGTCTTCCAATTGCGGAGCGGCTTCGACAAATGTTTCGTCCGGCTTTTCGTTGCTATACACTTTAATGTTCAGGGTATTATCCTGGTTGTATTTTGAAGAAATTACGTTAAAATCACGCTCATAAGCATCCAGGTCTTCACGAACAATTACTTTTGTCCAGATTTGACCTTTCAATCTTTCTTCAGCCTGCTCCGGAGTGCCCTGTGCAAGAATTTTTCCTCCGTTCAAAATGGCCATTTCGTGGCATAATTCTTTTACGTCGTCTACAATGTGTGTAGAAAAAATAACCGTATGGTTGGTTCCTATTTCTCTCAAAACATTCAGGAATCGGTGGCGTTCTGCCGGGTCCAAACCGGCCGTTGGCTCATCAACAATAATCAATTTAGGATTATTCAATAATAATTGCGCAATCCCGAAACGCTGTTTCATACCGCCGGAATAGCCACTTACTGATTTGTTTCTTTGTTCATAAAGATTGGTAACTTCCAAAACCTTTTTCACCAATTCTTTTCTTTCTGATTTTGAAGAAATTCCTTTCAATCTCGCAAAATAATCCAAAAGTTTTTCTGCGGACATGTTTGGATAAACACCAAATTCCTGAGGCAGATAGCCTAAAATTTTCCTTAAAGCAATATTATCTTCCAGCACATTAATGCCATCAAATTCGATAGTACCGGAATCTGGTTTTTGTAAAGTAGCAATGGTTCTCATTAAAGAAGATTTTCCTGCACCGTTTGGCCCTAAAAGACCAAACATTCCGGAACCTATCTCCAGATTTAAGCTATCTAAAGCCTTAACGCCATTTTTATACGTCTTACTTAAGTTGTTAATTTTAAGCTTCATAATTTGTAAATATTTTGGTTGATTATAATGGATTAGTGGAAAAACCCTCTTTTTTGTTACACATTTTTATAGTCTATTTTTAAAAATAAGCGTTTTTAACAAATAAACTTTGTGATTTACTGACAATTCCAAAGTTCGTACCTTTGCATTTCATATTACAGAACGAAAATGATTGAAGATAAAAACCAGCAACGTACTAGCTTGTCTGAATTAGGAGAATTCGGGCTTATAAAACACCTGACAAAAAATTTCGAAATCAACCAACCTTCCACTTTTAAAGGAATTGGAGATGATGCGGCAGTTTTGGATTTCAAAGATAAAAAGGCGGTCATTTCAACCGATTTGCTTATTGAAGGCGTACATTTTGATTTGGCATATATGCCCTTAAAACATTTGGGATATAAATCTGTCGTGGTAAATTTATCTGACATTTATGCCATGAATGCCAAACCTACTCAAATTACGGTTTCGGTAGCTGTTTCAAACCGTTTTCCCTTGGAAGCCTTAGAGGAATTGTTTGACGGAATAGCCCTGGCGGCAAAAGAGTATACTATTGATGTGATTGGCGGAGATACGACTTCTTCTCAAAAAGGTCTGATCATCAGCATTACTGCAATAGGTGAAGCAGAGGAATCTGAATTGGTGTACCGAAATGGGGCCAAATCCAATGACCTTCTTGTCGTTACAGGCGATATTGGTTCCGCTTATATGGGATTACAGGTTTTGGAAAGAGAAAAACAGGTTTTTCAGGTAAATCCGAACAACCAACCCGATCTGGACGCCTATACTTATATCATAGAAAGACAGCTAAAACCGGAAGCTAGAAAAGACATCCGGACTTTGTTGCATGCTTTAGAAGTAAAACCCACTTCAATGATTGATATTTCTGACGGATTGTCTTCGGAAATTATCCATATCTGTAAGCAATCCGAAGTTGGATGTAACCTATATGAAGATAAACTGCCACTTGACCCGCAGTTAATCAATGTTTGTGAAGAGTTCAACATTGACAGTACTACAGTTGCCATCAATGGTGGCGAGGACTACGAACTTCTGTTTACGATTTCTATGGACGATTATGATAAAATTAAAGGAAATCCAAATTTTACTGTTATCGGGCATATGACTCCGGAAAGTGAAGGCATACATCTGGTGACGAGAGCCAATACAAAAATTCCATTAAAAGCTCGTGGTTGGAATGCCCTGAACGGCTAATCCTAAAAAAAGGCATAAAAAAAAGCGATGGTTGGGGATCATCGCTTTTTTTATTTTTCCAATTGGATAAGCAGTAGTGTTTTGTAGGTTTAAGCCAATTTGGGGGCTAACAAAAGGGTGGTATTACTTGGTTTTACTGCTTAAACGTTCTTGGGTTTTACTTTTAATCTCTTCAATGAAAAAACTTATACTTTATTACGTTGTAAAACTACATCAGTAATTCATTAGTTGTTTACGGTTTTCCCGCATTTGTTTTACGGTTTTCCCGTAAAACTAAAAAACTATAATTCAACGCGTTAATCTATTTTTCTATCATTCAGCAAAAAATATTCATTGTTTTTCACTACTGTTATTTTTGGCTGTTTTGACGAATCTTTACTTTCACGCCTGGCTACATTCTGCCTGGAATTCTTTTTCACATTTGTTTCGCTTTTACAGCAAAGCAAAGCTGTTAAGGTGGCTATTATGATTATGCTCTTTATTTTCATTTAATTCTATCTGATTTATCAGTGCTAAGTTATTCAACAGACACTTAGCGTGTTTGCGGTTTTCCCGCATTTGTTTTACGGTTTAGCCGTATTCAAAAAATCTAAGAGCATAAAAAAAGCGGCACTTTGGGGAGTTACCGCATTTTTATTTTTTTGGAATCGCAAGCAGCCGATTGATTTTTGTAGGTTAAGTCAATTTTGGGGGCTGACAAAAGGGTAATATCATTAAATTTTTTACTGCTTACTTGCTTCCGGCTCTTTAAAAAAGACGTTTTTGATTACAGTGTAAAACTAGCCATTACAGCATCTAGTTGTTTGCGGTTTTCCCGCATTTGTTTTACGGTTTTCCCGTAATCCTTTTGTTAGCCCAATAAAAAAGCTGCCTTGCGGGCAGCTTTTTTTGAAGAAACGAAATAAAAAAGGTACCCCCTAATTTATTCTAACTCAAAATTACATTGCTAAATTACAGCTATTTACTACAGGCTGTTTGCGGTTTTCCCGCATTTATTTTACGGTTTAACCGCATCTGTTTAGATGAATCCTCTGAGTCTGGCTTCATTGATAAGGTCTTCATCATTTCCGCCTTTAATTTTGAACAAATCTTTCAGGTTTAATTTTCTTTTTTCTACAGCACTCAAAGACAGCGGTGTATGTAAAGGAATATTCTTAGTCTTTACTCCTCTTGATAAATGATAAAGTATCTGGCGATCGTACTCGTCAATCAGGTTACTGTCGCTGGATTGCTGGCTTACAAACTTAACGACCGTCTGGCTGTAATAGTTTTCATTTTTCAGTATCTTATCAAAAGCGATGAGCAACTCATCAAAAGTCAGGTCATTTTTGATGATAAGACCATTAGGGTTGATGGTCTTTATGATGTTGTTAATCTTTAGCGACTCGGTGTGCATTGTCAGCAATATTACACGACAGGACGGCAAAACTGTTTTCATCAACTTGGCAAGGTCCTCACCCGAAAGTATATTCTTTTCCTGATAGGGAGGCATACTGATATCGAAAAACGCCACATCATAGGGAACTATTGCCGGGTTGGTCAGGATTTCATATGCCGACTTACAGTCGTTTGCCTGTGTGATATTGAACTCAAATTCTGCCGGGTGGTAGCCGGCAATGGTATTCTTATACGCCTCAATAATAAACGGGTGATCGTCAACAATCAGAATGTTTAGTTTTTTTGCCATGGTGTTATGTGTGTTATTTTTGATTGGTTTCCAACGGAAATGCAACCGTTATAGTGGTTCCTTTACCTATTTTTGACTTAATATCAAAAGTAGCTTCACAGGCATTTGCCCTTGAGAGCATGTTCTGAAGTCCAATGCCTTTACTTTTTTTGCTTACTGAGAATCCTACTCCATCATCTGTCACAGTTAGCCTTAATGTTTTTTCCTGTTTTATGATTTCAATCCTGATATTTTCTGCCTGGGCATATTTATTGATGTTTAGCAAGGCTTCCTGAAGGATTCGATATAAATTAATCTTGATGTAGTTTTCAATCTTTTCCCATTCAATTTCCATATCCACCACAAAAGAAACTTTCGCCTGCGAAACTGTTTCCTGTTGTTCAATCAGATTATTTACGATTCCGATAAAATTATTGTTTAAGGCATGTTTCTCACGGTTAAGATCGTGTGAGATTTCACGGATATCCTGCTCTATATTTTTAAGCTCAACCAGATAATTATTTCTACTAATAATGGCGTCTTCATCCTGTCTTTTATTCAAGCTATCCAGATTTAAACGGGCCCCAAATAATCTTCCTAAAATTCCATCATGAAGTTCCTGTGCAATTCTAATCTTTTCATTAGTTCTTCCTTCTTCTATTTTATTTTGCTGATAAAGCATCATATTATATATGTCTTCGTTGGCTTTTTGTTGTGCCTGCTTTAGCATCAACTCTTTGGTTTTGGAACGCTGATTTTTGATTACAAAAAGAAGGATTCCAATCATCACAACCAACCCAAAAAAGAAAAGAATGTTTCTGTTTTGTTCCGCTAGTTTGTCTTTTTGCAGAATAATTTCGTCTGTTTCATATTCTATTCTGGCGAATTTATCTTTAGATTTACGTTCGGCACTTTGAAGACTATCGTTTATTTTTATATATTCAGCCGAATATAAAGATGACTTTTTAGGGTCAATTGCCCCTAACTGCTTTAAAGATATCAGAATATCGCCATGCTTTTTTGTCTCCCTCGCAAGTTTCAGTGCTTCTTGGGCAAATTGCATAGCTTTTACAGTATCTTTTTTTTCGGCATAATATTCAGATAAGTGTAATTTATTAAAAATTACACCAGAATTAAGTTTTAAACTGTCACGTATTCTTAAAGATACATAAAACAAATCGGGTAATTCGGAATCATGTTTAAGTTTAAATTTGGAATATGCAATATTATCAATCAATGTTGCATATAATACTGGCTTATCATTAAAAAGGTTTTTATCTTTTAAGGCCTCTTCAAACTTTTTTATAGCTTCTAAATGTCTATTTTGATTTTGATAAACATTTCCTATATTATTCAAAGACGTTGCAGCAAGATGAAACTCATCATTTCCAGTATATTTATTTGCAAGATTCAAGGCTTTCTGATGATATTCTATTGATTTATCATAATCCTTTAATTCAAAAGAAATAAAACCTAATATATTATATGCATCATAAATTTTTGATTTTTCATCTGTATCTCTCAATACATTGAGAGCTTGAATTGCCGAAAGTTCACTCCCTGAATAATCCTTTTCTAAACTTCTAAGAATGGCAATATTAACATATATACCTCCTAAATTTATCTTATCATTTAGTTTTTTGTATAGTTTTTCAGCTTTTGTGTAGTAAGCAAAAGCGCTATCTTTTACAGAAGTATTAGTATAATAATCTCCTAAATAAGTATATGCTCTGGCTGCACTAATTGTATCTTTACCTTTTTTAGATTTTTCAACAAGAACCCTTGATACTTTTTGATACTCTTCAAGATTATTCATATTGAAAAATCTATTTGCAACCTTGAAAAGATTGAGCCTATTTAAAGAATCATTTTCTTGGTTAATCAAAATCGCATAAGCTTTCTTATTGTAATCAACCCTCTTTTCATAAGGCAAATTATCATCATTAGCTAGTTTTAAATAAACTGAAAGAGTATCAGACATGCTACTACTATCTTCAAAAAAAACATTTTTTTTCTTAGAGCATCCCAAAAGTAATAGACCAATAACGAAAAAGAGGAGATAGTATTTTTTCAATAGTCCAAAGTTTATTTCCAAAAGTAATAAATCTATTGACACAAAAAAATACTAATTGCCAATCAAAGACTAACAATATTTTTAAAAATAAAAAAGCCAATACTAGAAGTATTGGCCTTTATAAATTTATTTATTAAATTATTTGTCAAGTTTTTTATTTCCCGTAATTACTTGTCCACCTCCTGTATCACCCTCCGCTTCTAATACAGCTATATTTTGAGGTTTAGTTGTACCTCCAGTATCTGGATCCAGTTTTTTATTTCCTGTAATTACCTGTCCGCCTCCTGTATCTCCTCCAGTTTCTGAAACAATAATATTATTTTGTGTCTGATTTTCAGTTGTAGTAAAAGAAGTCAATACTACTAAAGAGAATAATCCGAATGTTACAATAGCTTTTTTCATGATGTTTTTCATTTGTGGTTTAATGAATTATGTGTAAGATTTGTTCTTGAAATTAGGGTCTGTGATATTTGATTTTCACGATGTAAAAGTACTGTGCAACTGAGAGTTATCGTAGTATTTACGGGCTTGTATTGCGGAATGACGTTATTTGTTAGTGAATGATACGATTTTGATAGTGGATGCATGGTTTTTGGAAGTTTTTTGATTTTTGCAGTCAAAAAACAAGAAATACAGGCCTAATTCCCTGAAAATATTGGGAATGAGGAATCAAAAAAATAGTAGAAACAGAAAAACTTTAGGCTTGCCTTATTAAATTTCCAAATAGCCCGAACTGGAAATTACGGCTATAATTTGGTCGATATTGCCTTTATAGGATTTAGAGAATGGCAGTTTTGTGGTAGTATTTTTAATATAGCAGACCGTATTTCCGGTGTGGATTCTTGAAATGTAGTTGATGTTGACAATATAACTATTATGAATTCTGTAAAACTGCGATGGAAGTACATTTTCAAAATGCTTTAAGGTCTTAAAGGCAGTTATCATCTCACCATTATTAAGATGAATGTCTGTAGAATTATTATCGGCCTGGAAATACTGAATGTCTTTCGCATCTATAAAGCGATAATCACCATATGACTTTATGCAGATTGTGAGCTGTTCCGGGTCTTTTTTAACCGGATGGTCATTATCTACAAAAAAAGGCTTCTGTTCTGGCTCCCGAGGAGAACTGACAGTAGTCAAAGGAGTTGACTTTTCAAACTTTAGTATTGTTTTCCGAAAATCATTTAACTCAAATGGAGCTACCAGATAATCAAAAACCTCATGTTTGATGGCTTCCAAAGCCTGGTTACCATTTTTTGCCGTAACAACTATTTTTGGTATTTCCTTGAGATAGCGATACAGCTCATTAATAAGCGAAAGTGAAAGCTTGCTGCTTTTGTCTTCTGGGTCTATTTCCAAAAAAACCAATTGGGGCTGATGTTCTAAAATACAGTTTAAGCCATCGTCATAATTATTCGCAGATGCAGCCAAACGAAAGTTTTGAAATCCATCAGCAAGGCTCTGGATATTCAAAACATTCTCTTGATTATCGTTAATGATAACGTACGAATAACTCATCAATAGCTAGTAACAAAATTTGTTTTTGGTAGAGCAGCATATAACTGCTTATTTTGTCAGAGCATCGTGATTAAGTCCGTAAATAAATTTTAGACTTGCGGGAATAGTAGTTTTTGGGGCTATTTTAACTATTTTAATCGGCATTCCTTCCCATAAGGGAATCATTTTCATCATTTTATGACACAAAACACTCAACTAAATTAATTCATTTGGTACAAAAATAGGATTGTTGTTAATACATTCTTAATTTTTGTTGATATAAAAAGTAAAAGGTGCGAAAAAAACTAAAAATTATTCCGTTTTAAGCGTATTTTCTATAAGGTCTGATTTATTATGTAAAATACAAATTCATGAAAATAAAAAGGCCTCCCCATTCAAGGTCAGCCTTTCTACAAATTTGATAGCTGCTTTTTATATTTTCTGAAGCCAGGTTCTCATCGAAACTTCTTTATTGATAATATCTTTCAATTCAGAAATTTTTACACGGTCCTGCTTCATAGAGTCTCTATGACGAATAGTTACGGTCTTGTCTTCAAGTGATTGGTGGTCTACCGTAATACAGAATGGTGTTCCTAAGGCATCTTGCCTTCTGTAGCGTCTTCCAACAGCATCTTTCTCATCATAGGCTACATTGAAATCCCATTTCAGGTCTTCGATAATTTCCTGTGCCAATTCAGGAAGTCCGTCTCTTTTGATTAAAGGCAATACCGCTGCCTTTGTCGGAGCCAAAACAGCCGGTAATCTCAATACAGTTCTTACTGATCCATCTTCCAAAGTTTCTTCTTTTAACGAATTAGAGAATACCGCCAAAAACATCCTGTCAAGTCCTACTGAGGTTTCAACCACATATGGCACATAATTCTGATTGGTTTCCGGATCAAAATATTGCAGTTTCCTTCCGGAATGTTCTTCATGTGCCTTTAAATCAAAGTCTGTCCTGGAGTGGATACCTTCCAGTTCTTTAAAGCCAAACGGGAAATTAAATTCGATATCAGCTGCAGCATTGGCATAATGTGCTAATTTTTCATGGTCATGGAATCTATAATTTTCTTTGCCAAGACCCAGAGACAGGTGCCAGTTCAAACGTGTCGTTTTCCAGTATTCGTACCATTTCATTTCTTCACCCGGCTTCACAAAAAACTGCATTTCCATCTGTTCAAATTCTCTCATTCTGAAAATGAACTGTCTGGCAACAATTTCGTTTCGGAAAGCTTTTCCTGTTTGCGCAATTCCGAAAGGCACTTTCATCCTTCCCGATTTCTGCACATTTAAGAAGTTCACGAAAATTCCCTGGGCTGTTTCCGGACGTAGGTATAAATCCATTGCATTTTCTGCAGATGCACCCAACTTTGTCCCAAACATCAGGTTGAACTGCTTAACATCTGTCCAGTTTTTAGAACCGGTTTCAGGATCAGCAATTTCCAGTTCTTCTATCAGCGCTTTTACGTCTGCCAGATTTTCTGTTTCAAGCGAACGGGCCATACGTTCAAGAATTTCTTTCTTCTTTGCCAAATATTCTACAACTCTGGCATTGGTAGTGATGAATTCCTGCTCGTTAAAAGCTTCACCAAAGCGGGCTCTGGCTTTTTCTATTTCTTTTTGTGCCTTCTGATTGATTTTTTCAGCATAATCTTCAATTAGAACATCAGCACGGTATCTTTTTTTGGAATCTTTATTATCGATCAACGGATCATTAAACGCATCAACGTGCCCTGAAGCTTTCCATGTGGTTGGATGCATTAAAATAGCCGCATCGATCCCTACAATGTTATCGTGCATCTGCACCATTGCTTTCCACCAATATTCGCGGATATTTTTCTTCAGTTCAACACCGTTTTGTGCATAATCATAAACTGCACTTAATCCATCGTAAATTTCGCTTGACGGAAAAATATATCCGTATTCTTTTGCATGCGAAACTATATTTTTAAATAAATCGTCTTGTTTTGCCATAGTGCAAAAATATAAAAAGAGAATGAAAATCGCGGTAAATGCTGTTTTTTTAAACCAGAAAGTTTAAAGAAGAAGAAGACTGGTATTTCCTATAAGATGGGCTCCGGAAAATATATTGACAATGTAATTCCCTTTTATGAGATTTTGTTTGTTAGCGTCAACAAAAACGCAAACGTCAACGTCACCTTTATCATAATTGACGCTGGTTTTGGCACTGTAAAAAAGTGTCTGGTTTTTAATCTCTATTGAGGCTTTGTTTTTACTTACTATATTGGCTTTGGGATTAATAATCTGGATGAAAATCTCTTTGATTCCTTTTTCAATTCCCATGCTGTCTTCAAGAGTGAAACATACTTTTATCTGCTCTGTGTTTTTTGTCTTTTTGGTTTCCAACACTTTTTCGGACACCGTCCTGGCACCAACGGCGCTCACATTCAAAGCCCTGAGCTTTCGTTTTTCTGCTTTTGTTTCTGAACTTGCCAAAATTTCAGATTCCAGTTGACTGATTTTGTTATGAAGCTTTTCGATTTCTTTTTTATTGCTTTCGAAATCCAGCTGTTTTAGCCTGAGGATATTATTGAGTGTTTCGAGCTGTGTGCTTTTGGTGTATTTCTCTTTTGTTAGTACCGAAATATTCTCTTTCAGCAGGCTAAAATTAGATTTGACCGAATCATCTGTCTGGACTGTTTTATTTTTCAGTTCTTCCAATTCTTTTGTCAATTGCTCATTTTGCTGTAGTGCCGCATCATAACGAATCAATATTTCACTAATCTCATTGTTATGCAGTTTCCTGTCAAGTTCTATTGTGTGGGCCAGATTATCTTTTTCGGTTTTTATGCTATATAATTTTACCGCAAGAGCGGTCACCGTCAAAATAGAAACAATGGCGGTTATATTTATTAAAGAAAATACTGGCTTAAAAGACATAGTTTTTTGAAAAATTTTGGTGAAATTAACCGAACGGCTGTTGTCCACAAAAAATAATCGACCAAAAGTGAATCCATCAGGTTGAACGAACGTTTTTTGAATTATCATTTTCTCCCAATTCTTAAATAAAACTTAAAACACAACGTATCAGAAACTTATAATTAATTCTGTTTTTAAATTTAAAAAACCACAAATGAATTTGTCAAAAAATTCCTTATTTTTAAGCTGTCCATTTACAAACCAAACAGCATGTTTAAAAGCCTATTCAATCTCTTTTTCCCACAAGTATGTCTTGGCTGCGGAACATTTATGCAGCTAAACGAAACTGTAATCTGTACTTCCTGTCGTCATGAACTGCCATTGACAAACCACCATTCTGAAACAGAAAACGAAATCATCAAAAAATTTTACGGCAGAATTCCCATTGAATTTGGAGCTGCAATGTTTTATTTTCACAAAAAAGGAATTGTTCAACAGCTCATCCATAATCTCAAATACCAGAACCATCAGGAAATTGGCACTATGCTGGGCAAATGGTATGGTGAAGAATTGAAATTTTTAGAAATCGTTAAAAACACAGATTTTATTATTCCGGTTCCTCTTCACAAGAAGCGGCTCAAGAAACGGGGTTATAATCAGGTTGAGAAATTTGGACTGGCATTATCATCCCTGCTCAAAGTTCCGTACAACGACTCAATATTATACCGGAACATCTACTCAGACACGCAAACCCAAAAAAGTTTTTTTGGCCGGACCACAATTAAAAAGGACCTGTTTGATGTTGTGTTTTCAGAAATTCATCAGGGAAAACACTTCTTACTGATTGACGATGTTATCACAAGCGGAACTACTATTGAAGCCTGTGCCAAAGCTTTACTCAAAATTCCGGATGCGAAAATCAGTATTGTGGCAATGGCCTATACGCATTCCTAAGAAATAATTTTGCAAAGATTTCGTCAGCTCTAAATATAATTGTTATTTTGTAGATAAATTATTTCCTGATGTTTAGAATCCGATTTGCGTTTTTATATATTATTTTGGCCTTGTCAGTAATAAGTTGTGCAAAAAGAGGCAGCATTACCGGCGGTTCAAAGGACACTCTTCCTCCTGTAATGCGTTCCAGCGTACCAAAAAATTTCAGCACCAATTTCAACGTACAGGAAATCAGGATTACTTTTGACGAATATGTTAAAATCAAGGATGTTAACAAGCAGCTGATTATTTCACCGCCAATGAAATATCCGCCAATAGTTTCACCAACCAATGCCAGCAAATACATTTCCATAAAAATCAAGGATACGCTCCAGCCCAATACTACTTACAGCTTTAACTTTGGAAGCAGTATTCAGGATAATAATGAGGGAAATCCCTACCAGCAATTTAAGTATGTATTTTCTACGGGAGATGCTATTGATTCGCTTTCCATATCAGGCTTTATAAAAGATGCCTACAGCAAAACCGTAGATAATTTTGTGTCCGTAATGCTGTATGAAGTAAATGAAACTTTTACAGATTCGATTGTCTATAAAGAGAATCCTAGATATGTGACAAACACTCTGGACAGTCTGAAGACATTTAAGCTCGAAAATCTAAAAGAAGGTAAATATTTGTTGGTCGCCCTGAAAGACCAGAACAACAATTTCAAATTCAACCCAAATACGGATAAGATTGCTTTCCATAAAGAATTTGTGACTATTCCAAACGACACTTTGTATGAAATGGAATTGTTTAAAGAAATCCTTCCTTTTAAAGCCACTAAACCTTATCAGGCTTCCGGCAATAAAATTGTCATTCCTTATGTAGGAGATGGTAAAAACGCCACTGTTACCTTAAAAAACAACACTGAAAATCTTCCGGTAAGGGTTACTAAATTCCCTAAAAAAGACTCGTTGCAAGTGTGGTTTAATCCTGTAAAAACAGATTCACTGCTTCTTAAAATTGACAAGGAAAAATTCAGCAAAGAGTTTACTGTAAAAATAAAAAACCAGAAGAAGGACACGCTTAGCTTCCAGGCTTCGCAGACCAGCATACTTCATTTCCGCGACCGTTTTACCATTACTTCCAGTATGCCATTGGCTACTATTGACAAATCTAAGATTACCTTAGTAAATAAAGACACGATAGCCGTTCCATTTACTACCGAATATGATGATTTTAACCAGGAGGTAAAGATTGACTTCGAAAAACAACCCTTGGAAACCTATAGGATTACCGCCCTTCCGGGTGCCTTTATTGATTATATGCAAAAAGCGAATGATACTTTATCTTACCGCCTGAAGACCCAGAATATTTCCGAATATGGGAATCTCCGTATACGACTGCAAAATGTCAAACACTATCCTGTTATTGTTGAAATCACCAATTCCAAAGGCGATCTCATTGCTTCAGAGTATTCCGAAGGTAATGATATTATTGATTTCATGGCCCTACAGCCGAATCTTTTTACGCTTCGGGTAATCTATGATGAAAACAAAAACAAGATTTGGGACACTGGTAATTATCTGGAAAAACGACAGGCAGAAGAAGTTGTTTATTATCCAACAGCAATAGATGTCAGGGCCAATTGGGATGTAGACCAAACGGTCAATCTTGGCAATTGACGTTACAGTATTTCAAACGAATCTCTGTCATCCAAAAAGGCTAATTTTTGCCTGACTTCGAGCATTTGATTTTTATCGAAATCCACGATAAAAACACCTTCTGATTCCTGAGGTTCAAGTACCGGATTTCCTAAAAAATCCAGCGCTTGTGAATGGCCAATATATTCATGTTTGCTATCGTCACATCCTACTCTGTTAACTCCAATGGTATAGCACATATTTTCAACCGAACGGGCTTTGAGTAAAATATCCCAGGCATTTATGCGAGGTTTTGGCCAGTTTGCAACATAGATAAGCAAATCATAGTTTTCTGTGTTTCTTGAAAAAACCGGAAATCGCAGGTCATAACAAATCAGCGGACATATTTTCCAGCCTTTATATTCCACTATTAATTTTTGCTGACCGGAAGTGTAGATTTTTTGCTCTCCGGCCAAAGAAAAGAGATGTCTTTTATCGTAGTATTGCACTTCTCCTGACGGAAAGACAAAAACGAGCCTGTTGTAATAATTGCCGTTTTCTACAATGATAAGGCTTCCTGTTATGGCTGTATTTTTATTTTTTGCCAAATGTTTCAGCCATAAAAGGGTTTCGCCCTGCATTGTTTCGGCAACGTTCTGGGGATTCATCGTAAAACCTGTCGTAAACATTTCAGGAAGAACAATCAAATCTGCTTCCTTGATGGAGTTGATTTTTTCTTCAATATAGTTCCGATTGGCTTTTGGGTTTTCCCAAATTAAAGGTATTTGAATTAGGGCTGTTTTCATCTTTTTTTATCGCCATCCTGACCCTGCCAGGGTTTGAAACCCTGGCAGGGTCAGGATGGTCGTAGTTGGTTTATTTGATTGTTATTTCATCTATAAAAATAAAAGCATCGCCTCCAAAACCCTGATGCCACTCCGGAAGCTTTCCGTACTTGTAAGCTTTAATTTTTACGTATCTGGCCTTAGTTTCAGGAATACTGCTTTCAAAAGCAGCAATCTGAACTTCGGTGTTTTTGGCGTCAATTTTGTTTTCGATAGTCTTAACCAGTTTGAAATTATGGTTGTCTTCAGAAGTATAAAATTCAACTTTGGTTGGCATCAATATCCAGGCTCTGGAGTCCTGCAGGAATCGCGCAGAAAGCGAAGTCACTTTTTTGCTGTTTTTTAAGTCGATTATGGCTTCAAAATCCTGTCCCTGATAGCCTTGCCAATCTCCTTTTCGCCAGTTTTCGTTTCCAAAGATGCCATCAATCAAACCGCTGTCTCCTCCGGCATGATATTGCGGATTGTATTGCGATTGGATTGTGATTGTGTAATCATTTGGTTTTTTGATAAAGTTAGCGGTAACTATACTGCTGTTTTTTCCATTTCTTTCAGCATATGCCCTAATTGCAGTTGTTTCAGCAACCTCAAATGGCTTTGTGTACTTATTCCATATTGGTTTACCAGAACGCGGTTTTGAAGGGTCTTCTATCATCCAATAAAGGACATCGTTTGGGTTTTGTGAAACGATTTCTATTTTCATTTTATCCTTGAATGACTTACTGTCTGCTTCGATTACGGGAACCGGAGTAATTTCAGGAAAAATTTCTTTTTGAGCTTTTGCCATTACTTCCTTCAAATAGCCTTTGTGTGCTTTTTTTGTGATGGTGAGTTCCTCATTATTTTCAAAATGAATTTTAATTTTATCAAAATAGGGCTCTGTTAACGTCCATTCGCTATTTCCGGGAGTCACGGCATACATTCCCATTGAACTCAATACATACCAGGCACTCATTTGCCCGCAGTCTTCATTTCCTATCAAACCGTCAGGTGTATTCTTATAAAATTCGTCAAGAATGTAACGAACCTTTTCTTTCGTTTTTTCCGGCTTTCCAATAAAATTATACAGATAGGCCATGTGATGGCTCGGTTCATTTCCGTGGGCATATTGACCAATTAATCCGGTAACATCAACCTGCTCACGTCCTGTCGTCTTGCTTTCGCTGTTGAACATTTCATCCAGTTTGGCTTCAAATTTTTCTTTCCCGCCGTAAGCCTCAATCATTCCCGGAATATCCTGCAAAACAAAAAAAGAATACTGCCAGGAATTACCTTCAGTAAAATTATTATTTACCTCTCTCGGGTCAAAAGGTTTATCCCAACCTCCATTTTTCTTTGGACGCATAAATCCTGTTTTCCAGTCAAAAATGTTTTTCCAGTTTTGTGAGCGTTTTATAAAATACTGATAGTCTTCCTGCCTGTTGAGCATTTTGGCCATTTGTGCAATACACCAGTCATCATAAGCATATTCCACAGTTTTGGAAATACTTTCATGTTCATCATCAATACTGATAAAACCGTTTTTTTTATAGGCATCCAGTCCTAAATGGTCCAACATAGCAGAGTGTTTTGCCGCCTCAAATGCTTTTTCATAATCGAAGCCCTTTATTCCTTTAGCCATGGCATCTGCAATTACTGAAACGGAATGATAGCCAATCATACAGTCTGTTTCGTTAGAAGCCAGTTCCCAAACCGGTAATCTGCCACCCTGTTCGTATTGTTTCAAAAACGTATTGATAAAATCAGCCGTTCGTTTTTTATCGATCAGAGTATATAAAGGATGTGCAGCACGGAACGTGTCCCAAAGCGAAAAAACGGAATAGTAATCAAATCCTTTTGCAGTGTGTATCTGATTGTCACGACCTCTGTATTTTCCATCTAAATCCTGGGCTATATTGGGCTGCATCATCGTATGGTATAATGCCGTATAGAATATTGCCATTTTGTTTTTATCTGATGAGGACACTTCAATTTTAGACAGTTCCTTATTCCACAATTTTTCGGCTTCTGTTCTTACTTTTTTGAAATCCCAGTGGTTTATTTCAGACATATTAAGTTTCGTTCCTTCATAAGAAGTTGGCGAAAGTGATACTTTTACAAGCAATTTTTCTCCCTTTTTAACTTGTTTGGAGAAACTTATTGCCAAAAGGCTGCCTGCAAAAAACCGGTCTGTTACTTTTGCCGGTGCGAAAGCATTATTGTTGACCTTCGTAATGACTATTGGCTGATTGAATTCTATTCTCGAAAACACATATTGGTCTCGGGCCCAGGCTTCGCTCCTTCTTAAAACTTCAATAGTTTTATTGTCAATAATTCTTACCTCTCCCATAATTAAATGGTCACGGTGGTTCAGGTCCAGAATAATATTTGCCTGACCCGATTTATTGAAAGTATATTCATGAAACCCTACCCTTGTAGAAGCTGTCAGCGCTACATCAATATCATCATCATCAAGTTTTACGGCATAGAAACCAGCTGCTGCCTTTTCATTGGAATGTGAAAATTTTGAAGAATAAATTTTATTGTCTAAAGATGGCTCTCCCATTGTAGGCATTAGCATAATATCACCAAAATCCGAAACTCCGGTACCATTCAGGTGCGTATGCGAGAAACCGTAAATTACATTATCAGAATAATGATAACCTGAACATCCGTCCCAACTTCCATCTATTCTGGTATCTGGAGAGAGCTGTACCATTCCGAAAGGTACAGTAGCTCCCGGAAAAGTGTGTCCATGCCCTCCGGTTCCAATCATAGGATTGACGTATTGCTGGTAATTTTGGGCGAATGATAGTGTAGAAATTAATAACAGGAAGGAGAAATATTTCATTGTGTTTGTTTTGTCTTCCAAATATAAGAATATTTCGACAAAGGAATTCTTAACCGGATTTATCTCCCGATTAAAAAGCCATAAAAAAAGGCGCATTTAAAAATGCGCCTTTACTATTTATACTTGCAGATTTCTTATTTCAAGCTTGCTGCCAAATATTCCCTGTTCATTCTTGCGATGTTCTCCAAAGAAATTCCTTTTGGACATTCTACTTCGCAAGCACCTGTATTGGTACAGTTTCCGAATCCTTCCTCATCCATTTGGCGAACCATGTTCAAAACACGCTGCGTAGCTTCTACCTTACCTTGCGGTAACAGAGCATACTGTGATACTTTTGCACCAACGAAAAGCATAGCAGAACCGTTTTTACAAGTAGCTACACAGGCACCGCATCCAATACAAGCAGCTGCTTCAAAAGCACGGTCTGCATCATGTTTAGGAACTGGCGTTGAATTGGCATCAATAGTGTTTCCTGAAGTATTTACAGAAACGAAACCTCCTGCCTGTTGGATTCTGTCAAATGCACTACGGTCAACAACCAAATCTTTGATTACCGGAAAAGCCTTACTTCTCCATGGTTCCACATAAATTGTATCGTTGTTCTTGAACATACGCATGTGCAACTGGCAAGTCGTAATTCCTGTATCCGGACCGTGAGCCCTACCATTGATAAACAGTGAGCACATACCACAGATTCCTTCGCGGCAATCATGGTCAAAAGCTACAGGTTCCTGTCTTTCCGAAACCAATTGTTCGTTCAATTGGTCAAGCATCTCAAGAAAAGAGCTGTCCGTTGAAACATTATCTAATTTATAGGTCTCGATTTTCCCTTTTTCTTTGGCATTTTTCTGACGCCAAATTTTAAGGTTTATGTTTATAAATTTTGAATTGCTCATAATTTTTGTTTTAATACTTAATTTGGTTTATCAGCGTTTTCAAAAGCCTTTGCCGGATCAAGTTTAATTATTTTTGAAGATTCCTTTGCTTTTAGTTCTTTATACTTAGCCAAACCTTTTTCAATATTTTCAGATTTGTCTTCTGTTATTCTTGATTCGTCATATACTATCGCCCAAGAATTTCTAATTTTTCTGGCAAAAAGCTTTTTGTCTGACTTTTTATTCGGATCCAGTTGCTTAAGCGATACAGATGCTATAAATGCTCCCATTTGACCTTGAATATTCAAAACATACACTTTGTTTGCTTCTAAATTTGCTTCCACATAGTCCCTATTCTCTGAAACTGCCCAAAACAAATGTTCTCCTGGCTCACATTCAATAATCAAGTAATCGTCGTTAACCAATGCTCCTAAAAACTTATCGTCTTTGTAAGCCCTGAAATTGACTAAGGCTCCTGCTCCTGACCTAATCAAATACACCAAAGCTTTACCTTCTTTTGGCTTTTGAAAGGGCTGCTTTCCGTTAAGATAGCCTGACTGTCCAAAAACTACTCCCGTAAATAGAATCGAAATTAAAATCAAGAAGTTTTTCACACCGATTCTTATTTGTAATTACGAGCCGCAATTTTAATAAACTCATAATTCAGTTCTTCTTTGTGAAGTACTTCCTTATTAATGTCGCTTCCCTGATATTCCCATGCTCCAACAAACTTAAAGTTTTCGTCATCACGTAGTGTTTCTCCTTCAGCATCCTGATACTCCTCACGGAAATGTCCTCCACATGATTCTTTTCTTTGCAAGGCGTCCATTGCCATCAATTGTCCTAATTCCATGAAATCAGCTACTCTAAGTGCTTTTTCCAATTCAGGGTTCAATTCATCTGCACTTCCGGGAACGTATACTTCTTTGTAAAATTCTTTACGTAAAGCATCAATTTCTGCTACTGCTTCTGACAGACCTTTTTCGTTTCGTCCCATTCCTACTTTATTCCACATGATGTTTCCTAAAGCTTTGTGGAAATGGTCTACTGATTTTGTACCATTATTGTTGAGGAAGAAGTTAATCGAGTCTTTCACTCTTTTTTCTGCCTCGTCAAATTCCGGTGAATTGGTAGGAATTTTTCCGGTACGGATTTCATCGGCAAGGTAGTTAGAAACCGTATATGGCAATACGAAATATCCGTCAGCCAATCCCTGCATCAGAGCAGAAGCTCCTAATCGGTTTGCCCCATGGTCAGAGAAGTTTGCTTCTCCAGCTACGAAACAACCCGGAATTGTAGACTGCAGGTTATAATCTACCCAAACACCACCCATTGTGTAGTGAACGGCAGGATAAATTTTCATTGGAGTTTCATATGGGTTTTCGTCGGTAATTTTTTCATACATCTGGAAAAGATTACCGTATTTTTCTTCTACCCACTGTTTTCCTAATTTGATTATTTCTTCATCTGTAGGATGGTGATTTCCTTGTGCATAAGCTGCCTGACGGCCTTTGCTCTTAATTTCAGAAGCAAAGTCAAGGTAAACTCCTTCATTCGTGTCGTTGGCTTCAATTCCGAAACCGGCATCACAACGCTCTTTTGCAGCTCTTGAAGCCACGTCACGAGGCACTAAGTTACCAAACGCCGGATATCTTCTTTCTAAGTAGTAATCTCTATCTTCTTCAGCAATTTGTGTCGGTTTCAATTTTCCGGCACGAATTGCTTCTGCATCTTCTTTCTTTTTAGGCACCCAGATTCTTCCTGAGTTACGCAATGATTCTGACATCAGAGTCAGTTTCGATTGGTTGGTTCCATGAACCGGAATACAGGTTGGGTGAATTTGTACATAACAAGGGTTAGCAAAATAAGCTCCCTGTTTGTGGATTTTCCAGGCTGCAGTCACGTTACTTCCCATTGCATTTGTAGAAAGGAAATATACGTTTCCATATCCACCGGAAGCAATGATAACGGCATGTGCAGAATGTCTTTCGATTTCACCGGTAATCAGGTTACGGGCAATGATTCCTCTTGCTTTTCCATCAACTTTTACCAGGTCAAGCATTTCATGACGGTTGTACATTTCAACACGTCCTAAACCAATTTGTCTTGACAGGGCTGAATAAGCTCCCAAAAGCAACTGCTGTCCGGTTTGTCCGGCAGCATAAAAAGTACGCTGTACCTGTGTTCCTCCAAAAGAACGGTTGTCCAGCAATCCGCCATAATCGCGGGCAAAAGGCACGCCTTGTGCTACACACTGGTCGATGATATTTCCGGAAACTTCAGCAAGACGGTGAACGTTTGCTTCTCTTGCACGGTAATCTCCTCCTTTTATCGTATCATAGAATAAGCGATAAATACTATCGCCATCGTTTTGGTAATTTTTAGCGGCATTGATACCTCCCTGAGCTGCAATGGAGTGGGCTCTACGCGGAGAATCCTGGAAACAAAATGCTTTCACATTGTATCCCATCTCGCCTAAAGAAGCAGCAGCAGAAGCTCCAGCCAAACCTGTACCAACAACAATCACATCAATTTTAGGCCTGTTATTAGGCGCTACCAATTTAAGATGGTTTTTATGGTTGGTCCATTTTTCTGATATATGTCCTTCTGGAATTTTAGAATCTAAACTCATATCTTGTTCGTGTGTTATTTAGCAAAAAAGTGAATGTAAACCGGAATAATTGCGAAAAGAAGCGGTACGATAACCGAAAAGGCTTTACCGAAACCTTTAATTAATCCGTTATATTTTGGGTTATTTGCTCCTAATGATTGGAATGCGCTGGCAAAACCATGCCATAAGTGGAAAGACAATACGAACATTGCAATTACATATAGTATTGTTGCGATTAGGCCGTATTCAGAGTCTTTAAAGAATTCAAAAGTAATTTTATGCAAATCTTTATAGCCCTCGCCTATTTTAAGTCCGCTTTTTGAGTCAAAAAACTCTGTTCTGTGTTCAATTTTTACATCACCGCTAGTCACAAATTCCTGAGGAATGTAACTACCATCAACCATCACATACACCTGTGAATCACCATTTGCAACAGACTGCAATGGCATATTCTTATCAAAATGCATTACCGCCCAGAAGTTAACCATGTGCGTTACGATAAAAACCAAAATCAAGGTTCCTAAAACCGCCATGTTTCTTGAAGCCCATGTTGAATTTGCTGAAGGATTTTCCATTGCATACCGGATAGGCCTTGCTTTTCTGTTTTGAACAGTCAGGAGAATACCGTCTACCGCGTGAAAAAGAATTGAAATGTACGTCAGGTAAGAAAGCAGCTTTACCACGGGGTTTGTGGTCATAAACAATGCATATTGATTGAAGTGCAGTGCATCGCTAAAAATCAATTGCAGGTTTCCAGCTAAATGTCCTACTAAAAACAAGCATAAAAATAAACCTGTTAGAGCCATCCAGTACTTTTTTGCCAGTGATGACTTTAAGATTGCAGATTTTGCCATAAGAGTTGTTTGTGTGTTTTAAAAAATCACACAAAAATAACGCATATTCAAATTAACTACAACCTTTTCGGATTATTTATAATCAGTATAAAGTGAATATCTTTTGCAGTAAAAGAGGCTTAAAATTTCATTACCAATAATTTTAAGCATCAATAATTACCAAAAGAAAAATAAATCGCAAAAAACACGACTTTCAATTACGTTAAAATCAGTCGGAATTCCAGTATTTTTAGAAAGTTTTGGTCACATCTTCGTCGGTTACGATTATAAAATCGGCCAACTTTAGATTTTCTTTTTCGATTTTTGAGATATCTTTTTGAGAAACTGTAGCAATGGTCATTATTTTCAAACTCGGATTTTGACGTTTCAAATACCAATTAATTCCTTCGAAATTATCGCTGTGATAGGTTCCGTTATAGTGTACAAAAACCGTATTTGGCTTTAAATTTTTTGAAATGAAATACGCCATTGTAGCATCTTTTACCGCCTGTGCTTTTGGCATATTTTCATGAGCATGGTCACCCATCATACTAAGCATTTTTACATATCCGGGAAGATTCTTGTCATAGGCTATTGGCAAAGGCGCTATCCATGTTTTTTCCTCTGCAGACAGTTTGTCTAATGCTTCAAAACCTTGTTTGTATACCAAACTGGCATATCTTCTCGGGATATTAGCCGCCACAAAGGTCAGGTTTTTAGATTTTGCAAAATCCACCAACGGCTTATAATCGGTTTTGTGGTTGTTCCAAAGCCTTGCCAAAGTGTCGAATGCTTTTTGATTGATTTCTCCTTTCAAATATTGGTTGAGTTGCTTCTGGTTATCTGCTTCTATCATTTCTGCACCCAGAACCAATGACTTTTTTTCCGCCAGGTCTTTCGTAAATTCCAGCTGTAGCCAGTGTACAACAGAATTATCATGGTGTTCTCCAAACAAAACAACTTCAGCATCTCCTGCTTCTTTCAACATTTTTTTATAAGTCGTTTTCTTCCCGTTTTTGTCATACAATTGGTACGGAAGCTTGTCCTGAGCTACTAAATTGAACGAAACGGCCAGAGCAAGTATGTGGAAAAAATATTTCATTTTGTGCGTTTTAAAATCTTGCGCTAAAATAGCCATAAATAGGCCGACAGCAAAATGAAAAAACCGAATTGCCAATTTTTCTAAAGCCTGGTTTTAAATCTGTAAAAATCCTATTATCTGCTGTTTGCCATTATTGAAATTGCCTTTTTTTATTATAAAATGCAGAATACCGGTTTACCAGACTTCACTATTTTTAGGTAATTTTGCTTTTATGAAAACAGCTCCTTCTATTTTTTTAGACTATCTCGCGGTATTTTCCAATACTGATGATGATTCATTTCCGGAGTTGCTTGAAAAATCAAAAAACGCCTTTACTTATCTGCCTTTAAAGAAAAACGACTTTTTTGTAAAAGAAGGTGAGATTTGCCAACATTTCTGCTATATCGAAAGCGGCATTCTGCAACATGCTATTATGGTTGATGGTGAAGAAAAAACAACCTATCTGGCATTGCGTAATTCTGTCACCAGCTCCTTAAACAGCTTTTTATTTGGGAAACCATCCCGAAAAAGCATCAAGGCAATTTCAGATTGCGGTTTGTGGATTGTAGACCTGCCTACTTTTAAAAATCTGATTGAAAACAACGAGGCCTTTCACCAGTTTTATTACAATCTGATTGAAAAACAGCTCTGCCTTATCGATGATTACCGTATTGACCTCCTAACCTTATCCCCGGAAGAACGCTACAGAAAACTACTTTCAACAGAACCCAAACTGCTTCAGGAGGTTCCTTTGCATTACCTGGCTTCTTTTCTCGGGATTTCTTCCAGACACATGAGCCGTATTCGAAAAAACATAAAATAACGCCATTTGGCTACTTGCCAAAAAATATCTTTCGCTACTTTTGGGAATACAATTTTCAAAAGTTTTTATTTATGAAATACCATCAGATAGACCGTCAGCTTTTTATCAAAAACCGACAAAAGTTTACGGCTCATATGAAACCAAACAGTGTTGCCGTTTTTAATTCCAATGACATTTATCCTGTTTCTGCAGACAGCACGCTGCCTTTTGCCCAACATAGAGATATTTTTTATTTAAGCGGCATTGACCAGGAAGAAAGCATACTGCTTCTTTTTCCGGATGCACCATACGAACACTTAAAGGAAATTCTTTTCCTGAAAGAAACAAATGAACATATTGCTATTTGGGAAGGCGAAAAACTAACCAAAGAAAGAGCTTTTGAGGTTTCCGGAATCAAAACCGTAATCTGGCTGCAGGATTTCCATAAGACCCTAAAAGAAATTATGGCTTATGCCGACACGATATATATCAACACCAATGAACACTATCGCGCAACGATTGAAACCGAAACCCGTGAAGCCCGTTTTGTAAAATGGTGGAAAGAAAATTATCCTGCCCATAAGGTAGAAAAATCAAATCCGATACTGCAACGCCTGCGTTCTGTTAAAGAAAGTGAAGAAATTGACCTGATTCAGCAAGCCTGCAACATCACGGAAAAAGGATTCAGAAGATTATTGTCTTTTGTAAAACCTAATGTAACGGAATATGAAATTGAAGCCGAACTGATTCATGAGTTTATCCGAAACCGTTCCAAAGGATTTGCCTATACGCCAATTATTGCTTCCGGAAATAACGCAAACGTATTGCATTATATCGAAAATAACCAGCAGTGTAAGGCAGGCGATTTAATCTTGCTGGATGTGGCTGCTGAATATGCCAATTATTCCAGCGACCTGTCCAGAACGATTCCTGTTTCAGGCCGTTATACTGAAAGACAGAAAGCCGTTTATAATGCCGTGTTGAGAGTAAAAAATGAGGCTACGAAAATGCTGGTTCCTGGAACGCTTTGGAAACAATATCATGTAGAGGTTGGTAAATTGATGACTTCCGAATTATTAGGATTAGGACTCATCGATAAAGCCGATGTGCAAAATGAAAATCCGGATTGGCCGGCCTATAAAAAATATTTCATGCACGGAACTTCCCACCACATGGGATTGGACACGCACGATTACGGTTTACTTCACGAACCGATGCAGGCCAATATGGTGTTTACCGTAGAACCCGGAATTTATATTCCTGCTGAAGGATTCGGTATCAGACTGGAAGATAATGTTGTTGTACAGCAAAGCGGGGAACCGTTTAACCTGATGCGAAATATTCCTATTGAAATTGAGGAAATTGAAAGTTTGATGAATCAGTAGATTTGTGATTTATGATTGTAGATTTATGATGTAAGACTTTAGGCTTTAGGCTTGAGACTTTGGACTTGAGACTTGAGACTTGAAACTTGAAACTTGAGACTTTAGACTTAAAATTCTAAAGGGCGGCTTGCTGATTGCGGGCCGCTTTTTTTTCGCCACAGATTAAGAGATTTTGATGATTCTTGAATCTGTGTTAATCCTTTAATCTGCGGCAAAAAAATATAATTTTCAAAAAAAGGAATTTACCTTTGCAAAACAAACTAAGCGCTTTGAAACAGATAATCTACAAAAACACGACTATTTCTTATACTGATTCCGGGAAGGGAACTGCTATTGTATTGCTTCATGGCTTTCTGGAAAACAGCAGCATGTGGACACATTTTATTCCTGAATTTTCTAAGAAATACAGGATTATCTGCATTGATTTGTTAGGTCATGGAGCGACTGAACCAATGGGTTATGTGCATTCTATGGAAGATAATGCCGATGCGGTACACGCGGTATTGTCTGAATTAAAAATCCGAAAAGCTGCTTTTGTAGGGCATTCCATGGGCGGTTATGTCGCTCTGGCTTTTGCCGAACTGTATCCTGACGCCGTCAAAGGAATTGTTTTACTCAATTCAACATCCAGAGCTGACAGCGATGAGCGCAAAGCAAATCGTGACCGCGCTATCAAAGCCGTAAAACAGAATTATACTAATTTTGTCCGCCTTTCTATAGCCAATCTGTTCAGCGAAAATAACCGCGAAAGACTGGCTGATGAAATTGAAAACGTAAAAGAAGAGGCCCTAAAAACACCTTTGCAAGGAATAGTCGCTTCTCTTGAAGGCATGAAAATTAGAAAGGACCGTGAAGTTATATTGCATTTTGCCCCATATCCTATTTTATTGGTTCTTGGCAAAAGCGACCCAGTCTTGAATTATGATGAGAACATTGACCAGATAGAAAATACTTCGGCAAAATTGCTTTCTTTCCCTGACGGACACATGAGCCCTATTGAAAACCGCGAACAACTCAAGAAAGAATTGCTGGATTTCTTTAAAAGCATTTAAAGTTTTTCCCTAAAAGGAATATCCTTATCCAGAATTTCGTTTAAAAGCAGGACCAGCTGTTCAATATAGTTGCCGGATATTTCTTCATTAACGACTGAGATTTCGGTTTTGTCTATTTTAAACTGAAAGGGCAGAAAACCCGATTTCAGATTTTTAAACGAAATAATCCCAACTTCTATTTCCTGCCCGTCCCGATTGGGTTCATACATAAAAGCATAGGCTAGCACCTGGATAATCTTGTCATTTTTTATTTCGTCCGTCAGCTTATCCCATTGTTTCAAAGCTACTTCCTTACCTTCAACCTTACCTGTTTTGTAGTCAATGATTCTGATTTTTCCGTTTCGCTGTTCTATCCTATCCACATTACCTTTAATCAATACAGGATAGGGTAATTTGGGATGTTCTAAAAGTCTTTCATAGGTTTTCTCGAGGGCGATTATTTTTACCGCATCTCCATTTTCAATTTCCTCCAATTCCAGTTTTAGAAAATTGAAAACATTTCTTTTGGCTACTTCAAAAGCCAGCAGATTTCGCCCTTTCTTGATTTCTCCTTCTTTATAGACAATCTTAAACTGCCTGAGCACTTCCTCATCAATCTTCTTTATGCAATTTTTGATGTCCTCTGCCGATAAAAATTTACCGATGTAAGGTTCATACAAAACACGCAATGTTTCGTGTATGATGGTTCCCAATGTATTTAAGGCGATATTCTCTTCAACTTCTTCTACTTCACTAATGCGAAGAATCTTTTGCGTATAGAACTGTATCGGGTTTCGGATATAGCTTGTCAAAGCCGATGGTGAAAAGCCTTTTTCCGCAATTTCTTTAAGGCGCTGCATTACGCTTTCCGATTTCGGTATTACTATGGGGCGATAGGCAATGTCGGGCAAAGCAGCGTTGTAAATTTCATGCGTTATGTTATGGTTTTTCTGTTTTTCGACCTCCAACTGAGTAATGAACCGGCTCTTTTCTCCACCATCCAATCCTTCACTTTCTGTATTGTAAAGCAGATAGATGTTTTTTGCCCTTTGCAGCAAATGATAAAAGTGATAGGTATAGATAGCGTCTTTTTCTTTAAACGTTGGCAATCCCAATTCCCGTTTGACATCATAAGGTATAAATGAATTTTGGGACTTTCCCGCAGGAAATTTTCCTTCGTTCATTGAAGTAACGATAACCGTTTCAAAATCCAGAACACGGCTTTCGAGCACACCCATAACCTGTAATCCGTTAAGCGGCTCACCTTCAAAAGAAACTTCGGCCAGGTCAATAATTTGCTTATAAACCGCAAAAAGGGTTTCTATGGTGTCAATATGCCTGTGTTTTGAATAATAATTCATTAGCTTATTGATTACCTTAAAAATGGAATATACGAATGCCTTTGTTATTTTTTCTCCTTCATCATCATTACTCAAATTGGATTTTATCTGAAGTAAGAGACCGGAAATCGTTTCCAAAACCGGCATTGAACCCTTGTCCCATTTTCGGAATAGCAATAAAAACAAATCGCTTTGGCTCTGATTCAGCTCAAAAAGCTTGTTATAGGTAATAAAGGTATAATTATTCTGATTGATGGTATTGACCAGGTCGGATGTTTTTGAATAAGGTTCAATTAACGGGTGCGTGAGTACATCCAAAACATCTTTATAATAAAAAACATAACTGTTCGGATTTCTGGAAAGTGCATTGGAATGCAGCTTAAAAAGTTTTGCTATTAAGATTTGAGCAGGATTATTCTTTCCGGAATATCCCATTGTTATGTTCATCGCAGTTACAGAAGACGGCAAGGAATAGAGTAACGGCACCAGCAGATTTTCTTCTCCCAGAACAACTGCTGTTTTATTTAGTGTGGTTTCTTTTCCGGCATGTTCTTCCACGATTTTCCCTGCAATTTTTGCCTGGCCAATAGTTTTGGGCGTGCCTATTATCTGTATGTTTTTATGCTGCTTAAAATCATCTACAATCCATTCAAAGGGATGGCTTTTGTAATGTTTCCAGTTTTCTTTGAAACGTCTTAAAAATAGTCCGGCATCATGGAATGGGTCGTTCAGGAAGGTTTCGTCAGCATCCCAAAAAATTCTGGCTTTTTCGGTTACCAATAAATGCTGTACGATTTTTTCTTCGGAAGCATTCAGGGCATTGAATCCGGCAAAAAGAAATTCTTTCCTGCCAATGGCATTTGTGAAATGATTGAGGTTCTTGACAGATTCTCTGTAAATCAACCCCTGATAGCCAATTCCTTTATTTAAGAGATGGCTGTATAATTCTTCATAATATTTGGGAAGCAGACTCCAAAACTGAAGGTAATTATCAATCATTGGAGTTCTTTTCTCTGCATCTACAGACCAATGTTTGATGTCTTCAATGTCCTTGAGATAGGAAAGCACATGATTGGGCTCTAAAAGATACCTGTCTATTTCATTAAAATCCTGTAACAGGGTTTTGGCCCAGTTGGCAAACAATTCAAAAGGCTGCTGTTTTTCTTTATCGATAATACCGAGATACACCTCATAGAATTCAAATATGAGTTCAATACTGTCAATGGAACGGATACCGGCTATATCCTGAATAAAGTCTTCAATACTGATAATTTTAGGAGCAAAAATGGTGTTTTCGGTCTTATTTCTTAATGCTTCAATAAGAAAAACCTTCGCTCTTTTGTTTGGCAATACGACCACCAGATCCGACAAGGTGTTAGTACTCCCATCCACTATTATAGAAGCGATTTTATCTAAAAACGTAGTTTCTGCCATAGGATAAAAATAAAAAAAACGCCCCGATAAATCGAGGCGTTTTTAAAACTATTTAGGTTAAAATTAATCTTTGATCAATTTTACTTCAACTCTTCTGTTGTTAGCTTTACCTTTAGCAGTTTTGTTAGTATCGATTGGTTTAGTTTCACCGAAACCTGTAGATCTCAATCTAGAAGATTCGATTCCGTTTTCAATCAAGTAGTTTTTAACTGCTGCAGCTCTGTTTTCAGAAAGCGTTTGGTTTAACGCGTTAGAACCGTCGCTGTCAGTGTGTCCTTCAATAGAGAATCTTGAAGTTGGGTATTCTTTAAGGATAGCGTTGATAGCTTCCAATACTGGCATAGTTTCTGGTTTGAATGTAGACTTACCGCTGTTGAACAAGATAGTTTTAGCGTAAGCATTCAATTTGTTAACCTGCTCTTCAGTGATTTCTGGACAACCGTGGTTAGCAACTGTACCTTTCACATCTGGACATCTGTCATCTTTATCGAATACACCGTCACCATCTCTATCTGGCCATGGGCATCCACCATTTTCTTTTGGTCCTTTAACATCTGGACATTTGTCAACATTGTCAGCAACACCGTCACCGTCTCTGTCTGGACATCCGTTCATAGCTTTAGTACCTGGCTCGTTTGGACAAGCATCATCTTTATCAGGAATACCGTCACCGTCAGTATCAGGACATCCTTGGAAAGCTGCTAAACCAGCAACTTCTGGACAAGCGTCATCTTTATCAGGAATACCGTCACCGTCAGTATCAGGACATCCTTGGAATTGTTTTAGACCAGCCTGGTCTGGACAAGCATCATCTTTATCATAGATTCCGTCACCGTCAGTATCTTTACCTCCAAATTTGAAAGTAAGACCTGCAAAGTGCTGGATGTGAGTTGGAACGTCTCCGTTTGGACGTCTCAAGTTCTCATCAAATGAGTGCTTGTAAGTAGATTGAAGTGTCAAACCTACAGTTTCTGTAAACCATAAAGTCAAACCTAAACCTCCGTTTACTGTTCCGTAGCTAGCATCACCAAAGAAAGTGTAACCACCTCCAACGTGAGCGAAAGGATCAATAACTTTAGAGTTGATCAAGTCCATGAAGCTGTACTTAATAACACCATCAACTGCGTAATACATCAAATCACCAGGATTAGTAGTTTCAAAAGTAGTGTAAGTTCCAGGAACTTTATTCACAAATTTATCAATTCTGTTCACAGATCCTGTTACTCCGAAAGAGAATCCAGAACCTATGTATCTAGATACATTCAAATAAGAAACTGAAGGCAAAATGTTCCAGTTGTCTTTTGCATTGAAAAAATTCGAAAACTGATCTTCAAATTTCTGAGCTGCACTAAATCTTGTATCTACAGCATTAGCTCCAAAGGAAATAGCCCATGGATTGTCGCTATCCTGTGCATTGGCATTTAAGCCTACAGCTAACAACATAGCAGCAAAAATTTTGTTTAGATGTTTCATACTTAATTTTATTAGATTACAATACGTTAATTAAGACAAAAGTAATATGTTAAAAGGTAATTACAAAGATTTATGTTAAAAAATTAACTCAAATTTAGTTAAAACTCATTTTATATTACATTTAACCTTTTTCCTACAGTCGTAAATGCCTGAATAGCAGCATCTAAGTGTTCTTTTGTGTGTGCTGCGGAAAGTTGTACACGAATCCTCGCTTTGTCTCTTGGCACAACCGGAAAGAAAAATCCTATTACATAAATTCCTTCTTTTAACAATTCATTGGCCATATTTTGTGATAATTTGGCATCATAAAGCATTACAGGAACAATGGCAGAATCTCCATCTATGATATCAAAACCGGCTTCTTTCATTCCTTTTTTAAAGTAATTGGTGTTCCATTCCAGCTTATCTCTCAAAGTAGTATCTTTTTCTAAAAGTTCAAAAACCTTGATTGACGCACCTACGATTGAAGGCGCCAAAGAATTTGAAAACAAATAAGGTCTTGAACGTTGGCGCAACAGTTCAATGATTTCTTTTTTGGCTGTTGTGTAACCGCCCATAGCACCACCCAAAGCTTTTCCGAGTGTTCCCGTAACGATGTCCACTCTTCCCATCACACCTTTGGCCTCCAGGGTTCCTTTTCCTGTGGCTCCTATAAATCCTGCAGCATGGCATTCGTCTACCATTACCAAAGCATCATATTTATCTGCCAGGTCACAAATCTTGTCTAATGGCGCCACTAATCCGTCCATAGAGAAAACACCGTCAGTAACGATAATCTTAAAACGATGGCCGGCTTCATTTGCTTTGATTAGCTGCTGCTCCAGGTCTTCCATGTTACTGTTTTCATAACGGTAACGTGCGGCCTTGCACAAACGGACACCATCTATAATGGAGGCATGGTTTAAAGAATCGGATATAATTGCATCGTTTTCACCGAATAAAGGTTCGAAAACACCTCCGTTAGCGTCAAACGCTGCGGCATATAAGATAGTATCTTCGGTTCCGTAAAAATCGGCTATCTTTTTTTCCAAAGTTTTGTGGATGTCCTGTGTTCCGCAGATAAAGCGAACGGACGACATTCCGAAACCGTGTGTATCCAAAGCATCTTTGGCTGCCTGAACCACTTCCGGATGCGACGATAGTCCGAGATAGTTATTGGCGCAGAAGTTCAATACTTTTTCTCCTGTCGAAATTGTGATTTCTGCTCCTTGAGGCGAAGTAATTATTCTTTCTTTTTTGAAAATCCCATTGTCTTCTATGGTTTGCAATTCTTCTTGCAGATATTGCTGGATTTTTCCGTACATATTTTCTGTATTTGGTTTTTATTTTTCGATGCCAGGTATCGTTCGATATATGGCTTTTCCTGATTTTACAAATTTACTACATTTACTTCTTCTCCAATATACACTAATGCTTTTTTGGCAACCTGATATCCCATTTTTTCTATTGCCTGTTCGTAGGCTTCCAACTGCTGCAGGTATTTCTGGTTGTGAGAACCGGTTTTATAATCTAGCAGGTATACTTTATTATCTTGCGCCATAACCATTCTGTCCGGCTTGATAGGTGTTCCTTCTTTCCGGATAATAGTTTGCTCATTCATGACATTATTGCCTTCTGCAAAATAATCCATAAGTTCCGGATGGCCCAGTATCAGGGAAATGGTTTTGGCCACTTCGTCTTGCTGGCTTTCCACTATCAGTCCGTTTTCTATTGCTTTGGTGAGTGCCAGCCCGACATCGGAAGCGGTTCCGATATAGGAAAGTATTTCATGGACAATATTCCCATATTCAATAGCTTTTTGCTGATGTGTTCCCCACATTAAGGATTCACGCTGGGCAATCTTTATGTTTTTGGGGTCCAGTACTTCCCTGACAAAAGGAATCTTTCGGGCCTCTTCCCCGATTGGACTTTTATGGGATATTCTTTCCGGGCTTCCAATTTCATATTCATGCTTTTGGATGTCGAAACCGACAAATTTTTCGAGATAATTTATAAAAAAAAGCGCCATGTTATTTTTAGGCAATTCTCCTTTTGCAGAAAGGTTCATGCCTGAAATAATATAAAGCTGTTCTTCGGCACGGGTCAGCGCCACATAGAGTACGTTTACATTGTCAAGCAAATCTTCCTGTTTTTTTTGCTGATAGACTAAAGACGCTTCTTCTCCAAAACCTTCAACGGCGCTGCTGTTATCAATCAACACCCTTGGCAATTCAGAAATATTATCTTCACTGTCCAGCCATAATTTGTCTTTAGGCCGTCTGGAATAATCTTCTTCCGCAAACGGAAAAATTACTACCGGAAACTCCAATCCTTTGGATTTGTGGATGGTCAGGATGCGAACTGCATTTTTTCCTTCAGGAGACGGAATACTGAATTTATGGCCATTTTTCTCCCAATAAGAAAGAAAATCTGTAATGCCTGCCTGGTTTTTGATATCTCTTTCCAAAACCAAATCAAGAAAATACTGAATGTAGGCATTGTTCTGTTTCAGATTTATAAACTTTGATATGATACTTTCTACGGCTTCATACAACGACTTTCTTCTAAGCTCCTGAAACGACAGCGAAATATCAAACGACATCAGCCAATTTTCGAACTCTTTTTCATTTCTGTTTTCCATACCCTGGAAAATAAAGTCATGAACCGGCAATTGTTTCTGTACATATTCTCCTATATATTGTAGCAAATAGGCTTTTGCTTCAAGATTGCTGCTGTTGTTCAGATAGCGGAGCACATTCAGTATGAAGATGACTTCGGTAGCGTTTTCAATCATCAGGGTTTCAGAAGAAAGAATAGGTATTCCCTGCTCTGTCAGATATCCGGCAACGGCTATTCCCTGGTCGCGCCTTCTTGTCAGTATAGCTATGTCTTTGTATTCAAATCCTTGTGCAAGCGATTTTTTGATGGCAACCAGTGTCGCCTGTACATACTGTCTAGTTTTGTCTGGAGTTTCTTCGTCGTCACCTTCCGTTTTTTCAATTTTAGGTAGAAAGGAAATATTGATATAACCGCCAATTTTGGAGTTATGTTCCTGATGGCTATGGTTTTCATAAAGATTTTTATAGTCCGGATTGGTAAACTGTTCCGATATCATCTTGAAAAATCCGTTATTGAACTGAATGATTTCCGAATAACTTCTGAAATTCCTGTCCAGATGTTCAATTTTCTTATCCGGATTGTTAAACGGATTATGTTCCTTGCTCAATTCGATAAACTGTTCTGCCTTACCGCCGCGCCAACGGTAAATAGATTGTTTTGGATCACCTACAATCATTAGCGAGCCTCTTTCTCCCTGCAAATCTTCACTGGAAAGCGCATTGTCAATTAGCGGAATAAGATTCTGCCATTGCATTTCGGAAGTATCCTGAAATTCATCAATAAAAAAGTGCTTGTATTTTTCACCCAACCTTTCATAGATAAAAGGCGCCGGCTGATTCTGTATTTCTTTGTAGATAATGGCATTAAACTCCGAAATCGACAGGATGTTCTGCTCTTTCTGGATTTTTGACAATTCCTGGCTTACTGTATTGAGCAATGACAGCGGTGTGATATTTTTCAGGAAAGCCATATAAAAGGCCATTTTTTCCTGATTTTTATAAACCCGTTTTAAAAGGGAAAGCAGTTCGGGAATGATGCCTTCAATAATTTCCTTGTCTTTTGCCGTTTTATTTATTTTAATGTCTTCGGCTTCGTGATAGGTTTTATTTTTTGCATTGAACCTGCCTTCTTTGATGCTTTGCAGGTGTTTGGGAAAATAGCCTCCTGAAAAGGATTTTTCATCTACTCCCGCTGCCGTTATTACAGCAATGGCTTCTTGTGCCAAAACGGCACATTCTGCATCAAGGTCTGTAACTACCTGTTGGATTTTCTTTTTTATTTCTACGAATTCTGAAATTGTCTTGTCCTGAAAATGGACAATTTCATTCCTGTTATTTTCATTGAGCAGCAGCTTTCCGGTGTCAAGAATTTCTCTTGTCACGTCCCAGCTTTTGTCATCATCGGTTTTTTCCATCGTAAAATCAACCAGAAGCCTGGTGAGTGTCTCGTCTTCTCCGGCTTGTGCGATGATAGCATCTACGGCTTCCGTCAAAAGATTATCGGTTTCTAACGAAACGTCAAAAGTGATAGGCAGACCCAGGTCATGTGCAAAGGCGCGAATAACCTTATGGGTAAACTTATCTATTGTGGAAATATCAAACGAGGCATAATTATGGATGATATTTTTGATAATCTGCCTGGCTTTTATTTTAATATCAATGGCATTCAACGCAGTTTCCTGCTGTATGACCTCCATGAGCTCCACCGCCTTCGGAGCGGGTTCGTCTTTGGCAAATTCTGAAAGGCTGGAAACAATCCTGCTTTTCATCTCGCCTACGGCTTTATTGGTAAAGGTAATGGCAAGGATATTCCTGTAAGCATCATTTTTGGGTGATGTCAGGAGTATTTTCAGGTATTCTTTTACCAATGTAAAAGTTTTTCCGGAACCGGCTGAAGCGTCGTATAAGGTGAATGCGGTTTTTTGCATTTTATTCTTTTATCAGTTTTTTCTCTAACAACATGCCTTTTAATTGTGTGCCTCCCCAACCTTGGGAAAGGTTTTTATTAACAGCCAATGTATTGACAACTTCTACATTAATTGTGTCTTCATTATAGTCAAACAATGTTTTTACAATTTCCAGATAGGTATATGGATTACTTTCGATTCTTAACCTTTCAAAAAGTGGTACTACAAATATTGGATTTTTAAGCTTCAAAGCATACTTAGTGTACAATGGAAAATCATGCACATTTGCCTGTCTTATTTTATTGCTGATTACTTCCAATGCGATTTCTTTTTCATTTGCTATCACCAAGTTCAACATTAATTCTTCCCTGTTTTCTATTTCTGAAAATTTCTTTCTATCCAGATCGAGGTTAGGATTTTTAATCTCTGAAGTTATTTCAAATTCTTTTCTTATATTTTTATAGGCTCTTTTTGGATCCAAATCCAGCAAATGTTTAAGGGCTTTTAACGTATAAATATTTTCTTCTTCCCAAAGCTTCCATAACAAATCATCATAAAGAGGGCAAGGGGAATTTTCTATTGCGTCATACACAAATCCAAGATGATATTTTCGCACGTTTGTGTAAACGATTTTTGCAAAAGGCAATTGGAGCAACTCGAATGCTTCTCGATTTTTATATCTGGCTATTGCATTATAAAGTGATTCCCATTCATTACTAAAGTACTCTTTGCCAAAAGTCTCACTTTGCCTTTCTTTTAGAAAAGGAAAAAAAGCAGGATGTGGAAATTCTTGAATTGCAAGATAAGTGGCATACAACCTCTCATCTTCATTAATCTCTGTTTTAATTTTATGAAAGCCCAGAATAAGCTGCAAATCTTCTTCTTTTTTGTATTCCGCAAGTTTCGGTAATGCCGTATCGTTTTTTTCTTCAACCACTAACTTTCTTAGCAGAGGATAATTCTGAGCGTTGATTTGCAAAGATTGTATCGCCTTTTGTCGAGCATAGGAGTCATTTTTACCTACTATAAGCAGACTGTCTATTTCTTTTTGCTGCTGGCTATTTAGTTGGTATGTATAAAAATTCAACTTATAATCTTTTTGCTCAACAGTTCTTATAAAAAAATCGGCAACTGATTCGCTACTTATAATACAGCCTGATTGGCTTTCAACAAATTCATTGTCCTGAATATGATCTTTTACTATTTTAAATATATCGACAGTTTCTTTTAGCTTTTCATCTGACGTTAATCCAATAAAAGCATAACATCTTACAGCTCCATTTGGATAACTTGTTAAAACAGCTAATTCTTTTGGAGTAGCTATTTTTATTAGTTTTTCATAATTCTCATATTGCTCAGATATCCTTCCCATTCCATCACCTTCTTCTTTGACAACATTAATTTTTTCAATCTTTTTTACAATTTTTAAGACCTTGTTTGAAATTTTAGACTTATCATAGGCATATTGCCCATATACAGAAAAACTGACGAAAAAGAGAATTGAGAAAAAATGACTGATTTTCATGTCTTGAATATTAATAAACAAAATTGTTTGTTGCCTTTACAGCTAAAACGAACTTTTGTATCTTTTTGTTATTAAATTACATAATTTCCTTTTGAAAAATACAGTTTTTTACTTGATTCCCTGTGTTTTCTAGGATATTATCATTTTCCCTAATATAATTATAACAAAATAGTATTTCTTATTCCAAAGTTAAATGTTTAAATTTGAATAAAATATTTATTAATCTGAATAAAAATATATATTATGGCTTTTGAATTACCAAAATTACCGTATGCTTATGATGCACTGGAACCGCATATCGATGCTAGAACAATGGAAATCCACCATACAAAGCACCATAATGCTTACACAACTAACCTGAACGCGGCTATTCAAGGCACTGACCTAGATGGTTTGACTATTGAAAACATCCTTATCAATCTTGACAAAAAGAATGCGGCTGTTAGAAATAATGGCGGCGGCTACTACAACCACAATTTATTCTGGAAAGTAATGTCTCCAAACGGCGGCGGACTTCCAAAGGGTGACCTTTTGGATGCCATTGAAAAAGATTTTGGGACTTTTGAAGAGTTCAAGGCTAAATTCTCAAAGGCGGGAGCTACACAATTCGGTTCAGGATGGGCCTGGCTTTGTGTTCACAAAGGCGGTAAATTGGAGGTTTGCGGTACTCCTAACCAGGACAATCCTTTAATGCCGGACGTAGGTTGCGGAGGTACTCCAATTTTAGGAATGGATGTTTGGGAACATGCTTATTACCTGAATTATCAAAACAGAAGACCTGATTATATCGAGGCTTTTTTCAATGTAATTAATTGGGAAGAGGTTGCGAGAAGATATGCTATGGAGAAATAATATTTTCCCCCTTATTTTAACGAGAAAACGTCCTGACTGTTCAGGGCGTTTTTATTTTTTACAGAGGTTTATAAAAATAAAAAAGGCGGAATTGCTTCCACCCTTTTTGCCCCAAATCTACCATAAACTTAACCTACTAATGCTATGGTCCTACGAAAGTAATGGCATTTGTTTTGCCCTGCAATTATTTCTGTTAAAGCGTACAAATAATCGATAAAGTGCGGAAATTTGTTAAGAAAAAGGATTTTAACACCTGAAAACCTAAGTATATTGGGGGAATTAGAAGTATATAAAATAAAAAAGGCGGAATTGCTTCCACCCTTTTTGCCCCAAATCTACCATAAACTTAACCTACTAATGCTATGGTCCTCCAAATATAAGATAATTTGCGCCAACAGACAAAATTAAATAGATTAACTATTTCATAAAGTCGACCAACTGCATTATTTCGCCTGATTTTAGTATGCTCTCGAATCTTTTCCTTCGTAAAAATTCATGAAAGCTCTGTTGACCACCCTGTTCCCTCCCGGAGTTGGATAATTTCCTGTGAAATACCAATCGCCCAGATTTTTAGGACAGGCAACATGAAGGTTTTCGACCGATTGGAAAATAATCTTTACTTCAGCCTTTATTCCTTCCGAACTCAACATTTGTGCAATCTTGTCTGAGATTTCCTCCGGCTGGAACGGAGCATATATTTCATTGACATAATTGATTACATCTATGTCCTTAAAGTTTTCCTGTGCCTTACATTTGGCATAGACTTCATCTACAATATGATACAGATTTCTTTCTTTCAAAAGTTCTAAAGCCGCCTGAAAAGCAACCAAGCCCTCAAGTTTGGCCATATCGATACCATAACAATCCGGATAGCGGATTTGTGGCGCTGAAGAGACTATCACAATCTTTTTAGGATTTAGCCTGTCCATCATTTTTAGGATACTTTTCTTTAGCGTGGTTCCCCTTACAATACTGTCGTCGATAATAACAAGGTTATCCTCCGGCTTAATTACGCCATAGGTAACATCATAAACATGGGCAACCAAATCGTCACGGCTACTGTCTTCCGTAATAAACGTTCGCAGTTTGGCATCTTTGATAGCTACTTTTTCAGTACGTATTTTAACGGCAAGGAGTTGCTGCAAAGTTTCTTTAGTTAGCGTATTCCTATTTTCGAGTATGTAATTGTTTTTTCTCTGGTTAAGAAAATCCTGGGCAGCTTCCACCATTCCGTAGAAAGAGGTTTCTGCCGTATTTGGAATATAGGAGAAAACCGTGTTGTCAGTGTCCTGATCAATTGCTTCCAGCACGGCAGGAAGAATCAGTTTTCCTAAATCTTTTCTTTCCTGATAGATTTCCGCATCGCTGCCTCTGGAGAAATAAATCCTTTCAAAGGAGCAGGCTTTCTTTTCTACCGGAGCAATAATTTCTTCTTTGGATACTTTACCGTTTTTCTTGATAATTAAAGCATGACCCGGATCAAGTTCCTGTACTTTGTCAAACGACACGTTAAAAACCGTCTGGATTACCGGTCTTTCTGAAGCTACTACTGTAATTTCATCGTCTTCATAAAAATAGGCCGGACGAATTCCTGCCGGATCTCTGAAAACAAAAGCATCTCCATGTCCAAAAAGACCTGCCATTGCATAACCGCCATCCCAGCCTTTTGAAGCTCTGCGGAGTATTTTGGCAACGTCTAATCTTTCAGCAATAATTGGAGAAGCATCTCTTTTGGAATAGCCTTCATTTTTACAATCCTGATAAAGACCTGTCACTTCATCATCCAGAAAGTGGCCTATTTTTTCCATTACAGTAACAGTATCTGCCATTTCTTTTGGATGCTGCCCCAATTCGACAAGACTGTCGAAAAGTTCCTTTACATTGGTCATGTTGAAGTTTCCGGCTACAATAAGATTTCTATGCATCCAGTTGTTCTGGCGCAAGAACGGGTGTACGCTTTCTATACTGTTTTTTCCGAAAGTTCCGTAACGCACATGGCCCAAAAAAAGCTCTCCTATATAAGGTATATTTTTTTTCTGAAGTGCTACGCTTTCGGCATATTCCGGATGATTGGATAATTCGTCATTAATACGGGCATTGATTTGGGCAAAAACATCCTGAATCGGTTGTGGGTCATTGGATCTGACACGGCTGATATACCTTTCGCCCGGCTCAACATCAAATTTGATACTGGCAAAACCTGCTCCATCCTGTCCTCTGTTGTGTTGCTTTTCCATCAGGAGATACATTTTCTGTACTCCATAAAAAGCCGAACCGTATTTTTCTTTATAAAACTCTAACGGTTTTTTCAATCTTAAAAGGGCTATACCACACTCGTGTTTTAAAGCGTCGCTCATTGTGTTGTTGTGTTGTTGTAGTTGTCGTGTTATTAAAGCAATTCTTGTACCAATTTGTTTTTCAAGTCTTTGTGGCAGTTATAAAGTTTTATATGGCATAAAAACTTTATTATATAAATAAAAAAAAGCCCCATCATGAGGCTTCGGTCTTATCCGCTATTCTTCCAATACGATATCGAACTGGGTGAGGGCCTTAAACTGTTGCAGTCTTTCCTGCACTTCAGTTTTGCTCAGTTTTTCCATTCTTTGCGTCCCGAATTTTTCGACACAGAAAGAAGCCAGGTTCGAACCGTAGATAATTGCATTTTTCATGTTTTTGAAAGATATGTTTTCACTCTGCGTAATATATCCTGCAAATCCACCGGCAAACGTATCTCCCGCTCCGGTCGGGTCAAAAACTTCTTCCAATGGCAATGCCGGTGCAAAGAAAATTTCTTTACTATGGAAAAGTAATGCTCCATGTTCGCCTTTTTTAATTACGACATATTCCGGACCCATTGTGTGAATTTTTGCTGCCGCTTTTACCAAAGAATATTCCCCTGTCAGCTGTCTTGCTTCTTCGTCGTTGATTGTAATCACATCAACACGCTTCATTATTTCCAGTAATTCCGGCAGTGCGCAATCCATCCAAAAATTCATCGTGTCCAACACAACCAATTTTGGTTTCTTCTCCATCTGATCCAAAACACTTGCCTGAACCAACGGGTGCAGGTTGCCCAACATTACAACATCAGCATCTTTGAAATCCTGAGGAACTTTTGGCTGAAAATCGGCCAATGTGTTTAATTGTGTATCTAATGTATCTCTGGAATTAAGATCGTTATGGTAGCGTCCGCTCCAAAAGAAAGTCTTGCCTCCTTTTACAATTTCCAATCCTGAAATGTCAATATTTCTTGCTGTCAGCAAATCCAAATACTCTTGAGGAAAATCATCACCCACAACAGAAACTATGGCAGATTTAAGGTTAAAAAACGAAGCGGACAATCCGATATAAGTTCCTGCTCCCCCTAAAATTTTATCTGTCTTCCCGAAAGGAGTTTCTATAGCGTCGAAAGCAACTGTTCCAACAATCAGTAATTTATTCATATTTAGATTTTCGAATTAAGGCGCAAAGATACTTTATAACTTGCAAACATGCAATGTTGTTGTTTTATAAACTTTTTTACTCGAAATCAAAATAGACTCTCATCATAAACTTTAACATTTTTTACAGATTTTCTGTAATGTGGAGATTTGGGATAGGGGTAGGTTTGCCAGAAATTATATTTTATCCGTAAAATGTTACATTTCTATACTAAAAATTTATTTCTTTGCGTTTTAAGACAAATTAACAGGACTTAACTTAAACAAATACAGGCACATGAAACCCAACAGACCCTTCCCGGCCAGCCTGGCTGCCGCACTGTGCTTCCTGCTTTCCGGTAATGTATCAGATTAGGTGTTTTTACAAAATAGATACCTAACTACCTGATAAAGAATGTAAAATTTAAAGTTTACAAATAAAAAAAGAGACGACCAATTGGTCGTCTCTTCTATTTTTAGAGTCTTAAAAAGCTTAAAAATGATTTAATGCTAACTTAGTGTATCAAATTAGGTCATGGAAATAAAATGCAACTTTTGTAATGGCGACTGTATAAAAAACGGATTTCAATCTAATGGAAACCAGCGTTATAAATGCTGTGTTTGTAAAAAGAGACAGCAGTCAAAGTATAAATATAAGGCTTATAGAAGAAATTTAAACAAGGAGATAGTTTCATTTACCAAAGAAGGCTTAGGAATAAGAAGCACTGCGAGAGTATTAAAAATTTCAACTACGACTTTATTGAAAAGGATTATTTCAATCGCCAGAAACATTCCTCATCCCATCATTAGCAAAGGCAAAACTTATGAAGTAGATGAGATGTGTACCTATGTCAGGCATAAGCGTAATTTTGTCTGGCTGGTCTATGCATTGGAAAAGAATTCTAAAACAATTGTGAGTTTTAATGTTGGAAAACGAACCAACAAAACGTTGAACCGTGTTCTGGAAACTTTAAAACTATCAGAAGCAAAAAAGATATTTACAGACAGGTTAAAAAACTACAGCTATCTGATTGATGAAAAATTGCATTCCGTAAAGCGTTTCGGCACCAACCATATCGAGCGAAAAAACCTGACATTGAGAACCCATCTGAAAAGGCTGAACAGAAGAACAATCTGCTTTAGTAAAAGCCTATTAATTTTGGTTTCAATTTTAAAGATTTACTTTTGGATTTGAGTAATTAAATGGTAAGTTTATCTTTTAAAATCAAGTTCTTACAAGTATAAGTATCAAGGTCAGGAGCGCCAAGACGAGCTGGGACTGAACTGGGACAGTTTTAAGTGGAGAAATTATGATTATGCAATTGGAAGATTTATGAGTATTGACCCATTGGCGGAGAAATATGCTTATAATGGTGTTTATAATTTTTCTGAAAATAGAGTTATTGATGGTCGAGAACTGGAAGGGTTAGAATGGGTAGATCATAAAAACAATATTGTTTATGACCCAAGCATAAATAATGGAAAGGGAGGCTTTACAAGTTTTGCTACTTCTGAGCATAAAAATTTGGCAAAATCTTTAAATCAAACTACAACAGGGAAATCTCAATTTAATACTTTGGTTAATTCTTCCTACCCAATAGAAACAATTATTGATAAAACAAATGCTCCGAAGGATTCAAAAGGGAAACTAATTTTTGGCAGCACCGTTCCAGATGCTTTAATAGCTACCGACCTTAGTGGAAAAGTCGATAAAGAGTCTACAACTATCAAAAAATCTATAATAACCTTTTTTGAAGTTAATATAAAACTTTTGGATGATGCATTAAACGATGGTAAAACTAATACGGGAGGCAACCTTTACGGCACTAAACTTGATGAAAAATTTAATTTTTCAGATTTAATAGGAATAATTTTTGGCCATGAAATTGAGCATACAAAAAAAGAAAATATAATAGTTGAAGCTAATGGAGGAAATGTTGAAGAAAAGCCGACGAATATAAGCAATCAAATCATTAAAGAAACTAAAGAAAATAAACAAGCACAAAACTAAATTATATGACACAAATTATTAAACTTAGATTCAGGACAATCATTTTATTAAGCTTAATATCAACAACTTGTTTTTCACAAAAAAAAGAAAATAAAATAATTGATAACTGTATAAGAGAAAAGATTCATTTATTTTTAAAAAGTATTGATAGAACTAACAATCTAAATTCAATACATATATTGGAAATAGTAGAAAAGAAAGTACTTGGTCATAACGATTATGGAGTATATTTTTTTACAGATTTTTCTTCTCATAAACAAAAGTATCTATTTATAAAAAATGAAAGTAAAATTAAAATTTTGAATTCAATGAATTCTGCGCAGACACTCAAAGACATTGCGGATTTTTTAATTGACAAGAAATATCCAAATCTAATTGCGATAGAATATTTGAAAGCATCAATTGAAATTATATATAATAATACTTCTGCAATAACAGATAAAATTATAGACGAACAAAATTGGGTAGAATGCGAATAATACTGGTAATGTATCACATGTATTGGCGGACAACTACTTCATCATATATCATTAGATCGCCAATAACTTACATTATTATCGTAGAAAAACTAAAAACAACATGAAACGCTTGACCTTTTGCCTACCGCCGAGGGCTATGTGAAATACATCTGCCCTTTGAGGGGAAGGCCGGAACAGTTCAACTATGTGTTTAACCATAAGGACCACCTGGGCAATATCAGGATGAGCTACGCAATGGATAAGGAAAAGGGGAAGATATACATCATGGAAGAGAACCATTACTACCCTTTCGGGATGAAACATGAGAAGTACAACTCTGACAAGTATGAGTATGTGGAAATCAGCAAGGAGGACGGCGGTTATTTGATTGGTATCGAGCCTTTAGGACCGCAGCAGAGAAGGTCGTATCAGTATAAGTATAACGGGAAAGAGTATCAAGACGAGCTGGGGCTTAATTTCTATGATTATGTAGCAAGGAATTATGACCCTGCGATTGGAAGGTGGATGAATATTGACCCGAAAGCAGATGAGAGACAAATGTTTACTCCATATAATTATGTACAGAACAATCCAATAAAAAGAATAGATCCAACAGGTATGCTTGATGAATGGGTTAAAGATGGAGACAATTACATTTGGGATGATAGGGTAACAGACCAAGCTACTGCCGAACAGTATCGTGGTAGCGGGGCATCGTACATTGGAAAAGCGGCCACAGTAACATCTAAACAAGGCGGAAGAATCTTAGATTCTGTAAAGCTCAATTCTGATGGTTCAGTGACCAAAAATAATGTTACTTTAGAAGCGGGGAGTGATGGAGCATTTGTTAACGCTGCAGGTTCATCTTTTCAACCACGACAAACCCAAGGGAGCTTCATTTCCTTTGGATTTGATGGAGCTTTCGTTGGAGGATTTGGTGTTCAATTAGGATTAGTGAATGATGCTGTAGGTAGTACAGACTTTTTTATTAATTTTAATGGGAATATAGGATTTGGATTATTTACTGGGCTTTCAACTGGGACAGTTAGTCCAACTGGAGGAAACCAATTTGTTACTTCTGACTTTGCAGGAAATTCTAGCTCTTATTCAGCAGGTGCAAATTCACCTATTTATGATGCTTCTTGGACGTCTGGTGGCACTATTGATAGTAACATGCATGCAGTAGACAAAATGAATCCTTCTAATTTTGGCCGTAACAAAGGAGAAATACAAAGAGGCTACACAATTGAACAATCAGGAATGGCACCTGGAACAGGTTGGGGAGGAGGGCTAATATACTCGTATGGCACAACAAAAACTTTCTAATAATGAATGATTCAAAAATTACGGTTAAGGAAAAAATAATTTTAGCAGGAATCGTTTTTATTCCAATTATTATGCTTGTCAGTTGGTTTTTTTTCAAATCTTTATCTGATAAAACAACAGATAAGGATGTTTATCTGAATTACGAAATAAATATTGAATGTATTGGCAAAATAGATTCAATTTATAGATTAAAAATGAACCATAATACATTGACTTTAAAAGTGAATGGAAACAATTTTTATGTTCCCCAAAATTGGGAAAATAAATTTAAAATCGGCGACTCTATTTCAAAAAAGCAAGGACGATTGACGGTTGAGCATTATCGGAATAATAATTTATTAGAAATTTTAGATTATAACGATATTGTAAAAAATATGGAATAGCTATTTTGATTTAATAGAAAAATTTTAAATATTTAATTTTATATCTTATGAGAAAAACATCTCTACTTTTTGGGTTTATTTTTACACTATGTTTAATCAGTTGCAATTTTAATAAAACCAGTATAAATCGTAAATCAGACAAAATAGATGCGGAAAAAGTAACTGACGAATTGTATTCTTATATCAAGGAAAAAGACTTTACTAGAACGGAAAAACTATTTAGTGACCAATTTTATGCAGTTACCAACAAGGCTGGACTGCATGATATTTTTCAAAAAACCAATAAGACGCTAGGAAATTACGAGGGAAGGGAATTAGTCGATTGGAAAACTAATATAATTGTTGGAACCAACTCAAAATCCGAATATTTCTTTGTTTATGAAGTAAAATATCAAAAGTTCAAAGCTAAAGAAACAATAGTGATGTTTAAGGAAGATGATGGCGTAATTCGTATTGTAAGTTATAATGTAAGTTCAGACGGTTTTTCAAATTCTGAATTACAAAAATAAAATTAGATTATCCAATTGGTAATATATCAAATTTGAGCTTACTCTAAATTTTTAAATTAAAATACTGAAAAAACAGCATTTGGTGTAAAAACTAAATGCTGTTTTTGTAGAGTATCTGGAAGGGTTTGGTAATGTATCAGATTGGGTGTTTTTACAAAATAGTAACGTAACCTGCTGGCGGATCAAGGCCTGTTGCCACTTCCCGTTATGTGTACAACATCAAGGACCACCCGGGCAATATCAGGATGAGCTACGCAATGGATAAGGAAAAGGGGAAGATATACATCATGGAAGAAAACCATTACTATCCTTTCGGGCTGAAACATGAGAAGTACAATTCAGACAAATATGAATATGTCGAAATCAGCAAGGAGGATGGCGGCTATTTTATCGGAATCGAGCCGTTGGGAACGCAGCAGAGAAGGTCGTATCAGTATAAGTACAACGGGAAGGAATGGCAGGATGAGCTGGGGCTTAACTTTTACGACTACGGAGCTAGGAATTATGACCCTGCAATTGGGAGGTGGATGAATATTGACCCGCTTGCGGAAACCAGCAGAAGGTTTAGTCCTTATGCTTACGCTCTTAATAATCCTGTTTATTTCATTGACCCCGATGGGATGATGGCTAGGGCTTCGGAGAATGAAGGCTGGATTGAACAAGATAAAAACGGAGAAAGAGTAATGACATATGTTCCTGGTGTAAACAATGTTAATCAAGCAAATGATTCAGGGTATACAAAAGTCACAAACGTTTATGAAAGCCACACTTCAATCAACAAGCGGCGATTATTCCTATGATTTAAATGCAGATGGAAGTCTTACAAATACAGCGGATGGAAGTCAAGTAGAATTTCATAAAAGAGTACCAGGAGGAGCTGCTTTTGAAACTCCATCAGGAACAAAAATCTATTCTACCAATAGCGAATTACTCGTCCGTCCCAAAAGCGGAGCAATTGAACCAATGGGTTTTAGTTCGCCATTTTTTGCTCTTGCCGGTCTTTTTAGAGGCGTATCCAGCAACCCCGTTCTTTCTGAAGTACCTGCAAGCGCACCAGTTGGAAGATTAGGTTCACCTATGGAAGTAACTCCAGGAACAAATACTTCTGCAGTAATTGGAGGCAGGAGATTTACTGGCCATGCTTTAGATCAAATGCAAGGTAGAGGATTGACTCCCACCGTTTTTAATGACGCAATTGATAATGGAATACGATCAGCTGGACATGGAGTTGGGGAAACAGTACATATAACAAACGGAGTTAAAGCAGTAACCCTTCCGGATGGAGCAGTAAAAACAGTAATGCCAAAAACACATTAAATATGAAACTAGTTGGAAATTCATCAACCTTTGAAATGATAGTCTTAGGAAAAAGCAATCCTCACACATTAAATCAATATGATAGTAAATGGATTAAAATTGAATTAAAAATTAAATTAAATGGTTTCTTATCACATCAATTCATTGAGTTATTTAAGGATGATTTAATAAGGTTTTATAATTCAATAAATACATCTTTATCGAATTTTTCTATACCAATATTTTTAACAACCGATGAAGATGCAGTATATTTAAAGGGCACGATTGACATAAATGGTCAAGTTTATTGGGAAGGATTTAACATATATCCAATTGGAAATGGCAATAAATTATCTTTTAAATTTGAAACAGAATTAGCACAATTAGATACTTTATTAATTCAATTAAAAAAGGAATTAAAAGACTTGTAATTATCTACATTCGACAGAATGTAAATTTTTTGAAAACTAAACAAAATAAATAATTTTTTATACACAAAGGCAAGTATTCCCGCTTGCCTTTTTTATTTTAAAGAATGCCTTAAATTAAAGCTAATGGCAAATAGTTTGATTTCGTCTCCAAAGTTAGTAATGGTAAAACATACAATAATTATAAGGGACTAAAAGCGGCTAAAAGATAATAGCATATGCCTTACAAGTAGCATTCATACCCTTGATAAAAAGAGATGGTGATATTGTAGCAAAAATTTTACTCATGGGAATTCAAGTTTTAAAAAGACCGATGGAAATCAAAATCTGAATACGCTTAAAGACATCTCAGAGATAATGTATAGAAACTCGCTTAAATAAGTTATAGTTATAAAATTAAACCACAGTTTGGATTTTCATAATGATAACTACTTAGATAAATCATGAATACTATAAACTCACAACAATCCCTTCTCTTCCCTCTCATAAAAAGTATCCACAGACAAATTCGGTAATCCTGATGCCATAACCGCCAACTGATCACAACGTTCGTTTTGCGGATGATTGTTATGCCCTTTTATCCATTTGAAATCAACCTGATGTTTTCTGTAAATAACCAGGAGGCGTCTCCATAAATCCGGATTCTTCTTGTCTTTATAGCCTTTCTTTTCCCAGCCAAAAACCCAGCCTTTGGTAACGGAATCGACTACATATTTAGAATCGGAAATGACCAATACTTTGGTATTTGGCAATTTGAGTTTTTCCAAACCTACAATAACCGCCAGAAGTTCCATCCTGTTGTTAGTGGTCAGGCGAAAACCTTCATAAAATTCTTTTCTGTAGGGCCTGCCCACCCATTCCATCACCACGCCATAGCCTCCGGGACCGGGATTTCCTTTGGCAGCGCCATCGGTATAAATATGTACTTGGTGCATAGTAAACTTTTTTAATCGGTGGTATCAGTTATTGCAACCAAAAACCAGGAATCCTTTTTACAGACAAAGGTATACTTAATATTTATTGGGTTATTAATTCCCTTTTTGTAACAAAAAACGCTATCTGTTTTCTTGTCTATACTAATTTCATACGGCTTACCGCTGCTTTTAGCGTTTTTATCAAAATGGATAATTTCAAAACTATCTTCATCCGTCATCCTTTCCATCATATCCAGCGGAAAATCCTCATCGGAGTAATATTCCATAATTGGAAAATCCACATGTTTTTTTTGGAACACACTATCACTAGTAAATTTTTCAAAAAAGGAATCGAAATCGGCATTACACGAAACCTGAGCCTTATTTCGGTTTCCACAACCTGTAAGGCAAACCAAAACTAAAAGCAACAGGCATTTCATTTTATGGACATAAAAGTTCATTAATTATTTGAGGAAAATGCAAATGTTCCAATTCCTGCACTTTTACCGCTATTTCTTCCGGGGTCGTACAACCGTCAACTGCAACCTCTGCCTGAAAAATCATAGCACCCTCATCATAATTTTCATTCACATAATGAATACTGATTCCGGAATGCGATTCCTTATTTTCTAAAATGGCCCTGTGGACATTCATTCCATACATGCCTTTACCACCATATTTTGGCAACAGTGCCGGATGGATATTGATAATTTTATTCGGATATTGGACTACAATGTCGGTTGGAAATTTCCATAAAAACCCGGCCAGCACAATCAAATCCGGATTAAGCGTCATCACCTGCTCCAACACTTTGCCTGTATTGAGTTCTTCTTTGGTAAAAACATAACAGGGCACTCCTAATTTTTTAGCTTTTTCTAAAACTTTAGCATTCGGATTATTTGAAAAAACCGCTACCGTTTCGGCTGTTTTCTTATCCTGAAAATAGCGGATAATATTTTCGGCATTGGAACCCGAACCCGAAGCAAACAGGATGATTTTTTTCATGGAAACGTCATTAATTATAGCACAAAAAAAAGAATAATAAATGATATTAAATAGATTTTGAAAGCCTTTGTGAAATATTTTTTTTAAATTAGTACTCACATTTATCAACTAAAACGTTGTTTTAAAATAAAGTTTTTTATTTTTGCCAACAATTAAATTCAAAAATTAAAAGATTATGTCAGACATTGCATCAAGAGTTAAGGCGATTATCGTAGACAAATTAGGCGTTGACGAAAACGAAGTTGTAACAGAAGCTAGCTTCACAAATGATTTAGGAGCTGATTCATTAGACACTGTTGAGCTTATTATGGAATTCGAAAAAGAATTTGACATTCAGATTCCAGACGACCAGGCTGAAAACATTGCTACTGTAGGTCAAGCAATTTCTTACATAGAAGAAGCAAAAAAATAATAACAATTGACATCCCGTGTTTTCTTTGAGAATTCACGGGAGTTATTATTTTTACAAAAGATTCAATTTGATTGCTTTCAATCATTAAGATATTATGCAATACCCCTGTCTCTTTTTTACGACTAAGAAGAAAGCATGGGTATTTTTTATATAAATTTATAACTATAAAATTTTAAGTATGAAATTAAGAAGAGTTGTAGTAACCGGTTTAGGTGCCTTGACGCCCATTGGAAATAACGTCCAGGAATATTGGAATGGACTTATCAATGGTGTTAGCGGCGCTGCTCCTATAACTTATTTTGATACCACTCATTTCAAAACTAAATTTGCATGCGAGCTGAAAAACTTTAATGCAGAAGATTTTATAGACCGCAAGGAAGCCCGCAAAATGGACCGTTATGCGCAGTATGCCATAGTATCGTCTGATGAGGCTGTAAAAGATGCCAATTTCGACTTTGACAAATTAGACAAAGACAGAGTTGGTGTAATTTGGGGTTCCGGAATCGGAGGTCTTGAAACATTCCAACAGGAAGTAATGGACTTTACGAAAGGGAATGGTACTCCAAAATTCAATCCTTTCTTTATACCAAAAATGATTGCCGATATAGCCGGTGGACATATTTCTATTAAATATGGCTTCAGAGGACCTAACTTCACGACAGTTTCTGCGTGTGCTTCCTCTACCAATGCGCTTATCGATGCTTTCAACTACATCCGCCTGAATCATGCTGATGTAATGGTTACCGGAGGTTCTGAAGCTGCTGTAACTATTGCCGGAATGGGTGGATTTAACGCTATGCACGCGCTTTCAACCCGCAACGACGATCCAAAAACAGCGTCAAGACCAATGGACAAAGACCGTGAAGGATTTGTTTTGGGAGAAGGAGCCGGAGCTTTGGTTCTTGAAGAATACGAGCACGCTATTGCCCGTGGCGCTACTATCTATTGCGAAATAGGCGGTGGCGGAATGTCGGCCGATGCGCACCATATTACAGCTCCGCATCCGGAAGGATTAGGCGCTAAAAACGTAATGTTGAACTGTCTTAGAGATGCCGGTCTAAAGCCGGAAGATGTAGACGGAGTTAACATGCACGGAACTTCAACTCCGCTTGGAGACATTGCAGAATCGAAAGCAATCCAGCACGTATTTGGAGAGCATGCCTATACATTAAACCTGAATGCTACCAAATCGATGACAGGACACTTATTGGGAGCTGCCGGTGCTATTGAAGCAATTGCAGCCATTTTGTCTATCAAACACGGTATCGTACCTCCAACCATCAACCACTTTACGGATGATGAAAATATTGACCCAAAATTGAATTTCACATTCAATAAGGCTCAAAAAAGAGACATGAAAGTAGTAATGAGTAATACTTTCGGTTTTGGAGGACACAATGCCTGCGTTTTGGTTAAAAAACTAGAACTATAATATTCGGATGAACATCATCAGAAAAATATTTCCAAATTCCCGTTCTCATGAAGACGGGATTTTTTTTAGCGACATCTATAAAATACTAGGTTTCAAACCCATCAACCTTGAATGTTACCGCAGGGCTTTCACGCATCGCTCTTCCAACAAACTGGATGCTGACGGAAATCAGATTAACTACGAACGTCTGGAATTTCTTGGGGATGCCATGTTGAGCTCCGTAATTGCCGCTCACCTATTCAATCAGGTTCCTTCAGGAGATGAAGGCTATCTTACTAAAATGCGTTCTAAAATAGTAAGCCGCGAACATCTGAATGAGCTGGGGCGCGACCTGAACCTCATCCGTTTCATCGAAAGCAAAGTTCCGGCCCAACATTTTGGAGAAAACATTCACGGAAATATCTTCGAGGCGCTTATCGGTGCCATATACCTCGACAAAGGCTATACCTACTGCGAAAAATTCATCAAAAAAAGGGTTATCACTCCTTATGTAGATATTGCCAAACTGGAAGGTAAAGTTATCAGTTACAAGAGCCTTCTGATTGAATGGTGCCAGAAAGAAAAAAGAGCTTTCCATTATGACGTTTATGAAGATAATGGCATTGACGGACAGCGTTTCTTCGGAGTCAAGTTAAGCATAGACCATAAAGTAGTTGCGAAAGCCAGGGCTACTTCAAAAAAGAAGGCTGAAGAAAAAGCTTCCCAAAGAGCATACTTCGCGTTTCAAGGAAAAATTAATGGTAAATAAAACAGGATTATTTATGCGACTTTCTTACCATGACAAAAAATAATATAGGAAAGAGAACCAATAAAAGGCAAAAACGAGACTATTAAAACAGAAAACAAAAACCTAAGTTTCACTTCTCTCCTAAATATTAGAATTAAAGAATATACCAAAAGCGATATACACAACAATAACAAAAAAAGAATTGTGTAAGAACTTACTTTTCCCATATCATTTTATTTAGTTATTAATTATCCCTTTTATATCTTACTCTCTCATTTTCTGCACTATCGAATTTTTATATATTCCACCACACAAAAAGACACATTCATTTTAAATGCCTCCAATACAACAAATAAAACCTTAGTAAACCACAGAAATACAATATACTTATACTAATTTTAACCCCAATATGAATGCCTTTTTCAAAAATGAAATGTGCAAATATAAATGTAGACAAAAGCAGTAATATCATGTAGGTTTTCATACTTTTCGAATTTATATAATACTAAAATTATTTATTACAACCACCCGCACATCCTAACAATATTACACTTGTATAAGTAGCCGCAACTGCTCCGCAAGCCACACACCCAAAACCAGCAGCTACCCCCATCCCTATTATCACTCTACCTATCGTAGTATGAGCGCTCAATCCTTTTTCCACACAACTCCCAAAACAGTCACTCCACTTACTTTTTCCTTTTGCAGTCTTATAAACAGAAACTGTATTATTTTTAAAATCAAAACTACCGTTTATTAAAATATAATTCTCCAAAGCTTTAGCATCTTCAATTACCATTAAATATTTAGAATAATCATCCTTTGAGTATTGGACAGCGTAAACATTTATAAGATTTAAATCAGATTTGGAATATACTTCAACATGTGTAACAGTATTAATAATGTCTTTTTCTAAACCCATTTGCTCCAAATATTTGGGCAAATTTATTGGTCTCTTACTATCTGCTTTTAGAAGCTCACCATCCGATTTTATTTTGAAATCTTCTTTAAATACATTTAACTGCCTATTATAATCTTCAAGAGTTTGAGCTACACAAAATACTGAAACAGACACATATACCAAAATACTAAATAATACTTTTTTCATTTCCAATTGTTTTAAATTTATAAAAATTTTAAAAAACACTATTTTTTAATAAAAACTATTTTTTATAAAATTAAAGAACACAAACTTTCCATTTTGGAAAAAACAATGTGCAAATCGGAATAAACAATACAAACATGTATTTTTATCACATGTATATTAAAACAATTAAACGCCATGAGAATAGGAGAAAAGCTACGACTATTACGCAAACTGAAAGGATATACGCAAGAAACAATGGCAGGAAAGCTGCGCATGGAGCGGCGTTCCTATGCTAATCTTGAAAATAATGTCACTAAAATTGACATGGAAAGAATGACACAAATTGCTGAAGTCTATGGAATTGAATTAGAAGAATTACTAGTCTTTGACGAAAACAAGATTTTAGAAAAATGCTTTAATAAAAATATCGAAAGCTTTTTTTCGGTTCAAGAATTTAAATCCACAACCTCGATCGAAGAACGTGAATTTTTTATTCAGCAGATTCAACAATTATTAGAGACCATTGATAAGGAAAGAAAAGTATTTATTGAAACAATTGAAAATCTTAAAGCTGCTATTAAAAAACAAAATAACACTGACTAAAGTTTGTTTTACTTTTCTCAATGCTAAATAATCATAAATCCCTTAAAACTATATCGTTTTCGTTGATAAATTAACGTTAACCTAATTGTATTTTGTATAATTCCTCAGTAAATATAGCTATATTTACGACTTATTTAATTTCAATATGGGCATCCATAAGTTACATCTTGACGAATTTGATGAAGTTGATTATGAGCTTATTGCTATCCACACTTCATTAGAAGATTTCAGATTGGCTTACTTCATCAATCAGCAATTACCTATTCTCTTAAGCCGAAGCAATGACGAGATTGGCATTACGACCAAAGATGGAGAAGCTGCGTTTACAAAATTCAGCTATGATGATGTGGCAAAAGACATACTTTGGAGTCTCGTCCAAAATAAAAATGAAATTATTACCTATAAAAAAAATAACACACAGGATCTTTTCCTGGATGAGAATGTAGAGATTGCCACAAAAGTATATCTGCTTCCTGAACTTAAAAAAGTGGATTACTTTTTGAAAATAGAAAACAACTGCAGCAGTTTTGAAATCGAAGAGATTGTACAGCAATTAAATAAAATAGAATGGATCACTACCGTTTATGAAGTGATTCCGGATAATATAAAATCTAAAAACAACTTAATTTTCTAATAATGTCGACAAGAAAAAAAACAAAGATCGTAGCTACATTAGGCCCCGCCTGCAGTACCAAAGATGTCCTTAAAGACATGATTGATGCTGGAGTAAATGTGTTTAGGATTAACTTTTCCCATGCAGATTATACCGACGTGAAAGCCCGAATAGATATGATCCGCGAACTGAATGAAGAATTTGGATACAACACCGCTATTTTAGCTGACCTTCAGGGCCCTAAACTTCGTGTTGGTGTAATGAAAGAAGACGTCATTGTAAGCAAAGGAGATATCATTACGTTCCAGACCGCCGAGGATGTTCCGGGAACAGCCGAAAGAGTCTATATGAATTATAAGCAATTCCCGGCTGACGTAAAACCGGGAGAAAGAATCCTTCTTGATGACGGAAAATTAATATTTGAAGCACTTGAATCCAATGGCGTTTCTGAGGTAATCTGCCGTGTCGTTCAGGGTGGCCCTCTAAAATCTAAAAAAGGAGTAAACCTTCCAAATACTAAGGTTTCATTGCCAGCCTTGACACAGAAAGATATTAAGGATGCCCTTTTTGCTATAGAAAACCAGGTTGACTGGATTGCTCTTTCTTTTGTTAGGACATCTGAAGACCTTCAGGAACTACAGGATCTGATTTCTAAAAATTCTGCACATAAAATTCCAATTATTGCCAAAATTGAAAAGCCGGAAGGCGTTGAAAATATAGATAAGATTGTTGCATTTTGTGACGGATTAATGGTAGCCAGAGGAGACCTTGGTGTTGAGATTCCTGCACAGGAAGTACCGCTGATTCAGAAAAAATTAGTCCACAGGGCAAAAACTGCCCGTATACCTGTAATTATTGCTACCCAAATGATGGAAACAATGATTACAAGCCTTACACCTACCCGTGCTGAAGTAAACGACGTGGCCAACTCTGTAATGGATGGTGCTGATGCCGTTATGCTTTCGGGAGAAACTTCCGTAGGAAACTATCCGGTACAGGTAATCGAAAAAATGACACAGATTATTGAAGCTGTGGAGGATTCTCCACTGATTCAGGTACCTCAAAACACGCCACAAATCAGGACTAAACGTTTTATTACAAAATCCATCTGCCATCACGCCGCTCTGATGGCCAACGTAATCAAGGCGAAAGCAATCTGTACGCTAACCAACAGTGGCTATACTGCTTTCCAGATTTCGGCCTGGAGACCACAATCGCATATTTTGGTTTTTACATCCAACAAAAAAATCCTGACACAATTAAACCTTTTATGGGGTGTCAATTCTTTCTATTACGATAAGTTTGTCAGCACAGACGATACCGTTACTGACGTCAATGAAATAGCAAGAGAAAAAGGATATGTTGACAAAGGCGATTTCCTTATCAATCTTGCCGCAATGCCGGTAGTTGATAAAGGAATGGTCAATACTCTGAGGGTTTCCGAAATGGAATAACACCAACTGACAAATAATCAAATCCGTTAGCTCCTCTAACGGATTTTTTATTGCTGCCGCAAGGAAAATAGAAAAGAAAAAATTATATTTGGGCTGATATTAAAATAAACGATTATGAATTTCAAGTCAAATAATCCATTTTTGGGCAATAAGAATTTTAGCAAACCAACTGTTCATTCTTACAGCCCGGACGAAAACTCAACCCTGATTGATTACGGCCAGGAAATGACTGTTTCCGGAACCATCAACAAGAGTTTCTTTATGCTTTTGTTATTAACTGCCACTGCTTCTTTAACATGGTGGCTGGCTTTTAACGGTTTTAATCCGCTTCCTTTGGCAATAGGAGGAGCAATTGTTGGATTTATATTAGTCTTGATTTCATCATTCAGACCTCAATATTCGTCCTACCTGGCTCCGGCTTATGCTTTAGTTGAAGGATTATTTATCGGAGGTATTTCTGCCGTATTTGAAGCCATGTATCCAGGAATCGTAATACAGGCTGTTGGCGCTACCTTCGTCACGTTTTTAGTGTGTTTTGGCCTATATAAATATCAGATTGTAAAAGTAAACGAGCAATTCAAATCTGTGGTTATTGCTGCCACATTGGCTGTTGCTACGTATTACTTAATTTCATGGCTGCTTTCAATGTTTACCAGCTTTGTGCCGGTTCACCATGGCAATTCGCTAATGAGTATCGGAATCAGTGTTGTCGTAATTATTATTGCTGCCCTGAACCTGTTCTTAGATTTCGACCTGATTGAAAAAGGAGCAAAAAACCGACAGCCAAAATATATGGAATGGTTTGGAGCTATGGGATTAATGATTACTCTTGTGTGGCTTTATATCGAGTTCCTAAGATTGCTTTCCAAGCTTTCCAGCAGAAACTAAACAATAAACATATAAAATCAAAAAAGGTTTGACTTGAGTCAAACCTTTTTTTTTCCAGATGACTTTTGCAAAAACAGCCACTAACCCTGTTATGCTTGAGTCATACACCCCCATTATAATTCAACGACACATTGTTTGGGAAAGTTTGAGTTTGTGCAATTCATGTAAATTCCCAATGCCTGTGATTATGTTACAAAGCTATGCCGATGGTAAAAACGAAACAAGGGGAAATTTCCCCTTTTTTTCAGGGGAGAAAAACTTTAAAGATAAACATGATGTTATAAGGAACTAAAACATGTGTTTGATAAAAGAAATTTCCTTATAAAGTTCGCGCACTAAGGCGCAGAGAAGCAAAGGATAAAATTTGTTTAGAAAAAAATCTGGTTGGATTGGAGGTTTAGGCTGCTTTTTCAAACGCGATAAAATTCACCACCTGCTTCTTACGGTTAAATATTGGAAAAGCCTTGATATGGCAGGAATAGGTTTCCCCGTTTTTTTTGTAGTTTATGATTGTTTTTTCAAAAGGAATCCTGGCATCAATTGCTTCACGAATCTGTTGCAGTTCTTTTTTAGAAGTTTCGTCGCCCTGAAACATTTTAGGATTTTTTCCAAGGACTTCAGATGAAGCATAACCTGTCATTCCTACAATATTTTCTGAAGCAAATACTATATTCAAAGAAGTGTCCGTCACAACTACAACATGGTCTTTTTGTAATTCTTCTTTAAAATCCATATTTAAATTCCAGTGATTGGATTTTGAAATCGCCTTCAATTTGGATAAATCAGAAAGGTAGTTCTTGAGCTGTTCCAGATATTCTCCAAAAAAATCCCACGAATATAAAGGCACGGGAATAGCATTCTGCCTTGCAGAATATTCCCTTTGTGTGTTTTCATATTCGTTTAAGTCTATCATGATAAATGAATCTAGCAAATATAGAATATTTTCAAAAATCTATCTATTAGTTAAAGAATCAGAATAGAAAAATTTAAATTTAAAACAATGATTATTCATATTAATAATATATAAAACATTTTTTTTGTTTTGTTGAAAAAATATACTTTTTTTGTTGTAAAAATATTTTTTATTGATAATAAAGTATTACATTCTATTTTTAAAAATCTAGATTTCAATTATGGAAAACCAAAATATAGAAATTGATGCAATTGAATTAAAAATAATTCAGCTTTTAGCGCAAGGAATACGAAATAAAAATCTGGGAAACTATCTTCATCTTTCAAATAGTGCTATTGAAAAAAGAAAACAAAAACTCAAGAAGAAATTAAACCTTATTGGAAATGATGAGGATTTATTGCGTAAAGCCAAAGAAAATAAATGGATTTAAAAATGTATGGTTTTTTCGTAACATTAAAAAATTTTTTGTAACATATTTTTTGATTTATTTGTTTTTCTGATCAGAAAAACAAATTTAATTAACAAATCTGCATTAGCAGATTAAAAAACCGTTACATTTATGAAAAAATTAATGTTTACAGCTATCACAATGATGGCATTTATGGGAAGTTCAATAGCAAGTACTATTGAAATAAAAAATAATGATTTCAATTATGACCTAAGTGAAAAAGAAGAAATTGCTTCTGATGTTGACTGCAATGCAGTTAGAATATACTCAAAACTAAGGGCTTTAGGTCAGGGCGCTTCGGAAGATGTTGCAAATGCTGTAGCATGGAGTGCTTATTATCAATGTTTGCAATTAACAAAACCATAAAGCGAGCACAATAACTAACTAATTCAGAATGCATATAATGCATTCTGAATTATTATTAAACAATAAAATGAAAATAGTAAAAACAATAATTCTGCTTCTTTGTTTTTCATCAGTTTTTAGCCAAAATTCCAAAGTTTGTGTTGAATATAACATGATAATCAACAGAGAAGAAAATTTTTTAAAAGATGAATATTTAGGATCTCATTTTCAATATGCAATGGACAATGCATCCCGATTAAGATTCCGACTTATAGTTGATGAAAATATATCTTTATTTAAAAAGCAGGAAATTTTGAATTTAGACAATGAAAAACATAAAATGAATATCACACTTGCGTTAGGAGGATATCTTGGCGAAATCTATCAATTTAAGGACTATTGGATGAGCGAAGCCGGTTTTGGCGCTAAAAACACCTATATTAAAAAGGAGCCAAAAAAAAACTGGGTTCTTCATAATGAAACAAAAGAAATCGGTGGTTTTTTATGCTATAAGGCTACAAATGTAGATATAGTAATTGGACTGGAAGGAAAAATATGGGAACATCCTGTTACTGCCTGGTATTGCCCTAAAATCCCTGTTCAATTTGGCCCGTTGGGCTACGGAGGATTGCCTGGGTTAATACTCGAATTACAAGTAAGGTATACTATTTATGGGGCACAATCAATTGTATTTAACTGTCCTGAAAAAATAGAAAACCCTGCTAATGCAAAAATAATCTCACAAGATGAATATAAAAAATTAATGGAGAATCCAATTGGAGAATAAATGGCAGTATAACTATAGAAGAACTAAGATTTAAAATTTAGATTTCTATAGTTAAAATAAAGTCTTGATTTTTAATTAACCAAAAGGTTTTGAGTAGATTTCAAGAAACAAAGCAACTGCACAATCAAAAACAATAAATGCTCAGAATTTTAATTTTTCTTATAAGCTTTTCTGCTTTTTCCCAGAGAACTATCTCGGGTACCGTTTCTGATACCTTAAATACTCCTCTGGAATCAGCCAACGTAATTGCAAAACCTTTACAGGAAAATGCATCAATAAAATTTTCTATTGCAGATCATAAGGGCAGGTATAAATTGGTGCTGGAAAAGAACGTAAAATATGAATTAATCGTTTCCTATATTGGCTTTTCTGATGCCACCTTTATTCTGGAAGCCAATTCAGATATAACAGAGCATAACTTTTTATTGAAAAACACAGGAGAAGTGTTAAAGGAAGTCGTTATTACTCACGAATACAAACCCATTATTGTCAAAAAAGATACCCTGATTTTTGATGTTAAAGCTTTTGCAAGTGGCAATGAAAGAAAAATGAAAGAAATCCTCGAAAAACTGCCTGGTGTTGAAGTTGATAAAAACGGTACTGTAACTGTTCAGGGTAAAAAAGTCACCAAAATGCTTGTTGAAGGAAGTCCTTTTTTTGGTGGAGGCTCCAAGCTGGCAGTCGAAAACATTCCTGCTGATGCGCTTGATAAAATTGAGGTTATCGATCACTTTAACGAGGTTGGGTTTATGAAGAAGGTTTCAGACAGTGAAGATTTAGCCATGAACGTGAAGCTGAAAGAAGACAAAAAGAAATTTGTTTTTGGAGATATGCAAGCCGGAATCGAAGCCGGCAATGATGACAATGGTTTTTATTTGGGACACACTGCATTATTCTATTACAGTCCAAAAACTAATTTGGCATTTATTGGCGATGTGAACAATATCGGAAAAAGCACATTTACATTTGAAGACCTAATGCGTTTTGAAAGAGGTATTAGTAGCTATTTGCCTGGAAGAAAATCGCTCTCAAATCTTTATCTTTTTACCCAAGACAATACCGATTTTGTTGAAAACAAATCTCAATTTGGAGCTCTAAACTTTAGACATCTGGCAACTGAAAAACTGGATATTTCAGGTTTTGGTTTATTTTCAAAGATATTTACCTTGGGACAAAGCGATACACATAATCAGTATTTGCAAAATTCTTCAATTGCTTTTGAGAATAAATTTCAAAAAGACAATAATCAGTCCTTATTAGGAATGGGAAATATAAAATTGGACTATTCTCCAAACAGTAATGAAAAACTATATTATAATGCACAATTTCAAGGTACAAACAATGACTTTTCAAGCACTATAAATTCTATTTCAGATCAAGGGCAAAATACTTTCCAGACTATAAAAAAAGCCGATAATCTTTCACTGAAACAATATATCGAATGGCACAAGTCAATAAATAGAAATCACACCACAACTTTTGTCGTAAACCATGCTTTTGATAAGAATACCCCAAAAAGCCAATGGTTGACAGATAGTGAATTTTTGGCTGGATTCATTCCGTTGCAAAGCGATGAAATTTACAATATTTCGCAAATAAAAAAGGTGAGATCTAACAGTGTCGATGCACTTTTAAAGCATTATTGGATTATCAATAATTTTAATCATATTTACTCTGTTATTGGCAACAATTTTTGTTCAACAAACCTCACTACTTCTGAAAAGCAATTGCTTTCTAACGGAACAATTAATGATTTTGCAATCGCAGGTTTTGGGAATAAAACAGATTACAAACTGAACGATGGCTATGTTGGATTGGAATATAAATTCAGAACAGGAAAATTGACTAGTAAACCTGGAATTTATCTACACAATTATCACTTAAACACAAATCAGACAGAAGGTAAAAACACACTTCAAAAAATACTATTTGAACCACAATGGGATAGTGAATTTGAATTGAACAAATCTGAAGCCCTGAAATTCAAATACAAATTGGCGAATGATTTTCCGACACTGGGTAGGTTAGCCAATCGATTTACGCTAGAGAGTTATAATTCCGTTTTTAAAGGAAACGCACTACTAAAAAACGAACGTTTTCACTCGGCAAATTTATTTTACGAGAAGACTAATCTGTATAGAGGAATTATGATTTATGCTAATGCTAATTTCAATAAAAAGATCCGAACAATACGAAACCAAATTATTTTAGAAGGCATAAACCAGTACACTACTCCTTTGATTACTGACAATCCAGAAACAAATTGGCGATTCAACAGCTCCATTACCAAAAGCATATACCGTTTTAAGTTGGTTGCAAATGCAAATTTGAACTGGTTCGATTATATTCAGGACATCAACGGAATTACAACTAAAAATTCCAGAAATAATCAAAATATTGGACTTGAGATAAAAACAGCCCATAAAAAATGGCCTCTTTTGAGTTTCGAATATATAAAAGGATTCAATGAGTTTAACGGACTAATCACTTCTCGATTTCAGACTGACGAATTCAAGGCAAGATTGGAATATGAAATCACAAGCTCGCTGGTATTAAAGGCAGATTATGATAATTTCAAAAATTCAAATGACAGAAACCAAAATAACCGCTATGAAATTGCTAATGCTTCCTTATATTATCAGGAGAAGAATAGCCCATGGGGGTTTGAGTTTTCTGCTGCAAATTTCCTTAATAATAAAATTAAAGAAAATAATTCCTTCTCAGATTATATCATTAGCAGAAGAACAACCTACACCTTGCCAAGAATATTCTTGTTTACTGTAAATTATAAGCTATAAAACTTTGCTCTTTCGTATTTTTGATTTTAGATGCCATAAGTCAAAAATCTTAAATCTTAAATCTTAAATCTTAAATCTTAAATCTTAAATTAAAAATCAAACTTCAACTGTACAACTACCGTCTTTTTTACTTCCGTATTCAAATTCCCAAGCGATATTCCCAGCAGACGAACCGAGTCTTTCATTTTTTCCTGATAGAGCAATTCTTTGGCCACATCCAAAATCAGACTTTTGTCAGAAATAAAATAGGGCATGGTCTTGCTTCGGGTTTGTAATGTAAAATCGCTGTATTTAATCTTTAACGTGACCGTTTTCCCTGAAATATCATATTTCTTGAGCCTTCGTTCCAAAGTCGCGGCAATCGATTCTAGGCGTTCCATCATAAAAATTTCCGAAGTCAGGTTTTCATGAAAAGTATGCTCGGCTCCTACAGATTTCGCTATGCGTTCGGGCTTTACCGCGCTGTTGTGAATGCCCCGGACTACCGAATAATAAAAGGCTCCCGATTTGCCAAAATGTTTTATTAAAAAGTCTATTGTTTTTTCTTTCAGGTCTTTACCCGTAAAAATTCCTAACTGATACATTTTTTCTGTAGTCACCTTCCCTACTCCATAAAACTTCCTGATGGGGAGTTCTTCCAAAAAGGCAAGCACTTCATCGGGATTGACCGTTTTTTGTCCGTTAGGCTTATTAAAATCCGATGCAACCTTAGCAATAAATTTATTTATGGAAATTCCGGCAGAGGCAGTCAATCCTACTTCATCCCATATCCTTTTGCGAATTTCGCGGGCAATTAGTGTGGCACTGGGATTTCCTTTTTTATTGACAGTAACATCCAGATAGGCCTCGTCAAGAGAAAGTGGTTCGACCAAATCAGTATAATCATAAAAAATCTGACGTATCTGTTCGGAGATTTCCCTGTAACGTTCAAACCTGGGTCTTACAAATATTAATTCGGGACAATTTCTCTTGGCCTGATAGCCGCTTATGGCACTGCGTACCCCAAATTTTCGGGCTTCATAGCTAGCTGCTGCAACAACACCCCTGTTTCCGCCACCACCAACGGCAATAGGTTTTCCTCTCAATTCCGGATTGTCCATCTGCTCAACAGAAGCATAAAAGGCATCCATATCGACATGGATGATTTTGCGATTTTGAATTTGTTCCTGCTCCTCCATAACCCAACTGCCAATTTATCAAACCGACTCTATATCACAGTCCAATTGATATAAATCAAACCCTTCATCCCAGAAATCTTTCACAACTTCCCTGAGCCTGAGCCCAAATTTTTCATAAAACGGATAAACAAGCTGCGATGTTCTCACAGATAAAGTCTTAACCTGTTTGTTTTCTTTTATCTTCTCAATCCTGAATCGGGTCAAAGCACTGCCAAGTCCTTTTCCTTGATAGCCCGGGTCAAAGATATCCCAGGATATTTTTGCCGTTTGGCTATCTTCTGTCAGATTAAAGCCTCCACATCCAACAATCTTACCTTCCATGACAAGAACAAAATAATTATCCGCCTCATTATCCAAATAATACGACAAGTCCTTCTCTTCATTTGGAGAAAAGAATTCCGGTGTATTCAGTCTTAAAAGTTCCAATATTCTGTTTTTGTCAGAACCGGCATACTCTCTTATTATCATTTTTTATTTTTTGTATCTAAAGCCAAATACTCTTCCTCTGTTTGTGTTTTTATCTTTCTTTCTGATGGAAAAAAGAAACTCATAGGTTTGCTTTTGAAATGTTTCCAGATGGACAAGATAACAAAACGTATTTCACGCAACGGAATATTTCTGGAACGGAAAGCCAACCCCAAAGACAACGCAAAGCTTACGAGGAAATTGACCAACCCGATTACGCCAATTCCAATAATGCACCAGATTACCAATGACAAAGTTACCATAAAATCGGCTCCATAAAGCCCTAAAGCCATATTTCCACTTGCAAAAGTAATGTGCCGGATATCAAGATTTAATCCAAAAAACAATCCGATGGATGCGGTCGAACCCATGAACACCCCAAACCAAAAATTGGAGATAATGCCTGCCCATTTCTTTTCATACATATCGGCAATTTTTTTTGTCTTCTCCCTGCCAAAAGTCATCTTCAGTACGGGATGTTCCTGTATTCTGTAATACACCTGATGATGCTTGTCCCTATTGGCAATACTTCCTGAAATAATACCGGAAAGAAAAAGAAACACACCGGCGATTGCTGCGTGAAAAATAGCCGGCGAATGAACCGGACTTATATCTGTGAGCAGTTTTGTCCATTTCGAAGCGGCAATATTATATTCAAAGGCATAATCAATCAGCCAGATTCCCAACAGCGAAACCGGAAATGCCATAACAACGTTCCCTACAAAAGCAATAAACTGTGACCTGAAAACCCGCGCAAAAAATACCGCAAATGCCTGGTGTTTTTCAGACGAATTCCCTTGTTTTTTCATACCCTGCTCTAACGCCCTGACCAATGCTGATGCTGTCATGGCCGGCTGTTTTGTAGCCAAAGTAAACCCGCAGAGATAAATGGCAATGAATCCAATCGAATAGTTCATACTATATAAAAAAGCATGTCCAAAACCGCTGGTTTCTACCTTGCCCAACATCACTTTGATGATACACAAAAGGCCCACTATGAGTCCGCCTCCTAAAGCTGCCCTGAACATCCTGAAATATTCCTGCCGTGTTTCTGTAATGTACTTTTCGCCTGTTTTTGCAGTATGCTGTGTAACTTCATAGGACAAAAGCTGCGTACTTTCGCTTACTAAACCTCTGATATCGTTTTTATAACAGTTGTATTTTATGAGTTTTAACGCAAGCTGAATCCCGTTATTTTTTTTGTTTTCTTCTCTATCCACAACCAAAAGCGGAATCAGTACTTTTAATCGGTATAGCTGTTGGCGTATGCGGAGCAGATTTTGGTTAACGCGAAGCGAAATACCGTATTTTGAAGAATTGGCAAAGGCTTTTTCTACAAAATCATTGCATTGCTTGTGCAATATCAAAAGTTGTTTGTAGTATAGGTCTGTGGATGAAATAAAATGATTGCTTTCCGCATTCCTCACCGTATCATCAATCTGATGGAGCTCTTTTTCCAAGGCAGCAAAAGGACTCTCCAGGTTGTCATATTCCGGAACCATTTTTATAACGTCCGTTTCCATGGCACGACCACTAATACGTTGCGTAATAATATTCATAGAAAGCAACATTTCGGACAATACGGAATCTTCTTCTACCGTGTCATAAATCGAATTGAAAAGTAAAAGGTCATAAAGTTCTTCGATTTGGGAAACCGGAATTTTGTTTACCCAAATCGTGTCGGTTGCCAGATAAAAAACCTGATTTAAAATATACTCCAATGAATCTTTACTGGGTTGATAGGGAAGCAATTTGGAAAAAATCCTTTTTCGGACCTCAAAAATAAAATCAACATCACGGAGGATTCCCGCATCTGAAAGAAACTTATTGAATTTTTTATTGTGCAGCAGCTTTTTGACATAGTAAGAAAACTGTAATCGTATGAAATCATTTTGTTGAAGAAACTCCAACAATTCCTGGATATCGACAACTAAGACCGCTTTTGGTTTTTTAGGTCTTATAATACTGACCAGCTGCACCAATAATTCAATTTCGTCATTTGCCTTCGTCCATAGCTGGCTTTCATCAAAATAATGCTTCATAAAAGAAGCAATGGAGATTTTTGGCTTCGATTTTCTAATTTTCATGGGGTTTTAACTTAAGCTTTATCGTAAAAATACAAATAGAAGAGCATTTATCAGTAACTTCGTTAATAAAAAGATACCCATGCTTGAGATTGAAAGAAAATTCCTTGTCAACTCTGACCAGTTTAAGACACTTGCTTTTGCTAAAAATCATATTGCCCAGGGCTACCTCAACAGCCATCCGGAGAGAACTGTCCGCATCCGGATTAAAGGAGAAAGCGGTTTTCTGACCATCAAAGGAAAAGGAAACGAATCCGGGGTTTCCCGCTTTGAGTGGGAAACTGAAATTCCGCTTATGGAAGCCAGACACCTGATTCAGCTTTGTGAAAAGGGTGTTATTGACAAAATACGCTATGAAGTGCGGTCCGGAAACCATGTTTTTGAGGTTGACGAATTTTTTGGAGATAATGAAGGACTCGTTATAGCCGAAGTTGAATTGAAATCTGAAGATGAAACCTTTGAAAAGCCTGATTGGTTGGGAAGCGAGGTTACAAACGATGAGCGTTATTATAATGCCTTTTTAAGCCAGCATCCTTATAAAACCTGGAAATAATTTGTTTTATTATACGTCAATAAACTATAATTGATTACCCCACTTACAATGAAAAAAATCCTGATTGCCTTTTTGTTTCTGTTGTCTTTTCATGCAGGAAATGCCCAAAAAATGACAACATTGACTTATTTCCAAAACGATACCATTAAGTTAGACCTTGATTTATTTCTTCCGGCAAAAACGTCCGGCAAGAAACTACCATTGCTTTTGTATGTGCACGGCGGCGGATTTTCAGGAGGAGAAAGACAATCCGGTCACAGTCTTTGCCGTTATCTTGCCCAAAATGGTTATGCAAGCGCTACGATAACCTATACGCTGTATGCCAAAGGCAGGAAATTCAGTTGCGACGGAATTCTTTCTGAAAAGATTAAGGCATTTCAATATGCAGTAAACGATTTATGGCTGGCCACTTCCTTTTTTATAAAAAACAGTGAAAAATATGCTATCGATACTTCAAAAATATTTATTGCCGGTTCCAGTGCCGGAGCCGAAACTGTGCTTCATGCTGCTTTTTGGGATTTTAAAACGATGAATTTATATGATAATTCACTTCCTGCCGGATTTAAATATGCCGGACTCGTTTCGGGTGCAGGAGCTATTATGGACTTAAATCTGATTACTGAAAAAAACATAATTCCTATGTTTTTCTTTCATGGAAATGGTGACACAACCGTTCCTTATGGTACTGCTCCACATCATTATTGCAAGACAAATGCTTCAGGATGGCTAATGCTCTTTGGTTCCTATTCTATCTATAATCATATTGTGAGCTTAGACGGTTCCGGAACGCTCTATACGTTTTGTGGTGGCGGACATGAGTACAGCGGTTATCTTTTTGAAAAAGAGCACCACATTGTTTTAAATTTTCTGAATGATGTTTCGTCCGGAAAGAAATTCCAAAAGCATGATATTGTGCCAACCGCAAAAAAGAATGAGCTGTCTGCTACCTATAAATTTTGCGATTAAAGTTATTATTCACCGTTAAAACCATACAACAGGCTTCGGGTTTCGTTATGACTGTCATAGCTATGGTGGTAAACGAAAAACAAGGAGAACGAAGTCAATAACACCGCTAAAAAAACATAAAAAAGAGATTTGCTTATAACTTCCATTGCTTTTAGGAGGGCTCCAATTAAAAAAGCCACAAAATAAAAGCCGAAGAGTGCCAGCACAAAAATTCCTAGAGAATGTTTATGTCCTGACAACCTTATGGTCACCAATACTAAAACAATTGTGATTATTGCTATGGTTATTTTTCCTGTTTTATTTTCTTTCATCATCTTCTATCTTAATTTTACAATATGCCAAAAACTAATCTTTCGTCTTGTTATAAAATCCAGCTTTTCATATAATTTTATAGCACCTTCATTGCTTTCAACCACATGAAGGTAAGGCATCTTTCCCTGTTCTATTATAGCATTAGCCGTATGGGCAACCAACTGTTTTGCCAGGCCTTTTCCGGTGTGTTCAGGATGTGTGACTACAGCGCTGATTTCTACAAAATCATCCATTTTCATCCGTTCTCCGGTTACGGCTATCAATTCTCCTTTTTCAAAGATTCCGTAATAGTTTCCCAGTAAAGCTGTTCTCTCTTTAAAATAACCCGGCTGTACCAGATTAACCAGGTCAAATAAAGCTTTGGTATTGTTTGAGGTCAATGACACAATAGTATTTTTATACTCCATATCTATTTTATTCTCAACAATCATTTGTGCGCAAATCAGCTCATTTTTTAGTAGCAGTTTATCAGACAACAACGGTTTTTCACCAACAACAAAAAAACTATCTGTCAGGTGCGAATAAGAATCAATGCTTTCAGAAATATTATCTGGACTTTGAAAACCTCCAAACGGGCAATAATCAGGATGGTAAAACTTTATGTTATTATAATTAATTGCAAAATCCCGATGGCTTTCTGATAAAGAATACCAAACAGGATTGTCTAATTTTTTATATTTTTCAGGTTTCATAAATAATGTACTGTTTTAAGATTATTCCCAATCGCGCCAAAGTCAATGCCAATAGAACCCTTAAAACAAAAAACCACCGAACATCGAAATGTCCGATGGTTTTGAACAAAAACAAAATCAATCATAATCCCGCAAGCGGAACTATATTATTGCCATCCGCCACCTAAGGCTCTGTATAATTGGATAATGGCATTGTACTGTCTGTATTTATTGTCAATCAGATTCAGTTCCGTATTCAAAGCATTGTCTTTAGCTGTCAATACTTCCAAATAGTTCACCAAACCATATGTTAATAGTTCGTCTGAATAATCAGCCGCTTTTTTAAGTGCGTCAACTTGCTTTTCGCGGATTGTTATTTTAGCCGTTTCGTTGTTGTATTGTGCCAAAGCATCCGAAACTTCTTTTCCTGCAGTTAACAGAGATTGTTCAAATTGCAGATAGGCTTTTTCCTGGTTGGCTTTTGCCACTTCAAAACGCGTTCTGATTTGTCTCTGGTTAAAGATTGGCTGTGTTAATCCGGTCACTACATTTGAAAAGAACGAATTGGCACTGAACCATTGTTGCAAATCGATACTTTGGAAACCGCCTGTAGCCGTTACTTTTAGTGTAGGATAGAAATTACTTCTTGCAACATTAGTCTGCTCAAAAGTAGAAATCAGGTTGTATTCTGCCGCAATAACATCAGGTCTGTTTCTTAACAGGGTTGCCGGAACGCCAAGTGTAATTTCCGGCTGCATTACCTGAGATTCGAAAGTGCCTCTGGCAATTTTCTTAGAACCTTCACCCAAAAGATTATTCAGGGCATTTTCTAAGATGATTACATTGTTCTTTAAGTCTGCAATAATGATTTCTGTCGCATATTTCTGTGCTTCGGTCTGTTTTACACCCACTTCATTTACATTTCCTGCATCTTTAAGTGCAATAATCGTTTCAATACTTTCATTTCTGTTAATCAACGATTCTTCAGCTACCTTAATCTGGGCATCCAGAGAAAGCAATTGATAATAGGTAGAAGCAATGCTGGCAATCAACTGTGTTTTAACCGCCTGATTGGCTGCTATTGACTGCAGATAAGCCGCATTTGCCGCACGCTTGTTACTTCTGATTTTGCCCCAGATATCTGCTTCCCAGGAAAGTGTTCCTGTCAACTGATATTGGTCTGTGCTTCGGTCCTGCAGGAAAGCTCCCAACTGGCTGTTTTTAGAAAGCTGCTGGTGTGTCCAGTCAGCATTTCCTGAAAGTGTTGGAAAGTAACCTGCTTTGCCTTGTTTCATTGTAGCTTCTGCGGCTGCAATATTCTGCATCGCAATACGGATATCCAGATTGTTCTGCAATCCTTTTTTGATATAGTCCTGCAAGATAGGGTCAGTAAATATCTTATCCCATGAAACATTCGCAAGCGAGGTAGAATCCGCAGAAACAATCTCTGTTCTGTATAGGTCTTCTGTTTTTAGTTCCGGCCTTTCGTATTTTTTTGCGACGAAACAAGATTGCATTACGGCTGCAGCGAAAACGAGCAAACCTATTTTATATATCTTATTCTTCATATTCTTCGTTTAAAAGTATAACATCAGACTCTTTTTCTTCAAATGGCTTGCCTGAGATTCTTTCCTGCAATGATTGGAAGATGACGAACAATACCGGAATTACGAATACTCCAAATACGGTTCCTATTAACATTCCTCCAACGGCTCCCATACCAATAGAACGGTTACCTACTGCTCCAACTCCGGAAGCAAGGGCTAACGGCAACAGACCAAAAATAAAGGCCAATGAAGTCATTAAGATTGGTCGAAGACGCGCTTTTGCACCTTCGATAGCCGCCTGCATCAGGTCCATTCCGTGGCGTCGTCTCTGTATGGCGAATTCCACAATCAGGATGGCATTCTTCGCGAGGAGACCAATAAGCATGATTAGTGCTACCTGGAAATAGATGTTGTTTTCTAATCCGGCAAGCTTCACAAATCCGATAGCTCCGGCAATACCAACAGGTAATGATAACAATACCGATAATGGAACCAGATAACTTTCATATTGCGCACTCAAAAGGAAGTAAACAAATATCAAACTCAAAAGGAATACGCCTGCTGCCTGTGATCCTGCCAAAATCTCTTCACGGGTCATACCTGAAAATTCATAGGTATAACTTTTTGGCAAGTGCTGTGCTGCAACTTCCTGAATGGCTTTAATCGCATCACCTGAACTGTAACCCGGTTTCGCTTTTCCGTTAACGTTTACAGCTTTTAGCATGTTAAATCTCGCTACAGCTTCCGGTCCGTAAATTCTCTTGAAGTCAATGAACTGGCTGATTGCTACCTGCTGGTTATTGGCATTTCTGACATAAATATTGTTAATCGATTCTTCAGTAGCCCTGTCAGACGGTTTTGCCTGAATCATGACACGGTACTGCTTCCCGAATTTATTGAAATCTGTTGTATACAATCCTCCGTAATATCCCTGCATGGTGTTGAAGATATCCGAAATAGATACTCCGGCATCTTTTGCCCTTTCCACATTAATATCCATTTGGTATTGTGGGAAGTTCGGGTTAAAGTTGGTCATCGCATACTGAATTTCCGGTCTTTTCATCAATTCGCCCAGGAACTCGTTGCTGACTTTACTAACTGTTGCCCAGTCGTCATCACCTTTATCCTGTATTTTGAATTCAAAACCATCGGCAGTACCAAAACCTTGTACACTTGGAGGTGTAAAGAATAAGGCTCTTGCATCTTTAAAGTGGGCTGTTCTTCCAAAAAGTTCTCCCACTACTGCATCAACCTGCTGGTTAGCCTCTTTACGATAGGCCCAGTCTTTCAGTTTGATTACCGTAAAGGCGTAAGAACCACCGTTTACGTTGTTCAACAAACTGAATCCTACAACGCTCATTCTGGCTTCAACGATATCCATCGAGGCTAAAATAGAATCTAATTCGTTTACTGCTTTTTGTGTTTTTTCTAATGTTGTTCCAGGAGGCAGTGTCAAATCCGCCATGATGATTCCCCTGTCTTCGTTAGGAATAAATCCTGACGGAGTAGACTGGAACAAGAAATAAGTAATACCACAGAAAACCAAAAGAGCTACTCCTGTTACCCATCTTTTTCTTACCAGGAATCGCAACGAGCCTGTATATTTCTCGTTCATCTTATTAAAGCCTGTGTTGAAGGCCAGGAAGAATCTGTCTTTCAGGTTCTTTTTATGATGGTCTGAATCTTTATGCGGTTTCAGGAACAGGGCACACAAAGCCGGACTCAACGTTAACGCGTTTACTGCCGAAATCAAAATCGATATCGCCAACGTAATTGCAAACTGTTGGTAGAATACTCCCGAAGGTCCGCTTAGGAACGATACCGGAATAAATACGGCCGACATTACCAATGTAATCGAAACAATCGCACCAGAGATTTCGCTCATCGCAGACAGCGTAGCTTCTTTCCCGGACTTGGCTCCTTCGTCGAGTTTGGCGTGTACCGCCTCCACGACGACAATGGCATCATCGACCACAATACCAATCGCGAGAATCATCGCAAACAGGGTCAACATGTTAATTGAGAATCCGAATAATTGCAGGAAGAAGAACGTTCCGATAATGGCTACAGGTACAGCGATAGCAGGAATCAGAGTAGAACGGAAATCCTGTAAGAATAGGAATACTACAATAAATACAAGAATGAAAGCTTCTACCAAAGTAGAGATTACTTTGCTAATGGAAGCATCAAGGAATGTTTTGGTGTTGTATGGAATTACATAATCTACTCCCTGAGGGAAATCAGGTTTTGTTTCTTCCAAAATCGAAATTACTTCTGTAATAATATCCTGTGCATTGGAACCCGATGTCTGGAACACCCCTACAGCAACACCTTCCTGCCCCATGGCAATGTTTTTCGTACCGTAGTTGAAACCTCCCAATTCTACGGTGGCCACATCTTTCAGGTGAAGGAAGTTTCCGTTTCCTGTAGACTTGATTACGATGTTTTCATAATCTTCAATTACAGAAAGTCTTCCTTTGTATTTGATTACATATTCATAAACTCCATCTGCATTTTCACCAAATTTACCCGGTGCTGCTTCTACGTTTTGCTCTTGTAGCGCTGCCTGAATATCTTTTGGCAATACGCCATAAGTTGCCATTTTCTCCGGATCAATCCAGATTCTCATCGAGTAATCTTTTGCTCCGAATACGTTAACCTGTCCAACACCTTTTACACGTTGCAGTTTTGGAACCAGGTTGATTTTAGCGTAGTTCTGAATATACGTTTCGTCGAATTGCTTGTTTTTAGAATAAAGCGCAAAGAACATCAAGGCACTGGTCTGGCTTTTTAGCGTGGTAACCCCTGTCTGAACAACAGCCTGAGGCAATTTGCTGGTAGCACGGGAAACCCTGTTCTGAACGTTTACGGCAGCAATGTCCGGGTCAACCCCAAGTTCAAAGTAAACTGAAATTTTTGCTGAACCGTCATTCGCAGCAGAAGACGTCATATAGGTCATTCCTTCTACTCCGTTGATTTCTTCTTCTAGTGGCGTCACGACACTGTTCAATACCGTTTCGGCATTCGCTCCAGTATAGGTCGCATTAACCTGAACCGTCGGTGGGGCGATTTCAGGATATTGTTCTATCGGCAGGGACATCAATCCCAGGATTCCTAAAATGGTAATCAGGATAGATATTACGGTCGAAAGAACCGGTCTTTCTATAAATGTCTTTAACATTGAGAATTATTTTTTAGCTGATGGTGTGGTTGTTTTTGCAGCATCTTTTGCCGCAGTATTTTCTGCCGGAGCCGCAGCTTCCGGTTTTCCTTGCTGTGGCACGATTTCCATATCGTCTTTTAATTTAGAAGCCCCTTCGACTACGATTAACTCGCCTTCTTCAAGTCCTCCGCTCACGATGAAATTCAATCCTGATGTTCCTTTTGTCTCGATGATTCTTGATTTTACCTTGTTGTCTTTTCCAACTACATAAACCATCTGTTTTCCTTGCACTTCAAATACGGCATTCTGTGGCACAAGCATTACGTTTTTCTCATCAATTGGCAAACGAATGATACCACTGCTACCGCTTCTAAGAATTCCTTCCGGATTTTTGAATTCGGCTCTGAACTGCGTTGTTCCTGTTTGTGGATTAACCAATCCATTCATTGTTGCCAATCTTCCTTTTTGGTCGTATTCTGTATTGTCAACCAAAAGCAGGGAAACTTCCGGAGCTGATTTCAGCTTTTCTGCCGTTGTAGCTCCTTTAAAGGTTTTGTTGAAAAACAAAAGTTGTTTCTCGTTCATTGAGAAATAGGCACGGATAACTCTCGTATCAGAAACGGTTGTCAAAGGCATTTCACTGGTTGAGCTAACTAAACTACCTTCTCTGAATGGAAGGCCGCCAATTACTCCATCAACGGGTGATGTGATTGTTGCAAAACCTATGTTGGCAGCAATAGCTCCATAAGAAGCTTTAGCCTGCGCTAACTTAGCTTTAGCCGTTTCCAACTGTACGTTGCTGATGATTTTTCTGTCAACAAGCGGCTTCAATCGGTCTACTTCAACCTGAGCTGCCTGTACGGCTGCCTTTGCTGCTGAAGCATCCTCGTTTTGAGTTTGGGTTTCTAATTTGAATAACAATTGTCCTTTTCTGACAACCTGTCCTTCGTCAACAAATATTTTTTGGATAAATCCGTTAACTTTTGGACGGATTTCGACATTCTGTTGTCCCTCAAGATTGGCTGTATATTCCTGATAAACAACCGCGTCCTGTTTTGCAACAGCCTGTACCGGAAACGGCATCGGTCCCTGAGGAGGCATCTGCTGTTCTTTTTTACCGCAAGAGTAAAGTGTAATTATTGCGATTACAATACTGAATAGTGATTTATTCTTCATCTGCATTTTTATAAAGGTTGATTGATTTATTTGTTCTCTACTTTTTCTAACTTCTGAATCGTTTTATTTAAAAATTTTTCAAATTCCAGGATGTGTTCCTGATAAATCTTAATTAGTTCCAAATTGGCACAGTCTCCGTCACTCACTGTCTTTTTTCGGTAATCTATCATTCTTTCCACCATTTTCTTTTCGTCAAGAACCATCTGCAGATGGTTTTGCATCCTGTCGCCAAAAGAAGATGGCCTGTAATACTTCTTTCTGTCACCAGGAAAAGTATAATATTCTATTTTTCCTATCTTCAGCAACAGGTTTAAATTGGTAGAAACCGAACTTTTGCTGGCTCCAAGTGTGGAAACTAAATCGTCAAACGTCAATCCTTTGGCGTCATTCCAAACAATAAGGCAACCTAATATTCGTCCTGACAAAGGTGAAAAGTTCCAATACTTTTCAAAATGAACACCAAACATCTCCACCAATCCTTCTCTTTCTTTCGCTATGTCTGTCATTTGATATGTTAATTTTGGCGCAAAGTTAAATCAGGTTCGGTAATTACCGAACTAAACGAACTTAAATTTATGTTAATTTTTAGTTGTCCGTTTTAAGTAATAAAAAAGCCAGCATAATGCCGGCTTGGTTAGTTTATAATTTCAATGTTCACTCTTAATGAACCATGATTTTTATTGTCTGCAATTTCCATAAAGGCTTTTTTAGTGAGGTCGATTTCCCTGCCCGGTACAAATGGCCCCCTATCGTTTATTTCAACCAAAACCGATTTTTCATTGGCAATATTGGTTACTTTGACTTTTGTTCCGAATGGTAGTTTTTTATGGGCGGCTGTATAATTGCTATTGTGGAATTTTTCCCCACTTGCTGTTTTTCTACCGTTGAATTTGTCGGCATAATAGGAAGCGTGGACATTCTTCTTATATACTTTTCCGGATACCGATTTGGCAGACGAGCAGCTTGCCAGCAGGCTTCCAAGTACTCCGATAAATAAAAATATCCTGGCTTTCATGATTACTGTACAATTTCAATGGTTACTTTTAAATGACCTCCGTATCGGGAAGAAGCAATTTCCATAAAGGCTTTTTTGGTAAGGTCAATTTCTTTTCCTTTGGTAAACGGGCCCCGGTCTGTCACTTCTACAATAACCGATTTTCCATTGGCTTCATTTGTTATACGGAGCTTGGTTCCAAAAGGAAATTTTCTATGGGCTGCGGTATATTTCTTATTGTCAAAAATTTTTCCGCTTGCTGTGCGCCGTCCTGTAAATTTGTCCGCATAATAAGATGCATGGGCATTTTTCTTATGGAGCTTATATTTTTTTGATTCTGCTAATTTTAAGCTATCTTCTATTGCAACTTTCTTTACCGAATCCTGAAATGCCTGAGTTTTTTCCGGGGGTGTTTTTTGAAAATTTCTATCCTGTATGGAAAAACCGCTCGAAAAGACCAAAGCAATAAAGGCCAGCAACAGAATGGTAGTCTTATACTTCATGATAAATTTTTTTATGTTTGGCCAATTCATCTTACAATTACTATACCTAAAATGAAAAAAGCTCAAAAAATTGAGCTTTATTTTTTATGAGAACCACACATTCCAAGGAATTCTTGATAACAGCAACAGGAATCCCAAAGCATAGAATACGGCTATTTTCTTGAATTTTTTATTGGAATCATCCACTCTTTTGTGTGTGCTCCAACCTATGGTTATCAGCACAATTGCCAGAATATTAACGAAGGGATGTTCTACGGCCATCATACGAAGCTCGCTATTTCCCATAATTTCTTTCATGCCAGCCTGTCCAAACAGGGCAATTCCTTTTGGAGAAACGAAATACAGTATCAATCCAAAAACAAATTGGATATGTGCTGAAATAAGACCAAAAAGGGCAATCCTTCTGTCTTTTGGTTTGAATTCGTTTTTAGCAGATAGCCCTATCAGGGAATTAATTGTTGCAACGCCAATTGTAAAAAGGGCTACATAGGCAATACCGGAGTGGGCTTCAAGAATAATTTTGTAAGTATCCATGGTCAAAAATTGTTTTTACAAATATATCAAAAAATGAAATGCTCCAAAATTATGGGAACACGGCAGACCAATAAATAATGAATCCAAATTACGAAATAAAATCTTAATAATTAACATTTCTTTAATTGAATTGGTCACTGTTTTAAAATCCAATATCATAAATTTGCGGAAATGATGAAAAAAGCCGTACATATTACTTTTTTGTGCTTATTCTTTCTGCTTGGTATGCGTTGCGATGCCGGCAATAAGAAAAACTTGTCATTGACTTTTCCCGAAACCAATTGCACACCGCAATTAAAAACATGCCAATACGGTCTTTCAAAAAAAGAATTTTCGGTTGTGCGTGACACATTGGATAAACTCCATAAAAAGAAGAAATTTTCTAACCCCTATCGTTATAGTATGGCCAGGCTTTCAAAATGCCATGGTTTGACTTTACTTTTTGGAGCCGTTTCTTCTTCAAAATTTGTTTTCCATACTTATTTTGCTTTGGCAAACCCTTTTGAAAAACATTCCCTGTTTGGTTCTTTCTGCCATAAAGGAAAACTACTATCCATCTTCTATCCCTTTCAGGCTTTTTGGTAATAAATAATTGATTTTCTTTTTTAAGATTCTCTCCCTGAATCTTCCTAAACATTGTCCAATTAAATTATTACAGATATGAACGAATTAGAAAATACGGCAGCAGCCTCACATCACCTTTATCCACTTATAAGTGATTTGGGACTAATTCTTATGACTGCCGGTGTTGCCATTTTACTTTTTAAGAAAATCAGACAACCTTTAGTTCTTGGATATTTAATTGCGGGATTTCTTGCGGGTCCTTATTTTACGTTATTCCCTTCTGTAAAAGACGTACAAAACGTTGAAGTCTGGGCAGAAATCGGGGTTATTATATTGCTTTTCAGCCTGGGCCTCGAATTTAGCTTTAAGAAATTGATGAAAGTGGGCGGAACAGCCTCCATTACTGCCCTGGTACAAATTTTCTCTATGGTATTTTTGGGATATTGGTGCGGTCAGCTCATGGGCTGGTCTTCTATGGACAGTATCTTTTTGGGTGTTATCCTCTCCATTTCGTCAACTACTATCATACTTCGGGCTTTTGATGAATTGGGTGTAAAAGGCCAGAAATTTGCCGGCATTGTTTTTGGCGCGCTGATTGTTGAAGATATTGTAGCCATCCTGATGATGGTTCTGCTTTCAACCATTGCCGTGAGTCAGCAATTTTCAGGAATGGAACTTTTTGAATCAGTATTAAAACTTTTGTTTTTCCTTATATTATGGTTTGTAGGCGGTATCTTTTTCATTCCTACCTTACTAAAAAAGGCTAAGAATCTTTTAAGCGATGAAACCCTATTGATTGTTTCCTTAGCTTTATGCCTTATGATGGTAATCCTGGCTACTATGGCCGGTTTTTCACCTGCTTTGGGTGCTTTTATAATGGGTTCTATTATTGCTGAAACCACCAAAGCGGAACGCATTGAACACCTCGTTAAACCTGTAAAAGACCTTTTTGGAGCCGTTTTCTTCGTATCCGTAGGAATGCTTATCAATCCTAGTACATTGGCAGAATATGCCGTTCCGGTAATTATTATCACCTTGCTGACCGTTTTTGGAAAAACTTTAAGTTCCACTATCGGAACCCTTATTTCCGGACAGCCCTTAAAACAGTCTGTACAAACCGGGATGAGTTTAGCTCAAATTGGTGAGTTTTCGTTTATCATTGCTACTTTAGGGATGACATTGGGTGTAACCAGCAATTTTCTTTATCCTATTGTAGTTGCCGTTTCTGCCATATCGACATTTACGACTCCTTTTATGATTAAGCTTTCTATTCCGGTTTCCAATATGCTGGAAAGAAAACTCCCTAAAAAATGGATTAAGGCAATCGACAGCTACAGTTCCAGTTCACAGACTATAAAAGCCACAAGCAACTGGGTTTTATTTTTAAGATCCAGCATCATTCAGATTATCATCTATTCTGTGATTATAATTGCCATTATTCTGCTTTCTTCAAGAGTAGTACTTCCTCTTGTAAACGGTTCGCAATGGGCCAATGTCGCGATAGCAGTATTGACGCTTTTGTGTATTTCGCCTTTCTTATGGGCCTTGTCGTTCAGAAAAGTTGCGCCTACTGCTTATGAGGAATTAAAGCGGGAAAGGAAATTTTTAGGACCAATAAAAATTGTCAATATTATCCGAATACTGTTTACCCTGTTTTTTATTGGATTATTGCTCAACAGTTTCTTTTCTAATTTCATTGCCTTTACTGCTTTGGTTATTTTTGCCGTGGCTTATATGGTTTTCCCTAAAAAGCTGCAAACATTATATGACCGAATCGAAAACCGATTTATGCAGAATCTTAACGACCGGGAAAATACGGAAGCTTCAAAAAGCAAGCGGGAGCTTTCTCCCTGGGATGCGCACATGACTACTTTTGAAATCAGTGCCGAATCCAATATTGTTGGGAAACCGCTACACCAGCTGGAACTCCGTGAAAAGATAGGAATCAATATTGCGGCAATCAAACGCGGAAATATTACAATTAATGTTCCTAACCGAAATGAGCAGATTTATCCAAATGACATTCTCTATGTCATAGGAACAGACCGACAGATAGAGAAATTCAAGACCTATCTGCAGCAGAGTTTTGTGGCAGTTCCTGAAAACAATTCTGAAACTGTCCTGAAAAATTTCGAATTGAAAAACGAAGATTTTATTGGCAAAACCATACGCGAATCACAGCTTAGAGAAAAAACAGATGGCCTGGTCGTGGGAATTGAACGGGAAGGCCGCCGAATGATGAATCCGGAATCCCACGTCGTACTTGAAAGAAACGACATTATCTGGATTGTAGGCGATAAGAAAAAAATGAATTCTATTACACTAAATGCTTCTTAATAATTATTTACTTAACTAAATTCTAAAATGGATAATTTTGATTGGAAACAGCTCATTAACCCTGAATTCTACATTGCAATGGAACTTGGGGGCGTTAGCGTTGGACTGTATGTTGTGCTTTTTATTGTTTTTGCAGAAACAGGATTGTTTGCCGGGTTTTTCCTTCCGGGTGACAGCCTTCTTTTTCTTGCCGGAATCTACAGCCGTGAACTTGTAGAAAATCTTGTTATCATTGAAAGTGACTTTGGCAACGTTGCTTTACTGGCTACATTGGTTGCTATTTCCGGAATTATCGGAAACACGGTGGGTTATTGGTTTGGTGCAAAAAGCGGATGGTATCTTTATAAAAAAGAGGACAGTTTCTGGTTCAAGAAAAAGTATCTGGAGCAGTCGCGCGTATTTTTTGAAAAATACGGCGGGAAAGCTATCATCATTGCACGTTTCATGCCTATCCTGAGAACCTTTGCCCCGATTATTGCCGGAATCGTGCAAATGGACAAAAAACGTTTCATATTCTACAATATACTAAGTTCGTTCTTATGGGCTTTCAGCTTAATTATGGCTGGACATTATCTTTATGGTTTGTTTTTAAGCAAATTTGACATTGATTTAAAGAGCCATATTGAAATCATTATCCTTATCATCGTAGCGGCTACTACCATTCCGCTAGTGGTGAAATTCTTGAAAGGAAATAAAGAAACTCCGGAAAACAATAGGGAAGAATAAAAACCTTTTAAGCAAGGTAATAATTTATATACAAATGGCTTGATAAAATATCAAGCCATTTGCGTTATTATAATATTACTTTCTTTTAGAATCTGATTACAATCTGGCTTTTTACAACTCTTACATAAGATTAAGCAGCCCTTTAGCTGTTTATTATTAGGCGGGCAGAAGTACAAACTTGGAGTTTTGTGCTTTTAATGTCCCACCCAACGCACAGTTCCAAGCCGTAAATCTTTAGGCGAAAGCATTTACCAACATTCTGCACAAAACGAACTGAGCACAAATTTTGGACGCCTTGATCAAAATTTACTAACTTAGCGAACTAAAATTTTTAGCAATAGCAAAATCAAAAATGGCAAAAAACAACAAATTAGTAGCACCATTTCTAAAATGGGTTGGAGGCAAAAGGCAACTTATGCCTTCAATTGTTGAGCATTTGCCCGAAAATATTAAAGATTACAAATATATTGAGCCGTTTATTGGTGGCGGAGCAGTATTATTTAATTTGCAGCCTAAAAATGCAATTATTAATGACCTTAATGAGGAATTAATCAATGTATATCAAGTCATTAAAAACAATCTTGAAGAGCTAATTACCAATCTAAAAAAACATAAAAACGAAGCCGAATATTTTTATGCAATAAGAGGTTTAGACAGAAATGCAGAGTTTAAAAAACTTAATGCTGTTGAAAGAGCTTCAAGAATAATTTACCTAAATAAAACTTGCTTTAATGGGCTTTACAGAGTAAACAACGCAGGCGAATTTAACTCGCCTTTTGGCAGGTATAAAAATCCAAATATTGTAAATGAACCAACATTAAAAGCTGTAAATAAATTTTTGAATAGTAATAATATTGACATTAAATGCGGTGATTATTCTGATGTTTTAAAACAAGCAGATAAAAAATGTTTCGTGTATTTAGATCCACCATATCATCCAATTTCTGAAAGTTCAAACTTTACAGGTTATGTTCAAGGCGGTTGGAATATGTATGACCAAATTGACCTAAAAACTGCTTGTGATGAATTAAATAAAAAAGGTGTAAAATTCTTACTTTCAAATTCATCAGCAGAGTTTATTATAGATTTATATAAAGACTATAAAATAACTATTGTAAAAGCAAACAGAGCAATTAACTCAAACGGTGCTGACCGTGGAGAAGTTGATGAAGTATTAATCAGAAACTATGAGTAAATCCAAGAATGACCTTGCCTGGGAAAAGATATTTGAAAAGCACAAAATCCTTGAAAAGATTTTGAAAGACGGTCATATTGAGATTACTGCAACAAAAATTAATGAATTTCGTGAAGCAAGACTGATGACGAAGTTTGATCACAAATCTCAACTCCCAAAACTTTTTGCAGACAACAAACTTTCAATTTTGCCAACTTCAAGAGGCGGTTATGTTATTGGTGAATTTGAAACATTTTGTGACTTCAATACTGACGACATAGAAGTTTCGCCAATTGAATTTCCTACATTTTTAGAAAGTCTTGATTATCGTGACATAACAAGCGAAGCAACAGCTATCAACTGTGCTTTTGTTTCTAACATTCTTCACGATTTCACAAATGAAAAAAATTTGTTACCAACTGTTAGCGGACGAATGAGTTCATCAACATTTAATTTTGGCATCAACTCATCCAGGGGATTATTTAATGTTAATGTAGGTAATTCTCAAGTAGAAATTGATGGAGGTTATGAAGGCGACACTTCATTAAATTTAATTGAAGCTAAAAATTATATTTCGGATGATTTTCTTGTTAGGCAACTTTATTATCCATTTAAACTTTGGAGTGGTAAAATTCAAAAACAAGTTCGTCCAATATTTTTGACTTACTCAAATGGCGTTTTTCATTTAAGAGAATATGCATTTTCTAACGTCGATCATTACAACTCTTTAGTTCTTGTTAAACACAGGAAATACGTAGTTCAGGAAGGTAATTTTAACCTTGAAGCGTTAGCCCAAATTATTGACACCACAAAAACTATTAAAGAACCTGAAATTCCTTTTCCCCAAGCAAATAGTTTTGAAAGAGTGATCAACCTTTGTGAACTTTTGAATCAGAAAGAATTTATCTCAAAAGAGGATATTACTCAAAACTATGACTTTGACAGACGACAAACAGATTATTATTCTAATGCAGGGAAGTATTTAGGATTAATTGATACGGGACGAGATCCATTTACAGGACAAACAGGCTGTTTTTTGACAAAAAAAGGAAAACAAGTTTTTAATTTAAACCTTATTGACAGGCAAAAAGAATTTGTAAGGCTAATCGTTTCTCACAAAGCATTTAAAGAAACATTGAAACTTTATCTTAACAACGGAGAAATGCCAGAAAAAGGAATTATAGTTGAAACAATGAAACAATCAAAATTATACAATGTTGATTCCGACTCAACATATTTCCGAAGAGCATCCACAATTATTGGTTGGACAAACTGGATAATAAATCAAACCGAAGAATAAGAAAGCCATCGCCTAACAGCAAAATGGCGGATTCAGTGTTAAATTGAATATTCAACTTTTCAAATTAAATTTAGTGCTAAATTAAAATAATCACTTAAAAAACAACTACTTATGCAGAATCCAAACCGTTAGCGGTAATTTTTCAAACATTATGTCAAAATTCCGACCAATAAAAATTGAATTAAAAAACGGGAAGGTTGTTCAGATCAGACAAGCAGAGTTGGATGATGCTGAAAAACTTTTGCACTGTATAAAAACATATATTCCCCAAAGTGAATATATTCCAAAACTTACACACGAAATCAAATTAACAATTAACCAAGAAAAGGATTGGATCAATTCTTTTTTAGTAAATAAAAACTCATTACTACTAATTGCAGAATATAACAATGAAATAATAGGCAATATTGATTTAACAGGTAATCAAAGAAAACTAATGGAACACACTGCTGTTATAGGAATGGGAATGTTAAAAGACTGGAGAGATACCAGATTAGGAACCGCATTGCTTTCTAATGTAATTGAATGGGCAAAACAAAACGAAATTTTAGAGGTAATTTGGTTACAGGTTTATACAGAAAATATTGCCGGATTAGCTCTTTATAAAAAGTTAGGATTCTCTGAAAATGGAATAATAAAAAATTTTTTCAAACACGAAAATGAATATTTCGACAATCTCACTATGAGTTTGAGTGTCAAATAAAAAAACTACAGCTAACAAGGGTTTGGCACAATGGCGAGTTGTAGTTCAAGTTAGTTCAAATTTAAAGTTTTGGTTTTCTAATCCACCACTATTGCCAGGCCGCTGGGTCGATGTGTGCCATTTTACAGACCAACTGTAAACGAACAACATAATTGACAAGCGGAATCTATTGACAGACTAAACATGATAACAAAGGCTTGAATCCTTGTGTAACATAATTCAAAACTTGCTGACAATTATTGGGGACAAAACTTTCAACGAAAAGTAAATCCTGAAAAATGGAGCAAAAAAGAAATAATTGAACATCTTATTGACAGTACGACCAACAATCCATCAGCGTTCTGTATGGGCACAATTTAAAGACAAACCAATAATTGCTTACCACCCGTTCGTTTTCTGTTATTTTCGGGACAAATATTTTTTATATGATTCAAAATAAATTTCAATTTCTGCCGTCATTTGAATTGGACATGAAAACGACTGTACACAAATTTGTTTGCTAACAGCTATAAAACTTTTATTTACAAGCGTTTTCCCTTTTTAATCTTTGATGTTTTTGCTGAAAATTTATTTTAAACTAATTGATTAACTCTGTTTCTTATCTAAAAAATAACGCAGCAAAAGAGCCGTTGAACTGTCATGTTGTTTTACAACGCCTGAATTGATTTCATCGAGAATTGAATTGGCTAATTGTTTGCCAAGCTCAACACCCCATTGGTCATAACTGAAAATATTCCAGATTACACCCTGAACAAAAATTTTATGTTCGTATAATGAAATCAGTGAACCTAAAGCTTCTGGCGTTAGCTGTTGGATTAGCAATGTATTGGTTGGCTTGTTTCCCTGAAAAATCTTAAATGGTGTCAGGAACTCTGCTGCTCCTGAGGAGAAGTTTGTTTTTGTAAATTCTGCCCTTACCTGGTCTTCCGTCTTTCCATTCAGCAAAGCTTCTGTCTGGGCAAAGAAATTCGACATTAGTTTATTGTGATGGTCTTCATCGCCATATAGCGGCTTCACAAAACCAATAAAATCAGTAGGAATCAATTTGGTTCCCTGGTGGATTAACTGGAAAAACGCATGTTGTGAATTGGTTCCCGGTTCCCCCCAAATGATTGTTCCTGTCTGGTAGTTTACCGGATTGCCGTCTCTGCCAACACTTTTTCCATTACTTTCCATGATTCCCTGTTGAAGGTAGGGCGCCAGTTTCTGGAGGTATTGTGTATATGGAATCAGCGCTTCGCTTTCTGCGCCAAAGAAGTTGTTGTACCATATGCTCAAAAGTGCCAGAATAACCGGTATGTTCTGGTCGAATTCTGCCGATTTGAAATGTTCATCCATTTCATTCGCACCTTTCAGGAGTTTATTGAAATTGTCGAATCCTACAGCCAAACTGATGGACAGGCCTACAGCACTCCACAAAGAGAATCTTCCTCCAACCCAATCCCACATAGGAAAAACATTATCCGGATTGATTCCAAATTCTGTTACCTTTTGGATATTTGTAGAAACCGCCACAAAATGTTTGGCAACGTCTTCCTGTTTAGCCGATTTTAAAAACCATTTACGTACCGTTTCAGAGTTTGAAAGCGTTTCCTGGGTGGTAAATGTTTTTGAAACCACTACAAAAAGTGTCGTTTCGGGATTTAGGTTTTTGATTTTTTCCTGTACGTGGTCACCATCAACGTTAGAGATAAAATGAACATTCAGGTGGTTTTTATAAAACTGAAGTGCTTCTACAACCATTGCTGGTCCCAAATCTGAACCCCCAATTCCAATGTTCACTACATCTGTAAAAGCTTTTCCGGTGAAACCTTTTCTTTGTCCGTTAATAACCTCATCACAAAAGGCCTTAATCTTGTTTTTTACGCGATATACCTCCGGCATCACATTTTGTCCGTCTGCAGTGATTACAGCAGATTCAGGAGCTCGTAAAGCAGTATGAAGTACCGCCCGGTTTTCGGTTTCGTTGATACTGTCGCCATTAAAATATTTGGCAATGGCGTCTTTCAGATTTACTTCCTCAGCCAAAGACAAAAGCAAGTTTATTGTTTCTTCTGTGATAATATTTTTAGAATAATCTACAAGAAAGTTATTCCATTGAAGATTAAATTTTTCTGCTCTGGAGCTATCGTTTGCAAACATTTCCTGCATTGAAGCATATTGCATTTCAGCGAAATGTTCACGCAGTTTTTGCCAAGCAACTGTTCCTGATGGATTGGTTCTGCCTAAAGCCATGGTAATAAAGAATTAGATTTGTAGTCTTTTGAAGGCTCAAATTTAGGCAATAATGAATTACTTTTTGAATTTAATTGCAGCGATACTGTCTAATTCTTTTTTGAGAGGTGCCATTTCAGCCATGAATCTAGGCTTGTATTTCGCATCCATCGGTATTGAATTCGGGAGTTTCTGTTTAAGGGCATCAACCTGTACGCCGTTTTTCCAGAAACGGTAACAAACGTGCGGTCCGGTTGCCAGACCTGTACTTCCTACTTTTCCAATAACATCGCCCTGAGAAACCCGTTGTCCTTTTCGAACCAATATTTTAGACATATGGAGGTATTGCGTCGAGTAGGTCGAATTGTGTTTGACTTTTACAAAGTTTCCGTTTCCGGCGGTATATCCGGTTTTTTCAACCACACCGGTTGCCGTCGTTATAATTGGCGTTCCCGCCGGCGCTGCATAATCAGTACCGTTATGGGCTTTGAATCGCTGTTGTACGGGATGGAATCTTCTTGTTGAAAATTTTGAGGAAATCCTGAATCCGAATTTTAAAGGTGCTTTCAGGAACATCGTCTTGAGCACTTTTCCTTCTTCGTCATAGTAGTTTACTTTTTTTGCCGTAGTATCCTGCTTGAACGGAAAGGCATAGATTTTTTTTCCTTTGTATTCAAAAAAGGAAGCTTCCAGGCTTTCTACACCTGCATAAATTGTGTCGCTGATGTATTTCTCATTAAAAGTAACAGCAAACTTATCGCCTTTCTGAATTTTGAAGAAGTCGACAGAATAAGCATAAATATCGGCAAGATTTTGAGCGAGTGAAGCGTCAACACCTGCCTTGCTTAGAGTTTCAGACAATGAACTTTCGATTTCCGTAGCTATTGTTCTTCTTTTAATCGTTATTGGTTTTTTATTTCTATAGGCCACAATAGAATCTCTTAAATCAATAACGTTGTAATGAATATTATCCGGTTGGTAAATAAAAACCTGAACCGTATTGGGTGCTGTTTTTGTTTTTAGGATGGTATAAGGTCTACCGGCACGGATATCTCTGAAGTTAAAAGAATCTCTGGCTTTTTCTGTTATTTCATGTACTTTGTATTTGCCCAGATTATGTTTGTCCATCAATGTTCCAAACGTATCGCCACTTTTGACTGTATCATTCACAACCAAAAAATCATTTAGTGTAAAACCAAATTCAACAACGATTGGCTCTTTTACAGGAACTTCTTTAATATTATTTTCTTTTTCGGACTTTTCTTCCTTGTTACAGGAAACCAGGGTAAATAGCAATAGTAAGGTTAAAACAGCGTATTTCAAATCGTATTCTTTAATCTAATTAGACGTTTTTTTCTTCTCCCCAAGAGGCCAGCTCTTCCGGAGACCATAATTCTGGAAAAAATATCCTTCTTTGGTACTTTGGATGCATGTATTTTTTCCAATCGCTTCCGCCGGTGGCTTCTCCGTCACCTTTGCCGCTTCCGTCAATATATTTTTTTGCGGTATTCAGATGCTGCATGACCCATGTAATGTTGACCGTATGGTCATAATGGCGCATGGCTTTGATTAATTCTTCATTTTTCTGGTCCTGTTCCGGCAATTCTTTGAATTTACGCCATACGTTTATCGTATTGTATTCTTCCATATAGCTTAAGAACTGCGGTTTGTATTTTCTTTCAAATTCTTTAAGCAGGTATGATTTTTCGCCGGTATGATAATCTTTTCCTGCGGCTTGCCAATAAAGATGTTCTAAGGCATGCTCATAAGGCGTATTTCTGTCAATTGTTTTTCTGAAACGGTAATCAATCAGGTTAATCAAATCTGTAGAACAAAACTCAATCAATCTGTATTGTGCACTTTGGAAACCACTGGCCGGAGTCAGCGTATTTCTGAATTTCATATATTGTTCGATTTCCATTCCATCGCCCATAATGTCGAATGAAGTGGTCAGCATATCGAAATAACGGCTGATTCGCATCAGCTTTTCTGTAAAATATGATGTTTCCGGTTTTGGGGTATGGCAAAGCTGCTCCATTTCCCATAAAATCATCTTGAACAATAACTCGTTTACCTGATGGTACATGATAAAAACCATTTCATCCGGTAATGTTGTTCTTTGAATCTGTAAATTTAATAAGGCATCCGTTTGAATATAGTCCCAATAGGTTATTGGTTTGGACCAAAGCAACCCTTCGAGGTGCGTTTCGGTTTTTTGATTTATTGCCTGAAATTTTTCTTCCAGTTGAACTAACTGATCTTTAATATTGGGAGTAATATCCATTTTTATTTATCTGCTATAATTTTGAAAGGATGTATCAATCCTTTGTATCCGTCCAAATCGGCTTTAAGAGAACCTACAGCCAGACTGGCCTTGATTCGTAACGGAATTCTATTCTCATCGTCTGAAATCCAGACTGTTAAACTTTCTTCTTCTTTAAAAACGCGACCTGCCTGAACATAAGGTCTGAAGATCATCGTATTTACTTTTCCAAATTTAGTTTTTAAAACTTCTCGACCCATAAATTTTAACTTAAACTTTGTGGTTTCGTCGTCAAAAAACATATCAATAACAATTGACTCGCCTACTTTTAATTTGTCGATTGTCGGGTGATTTCTTAAAAAATAGAATGAGGAAACTATGTCCTGAACATTCTCAGGAACAGAAATGGTTTTTTCCGAATTTTTCTTGTAGTCTTTAACCAGTACGTTATTTGCTGACTGGTTAAAAAAACCTTCCTGGTTTTTAGTATAACCGCCTTCATTAATCTTTCTGACAAATTGGTAAGGCTGTCCGGTTTTCTTATCGAAATAACTCTGGTAATCGTCATTTACCTTAAAGAAAAATTTTGTCATGCCGGTCGTATAACCGTTTCCTACAGCATGGAAAACTTTTTTCCCGTTTTTGGTAGCTTCTTTGACTTCAAGCGTGGCGTAACCCGCATTGACCAAGCCGTAATGTATTCTGAATTTGAACCATTCTCCAACATCAAAAGCTTTATTGTCCTGGGCCTGAAGGTTCGCAGTTGCAAACAATAATAATATTATAATCTTTTTCATAATTCAATTTTATATGTCTTCCAACTGTTAATACAATTTCTATTCCAAAAGTATTAAAACAAAAAAACCCAGTCAAAGATTATGACTGAGTTTTTATGCTATTAACCAACCAAAAAACTATAAATTATGAAAAATTTACATAAAAATCGAAGGAAACCACTCCCTCTCTTTTTGCGGGTGCAAAGGTATGCAATAATTACATTATTACAATTAAAAAATCAACTTTAACACAATATTAGCAAAAAATAGTTTTTTGAAAGGTTTGATTTTGCATTATTCTCAGAAAATTATACCATTCTATAAAGTTCCTCTTTTTTCTTGCTCTCTTTCGATAGATTCGAATAAAGCCTTGAAATTTCCTGCTCCGAATCCGCGGGCTCCCATTCTCTGAATGATTTCAAAAAACAGCGTTGGACGGTCCTGAACCGGTTTTGTGAAAATCTGAAGAAGATACCCTTCTTCATCAGCATCAACCATGATTGCCAGTTTTTCAATTTCATTCAGGTCTTCCTTCATCATTTTCATATGCTCGCCCAATCTTTCCGGAACTGCTTCATAATAGGCTTTTGGCGGAGCCGATAAGAACTCTACTCCACGAGCTTTCAATTGAGAAACCGTTTTGATGATATCGTCTGTTGCTATAGCGATGTGCTGTATACCAGGACCGCCATAGAATTCCAAATATTCTTCAATCTGTGATTTTTTCTTTCCTTCAGCAGGCTCGTTGATAGGGAATTTGATTCTTCCGTTTCCGTTTGACATTACTTTACTCATCAAAGCAGAATACTCTGTGTTGATTTGCTTGTCATCGAACGAAAGGAAGTTTACAAACCCCATTACATCTTCATACCATTTCACCCACGTATTCATTTCGCCCCAACCTACGTTTCCAACCATGTGGTCAATGTATTTGAAACCTGTTGGCTCCGGGTTGTAATCTGATTTCCATTCTTTATATCCCGGCAGGAATACACCTGTATAGTTTTTTCTTTCTACAAACATATGGACTGTTTCGCCATAGGTATAGATTCCGGCACGAACCACTTCTCCGAATTCATCTTTTTCAACAGTTGGTTCCATAAAAGGTTTTGCGCCTCTTTTTGTAGTTTCTTCAAATGCACTTCTTGCATCTTCTACCCAAAGCGCAGCCACTTTCACTCCATCTCCATGTTTTCTGAGGTGGTCATTCAATACTGAATCTCCGTTTAAAGGTGTAGTCAACACCAAACGAATTTTATCCTGTTTTAAAACATAGGAAGCCCTGTCGCGAACTCCTGTTTCCAAACCGGCATAGGCCAATGACTGGAAACCGAAAGCTGTTTTATAATAATGTGCAGCCTGTTTTGCATTGCCTACATACAATTCAACATAATCTGTTCCTAACAGCGGAAGGAAATCCTGTGCTCCTTCAAATATTTTTTCTAATCCGTATTCTACTGATTTTACTTCTTTACTCATTTTAGTATGTTTTTTCTAACCCTGGCAGGGTCTTCGACCCTGCCAGGGTTGTTAGTTGTTTTTTGTCTTATTGTTTTTTATTCTACCCAGGACTTATAGTATTGCCCGTCGTCCAATCCCATTGCTTCTTCGGTTACCATCAGCGGACGGAATGTATCTACCATAACTGCAAGTTCTTCGGTTTCTGTTTTTCCAATACTTCTTTCCATCGCACCCGGTGCCGGACCGTGAGGAATTCCTTTCGGATGCAACGTAATGTGCCCCTGCTCAATGTTGTTTCTACTCATAAAATCACCGTCAACATAATACAGTACCTCATCACTGTCAATGTTACTGTGGTTATAAGGAGCCGGAATCGATTTTGGATGATAATCATACAGTCTCGGGCAGAAAGAACAAACAACAAAAGTTGATGTTTCAAAAGTCTGGTGTATTGGCGGCGGCAAATGCACGCGTCCTGTTATTGGTTCAAAGTTATGAATACTGAACCCGTAAGGAAAGTTATATCCGTCCCAGCCTACTACGTCAAAAGGGTGAGTAGCATATACTACTTCATGAATCATTCCTTCTTTTTTAATTTTAATAAGGAAGTCTCCTTTTTCATCGTAGGTTTCCAGTTCGGATGGCAATTTGAAATCTCTTTCACAGAATGGCGAATGTTCCAAATGCTGTCCGGATTGGTTCTTATATCGTTTTGGTGTATAAAAAGGCGCGAACGATTCTACATAAAACAAGCGGTTATCCGAAGTTTCAAAGTCGATTTGGTAGATAATCCCTCTTGGAATGATAAGATAGTCTCCATATTCAAAAGGTATATTTCCCATCATCGTACGCAGGGTTCCTTTTCCTCTGTGGATGAAAATCATTTCATCAGCATCGGCATTTTTATAGAAATAGTCGCGTAATGATTTTTGTGGAGCTGCCAAACCTATGGTACAATCCTTATTGACAAGCATTGCTTTTCTGCTATCCAAAAAATCTTCCTGAGGCTTCAATTCGAAACCTTTGAACAGTAATGACTTGATATTTTTACCAATGGCAATTTTAGGTTCTACCGAATACGAAGCTTTGATTTCCTTCACTTGTGTTGGTCTGTGAACATGATATAACAGAGAAGAATGCCCATGAAAACCTTCTGTACCAAAAAGCTGCTCGTAGTAGAGTCCGCCGTTCGGTTTTTCAAATTGCGTATGTCTCTTTTGGGGGAAATTCCCCAATTTATGATATAGTGGCATAATTATTAGATTTATGAATTATGAATTTAGTTTTTGGATATAGAATCCAAAAACTCATTCCGGGTTTCTCTTAATAAGAAACTTTAAATGTGCCAATAAACCTTCCCAACTCGTATTCATAGTCACAAATATCGGAAAAATTAATTTTTTCACCTTATTTCTTGTGAAATATTTATAAAAAGGAAAAAGGCATTACTGATTGTAAAATTTTTCAGTAATGCCTTTATTTATTTTAGAAAAAAACTATCTGCTTTTTTTATAGCTATAGGCATAGATCAAGGCATGAATTGCCGCAAAAGCCAATGAGAAATAATATAAGAAACTATCGTCAATATTTGGATCTCTATGGTGAATGATTGCTACAATCACTAAAGCTACAACCATTCCAAACCCGGAACCGGCTACTACTTTAAAGCTGTCTAAGTTAAAGTTTCCTTTATTCAGGATACTGTTTTTCATTCCGTAAAACAGGTAAAGGTCAAAACCAATCATCATCCAAACAATTAGACGAATCCAAGTATCCAATGGTAAAAATACCATCATGAATAAACAAACCAATACTCCTGCAATCGGCACGAATGGAACCAACGGCGTCTTGAACGCTCTTGGTGCATCCGGCATTTTTTTACGCATTATCAATACACCGATACAAACTAATATAAAGGCAAATAATGTTCCAATACTTGTCATTTCTCCCACAACTCTAGCAGGTACAAACGCAGCAAAAAGGCTTACGATTACCATGAACAGGAAGTTGTTTTTAGCAGGAGTTCTAAATTTTGGATGTACTTCAGAGAATACTTTTGGCATAAGTCCGTCTTTACTCATAGAGAAGAATACACGGCTCTGACCCATAAGCATCACTAAAATTACCGATGCATATCCTCCTAAAATTGCCAGAAGAATTGCATTGTTAAGCCATGGATAGGCTGGTGTAATCATTCCATCTGCTCCTGCAGGCCCCATCGCTTCTACTGCAATGGCAACAGGCGCAATTCCGTCTTTTCCGGCAAAGGCTTGATAATTCACCACCCCTGTCATTACATGGGCAAATAGAACATATAAAACAGTACAGATTGCCAAGGACAATAATATTCCTATTGGCATGTCTCTTTTTGGATTTTTAGCTTCTTGGGCTGCTGTAGAAACGGCATCAAAACCAATATAAGCAAAGAATACAATAGCAGCAGCTCTAATAATTCCCGAAAATCCAAATTCACCAAAAGTTCCTTTATTTGCCGGGATATAAGGTGTGTAGTTTTCTGGTCTGATGTATTGCCATCCAACAGCAATAAAAATCAATACAACACTAACTTTTAAGAGTACGATGATTCCATTTACGAAAGCAGACTCTTTGGTTCCTCTCATCAATACTAATGACATTATCATGACAATCAGTACAGCAGGAACATTTATTATTCCTCCTTCAAAAGGAGAAAGCATATAGGCATCGTCTATATGGATTCCATAGCCGCTCAAAAATTTTCCGAGATATCTGGACCAGCTAATCGAAACCGTAGCGGCACCAACCGCATATTCCAGTACCAAATCCCAACCTATGATCCAGGCAACAAATTCTCCCATTGTTGCAAATGAATAGGTGTAGGCACTTCCGGCTACCGGAATCATTGAAGAAAATTCCGCATAGCATAAACCGGCAAAAACACAGCCAAATGCGGCTACTAAAAAAGAAATTGTAATTGCAGGACCTGCATTCATCGATGCGGCAAGACCTGTTATCGAAAATAATCCGGCTCCTATTATCGCTCCTATTCCTAAGGCTACTAATCCTGGTGCGGTTAATGTTTTCTTTAAGCCTTTTTCATCTTCCGATGCTTCTGCCAGTAATTGTGGTAATGATTTTCTTTTCCAAATAGACATAAATTTGATTAGTTTAGTGTTTATTGGTTCCAAATATAGTTTTTTTATGGAATAATTAACACATAAACAAGAGATATAATTTTTTGGAACCGATTCTTTAAAACCAGAATCCTATGCTAAACCATGTCTGATGGTCTTTGGTTTCCGGCGACCAGGAGTGCTTGATTTCTACCGGGCCAATGATTGTTTCCAGGCCATATCCAAAAGCATATCCTGAAAAATTCGGCCTGTCAATCCAATTGCTTGTATCAAAAATCTTATTGCCAATGTTGGCATAGTTTGCCGTGAAGTTTAGGTGGTTTTTTCGGAATATCTCATAATCAACGCCAACAGCTCCTTTGATATAACTATTTCCGGAAAGGCTTACGAAATCATATCCATAGAAATGCCTGAAATTATTAATCATATTGTAGCCATAGCCTCCCAATACGAAATCAAAAAACGGAACGGTTTGTTCGCCTACCGTAAAGCCGGCTTCTGACTGCAGATTTAACGTAAATCGGTTAAAGAAGGTTTTGGAGAAAGCCATTTCTCCTTTCAGTATGCTGAAATTCTGGTATTCTTTCGTATAATCCGACGAATACACAAAAGACTGGAAATCACCACAAAAAAGGAATCCGTTTTTCGGAAAATATTTCTTGTCAAAAGAATCGTATTTCAGATAGGCAATAATGCTTACATAATCACTGTTTTCCAAAATAGGGTCTGTTGCTTCAAATGTTTTTGTCTTAATCTTCAGATGTTTAAATTCAGCCCCGGCACCAATAAGAAACTTCTGTGCAAAAATAGTCTGGAAATAGGCCTGATTGGTAAAATCAGAGTAATCAATATTGATAGAACTCAAGCCAAAAAGATTCAGGAGTTCCCCATTATTAAAATCGGTAAGTATGTTACGGTTAAAGGTATTGTATCGGGATTTAAGACCAAAGCTCCAGTAAAACCCATTATCAATATAATAGTCCAGATAATATCTGAAATTATCACCCAACCCTATATCTAAAGAAACAATATCGTTTTTAAACAGAAGCTTTTTTTGGGTAACGTTCAACAAAACGGCACTTTTGTACAAGCCATCATAATGAAGCCCGAACTTCAGATAAGTCTTTATAGGATTTTCTACCAAAGTCATGTTCAACACATCATTTCCGGATGCCGATTTGGAAAACGAATAGCCAATACCGCTAAAGTTTTGGGTAGCGCTCAATGTACTGATTCCCTTATCGAGGTCCTCGTAGCTAATTTTAGTTCCTGCCTTAAAACCAAGTTTCCCGATTACGTAGGTGCGGTTATAATTTTCAAGCTGATTCGTTTTAATTTCACTTACAAACAGGCTGTCTCTTTGCAACGGAACCATTCTTTTTACAGGTTTTTCCGCATTTCCTACTTTTTGAATCTGGTCGATTACTTTTCGCGCGGCATCTTCTCCTGTTTTAATAATCTCATTGCCTTGAGAGAAAGAAATAACAGAATAGGCCGTAATATCGGGTTTTATGTAAATATCCGTCGCTTTCCTTTTGCGGTCCATTTTCTGAATCATCTGCATATTTGATATCTGGACCAGGATTTTTGTAGCATCTGTCAAGGCATCCCTGTCTTTCAAATCGTCCTGAACATCAACCCCAATAATGACATCTGCCCCAAGATTTTTTACTTCCAGAATCGGATAATTATTGGTTACACCTCCATCAACGAGCAATTTACCGTCAATTTCAACAGGCATATATAAGGATGGCAGTGCCGCACTTGCTATCATTGCCTGTGGCAGTGAACCTTTGTTCAGCAGTACTTGCTGCCCGGTTTCAATATCTGTGGCAATACACAAAAACGGAATGGGCAATTGGTTAAAATCCCGTATATGCCTCACATTGTGCGTCAGCTTGTTGAGCATATTGAAGTTATACAGTCCTTTTGACAAGGCTCTCGGAATACCAATCTTCATTTTTTTGAATGGTAATGTGAGCGCATACAGCTCATCATTCCTTTTTTCGTAGAAGTTTTTAGTCGACCTTGGAATATAGTCCTGAATCAGGGCATCGTAATCTGTCGTCTTGAAAATGGAGTCAATTTGGGTGGCGCTGTATCCCGAAGCATAGAGCCCGCCAATAATCGCTCCCATGCTGGTTCCGCCAATATAAGAAATCTCCACTCCCGATTCTTCCAACACCTTTAAGACGCCTATGTGGGCCAGTCCTTTTGCTCCTCCTCCGCTTAAAACCAATCCTACTTTTGGTTTTTTCTGCTCTTGTGAAAATACAACCGAGACAGAAAACATCAGCAGAAGTATAAGAGCTATTTTTTTCATAGGATAAGTTACTTGGTGGAATTGTAAAAGTCGGTAATTTTTTTGGCTTTTGAAACACCTACAACGTCAGAAATTTCTTTTTCTGTTGCCTGAGACAATCTTTTAACAGATTTGAAGTGTTTTATAAGTGTAATCATGGTTTTTTCACCTATTCCGGGTATAGTTTCTATTGATGTTTTTAAGGCACCTTTGCTTCTTTTATCGCGATGGTGGGTGATTCCGAAACGGTGTGCTTCATTTCGCAATTGCTGTATTACTTTTAAGGTTTCGGATTTCTTGTCCAGATACAACGGAACTGAATCACCCGGATAGAATAATTCTTCCAGACGTTTGGCTATACCAATAATGGCTATTTTGCCTCTTAAATCCAATTCTTCCAGACTTTTTAATGCGGAAGACAGTTGGCCTTTTCCTCCATCGATAATAATTAGCTGTGGCAAAGGTTGATTTTCGTCCAATAGTCTTTTATATCTTCTGTATACGACTTCTTCCATAGAAGCAAAGTCATTGGGCCCTTCAACGGTTTTAATATTAAAATGGCGGTAATCCTTTTTGCTTGGCTTCCCATCCTTGAAAACCACACAGGCAGCAACCGGATTGGTTCCCTGAATATTGGAGTTATCAAAACATTCGATATGTCTTGGTTCGACAGAAAGACGGAGGTCCTTTTTCATCTGCGCCATGATTCTGTTGGTATGGCGATCCGGGTCGACAATCTGCAACTGTTTCAACTGGTCCATACGATAGAATTTCGCATTTCGGATGGAAAGTTCCAGAACCTGCTTTTTACCACCCAATTGCGGAACCGTTACTTTTATATTTTCTCCCAAATCAACTTCAAAAGGCACAATCACTTCTTTTGACAGCAGTCTGAAACGTTCTCTCAATTCCACTATAGCCAATTCCAACAGTTCTTCGTCTGATTCGTCCAGCTTTTTTTTCAGTTCCATGGTATGGGAGCGGATAATGGCGCCATGGGAAATCTGCAAAAAGTTGATATAGGCCATGCTTTCGTCTGAAACGATAGAAAAGACATCCACATTTGAAATCCTCGGATTGACAATTGTAGACCTTGACTGGTAGTTTTCCAGGGTTTCAATCTTGTCTTTTATTTTTTGCGCCTCCTCAAATTTCATTTCTGCTGCGAGATTTTTCATCAGCGTCTTGAAATCTTTCAGGCTTTCTTTAAAATTTCCTTTTAATATTTCACGGACAGCCTCAACATTGCCTTGATATTCTTCCAAAGACTGATATCCTTCGCAAGGTCCTTTACAATTTCCTATATGATATTCGAGACAGACTTTGTATTTGCCTGAATTGATATTTTCACGCGAAAGGTCATAATTGCAGGTCCGTAACGGATAGAGCTCCTTAATCAAATCTAAAAGCGTATGGACTGTTTTAAAGCTTGTATACGGACCGAAATACTCTGATCCGTCCTTTATCATATTTCTTGTGGTGAATATCCTTGAAAACGGCTCTTTTTTGATACAAATCCACGGATAGGTCTTATCATCTTTGAGCAAGACATTATATCGTGGCTGGAGTTTTTTTATCAGGTTGTTTTCCAGCAGCAGCGCATCTGTTTCTGTAGGCACCACTATATGCCTGATGGAGACAATTTTACGAACCAACACATTGGTCTTACCATTGTCGTGCAGCTTATTGAAATAGGACGAGACACGTTTGCGAAGATTTTTTGCTTTTCCTACATACAGAATCTTATCATCCTTGTCATAATACTGGTATACGCCCGGTCCGTCGGGCAAAGTCTGAATCTGAAGTTCAAGAGGAGTTCGCATCTTACAAAGTTAGTTTCAAAAATCTCGAATTGCAAGTGTACCATTTCAATTTTTAAATGGTTTTAGGAAATATTTAGCGTTCTGAATCCCAATTTTTATACATTTATATTTTTAAACATAACATGGCGCAACCTACTTATAAAAGCCTTACTATTTTGGGCGAAACCATACTTCCTGGCGAGAGCCGGACCCTGAATATGGAAATTGCAAAACTCCATACGATGACAAAGCTGAAGATTCCTGTAATTATTGAACGTTCGGAAATAGATGGTCCAACGATTTTATTTTCTGCCGGACTTCATGGCGACGAGATCAATGGGATTGAAATTGTAAGACAGCTTATCGTTCAAAAAATCAACAGACCAAAAACAGGCACTATTATCTGTATTCCGGTTATTAATGTTTTTGGCTTTTTGAACCGAAGTCGTGAATTTCCTGACGGTCGTGACATGAATCGTGTTTTTCCCGGCAGTAAAAATGGTTCACTGGCCAGTCGTTTTGCTTACTATCTGCTCAAAGAAATCATTCCTAATGTTGATTATTGTATCGATTTTCATGCGGGAGGCGCCAGCCGGTTTAATGCGCCGCAAATCCGCATTGTTCCCAATAATCATGAATTAAAGGCATTAGCCGATGTTTTTCACGCACCTTTTACGCTGTACTCCAAAAATATTTCTGGCTCCTTCCGAAATTCCTGTGACCGACTGGGTGTAAAAATGCTGTTGTTTGAAGGCGGGAAATCACTTGATATTAATGAATCAATCACACAGCAGGGTGTTGAAGGAACCAAACGTTTTCTCGATTATTTCGGAATGCTGAATCCCAAACGAAAGGCTGCTATTGCCGACCAAAAGATTATTTACATTGAAAAGTCAGCCTGGGTACGCGCCAAAGCATCGGGTTTGTTTCATGGTCTGACAACCATAGGCTCTTATGTAGAAAAAAGTCAGGTACTGGCTACCATTTCTGATCCTTACGGAAAAGTTGAATATAAAGTAAAAGCGCCAAACTCAGGATATATTATCAATGTTAATGATGCTCCAATTGTATACCAGGGCGATGCCATTTTTCATATTACAACGGCATTGGAAAATCAGGGCTGAAAAACAAAACAAATGCACAAGAAAGAATTACGATTAAAATACAAGGCTTTACGCGCTGAACTTTCACATGAAGATATAGAGGAACGAAGTCTGGCCATTGCCAATCAGGTTGTCCGGATGGATATCTGGGATAAATTATACTACCATACCTTTCTGCCTATTAGCGAACACAAGGAAGTAGACACCGAATTCCTATTACAGGTACTGGCCGGAAAGGACAAAGAAATTGTAGTTTCAAAATCAGATTTCGAGACCCGAAAAATGACCCATTTTTTATTGACTGACAATACCCGATTCCAAAAAAACGAATACAATATTCCGGAGCCTGTGGATGGAATCGAAGTACCTCCTTCAAAAATAGATGTGGTTTTTGTACCGTTACTCGCTTTTGATAAAAAAGGACATCGTGTGGGTTACGGAAAAGGATTTTACGATCTTTTCTTATCCGGATGCAAAAAAGACGTGCTGAAAATCGGATTATCATTTTTTGAAGCGGAAGAAGAAATTACCGATGTCTTTGAAAATGATGTTAGGCTTGATTTTTGCGTAACACCTAATACCATTTATAAATTCTAAAATCGTAACTTTAAAACAAAAAAGATGAAAACTACTTTAAAACTATCTATCGGATTGCTTTTGCTTTGTTTTGCCTTTTCAATTTCAGGATGTAGTGCAAGCGTTAGCACCGGAACATCGAGCAGATCCAGTAAGTCAAAACCGTTACCTCCTGGACAGGCAAAAAAAGTGACTGGCGAAAAAAGTGCTAAAAAATATGCTCCGGGACAGAACTAAGCCAGTTCCGAACGTTTATTAGAGCCTGAAAATGCTTTTTTATTAAAAACAATCAATATACCTACTCCGGTAGATATGGCCATGTCTGCTATATTAAAAATAGCATTAAAAAAGGTAAAATGTTTGCCTCCCCAGATTGGAAGCCATGTAGGAAGATTGCCTTCCCAGATTGGAAAATAAAGCATGTCAACTACTTTTCCGTGAAACCAGGTACCATAAGGCTGATCCGAGAAAAGTGTTGCAGTCTGACCTGTGCTGTGGTCGAAGATTACTCCGTAAAAAACAGAATCGATAATATTTCCGAAAGCTCCTGCCAGAATAAGCGAAATAGCTACAATCAGGTATCGGGAACTGTTTTTTCTGACCGAATCCCAAAGCCACCAGCCAATTCCTGTCACAGCTACCAGCCTAAAAAGCGTCAGAATCAGTTTTCCATAATCTCCAGGGATTTGTGTTCCCCAAGCCATTCCTTCGTTTTCAATCAACAAAATCTTAAACCAGCTGGCTACGTTTATCTGTCCTTCTTCACCATAGATAAAATTGGTTTTGATATATATCTTGGATATCTGGTCAACGATAAGAATTAGGATAACTAATAAATATGCTTTTTTTAATGACATTTTCTTTACTTTATTGCGCAAAAATAGAAATATTATTTATAAAATCACTTGCCGTGATGAGTTCGTTTTGACTCTGCTTTTAAATATTAAAAAAACGCTCCTTATATGGGAGCGTTTTTGTTATCTGTTATTTTAAAAGCAACTATCGCTGCAGGTTTTTGGCTTCGATACTCATTGTAGCATGAGGAACGATTTTAAGCCTTTCTTTGCTGATCAGTTTTCCTGTCACTTTGCAAACACCATAGGTTTTGTTTTCTACTCTGAAAAGTGCATTTTTCAAATCGCGGATAAACTTTTCCTGACGGATTGCCAATTGAGAGTTCGCTTCTTTCGACATCGTTTCGCTTCCTTCTTCGAATGCCTTAAATGTAGGAGACGTATCGTCTGTTCCATTGTTAAGGTCATTCATATAGGCGCTTTTGATCAAATCTAAGTCTGCTTGTGCTTTTTGTATTTTTTTTAAAATAATTTCTTTGAACTCTGCTAGATCAGCGTCTGAGTATCTTGCAACTTCATCTACCATATTATATTATTTTGAAATTAATATACTTGTTTTTATATCGTCAAACTCAATTTCTATACCGTTTTCTACTTTATCCAGAATTATCAGCTCTTCTGTAAGCGTTTCAGCTTTGATATAATCTTGATTTGCCTGTAACGCTTCTTCGATAATTCCGTCTTTCTGGACCTGTACCTTAATCTTGTCCGTTACCTCAAATCCAGAGTCTTTCCTGATATTTTGAATACGATTGACTAATTCCCTTGCAACTCCTTCTTTTCTCAATTCATCCGAAATGGTAATATCCAAAGCTACAGTAATTCCGTTTGCATTGGCTACCAGCCATCCCTCGATATCCTGAGAGGAAATCTCTACGTCTTCAGAGGTTAAATTAATACTTTTCCCTGATATAACAATATCCAGCGATCCGTTTTTATCCAATTCATTGATCTGTTCCTGATAGAAATTTTGTATTTCTTTGGAAATCAGACCCATATCTTTACCAAAACGTGGTCCTAATGCTTTAAAATTAGGCTTAATCTGCTTCACTAATACACCGGAAGCATCATCCAACAGCTCAATTTCTTTTACATTTACCTCTGCTTTTATCAGGTCAGACACCGCTTCAATCTCTGCTTTCTGTTTGGCGTCAAGCACCGGAATCATTACCTTTTGCAGGGGTTGACGCACTTTTATCATCTCCTTTTTACGTAGTGACAACACCAATGATGAAATCGTTTGTGCTTTCTCCATTCTGCTTTCTAACGATTTATCAACAAAGTTATCAGCATACTCCGGAAAATCGGCCAAATGTACGCTATCGAATGTTTCCTTATGTGTTGCCTGTGTTAAATCTCTGTAAAGCCTGTCCATAAAGAACGGCGCGATAGGAGCGCTTAGTTTGGCAACCGTTAAAAGACAGGTATACAGTGTCTGGTAGGCCGCAATCTTGTCTTGTGCGTATTCGCCTTTCCAGAATCTTCTTCTGCACAAACGAACGTACCAGTTGCTCAGATTTTCCTGAACAAAGTCCGAAACAGCTCTTGCTGCTTTGGTAGGTTCGTAATCCGCATAATAACTGTCTACATTTTTAACCAGGGTATTCAATTCAGACAATATCCAACGGTCAATTTCCGGTCTTTCCTGCAATGGTACTTCGGCTTCGGAATAAGAGAAACCGTCAATGTTTGCATATAAGGCAAAGAACGAATACGTATTATATAAGGTTCCGAAGAATTTACGGCGTACTTCGGCAACTCCTTCAATATCAAATTTTAAGTTATCCCAAGGATTGGCATTTGAAATCATGTACCAACGCGTGGCATCAGGACCATATTCTGCCAGTGTTGTAAACGGATCTACGGCATTGCCCAAACGCTTAGACATTTTTTGTCCGTTTTTGTCCAATACCAAACCATTTGAAACCACATTCTTATAAGCTACCTTATCAAAAACCAAAGCCGCAATGGCATGAAGCGTATAAAACCATCCACGGGTCTGGTCTACTCCTTCTGCAATAAAATCAGCCGGAAAGTCTTTGTTTCCGTCAATTTTGTCTTTATTCTCAAAAGGATAATGCCACTGTGCATAAGGCATCGCTCCCGAATCAAACCATACATCAATCAGGTCGGTTTCACGTTTCATCGGTTTTCCGGAAGGTGAAACCAATACGATTTCATCCACAACATTCTTGTGCAGGTCTACCAAATCATAATTCGCTTCCGACATGTTTCCGATTTCAAATCCTTTAAACGGATTTTCTTTTTGGAATCCCGCCTCAATCGACTTTTCAATAGCATTATATAGTTCTTCAACAGAGCCAATGATTACTTCTTCTCTTTTGTCTTCGGTTCTCCATATTGGCAACGGAATTCCCCAGTATCTCGAACGTGAAAGGTTCCAGTCGTTGGCATTTTTCAACCAGTTTCCAAAACGACCTTCTCCGGTAGATTTCGGCTTCCAGTTGATCGTTTCGTTCAGGTCGAACATCCTGTCTTTTATATCCGTAACCTTGATAAACCAGGAATCTAACGGATAATACAACAATGGTTCGTCTGTTCTCCAGCTATGCGGATAACTGTGTACGTATTTTTCAACCTTAAAGGCTTTATTTTCTTCTTTTAAACGGATCGCAATTTCAACATCTACCGATTTCTCCGGAGCCTCACCTGCATTATAATATTCATTCTTTACATATTTGCCTGCAAACTCACCCATATGCGAAGTAAATTTTCCTTGCAGGTCTACCAGCGGAACCGGCGAACCATTTTCATCCAAAACCAGCATTGGTGGTACTTCCGGCGTTGCTTCTTTCGCCGCTTTGGCATCATCTGCACCAAATGTAGGTGCCGTATGAACGATTCCGGTACCATCCTCTGTGGTAACGAAATCTCCTGAAATTACTCTAAAAGCATTTTCAGGGTTCTGATATGGTAATGCAAACGGTAATAGCTGCTCATAACGGATACCTACCAGGTCAGCGCCCAAAGCCTCGGCTACTATTTTATACGGCAATTGCTTGTCTCCACTTTTTACTTTATCAAAATCAGCTTCTTCCGTACTTTCAAAATAACCTTTACCAAATTGTTTTCCAACCAGGTTCTTTGCCAAAATAACGTTTACAGGTTCAAATGTATATTGGTTAAATGTCTTTACAAGAACATAGTCAATTTTTGGCCCTACAGTAAGTGCCGTGTTCGATGGCAATGTCCAGGGCGTAGTCGTCCATGCCAGAAAGTGGATATCGCCAAACCCTTGTAAAAAGGACGGTAATGATTCCGGAATAGCTTTGAACTGTGCTACTATGGTAGTATCAGTCACATCACGGTAAGCTCCCGGCTGATTGACTTCGTGAGAGCTTAATCCGGTTCCGGCTTTTGGAGAGTATGGCTGGATGGTATAACCCTTATAAAGCAAACCTTTATCATAAATCTGTTTCAATAACCACCAAACAGTTTCCATGTATTTTGACTTATAGGTCACATACGGATCCTGCATGTCCACCCAATAACCCATTTTTTCGGTCAGGTCATTCCATACATCGGTATAACGCATCACCGTTTTTTTACAGGCTTCGTTGTATTCTTCAATAGAAATTGTCCTTCCTATATCTTCTTTGGTAATTCCTAATTCTTTTTCGGTTCCCAATTCTACCGGCAGTCCGTGCGTATCCCAGCCAGCTTTTCTTTTTACCTGAAAACCTTTTTGAGTTTTATAGCGACAGAAAATATCCTTAATAGCACGCGCCATTACGTGGTGAATACCCGGCAATCCGTTTGCTGAAGGCGGTCCTTCAAAAAACACATACGGGCTATTCCCTTCTCGTGTGGTTACGCTCTTTTCAAATATTTCTTGTTTTTTCCAGAAATCAAGCACTTCAGATGCCACAGTTGGCAGGTCAAGTCCTTTGTATTCAGTAAATTTTGTACTCATTTTTATCGCTTTGTAAAATCAATTTGCGAAAGTAATGAATTTTTTAATTAGTTATACCGTATCAGATGTTCGTTTTTCAGAAGATTCCGCTGACTATCAGGACTACTTTTCATGTTATCATGATTTAGAAATCAAAATAGGCTCCCATCATAAACTTTAACAATTTTTACAGATTTTCTGTAATGGGGAGATTTGGGATAGGGGTAGGTTTGCCAGAAATTATATTTTTATTCGTAAAATGTTACATTTCTATAATAAAAATTTATTTCTTTGCATTTTAAGACAAATTAACAGGACTTAACTTAAACAAATACAGGCACATGAAACCCAACAGACCCTTCCCGGCCACACTGGCTGCCGGACTGTGCTTCCTGCTTTCTGCGGGAACCCTCAACGCCCAGGACATCCTCTGGGAGAAATCCTACGGGGGAAAGCACTCCGAATACCTCTTCGACGCACAGCCCACGCCCGACTACGGGTTCATACTTGCCGGAAGTTCATTATCGGAAAAGACCGGAAACAAGACAGAGGCCGCCGCGGGAGACCTCGACTACTGGGTATGGAAGATGGACGAGAAGGGCGAGCTCGACTGGCAGAAAAGTTTTGGCGGTTCCGGTGCTGACCTGCTCCAAGCGATAAGGCTAACAAATGATGGAGGATTTATACTAGCCGGCACATCTGATTCTCAAAAAGGATTCCATAAAAAGGATTCTTGTCGTGGCAAAGAAGACTTTTGGATCATTAAATTAAATGCCAAAGGAGGAGAACAATGGCAACGCACTATAGGAGGTTCTGGACAAGAACAATTACAAAGTATTTCTCAAACTTCAGATGGTGGATATATTTTAGGAGGCTCCTCAAGTTCTCAACTCAGTAAGCCAGCAAAAACTGGCCGCATAGATTCTTTTGGAAAATCTGAAAACAGTTTTGGAAATTTAGATTATTGGGTGGTAAAATTAGATAGTGAAGGCGAAGTAGAATGGCAAAAGACTTTTGGAGGACAATATGCCGATCAGTTACGAAGCATTGAGCAAACTAAAGACGGCGGCTACATATTAGGCGGCTATTCCAATTCTCCTGAATCAGGAAATAAGACTGAGCAAAACTATGGCATTGGCGATTACTGGGTTATTAAATTAGACAATACTGGTGCTATTGAATGGCAAAGAGTTTATGGTGGTAATGGTGACGACCAACTTTATGTAGTACACCAGACACAAGATGGAAACTATGTCTTGGCCGGAAACTCTGATTCAGGCAATACTGGAAATAAAAGCGCTTCTAACCAAAATGGCACTGATTTTTGGGTATTAAAAATAGACCCAAAAGGTTCAATATTATGGCAAAAGACCTATAATATAGGACAGTTTGACATTTTGACTTCTTTAACAGAAAATAAAGACGGAAGTCTTTTATTGGGAGGACATGCAAAAAGTGAGGTAGTTGGAATGAAAAAAGCAGACAAAGAACAGATTGATGACTACATAGTCATTAAAACAAATAAAGACGGGGAAGAACAATGGACACAATCTGTAGGCAGCAAAGGAGAAGATATTCTAAAAAAAGCTATTGAGGTACGTGATGGAGGGTACTTACTGGCCGGCACTTCAAAAGGACCTGTTTCCCGTGACCGTTATACAGGCAAGGGGAGTAATGATTTCTGGATTGTAAGACTAAAGGACAAAGACAAGAAAAAAGAAAAGAAAAGCCCTATAGAAGCATTTCCAAATCCAACACTTCATTATACTAATGTAATTGTAGGTTATGAATTTCAAAAAGGAACGGCTACTGTTTTTGATCTTTCCGGAAGACAACTCCAACAATTTGAAATCACTAACAGAACTGTACCAGTTGATTTAGGAGGTTTACCAGAAGGCATTTATATTGTAGAGATCAGAACAAATGTACAGAACGATGCTATTAAGATTGTAAAATCAATCAGCAAAAATCAATAACAACAATGAAAAAGATATACGCAATCTCTTTAATTAGACCATCGAGAAAAATTATGATAAAAAAATATGCCTTTATCTGCATGTCTTTATTTACCAGCTTAAGTCAAGCACAAGGTATAGAAATCCCTAAAATGCCTACCATTGTATCTCCTTCTCCAACTGTAGCAACCATGATGCATTTTGAGGAGGTTCCCGTAGACAATTATACCGGACAACCAGGAATATCAATTCCCATCTATTCTAAAGAGTTAAGCCCTGAAGTAAAACTGAACTTATCCCTAAACTATACAACTTTGGGAGTCCGTATCCATGAAAGATCGGGGTGGACCGGAACTGGATGGTCATTGGAAGGAATCGGAAGCATTTCCAGATCTGTTAGAGGTTATGCAGATGAAATCAAAAAAAACACAAACTCTACTATTACGGGAATTTATCACAACCCTTCTTATTGGAATTTTGATAATCTTTCCATATTTCAAAGAGGTGAATTTCTTTGGAATGTGAATGGAACTGAGCGTGACCGTTATGACTCAGAACTCGACTTATACCAGTTCTCAATATTAGGTGCTACTGGAAGATTTGTCATAACCAAAGTAGGAAACACTTTGGTACCAAAACTACTAACTACCGGGCAAAAAATAAATATTTCGCTGCAATACGATGCGGATTACATCATAAGCAGCTTTACAGTTACCGATCCTAATGGTTATAAATATGTATTTACAGAAAAGGAAACTTCAGAATCCATCCCTGTTTCTTTAGTACGCCCGCAAAGAGGTGGAGTTAGTCCACCAAACACACAAGAAAAATCAACCTTTGTTTCCGCCTGGCATCTTACCTCCATCAAAACAAGTAATAATGTTGAACTAGCAACATTTGAATATTATCCTAATTCAATTGAAACATATGACACACGTCCAAAAAATGTAACAAACGATATCATTATTCCAAATGATGGTGGGGCTGTATTTATAGAACACCTACTCACAAGCAACTATAACACTTCAATTATGAAGCCTCTTTCTGTCTATACTTATTACCAGATGAAGATAACGACTAAAAAAATATCAAAAATCACATTTAAAGACCAGACATCTGTTCATTTCTTAAAGTCTCAATCAATACCTACTCACCCAGAAAACAATGGAAGTGTATTAGGCAACATACAAATCAAAGACAGCTCAGGCAACCTTTTCAAAAATTTCAGTTTAAATTACGAAATGGCTAGTGCCAGACTTTGGTTGACTCAGGTTTCAGAAAATGGGTTAAAGCACAAGCTTTCCTATTACGACAAGGATCTCCTAAGTGATTTTGATTCAGATCCTACAAAATATGATATTTGGGACTATACTCCCACACAAGATCTTTTAACTGGTGACTATAATCTCTTTGCCGTTAGAAGAGGGCTTCTGAAAAGTATTGAATATCCTACAGGAGGTCTAAAAGAATTTCTTTTTGAACCCCATACCTTTTCCTATGAAGGACCCGCCATGATTGAGGATTTCAATTCCAACCCTATGAATTCTACTCTCCAACACACAAACGCTTCTTTTCAACGCTATAGTAACGAGGGACAAACCCCTCCTGGACAACTCATGGAAATTGATTATGCACAAGAAACCGAAGTAAGTGTTGCGATTCAAAATCAATCTGCACCTCTGGGAGGCAATCCTATTGAAGCCTTTGAAGTTAGTTTTCATAACCCAACTACTGGCGAATTAATCAGAAGTTTTTCTGTAGCTGACGGAATTGGCAAAGTATTTTTCCCAAAAGGAATGTATCTCTTTCGCTTGAGGCCAAAACTAATGTCTACAACCATATCCGCTGATTACTACATCCACGCAAACGTAAACATTAAGCACAGGAAAAGAAAAATAGGAACAGAGTATAAAAATTATCTACTAGGCGGAGGGGTTCGTATAAAAGAAATTCTTTTTAAAAAAAGCAGTACTCCTCCCGGACCTGGTGATGCCCCTTTTGACCGAAGAATAATCTATGATTATCACTACCCTAACCCTTCTTCAGGAAGTGGGAATTTACCAGTTATAAATGGAGGAGAGTTTTCTTATGGTGTCATTGATGCAAAATTAGCAAATATGCTAAAGAACTATGACCTTGTAGATTCGATGCATTTTTATCCTACCGGCTCTCCTATTGAAGACTGTTATCATTTTGGTCCAAAAGAAATTTCGTATAGGACAACTACAAACGAACCAAATTCTGAACTTACCAAAGGCGGATATATAGGATATAAAAGCGTGAAAGTCTATGAAATGAACAATGGATATTCCCGTTATACATACACAACTGCACAAGACTATCCTACACCTGAAAGTGTATTCACTTATCCATATCTTCCGCTTCCAAACCTGGATTTTAAAAGAGGTCTATTATTAAAACAGGAAGTTTTTAATTCCGACAACAAAATTCTAAAAGAAATTTCCAACAACTATGAATTTGAAGAAAACAATATTGCAACTTCCATCACGTGTCATAGTTTACCTTCTCCATGGAAACAGTTTTATAGCTATTTTATTAACTATTCAACAAAAATACCTAACACAGGAGAATGTCCGATGTATGTAGATTTTCAACAAACACCGGATTCGCATCCATTTTACTACAATGTTGAGCAACTCACATCGGGGTGGGCAAAATTAACCGGAAGTGAAACCAAAGAATATTTTTACCCAAATCCTACGACAACGCAATTATCCACCTCTAGCACTTTTTATGAATACAATATTTTTAACTATCAGGTCAGTAAAGAGACAAATCGCTATAATCAAAATGGAACTACCGTAGAAATTAAAAAGACTTATGAATATCCTGTAGGTGGCTATAGTAGCAATCTCTTCACTTCAGAAGAAAACACAGCTGTTACTCAAATGACTACTCTAAATATTGTTAACAAACCTTTAATCACTGCTGTTTTTAAAAACAACGAATTACTTCAACGCATCATAAATAAATACAACTATTTAGCCCCTAATCAGCAAATCATCCTAAAAGAAATAGAATCTTCAAAAGGATCAAATAATGCTGAAGACATGATTTTGTTTAATTTCTATGACACCTCGGGCAATCCACTTGAAATTCAACAAGCTAAAGGCACAAAGATTTCTTATATCTGGGGTTATGGCAACACACTGCCAGTCGCAAAAATAGAAAACATGGCTTACAACAGCATACCTTCCGGACTTATAACTGCCATACAAAATGCCTCTAATGCCGTACCCTATATTGAAGCTAATTTATTAGTTGCTCTTGAGAATTTGCGTACAAATGCCGCTTTGGCTGACGCTTTGGTATCAACATATACCTATCAGCCACTTAATGGAATTACTACTGAAACCGATGCAAAGGGAGACAGAATTAGTTATACTTATGACAGCTTCGGGAGATTAAAAGCGGTAAAAGACAAAGATGGAAACATGCTTTCACAAAACAAATACCATTACAGAACGCAAAACTAAGAGCAAGAAGATGAAAAATTTACTTAATATAATATTATTGTTTTTAGCTGTAACGCCAGCTTCGGCACAGAGTCAGGATCAAAATTATGTAAAAACCACTACTTATAACGATAATGACACTACAGCAGTATCTTCCAGAACCATACAGGTGACCTATCTGGATGGACTCGGAAGACCGATTCAACAGCGAGCTTACATGCAATCTGCAACCGGAAAGGATATCGTAACCCATATTGAATATGATGCCTTAGGAAGACAGCCTAGAGAATTTCTTCCTTATCCTAATAGTTCTGCTACTTTGGATTATGATACTGGAGCAGCTACTGCTACTTCCAACTATTATGCCAATCAACCTTCTCCTGCTATACCAGGTTTTGAGACAACTCAAAATCCCTACAGCGAAAAATTTTTCGAAGCATCACCATTAAATAGGGTACTTAAGCAGGCTGCGCCCGGAGACTCCTGGAAAGGCAATGCAACCAACGATAATGATAATACCATACGTATATCTTATCTTACCAATAGTGCTAATGAAGTAAAATTAATAACCGCTTATTCCATTTGGGATAGCAGTTTAAAAATTTACAATCCCGAAGCCAACAATACCGGAAATTATTATGCCGAAGGAGAGCTCTATAAAACGGTAACAAAAAATGAAAACTGGACCACAGGGACAGACAACACTACTGAAGAATTCAAAAACAAGGAGGGACAAATTGTCTTAAAAAGAACTTTTAATCAGGGAGTAAGCCATGACACCTATTATGTTTATGATCAATTTGGGAATCTTGTCTATGTCCTACCTCCAAAATCAGAAGGCAATATCGGACTTTTAAACATCAATAGTCCTCATTATGTCTATCGATATGACGCCCGCAACAGACTTGTGGAAAAGAAAGTACCTGGAAAACAGTGGGAATTTATTGTATATGATAGTTTAGACAGAATCATTGCAACAGGTCCTGCAATCTCACCATTTACTAACCTTACTGCCCCAAATAATATTGGATGGCTTGTGACAAAATATGATGCTTTTGGGCGCGTTGCTTATACCGGCTGGATGCCTGTTTCTACTGTAAGTGCAAGAAGCCGGAAGACATTACAAGATGAAAGAGCCCTACAGACCAATAATCTGAATGAGAACAAATCTGCTACAGTCACCAACATAAACAATGTCAATATTCGGTATACAAATGTAGCATGGCCAACTTCTGAATATCATATACTCACTGTCAACTACTATGACGATTACTCTTTTCCCGGAGCTCCTACTAGTTTTAGTGATGTAGAAGGACAGTCGGTGTACTATAACCTTTCTGTAAAACCTAAAGGCCTGCAAACTGGTTCCTGGATACGCATACTTGAGACTACGGCTTTAACACAAGGAAATACAACCTATATTCTCTATGACAAAAAAGGCAGAGCTATTCGCACGAGCTCGGAAAACCATATGAGTGGACATACCACGGTAGATTCAAAACTTGACTTTGCCGGAAAAGTATTGTACACCGTAACAAAACATACTTACCTTGCCACAGATACCGAACTCTACGTTAAAGACACTTACACCTATACAGATCAGCAAAGGCTCCATACTCATGTTCATCAAATAGGCACAACAGGAACGCCGCAACTCATGTCAATGAATAGCTATGACGAACTTGGAAAATCAATTTCTAAAAAAATTGGAGGTTCTGATACTACAGGTACTACTTATCTTCAAAAAACAGACTATACATACAATATCAGGGGCTGGCTTAAAGGGATTAATGATGTCAGCAATCTTACGGATGGTCCACAGGCAGATCTTTTTGCTTTTAAAATTAACTATAATAGTGTGGCTAATACTGTAAATGGCACTGTAAAGCCACTTTATAATGGCAACATTGCCGAAATTTTTTGGAAAAGCGGGATGGATGGGCACCTAAGAAGTTACAGCTATAATTATGATGCTTTAAACAGACTCAAGGATGCTTATTATCATAAAAACAATCAGGCCACCCATTCGTATGATGAACAGGTATTAGAATACGACAAAAATGGGAATATCATAAGGTTGCTGCGAAATGGTGACCTTGATATGCAAGGGCAAACAATACAAATAGACAACCTGACTTATACTTATGACACAGGCAATAAATTACTGAAAGTGGAAGATAGCAGTATCCATCCTAAAGGGTTTCAAGATAACAGCCATATAGCTAATGAATACAACTATGACAATAATGGCAATATGATTTCTGACAGCAATAAAGGAATTTCCATAAGTTACAATCATCTACATTTGCCTACCGAAATAGTGTTTTCTGCCGGATCGAATAAAATTACGTATCTTTATGACGCAACTGGTAACAAAATCCGCAAGACTCTTATGGAAGATGCTTCTATCGTAACGACAGACTACATAGGGGGATTTCAATACATAAGCGGAATGCTTTCGGTATTTAAGACAGCTGAAGGATATGTATCCAACACGCCTATTGAAAGGAGAGGTGAAATTATAGGATATGCTAAAAGTTATGTATTCTGTGCTACCGATCATTTAGGCAATATTAGAACAAGATATTCCGAATCATCAGGCAATCCGTCGCTGATAGGCGAAGATAATTATTATCCTTTTGGCCTAAAGCACGAAAAATACAATGTAGATGTATACCGCCATGTACCAATACAAGGAACCGATGGATACTACACTGGAGGAACAGGATTAGAGCCTATACCTAACTTTTTGTCTCCTTTAGACAGAGAAAGAGCTTATGCATACAAATATAAGTACAACGGGAAGGAATGGCAGGACGAACTGGGGCTTAACTTTTACGACTACGGGGCTAGGAATTATGACCCTGCAATTGGAAGGTGGATGAATATTGACCCGTTGGCGGAGAAATCAAGGAGATTTAGCCCTTATGTTTATGCTCTTAATAATCCCGTATACTTTATTGATCCGGATGGAATGGAAGGAGTGGGCTTTTTGAGCGATTTAGGAGCTGATATAGCTGGGGTTAAGACTATTAATTATGATTTTGATATAAGTAATAAACGTGAAAATGATGATTATGTTAATAAAAATTCAAAAACTGGAAAAACTACTATAATTAATGATGGTAGTGATGTAGACACAATCCATATTGATGGGAAAGCTGTGGCTTCAGCCCCAGGAGGTTCAACAAAAGCCTCAATGGATGCAGCTGGTAAAAAATATACTTATTTAGTCGCTGCAGGAATGAGCGTCACAGATTTCGGGTTACAAGTCGCTCTAATTGAATTAGTTATCGCCAAAGGCCTAATAACTTCAGCTTGGGCAGCTTTTATGTCTAAACCTGTAAGTAAGATACCTGCACTGAGAGCAGCTTACGTTAAAGAAGTTGAAGAACTGTCGTCAATTGCTTCCAAAATGAAAGCAGGAGGTAGTTCGTCTGAAGAAATTGCAAAAACTTTACATGGTTTAAGAAGAGAACTGGGGGTAAAATATAAGTCACTCACTCCTGACGAAATGTTACAACAGATTTATCAAAGAAATATCGAAAAATATGGAGATAAGCTCGGTCCTACAATTGAATATTTAAGACAAAAAGGTAAATCTTGGGATGATATAATTGAGAGTTCAACAAGAACCGGGGGTAAAGATTTAGGACTTTAAAATTAAAATTATATGCTATTACGAAACTTTGATTATGCTACGAAATACTTTGATTATATATCAAAGACCGAACTTGAAAACAATTCCAATCCCTCTATAAATGGTTGGTATAAGTTTATTAATGAATCATTGTCTGCTTTATTAGTAATGGATCATAATCTTTATTTTTTGTATGGAGAGGAAACGTTTTTAATAACGGAAACTTATAGAGTATCGCTCAAAGAAAAAAGCAACATTGAAAATGAATTTGAACTTATCGACGGAAATAAAATTCTTGTTAGATTTTCATATCCAATACCAGACTCCAAATTAAACATTTCTCCTTTTGAATATATTGATGAGGACGATTTTAAATGGGGTGACTTTATCGCAAAAATTGTAAATAACAGAGAACGAAAAAGAAATTTTGTCATGAATTTACCGGAAAGTCACTAAGGAGTGGAAAATTTGCAGGGCAAAGAATTGAAAGTGTAGCAGAGATGTTGAAAAATGGCGGAATCCAACACACAATGATTTCATTGTCCATATCAGGCATGACAGGGATCGGCATTATTAACAATAGTGGCTATAAAACAAGTATTAAATTCCAAGTTCATAGCTTTATGAGTCTTAACAATATTAATTGGTAATGAAGAAACTACAAATATCCCTTATAAGCATAACTCTAATAATATTATTCATTAACTGTAATCAAAAATTAAATTTTAAAGAAATTAATTTTGAAAGATTTTCAATTCTTCTTCCTTCCAGCTGGAAGAAAATCAAAGTCCAAGGAATTGATTCTGACATAAATGTTATCGTCACTCAAAATAAGGATTCAATATATTTTGACTTAAGAAAAGATTCACAAGAATTTAATGAGACCTTCAAAGTATTTTCAAAAGAGCAAATTCGAAAATATGATTCTTTAAAGATGGACACTAAAGATTTATACTCTTCAAATACTCCAGAAATAGACCAAGCGCAAGGGACTTTCTTAAAAGAATTTTATTACTACGACACCATCGAAAACCATATAGCTAAAGTAAAGGTCCCTAAAAAAAGTGGAAAAGGAGAGACTGGAATTCACTTTACCGATATTGGCAAAAATAAATTGACAATTATCGGTAAGAACTTAAATACGGATGAACAAATTATTTTATTGGAGTCATTTAAAAGCATAAAATTTAAATAACTTAAAGTTCGTGACAATTAAAAACAACTATTATTAAGCATTTTAAATCTCATTTCTAAAGATATTTTAACGGGGATAACTATCTATATTTATACAGCAAGCGGACAATTAGTTTAATCCAGCTGCGCAAAGTCTCCTGACTTTGAGTAATACAAAAAACAAAAGCTATGACAGAAATGTTGTAGCTTTTTTCGTTGAAAAGAGTAGTGTTTATTATATTTGATAAACTATTTTACACGCCATGAAAGAAGGATACATTATACGAGAACAAGAAAAAGCTCATTTTATTACAGCCACAGTTAGTAGATTGGATTGATGTTTTTACTAGAAAAAACTATCGGGATTGTAGTATTGATTGTTTGGATTTCTGCATTAAAAATAAGGGCATGACTGTATACGGTTATGTCATTATGAGCAATCATATCCATTTAATTATACACTCTAAAGATGGAAAATTGTCCGATTTAATAAGGGACTTTAAGAAGTTTACTGCTAAAACAATTTTAGAAAAAATCCAAGCAGAACCTGAAAGTCGAAGGGACTGGATGCTGGAACGATTCAAAATAGCCACAGAATCTCATAGCCGTAACAAAAATTATCAGTTCTGGCAATATGGAAATCATGCTGAAGAAATTTATTCAGAAAAATTTATGTGGTCAAAATTGGATTATATCCATATCAACCCTGTTCGTGCCGGTCTTGTTGTAAAAGCTTCAGATTATATTTATTCGAGTGCGAGTAATTATGCAAACGGTGAAGGTATTTTGACTATCGAAAAAGCTGATAATCCTATTGTTGATGTGTTAAGAAAGAGTTCTTTTGATAATTATAATAGTTATTAATTGCTCAAAGTCAGGAGACTTTGCGTAGCGGGGAACAAGCTGTCAAATCTTATTATTAATATTTAATGAAAATTTATTTAAGCAAAAAAAAACTAGCCTTATTATTCTTAGCATGTATATTATTCCTAGTTTTTGGTATTTGGGGAATCATAAGTCCTGAAGACCTTGTAACTACAACTTTTAGAAATCCACTAATCATCAAAGTTATCGGAATTATTGGCGTGTGTTTTTTTGGCCCAAGTTTAATCTTAATAGTCTATAAGTTTTTTGATTCAAGACCTGGATTAATAATTAATCAAGCAGGCATTATAGACAATTCAAATTCTGCAAATATAGGTTTAATAGAGTGGAAAGATATAAAAGGATTTGAGAAAATAAAAATCCTTTCAACCAAAATTTTAATCGTATATGTAAAACAACCCAACAAGTACATAGCTCGAGCCAATAATTTTATTGCTAGAAAATCAATGCAAAGAACTTATGAGAAGTATGGCTCACCCATTTCACTAGCGTCAAGTCCGTTAAAGATTAATTTTGAAGAATTAGAAAAAATAATTACAGAAGAATGGAAAAAATCAAAAGTGCAGAAAAAGAATGATGACTAATAATAAAAAATGATTCTAAAAACTAAAAAACTGGGACATCAAAAGATGTCCCAGTTTTTAGCTCCTAATAAATAATACAGAAGTGTCATAAAAAAGACCCGAACAAGCTTCCATTTCCTCATAAAACACTCTACAGACATTAAAAAATTAAGCATTCCAACACAGACAGTCACTTTAAAACAAGAATACATCCTCAACACTCCTAAAATTTCATCAAAACCATAAAAACACCAACCATATTACGCCAAACCCCATATATTGCTTATTTTTATAGCCCTAAAAACGAAAAACAGCTATGAAAAAAATTCAAACTCTATTACTGGCTTTGGCCTCAACAACGCTATGGGCGCAACAGAGCATTTCTTTTGAAACTTCGGAAGGTTATCAACTTGGCACACTTCACCAGCAAAATGGTTGGGAAGTTACTGAGGGTTCCGATGGCTTTGTTACCAACCAAACTGTGAGCAACGAAGCGGCTTCAACGGGTAGTTATTCTTTTAAGAATGCTTATGAGCCTAGCTTTGACTGGCAATATTTTCCAATATTTGGTGCTTCCAAAATATTTGACGCTCCTAAAAGCTATAACAATTTTACTATTTCTTATGATGTAATGGCGACAGCGAAATTGGGTTCTGATTTTGAATTTACACTATTTGCCATTGACAGCAATGAGGAATATGTACCTGTCGCAGGTGTAGGAATTGAAAATCAGGGATATATTTACCTAATCAAGGACATAAATTATAGTTCTGATCGTGCTGTTCCTGAGTGGGCTCCCAACCAATGGGTCAACATTAAGATTGAAGTTACTGCTACCGAAATCAAATATTATATCAATAATACTTTAGAAAAAACCATTGCCAACTATACTGAGCTTAATATCGTAGGTTTTAATATGCTTCATAACAATTATGGCAACCATGCTTTTTATGACAATTTTGTCATTACAAGTGAAAATCTGGGCACAAAACCTTTTGAAACGGTTTCTTATTCTGTATATCCAAATCCGGCGCAGGACATTGTTTCTGTAGAATTACCGGCAAATACTACATTATCTGAAACTGCTATCTATAACATCAGCGGGCAAAAAGTAATACATACAGAAGGCAGTCAGACAATCAATGTAAGTTCGCTTTCTGCCGGAACTTATTTCCTTAAAGGACTTACAACCGACGGGACATCTTTCACAAAAAAGCTTATAAAAAAATAAATCCCTAAAACGCCGGACAATTTAATCCGGCGTTTTGTTTTTGTAAAAAAGAAGACAATTACTCATAATTAATATCAATCTTCCGGGTTCCACAAACCACTAGCCGCAATCTCTTTCACATATTCTGAAAAATCCTTCGGTTTTCGTCCTAAGGCTTCCTCAATTCCATTACTCACAGAAGCATTTCTGCCATCCAGTACTTCTGTAAAAAGATAGGTAGACAAATCGATATACTCTTTCGGAATTTGATAGGCTGTCATCTGTGCTACATATTCTTCCGTTGAAGGCTGTTCATAAACAATTGGCCGACCAACTGCCTCAGCAATCTCAGCAATTGCTTCCTTAAAACTCAGCAATCTTGAGCCTGTGACTTCATAAAGCTTTCCATCGTGTCCTTCTTCCGTAAGCGATGCGACAACTACATCAGCAATATCATCAGCATCAATAAATGGTTCTTTGACATCTCCAACAGGCAAAGAAACATAACCTTGCAGAATAGGTTCCAGGAAAAAGCTCTCGCTAAAATTCTGGTTGAACCAGCTGGCTCTTACAATAGTCCATTTTAAACCGCTCTCCATGATGATTTTCTCGCATACTTCGGCTTCTTTTTCACCTCGACCAGAAAGAAGTACCAGCTTTTCAACGCCAGCTTCTTTTGCCAATCTTGAAAACAACCGTATCGCATCATCTGAACCTTCAACAGCCAAATCCGGCTGAAAAGTAATATATATGCTGCTGATGTCTTTCAATACTTCTCTCCAGTTTTCCGGATGTTCCCAATCAAATTTAGGAACCATTGAACGGGAACCTTTCCTGACAGGCAAGTTCTTTTTTTCCAATCGCTCTACTACCCGGCTTCCTGTTTTTCCGTTAGCACCCAATACTAAAATCTGTTTTGCTTCCATATATTTCTGTTTTTTTTAGCAAAACTAACTACCAGAAAAACCTTAAAATAGAACAGAACCGACAGCGCTACTTTTTTTGTAAATTAGCTTGGCCTAAAAAACAAATCCATGACCCAACGCGATATCGCAAAATTTCGGATGCTTGCACAGCAGATTGCCAAACCGGAACTAAAAACGGCTCCAGAAATGGTGGCTTATTTTGGAGCTATTCAAGGACAGGAATATGCCCAGACAAGATGGTCGCTTGGCTTACGGATGCCACATTTGACGGATGCCGATATTGAAAAAGACCTCAATGAAGGCCGAATTTTAAGAACGCACATCTTGCGGCCTACCTGGCATTTTGTGGCGCCGGAAGATATCCGGTGGATGTTGATGCTAACAGGCCCAAGAGTAGAAGCCATAAATGCTTATATGTACCGAAAGATGGAACTGGACAATGCGACTTTCAATCAATGCAACACCATCATGCAGCGTGCTCTTGAAGGTGGAAAACATCTGACTCGCGAAGCATTGAGCCAGGAATTTCTCAAAAACAACATTCAGGCTGACGGTACGCGTTTAGTTTGCATCATGATGAAGGCAGAACTTGAAGGGCTAATCTGTAGTGGCGCCAGACAAGGCAATCAGTTTACGTATGCGTTGCTGGAAGAAAGGGTTCCGCCTGTCAGCAAAAAAGAACGGGATGAAGCTCTGGCTGAACTTTCCCAACGCTATTTCATCAGCCACGGACCCGCAACCGCCAAAGATTTTTCGACCTGGTCCGGATTGAGCCTGACCGACTGTAAAAAGGGAATCGAAATGGTCAAAACCCATCTGGCAGAAGAAAAAATAGAATCCGAAACCTATTATTTTTCTCCCAAACTAAATCTTGACACCGCAACTTTCGGGCAACTGCAACTGCTTCCTATTTATGACGAAATGATTATGGGCTATAAAAACAGGGAGGCTTTAATGCAATACCGAAATGCTGTACAACCCGGAAAAAGACTCCGATATGACAACACGCTTTTATTTGACGGACAGGTTATTGGTTCCTGGAGAAGAAAAATAAAACCAAAAGTAATCGATCTGGAATATGAATTTCTGGAACAGCCGGACAAAAAGCAAGAATCCGAATTTGAAAAGGCTTTACTTCGGTTTGAAAAATTTTATGAACTACCCGTTAATACAATTAATAACTCCCAATAAACTTATGAAATCCTTTTTAACCCTTTTATTTTCCTTTGCCATTACCTTTTCTTTTGCACAAAAAACAAGTCCGAAAACCGAGCCTTTTGTTTTGGGCAGAATTGAAAAAATCAATTCAAAGGTTTTGAATGAAACCCGAACCCTGAACATCTATATTCCGGACAGTTACAATAAAAATCAAAAAACGGCTTACCCGGTTATTTACCTTTTGGACGGTTCTGCCAACGAAGATTTTATACATGTCACCGGACTTGTGCAGTTCCTGACCATGATTCAGAAAATGCCCGAATCGATTATTGTTGGAATCGCCAACGTCGACAGGAAAAGAGATTTTACATTTCCGACAACGAACGTTCAGGACAAAAAAGACTTCCCTACTACCGGCCATTCTGAAAAGTTTCTGAGTTTTGTTGAAAAAGAACTGCTTCCTTACGTCAAAAAACACTACCGCACCAGCACCGCTACAATTGCCGGACAATCACTAGGCGGGCTTTTTGTAACAGAAACGCTTCTTAAAAAACCGGAACTTTTTGATAATTATATTATTATAAGCCCAAGCCTTTGGTGGGACGATGAATCCTTACTACGTAAAGCTCCGGAATTATTAGAAAAAAAGCGGAACAAAAAAATTCAGGTGTTTGTAGCCGTTGGTTCTGAAGGACAACAAATGGAGGACGATGCGTTCCAACTTTCGGAAATTCTGGCAAAATCAAAAGACAATCTGGTTTCTTCCTTCGTAAAAATGACAGAAGAAAATCATCTTACAATACTGCACAATTCACTTTACAAGGCATTGGAAGCAATAAATAAAACGCAATAAACAATTACATTTACCAATATGTATACTCCTCCGCACTACAAAAACGAAAATATTGACGAAGTCCGGGAATTTATCAAAGCCAACAGCTTTGGCATACTGGTCAGTCAGACAAAAGGCAGATTGTGGGGAACGCATATTCCAATGGAACTGGACTTTGATGAACACGGCAATACTTTTTTATACAGCCATATTTCCAAAGCCAATCCGCAATGGGAAAGTTTTGCAGATGGCGAAGAAGTATTGGCAATCTTCCACGGACCGCACAGTTATATTTCTTCGTCATGGTACCAGAAAGAAGATGTGCCAACCTGGAATTACATTGCAGTACATGTTTACGGAAAAGTCCAGATTATTGAAGGCAAGGAATTGATGGATTCGCTGAAAAAACTCGTTGACACCTACGAACACGGTTCAGAACATCCGGTTTCTGTAGAGAATCTCTCCGAAAAAACGATGCGGCAGGTTAAAGGAATTGTAGGCTTCAAAATTGCCGTTTCTGAAATTCAGGCAACCTATAAATTATCCCAAACCCGAAAAGAAAATGACTTCCATACGATTGTTACCCAATTGGAAAACAGCCCTGATTTTATGTCAAAAGCCACTGCCGAAGCCATGAAACAATCCAGAGAAAAAGAATAATCCCGCAAGTTTCGGGTTTTAATACGCCAAAGCCTCCGATAACTTTGTATCATAAATTTCAAAGAAATGAATGAGCAAGAACACATCAATTATATCCGGATTGCAGAAGCCATCGAATATATCCGGGGAAATTTCAAGAACCAGCCCAATCTCGATGATGTAGCGGCAAAGGTACACCTGAGTCCTTTTCATTTTCAACGCCTTTTTACAGAATGGGCGGGCGTTAGCCCCAAAAAATTCCTGCAATACATTAGCGTTGAACATGCCAAACATATGCTAAAAGAAAAGGAAGCAACGCTGTTTGACGCTGCCTACGAAACCGGACTGTCAGGAACCGGAAGACTGCACGACCTTTTTATCAAAATTGAAGGAATGACGCCCGGAGAATTTAAAAACGCTGGCGAAAACCTTTCCATCAATTATAGCTATGCCGAAAGTCCGTTTGGCAATATTATCGTGGCTTCAACACCAAAAGGAATCTGCTATATGGCTTTTTCCGAAAATGAAGACCAGTCGTTTTCAAACCTGAAAAGTCATTTCCCTAATGCCGCAATTAAGCAAAAGCTGGACCTCATACAGCAAAATGCCCTGTATATTTTCACACACGACTGGGACAAACTCCATCAGGTAAAATTACACCTGAAAGGAACCGATTTTCAGTTGAAAGTTTGGGAAACCTTGCTGAAAATTCCAATGGGCGATTTATCGACCTATGGTAAGATTGCCGAAAAAATTCAGAAACCAAGAGCATCACGGGCTGTCGGAACGGCCATTGGCAGCAACCCGGTAGCCTTTCTGATTCCTTGCCATCGTGTTATCCAGTCCAGTGGAAATTTTGGAGGCTATATGTGGGGCAATACCCGTAAAACAGCCATTATTGGATGGGAAGCGGCACAATCACTTTCTCCAAAACTATAAGCCATGGAAAACATACAGGAAAAATTTACAGCGCTTGATTGGGCTGCATTTAACGATGAAATGAACGAAAAAGGATATGCCATCATTCCTAAGCTGATTACAGAACGGCAATGTGATGAACTCGTAAAAAATTACGACAATCCTTCCGGCTATCGGAAAACTGTGGTTATGGAACGCTACCGTTTTGGATTGGGAGAATATAAATATTTTAATTATCCGCTTCCGGACCTGATTCAGGGCATCCGAGAAAACCTGTATCCAAAACTAGCACCAATTGCCAATTTGTGGATGAAGGTACTGAACATAAATTCCCGTTTCCCTACCGATTTTCATGAATTGCAGGCACTTTGCCATGCCAACAACCAGTTAAGACCAACGGTGCTGATTCTGAAATATGGTAAGGGTGGATACAACACACTGCATCAGGATTTATATGGAGATATCTTTTTCCCGATGCAGACCGTACTTTTCTTAGACAATCCGGATGAAGATTATACCGGTGGCGAATTCGTACTGACTCAACAAACACCAAGAGCACAATCCAAAGCAATTGTACTCAAACCTAAAAAAGGTGACGCATTGGTATTCACAACCAATTTCCGACCTGTAAAAGGTTCCAAAGGTTATTACCGCGTTAATATGAAACATGGCGTAAGCGAACTGCATTCCGGAAAACGGCATACGCTAGGTATTATTTTTCACGATGCCCTAAGCTGATTATGATAGCACACGAACACATTACAGATGCCTTGCTCCGTAGAAAAATCATCCGGAAGGAAATCCTGTTGGGAGGAAATAAGAAGTTGAAAATTTACGGTAACTTGCGTTGTCAATCCGGAAAAAGAATGCTGCGGAAAAACAGGGTTTTCTTCATCTCTGAAGAAGAAGCCTTACGAAACGGCTACAGACCTTGCGGACACTGCCTCTCGGAAAAATATAAAATCTGGAAAACCAATAACAGTAATGGATTTATTTAATACTGACATCACGGCTAATCTGCTGCCTTATGACGGAACCGTAATCTACTACGGAAAGGTGATGAGTCATGCCCGGGCACAATTTTATCTGGAAAAATTGCTTGAAGACATCGAATGGAAAAATGACGAGGCTGTTATTTTCGGAAAACTCATCATAACCAAAAGAAAAGTGGCCTGGTATGGGGACAGCGATTATCTGTATACCTATTCCAATACGACCAAACAAGCGTTGCCGTGGACTAAAGAACTCCTGGAATTAAAAAAACTGGTCGAAGAGATTTCAGGAACTTCCTTTAATTCCTGCTTGCTGAACCTCTATCATGACGGAAACGAAGGCATGGCCTATCATAGCGACGATGAAAAATCTTTGGGTAAAAATACGACCATCGCTTCCCTGAGCTTTGGCGCCGAACGAAAGTTCTCGTTTAAACACAAACAAACAAAAGACAGTATTTCCGTACTATTAGAGCATGGCAGCCTGCTCGTTATGAAAGACGAAACGCAGAGCCATTGGCTGCATCGCCTGCCACCCTCAAAAAAAGTAACACGGCCAAGAGTCAACCTGACCTTCCGGACCATTGTTTTATAGCAGAAAAGGATATTTAATTATGAAAAAACTTCTTTAAGTACTTCCAGTGATTTTGGCTTCTTAAAACCATCCAGATGGAAACTGTAATAGTCAAGGATAATCTTGAGTAGTTGTTGCCTCTCCTTTCCGTTAAAAATCTGCTGGTTACTGTCAAAACGCAAGGCAAGCAATTTTCTGAAAAGCATGGTCTCCTGTACAGAAAGGCAGGACAAAGATTGAAAAGGTGTAAAAATGCCTTCCGTCATTTCAAAAAAGGCATAATCATTAGTCGAAGCATCCGGATAAAAACCCAGGAATTTGGTAATTTCCAAAAGCAATATCAAGTGGAAATTGGCAATCTCATCATGGCTGTCGAGCCATAAAAGAGCTGTTTCCAGAAAATGAAAAAGGTCTTCATTGTTCTCCTCTTCCCGTATGCTATGATGTAGCATTTCTGAAAGGAAAATAATGATTGTGCTTTTTACAATATCAACATGTATGGTGTGGTAGGCCGCAAAAAGCTTGATTTCTCTAAAACTTTCCAGCGTTCCTTTATTTTTATGCACCGCTTCAATCTCCAGTAGGTTCAGCGGTTGGAAATAGGCTATTTTCTGTTTGTTGTTTTTGCCTGAAAAGGCATTGTGAACGAAATAAGATTTTAATCCGTCTGTTTCCGTAAAACATTTCACAATCAGGCTTTTTTCCTGATATTTGAGGGCACTGATGACAATGGCTTTCGTCTTGACAAGCATTTTGCAATTACGAATTTATCTTATTATCATGACTTTTTTGACCTTGGTTTCAGACCCGTCTTTGGAAGAAATAAATACCATATACACTCCGGAAGCTACTCTGTATTTTCCAAAAGCTTTGGTGTCCCATTCAATAGTTCCTCCTTCTGAAGTAGTTTCATAAACGAGATTACCTTCAATATCGGTGATTTTAATATTGGCATCGTTAATCAGGCCGCTTATCTTCACTGTTCCCGTAAATTCCGGGCGTACCGGGTTCGGATAGATATATACCTGGGAAAGGTCGTCATTGCCTTTGGTTGAAGTACCCTGGAAAGAAACAAGACCTGCCGTAGTGGCAAAAAACACTTCGCCGGTCACAGCATTAATATCGATATCATTAATGGAATTGCTTGGCAGTGGTGAATTTTCTCTTGTAAATCTGTGAATGGTCTCCTGTCCGTTAGACGATACCAGGAAAACACCGGAATCTGCAGTTCCTATCCATTTGTTATTGGCTCCGTCAACTACTATATCCGTAATAAACTGCTCATAAAGCAATTCCTGTGGAAGTCCGTCTTCAATGATGATAATCGGGTTGGTTTCCAAATCGCTTTCTCCCATAAAACGGTCAACGCTTGGCAGAACTCTCAAACCTTGCATCGTACCAATCCAAAGCTGGTTTCTGTTATCAACCGCTACCGCAATCGCGTTTTTTATAAGCGGATTTCCGGCATCTTCCTGCGAAGCTGCCAACCTGAATTTGGTTGCGGCATTTTCATTAAAACCGATAACTCCGTTTAGGGAAGATACAAACCATTTTGTTCCGTTTTTATCAATTGCCATGCGTCCATAATCCTGCTCTAAATAACCGGTTGCGAAACCATCAATAGAATAGGACTGCCACGAACCATTGGTTCTCAAAACTTTTATGGCATTTTCGACCCTTGAATTATTAAACCACAAATTGCCTGACCTGTCAAATCCGGCACCATTAATACGCACTGATTTATAATTGGGGTCTGGTCCAAAGAAAAGCGATTCCGGCCCGTTTTGGGTGGTGTGGTCATATTTTGCCACGACTACATCATTTTCTACTTTTAATAATCCGGAATGGAAAGAACTGATATACAGCTGGTTTTCATTAGACGGATTTATGGTTATCCTTGAAAGCGAATGGGCCTGCAGAACATCCTCATACGGAATATTCAACCAACCATTTTCTGAAAACTTACTAATGCCGTTACTGCTCACATCCGGAACATAAAACACATTATATCCTCCATACACCGCCCAAAGTTTTCCGGTAGGCGTGGTCTGAATTGCAAAAATATTGTTCTTTGCAGGACCGTCAGGTTTGATTACCAGAAACGTAGCCGTATTGGTAACCTCTGTTGAGATAATACCGTTTTCTTTCGTACCAATATAAATAGTCCCGTGAATGACAGTCGCGCAGTTGAACGCTGCAGTCATTTCAGGAATACTGCTACTGACTATATGCGCAGTCTGTGAAAAGTTTTCATTGTAGGTATAAACATGATTAAGCGTGGTAGCAATCAGGTTATTTTGGTAAGACCTTAAATCTATTCCGGGTTGCATCAGATTGGTTACGGTCGCAAAAGCAGTTCCGGTATGTCTGGCAACTCTATTAGCACTTATCCCGACAATCTGGTTGTTATGGGTCACGATTCCTGTCCAAATTCCGCTGTCAAAAGTCTGCCACTGGTTAAAATCATTAAGATTCGGATTGGACAAATCGGCTCTCCTGATACCGCTTTCTGCGGTTGCCACATAAATAAAATTGTTTAAAACCGTTGACTGATAGGCCTTCACTTCTTCACCTGCCGGACCGAGCAGATAGGTATCGCCAAATCCAAGTGTGGCCAGATTGTATTGCACCACTCCAAAATCACAGGAAATGTATAATTTTCCTTCGTGCTCATAAAAATGGTTTATGCGTTTTCGGTTTGGCGTTAGTCCGGCCTGGTCACGGATTCCGGGCACAATTAAAATATGTCCGGTACTTTCTGTAAGTATAAGCATCAATCCGTTGGCGTGCCCAATAATCGTTTTATTAAAAGCCTGGCTGTAATAAACGGCAGTAATATCCTGACCGGAAAGACCATTAATTGTGGTTACTGTCTTTAGCTCATTGGTTGCCAGATTTTTGGAAAACAAGCTTTTTTGTGTAGCACCTGTTATTCTTGTAGCTGATTCTGTCAGGTCGTTTACTTCATTATAGGAGAAATAGCCCTTCCATAACTGATTGTTCTGGGCAAAAGTGATTTGTATAAAAAAAGAAAAAAGAAAAATTAGGAATTGCTTTTTCATTATCGATTAGGAATTGCATACAAATATAATACAAACGGATATATTTCTCTTTTCATATATTTTATGCCTGAAACAGTTAAAAAAAATGCCCTCTAAACAGAAGGCATTTTTATAATGTTATGGATTTTTCGATTATACGACTCCTTGTGCCAGCATGGCATCGGCTACTTTCACAAAGCCTGCAATGTTTGCACCTTTTACGTAATCTACATATCCGGTTCCGTCAGAACCATATTTTACGCATGATGTGTGGATGTCAAGCATAATTCTTTTTAATCTTTCGTCTACTTCTTCAGAAGTCCAGCTCAAACGCAATGAGTTTTGAGACATTTCAAGACCGGAAGTGGCTACTCCACCTGCATTGGATGCTTTACCCGGAGCAAAAAGAATTTTCGCTTTCTGGAAAACCTCAACAGCTTCAGGCGTTGAAGGCATGTTAGCACCTTCTGCTACACAAATACATCCGTTTGCCACTAATAATTTTGCTTCTTCTCCGTCCAATTCATTCTGGGTAGCACAAGGCAAAGCAATATCGCATTTTACTTCCCACGGACGTTTTCCGGCTACATATTTTGCGCTTGGATATTTTTTCGTGTACTCGCTGATTCTGGCATAGTCCACATTTTTAAGCTGCATCACATAAGCCAGTTTTTCAGCATCGATTCCATCTGCATCATAAATATAACCGGCAGAATCAGACAGGGTAACTACCTTACCTCCCAATTGCGTTGCCTTTTCTGCAGCATATTGTGCTACGTTTCCGGAACCTGAAACTACAACTGTTTTGCCTTCAAAGCTCTGTCCTTTGGTCTGAAGCATGCTTTGTGCAAAATACACATCGCCATAACCCGTAGCCTCAGGACGGATAAGAGAACCCCCGAAAGAAATTCCTTTACCGGTCAAAACACCCGTAAATTCATTTCTAAGTCTTTTGTACTGACCAAACATGTAACCCACTTCTCTTCCTCCAACACCAATATCACCCGCAGGAACGTCGGTATTATCACCAATATGCTTAGACAATTCCGTCATAAACGCCTGGCAGAATTTCATAATTTCGTTATCTGATTTTCCTTTTGGGTCAAAATCAGCGCCTCCTTTTCCACCACCCATTGGCAGTGTAGTCAGGCTGTTTTTAAATGTCTGCTCAAAAGCAAGGAATTTTAAGATGCTCAGGTTAACGGAAGGATGGAAACGGATACCTCCTTTGTAAGGTCCGATTGCTGAATTCATCTGGATTCTGTAGCCGCGGTTTACCTGAGTATTTCCGGCGTCATCCATCCAGACAACTCTGAACATGACAACACGCTCAGCTTCGACCATTCTTTCCAAAAGCATCTTGTTTTGGTATTTTTTATTTTCTTCGATAAAAGGAATTACAGTCTCTGCAACTTCTTTTACAGCCTGTAGAAATTCAGGCTCATTAGGATTTCTTGTAGCAACTGCTTCAACAAAAGAGTTAATACTTTCTGACATGATTATTAAGTAGTTATTAACGTTTTCAATGAAAACGTTTTCGTTTGATAGCACAAAGATACATCTTCTCCAAATACGTGAAGTTTTTTTTTTGATTATCAATAGATTTATTTTTTTATGAGAAAATCTCAAACAAATCTATTTTTAGCAGGGCGATTTTAGAGTTTTTATGATATTTTTTGAAGTAACAAACTATTTTTCTTTTTTTTTTATAAGTGCCTGATGTTTTTATATATTTGTCTCGAATTCTTTAAAAATTTGATTAGATGCCCAGAATCTATTTTTTAATTCTAGCATTAGCTTTTGGAGGGCTAAATGCTGCTTTTGCCCAATTTGGCTTTTCGCATGAAATTGGGGTAATCGTGGGTCCTGTAGCACTTCAATCAGACTATGGAGAGCGCCACGACTTAAGCACAAATGCTGGAAATACAGGAATTGGAGTTGGAATTATTCACTACCTTAATTTTTCTTATAAAGCAGAGTGTAACTGTTATGCTCGTGAGACGTTTTTTAACGACCACTTTAAAGTTAGAACCGAATTGTCCTATAGCAAGACCAACTTGCAGCACTTTGGAAAATGGGTTGATGACAGCAAAACCAGCGTTACCGCCCAACAGCTAAGAAATATGAGAGGAAGCACTGCGATTACCAATATCGGAATGCAGCTTGAATATTATCCGCTGAGTATCCGTGATTTTACGGCTTCTGACGGAAGCTGGGCACCTTTTATCAGCTTAGGAGCTCAATTCAGCCATTACAATCCGGAAGCAAAGTCTACAACCGGACCATTGACAATCATCAACACGCCTGTAAAATATCGTGATGCTTTCAAAAACGAATCCGGAACCGTATGGTCTGTCGTTTCCAGCGTTGGAACGCGATACAAACTGAATGAATTATCAGATTTGATGGTGGATTTGAGATTCCAGTATTATTTTTCTGATTGGGTTGACGGATTGCGACCAGACCCGGCTCGCTATTCGGAAAACAAAGCCAACGACTGGCTGGTTTGGCTAAACGTAGGTTACATCTACTATCTGAATTAAAATTATATCCTGAAATAAAAAAGTCCCGATTTTCATCGGGACTTTTCTTTTTATTGCAACGCCTGTTTCAGGTCTTCAATGAGGTCATCGATATCTTCGATACCTACACTCAAACGAACCAGGTCATCTGAAATTCCTATTTCTTTTCTCTTATCTTCCGGAATAGAAGCATGTGTCATCAAAGCCGGGTGATTTGCCAGCGATTCCACACCCCCTAAAGACTCTGCTAATGTAAATACCTGCAGTTTTTCAAGGAAACGGACGGCATCTTCTTTCTTACCTGATTCAAACGTAAAAGAAACCATACCTCCAAAACCATTCTTCATTTGCTTTTTGGCAATTTCGTGGAACGGATGCGACTCCAATCCAGGATAAAAAACAGTCTTTACTTTTGGATGGTTGCTCAAAAACTCTGTAACCTTTGCTCCGTTCTCACAATGCCTTTGGACTCTTAGATGCAAAGTTTTAATTCCTCTCAACACTAAAAAAGAATCCTGCGGGCCCAATGTGGCACCTGTAGCAAATTGCTGGAAATGCAATTGTTCTGCTAAAGCCTCATCTTTTATGACCAAAGCACCGGCAATAACATCAGAATGTCCGCCAAGGTATTTTGTGGCTGAGTGCATAACGATATCCGCTCCCAAGTCCAATGGCTTTTGCAAATAGGGAGTAGCAAAAGTATTATCGACAGCAAAAAGCAATTTGTGTTCTTTGGTTATTTTGGCAATAGCTTCGATATCGGCCAATTTCATCAAAGGATTGGTTGGTGTTTCTACCCATACCAACTTTGTGTTTTCGTTGATTAACGATTTGAATTTCTCCAAATCATTCATATCTACAAAATGAAACTTGATTCCGGAATTTTTATAAATTCTCGTAAACATTCTGTAGGTTCCACCATATAAATCGTCCATGGCAATCACCTCATCTCCTGCCTGGAAAGACCTCAAAACGCAATCCGTTGCTGCTAATCCTGAAGAAAAGGCAAGACCTTTTGTTCCGTTTTCAATACTGGCCAAAGCATTCTCCAAAGCCGTACGCGTTGGATTGGCTGCCCTGCTGTATTCATAATCTCCAACAGGCTGTCCCGGGCTTGACTGCACAAAGGTAGAAGTCTGGTAAACCGGCGGCATTACGGCTCCCGTACTTGGGTCATGATGTTGTCCGCCGTGTATCACTTTAGTGTTAAATTTCATATAAATGATTATTTATGTATCAATATTTTGGACAAATTTACCTTTTAATTTTATTCTAAAAACGCTATATTTATAAATAATTAACACAGCCGCCATGAAACGTCTCTTACTATTTATCGCAATACCGCTCGCTTTTGCAAGTTGCCAAAAAGACAAAAAAGAAAGTTCTGAACTGAAAACAGTTGATTTCCAATCCAAAACTTTTGAAAAGAAGACAACACTGCCATGCAAAGGAGACCTTTGTGCCGAAGTAAAGATAACGGTTCCGGAAGCTTCAGCCGTTCCGGTAGTAGCAGACAGTATCAACAAGAAAATCTTCAATACGGTTCGCGGCATCGTCTATTTTGGCGAGAAACCCTACAACGGAAAGACTTATGAAGACATCATGACTTCCTTTATCAATTCTTATGAAGAGCTGAAAAAAGAATTTCCTGATGAAACTTTAGGCTGGGAAGCCAAAATAGAGGCCAAAGTAGATTATACTTCGGACAAAGTCCTAAACATCAAATTGCACCATTACACCTACACAGGTGGCGCCCATGGTTATGAAGGAAACCGTTCGCTGCTTTTCAATCCTGAAACCGGAAAAGAATTGACACGAAAAGACTTCCTGAAAGACGAAGCAGGATTTAAGGCTCTTGCCGAAAAGGAGTTCCGAAAAAAATATAAGATTCCCGCAGGTGCGATAAACGCAACAGGACTGATGTTTGAAAACGAAGTATTTGAACTTCCGCAAAGTATTTTCTTTACACCAAAAGGACTGTTGTTATATTACAACACCTACGAAATTGCTTCTTATGCTGATGGCCCAAAAGAGTTATTACTTCCTTACGAACAGCTAAAAGACCATCTTCTTATCAAATAGCCTACACAAATTTGCGAATGCTCATCATCATCCCCAAATGCATGGCTTCGTGATAATAATTGTAAGCGATTGCGCCTTCTGCACTTCGGATTGTAAATCCCAGGTTGTTGGTGAATTCGTGGTACGTTTTAAAAATCTGGTTGTCAAAATCAGTTTGGGTCTGCTCAACGGTTACATAAAGCAATCGCTTTATTTCATTGATTTCTTCCTGCGTAGCGTCAGCTTCCGGACGGGTTCCTTTTTGGTATCTGGAAATCATTTCGTCTGAAACCATCGTTGTAAGTCCGGACAATTTATAAACCAACAATTGCTATACGACAATAATATGGCCAATATTCCAAATCAGGTTATTATTAAAACCTTGAGGAACTTTGTTTAATTGTTCAAGAGAATAGTTTTGCAGATAGCCCTCTAAGACTTTTCTGTTCTGCATAGTGATATTGAATGCTTCGTGCATGATATTTATTAAATTAAAAAGTTGTTTTTGAAATGTATTTTTAGCTTTTCTAATCAGGAATAGAGCGGAATTTAAAAAACACCTTTCTCTTGTCTTCTAAGCTCATGGAGAAATCTCCCGTCATCATTTTACATGTTTTTCTATCCAAAACATACTGTCCGTTTGCTTCATTATCAACAAAGCCTTTCATACCATCAATTTTTGAAGCTATTGCTATAACGATTTCCTTTTCATTAATTTCCGTTATTTTATAAGTAGATACCGTTTTTATTTTGGTCAGAGATTCTTCCCTTTCAGCTTCCCATTCAGAACCCACTCCAACCGGTTCTTCAGGAAAGGGAATATAGATGTTTGAAATATCTATAATCTGTTCCGTAAGTCTTCGCCTGTCTCCGTTTTTACTCCTGAAAGGCTCCACAACTTTTCCTTTGTTATTTACAGCAACCAAAAAAGACTGATTTAATACTTGCTGAAACTCCTGATGTGTGCTCCTTTCTTCCTGGGTCATTTCATTGACATCTTTATTGGAATCATAACTTTCCTTTTCTCCAAAAGCATCAGAAGACGAACTCATCCTGACAACCTTTACATCAATTACGTTCCTGTCAGGCTTTATGGCCTCTGTTGTAAATCTCATTTCTACAATGCTTTGAAATTCCATAGAACCTCCTTTTACTATGGTTGCCGCATAAACTCTTTCGACTTCACCGGCCTTTAATTTAAGTTTCAGGTCAATGGTATCCTTTTTAGCACAACCAAATAAAATTGCCATTATTCCTCCAAAAAGGAGCCCGCAGATAATCCTGGATTTCATATTTATAATTTGCTGATAATTTTGATAAAAATACATCTTTTAAACTTTAAATGATTTTTCTTTGTACTATTAAATTTTATCCAAATGAACAATAAAATATACTATTTAAGCTCTTGCGATACCTGCCGAAAAATCATAAAATCACTTCCAAATACGGACAGGCTTGAATTTCATGACATCCGCCAGAATCCAATCACGGAAGCAGAACTGGAAGAAATGCACAAATTGTCCGGAAGCTATGAAGCACTATTCAGCAAAAAAGCACAACTATACAAATCACTGGACCTGAAAAATAAAAACCTGCAGGAAGCCGATTTTAAAAAATACCTTCTGGAACATTATACCTTTTTGAGCCGTCCGGTTTTTATCATCGACGGAAAAATCTATATTGGCAACAGTCAGAAGAACATCCTTGAAGTGACCAAAGCACTTTCTTAACATGTCTACAAGAAATTGGGCCTTGCTGGGAGCCCTGATGGTTTCGATTATTTATGGCGTGACCTTTACCATTGCCAAAGACGTAATGCCGGAGTTTGTCAAACCTTTCGGATTTATCGTCTTGCGCGTTGGCGGTTCCGCATTGCTGTTCTGGCTCGTTGCGCTTTTTTTAAAGACCGAAAAAATTGCCTTGAATGATTTTCCCAGAATTATTGCTTCCGCCTTTTTTGGAGTAGCTTTTAATATGCTTACCTTTTTTGAAGGATTAAGCCTTACCTCTCCTATTATGGCTTCCGTAATTATGGTTACAACACCCATGATTGTACTGGTACTTTCGGCAATAATCATGAAAGAAAAAATTCTGAAATGGAAAGCTTTCGGGATTATATTGGGATTGGCCGGAACCTTACTGCTCATTTTATATGGAAAAAGCGTAGGCAATGCTCCCAATGCCATGTGGGGCAACTTTTTGGTTTTTGTCAATGCTGTTTCTTATGGATTTTACCTGATTATCGTCAAAAAGCTGATGGAAAAATACAGTGCTTTTTCATTTGTGAAGTGGATTTATCTTTTCGGATTTATTATGGTGTTGCCTTTTGGATGGAAGCAGGTTCAGGAAATCGAATGGGCTGTTATTCCAACACCTGTATATGCTAAAATCCTTTTTGTAGTTGTGATTTCTACATTCCTGACCTATCTGCTGAATCTCTTGTCCATGAAAGAACTCAAGCCTACTATTGTAGCCGTTTTTATCTACCTGCAGCCCTTTTTTGCAACGCTATTCGCTATAGGTTTAGGAAAAGACCAATTGAGTCTGATAAAGGCAATTTCTGCCGCGATGATTTTTCTGGGAATCTATCTCGTAACACAGAAGAAAAAAACCGTACCGGCCAACTGATTCAAATCCTTATTTATAAGAATCTAATTTAAGGCGCCTGAAAACGGACTCAATACTTTTTATTACATTTGTAGCTATTTAAATTGGAATATGATACAATCAATGACTGGTTTCGGCAAAGCAACTTTGCAATTGCCTAACAAAAAAATTACCGTTGAAATCAAATCCTTAAACAGCAAAAGTTTGGATTTGAATGTGAGGACGCCTTATGTTTATCGCGAAATGGAATTGGCACTCCGAAATCAGATTGCTCAGAAATTAGAAAGAGGAAAAGTAGATTTTTCTTTATTTATAGAAATTACCGGAGAAGAGACTTCATCCAAAATCAACGTGCCTATTGTAAAAGCCTATATCAATCAACTGAAACAAGTGGTTGATGGTGACGATACGGAACTATTAAAAATGGCTGTCAGAATGCCGGATGCACTCAAAACCGAACGCGAGGAATTAGACGAAAATGAATGGAAAACCATACAGGGTGTTATTGACCAGGGATTGGAAAACATTCAGGAATTCAGGACCTCGGAAGGTATTGCACTGGAAAAAGAATTTCTTATCCGGATTGGCAACATTCTTGCGTTAATGAGAGAGACTGTAGCTTTAGATGGCGAAAGGATTGAAACGGTTAAAAACCGACTAAAAACGGCTATCGAAGAACTGAATGTCAATGTGGACGAAAATCGCTTTGAGCAGGAACTGATTTTCTATCTTGAAAAATACGATATTACGGAGGAAAAAGTACGTTTGGAAAACCACCTGAATTATTTCATGGAAACATTGGCCGGAAAAGAAGCCAACGGTCGAAAACTAGGCTTTATTACTCAGGAAATAGGTAGAGAAATCAATACGATGGGTTCCAAATCCAACCATGCACAAATGCAGAAGCTTGTCGTCCAGATGAAAGACGAACTGGAAAAAATCAAAGAACAAGTCTTGAACGTTTTGTAAAAACAAACAACAACGCAACAATGAATAATGGCAAATTAATAGTATTTTCGGCTCCTTCCGGTTCTGGAAAGACTACGATAGTACGATACCTTTTAGCTCAAAAAGAACTGCACCTGGACTTCTCTATTTCTGCGACATCCCGCGAAAAAAGAGGAGAAGAAATCGACGGCAGGGATTATTATTTTCTATCTGCTGAAGAATTCCAGAAAAAAATAGAGGAAAATGCTTTTGTCGAATACGAAGAGGTCTACAAAGACAATTATTATGGTACTTTAAAAAGCGAACTGGAGCGAATCTGGGCAGCCGGAAAGCATGTCATATTCGATATTGATGTAATTGGCGGACTGAACATAAAAAAGCAATATCCAAAACAAACCCTGGCCGTATTTGTAAGCCCTCCTTCTGTAGAAGAATTGGAAAGAAGACTTCGTTTCCGTCAGACAGAAACGGACGAAAAAATACAGATGCGCCTTGCCAAAGCCGAGAAAGAAATTGCCAAAGCGGAGGAATTTGATGTAATCCTGAAAAATTACGACCTGGAAATAGCAAAAAACGACGCTTATAAATTGGTTTATGATTATTTGAAAATGATTTAATAAGTGGCTAAGTTGCTAAGACTCTAAGTTTCTACGGTCTTAGCTGCTCAGAAGCTTAGCAACTCAGAAGCTTAAAAAAATGAAAATCGGATTATATTTCGGAACATTTAACCCAATCCATGTAGGCCACATGATTATTGCCAACCATATGGCTGAATTTTCAGATTTGAATCAGGTATGGATGGTTGTGACGCCTCATAATCCGCATAAGAAAAAAAGTACTTTGCTGGAAGACCACCACAGGCTTCAGATGGTTTTCCTGGCAACAGAAGACTATCCAAAACTAAAACCTTCTGATATTGAATTTAAGCTGCCGCAACCAAACTATACAGTAAATACGCTGGCTTACCTTCAGGAAAAATTTCCAAAATATGAATTTTCCCTCATCATGGGCGAAGACAATTTGAACTCTTTCCATAAGTGGAAAAACTATGATGTTATCCTCCAGAATCACGATATTTATGTTTATCCCAGAATTTCTGACGAGGCTATCAGTCCGGAATTCACAGGACATCCGAAAATCCATGTCATTGATGCTCCCATAGTAGAAATTTCATCGACTAAAATCCGGGAAAGCATCAAAAACGGTAAGAATGCGAGACCTATGCTTCCTGAAAAAGTATGGGATTATATTGACCACAATCTGTTTTATAAGAAATAGCTTTAGCCATAGATTAAGAAATTAGAATATCTTATATCAGTGTTTATAAAATCAGTGGCAAAAAATAAAGAAATAGATTTCAGCCACAGATTAAGAGATTAGAATGATTTTTATCGATGTTTGTAAAATCAATGGGAATCATTTCAATTTGCGATAAAAACAAGAAGTAAATTTTAGTCACAGATTAAAAAATTAGAGTAAATTTTATCGATGCTTATAAAATCAGCGGCAATCATTCCAATCAGTGGCAAAAAATAAAGAAATAGATTTCAGCCACAGATTAAGAGATTAGAATGATTTTTTATCGATGTTTGTAAAATCAATGGGAATCATTTCAATCTGCGTTAAAAAACAAGAAGTAAATTTTAGCCACAGACTATAAAGGTTAAAAAATGAGTCAACTATTACGACAGCAAATCGAGAAAATCACGCCACTAACTGATGGCGAATTCGATTATATACTGTCGCATTTTACTCCTAAAAAATATAAAAAACACCAGTTTTTAGTTCAGGAAGGTGAAGATGTCCCTAATGATTTTTTTGTTTTGGAAGGCTGCCTGAAAGCCTATCATGTTAGCCAGGATGGGAAAGAACATATTCTCCAGTTTGCACTTCCGGATTGGTGGATTTGTGATTTCAACGCCTATTTCAACCAAACAAAAGCCACTCTCAACATTGACTGCATTGAAGACACGGAAGTACTTTGCCTTTCACTGTACAACCGTGAAAAGCTCTGCTCAGAAATGCATAAGATTGAACATTTTTTTCGCAGAAAATCCAATGCCGGATATATTGCCCTACAGCAGAGAATCCTGTCGATGCTAAATAACAATCCGCAGGAACGTTATGAAAAATTACTGCAGCTTTATCCCAGCCTATTTCAAAAAGTCCCTAAAAAACTGATTGCTTCCTATCTTGGCGTTTCCCGGGAAACATTGAGCCGTTTTAGTTCGTGAGTGTGACAATTGTCACTTCAAATTCGTGACTTTTTACCTTTTCATCCCCCTAAATTTCTTCTGAATTTTGTAACTTAATTCTAAAGAACATTAGTTATGAAAAAAATAATCGCTCCGGTTTTGATGGCAGTTACAGTTTTTGCCCTTTTCTTAAATCCGGATTTGGCCAACGCACAAACTAAAAAATCAAAAAAGATGGAAAAAAAGAAAATTTTATTCGTGGTATCGAGCCATGACAAAAAAGGAAACACAGGCGAACCAACCGGTTATTATCTGGGAGAAGTTACCCATGCCTGGGAAGTATTAAAAGACCATTATACAATTGATTTTGTAAGCCCAAAAGGCGGAACACCGCCTGTTGATGGTTTTGACCTGAACGACCCGATTAATAAGCAATTTTGGGAAGATGCCGTTTATCACAACAAAATCAACAATTCAATGAAACCGTCTGAAGTAAATCCGAAAGATTATGTCGCTATTTACTATGCCGGAGGTCACGGTGCCATGTGGGATTTTCCTGAAAATGCAGAAATCGCCAAAATTGCTACGGCTATTTATGAAAACAATGGCGTGGTTGGAGCAGTCTGCCACGGGCCAGCCGGATTAGTAAACATTAAATTAAGCAATGGAAAATATCTGGTTGACGGCAAAAAAGTAAACGCCTTTACCAATGAAGAAGAAATTGCAGTAAAATTAGAAAAAGTCGTTCCGTTTGCTTTAGAAACAAAACTGATAGAACGTGGTGCTAAGTTCGAAAAATCCGGATTATGGCAACCTCATGTTACGGTTGACAGAAGGCTGGTAACCGGACAAAATCCTCAATCCGCAAAAGGTGTTGGAGAAGCAGTTTTAAAAGAGTTGAAATCGCTTGGAAAATAATTGTTAACAGACTTTTACGACAGCAAAAATTACATGTTTTGTAATTTTACATAAAATTTAAAATTATGCTGAACTTCGAATTATACAATCCTACCCAATTGGTTTTTGGGAAAGGACAAATTGCAAAAATTTCCGACCTCATCCCAAAAGAGGCAAAAGTATTGATTACTTATGGCGGTGGCAGTATCTTCAAAAATGGTGTTTATGACCAGGTACGAAAAGCACTGCACGGGTATGACATCACCGAATTTGGAGGAATTGAGCCCAATCCGCGTTATGAAACCTTAATGAAAGCCGTAGAAATCATCCGTGAAAAACAACTGGATTTTATATTGGCTGTAGGCGGAGGTTCTGTAATTGATGGAACCAAGTTTATTTCGGCTGCCGTAAAATTTGACGGAAAGCCAATGGATATCCTGAAAAAAGGAATTCGGATTCTTGACAATGCCGTTCCGTTTGGGACAGTTCTCACGCTTCCGGCTACTGCAAGCGAAATGAATTCGGGAGCGGTAATCACCATCAACGAAACTCAGGAAAAACTTTCGTTTGGTGGTCCTGCCCTATTCCCAAAATTTTCAATCTGCGACCCTGAAGTAGTTGCTTCATTGCCAAAAAGACAAATCCAAAACGGGATTATTGATGCCTACACGCACGTTCTCGAACAATATCTTACCTATCCGCATGATGCTCTATTGCAGGACAGAATTTCAGAAGGAATTCTGCAAACCTTAATTGAAATCGGACCGGAAGTTGTAGAAAATCCAACCGACTATAAACTGGCGTCTAATTATATGTGGAGTTGTACGATGGCATTGAACGGACTAATCCAGAAAGGCGTTCCTACGGATTGGGCTACGCATATGATTGGCCATGAACTGACTGCCCTGTTTGAAATAGACCATGCCAGAACACTTGCTATTATTGGCCCAAATCTGTACCGCGTCATGTTTGAAACCAAAAAAGATAAGCTGGCACAATATGGCAAAAGAGTCTGGAATGTTGCCGATGCTACTATAGATGAAATGGCTGTTGAAGCTATTGAAAAAACCGTTGAATTTTTTCATAGAATGGGAATGCAGACCAAATTGTCTGAATACACACAGGACTACGAAAAGACAGCCGATTTCATAGCCCGACGTTTTGAAGAAAGAGGTTGGAAAGGCCTGGGAGAAAAGAAAAACATTACTCCTGAAAAAGTAAAAAATATTGTGGAACTCAGCTATTAAGAGTTCACCCGTTTTAAAGTCAAAAGGCACTCCTGAAAGTAATTTTCAAGAGTGCCTTTTTCAAAACACCAAAAACAAATCTTAACTAACTTAATAATACGAAGGCGTATTATTTTGCAACGTATATTGTAATCTAACCAACTCAATATCAATAACGGCAACAATGGTCCCGCATTGCATTGATAATCATAATTTTAAGTTAAAATTATCGATGTGTCCGTTTTATGGAGTAGGTTTCTGACAAAAAAGAGAATAGAGGGACGAAATTAATTTCCGATTACCACTTATTTGAGTATTTTTGGCAAACAAACGAACCGAAATGAATGAACATCCAAAATTTGCCGTAATTGGCGGCGGAAGCTGGGCGACAGCAATTGCAAAAATGCTTTGCGTTAATCTCGAAGAGATTGCGTGGTATATGAGGAATGAAAGTGCGATTGAACATATCAAAAAGTTCAAACACAATCCGAATTACCTCAGTTCTGTTGAATTTGACACCAAAAAACTAAAACTTACCAGTAATATAAACGAAGCAGTAAAATATGCCGATTATATTATTTTCGCTATTCCTTCAGCTTTTTTAAGCGGAGAATTAGAGCATCTTACAGAAAGCCTGGACGGAAAAATTATTTTTTCAGCCATCAAAGGTATTGTTCCTGAAACCAGCCTTATTGTTGGAGAGCATTTCCACGAAAAATACAATATTCCGTATGATAATATCGGGGTTATAACCGGTCCATGTCACGCTGAAGAAGTTGCCATGGAACGCCTTTCCTATCTAACTATTGCTTGTGGCGATTCGCAAAAGGCCAAAATTATGGCCCATAACCTCAGCGGCAATTATATCAAAGCCAAAATTTCTGACGACATTATTGGTACAGAATATGCCGCCATGCTAAAAAACATTTATGCGATTGCAGCCGGAATGGCTCACGGTTTGGGTTATGGCGATAACTTTCAGGCACTTTTGATGAGTAACGCAATACGCGAAATGAAAAAATTCATCCGAAAGGTTCATAAAATGAAACGAAACATCAATGATTCTGCCTATCTGGGCGATTTATTGGTTACGGGATATTCCATATTTTCGAGAAACAGAATGTTTGGAAACATGATTGGAAAAGGCTATACCGTAAAATCGGCTATGATGGAAATGAGTATGGTTGCCGAAGGCTATTACGCCACAAACAGTGCCTACAAGCTAAATGAAGGCTTGCGTGCCAAAACTCCAATCATTGATGCCGTTTATGGCATCTTATATGAAGGAAAAGAACCTAAAAAAGTATTTAGAAAACTAACTGAAAAACTTAACTAATTCCTGACATGCAAAACAACGGCGTCGACCATCTAGTCAATCATCCCGGAATCCTGACCGCATTTTCTGTTGTTATCATCATTATGCTGCTTCTTGATTTAGGAGTGTTCAACAAAAAAAGCCATGTCGTTTCAAACAAGGAAGCGGCTATCTGGTCAATTGTATGGATTTCGTTAGCTATGGGCTTTAGCGGCGTGATTTATTATTTGATGGGAATAGAGCAGTTCACGCAATTTCAATCGGCTTATTGGATTGAAAAGGCTCTTTCTGTCGACAACCTTTTTGTCTTCATTCTGGTTTTTGGTTTTTTTAATGTTCCGAAACATTTGCACCATAAAGTCCTGTTTTGGGGAATTATCGGGGCTTTGATTTTCAGGGCGATTTTTATTTTCTCCGGCGTAGAGCTTATCAATATGACCTATCTCCCTGAAATGAATATTTTTGGAAAGCTGGTCAGCATTAATGTTGTCTTATCGGTCTTTGGGTTTTTCCTTGTTTTCGCAGGATTCAAATCGTGGTTTTCAAAAGAAGACAATGACGAAAACAAAGATTTCACAAAAAGCCCGGGAGCCAAATTGGTACACCGATTCTTCAAAGTTTCTAAAAATTATGATGGCGATAAGTTTTTTACGGTAGAAAACGGAGTCAAAATGGCAACACCGTTGTTAGTTGTTGTGGCTGTTATCGAATTTACTGACCTGATTTTTGCAGTCGATTCTATTCCGGCTATTTTTGCGATAGCACCAAACGACCCTTTTATTCTTTACACTTCAAACATTTTTGCCATATTGGGGCTTAGGGCTTTATATTTCCTGTTGGCAAACTTCATGTATATGTTCAGCCGACTAAAGTACGGACTGGCAATTATCCTGGCTTTTATAGGCGTAAAAATGCTTATACAGCCTTTTTACCATATCTCATCACCAACTTCACTGACTGTAGTAGGAAGCGTACTGATTTTGTCTGTAATGGCTTCTTTGGCTTTTCCTGTAAAAGAAGAAAAATAGTCTATTTGTGAAAATAAAGTGAAAGTTCTCGGCTTGTGTTATTATTTTTCGTAATTATGATAAATAATAACCATACAACCTTATGTTAGAACAACTTTTAAACTCGGGAAAATTCTCCGAAGTTTTAGACCATGTTGCCAATGGCAAAAAACTTCCAAAAACACTAAACGAATACAGCAAGTCAGGCATTTTTGACAGACTATTTCAGCAAAAACAATTTGAAATTATCCGCCTCTTTTTAGAAAATGGTGTTATTGAAACTGACGTCTATGAATTTGACAGTTTTGATAAAAGTATTTTCCAAAGTGTCGTGAGGGGCCTGCAGACAGATGATGAATCTCTTGATTTTTTCAGGGAATTTATTTCAAAATTTGACAATATAAACGATGAAGTGGGTGCCAAAACTCTCCTTGGCTACTTTTTCGAGAAAGGCGCCAGTCTCGAAAGTATTAAAATACTGGCAGAAACGGGATGTAATGTAAACTTTAAGAACAATGCCGAAGAAAATTTCCTGCATCAGGTTATAAAAACCAATCTGATGAAACCCGAACTTTCCCTTTCGTATCTTGAATTTCTGATACAGGAAGGTTTGGATGTCAATGCTCAGAACATTGTGCAGAAAACACCTTTGATTACAGCCATAGAATTCAACAGAAACGAATATCTTGAGCTTCTTCTGCAAAATGGAGCCAATCCTAATCATGCCGATAAAAATGGAAATACGGCCTTTTTCTATGCCGTAGCCCATAAACTAGATGTCAGGTTGTACGATTTACTTCGAAATTACGACATGCCTCAATTTGACCTGCTCAACAGCGACCAGGTAACGCTTTTGTTTGAATACATGCGAATGATGTATGATACTTCAGAAAAAAGTCTGGAATTATTACGAAAGCTCATTGATGATGGAGCAGATATATACCAAACCAGCATTTATTATGGCCGGGACACAATGCCAGCCGACCTCATCGCTGAAAAAAAACCGGAAGTACTTCAAACTATTATAGAAACCGGAGCCATCGACATCAATCGTCAGGACAATAACGGAAATACATTATTGCATAAAGTTTGTGCTTACAATGTGAATTATGATGCTGAAAAAGCAAAGGAAATGTACCGAAAAGTAAAGCTTTTGCTTGAAAACGGTGCCGATGTCACAATCACAAACGACAAAGACCAGACGGCCCTGAATCTCGCGTCTGATGATAACCTGAAAATAAAAACCGTTGAACTGCTGATGAAGCAATCCTAATCCGAACGAACCATGTCAATGTCATTTATAATCGCTTGCGAAAGCGGAAAAAGAAAAATAGCAGAACTTTTATTAGCCAACAAAGAAGTTGATGTAACCTATACTGATGAAAAAGGCAGAACCGCACTGCATTATGCTGCCCATCATGGTTATCTTGACCTAGTACAGATACTCATTAGCGAAGGAGCCGCTATTGATTATGAAGACCATGCCGGCGAAACGCCTTTCTATTTTGCCTGTTTGCAAAAACAAAAGCAGACGGCATTATTCTTATTAGAAAAAGGCGCCAAAACAGACGTCAAAGATTTCAAAGGAAACAGTCTTTTGCATCTTACAGCCCAAACCGGACAAATTGAGGTTTTAGAAAAACTGCTTGAACAGGGCGTAAATGCTGATATAGAAAATAATGAAGCAGAAACTCCGCTTCTTATAGCAGCCAGTTGGAGAAATGCAGCGATTGTCAAAAAATTATTAGAAAACGGAGCCGATGTAAATACGACCAACAAACAGGGCAATTCACCTTTGCTGTTTGCCGTCAAATCAAAAAACCAGCCCATGGTCGAACTGCTTTTGGAAAATGGTGCTGCTATTAACCATATCAATCATGCCGGCGAAAGCGCTTTGCTTTTGGCCTGCTATGACAGCAACCGCATGCTGACCAAACTCTTGACGGAAAAAGGAGCAGACATTTTTGTTTCTTCCCAAAACGGATTGTCACCAATATGGTATGCCTGTTCCAACAACCAAAAAGAAATTGTCGAGCTTTTTATAAATAATGGCGTCGATGTTAATTATTCCAAACCGGTGACCGGAAACGAAACGTCCATGTATTCTTATCTGGATTGGGTGGAAACAGCCGAAAGTCTTAGTATTTCGAGTAGTTTTTCATTAGACACATCTTATGGTTATGGTGGCGAAAGCTTGCTGCATGTTGCCGCAAAAAGCGGCCATGTGAGTATGGTCAAATTGCTTTTGGATAAGGATGCCAATATCAACATACAGGATGAAAGTGGCAATACGGCTTTGCATTATGCGGCAGCTAACGGCAAAAAAGATATGGTAAAACTGCTTTTGGAAAAAGAAGCAGATGCTTCTGTAGTAAACGCAAAAGAACAGAAAGCGATTGATTATTCCAACATCAAGGGATTTAATGAAATTACGGAACTGTTACTAAAATACAGTCCGTCAAACACTGCTAATCCAAATAGTACGAAAACAGAAACTGCACCAGCTTCCGCTCCTGTTGATATGGCTTCAAAAAAGCAAGCCTTATTAGACCTGAAAGAACTTTTGGATGCCGGAATTTTATCGCAGGAAGAATTTGATGTTGAAAAGGCTAAGATTTTGAAAGGCTGATTTAACGGACGATAACGCCATTTACAAATAAAATAGGCACTTCTTCTGTAGCGCGCTCGTTGATGGTATTTGTACGGAAAATGAATTTCTTATCATACAGGGTGTTTCCTATAAAATAAGTAACCATGAATTCGTTGTTAAGAGCCAAAACGCTCTTTTCAACCATTTCTACTTTTACTACAGAAACTGCAGGAATCTGCGTAAAGGCATGGCGTAAAAGTGATGTTTTTTTCATTTCGCCATCAATGGTTCCGAAGGCCTTTGATACGACCATGACACTATCCAAATCAAAATCACTGTCATTGACTAAATAGACATACCATACCTTTTCCATAAAGTCGTCGTTCCATTCCTGAACGGCGGCTAGGAAAACGTTTTCTACTTTTGGGATAACGATATCTTTTTTCATAGTGGATAGTTGATAGTTGATAGTCGAAAGTGGAAAGTGGAAAGTGGAAAGTAATTAGTCTTTTTTTAGACAATTACTTTCCAACTTTCGACTTTATGAACTTTTATGACTTTATGAACTTTACGACTTAAATAGAAGCTTTAAATTGCTCCAGGAATCGTACGTCGTTTTCATAGAACATCCTGATGTCGCCAATTTGGTGCAGCAGCATTGCTATTCTTTCAACGCCCATTCCAAAGGCGAAACCTGTAAATTCATCCGCATTGATACCGCAGTTTTTCAATACATTAGGGTCAACCATTCCGCAACCACCAATTTCAAGCCAACCGGTTCCTTTGGTAATTCTGTAGTCGGTTTCGGTTTTTAATCCCCAGTAAATGTCAATCTCCGCACTTGGTTCCGTAAACGGGAAATAAGACGGACGCAAACGGATTTTTGATTTCCCGAACATTTCTTTTGTAAAATATAAAAGCGTCTGTTTCAGGTCGGCAAACGAAACATCTTTATCGATGTACAAACCTTCCACCTGGTGGAAAATACAGTGCGAACGCGAAGAAACGGCTTCATTTCTGAAAACACGTCCCGGAGAAATCGTTCGGATTGGCGGTTTGTTTTCTTCCATATAACGCACCTGAACTGATGATGTATGTGTTCTCAACAGGATATCCGGATTAGTCTGGATAAAAAAAGTATCCTGCATGTCTCTTGCCGGATGATATTCCGGAAGATTCAATGCTGTGAAGTTATGCCAGTCGTCTTCAATTTCCGGACCTTCAGAAACGTTGAAACCGATGTTGGAAAAAATATCTACAATCTGATTTTTAACCAAAGAAATAGGATGACGGGAACCTATCTTTACAGGTTCTGCCGGACGCGTCAAATCGCCATAGATGCCTATGGTTTCTTCCTTACTTTCAAACAGTTCCTGAATGGATTTTAGCTTATCTTCAGCCGTAGTTTTCAATTGATTGATTACCTGCCCGAATTCTTTTTTCTGTTCGTTAGGAACATTTTTAAACTCGGCGAAAAAATCTTTTATAAGGCCTTTGCTCCCAAGAAATTTTATTCTGAAAGCTTCCAGTTCCTCTTTATTTTGGGTTTGAAACGCTTCTACTTCGCCAATATATTCTTTAATCTTGTCTATCATCTTCTTTTAGTAAAGGTGCAAATTTAATATTTTTTCCCTGAAAAAGCCCGTTCTGAACGAACGTTTCGCAATCTCTAATCGATAAATTCTCTTTCCAGAAAATAATTCACAATGGCTTCTTTCATTAGTACGGATTGCTCACCTGCTTTCAATGGTGGCAGTTCTTCTTTTATCTTATAATGTGGCCATCCTTCATTGTCAAAATAATCAAATTCATAGAATCCGTAAGGCTCCAGCAGGCGGCATATGGCAATATGCATCAGGTTTACCTTTTCATCTTTTTTAAATTTATTATGAACCTTTCCCAGTTCCTGTACTCCGATAAGGTAAATGATGGAGTCCAAATCGAGCTCATCATCGCCTTCGGCAAATTGGTGAGATAAAAGACTGACGACTTTTTCCCAGCGTTGTTTTAATTGTATATCTCTAGACATTTGAATCTTAGTTTTTTAAGTTACGAACAGAAATCTTCCATTCATAAATTGTGAATTTAATCTGCAAAGATACATTGTTGATTTTTGTTTTTCTATGCAAAGTCATCTATCTTGGCTGCTTATTATTTTTTGATGGGATTTTTAGATATTATTTTAGGCATTTTCTTAGCCTATGGTTTAATCAGAGGGCTTTGGAATGGGCTTTTTGTAGAGTTTGCTTCTTTGGTTTCGCTGCTTTTAGGGATTTATATTGCGATAAAGTTTTCTTTCATTACAGCTGAATTTTTAGCAGATGTATTTTCCTGGAATCCAAAAACCATTGCCATCTGGGCATTTGTACTGACTTTTATTGGTGTAGTTATCGGTATTTCGTTACTGGCAAAATTCTTTACTTCCATTGCCAATTTTGCAAGTTTGGGACTGCTAAATAAAATTGCCGGAGGAGTTTTTGGTGTCCTGAAAATGTGCCTGATTCTGAGTTTTGTGCTGGCACTGTTCCAAAAAATCAATTCCAACAATACGTTTGCCGAAAAGAAAACCCTTGATGACTCGCTGTTTTATAACCCGATTCTGAAAATTTCAGAGTTTGTTTACCCTGTTTTTGAGGAATGGTTTGAGGAGTTGAAGAAGTAAATTTTTGATTTAAGATTTTTGATTTTAGACGGCTGATTGCGGATTTTTGATTTTAGACGAAAACTCTAAACAGAAATCTCAAATCATAGATTTCAAATCGGAAATCCTATATATGCATTGAAAAGTATGATGGTGGATTTTTGATTTATGATTTTAGTTTGCGAGTCACAGACAGAAATCATAAATCTAAAATCATAAATATTCTATATCTACTTTATCTCTTTCAAAACATCCTTATTCACCCAGCCTTCTTTTTCATCAGCCAATTGAATTTTCCTCCAATTATCCAACGTTTCAATAATCTGGACTTTTGTGCCTTCATGAAGTACAAAGGCATTATCTGCATTTTCTTTCGGTTCATTTTTAACACCCACCGTATCTGCAAAAATTATGGCTGGTTTATCGTTTTCATAGCTTGTCTTTTCTGCTATGGCAGAAGCAACACTCACAATTAATGCAATTAATGCAACGAATAATGCCACAAAGAAAACGCGTTTGAGCCAGGTTGCCGCCGAAAAATAATATCCTATGAAAAACAACAGAAACAGGATTGAAAAGCCAATAGCAATTTTGGCCCAGCCGTCATAGGTATAGGAAGACGTAAAATCATGAATAATTTTTCCAAAACCAACCTGCTGCACAGGCTTGATATCGTCAATTGTCATGTTCTGGGCAAATTGCAGGTTGTTTTTGGCATCACTATAACCAGGATTAAGTAACAGTGCCTTTTCGTAATAATAAATCGCAGGAGCGGTCTTATTGAGCTTGTAATAAGCATTTCCGAGATTAAAATACAATTCCGCTGAGTGCTGTTTTGTTTTCAGTACATTTTCATAGGCTTTGACAGCTTCTTCAAATTTGTCCTGACGGTAGAACTTATTTCCGGCCTCAAAATTGTCTTGTGCCCAGAAAACCTGGGTAAAAAGCAACAGTATGTAGACTATGTTTTTCATTTTTGTTCAATTTTCAATTCTGTAATGAATTATCAATTGTTAGATTTGTTTTTCCAGTTCGGAAATTACGGTTACGGCCTTATCAAAATCCTGTTGGATGGCTACACTGGAGTAAGGTGCATATCTTGCAAACTCACAGTTCTCCGTAAGGTTTATAAAATCATTTATCGTTTCCGGCCTTGCATTTCTGTCCAAAAGAATTTCACGAATCTTGTCTTTGCTCATTTCTGAAGTCTCGATATGCAATTTGGCTTTCAGGAAATTGTGCAATGCTTTTTCAAGGGCAATATAAAACGGCTCTTTATTATTGATTTGTTTTTTAGCTTCCGAAAGGTATTTTTTAGCCAGCCTGTTAGACATCTTTCTCTTATTTCCAACAACATCACTATCAATTGCTTCTTTTTTCTTCTTAGCCAAAATAATTATAGGGATAAAGAGGAAAGGCAGGAATAGCAACGTATAAAACAACCCTGAACCGAAGAAATCTTCTTTATGGGTAGAATGCAATTGCGTTTTCAGCGCAATAAACCGGAACTGATTCGTACTTTTTACTGCCTGTTTGTTTGTTGTAGCTCCCGGAGTGGCTGCTACAGAAGAATCCGATGAAGTCGGTCCATCCAAAACCTTAATAACAATATCATTTGAAGTTATTGTTTTGTATGTTTTTGTAGACAGGTCAAAATATGAGAATGTTAATCCCTTAATGGTATAATTGCCCTGATATTGCGGAATAATAGTGTATTTATCCGCAATTTTTCCCTGCATTCCGGAAAGTGGTGTTGTAACCTGCTCACTATGTACCGGGTCATACATTTCCAAAGCACTTGGCACAATTGGTTTTGGCAAGGTAAACAGTTTCAGGTTTCCGTTACCGGAAACGCTGATATCCAAATCCAATGATTCACCATGTCTTAACTCCGTTTTGGAAGGCTTGACAACAAAATTGAATTTTCCTACGGCGCCGGTAAAGTCCTGCGGTTTTCCTGCTTCAGGTAAAGCTTTTACATTGATAACCTTACTTCCGGCAGAAACCGTTTTATTGCCAGTAACAAACTGGACTCTTCCAAAAATATCTCTTCTGTTGGTAGGCTGGTCAACCACAATGTCCAGCGAAAGCGGTTCTATGGTTAGTTTACCCGATTTTTGAGGATATAGCACCGTTTTTCTAAGCACCACATAACGGTAGTCTTCACCATTATATTTTCCGTTTTCGACTACAAGATTTTTGATATCGATATTCTGGCTCCAGAAATCGTTGAATTTTGGACTATCGATTTCTTTCCAGTTCCTAACGCTGACATTATTGCTCACATACAGTTTGTAGACCACTGTAATTGGCTGGTTTAGATACGGGTTCGTATTGGATATTTCAGCAATAAGATGGATTCCTCCGCTTGGTACATAGTCCGGACTGCTAGGGTCCTTAGACTCATCAATAGGCGCCGTTACGTTTATTTTTATGGGTGCCGTTTTATAGGTCTGCCCTTTAATTTCTATTGTTGCCTGCTTGATGGTGAGTGTTCCTCTTTGTTGCGGAAGCAGTATGTAAATATAGGATTTATTAAAAGTTGCCCTACCATTAATCCAGGTCTGGCTCACTTGCTGGCTTGGACCACCAACCACACGGAAACCTTCAAAAGAAGGCGGCGTAAAGTTATCGCCGTCTTCATTCATGATGAAATCAATACGGAGCCTTTCGTTAAGTCCGAGTGTCTGTTTACTGACTTTTGCCTCAAATTGTACCTGGGCAGAAAGACCCTGGAAACAAATTAAAATTAGTGCTGCTATATATTTTCTCATCGCAATCAACATCTTACCAGTCTTTTTCTGTTTGAACCGGCTTGCCTTTTACTTTTTTGGCATTGACCTTTTCCTGAATTTTCTTTTCTTCATTGTTTACTGCATCGAGCAGGTTTTCAATTCGCTGCTTTGACGGACTGTTACCCGGTTGTGGTTTAGGCTGGCCTTTCTGGTCTGAATCCTTATCATTCTTTCCTTCACCATTTTTGCCGTCCTGCTTGTCTTTTTTATCCTCTCCCTTGTCTTTATTCTCTTTCTTATCTTCGCCCTTGTCTCCTTCTTTTTTGTCGTCTTTCTCGTTTTTCTTGTCCTTATCCTTTTCTTTCTTGTCTTTGTCTTTCTTCTTATCGTCTTTAGGCGGCTCCGGATTGTTTTTCAGATATTCTTTCGCCAAGGCATAATTGTAACGGGTCTGCTCATCAGCCGGATTGTTTCTCAGCGCATTTTTATAGGCTTCAACAGCATCAGAATATTTTTTTTCTGTCATAAAAATGTTTCCCAAATTATGAAAAGCTTTGTGCTTTTCGGCTTTGGTTTTGGCATTTTCTATAGTATTGACATAAGCCAGTTTTGCTTCACTTGGCTGTTTTTGCTTATAAATCGTATTTCCTAAATTATAAGATGCTATTGCCTTGGTTGGCGATTTGGATAATGAAATTCTGTATTCGGCTTCAGCATCGACATAGTTTTTTTCTTTAAACTCTTTATTTCCTCTTGGCAGATTCTTGTCTTTATCTTTTTCCTGTGCGATTGCTGCAAAGGAAAAAAGTAGAAGCGTATATATCACTAGCTGTCTCATATTATTCCTTTTCATTAAATAAGTTCATCTTTTTCACCCAGTTTGTCTTTTTCTCCAAAAAGAAGATATCAATAAAAAACAAAAAGAATGCTATTCCTAAAAGCCACTGAAACTGCGATTGGTAATTGGCAAACTGCTTGGTTTCGAATTCGCTTTTTTCAATATTTTCCAAGGCGTGTTTCACATAATCGACCACTTCTTTTGTATTGTTTCCGTTCACATAACCTCCTTTGGTAATTTTGGCAATTTCTTTCAAAGTAGCTTCATTCAGTTTGGTGACTACAACTTCTCCATTTTGGTCGCGCTGGAAGCTTTCTACCACACCATTTCTTTTTAACGGTATGGGTCCGCCTTTTTCGGTACCTACTCCAATAGTTATGATTTTCAATCCGTTTTTATTGGCTTCTTCTGTTGCTTCTTCAATTCCTTCGGAATGGTCTTCCCCATCAGAAATCATGATAACCAGCTTACTCACCTTACTGTCCTGGCTGAAAAAACTAGACGACAGGTGAATAGCTTCATCAAGCGAAGTGCCTTGTGATGACACCATTCCCGGATTCATGCTTTGCAGGAACATTTTGGCCACACTGTAATCTGTCGTAATTGGCAATACCGGAAAAGCACTGCCCGCATAGGCTACAATTCCGATTCTGTCACTCCCCAACTGATTGATAATCTGCGAAACAATCTGCTTGGTTTTTTCCAGACGGTTTGGTGCTACATCTTCTGCCAGCATTGATTTTGAAACGTCAATAGCAAAAACAATATCAATACCTTCTCTTTTTACGGTTTCGACCTTGGTTCCCAATTTAGGATTAACCAGACCTAAAATGAGGCAGGCCAACGCCAAAAGAAAGACCGTAATTTTCAGGGTTGATTTGAAAACCGATTTTTCCGGAGTTAGTTTTTTCACCAATTTCAGGTCACCAAATTCTTTCTGTTTTTTTCTTTTCCAATAAAGATTGAAAAGGAAAATCAGTACCAGAATTGGTATGACTATCAGGAGATATAAATATTTTTTTTCGTCTAATTCGTCGTACATAATTTCTTAAATAAAGCTTCTAAAAACCGTATTTTTCAATAAAACTTCTAACAATAAAAGTATGCCTGCTGCTATAGCAAAAGGTCTGAACCTTTCATCGTAATTATAGAATTTCTGTTCTTCAATTTCTGTGGTTTCCAGCTTATTGATTTCATCATAGATAGCTTTCAGGCTCTGGTTATTTTTTGCCCTGAAATATTTCCCATCGGTATTTCTTGCAATTTCTTTCATCAACTGCTCATCAATTTCCACCTGCATCATTCGGTAAACAAAATCTCCATTTGGAGCTATGGCATAAGGAGATTCTGCCATTCCGGTAGTTCCTATACCAATCGTATATACTTTTATGCCGTATTCTTTTGCTATTTCGGAAGCCATTCTCGGATCGATAAACCCGGAATTGTTGACTCCGTCGGTAAGCAATATGATTACTTTACTTTTTGCCTTACTGTCTTTCAATCGGTTTACGGCTGTTGCCAATCCCATACCAATTCCTGTTCCGTCCTGCAAAAGGTTATCATACTTTACACTGTTCAAAGCATCCAATACGACTGCCTTGTCACTGGTTACCGGCGTTTTGGTATAGCTTTCTGCTGCATAGACAACCAGACCTATTCTGTCGTTTGGACGGGCTTCTACGAATTCCGAAGCCACCCTTTTCAAAGCTTCCAAACGGTTTGGCTTCAAATCGCGCGTTAACATACTTCCCGAAACGTCAATAGACATTACAATATCAATTCCGTTGGTTATGTTGGTCTTATTACTAATATCTACGGTTTGCGGTCTTGCCATCGCAACTATAAGAAAACCTAAGGCAAGAATCCTGAAAACAAATAATAGCGGTTTTAATTTTGACCAAATTGATGGTTTCGCCTTGAATCCTTTTAGCGAGCTTACTTTTAGTGAAGCCTGTTTCTTTCCTTTCCATATTTGCCATGCAATAGCAATCGGAATGAGGACAAACAGCCAGAAAAACTCAGGATTTAAAAAGGTAACATTTTTCATCTTAGTTTACTTTTTTAAGTTCGACCGAGTTTACTATCCTATCTGAAATTTTGGAACCGTATTCGTCATTATCACGATAGGTAATAATAATTTCCTGAAGGCCTCCTTCTTGTCCGAATACCATAATTTCATATCCAATTTTGATTCCTTTATCACTGTCTTCTTTAAAAACAACCATAGTTCCGTAGGCTTTTATTCCGGAAATACCTTCTTTGGTATCGAACTGGTCCTGCTTTACAAAAACATCTTTTGCTTTGTATTGTTTTTCAAACGACTTGATTTCCTTTTCAACTACTTTTTCCAGCGGTCGGCTCAAAGTATCCTTAAATGATGTAGTAGAAATATTCACCATCACCTCATCAAAAACAGTCCCATAAGAAAATGCCTGGCTTTCTTTTATACCCATGTCTTTATTGCCGCCCGGAAGTTTTGTTCTTTTCAATACTTTCGGTGTTTCAATGGTCACAGCCGGATTTCCGTAATCACTCTTAATCCATTCGCCTTCATATAGTTCTTTTGTAGGATTGCCTAAAATAGCATCCAATCCTCTGGTCGTAATGAAATAGGTTAACGCTCCTACTACCAAAAATGCTCCTATAAATGTGGCAATTGCAATTTTGCGTTTGCGTTTTTTCTTTAGCAGCAGTTCTTTTTTCTGCGCGTCGAGTAATAACAGTTCTTCGTCTTCTTCCTCAACTTCTGGTATAGCCTTGTGCAGGGTGAAAATTGTCTTTTCTATTTTTGCACGGTCTTCCGCTATTTCGAAATCAAGCGGTTTTGATTTGGCAAATTTCACCAAATCTGCCTGACGCAGAACACGCTCCAGATTGTCAACGGTTTCCTGTGAAATTTTCATCTTTTTACGGACAGCGGCATTTCTCAAACCTATAATAACTTCGGAAGTGGTGCTTTCCATTGCCGGAACCTGAATTTCTTCTTCAATATAGGTTCTGGTAATATCTGTCAATTCTGAATAATAGTTCTTAACTTCTCCTTTTTGCCAAAGTCCTTTCTGTTCCAGATTTTTAAGAAGTGTTACCGCTTTTTCTATTGGTGTTGCATATACAACCTCTTCCGGCTTTTCTTTCTTTTTATATTTTTTGGAAAAGTAATAAATCAGGTATCCGATTCCGCCCAAAAGCAAGAGTCCCAGAAGGTATTTCCACCAATTACCCATAGATTCCTTAACTTCTGCTATTCCTTTAATGTCGTACATTTTTTGTTTCAATGTATCGACCTTGACTCCGGCAACGTTAACAAAAATTGAATCTGTTGAGTAGGGTTTGTCGTTGATGAGCACTTTAAGGCTCGGTATCATGTATTTTCCGGAATCAAACTGGGTAAGTCCATATCTTTTTGTAAGCAGATAGCGGTCTTTTTGTTTCACGGTATCTGTTGGATAGGATTCCAGAACTTCTAACTGTCCGAAATTAGTGCTTTCCGGAAATACCACATTTGACAATGTGTCTACTGAAGTTTTTAACGTAAGATTGATTTGTGCCCCTATTTTTATTTTGGTCGAATCAACGGCTGTAGTTACCCGTTTCTGCTGCCCAAAGGCAAAGGTTCCGATGAATAAAAAAAATAGTATGTAAAGCGTGTTGTTCTTCATTTTAGTTCCTAATCTTAATCATGAAAGGGGGAAAAAAGATTATCCTCTCGATTTAAAATAGCCCAATAGTTTCGTCACGTAGCTTTCATCTACTCTGGTATTTACCGTTCCCGAACCACATCTGCTAAACGTTTCCTTAAAAAATTTCATTTTTTCCTGATAGTATTTTTCATATTCCAGACGTACCGCTTTTGAGCCCGTGTTGACCAACATAGTTTCGCCTGTTTCGGCATCCAGCATATTGACCATTCCTATGTTTGGCATTTTTTCTTCCCTTGCATCATAGACACGAATACCGGTAAGGTCGTGTTTTTTTCCTGCAATTTTTAGCGTATGCTCATAATTATCGTCTGTCATAAAATCAGAAATCACAAAAACGATGGCTTTCTTTTTCATGACTCCGGACAAAAACCGCAATGCCTGAGAAAGATTCGTCTTATGGCTTTTAGGCCTGAACTCTATCAGTTCCCGGATAATTCTCAATACGTGTGACCTTCCTTTTTTAGGCGGAATATACAGTTCTATTTCATCCGAAAATAAAATCAAACCAATTTTGTCATTATTCTGTGTTGCTGAAAAGGCCATTGTTGCCGCAATTTCAGTAACGATATCTTTCTTGAAGCCATTTTGTGTTCCAAAGCTTTCCGAACCGCTGACGTCAACCATAAGCATCATGGTCAGCTCACGTTCTTCTTCAAAAACTTTAATGTAAGGTTCATTGTATCTTGCCGTAACGTTCCAGTCAATCGCACGCACATCATCACCAAACTGATACTGGCGGACTTCACTAAAAGTCATCCCGCGTCCTTTGAACGATGTGTGATATTCACCCGAAAAAATATGATCGCTCAATCTTCGGGTCTTGATTTCTATCTTCCGTACTTTCTTGAGTAATTCCTTTGTATCCATTTTTTTTAGTTGATAGTGGACAATTTTTAGTGGATAGTCTTTTTAGTGGATAGTGGATAGTCTTTAGTGGATAGTTAGTTTGAACTATCGATAAACTTTCAACTATTCACTGTCAACTATCAACTTACTAAGGTACTTCAACTTCGTTTACGATTTTGTTTATGATGTCTACAGAAGTTACGTTTTCTGCTTCTGCTTCATACGTAATTCCTATTCTATGGCGAAGTACATCGTGAACCACGGCACGTACGTCTTCAGGAATTACATAACCTCTGCGTTTGATAAAGGCATAACATTTGGCCGCATTCGCCAAATTGATACTTCCACGAGGCGATGCACCAAAACTGATTAATGGTTTCAGGTTTTCCAGTTTGTATTTTTCCGGATAACGGGTTGCGAAAATGATATCCAGAATGTATTTTTCGATTTTTTCATCCATATATACTTCACGAACTGCTTCCTGAGCGCGAAGAATCTGATCTGTAGAAACCACAGGATTTACTTTTTCATAAGAGCCTTTCAGGTTCTGGCGGATGACCATTCTTTCTTCATCGATTTTTGGATAGTCGATAACTGTTTTCAACATAAAACGGTCAACCTGAGCTTCTGGTAACGGATAGGTTCCTTCCTGTTCTACCGGGTTTTGTGTAGCCAATACTAAAAATGGCTTATCTAATTTGAAAGTCGTATCTCCAATAGTTACCTGCTTTTCCTGCATGGCTTCAAGCAATGCCGACTGTACTTTTGCAGGGGCACGGTTAATCTCATCTGCCAAAACGAAATTAGCGAAGATTGGTCCTTTCTTGATTGAAAAAGCATTGTCTTTAATATTATAGATCATGGTTCCTACCACATCGGCAGGAAGTAAATCCGGAGTAAACTGTATACGGCTGAAAGAACCTTGAACTGCCTGCGACAGTGTATTAATTGCTAATGTTTTTGCCAATCCGGGAACACCTTCCAGCAAAATATGCCCTTGTCCCAAAAGTCCAATCAATAATCGCTCCACCATGTGTTTCTGACCTACAATGACTTTATTCATTTCCATCATCAGCAAGTCGATAAAAGCACTTTCTCTTTCTATTTTTTCATTAATTGCCCTAATGTCTAATGCAGTAGCATTTTCTTCCATAATCTAATATTTAAAAAGCCGTGAAATTAGTATTTAATTTTAACAGTGCAAATTGAAAATTTATTTAAATGCAAGTTGTTAACGTTACGTTAAAATATGTTTGAATGCCTTGGTTTTAAGGATGATTTATGATTTTGTTTTCATAAATTTAAAATCTCAAAACTTATCATCGTGAAAACAACATTATCTCCCATTATAGCGGGAACTATGAGCTGGGGAGTCTGGGATAAAAATCTCACAACTTCCGAAATGGCGAACCTGATACACGTTTGCTCTGAAAATAAAATCACCACTTTCGATCATGCCGATATTTATGGAGGCTACACGACCGAAGCCGAATTTGGAAAAGCTTTGTCCGAAAGCAAGATCGACCGAAGAAAAATACAGCTGATTTCAAAATGCGGCATACAGCATGTTCTTGGAAACAGGAATAACAAAATCAAACATTATGACTATTCGAAAGACTATATTATCTGGTCTGTAGAAAACTCGCTGAAAAACCTCCATACTGATTATCTGGATGTTTTCCTGCTGCATCGTCCGAGTCCGCTTATGAATGCCAATGAAATTGCAGAAGCCGTAGAAAAATTAAAATCGGAAGGAAAAATTCTTGATTTCGGACTTTCTAATTTTACGCCTTCACAAACCGACCTGATACTTTCAAAAACAGAAGTGAGTTACAACCAAGTGCAGTTTTCTGCAACCGACTTTAAAGCTATGACCGACGGAAGCTTTGACCATATGCAGGTGCATAACATACGCCCTATGGCGTGGAATCCGCTTGGAACGGTTTTCAGAGAAAAAACCGACCAGACGCGACGTTTAAAAACACTTTTGGCAGAATTGGTTGGAAAATACCATGTAGGTTCAGACACCATTTTATTGTCATGGGTATTGCAGCATCCGGCAAAAGTTATCCCAATTGCAGGAACCGTGAATGTTTCCAGAATCCAGCAACTTTATAAGGCAACCGAATTCAAACTGGAAAACGAAGAATGGTTTGCCATCTGGACAGAAAGCATGGGAAACAAAGTGCCTTAAAAAGACTAAACTATTTAGGATGAATTATAAATTCTGACAGGAAATTAATGAAAACAGTATTAATAACAGGCGCTACCAGCGGTATAGGAAGAGCTACAGCGATTGAATTAGCAAAACATAATTTTAAGTTGATTCTTTGCGGAAGACGCGAGGACCGTTTGGCTGAATTACAGCTCGAACTCGAACACCGCACCAAAGTACATACGCTTAATTTTGACGTAAGAAAGAAAAAAGCCGTACAGGAATCTATCGATTCACTGCCAAAAGAATTTGCCGAAATCGATATCCTCATTAACAATGCCGGAAATGCGCACGGTTTGGACCCTATTCAAAATGGCGATCTGGAAGATTGGGATGCTATGGTAGACATCAATATCAAAGGTCTTTTATATGTTTCACATGCCGTTATTCCGAAAATGGTTGAGAGGAGAAACGGCCACATTATCAACATTGGCTCCACAGCCGCAAAAGAAGTTTATCCGAATGGAAATGTCTATTGCGCTACAAAACACGCTGTTGATGCTATTAACCAGGGCATGCGAATGGACCTCAACCAATACGGCATACGGGTTGGAGGCATTCATCCGGGCATGGTTGAGACGGAATTTTCACAGGTACGTTTCAAAGGCGATGCTGAAAGAGCTTCCAATGTTTACAAAGGTTTTGAACCTTTAAAACCGGAAGACATAGCCGATATTATACGATTTGTAATTACGAGACCCTACCATGTCAACATTGCCGACCTGATGGTAATGTCGACGGCGCAGGCTTCCTCTACAATAGTAAACCGCATACTCTAAATTGATGATGGCCGGGTTTTTGGTTCGAAGAACTAAAAACCCGGCCTTTTAACATTCACTCCATGATCAATAAGCGCCTGCTCATAAAAAATCTCCTCGCTCATAATGACGAAAGCAGCTTTTATGACAAAAAGCGCCAACTGAACCTCCACACCCGGGAAGGAAAGGCCAAATTCTTAAAACATATTTGCGCCTTGTCAAATTCCAATCCTGCCAACAATTCCTATATTGTTGTGGGCATTGAAGACCACGATAATGAAATTATAGGTGATGATTTTTTTGACGACAGCCGCATCCAGAACCTCGTCAATGCCTTTCTGGAGAATCCGCCAAAAATCCAGTATGAAAATGTGCCTTTTCCAAATCTTCCAAAAGACAAGGTCATTGGATTGGTAACAATCAAACCGAGTAAAAAAGTTTCCTTTTTTAAAAAAGGAATCCATACTATTCCTGCAAAATCGATATTCATACGCATTGGAAGCAATTCTGTTCCTGTTGATGAAATTCCAAATGATAGTGGCCGAAACTACCAAAATGTGGAAACCGTTATCAGTATTGAAAACAACTCCCGCAACAGCATTGAACATACTCTGGAAGGCGTTATTGATTTCATGAACAACCGGCATAAGGACATGTCTCCAAAATATAAAGTATTCAAAGAATTATTTGTGGTTTGCTGGGCCGGACATAAAAAAAAGGTCAAGGACATGACCTATCTTTCCCGTGTTGACATCGAACTCGTGAACGAACAGGTGAAACTCTTTTATTCGGCATTGGATGAAGTTTCCATTGAATACGACAACCATACTTTTTCAATAACAGAATACCTTCCACTGGGACTAAACGATAAGACCAGTTATTATCCGTTAGAAAAACAGACCATTTCCTTTTATGACAACGGCTACTATAAAATCGAAACGCAATTTTTGTTTGAACCGCCACAATACAATAGAAAAATGCTTTTCCATATCTATAATTCCAACCAATCGCTGCTTGCCAAACTCGACAAAGGACTTACACTTTCTGAAAGAGAAAAAAAAGACCTGGAAAATCTTCCTTCAACATTCATGATTTGCTACCTCAACGGTTTTGAAGAGGCAAAACAAAAACTGATAGATGCAAAACCTTTGCTGAAAAGTTTCGAGAATCCGACTGTTTATGTCAACTTTAAGGAAGCAATGCGCATTTTGCGTAAGATGAAATATGATACATCACTTGATTGACATGGCCATCGAAAATTTAAAAGTCAGGTTGTCATTAAACTCAGGATGTGAATAGGTCCCATATCTATAATACACACCAAATCCAAGACCCAGATTAGCAATATTCATATAGTTGATTTTTAAAATATTATCTATCTGTAAACCTGTTTCTGTAAAAATCTTATCTTTTGTCTTGAAAGCAATTACCTGATGTGCGCTTTTATCTGACAGATTTCCCCAACCAAAATTATTATGCCAGGTCACACCCGGTTGAAACTTTCCTGATTTGAACAGCAACCCGCCAAAATTGTGTGAAAGAAATAAGTTCACATAGCTGTCTGATAAAAACTCATACGGACGCAGCGTTTGAAAGGTGTTTTTCATAATAATAGCCGATTTGCTATCATAACTTCCTTCACCTGTAAATAAAAGTCCATATGGCAACGGCTTGTCAATAAAACCGGCTTCTAAGCGATAGTCTGTCTGTCCGAAATTCTTTGTAAAAAAGGACTGCTGGACACTGGCTTCTATCCTGTTATAATCAAAATCACTATCGATTAAGTTTTTGATTCCTTTAGTGTAGGCCAGATTAAAGACAGGATATTTTGTTCCCATAGAATATCGCTGGTTCATGCTATTTACAAATTTTTCCTTGTAAGCAAATCTTAGGTGGAATGTGAGGTCTGTTGTTGTATAATTGCGAAAATCCCGATTTCCATCGTTGAAAAGATATTCATACCTGGGTGTAGTTTTCGTATGATTGAAATCAACTTTGAATTTTAAATAACGTAGCGTCCTGAAGCTAAAATTCAGATTATTTTGCCGGATCATGTCATATTGGTAGCCAATATAATTTCTGAAATTATAAAGGCTGGGCTCATACGTATTCAAACCATAATTTCCGGTTTCCATCAGGTTTTGCTGGTATTTTGCTCCAACAACCATCTCGTTTTCTTTAGAAATCCTATATAGTATTTCCCCTCCATATTTCCAGTCATGGTCCTCCATTCCATAACCCAAAAAGCCACCCAAAGTCAAATCCTTGAAAAGCTTTTCATTGGTATAAAAACCGGTTCCCAGCCTTAATTTTTCGTATTTGTTGTAGCTAAACGTTTTTGACAAATCAATATCGATTGGACCGGCAGGAATTCGTCCTTGTGCAAATTTCTCCATAAATGTCAAAAAGCCGTCAAAATTCGCTTTCTTTCCAATACTGTCAATGACTTTGTAGGTAGTCATTTCGGCATTGTTTAGTTTTTCGGCACGGGAATTATCCCAAAAAAGGCTGTCTTTTTTTGCAGCTTCAGAATCCATCCGGACAGCTTCTAATGAAAATTCTTTTTTATTCAGCGGTATATCGACTTCTACCTGGTCTATATAACTCTTACCATCCAGAATCATTCCGATAGTTTTGGTTGGAAATTCATTAAAAATTAACGCATAGTTGAGCTGTTGCGGAAACCAGTATTTATTATCTATAAAAGCATACTGCTGTTGTATTCTGATATCAATTTTTCCTTTTTCGAAAGGTGATGCGATAACATTTTGTACTGCATATTTGTTGGTATTGATGTAAAGGAAACCTTTTAGTCCGTCAAAATTTTTATTGGCTTGAGGTCGGAATGACAGGATGTATACCGTGTCTTTTTGTTGGTAGATTGTATCTTCAATGCGAAACTTATATTTCTTTAAACTACCCTTACTAATTGGATTCAGGTAATTAATATTGAACAGTCTGATGTTGTCTTTATAAAAAGAAAATGGCTGAAAATCGGTTGCCAGTGAAGCAAAGGTCGGATTTTCAAATCCCGAGACTTTGGTACCAATTACGACTTCTTCACTAATATCGGGTTTTATGAATTTTCGGTTTGTTACAGATTCCATCATAAAAAGCCGGCTTCCCTTTAGTTTTTGCCGGATGAGCAAACTGTCTTTTTTATCGGGCGAATCCGATCTGTAATCATAAATTAGCTTGTTATAACACCGGTATTTAAAAGAATTGATGTTTTCCGGATTATTAAGTTCTTTATTGGCAATTACTTTCCGAATTATGGCATTGGCAGGATTCTCTCCTGATTCTATAACCACTTCGTTTAAATCAAATTTGGAACGGACCATAGCAATTACTATTTCGCTGTCCTTTTTTAAAATGGGAGTGGAAAAATTTTCATATCCCATATAACTGCAACTGACGCTGGAAATAGGCGAAGTGCTTTTATAGACAAAGGTACCTTCAATATCAGAAGACACACCTTGTCTATTATCTCCATTAATGACAACCGTAGCAAAGGCAAGAGGTTCTTTGGTTTCTGAATCAATAATTTTTCCTTTAATTGTGTTCTGTGCATACAAAACCGGCCCCATTAAGAATAAAAAGGCCAGTTGGGGGTAAATTTTTTGCATAGTAGTTTTAAAAAGTCAGAATTTTAAATCAAATATTTTCTTTTTCAATCCTAGTTAAACGCTAAATGTGAATTATTCTTTTATATAATCAATAGTTTTTTATGATATTTGAAAACAATACTTTATAGAATGAACAGAACTTTAATCATTGGAGATATCCATGGCGGATTAAAAGCCCTGCACCAGATTTTTAAAAGAGCCGACGTAACCACTAATGATACCTTGATTTTCCTTGGGGATTATGTTGACGGCTGGAGCGAATCTCCGGAAGTAATTGATTTTTTAATTGCTCTGAAAACCACACATAATTGCATTTTTTTAAGAGGAAACCATGACGACCTGCTGTTGCAATGGTTGGAAGTAAAAAAGGACAACCCGCAATGGTTCAATCATGGCGGTCGCCTGACTATGGAAAAATATAGCATACTGTCTCAGGAAAAAAAACAGGCTCATATTGATTTTCTTAAAACTTTAGAAAATTACCATCTGGACGAACATAATCGTTTATTTATCCATGCCGGGTTTACCAACCTCAACGGAGTTACTTATGAATATTTCCCAAAAATGTTTTATTGGGAACGCACCTTGTGGGAAAATGCACTTTCGCTTGACAGTTCTATTGAAAAAGACAGTCCTTTTTATCCAAAAAGATTCAATCTTTACACTGAAATTTTTATTGGCCATACACCGGTAACCCGAATTGGAGAAACCGTTCCTGTGAATAAGGCAAACATCTGGAATGTTGATACAGGAGCTGCTTTTAAAGGCCCTTTGACTATTCTGGATATTCAAACAAAAGAATATTGGCAAAGCGATCCGGTTTACTTGTTATATCCTGAAGAAAGTGGTCGAAATTAATTTGTTTAAAAAATTATAAAATTCGAGTATATTTGCATAAAATTTTTAATCATGAAGAAAATTATAACAATTGGTTTGCTTTTCAGTGCTTTTCTTGGAAACGCACAGGCTTTTAGCGGAAAAGGCGACAAGAAGTTTCAGGTAGGTGCCAACTTTCAGGATCATGCAACAGGAATTATGGCTACTTATGACTATGGAATTGGAGAAAACATGTCTATTGGTGGATACACCACATATCTGTTGGGCGTTGATGGCGACGGCTCTAAATTTGAAGACCGTTTCGATTTGAAAGCGCGTTTTAATGCAAACATAGGAAATGTGATGGGCCTGCCGGAAAATGTAGATATCTATCCGGGCCTTGATTTAGGATTAAGAAATTTTGGTGCCCATTTAGGCGGACGTTATTTCTTCTCGCAAGGTTTCGGTTTATTTACAGAATTTAGCGTTCCGATTGCAAAATATAAAAGTGACGTGTTTGGATACGACCGCCTGAACAATCAGTTTGTTTTCCATATTGGCGCTTCGTTCAATTTATAATTATAAATAAACAGCATATTCAAAATCCGGTTCCTAAAAAGAATCGGATTTTTTGTTTTCCTATTTCCGCAAAAAGAAAAAGTCCCGGTAATATCGGGACTTTTTTTATTCCGGTTGTAACGCGACAGTCACACTTTCGGAATAACGTGACATGCAGCTGCAGTAATCATAACCAAACCTGAAGCAAAAGATTGATAGTTTTCGCAGTTGCTGTCAAATATAGTTTCCGGGTTTCTATGCCGTTACAATGGAATCTTTTTCTATAGCAATTTCTATATAGATGCAAAACTTTTAAAAAGGTTGCCTGGTTTATTTATTTTTTTTAGCAATGTTATAAATAGGTTAAAATCAGCCGGTTTGAAAGAAGCTATAAAACATTATTTGTAAATTAGGTATACAAACTCACCAAAAAAATGACACTTTCAGACCGATACAATTCCATTAGAAAACACACTGAACACCTCTGTAATGTACTGACTACAGAAGATTTTGTACCGCAGCCTGCTGATTTTGTAAGTCCTCCAAAATGGCATCTGGCACATACTACATGGTTTTTTGAACAGTTCGTCTTAAACGAACATCTTCCGGATTATAAACTGTTCGATGACGATTTTAGCTTCTTGTTCAACAGCTACTACAATTTTGTAGGCAAACGTGTTTTTAGAGCGGATAGGGGAAACATTACCCGTCCGGGCGTTCATGAAGTATTTGAATACCGTTCTTATGTAGATATGCATATGCAAATACTGTTACAGCTTAAATCGGAAGAGTTGAAAGACTTAATCGAATTGGGATTGAATCATGAACAGCAACATCAGGAACTGCTTATTACCGACATTAAATATATTCTTGGAAACAATCCTATTTTCCCCGTATATCATGAAAATATCGATTGGGAAAAACAGGAAAATGAAGAAACCGGATTTGTAAAGCTCGAAGAAGGTATTTATGAAATAGGATTTGAAGGGGAAGGATTTTCATTTGACAATGAACATGGAAGACATAAAGTATACCTGCATGATTTTGAAATTTCAAAATCGCTGGTGACCAATGCGGAATATCTGGAATTCATTTCTAATGACGGTTATACGAATTTTGATTACTGGCTGGATGAAGGCTGGTCCTGGGTTACCGAAAACAAAATTGAGGCACCCTTATACTGGCATAAGATTGATGGAGAATGGCACAATTACACTTTAAGCGGATTGGAAAAATTAAATCCAGAAGCTATCCTGACACACATCAGCTTTTATGAAGCTGCTGCTTTTGCAGCCTGGAAAAAAATGCGTTTGCCAACCGAATTCGAATGGGAAGCTGCTGCCGACAAATTCAATTGGAGAAAGCGTTGGGAGTGGACAAACAGCGCTTACCTGCCCTATCCGAATTTTAAAAAACCTGAAGGCGCTATTGGAGAATATAACGGAAAATTCATGGTCAATCAGATGGTGCTCCGTGGCGCTTCCTGTGCCACGCCGCCACAACATGACCGAAAAACATACAGAAACTTTTTTCATGCCCATGAACGCTGGCAGTTCAACGGCATTCGTCTCGCAAAATAATTGCTTATGAATACTGCACAACCCATCCATTATACCGCTTTTGCGGAAGATGTCCTTGAAGGATTGACTTCAAAAAAGAAACACTTGTCCTCTAAATATTTTTATGATGATAACGGAAGTCAGATATTCCGGCAAATCATGAAAATGCCCGAGTACTACCCTACCAATTGCGAGTTGGAAATCCTGTCCTGGCAATCGGATACCATTTTGGACAAGATTGCTTTTAAGGGAAATTTCAATATTGTGGAGTTTGGTTCGGGTGACGGCACAAAAACAAAGCAGTTATTAAAGACTTTCCTGAATAAAGATGCAGATTTCACCTATATGCCTATTGACATATCTGAAGAAGCCATATTAATTCTGGAAGAAGACCTGCTCTCTGCCTTGCCAAAACTCAAAATGGAATCGAAAATTGGCGATTATTTTGATGTGCTTGAAGATATAGCAAAAGATGAAACTCCAAACCTGTTTCTTTTTCTGGGCGGCAATATTGGTAATTATAAAAAGGAAGATGTATTTGGTTTACTTCAAAAATTTTCGTCCGGAATGAAAAAGGGTGATAAATTATTGCTAGGCATTGATTTACAAAAAGACCCCAGAGTTATACAGGCTGCCTATGACGACCCGCATGGAATTACCAAAGCATTCAACATGAACCTGCTTCATAGAATTAACAAGGAACTGGATGCAGATATTGCCATAGATCAATTTGATTTTTACTGCCACTATAATCCTGAAAATGGCGAAGTCAATAGTTATCTGTACAGCTTAATCCAACAGCAATTTTACAGTCGGGTACTAAACACATCGTTTAGTTTTGAAAAAAACGAAACGATCTGGACAGAACTTTCTAAAAAATACAGTTTTGCAGAAATTGAGGATTTGGCAAATCAGTTGAATTTTAAAGTTGTTGAAAATTTTTTAGATGGCAAACAGTATTTTACGGATAGTTTGTGGGAGAAGTAAAACCGGATGTTTTTTTACTGCCACATCTGCTTTTAGTCAATCTGTAGATACAGTTGGTCAAATATTTTTCAAAAAAAGCAATAATCTTTCCTTCTTTGTATATTCGAAAATTTAACGAAGCAAGATTATCTTTGCCTTTTCTCATGAAAAAAAATTCTCAATACAAGCATTGGCTATTTATAAGTGTATTTTGGTGTGCCTTAGGTTTTGCCATCTGGTCACAGATGATCCAGGATTTTAATTTCTTACATGCTGTCTACCAGGCTCTGCTTTTCTTAGTATTTTCCATTACTATTGCTCATACGCTAAGCGATGTTTTGTTACCTAAAGCTTTGAACAAAAACAGGATGGGCTTTTTTGGAGCTCAGTTTGTTTTTATGGTATTCCTTCTGGCCGGATGCCTCGCACTGATATCTGTCGTGTTTTCAAGTTATGAAATACGGGGTATTTATCCTCAATCCAAATTACCTGTTTTAGAACATTTCTGGTTCCGTTTTTACACCGCGATTCCGGCGGCTTTATTAGTAAATGGTACAGCCTGCGGCCTGCGTTTTTATCAGGAGCATGGCATAATGGAAAAAAAGCACGCCCTGTTAAAGCAAAATCATCTGGAAGCCCAAATCAAGATATTGCAGGATCAGATCAATCCGCACCTGATGTTTAATGTGCTCAATCACATTCATATTCTCATGCAACGCAATGTGCCTCTTGCTTCTGAGTTGCTTATCAAATTTTCGGATATTCTGCGTTACCAATTGTATCAGTCCAATCGTGAATATGTAATGCTGGATGCGGAAATCAAATATCTGAAAGATCTTGTCTGTATTGAGCAAGTACGTTGGGGAAATGAATTGGATGTGGATTGCCGATGGGAAATCCAAAACGGCAGCCTACAAATTACACCATTACTGTTGATGCCATTAGTAGAAAATGCTTTTAAACACGTTTCAAGGCTTCCTCATGAAAATGGTTACGTAAATCTGTTGTGCAGACAGGAAGGAAATGATCTCATGCTAAAAATAAAAAATTCATATACTGAACAGTATAAACCATCATCTAATGATCATGGCCTTGGATTGGAAAATGTTCGCAAGAGGCTTGATATCCAATATCCATGTCGTTATGATTTATCTATTGAGAAAACGAAAGATACCTATACAATTATTCTTAATTTAGCACTCAATTGATATGAATATGAATGCGGACCAGTCTTCTAAAGTGATGATTAATTGTCTCGTTATTGATGATGAGCCATTGGCGCGGCATAGCATTATCGATTTTATTGAAAAAATAGATTTTTTGGAAGTTATCGGTTCCTGTGCTTCGGCTCTCGAAGCCTCAGAATACGTCCAAAAAGGGCTGGTCGATTTACTGTTTCTGGATATTAACATGCCTTATCTCTCGGGTCTGGAATTTTTAGATTCTCTGGAACGCCCACCAATGGTAATTTTTACGACAGCCTATTCTGAACATGCTTTGGAAGGATATCGTCTTCAAATAGTAGACTATCTGCTGAAACCTATCACATTTCAACGATTTTATCAGGCATCTTTAAAAGCTCAGCAACTGTTTTCTTTAACCGCTTCTGCAAAACAGCAGGTTCCGGCTGATCCGTTTTTATACATTCGCCAGGGTGAAGGTTTCCAAAAAATATTCTGGATGGATATTCTTTATATCGAAGGAATGCAGAACTATGCCAAGTTGCATTTCAAAAATCAAGTCCTGATTATCCATCAGACTATGATTTCACTGGAAGAAACGCTTCCTAAAGAAAAGTTTTTCAGGATTCATAAATCCTTTTTGGTAAATATTGACCATATCGATTCTATAGCAGGTGGCCGTCTTTCTATTAACGGGCAGCAACTACCTATTTCAAGAACACGCAGAGAGGCACTCCTGAAAGAGGTAGTTTATAAAAACCTGTTAAGCCGATAATTTAAAATTTCCATTTTAAAGCTGCCGCACCATAAAACGTAGTCGAAAACTTTGGATTGGCCATATCCTTTTCTTTAAAAATATCGCTAAGCTTTCTGTCATTTGTCTGAAAAGAGCGTGTGAGCGTAGAGCCAGCCGTAAAATCAATTGTCCAATGTTCGCCTAATTTAAATTGGGGGCGTATTCCTGCAATGATTTGCTGATAGCCTAACAGTTTTGATTTTCCATCCCGAGAAACTTCGGCTGTCATACCATCCAATTCTACCACTGCTTTTAAGTCAAAATTCGGTGTGAATCTATAGCCTATTTCGGCACCTTCAGGAAATGCTATCTTAAAATGCAATGCTGTTTGAGTTTCCCAATTGAAATAAATTCCGGGCAAAACCATAGGAACACCAAATGCATTGGTCAATACCGGGCCAAATCCAAATGCCAAATTAGGCTTGAAATTTTTGATAAAAAGCACTCCTCCCTGAAGCAAAACATCGTCAATAGTAATCTGTTCCAAATCAGTATAGATGCCCACAGACAAGGTTGCCATCATGGACCACTTGCCTCCAATAGGCCGGATATGTTTCAATCCTATCTGGGCATTCAACAATTCCGCAGGAAACAATTTCTCGTCATAATATTTGTTTTCCATAGCAGCATAGCTTCCCTGAAGATACAGCGACCACAATTTCGGCTTATTCTCATCAACCATTTTAAGAGAGAGCGGTATTTCCAGAGCGGCTTGTACTCTCTTAAAATCACTCTTGGAATCTGTCTTTACACTATCAATAGGGCGTATATAATTAGAAAAAGGCACATAATCTGCCTTGACTTGTCCTGAAATGCCTGTTTGTGCTTTGCCTGCAATTGAAGCAAAAAATAGTACCCAATAAAAAACCAGTTTCTTCATGTCAAATTTATTTTTGCACGAAGTACGCAGTTCAGCAATACACCGGAAAATTCATTTGACCAATGGCTTGGCTCTTTTGACGAAAGGTTTTTATTCCGGGAAATGTAAAATGATTATCGGGGAGTTTACACCAAATTTCCATTATCCAGGAACTTTGCGGCTCTGCGCCTTTGCGTGAAATAGTTGCACGCAAAGGCGCAGAGCCGCAAAGCAAAAAGTCCCGCTTTTCAGCAGGACTTTATTATTAAGAATAGCTAAATCTTACAAATCAAACTTGATTCCTTGTGCCAAAGGCAACTTGGTAGTATAGTTGATTGTATTCGTTTGTCTTCTCATATATACTTTCCAGGCGTCAGAACCTGATTCACGTCCGCCTCCGGTTTCTTTTTCACCACCAAAAGCACCACCGATTTCAGCGCCAGAAGTTCCGATGTTTACGTTTGCAATTCCACAGTCAGAACCTGCAACAGAAAGAAATCTTTCCGCTTCACGCAAATTGTTGGTCATGATTGCAGAAGACAATCCTTGTGCCACACCATTTTGAAGATCGATTGCATTTTCAACTTCTCCAGAATATTTCAACAGGTATAGAACTGGTGCAAATGTTTCGTGCTGTACGATTTCAAAAGAATTGTCTGCTTCAGCAATTGCCGGTTTCACATAACATCCACTTTCATAACCTTCGCCAGAAAGAACGCCACCTTCAACAATAATTTTACCGCCTTCAGCTACTACTTTTTCCAAAGCTTTGTTGTACATTTCAACTGCATGTGTATCGATAAGCGGCCCAACGTGATTGTTTTGGTCTAGTGGGTTTCCTATTTTCAATTGTCCGTAAGCCGCAACGATTGCATCTCTTACTTTATCATAAATGCTTTCGTGAATAATTAAACGACGTGTTGAAGTACATCTTTGTCCTGCAGTTCCTACAGCGCCAAAAACAGCTCCGATAACTGTCATTTTAATATCTGCATCCGGAGTTACGATGATAGCATTGTTTCCTCCTAACTCCAATAATGATTTCCCTAAACGTCCGGCTACTGCCTGAGCTACTATTTTACCCATTCTTGTAGAACCTGTTGCAGAAACCAAAGGAACGCGAACATCTGCAGTCATCCACTCACCTACTTTGTAGTCGCCGTTAATCAGGCAGGAAATACCTTCCGGAAGGTTGTTTTCTTTTAGGACTTCTGCGATGATATTTTGACAAGCGATACCACATAACGGTGTTTTTTCAGATGGTTTCCAAACACAAACATCACCGGCAATCCATGCCAAAGCGGTATTCCATGACCAAACGGCTACCGGGAAGTTGAAAGCAGAAATGATTCCAACAACTCCTAATGAATGGTACTGCTCATACATTCTGTGTCCAGGACGCTCTGAATGCATTGTTAATCCGTGCAACTGACGGGACAGTCCAACGGCAAAATCGCAGATATCAATCATTTCCTGAACTTCTCCAAGACCTTCCTGGAATGATTTACCCATTTCATAGGAAACCAATTTACCAAGAGCTTCTTTTTTCTCGCGCAATTTCTGACCAAACTGACGAACGATTTCTCCACGCTGTGGCGCCGGCATTAATCGGAAAGTTTTGAAAGCTTCGGTAGCGCTTTTCATTACTTTTTCATAATCCTCTTTTGTAGTAGTTTTTACTTTTCCGATTAGCTGACCGTCAACCGGAGAGTAGCTTTCAATGATTTCACCATTTGAAAACCAGCTGTTTCCTGTTGAAGTTCCTTCGTTAATTGCCGCCAAGCCCAATTGTTGCAAGGCTTCAGTCATTCCAAATTGATTTGCTATTGTTGCCATTTATAACTTTTTGATTGTAAATTGTATTATTTTTTGCGAAGTTATGATTTATAGGTGGATTTTGCGAATCAAAATGTTTTTTTAGCAATTGTCTTTCCTTTTCTTAAAGAATTAAAACAGATTTCGCTTCTTAAATATAAATACGCCCAGAATGGAAATGAATAGTGACATGAGCAGGATAATCCAAAATCCCAGCGGACTTGCCTGAAGGTTATTAGGCACGTTCATTCCGTACAGGCTCGCTACCAACGTAGGAATCATCAAAATGATTGAAATGGAAGTCAGCCGTTTCATGATAACGTTCAGGTTATTCGAAATTACAGAAGCATAAGCGTCCATCATTCCGGTTAAAATGTTGCTGTAGACATTTGTCGTCTCTTCTGCCTGCCGCAATTCAATTTCTACGTCTTCAACCAAATCGGGGTTAAGTGTTGTTTTCTGATTTTTTAAATTTTTGATTCTATGGAAAAGGATATCATTCCCTTTTAAAGATGTTATAAAAAATACCAGACACTTTTCAATTTGCAGCAAGGCCTGGAGTTCTTCATTTTTTATTGATTTTTCCAGATTGCTTTCAGCCAATTTGATACGCTGGTTAATGTGTTTCAGGTATTTCTGATACCAGACACTGGATGATAGCAATAATTTGAGTACTAAATCATAATGCGAAGCGATTGCTATTTTTTTACGCTGCGTATACAGCACAAAATCTTCCAGCATGTCGTTGGGTTGAAAACATAAGGAAACAAAAACATCGTCGTTAAAAATCAGTCCCAAAGGAGCCGTATTAAAGGGTAGCTTTTCGTCATTGCTCTTAAAAGGGATTCTCAGGATAATGAGATTCCAGCCGTTTTCGGTTTCCAGACGCGGACGTTCGTCAATATCTTCAATGTCATTATAAAAGGCTTCAGGGATTTTTAAATCTTCAAGAAGGTATCTGATTTCTTCTCTAGTTGGAGAAACCGCATTAATCCAGCAGCTTTCGTTTGGGTTTTGGGCAGGAATAAGCCCGCTGTCATTTTTGTAGAATGTAATCATAATGCAATGCTATTTCTAAGAACAGCTTGCGATATGACGCGCTGTCCTTACATTAATAAAATGTTCTTCTGATAATAATCGTCCATTTTTTAAGGATAATTTTAAATGCGGCGCGAAGGTATGACATTAAATATGAAACTGTTACCTCCATTATGTTTTTTTTAGCACAATAAAAAAACCTTGCTTGTTGAGCAAGGTTTTCAGTTTTTGAAGAGCACCACAATATTATCTCTTTAATGTGTATTTTTTATCGGCTTCCATAATGGTTCCGCATTTTGTACAGGTACGTAATGTTTTGGAATTATAAAAATGCTGAAAATGCGGCAGGAAATCTTTTTCAATATCGTTGAGCTCAAAGTAGACATCGTAAAGTTTGTGGTTACAGTTTTCACAGAACCAAAGCAGTCCGTCCGTATAGCCTTTTCCTGCTCTTTTTCTTTCAATAACCAGACCTATAGAACCTGCTGAACGAACCGGAGAGTGTGGTGTTTTGGCCGGATGAAGATACATATCTCCGGCATGGAGTTCCATTTCCTTGCGTTTGCCGTCTTCCTGAATGATTACTTTTATAGAGCCTTCAAGCTGATAGAACAATTCTTCGGTTTCATTATAATGGTAGTCTTTTCGGGCATTTGGCCCGGCTACTATCATTACGATATAGTCTTCAGAATCAACATAAATGTTTTTATTTCCAACAGGCGGTTTTAGCAGATGCCTGTTCTCTTCAATCCATTGATTGAGATTGAACGGTTTTGAAATTGCCATAGCTTTAATATTTCTACTAAATTACTAAAAATAAAAAAGGCCAGTAAAAAACTAGCCTTTAAAATTATTTTACCTCTTTTATCAGGTACAGATACACGGGAAAGTGGTCACTGAATCCTACCTGACCGTTGGAGTTTCTTAGCGGATAACCTTTATATTGTCCTGTTGTTTGTGTAAGGAAAGGCTTGTTGTAAACACCGGCTTTCCAGAAACGATAGGAAGAATAATCTTTTCTGATTAATGGCTCGGAAAGAATCATCTGGTCAAATAAATCCCAGGCGTCTCTATAGGCCAAAGTTCCGATTCCTTTATTAGACATTTCTTCCATAGGGTTGTACATGCCTCTTTCTTTGGTTTCTTCTTTTTTGGCTTTGGCTCCTAATTCAACCTTAACACTCTTATTATAAGGACCATCATTTAAGTCACCCATAGTAATGATTTTTGCGTTCGGATTGATATTATACAACGAGTCAATAATTTTTCTGTTCAATCTTCCGGCAGCCTCACGGTTTGGACTTGATTTTTGTTCACCACCAGAACGTGATGGCCAGTGGTTTACGATAAAGTGCATTTCTTCACCATCCAGCAATCCGGTAACCAACAACTGGTCGCGAGTATAAATTCTCTTTGTCTTATCTGTCTGGTCATAAATGATTAGCGGAATATTTATAGAACTCGTTGGCTTGAAATGCTTTTTTTGGTATAGCAATGCCACGTCAATTCCTCTTTTGTCCGGAGAGTCATAATGAACAATACCATAATCCTTGTTAATCAAAAGCGGTTGTTTTACCAAATCTTCAAGAACACCTCTGTTTTCAATTTCTGCACCACCAATAATCACAGGAGATTCCTTCTGTTGGTCGCTGGTTCCAATTTCATTCAAAACCCTGCTAAGATTTGCCAGTTTCTTTTTGTATTTCTCCGCTGTCCAATTTTGTGTACCTGTTGGGGTATACTCTTCATCATTTACATTTGCATTGTTAATCGTGTCAAACAAGTTCTCAAAGTTGTAGAATGCAATGGTTTGCACTCTAAACTTCTTATCCTGAGCTTGCGCAACATTTATTGAAGATAATACAATGAAAAGGGCAATAAATTTTTTAATTCTCATAAATCCAATATTAATTAAATATGAAGTTTAACATAAACTTGGGAGCAAAAGTAAATAATATTAATTAATAATGTAACTTTGCCGCCGTTAAGAAATTGTATTTCTAACAAAAAGGGATTAATCATTAAATTTATTTATGAAAAAACTTGTAATTAGTATTTTATTTGTAATGCAAGTCGTTTTTGCTTTTGCTCAGCAGGGGTCCTTAGTTAAGGGTAAAGTTGTTGACTCAAAAACTCAAAAACCATTGCAAAATGTAGTAGCTACAATTCGAAACACAACATTGACCGCTTTGACAAATTCTGACGGTATATTTGTTTTCGAAAATGCGCCACACGGCAGCCATCTTCTTGAAGTTTCAAGTACTGGCTATTCTCGTCAAATCCTGTCTATCGATGTTGAAGGTCAACCTTTAGACTTGGGAGTTGTTGTTTTGGCAGAAGACATTACTTCTGAGCAGCAATTAAGCTTGATTACCATTACTGAAAATGATTTGGGTGATGACAACAGCGGTTCAGAAAGTACATCTGGATTGTTACAGGCAACAAGAGACGCTTTCCAACAGTCGGCTGCGTTCAACTGGGGTCAGGCACGTTTTAGAATCAGAGGTCTTGACAACGAATACGGAACCACGATGATTAACGGTATCGTTATGAACAAAGTGTATGATGGACGACCACAATGGAGTAACTGGGGAGGTTTGAACGACGCTACTAGAAACCAAGAATTTACTATGGGTTCTGCTCCTTCTGACTATACTTTCGGAAGTATTTTAGGAACTCAGGAAATCAATACAAGAGCTTCATTTTACAGACCTGGTACCAGAATTTCTTTCTCCGGAACCAATACAAACTATAGCTGGAGAATGATGGGAACTCATGCTTCAGGAATGAACAAAGATGGAATTGCTTATGTGATTTCTGCTTCAAGAAGATGGGCTCAGGAAGGTTATTTTGAAGGAACTGATTACAGTGCAAACTCTTTCTTTGCAAGTATTGAAAAAAGATTTAATGATAAACACAGCTTAAACTTTACATCAATCTATGCTCAAAACAGCAGAGGTAAAAACTCTCCAAACACGGCTGAAGTTAACAGAATTGCTGGAGAAAAATACAACTCATACTGGGGATGGCAAGATGGTGAGAAAAGAAACTCAAGAGACAAAGATGTTGAAGAGCCAATCTTTATGTTAAGCCACTATTGGAAAATTACTGACAAGACAAACTTAAACACCAATGTTTCTTACCAATTTGGTAAAATCGGAAACAGCCGTCTTGATTTCCAAAACGTAAACAACCCTGATCCTACTTACTACAGAAACCTTCCTAGCTACTATACTTCAATGTATGATGGAAATACCTTTGTAGGAAATTCAGAAGCTAATATTTTAGAAGCTTCAAGAGCCCGTTTCTTAACTAACAGACAAATTGACTGGAATGCAATGTATGCTGCTAACAGCAGAACAGCTGCAGGAAACAGTGTTTATGCATTGTATGAAGACAGAACAGATGACAAAACCTGGACTGCAAACTCTATCTTAAATACTCAACTTTCTGACAACATCATTCTTAATGCTGGTGCAACTTACAGAAAGCTAAAATCGCATAACTTCCAAAATATGCTTGACCTTCTTGGAGGACAGTATTTTAATGATATTGACAATTTCTATACTGGAAATTTTGCTCAGTCTGACTTGAACAATCCAAACAGACAAGTAGGTGTGGGAGATACTTATGGTTATAACTATAATTTGCTTGCTGATGTAGCTGATGCTTTCACGCAATTTAAATTCAACTACAGCACATTCGATTTCTACCTTGCTCAATCATTCTCACGTTCTCAATACCAAAGAGAAGGTTTGTACAGAAACGGACTTTATGCAAACAACTCTTTTGGAAAAAGCGACAAGATTGTTTTTGAAAACTTCGGATTCAAAGGAGGTATGACATACAAAATGACCGGAAGACAAATGTTCGATGTTAATGCAATCTACATGACTAAAGCACCTTCGTTGAGAAATACTTTCCCTAATGCGCGTTTGAACAACATCATCGTTCCGGATATCAACAGTGAAAACATCATGAGTGTTGACGCAAGTTATATCATCAGAGCACCTAAATTGAAAGCAAGATTGACAGGTTTCTACTCAACAATCAAAAATGCTACTGAAACTTCATTCTTCTTTGCTGAAGGAGTATTTGAAGGAGATGGTTCTGATGCCAACGCTTTCGTTGCTGAAACAGTAACCAATATCAACAAGAAAAACATGGGTGTTGAATTGGGTATCGAATACCAAATTATCCCAACATTGAAATTTACTGCTACCGGAACTTACGGACAGTATACTTATGACAACAATCCTAATGTAAGTATCAATAACGACGCTCTTGCAGCTCTTGTACAAGAAGGTTCTCTGGCAAGTGTAGGTGCTCCAAATACACAAGTAAATTTTGGACAGGCTAACTTGAAAAATTACCGTCTTCCAGGTATGCCACAACAGGCTTACTCTGTGGGTCTTGAATATAGAGATCCTCACTTCTGGTGGATTGGTGCTAACGCAAACTACCTTGCAAGCAACTATTTAGATGTATCTGCATTATTGAGAACACACAATTTCTTTGAAAATTCTGCAGATCCTTACGGAATGGATTTCCCATTCTCTGACATTGATCGTGAGAATGCAAGAAAATTGTTGAAACAAGAGAAATTTGATGATTTTTATTTAGTAAATTTAACTGGAGGAAAATCATGGAGAATCGGTGGTAAAACTGTAGGATTCTTTGCAAGTATCAACAACGTATTCGATCAGACATACAAAACAGGTGGATTTGAACAGGCAAGAAATGCTAACTATCAAGAGTTAAACAGAGACGTTTCAAGCGGAACTCCTTCTTTTGGTCCAAAGTATTTCTACGGATATGGAAGAACTTATTTTGTAAACCTTTACATCAACTTCTAAAATTGCGTATTATGAAAATGAATAAGATAACAACATTATTATTCGCATCTCTTACGATGGGAATGATGTCAAGCTGTGTAAATGATGATGACACTAGCCTTCCAGAATATACTCCGCTAATTTTTGGTGAAGATTTTTCTGAAGGTGCAGACAACACATTGTTTGAAAAAGAAGGATGGTTAAACTTTGCTGAAACCGGTACTGTTCGTTGGACAAATCAGGTTTACAGCGGAAATGGTTATGCAGAATTCACATCATACCAATCTGGCCAGTCCTCAAACATTGGATGGTTAATCACTCCAGGTATTGACCTTGATGCTCAGGAGGGCGAGAAATTAGTTTTCCAGACAGCTCAGGCTTTTGTTGACAACGCAGCAAATACGATTGAAGTATTAATTTCTACTGACTTTGACGGAACCAATGTTACTGCAGCTACATGGCAGTCATTGAGCGCAACTTTCCCGACAACTTCTGCAACTTATTACCAATTTATTAAGTCCGGAGTAATTGATTTGTCAAGATTTACCGGAACGGCTCATATCGCATTCAGAGTAAAAGGAAACGGTACGACATTAGACGGTACTTATCAAATTGATAATATTAGAGTTTATAACTAATTCTATTAAAAGTAAAAAAATGAAATCTATTATATTTAAATCTATATTTGTCTCTATGATTGCTGCCGGATTAATTTCTGGTTGTGCTAATGACGACAATTATAATACGCCAAACCTTGGATGTGTTGATCCGGGATTGACGGCTACTAAAACGGTTCAGCAGATTATTGCAATGGCTACCGGAACTCCAAAGTTGTATGAAGATGACGATATCATTGAAGGATATGTAACTTCAAGCGATGAAAAAGGAACTTTCTTTAAGACTATTTCTATGCAGACGCTTCCTGAAACAGGAGCTCCTGTAGGATTCAGCATTGCTTTGAACGTTTCTTCAACTTTTGCTGAAGGATTTACTCCAGGGACTAAAGTTTACATCAAGCTAAAAGGCTTGTACTATGCTAATGTTTTCAACTCTTTACAGATTGGTGCCCTATATCAAGGAAATCAAATTGGAAGAATCTCTGAAAATGTTTGGAGACAGTTTATCTTCCCTTCTTGCACAAGAGTAAATGAGAATGACATGGTAAGAACGGTAACACTTGCTCAGGCTTATAACAATGCTAACCTGAACACACTTATCGAAATCAACGATGTACGTTTTGCTGATGCTTCCGTAGGAAGAAAATATTATGATATTGATTCAGGTGGTGGGGCAACAAACCACTTTATCACATCTGCATCTACAGGTGGTGCTTCAAATATTATCCGTTTCAGCAGCTTTGCTCCTTTTTCAGGAAACAGAGTTCCTTCAGGAAGTGGAAAAATCAGAGGTGTAATGACTAAATACAACTCCGATTTCCAATTCATTGTAAGATATGAAAGCGACATCCAATTAAGCGGAAACAGAAGTTTTAACTTTTTGGGAAGCTTTACAGAAAACTTTGAAAGCTATGTTGCTAACCAAAGTAACTTCCCGAACTATTTCAACAAACCTTTTGTTGGAACTAAAGTTTGGAACATTAAAACTACAGCTTCTAAATATCTGGAAATGTCATCTTTTGGAACACCGAATGAAGATAACAAAACGATGTTCTTCGTTCCGGTAGATATGACAGCTGCCAATACAATGACTTTCAAATATAAAGTTTCATTCCCTGTAACAGGTCATGCTCCTTTAAAAGTATATTATACGACAAACTACACTCCTGGCCAAGATATCAGAAATGCAGCTATCGTTGATATTACATCTAGCTTTAACATTGGAACAAGCCAGACTTTTGTAAATGCCGGAACATTCACAATTCCTGCAAACGTTACAGGAAACGGATTCTTCATTTTTGAATATACCGGTTCCGGACTTACCAACCCAAGACTTACAACAAACTTTGGTATCGATGATATCGTAGTTAACTAAGATAAAGGTTACATAATAAAAAATCCCCGTTGAGTTTCAACGGGGATTTTTTTATTTAGCAAAACCCTGGACTTCATTGTCAAGCCCGATTGTCATTTCAGGTACCAAGTTAAACATCTTTAAGAATAGCCTTCAGCAACACCACGGTTTTTTCAAGTTTAGTCGCTTTCGGCAAATTTTCAGAATCTATAATTAGTGAGCATCGTTTTTCTGGCCTCTTTACGTTTAAAAAGAATTCGAACTTATCTTTTATTGTAATTGAGACAATAGTTTCTAAAAACGGCTTAAAAAAGCCTTATTGCCCATCATTACAATTAAAAAGAAACCATCACAAAAAACTCAAAAAAAGAATATTGTACGGGAGAATTTCCAAACTAAGAGGTTTTTCACAATTCTATTTAAATTAGATTTAGCCACAGATTAAAATAATTACACAGATTTAAGAAGCAGCCTGTTAATTAAAGAATGTAAAAGATTTGTTTTTAAGCTGCTCTTTTTAAACATAAAGCACATAAAGTTCCCAACCATTAATTCCCGTTTGAGTTGTTCTAATTTGCTTTCCAAAATCTTTTGAAACATGCGATTATTAACATCAAAAAAACATTGCCAAATAAGAAACATCTAATTTGAGACAAAGCCTCTTAAAAAGCCAAAAAACACCTTTTAACACCAGCTTATCTATAAAAGTAATCCCAAAGAATAAAGACTAAAAACCTACGCCTTAAAAAAGAAGTATAAAATTGTTTATCTTCAATAATTTTCTTCCACTTTCCACTTTCCACTTTCCACTTTCCACTTTCCACTTTCCACTTTCCACTTTCCACTTTCCACTTTCCACTTTCCACTTTCCACTTTCCACTTTCCACTTTCCACTTTCCACTTTCAACTATAAAAAAAGGGTTGCTTTTCAGCAACCCTTTTTTCTATTGACTTTAGAAATTATCTCTTGATAATCAAGAATTCACTTCTTCTGTTTTTAGCATGATCTTCTTCTGTACAGTTTTCTTTGCAATCCACTTTAGGCTCGCTCTCGCCATAACCTTTTCCAGAAATTCTGGATTTGTCGATTCCTTTAGAAATAACATACTGAACAGTTGATTTTGCTCTTCTGTCAGAAAGGTTCATGTTGTAAGCATCGCTACCTCTGTTATCGGTGTGACTCTTAACCATGATAACCATCTGGTCGTTGTTTTTCATTACCTGAACAAGTTTATCTAGCTCAAATGCACCTTCCTGTGTGATGTTGCTCTTGTTAAACTCGAAGAAAATCTCTTTCAAGACAATTTCTGTTGGAGTAACAATCACATCGATTGGCTGCAGGTCAGCATTCACGTTTACGATTCCTCCGTTAGTTTTAGCAACCGGGAATACATTGCTTTCGTAACCGTCTTTTGCCACCTGAAGTGTATAAGCTCTGTTACAATCTACACTGTAAACCACTTGTCCGTCTGCAGCTGTAGTTCTTGTTTCGATAACATTTTTCTTATCGTCAAGAATAGCAACTCTTGCATCAGACAAGATAGCTCCTGTTTTAGCATCTCTAACAATAGTAACAACTTCTACGCCGCAAACCGGAGTTGCCTGATAGATATTGTCATTACCTGTTCTGTTACTTGAGAAGAAACCGATATTTTTAGCAGTGTTAAATGTAAATGCAAAATCATCTTTTGATGTATTTACCGGAGCTCCAACGTTTATTGCATCAGTCTTTTTGTTGAAATCGATTAGGAAAACATCCAAGCCTCCAAAACCTTTTCTTCCGTCTGAAGCAAAGAACAATTTGTTGTCATCTGTAATGAAAGGGAAACTTTCATTACCTTCTGTGTTTACTTTAGTTCCCAAATTCTCAGGAGTTCCAAAGCTTCCATCAGCGTTAACAGCTACTTTCCAGATATCGTTTCCACCGAGAGATCCTGGCATGTTCGAAGAGAAGTAAAGTGTTTTACCGTCTTTGCTGATACTTGGATTACTTACAGAATATTCCTTGCTGTTAAATGGAAGTGCTTTTACATTCCCCCATTTATCACCTTCTTTAGTTGCTTTGAACAAATAAACCTGTCCGAATTTAAGCTTTTTCGATTTGTCTTTTTCGAAGTCACCTTCTTTAAAACTTTCGCTGGCAAAATACATTGTATTTCCATCAGCAGTAATTGAAGCCGGGCCATCGTGGAATTTTGTATTGATTTCAGAAACCGTTACAGGCTCGCTGAATGTTCCGTTAGCATTGTATGTTGCTTTATAAAGATCCAGGAATGGCTCTTCATTCCAGCCATAAGTTTTTCTTGACTTATTTCTGGCACTCGCAAAATACAATGTATTGTCATTTGTCAATACAGCACCAAAATCTGATTGGTCACTATTAATATCTAATGACTTTTCATCATACAATTTGGTTTGGCTTTTCAGTTTTGGAAGATAATTAGGATCTTGCTTAAATGCTATAGCTCTCTGGTCGTTTGGAGCCATGCCTGCAAATTTCTGCATTTGCACATTGGACTCTTCATACTTCCCTTCAGCTTTTAGCATTTGTGCATATCTGTAATAAGTTTCGGCATCCTGCTTTTCCTGAGTTGCTTTAGCATACCACTTGATAGCTTCCTTTGTATTAAAAACATTATAATAGCTATCGGCTAGCTGCTTATAAACATAATTATCAGCCTTACCTTTGTCTACTAGCTTCAGGTATTCGTTAGAAGCATCAACATATTCAAATCGGTTGAATAGTTTGTCGGCCTTTTCGGTATCTTTATTTTGTGCTGATAGTGTCATACTAGCGATCACAAAACTTAATGTAATATATAAATTTTTCATTGTCTAGGTCGCTTTTAGGTTAGAAATATCTTGGTGAACGTGATACCTTTTTCGGGAAATTCAAATCAAATAACAGGATAACCTCGTGAGAAGCCGGAGTTGTAACTTTCAGGTCAGAAATAATTCTGTCATAAGCATAACCCACTCTTAGGTTTGGAGTAATTGCATAATTAACCATTCCTCCAAAAGAGTCATCCAGTCTGTAAGTTGCACCAATCTCAAACTTTTCATTGAATAAAAAGTTAGTCGAAACGTCAAATGATGTTGGTGCATCAAAAGCTGATTTCACCATTGCAAACGGTTTGAATTTGATGTTATCTGTCAATTGGAACACATAACCTCCCGTTAAGAAATAGTGTTGTGTTTCCTCACCATAATATCTTTCCTGACCATCTCTCCTAACATTCAAATGCTTTGATTTGAGCATGTTTGGAACCGATAAAGCGATATAATAATTATTAGTGTAATAGAAAAAACCTGTTCCGATATTGAAATATGTATTGTTACTATCTTCTGAGAATGCCTCATCAGTCGGATCAGGCAACGACCCATTAATATCTGAAAACAAGCCTATTTTTTGGAAAGTGGCACCTGCTTTAATACCCAAGGCTAGGCGGTGCTCTCCACCAAGATTTAATGTGTAGGAGAAATCCCCATAAACGTTCTGTTCTTTAACAGGACCAATTTCGTCAGAAATCACAGACAAACCTAAACCTACGTTTTTTCCGGCAGGAGAGTGTCCTGAAAAAGTAAACGTTCTTGGAGCGTCTTCGATTCCTTCCCATTGCTGTCTATACAATAATCCAAAAGATAAGTTTTCTTTTGAACCCGCATAGGCTGGATTGATCACGTTCATATTATACATGTACTGCGTATAATGCGGATCTTGCTGCGCTTCAACATCAACAAAAACCGACAGTGTTATCAGTGCGGTGAAAAGTATTTTCTTCATTGGTTTGATTTTTTTATAGTATCAAAACACTGCCTGCCATAGCAGGCAGTGTTTTTGACATATCTATTTTGTTTGTCTATTGATTTGAATCCATCCTGTTTTAGAAGGTACACCGCTACGCTCTATCACATAATAGTAGGTTCCGTCAGGCAATTCTTTGTCTTTGCTAGATTGACCTCTCCATTCGTTCGTGTAGTTGGTACGACTGTATACTTCTGTCCCATAGCGGTTAAAGATAGTCAATTTCTTCACATTGAAACCGGCAAGGTCAAAATAATCATTTTTACCATCGTTGTTTGGCGAAATACCTTTTTGAATGTCACAGAAAGTGCTTTCTACAACAACAGGTTTTACGTTCAAACATCCAGTAGCTGTACTGATTGTCACCGTAAAGTTCAATGGATACTGAACTTCTCCCGAAAGGTTGGCGACATATTGCGAAACATTAAAGATGTTGCTGTTTGTTCCAACCGGAGCGCCCAAAGCATCTTTCCATACAAAAGTATAGCTTGGATCAGAAGGCTCAGCAATAAGAACATACTCATTGTTTCTACATTCGTCAGTAACAGTAATTTCGAATGTGCTCTCAATAGTCACAGTATATGAAGATTCAGATCTGCTTCTGCAAATTGCAGGATCAGCCGGAATTATATACTTAATCACATAAGTACCTGGTGTACTTGTACCTGCCATAAATTCACCTGTTGTAGGATTCACATTCAATCCCGTGCTAGGCTCAACCGTAAACTGTCCGCCCGGTTCAAAAGCACCTGTTGGCAATTGTCCTGGTAGCGTAGCGCCTGAACAGAAACTATCATCCGCATAACTGAAATCTGTTACCGGGGTAATAGAGTTGGTAATTACGATAGTTGCATCAAATGTTCCTCCTGCTTTACATTCTGCAGGAATAGCATCCAATAAATAATTAATCGTGTAAGTACCTGGTTGTGTATTGGCAAGGTTGATTTCTCCTGTTGCCGGATTTACAGAAACGTTAGCATCTGTTGACGAGAATACTCCACCAGTTACAAAACCTGCTCCTAAATTAGGTGTTGGGTTTGTCGTTGCACTCTTACAAACTGGTGTTGTATAGTTAAATGTAACTACCGGTACAATAGTAGTACCTGCAATAGTTATTGTAAACTGACCTGTCTTATCATCCGTACAGTTTGTAATTGCAGGAGTTACTGTATACGTAACGGTATAGTCACCAGCTGTAGCTCCGTCAAGAGTAATTGTTCCAGTAGCAGGATCAATTGGCAATGCCGGAGAAATTGTATAGCTTCCGCCTGCAGTAAATGTTGCAGCGGTTACCGCTGTCGGACTAATTGTACCTGAAGGACAAACCGGTGTTGGGTATGTGAAATCCGTATCAATTTGATTCACCTGTACAGTAAACTCTAGCGTTTCATCACAGCCTGCTGTCACTTTTACACTATAAGTTCCACCATCAGCAGCTGTTGCACCAGTAATATTGAATGTAGATCCTGTCTGAGTGGAAACAGTTCCATCAGGCAATGTCCATTCAAAAACAGCATCAGCCACATTAAAGTTAGTTGCCTCAACCGTAAGAGTAGTAGAATCTCCTTCACAAAGTATTGTGTCTCCTGTTACTGTAAATGCCGGTAGTGGAGCAGTTGGATCAACATTAAATTCTCTTGTTACAAAACATCCTGTTGAAATTTTCTCGATTCTTACATAAATAGGAGCAACAACTGTAGAAATAACAGAAGTAATTCCTGGTGTAGATCCGTCTTCAGCTTCTGGCTGAGTCAGGTAGTAAGAAATTTCGTAATCATCAGAATTATCAACACCATCAAGAATTACGGCCGTATTTTCCGTTACGTTAAATGAAGTTGTAGTTCCTGTACAAGCCAGTAAATCATTTGGCTCATTGATTGGGAATTGATCTACTTTTAATGTTACTTCAGCTTTTCTTTCAGTAGTAGTTCCATCACACTTGTCGTATAGAGCTACAGCCTGCATTAATTCAACATCATCAGCACAAACATTAATGCTCAAGTCATTACTATAGAATTCACCATTTTTAAGCCATTTGAAAACTACGTTAGACAAATCTCCGTCCGGAATAAATCTCCAGGCTTCGTTACTGGCTGTCCAAGCACCTACGTTTCTTCCTGGTGGAACAGCAAATTCTGTATTTGTATCTCCCTGGATACCAATAACACCAAGTCCCTGGTTATGACTGTTACAAGGAGTTCTGCTTTCAACGTAAACGTCAATCATGTTACTTCCTTCATACAATACAATCTGGCTGGTCTGCAATTGACTATTACAGTTATAAGAAGCCATTTTATAAATATTCAAAACGAAAGCCCTACATGGAGCCGTACCAAGAACCGTATAGTTGATAGAAGCATCTGCCGGTGAATTTCCTGGTCTTGGATCTAAATCCTGTAGTACTCCGGAAATAGAATTTCGGTATGGCAACTGTGTTGGTGCATTTGTAGGCGGAATACTTGGTATTTGTCTATTCGCAGCCATTGTCCATCCCGCATTATCAGATCCTGGCGTATACATACCGCCGTTTCCTTGCGGTCCGGCAATACTGAAGGTAATAGCACCGTTATCCGTCACTAATAATTTGCTGTATGAATCTCCAAAGAAACAGAAATTAAACGGTCTGCTGTTTCCAGTAGAATCACTAAGTAATGTCAGGTCAATAAGTGGTGACCAGTCGTCATCCACGTTTACCGGAACTGTAATACTTCCAGGTCCTGCAGTGTAAGGGAATGGCGGAGCATAGTCGATACGCTCAACACGATATCTGTTAGTAGCCTGTGTCTGGAAATAACTTGCCGTCAGGTCAATACAGTTGTCATTTGGACAAAGAAGTTTTTCTTCTCCTACAGACATTGTAATACCTTCAATATCTACACCAATACATCCTGGTGAGTTATAGATTGTAAATTCATATGGTCCGGCCCAGTAACTTACGTTATCCGGTCCGCAAATTGCTCTTACATAATATTCATATGGAGTAGCTTGCGCCAATCCGGTAATGTTAGCATGTGGCACGTTTACACGCTGTCCAGGCAAGTTTCCAGGATAGTTACCTCCAGCTGGCTGGAATACATACTCCCATGCCTGCTCCGTTCCTCCCGGTGACCAGGTAAGGTTTGCGGAAACCGGTGAAGTTTGCTCAACGGATAAGTTGGTTGGATAAGGACATGTAATTGTGGAACAGAAAGGCATCCCTCTGTACAATCTACTGTTTGGTCTTCCGGTTCCGGCAGGTTTAGTATATACTACTTCATTATAGAAGTTTGTAATTGTCAAACCAACCTGAGCCAGGTTTGCCGTACTGGCTGTACTTGGATTCCAGAATACTTCAAATTGTACTCCAGGACAGAAGTTAACCACTTGTGTAGCTGAAGCCTGTCCGTTAGCAGGACCCGTTAAAGTAGCGATAACCAATCCGTTTTGGATAATGTTCATCGAAACTCCCGTACCCCATCCGTTAGATGCAGTATCTGTCATTGTGAAAGTATAAGCACATAAATCTGCTGTTTCGCAAAGAAGTGTTCTGAACACGATTGGTCCAACCCACTGACTTACGTTTGGATCAGCACAGATTGCTCTTACATATACTTCATATTGGTTTCCTGGCTGTAACGGAGTACCGTTAACAGTATTTGTGTTTGCCAGGAAGTTTACGTTGTTTGTAGTAACAGCCCCATTAAAGTTAGCTGCCGGAACTCCTGTTCCGATTGGCTGAACTGCTACCTGCCATTGTGTTTCCTGATATCCTGGTGTCCAGAATATTTGTGCAGAAGTTGAAGTGATAGTGTTCGTCACTATACCTAAATCCATAGGATCCGGACATGCAGGAATTGGCTCAAACACTACATCATCAATAAAGATTTTGTTTGCGTTGTTTACTCCCGGAGGAACACGGAAAGCGATATTTACCAAATCACCATTAGTTGTGGCACTACCACGACCAACAAGATTAATGATACGCTCCTGATAAGTAGTATTTGTCAGTGTACCTGTCCATAATGGTGTCGCGGCAAAATCTGATGGAGCAATTCCAGTATTTCCTGCGTTTGTAATTCTGATTTCAAGCGCATTTGCTGCAGTAGCACTGGCTACCTTATATTTATATCGCAATCTATAGTTCTGTCTTAAATCTAATGTTGGCGAAATCAGCCAGTCATCATTATTGGTACCGTTATTAGGAGTAAAAGTAGCTACTTCGTTTCCTTCAGAAGGAGTTGCCGTATCGTTCATGTTCCAGGTATTGGTACCCAAAACACTCAATACAGACCAGCAAAGTTCTCTTGTTGAAGTACTGTTGAATCCTTCAGAATAAGGAACCGCTAGCGGCTCACAAGCAGTGTTAAACAGGAATGGTCCTACCCAACGGCTAACATCTAAAGGAGAAGTTGAACAAACCGCTCTTACATAATATTCATATTGGGTAGCCGGAGTTAAGGCAGAACCTGCCCCTCCCGTTCCATAGGTTCCACCGTTTGCTAAATTCACTGCTCTGGTATCATCATAGGCTGGAGCTCCTGCTCCCGGTGCCTGAACTACTACCTGCCATGCCGAAGCGCCTCCTAATGCAGGCTGCGTCCAGAATAAATCAGCACTTGTTGTCTGAGGGTTTCTTACGCCGAGGGCAGTAGGAATACCACAAGATACGGCCGTTCTGAAAGTAAACGGACCTACCCATGTACTTGCCCTGTTTGTTCCACATACCGTTCTGATATAGAATACATACTGAGTATCTGAAATCAATCCGGTTCTTGGATTAGGACGAACTGTTGTAGTGTTCGCTAAATTGATTGGATCATCATTTCCAGGTGCCACAGCAGTTGCCTGTGGTGCCAGATAAATTTCCCATTCCGTAGTTGGTCCCGAAGGAAGTGAAGCCGGTGTCCATGTTAGAGTAGCACCGCTTGCTGTGATTGCTGTTGCTCCCAGGTTGATTGGAGGAGGACATTTCGGGAATTCACAATCTACCATTTCTGTATGCAATGGCGTAGTGCCCGGTGCTCCGGTTCCAGCCGTTTTTTGATATAATAATTGTCCGAAAGAGTTTTGGACAACGATTCCTACACTAGCCTGTGCTGTTCCACCAGATACCCAAACCAGTTCAAAAGGAATACCGTTACACAAAGGTACCGGAACTACTAAGGAAGTACCTGAAGTGAATTGAGGCCCTAATACTTTTACTGTAATACCGTTTTGTCGTACATGCATAACCGCTCCCTGCCATCCGTTAGTACCGGTTAGCCTGAAGTTATGAACGCACTGTGCGTTTGGTAAAGTAGCATCACATATAGGTGTGAAGAATTCGAACGGACCTGCCCATGGGCTAAAAGTCGTACCGCCTTCCACACACAATGCTCTTACCCAGTATTGGTATGCAGTAGAAGCCACAATTGGGGTTCCGTCAATTGTAGTGGTAAAATCTCTATTTGTTGTTACTCTAGTACCTGAAACACCAGGACCAGGAATAGAAGCTCCTGCCGGTTGAATAGCCACTTCCCATGTTGCATAAGCAGGGTTAGGATTATCCCATGCTAAAGTAACTCCTGTCTGATTAACAACCGGCGCACTTAAGTTAGTTGGCTCCGGACAAGTTACATATTGCAATTCTAAATAATAGCCTACTGTTTGTGTAGCACTGGTTGAAGAAATAACCACAATATAAGTCTGTCCTTCTGTTACTGCCAAAGCAGGAATTATTCTTGTACCACTTCCGGTGTTTGCCACACCCGTAATACAGCTCACTCCTACGTTAGCACAACTGTTGTATACAAATAAAGCGGAGTTTGGTCCGGTTGGCGTCATTTCAATTCTGACATCTCCGGTTGACGGAGCTACAAAAGAATAGAATACTTCGTTACCTGTCATATAATTTGTAGTGGCAGGAACGGCTCCACAACCTGTCCCCTGAGCTACATCGGTTCTGTCATTTGAGTTGCTTGTATTATTATTGGTAGAATATGGTATGCCCGGCATCACAATAGGATCCGAACACCTTTCTCCTAAAGCAGCTGTTGTAAAGAAATAGGGTGCAGTCCAATCACTCTTATTGGTTGCAGAACAAACAGCTCTTATATAATATTTATAATTGGTAGCAGCAGTCAATGTCCCTACAGGAATAGTGTAAGTCAGAGCACCTGTTATAGGTATTATTGTACCCTGGTCCAATGTTTGTGTATCACGAACAATAACCAATTCAAAATCAGTTGCTCCTCCTGCCGGAACATTCCATGTAAGTACCGCATTCGTCATATTAATGGTAGGTGCCGCCATGTTTATAGGCATCTCACATTTTTTAGAAACACGCACATCGTCAATATACCAACGGTCACCGCCAAGGGCAGCGGTTGGCTGTGTGAAGACACGGACAAAAGCAATGTACACCTCTTGGCCGGCATTATAGCCCAATGCTTTCAGGTTAACTGTTTTTTCGTCCCAGTGTGGTGTAGTACCGTCAGCTTCATAAATCCCATTTGGATTTAATTGCTGTTCATTCCAGGTTTCAGCAAGAGCATAATCTGCTAAAACACTAGGATCAGCATTTCTGGAAACCCTAATTTCATAGATGGTTCCCTGATCTTCATTAAGGAATGCTCTGGTTAAAAATTGGAGTTGGGCGTTTTCCGGCAAAGTAACCCGAGTAGTGGATAACCAGTTTCTCGAGGTGTTTCCCTGTCCAATCTGATAATTCTGTACAAATGCAGAATTGGGAACTGAAGCCGAGAAATTGGGTTGTGTGTTAATCAGCCAGTTTCTTTGTGCAGGAGAACCTGCTGGCAAACTACCATTATACCAATTCCAACCTGCAGGGAGTGCCGTACCTCCATCAAAATTCTCTGTCAGGCCTTGCCCATAGGCGACAAGAGAGATGAAAAAGGTAAGAAGTAATAACGTAATTTTTTTCATAAAATGAAAAGTTTAGGTTGTTTAATATATTTTGATAAAAATTTAAGAACTCCAAATTTAACTATTTTTAAGAATATCGTAACAAAAAAATGACATTTAACTAAATTGTTTTGTGAATATCAGCAGTTTTTGGGTCTATGGTATGTTTAACGTAGAATTTTTTTCTCTTTTTTAAAGTATTATTTGCTGATTTTTTTAAAGTTTCTGCTAAAAAACAATCGTTTTTATATAAAGCACTGCATTTTAACATTTTTTATGAAATGTTGCATTATAAATCGTATTTTGCATTAAAATTCATGCAAAAAGATTCTTAAGACAGGCTTTGCAAGTAAAAAAGCACCTACGCTTTAGCAAAAAGGCTTTTCTTATATAATATTTATCAACCATTTAAAACAATTTAATTATGAAAAAAACATTACTTTTTTTGTTTTCCTTATTCTCAATTTCTTTTGCTTATGCTCAAGATGGCACATTAGACTCAAATTTCGCCAATCCAAATATAACGCCACACATAACTGCTATCACAAAACAGCCAGATGGTAAACTACTTGTCGCTACCGACTTCCCCTATCATGGATCCACTTCAAGAGGTCTCGTTAGGCTACATCCAGATGGCAGCTTGGACAATTCATTTAGTGTTAGCTCTCTAAATCTATCAAATAGCGTAACTGATATTCATGTATTACCTGACAACAAGATTATTATAACAGGAGGATTTAATACTGCTTTTGGCGCTACTGCCAGTGCCATATGCAGATTAAATAGTGACGGAAGCCTAGACTCTTCTTTCAATACAGGGACTAGCATAGGAACAAATGGTTTATTTATAACAAAATGCATCCTCCAATCCGATGGAAAAATAATTGCTGTTGGTAATTTTAAACTTTACAATGGGCAAAGTAGAAGAGGAGTTATGAGGATAAATACTGATGGTAGTCTTGATGTCACATTCAATCCTGGCACAGGATATGGCCTTGACGACGATCAAATAAGCACAATAACAATGCAATTAGATGGGAAAATCATTTTAGGAGGACATTTTTCTCAATTTAATGGAGTTACCGTTAATAATATTGTTAGACTCAACAGCAATGGCTCTATCGATACTTCATTTAATAATGGAGGAATTGGATTTATTGATCCACAAGTTAGTGTTGCTGATATAAAAATTCAAAATGATGGCAAGATAATAGTAGCAGGAACCTTTTCTAAATACAATGGTATTACTAAAAATAATCTTGTACGGCTAAATAGTAATGGAAGTTTGGATAATTCATTTGCTCCAAATATAATATACGATATTCCAAATCCAGGTTTTGATCCTATACGTGGCTCGTTGGGTCAAGTCGATATACAAGATGATGGAAAAATCATTATATGCGGAAGATTCCATGAAATTAATGGAGAGACAAAAAATAATTTGGCTCGACTAAATAGTGACGGATCAGTAGACTGCAGTTTTCATACTTTAACCTATAATTCGGTCTATGTTGCCTCTGTAGGATTCGATTTATTAGACAACAATAAAATTATTATGTATGGGAGCTATACTTCTCTTGACGGTATCCCAAAAAACGGCATTGCTTTATTAAACAACAATGGTGGTATTAATAACATACAGGCAAACAATGATAGCGTCACAACTGTAACAGGTACCCCATTAAATTATAATGGTATTTTGAATAATGATTTCGTTAATGGCAATCCAGCTGGTGTTACGAATATCATAATATCTCAGATTAGTCCGCAAATTTCTGGAATAACTTTAAACACAACTACAGGAATCTTAAGCATCTCATCAACAGTTCTTCCTGGAACTTATCTCCTTAAATATAAAATTTGCACATTTGATTCATGTTCTAAATGTAGTACTGCAACGGTTACCATAACGGTAAACCCTCAGACCATTGATGCTGTAAATGATAATTTTTCGGGTACACCAATTGATTATCTTACAGGAGGTGTCACACCTTCATTATTAACTAACGATATCGTAAATGGGGCAGCAACAAATCCTGCAGAGGTAATTCTAACCCTCACTAACAATGGAGGTGTTGCAGGAGCGAGTATAAATGCCAATGGAGGAATTAACATTCCGGTTGGGACACTTATGAATACTTATACGTTACAGTACAGTATCTGCCTTATTTCCAATCCTTCAATATGCGATACCGCTTCGGTAACCGTTACAATAGCAGACCGTGTTATTACAACTCCGGAAATTGTATTTGCTATCCGCGCTAACAATGTCGTAGACCAATCACAACTCCAGAGTACCGGAAAAATAATTATTTCAGGGGGATTTACCAAATACAATAATGTAGACGCCAGGTACTTGATGCGCCTAAACACAGACCTAACATATGATACTGCATTCCCCGCTTTGGGTAGTTCACCCCATGAACCTGAAGATTTTAAAGTACTTCCGAATGATAAAATTATTGTAGTAGGAACATTTACATCTATCAACGGAACACCTACCCCAAGAGGAATTGCAAGGTTAAATGCCGATGGAACGGTTGATACCAGTTTTAATGTAGGTGGAACCGGCATTGATATCAACAGCCGTATTATATCTTGTGCTGTCCAAAGTGATGGAAAAATACTGTTGGGAGGAGGCTTTATTTTCTCTTATAATGGCGCTACAACACGAAATATGATACGCCTCAATAGTGACGGAACTTTGGATACTTCTTTTGTGTATCCTTATACTTATGCTCCAAGCACATTTGGCTCCATACATGAAATAGTTGTACTGCCCGATGGAAAAATTTTAGTTTCTGGAAATCAAAGCAGAGCCGCCGATGCTTTGGGCAATTATATTGGACAGCCACATATATTTAGATTAAATGCCGATGGTTCACTCGACTCAACTTTTACAACTTGGTTTGTAGACTCTACACATTCGAATACCAACTTCTGCTCTTCTTGTATAGCCCCAATACAAAAAATGGTCTTACAACCCGACGGAAAAATAATTATCGTTGGGTCATTTGTTAGCTTTAACTATATTAGAAGGAGGGATAATATTGTCAGATTGAATAGCAACGGAACATTGGACAGCACCTTTCTACCTAACAAATCTGATACAACAAGTAATAGAGCAATTAAAGATGCTGTTATTGAACCAAGCGGTAAAATAATCATAGGCGGTGAGTTTACAACCTTTAATGGATTAACCAATAACAAATTAGCTAGATTAAATACCGATGGAGCTCTTGATATTACTTTTAGTTCTGAGGACGGCCCTACCTATGGCAATTATTTAGGAACTGTCTATAACCTGAATCGTCAGGCTGATGGAAAAGTAATCGTTTCCGGATCGTTTAGCCATTACAATAATATTTCGGCCACCAATATTACCCGAATAGCTCCCGAAATCCCAGGCAGTCAGGCAAGGGGAAATGGCATACAGCTATGGAATACAGAAAAAGAAATTGGAAATAATGTTCAGACTACAATAGGTGAAATCAGTATCTATCCTAACCCAAGCAGCGGTATTTTTTCCCTCGATCTAACCCAAAGTAAAGAACCATATACAACAATTATGGTGTATAATGCATTAGGCCAGAAAGTATATCAAAAGAATAGTGTTCCGGAATCTGTAAACGAAATTGACCTTTCTAATCTTCCGGACGGATATTATTATGCACAGATAACAGGTGGCAAGAGCAGTGTTCAAAAGGTACTCATAAAAAAATAATCTTTTGGCACTCCTGTTATTAGCCAAACTGTTTTTATCTTTGCACTTATGCTAGAAAAGGAAACCATAAAGTTTGAAAAAACGGTAGTTGTCGGGATAGTCACACAACACCAGAATGAAGAAAAGCTCAACGAATATCTTGATGAGCTCGAATTCCTGACCTTTACGGCCGGCGGAGAAGTTGTAAAGCGCTTCTCCCAGAAAATGGAACGCCCTAATCCGAAAACCTTTTTAGGTACCGGAAAAATGGACGAAATCCACCATTATGTAAAGGAACACAACATCAATACGGTTATTTTTGACGATGAGCTTTCGCCTTCGCAACAAAAGAATATTACCAAAATACTAAACTGTAAAGTACTGGACAGGACGAACCTCATTCTGGATATTTTTGCCCAGCGTGCCGAAACATCCTATGCCAGGACACAGGTAGAATTGGCACAATGCCAATACCTGCTACCAAGATTGTCCGGAATGTGGACCCACCTGGAACGCCAAAAAGGAGGTATCGGGATGCGTGGTCCCGGTGAAACTGAAATCGAAACGGACAGGCGTATTGTGCGTGACCGTATTGCCTTGCTGAAAGACAAAATCAAGGTTATCGATAAACAGATGTCTGTACAACGAAGCAACCGCGGCGCTATGGTTCGTGTGGCTTTGGTAGGTTATACCAACGTGGGTAAATCAACATTGATGAACGTCATCAGCAAAAGTGAAGTTTTTGTTGAAAACAAACTGTTTGCCACATTAGATACTACCGTACGCAAGGTGGTTATCAAAAACCTGCCGTTCCTGTTATCAGATACCGTTGGATTCATCCGTAAATTGCCGACACAGCTTGTAGAATCATTTAAAAGTACGCTGGATGAAGTACGCGAAGCCGACCTGCTATTGCATGTTGTCGATATTTCGCATCCGGATTTTGAAGACCATATCGATTCTGTCAACCAGATTCTGGCCGACATCAAAAGTGCCGACAAGCCCACAATTATGGTGTTTAACAAAATTGATTCGTACAAGCACCTGACTATTGATGCTGACGACCTCATTACTGAGAAGACAACCAAGCACTATACCCTTGAAGAGTGGAAAGACACCTGGATGTCACGTATGGGAAAAGACAGGGCGCTTTTTATTTCTGCACTCAACAAGGAAAACTTTGAGGAGTTCCGCGAAAAAGTATATGAAGCCGTAAGAGAAATCCATATCACACGTTTTCCTTACAATAAATTTTTATATCCGGATTATAAAGAAGCTCCTGAAGATAAAAACGATTAAAAACAGCAAAAAGAAAGCCTTCCGATGGAAGGCTTTCTTTTGATATGTAATGGTGTTTTTTTAAAAACCGTAATTGGCTCCTACCCCAAATACTTGTCTGATTTGGAATCCCTGAAAAGCATTGTCGTCATAAATAGTCTGGAACGACAGGTTGGTAGAAAGATATTTGTTGATTTTCATCACGATATTTAACTGGTAGTCCAAATCCACATTCTGAGGATCTTCAAGATAATTGGAATACAGGCTCAGGATGTTTTCAAAAGTCACATTGGCCATAATATCAAGCTTGTAATAGGCCGAAGCATAGGCTCCCAATTCATAACGCAGCGACTTACCTTCTTTTACACCAAAATAGGCCTCATTAGGTAATGTAAAATTCTTGTCCACAAAAGTGATTTTTGAAGTAGCCGGTGCAAAGTTGAATTTCAAATTGTCATCTCTTTTCCAAAGAACACCCGGACCAAAAGTAAGATAGGCCGGAGAGAGGAAGTTGGTAATTTCGCTCCTTATTTCCACTCCATTGGCGTCTTTCCCATACTCATAACCTTTGGTAAACTGGGTCTTAAAATTTAAGAACGCAGAATAATACCAACGACTGTCAGGCTTAATTTTTTTACCAAGTAAAGAGTTCAGTTCCAAACGGTCATCTGTTTTCTTGGCAAATGAACTGGTTCTCGTTTTAACGATACCATACGATGCAATGACTTTGTTGTCCCACGTGAGATCGTCCTTCTTGTAATTGAAATCATAATTGACACCAAGAGTTCCGGAGATGTTATTCTCACCACCCGCTAACCAGTTGTCAAAGGTAGATTGGTTAAAAAGAAGAGACGCATTTCCTTTGGTCTGCCATGTTTTAGTAGTATCTGCTGGCGCAGCCGCCTCCTGGGCTTTTGCCTTTGTCATTCCGAAAAAGCAAAGCATTAATAAGGTTAACTTTTTTATCATCTTTCCTCGTTTTTTAACAAAGGTATTAAATACAGCTTTTTAAAGCAGGAAAAGTACTAAAAAAGTTACTTTTTCTTATACAAAGGCACCGCTGAGCAGGCCTCACCATACATAATACTTCTGGCAAAAGGCTGGAGTTTTTGCGCTGCCAACAGATAGGCTCCCGTTGGCACGGGCTTTCGGGAACATCCTTTGATGATGACCGGTTTTCCTTCGTATTTAGTGTAATCTAATGTGGGCAGAATTTCTTCATACAGAGAATTTTCCAAATCTTCCAACCTGCCATTAGCTACTTTTTTCGCAAAAGGAGTCAGGTAGACAGTTACAAGAATAAAAGCCCATCCCGGAATAATGGCATCCGTACTGCAATAAACAGCAACATACTTATCCGCATATTGCGACCAGTCGTATTGTTTCAGCTGTTCACGAAAATCTTTTTCACGCAAGAGAAAACCTTCCAAAAGCCATTGTGAAATGTCTAACTCCACACGCTCTCCTTTTGGATAATAATCTTCCAGATCAAATACTTCTAATGCGCTGTTTGCTACTTTATTTACAATCTCACCCATAATTTAGTTGATAGTGGATAATTTTTAGTGGATAGTGAGTAATGGATAGTGGATAATTTTTAGTGGATAGTGCATTTATATAACGACAAACCCAACTATAAACTATCCACTATCAACTCTCAACTAATCTACAGCATTCCTAGTTCTAATTTAGCTTCTTCGCTCATCAAATCTTTACTCCAGGGCGGATCAAACGTGATTTCGACTTCGGTTGCTTTTACGTTATCAATCTTGTTGATTTTTTCTTCTACTTCTTTCGGAAGACTTTCAGCCACAGGGCAGTTTGGAGAAGTCAGGGTCATTAATATTTTAACTTCATAATCCGTATTGACCATTACATCATAAATAAGTCCTAGCTCATAAATGTCAACCGGTATTTCCGGATCGTAAATGGTCTTTAATATTTTGACGATATCCTCGCCAAGTTGATTTGTGTCTATTTCCTGTTCCATGTCTAAAATAATTTTTCGTCAACAAATCTGCCGAAGATTTGCAGTAATAAGAAGCCAGTAACGGCTTGCGGTTCAATTATGGACCCGGCTGTCCTTATTATATTTAAGAAACTGACTGAAAAGCCAGCGCATACATTTTAATCTGCTTGATCATTGACACCAATCCGTTGGCCCGTGTTGGCGACAAATGCTCTTTTAGTCCTATTTCGTCAATAAACTTAGTATCGGCATCCAGAATATCGGAAGCTTTCTGGCCTGAAAAAGTACGAATTAGTATGGCAATAATTCCTTTGGTCAGAATAGCATCGCTGTCTGCCGTAAAAACAATTTGACCATCGCGTTGTTCTGCATGCAACCAGACTTTTGACTGGCAACCTTTGATGATATTATCGTCGGTTCTGTACTGCTCATCAATCAATGGCAGCGTTTTGCCCATATCGATTACATATTGGTATCTTTCATCCCAATTCTCCTCATCAAACATAGAGAATTCGTCCTTAATTTCTTCTTGTATTTCTTGAATTGTCATTGTCTTATTCTTTGTTCAGGTCTGAAGCCGAAATGATTTTTTCAACCAGTTTTTTTATTTCTTTGGGCGGATTTCCGTGATCAAACGAAGCGCTCCTGTAAATGTCCTGCTTATAAATTACGGTTAATCCTGCAATCATAGCCCCGTCATAAAATCGCTTTTCTGAAGGCGCTTTCAGGTTTTGAATATTCGTCCTGTCCACTTTAGCAAGCAGGTCCAGCATGCTGTTCCAATCGCTTCGTGAAAGTTTTTTTTCAACAGCTTCCCCGTTTCTGCTTTTTATGGTAAAGATAGTATCCTGCCTGGCTATTATTTTACGATAGTTGCCACGGGTTGTAGCCTCATATTCAAAAGAAATGTTTTCACTCTCTTTTCGCAGTTCTGAACTGTTACAGCCTTTTGCCAGAACCAATACCATTACAAATACAGATAAGATTTTCATACGCTATTATTTTTTTAAGACAACATGGTTTTGGCCTTTTTGACAGCCTCAACCAAAGCATCGATTTCTTCCTTGGTGTTGTAAAATGCAAAAGAAGCCCTTACGGTTCCCGGAATATTGAAAAAGCTCATAATAGGCTGAGCGCAGTGATGACCAGTCCTAACTGCAATCCCCAGTTTGTCGACAATAGCTCCGATATCATACGGATGGATGCCTTCAATGTTGAATGAAATTACAGAAGTCTTGTTTTTGGAAGTCCCGTAAATTTTCAATCCTTCTATTTCGAGCAAACGTTGAGTACCGTATTCCAAAAGTTCGTGTTCATATGCCGCTATGTTATCAAATCCTATTGAATTCAGATAATCAATTGCTGTTCCAAGAACAATTCCGCCCCCAATATTAGGCGTTCCGGCTTCAAACTTATGTGGCAACTCTGCATAAGTCGTTTTTTCAAATGTTACTTCCTTAATCATTTCGCCACCTCCCTGATAAGGAGGCAGTTTGTTAAGCCAGGCTTCTTTTCCGTATAAAATACCGCTGCCTGTTGGCCCACAAATTTTATGTCCGGAAAAAACATAAAAATCACAATCCAGCTCCTGCACATCCGGCTTGATATGGGGTGCCGCCTGGGCTCCATCAATCAATACAGCAGCTCCTGCTTTATGCGCTTTTTCGATGATTTCTTTTATCGGATTAATGGTTCCCAAAGCATTTGAAATATGGTTAACCGCCACAATCTTTGTCTTTTCCGAAAGCAATTTCTCAAATTCTTCCAAAACCAATTCTCCCTGATTGTTCATAGGAATCACCGTCAGCTTTGCTCCGGTACGTTCGCACAGCATCTGCCATGGCACTATATTCGAATGGTGTTCAAGGTTAGATACCATCACCTCATCACCTGCTTTCAAAATAGCAGCAAATCCATTAGAAACCAAATTAATACCGTGCGTAGTTCCGGAAGTAAAAATCACTTCATGGTTGTGCCTGGCATTAATATGGTGCTGTATTTTGCTACGGGAAATCTCATAAGCATCGGTTGCCAACTGGCTTAGCTTATGCACCCCGCGATGAATATTGGCATTGATTTCTTCATAATAAGCAGTAATGGCATCAATAACCACTTTAGGTTTTTGCGATGTCGCCGCATTATCAAAATAAACCAACGGCTTGCCGTTCACTTTCTGGGAAAGTATCGGAAATTCGGCTCGAATGGATTGTATATCTAACATTTTATATCTGGAAATAGATGCAAATTTACGGTATGTTTATTTAATACGGTAAGAATTAAGATAGAATTAAAATTTCGTCACAGATTCATATAAAAACTATTGCCAATAAGCCGTAAAACAGGAACATAAGTCCATTTTCTGCCTGGTAAATTCCCCCGAGGGACTCACAAAATATAGCTTTACAGTAATTTAAGGAAACTTTTAAGATTTTTTACTTTCAAGGCTTCAAAAATAGTTATAGTTTTGCCGTTAATTTAGATTTATTTAAAATAACAAACTCAACTACAATGAAAAAAATAAGTGTCCTTGTCCTTGCAATTGTTTCATTAGCAGTCGCTTCATGTAAAAAAGAAGAAGAAACTAAGAAAGAAGAAACTCCGGTTGAAAAAACCGAAGCCCTAAAAATTGTCTCATTAAACGGAGCCGTAACTGAAATTATTGCTGCTTTGGGTCATGAGAAAGAAATAGTGGGTGTTGATGTAACCTCAACTTATCCTGAAACAGTTAAAACAACTGCCAAAGACCTGGGCCACGTTCGCTCCATTACGATTGAATCAATTGTTGCTTTGAAACCAACAGTAATCATAGGAACTGATAAAGACATGAGTCCTGAACTGGCAGAAAAGATCAAATCTGCTGGAATTGAAGCTCATATCCTGACACAGGATTTTTCTCCGGAAGGAACAAAAAAATTAATTGCGGATGTTGCCGGGATTATCAAAAACACAGACTTTAAAGCCCTGACAGACAAAGTAGATGCTGATTTGGCAAAAATACAACCTATCGCTAAAGCTCCAAAAGTATTGTTTATCTACGCCAGAGGTGCCGGAACATTAATGGTTGCCGGAAAAAACACTCCTGTTGAAAAGACTATTGCTTTAGCTGGCGGACAAAATGCTGTTACTGAATTTGATGACTTCAAACCTTTAACTCCGGAATCTTTAATCAAAGGAAATCCGGATGTAATCTTATTGTTTACGACAGGTTTACAAAGCCTTGGCGGTGTTGACGGATTGCTTAAAATTCAAGGTGTTGAAAAAACAAATGCCGGGAAAAGCAAAAAGATTATTGCTTTAGATGGCGCCCTGATTTCCGGTTTCGGACCTCGTGTTGGCGAAGGAGCCGCAGCATTGAATGCGGAATTGATTAAAGCAACAAAATAAACTAAAAGCCTTTAAACCTGTCGCCAAAACGGACAGGAAATAAAATGCCGCCAATCCCATAGGGGAAGAATTAATTATAATGCAAAATAAATTACCGTTATATATAGTTTTAAGTCTGCTGTTGTTATTGATTTTGGCAACGGCAGCCTTATATATGGGAGTTTACGAATTTGAAAAGCATTCGTTCTTTGAGATTTTTAAGGCCCTTATCAACAATGACAATTCCATTCCGGAAAGCGACAAATTTGTCCTGATGGATTTGAGATTGCCGCGAATTGTAATGGCAATCCTGATTGGAAGTGCATTGTCAGTTTCAGGAACCTGCCTTCAGGGAATGTTCAAAAACCCTTTGGCATCACCGGACCTTATTGGAATTACATCCGGTGCGATACTTTTCGGTGCGATTTCAATTGTTCTCGGAAGCCATATCAAACCTTATATTCCTGAAGTATTTCACTTCTCGATGCTGAGTATAGCCGCATTTTTAGGTGCCTTATTGACCATGACCATCGTTTACAGGATTTCAACCTCCAATGGAAAAACCAATGTAGTTATCATGCTACTTTCAGGAGTAGCAATAACCGCAATGGCATTTGCCACCACAGGTTTCCTGATTTATCTTTCGAAAGAAGAAGAGCTCAGGGACCTGACATTCTGGAATTTGGGAAGCCTGGGCGGTGCTACCTGGACCAAAAATGCCATCCTGGCGGTCGTAATTATTATCGCTTTTTCTCTCCTGATTACCAAAGGAAAAGCGCTAAATGCCATGATGCTTGGTGAAAGAGACGCACAACATTTGGGAATTCCGGTTGAAAAAATCAAAAAGAGAATCATTATCCTGACTGCTTTGATGGTTGGGACCTGTGTTGCCTTTTCAGGAAACATTGGCTTTGTAGGCCTGATTGTTCCTTATATTTTGAGATTAATTTTTAAGTCGAATTATCATATCATCCTGCCAATGTCGGCCATTTTTGGAAGTATTTTATTGCTTACAGCAGACACGATAAGCAGAACCATTGCCGCACCTTCAGAAATCCCAATTGGAATACTGACCGCGTTTATGGGAGCGCCAATCTTTATCGCTATTTTAATTCGCAGTAAAAAATCGATGTAATATGTTAGAAGCCTGTAAGATATCATATGCACATAAAAAGTTTTCCATCCTGGAAAACATCGACGTTTCTGTAAATTATGGCGAATTGCTTGTCATAGTAGGACCAAATGGTGCCGGAAAATCAACACTCCTGAGCATGTTGGCTAATGAAATGAAACATGGCGATGAGCCTATCATGTTCAAGAAAAAAACCTTTGAGGAATGGGACCAAAAAGAGCTTCCGCTGCATAAGGCAAAATTTTCACAGCAGAACAGCAATGACATTCCTTTAACCGTAACCGATGTAGTGATGATGGGCCGTTATCCGTATTTCAACTCCGTTCCTCATCAAACCGATTTGGATGCCGTAACGAAATCAATGGAAGAAACCGACGTTCTCTCAATGAAAGACAGAGATTATAATACACTTTCCGGAGGTGAAAGACAGCGCGTTCACCTGGCCAGAGTACTTGCTCAACTGGAAAACAACATTGCCCATAAGCTTGTGTTTCTGGATGAGCCTCTCAATAATCTCGATGTGCTACACCAACACAGAATATTACATACAATCAAAAACTTTACAGAACTGGGCAATACGGCCGTAGTCGTATTACACGATTTGAACCTGGCAGCACAATTTGCAGATCAGGTACTTCTTTTGAAAAAAGGAAAAATCGTAAGCCATGACAAACCTGAAAAAGTCTTTACAAAAGAAATCATAAGCAAGGTGTATAATTTTCCTTGCACGATTTGCCTTAATCCGGTAAATCAAAACCCTTTAATAATTTTTGGAACATAATAGTTACACAGATGGATACATTAACAAACAACCTGAAGTCACAATGGGATAAGCTGAAAGCTGAAAACCCAAATTTAAGAATCCGCAATGCTGCTGAAAAACTAGGCGTAAGCGAGGCAGAATTGCTGGCTACACAAGTAGGAGAAACCGTAACAAGGCTTCGTCCGGAATTTGCTGCAATACTGACTGACGTTGAAAAACTAGGAAAAGTAATGGCTTTGACACGCAACGAAGAATGCGTTCACGAAAGAAAAGGAATTTATCTTAACCCTGATTTCAGCTCTCCGCATGCAGGACTGTTTGTAGGTGAAGATATCGATTTGCGTATCTTTTTAGGACACTGGGCTAAAGCCTTTGCTGTGGAAGAGAAATCAGAACACGGAGACAGAAAAAGCCTTCAGTTCTTTGGAAAGGATGGCCTGGCTATACACAAAATTTATCTGACAAAAGACAGCAACGAAGCTGCTTTTGATGAATTAGTTGCTAAATATAAGTCTGATGACCAGGCAGCGGAAGAATCTGCAATTGAAGTGCCTCTAAACATTGATGAAAAAGCAGACGCTGATATTGATGTTGCCGGGTTCCAAACGGCTTGGGAAAACCTGAAAGACACACACGAGTTCTTTGGTATGCTTCGCAAATTTGGAGTAACAAGAACACAGGCATTGCGTTTGGCTCCAAACGAAAACTTTGCTAAAAAAGTAGAAAAGGATGTAATCGTAAAAATGCTTGAAGGCGCTGCTGAAAGCAAACTGCCAATCATGGTGTTTACAGGAAACAGAGGAAACATTCAAATCCACACTGGTTTGGTAAGAAAAACAATGTGGCATGGTGACTGGTTCAACGTAATGGACCCAGATTTCAATTTGCACCTGGATATGTCTAAAATTGCCCAGACATGGATTGTAAGAAAACCAACAGAAGACGGAGAAGTTACCGCTATTGAAGTATTCAACGAAATGGGTGACATTATCGTTCAGTTTTTCGGAAAAAGAAAACCGGGTATTCCTGAATTAAAAGAATGGAAAGACCTGGTAGCTGCTTTGTAGGTTACTTAGTTTAATATATTTTATCCAGGCCTGCCATCTGTATCAGATGGCAGGCTTTTTTAATGGACGAAAACCTCCCCCAAACAAGCTTTGCTCATTTATTAGGCTCATAACAGCTTAAAAACAAAAAAACCGAGCCAATGGCTCGGTTTAAAATACAACTTGAAATTACTAGTATTTTTCCTGTATTGATTTCTTCCTGACGATTGTTTCCATAAAAAAACCGGACAATGTCCGGTTTTGTATTAATTATTGTAACAATTTATATTCAAATGTTGGGAAGCCTCTTACTCCAGCATCATTTGTCATTGCAAGGAATTTAATTTTATAGTAGTTTCCGGCAACATCTTTTATTACATAAAAACGATCTGTTCTGATGCTTGGCAATGAAGAAGGACCTCCACCACTTCGCCAGTTTGAACCAATAATTCTTTGATCTGTCGCTGAAACTGTAAAGTTAGTTTCTACTACATTAGCTAAAGTGAAGTTTTCATAAGTTACTCCATCAGCATTTAAAACCTGGTATGCTTTTGTTCCACCTTTCATGTTAGTAACAATAAAGTCTGAATAACCGTATGTTACTTCTCCGCCACCACCCATATTCAGGTAGTTAGTGAAAGTTGTGAAGTTCAAATCCCATTTTGTTTTAACAGGCTCAACAGCTACAGTATTTCCTGATGTTAAGCTGAAAAATGTGAAGTTGTAATCTGCATTCTTAGTAATAGTTTTTTCCTGGAAAGTTTGAGAAGCTAAGTCAGCATACTGAATTTTATATCCGTTACCGTTTCTTAAAATTCTAACTTTTTTCCATCCTCTTGCATCACCATCTGTACTTACTGAACCAACGCTTGGTACTACTGTTGAAACAGCGAAGCCAAGATTTACAAGATATACTTTGTTTTGGGAATCAGTTGCAGAAACCTCTGCAATCGCAGTACCAATTCCTGAACCGTTTCCGGCCAAAACTCCGGTCGGATTATCAACATAACCGTTAGACGCCAATGTCGTTCCACCACCAACTGCAACGTCTGTATCAGCTGTTTGTGGCAATGTAATATCTGTTGTTTCTAATTTTTTTACAGCCATTTTTAGAGATCCGTTGATGGCTACTCTAAAATCAGAACCTGAAGAAAAACCCAGATCCCAAGAAGCTCTGTTTACTGATTCCGAAGAACCTGTACTCAAATCTACAAATACTTGATTTGGTTGGTTAGGACCACCTACCGTTGGCTGTAGAACATCTCCTACTGATGGAACTTCCGTTTTAGGAGAATCATCATCGCTTGAGCATGAAGCCATGACTAAAGCTGCAATTGAAAGAAATAAAAATGTTTTTTTCATTGTATTATGATTTATAATTAAAAATTAAGATTATACGTTAGTTTAGCAAAATAAGATCTTCCATAAGCCAACATTACACTTGATGTTACCGCGTGTCCTGCACCTTCGTTGGTTCTGCTTTGGTTAACATTGGTTACATCCAGTATGTTTCTGGCACCAATTGTTAAATCAAATTTATTTTTGAAAAAGGATTTTCTTATAGAAGCATCCAGCCAGTTGCTTGCCTCAATATCAGAAATTACATATTGAGAAGTGCTCTCAACAAACTGTTGTGTTTTTCCGTTATATTTATAATAGGCAGAAAACGTTGTTGCCCATTTTGGAATGGTATATGAGGCACTAGCATTTAGGTTAAAAGAATAGAGATATTTATCATCAGAGGTAAAAATCTGGTTTTTGATTACCTGTGAAATCCCAACAATTGAAGCTCCAAAATTCAAAACTAAATTTTCACCTTTCAACTGATGGTTTGTAGAAGCATTCCACATCTTGTACTTGCTGATATTGATATACTCATATTCAGGAATGCCGCTTCCTTCATTGAATCTCACAAAAGCCATATCTATTCTGTCATCAACATCTAAAAAACTTGCCGTTAACATATTGGAAAGTCGAAAATTTGAATCCAGATAAGATATTTTCTTAAAACTTACTTCATATGATGTACTTGTTTCCGGCTTAAGATTTTCATTTCCGGTAAAATGGTGTCCGTCAAAAATTTGTTTAGAATATAACTCATCAAAAGTTGGAGTTCTGAACGATTTTCCAAGCGAACCACGAACTTCTATTCCTTTATCAAATAGATATCGCAATCCCAGAGAAGAAGCATATTGGTTTTCAAATCGGGATTGTGAAGAAAATCGTAATCCAGGACGGACTGAAAACCTATCAGTGGCCTTAATTTCTGAGGACACGAAAAAGTCATAATTTTCAAGTCTCTTTCTGACGGGAGAAACATTATTGTTTTCTTCTTGCACGAGTGAAAAGCCCTGATTATTTACCAATTCATAACCTATTTGCAAGTCAACTTTGTCATTGGTAAAAAAATTGCTCAAAGTTCCGGTCGAATAGAGCACTTCCATTGACTGATCCTTTACTTTTACATTATTTAACTCGTTTTTTGAAACAATGAGCGTTCTAAAATCCTCAACGTTTCTTGCTTGTTTTTGATGAGAAACGGAAACATTATAGTGCAACTTCGAAAACAATTTCCCAACACCATTTAAATGATGGTAATATCTATCTGTAAAATAACGCTTATCATCGGAGTAACGATATGAACCGAGTTGCGTATTAAAACCAGATTGGACTACACTATTAAAAAACTCTACCTTTTCATCTAAGTATTCAAACTTGTAAAAAATTCTGAAATCATCTTTTGAATAGCTTATCAATGCGTTGGAATTTATCTGTTCTTTAGGCAACCAATTATATCCTCTTAGTCCGTCGTTTTCAACATGGTTAGGCCCTTCCTTTTCTCCTAAATATCCCTGAAAATCATTTCTGTTTCCTCCTAAAGAAACAAACCAGTTTTCAGAAAGCTTGTGAGAAACTTTTAAGGATTGGATATGTCTTCCCTTATCAAATAATGCAAACTCATTATTTACCGTTTCTTCTTGTGCAGTGGCAAAAATTGACCACTTATGAGTAGAATTCTTTTTTGTTATAATATTCAAAATTCCGCTTACTGCATTGGCTCCGTGAGTAACTCCCATCGAACCTTCAATAATTTCTATCTGTTCAATATCGTTAAGATTTATTTGAGACAAGTCAATATTATTCCCTAAACCGGCCTCATTCACCAATGGAACGTTGTCTACCAGAATTTTGAAATATTGTGCATCTAAACCAAAAAGAGAAACTGTTGAGCGCCCGTCACTTCCGCTAGGTCTTACTGTGATATTCAGATATTGGTTGAGAACGTCACCTAAGTTATTGGCAGCCAGATTTTGAATATCCTGACTTGTAATTACTTTGACATTAAAAACCGACTTGTTTATGGATTGCGGCTCAAATTGACCGGTAACAACTACTTCTTCAAGTTGACTGGTACTTGTGGTATCTTGAAACTTTTCTTGTGAAAAAGCACTAAAAGAAAGAAAAAGAGATAAGGAAATATAAGCCTTAGTATAAATCTGCATTACAATTCATCTTTAGATTAATTCTAAATTGCAAATCTAGGGAGGCTTTCCGGTTTATGCAAATTATTTTTACTAATTCTAAATAAAAATATCGCGCTGTTAATTTCAGAGCATTCTGATAATGATTTTCTTCTTAAATTTACCAAAATCAAGAACTTTCATGAAGAAAAAACTTAAAATAGCAGGCATTCTTTTAGCGATAATGATTGTGTATTTGGGATTCACGAATTATCCAAAGCTGGACCTGATATCAGGATTTTCAGCAAAAAGCATTGCTTCCGGCTACTTTATTGGCCATAGAACCCAGCAAATGATTGAATCGGGTGACAATGATATCAAACTTATCAACCTGGCAAGCAACACGATTAACGAAAAAGAACACTATGCCACGACTTCAGTTTATGGTTTAAAAGAGCGTAAGGCAATTTATCGGGAAGGTCTTGGTGTTACATTAATTAATAATGATTTTGACCTTTCAAAGCCTTATCTGGTTCCGAAAAGGATTAAGTTGAATAGTAATCTTCCCTATCCTTTTGGAAATAACCAACCGAAAGATACTGTTTTCGCTACTATTGATTATTCTAAATTAGAAAAAGCTGTAGAAGGTGCTTTTGATAAAAAAGGCGAAAAAAACAAAAGAACCCGCTCACTCCTTATTTTATATAAAGACAAGCTTATTGCAGAAAAATATGATTCCGGTTTTGATAAGAATTCTATGATTTTGGGCTGGTCAATGACCAAGAGCCTAACGGCGACCTACTTTGGTATATTGCAAAAACAGGGCAAAATAGACATCAATAGTCCGGCACCAATTGCAGAATGGAAAAACGACAAACGTTCTAAAATCACCATAAACGACCTGCTTCATATGAATACAGGTTTGGAATGGGAAGAGAAATACGACAAGATTTGTGATGCAACCCTTATGTTGTTTGAGGCCGAAGACATGTCAAAAGTACAAAGAGAAAAGCCTTTGGTGGGTCAACCAAATGAAAGCTGGAATTATTCTTCCGGAACGACAAATTTATTATCCGGAATCCTCAGAAATCAGTTCAAAACACAACAGGAATACCTGGATTTCTGGTATTCTTCATTAATCGATAAAATTGGTATGGATTCTATGCTGGTAGAAACCGATATGGCTGGAAATTATGTCGGCTCCTCCTATGCCTGGGCAACCACCAGAGATTGGGGCAAATTCGGACTGCTTTATCTCCACAAGGGGAATTGGAATGGTGAACAGCTTTTTGATGAAAGCTGGGCTAAATATGTTGCGACTCCAACCAAAACTTCTAATGAGCGTTATGGCGGACATTTTTGGCTCAATGCCGGCGGCAAATATCCCGACGCTCCCAAAGACCTGTATTATGCCAGTGGCTTTCAGGGACAGAAAATCTTTATCATTCCGTCAAAAGATTTGGTTATCGTACGTTTTGGCCTGACAGAAGATGAAGTTTTTGATTTTAATAAATTGCTGAAGGATATTCTGGACAGCATCAGCAAATAAATATTTGCCTTAAATTTTTCCTTAAAAATTATATCTTCGTAAAAACATAACAGATGAAAAAACTTGTTCTAGCATTAGCATTCGTTTCAGCGTTATTCACTTCTTCATGCAGCAGTGATGACAGCAACAGTAGTCCGTCTTTAGGTGAAACAACGGGAAATTACTGGCCTATGGAAGTAAACAATACATGGACTTTTAGTTCCAATAGCGGAAGTTCAGAACTCAGGATGATTGGGGTCACTACAATTAACGGTACACCCTATTATGAGCTGTCAGATGATGCCGACAATGTTTTTGGCGTCCAAAATTGGGTAGCCAAAAAAGGGGCAACTTATTTCCAGAAAATTGCGGATACCAATATTAATCAGGATGGCGTGAGCATCAATATGCAGGGATACGAAATCCCAATTTTTAAAGACCATCTGGAAGCGAATTCCTCCTGGAATGGAACCGTGACCTCGAGGGTTAACTATTCTGTTAACGGGCAAAATTCTTCAACCACTGCCACTATCAAATACACCAGTACTATAACAGAGAAAAACTCAACTGTTGTGTTAAACGGTGCCACTTATCCGAATGTTATCAAAGTAAAAACCAAAGTAGAAATCAAGATTTTAAACCAAACCACCCCAATTGATTTAGAATACTGGCTTGCTAAAGATGTCGGGCCAATCCGTGAATACACTTCTTCCAATGGATCAATACAAGAAAGAACATTGACAAATTTCATGCTATACTAAACAGAAAAGGCTTCAAAATAATTTGAAGCCTTTTTTTGTTTTTAGATATGTTCAGATTATAAATCAAATCCCATATTAACACCCAATTTCGTAGCAATAATCTTAGTGACTCTGGCTTTCATTGCCGGAATCTTGATACTTTCGATTACTTCATTCGAAAAGGCATACATCAATAACGCTTTTGCCTCTTTTTGAGGAATTCCTCTCGATTGCATATAAAACATTGCCTTTTCATCAAGCTGGCCAATCGTACAGCCGTGGGAGCATTTTACATCATCTGCAAAAATTTCCAATTGTGGCTTTGCATTGATAGAAGCCTTATCGCTTAAAAGTATATTGTTATTTTGCTGGAAAGCATCTGTTTTCTGGGCTTCCTTCTCCACATAAATCTTTCCGTTGAATACTCCGGTAGCCTTATCGTCAAAAATTCCTTTGTAATTCTGGTGGCTTTCACAATTTGGAGCTGCGTGATGCACCAAAGTATAATGGTCAACATGCTGTTTTCCTTCAATAATGGTAATTCCTTTCAGCGTGGAATCAATATGCTCGCCCTGGTGGAAGAAATTCAGGTTGTTCCTTGTCAAGTTACCTCCAAAAGAAAAAGTATGCACAGAGGCGTTACTTTGCGTTTTCTGCGCAATATAGGTATTGTCAATCAACGATGCCTCAAGATTGTCGTTTTGAATCTTATAATAATCCACAATCGCTCTTTTCTGGGCAAAGATTTCGGTAACCGAATTAGTCAGTACCGGATTTTCATTCAAACTCTGATGTCTCTCAATAATCTGCACATGTGCATTTTCACCAACGATAATAAGATTTCTGGGCTGAACAAGCAATGCAGCTTCCGTGCCGGTAGAAAAATTGATAATCTCAATAGGCTTTTCTACTACCTTACTTCGTGGAATATTGATGTAGGCTCCTTCATAGGCAAAAGCAGTATTTAATGAAGTTAAGCTTTCATCCTTGCTGGCAATCTTGTTGAAGTATTCATCAATTACCATCTTGTATTTTGGCTTGGTCAATGCCGATGACATCAGGCAGACATCCAAACCATCATGTGTTGTAGAAGAAAGAAATGAGCTGAAAACACCATCTACAAAAACAACTTTGTAAGTATCGATTTCATGAAGAAAAAATTTCTTTACTTCCGAAAATTCTACCGCATTTTCCTTTTTTGGAAAAACGCTGAAATCATTTTTTAAAATCGAGCTTAGCGAAGTATATTTCCAGGCTTCCTCTTTTTTGGTTGGAAAGCCCTTGTTTTCAAAATTTTTAAACGCTTCCGTACGAACATCATGTAGAGCAGAATCAACATCTACACGTTCTTCAAAAGCCATAAAAGATGATATTAGTTTTTCTTTTAATTCCATTGTTTTAGTCTTAAAGTTGAAAGACTTAAAGTCCAAAGACTCTCGCTGTCAACTATTTTTTGTCTCTTAAATCTAAAATCAGCACTCTTTTTCAACTTGCGACTTTATGACTTTCGACTTAAATATTTAATAAACCCACTTATGAGTTTTGATATTTCAATTATTTCAAAAAGTAAATCGTCAAAATCTTTTTCTCCAATATAATTTAAGTCAGATGCTAAATATAATTGGGAACGAACTTCACCCGCCGATGCTTTTGCAACGTAGAGAAAATATATAAATTCCTTATCTGTATTGCGTTCAAAACCTTCTGCAATATTTGATGAAATCGAAATTGAGGCTCTCCGTATTTGCCTGACAAAATCAATGTCTTTTTTAAAAAATTCACCTTCAGTAATGAGGTAAATTTTTTTATTGAAAATTCTAGACTTTTGCCAAGAATTAATCTCTTCAAAGGAATTAAATTTTCCCATTTTTATGGGTTTTTATGGCGTATATTATTTTTTAAGCCCTTTCAGACTTTCCGACTTGCGGCTTTATATCTTTCGACTTTCGACTTTCGACTTTCTGACTTTCGACAAATTAATTCTCCGCCTTAATCCAGTCGTAACCTTTTTCTTCCAGTTCGTAAGCCAATTCTTTTCCTCCGGATTTTACAATCTTTCCATTGTACAAAACATGTACAAAATCCGGAACGATATAATCCAAAAGTCTTTGGTAGTGCGTGATGACAATAATAGCATTGTTCTCACTTTTCAGCTTATTAACACCGTTTGCAACAATTCTTAAAGCATCGATATCCAAACCGGAATCCGTTTCGTCAAGAATAGCCAGTTTCGGCTCCAGCATTGCCATTTGGAATATTTCATTTCTTTTTTTCTCACCTCCTGAAAATCCTTCGTTAAGCGAACGTGACAAAAACTTTCTGTCAATTTCCAAAAGCTCTGATTTTTCACGAATCAGTTTCAGCATTTCATTAGCAGGCATTTCCTCCTGCCCTTTTGCTTTTCGGGATTCATTAATGGCTGTTTTCATGAAGTTCGTTACAGAAACTCCCGGAATTTCTACCGGATACTGAAAAGAAAGAAATACCCCTTTATGTGCCCTTTCTTCCGGTGCCAAATCAGACAAATCTTCTCCGTCCAATTCTACTGAGCCTTCAGTAACTTCATAATTTTCGTTTCCTGCAATTACGGCAGAAAGCGTACTTTTTCCAGAACCGTTAGGTCCCATAATCGCATGAACTTCGCCGGCTTTCACTTCAAGATTAATACCTTTCAGGATGTCTTTATCCTCAATTCCAGCGTGTAAATTTTTTATACTTAACATTGTTATTTTATCTTTTTAAAGCCTTCATAAATATTTACTCTATCTTCATATACGCTACCGTCATTTAGAGTTAAGATGTACCTTTCTGCTATCCAATCATTATTTAAAAAAAAGTTTTCAATCTCCCAAGTGGCATCTGTTAGTATTTTAGGAATTCTATCTCCTGATTCCTGAACAATAACATCTCCTTTTCTTACACTAACTTTCCTTTCAATTGTACCTTTGGAAGTCAATTCCATTAATTCGTTATATAGATTTTCCATTTTCATAATTTAAATTCAATTATTTACTTACCCAACACTGCCTTCAAGTGATATTTCTAATAATTTTTGTGCCTCGACTGCAAATTCCATAGGAAGTTTGTTCAGGACTTCTTTACTGAATCCATTTACAATCAACGCAATAGCTTTTTCAGTAGGAATTCCTCTTTGGTTGCAATAGAAAACCTGATCTTCACCAATTTTACTGGTCGTTGCCTCATGCTCTATTTTAGCCGACGGATTTTTAGATTCGATATAAGGAAAAGTATGTGCTCCACAGTTATTTCCCATTAATAGCGAATCACATTGCGAAAAGTTTCTGGCGTTATCTGCCCTTGAACTGATTTGAACCAATCCACGGTAGCTGTTTTGAGATTTTCCGGCAGAAATTCCTTTGGAAATAATCGTTGATTTGGTGTTCTTTCCTAAATGAATCATTTTGGTCCCGGTATCAGCCTGCTGGAAATTATTGGTTACGGCAATAGAATAGAATTCCCCAACCGAATTGTCTCCTTTCAGCACACAAGATGGGTATTTCCAGGTTACGGCAGAACCCGTTTCAACCTGTGTCCAGGAAATTTTTGCGTTTTTCTCGCACAAACCTCTTTTGGTCACGAAGTTGTATACTCCACCTTTACCTTCTTTATTACCCGGAAACCAGTTTTGGACAGTAGAATATTTGATTTCGGCATCATCCAAAGCAATCAGTTCCACAACCGCAGCATGCAATTGGTTTTCATCACGTGATGGAGCTGTACATCCCTCTAAATAAGAAACATAACTTCCCTCATCGGCAATAACCAAAGTTCTTTCGAATTGCCCGGTTCCGGCCTGATTGATACGGAAATAGGTTGAAAGTTCCATCGGACAGCGAACACCTTTTGGAATATAACAGAACGACCCGTCTGAAAAAACAGCCGAATTCAGTGCCGCATAGAAATTATCCTTTTGCGGAACTACAGAACCGATATATTTTTGAACTAATTCAGGATGTTCCTTAATCGCTTCAGAAATAGAACAGAAAATAATTCCCTTTTCTGCCAGCGTTTTCTTGAATGTCGTAGCCACAGAAACGGAGTCCATGACAATATCCACAGCAACCCCGGCAAGTACTTTTTGCTCGTCGATAGAAATTCCGAGTTTTTTGAATGTTTCCAAAAGTTCCGGGTCTACCTCATCAAGGCTTTCGTATTTTGCTTTTTTTAAGGGTGCTGAATAATAGGAGATTTCCTGAAATTTAGGCTTTTCATAATGAACATTTGCCCATTCCGGTTCAACCATCTGCTCCCAGGCTCTGAATGCTTCTACTCTCCAGTTGGTCATCCATTCCGGCTCTTCTTTTTTCTTCGAAATAGCACGGACAATGTCTTCATTTAAGCCAACAGGAAAAGTATCGGATTCTATATCAGTATAAAAACCGTATTCGTATTCTTTATTTTCAAGCTCGATTTTTAAATCGTCTTCTGTGTATTTGCTCATTTTAGTTTTTTTTAACCCTGAAAGGGTTTTGAACCCTTTCAGGGTTGAATAGTTTTGTTATAAAGAAAAACTCTCTCCGCAACCGCAAGTTCGGGTAGCGTTCGGGTTATTGAAAACAAATCCTTTTCCGTTCAGTCCTCCTGAAAACTCAAGAGTGGTTCCTGCCAAGTATAAAAATGATTTTTTTTCAACGGCAATTCTTACATTATTATCTTCAAAAACCTTGTCGTTTTCTCCCAGCTCTTTATCAAACTTCAGCTCATATGACAAGCCGGAACATCCACCGCTTTTTACGCCCACACGAACGTAATCTTTGGTAGCATCAAAGCCGTCATCATTCATCATATCGATGATTCTTTTACTTGCTGTATCAGATACCTTTATCATAGTGATTTAAATTTAGTCTAATTAATTTGCAAAGATACGTCATATTTAGCTTTTTCCATAATCAGTAACATTTTTCTAACTATGTTTCTATAGAAAAAGTTTATTTCCGCCCATTAAAGCCAATCGATTTTAGTAATTTGCGAACAAAAAGCAATTTTAACCCTTTATATCTTCATAAAATGAAATTATATCCAATTGAAGCAGGAAATTTTAAATTAGACGGCGGGGCCATGTTTGGCGTAGTTCCAAAAACGATATGGAACAAAACCAATCCGGCCGATGAAAATAACCTGATTGACATTGCCGCAAGATGCCTTTTAATTGAAGATGGAAATCGCCTGATTTTGATTGATACCGGAATGGGCTACAAACAATCGGAAAAATTCTTCGGATATTATTCACTGTGGGGCAGCCATTCTATCGACAAATCATTGTCTCGTTATGGTTTTCATCGTGATGATGTTACCGATGTTTTTATGACACACCTGCATTTTGACCATTGCGGCGGAAGCGTTCAATGGAATAAAGACAAGACCGGCTATGAAGTCGCTTTTAAAAATGCAAGGTTCTGGACAAATGACAATCATTGGGAATGGGCCACAAAACCAAATCCCAGAGAAAAAGCTTCTTTTCTTACTGAAAATATTATCCCGATGCAGGAAAGCGGACAATTGGAATTTATCAAAAGGCCGGATGGCGATTTACTGAAAAAATCGGAACTCGGATTTGATATTTTCTTTGCCGACGGACATACGGAGAAAATGATGATTCCAAAAATTCAATATCAGGACAAGACCATCTGTTTTATGGCAGATTTATTACCAACAGCAGGACATCTTCCTTTACCTTACGTTATGGGATATGACACACGTCCACTCCTGACACTACCTGAAAAGGCAACGTTTCTGACCGAAGCAGCCGAAAACAACTACTATCTGTTTTTAGAACACGATGCTCACAACCAAATCATAACCGTTGAAAATACAGAAAAAGGTGTCCGTTTGAAAGACGTTTTCACTTGCGAAGAAATTCTATAAAGATTTAAAAAATCTTCTTATTAACCTTATTATGACTTAGCGTCTTTGTGAGAAATTATTTTCAAGCAAAGGCGCTATGTCGCAAAAACCATAAACTTCTTGCATTGGCTCAACCAATAGATAAATTAATTTTGAATCCTTCCAAAGCCAATTCATTGAATTTAAATCATCAACCTTTCTAAAATAAAGTTAATTATTTATAAGTTTGTGGTAAAGTCAGTGTACTTTTGGCAAACTAATTGAAATCAAATTTTTTTTGAAAATGAAAATACTAAAACTGTCCTCCCTTTCACTGCTTTCAGTGTTGGTTTTATCAGGATGTGGTGCTTCCAAAAGCATGACACCAATTACAAGTATCGAAAACCTTCCTTTAAAAACTTCAAAAATTAAAGAAAATGATTTGAAAAGATGGAGCCATCTTGACATCATAAAAGATACGATTCCAGGAATGAGCGTTGATAAAGCATATGCGGAATTGATTAAAAACAAAAAAGGCACGAAAGTAATAGTGGGCGTGGTAGATTCTGGTGTTGACATTGAACATCCGGATTTAAAATCAGTTATATGGACGAATCCGAAAGAAATCCCAGGAAACGGAATTGATGATGACAAAAACGGTTATATCGATGACATTCACGGATGGAATTTTCTTGGCGATGTGACCAATGAAACTTTGGAAATGACAAGAATTGTCCGTAAAGGTGATGATGGTTCTGAAAATTTCAAGAAAGCAAAAGCAGCTTACGAAAAAGAATATCAGGAAGCTTTGGCATCAAAACAACAATTTGATTTCATCAATAATGCCGATAAAACAATACAAAAAGAATTAAAAAAGGAAAACTATACATTAGAAGACCTTAAAGCGTTAGAATCAAAAGACCCGACTGTTAGTCAATACAAGAGAGTAATGCTTTCTGTTATTGCTCAGGCCGGACCAGAATTCAAGTCAGAATTGAAAGAATATCAGGAACACATTTACAATCAGCTGAATTACAACCTGAATCTTGAACACGACGGAAGAAAAATTTTAGGCGACAATATTGATGACCTAAACGATTCTAAACACGGAAACAACAATGTAACAGGGCCTAAAAAAGAAGGCGCTTCACACGGAACACACGTTTCAGGAATCATTGCTCAGGTAAGAAACAATGGTCTTGGTGGAGATGGAATTGCCAACAATGTTGCTATTATGGCGGTGAGAGCCGTTCCGGATGGTGATGAATACGACAAAGATATTGCTTTGGGAATTCGTTATGCTGTTGACAATGGTGCTAAAGTCATCAACGGAAGTTTTGGAAAAGGATTCTCTCCGCATAAAGAATGGGTTTATGACGCCATCAAATATGCCGCAAGCAAAGACGTATTGATTGTTTTGGCAGCCGGAAATGAAGGTGCCGATCTTGATGTAGAAGAGCGTTTTCCAAATGACCGTATTGCATCTGGCGAAATTGCAGATAACGTAATAAAAGTAGGTGCTTTGGACACTACCTATGGAACAAACCTGGTAGCAGACTTCTCCAACTATGGCAGCAAAGACGTAGACGTTTTTGCCCCTGGAGTTAAAATTTATGCAACCTATCCAAATAACGAATACAAATACGAACAGGGAACTTCAATGGCGGCTCCAAATGTTGCCGGAGTTGCGGCTTTAATTCGTTCATATTATCCGTCACTGACTGCTTCGCAGGTGAAGCACATCTTAATGGATTCCGGAATTCCAACCAATATAGACGTGGTTCTGAATGGCGAAAAAGCAAACAAACGTTCGTTCTCAAAAATATCAACATCCGGAAAAATGGTTAATGCCTATAACGCCCTGATTATGGCAGAAAAAATGGCTAAAACGAAAAAATAAAATCTAGGAAACTTTCAAAATGGAAGGGAAATCCCTTCCATTTTTATTTTGCATGCTTATGAAACAACTATTTCTACTTTCAGTATTTACAGTTTTCTGCGGTAGTGCGGTGGCACAAAACGGTTACTGGCAACAGCACGTCGATTACAAAATGGACGTGAACATGGATGTAAAAACATACCAATACAAAGGAAAACAAGAACTGGTCTATACCAACAATTCACCAGACACGCTCAAAAGAGTCTTTTTCCACCTTTACAACAACGCCTTCCAACCCGGAAGCGAAATGGATATCCGACTACAGACTATTGTAGACCCGGACAAAAGAATGGTCAAGACCACAAAATCTGGTGGTGTTGAAAAAACAGAAAGTAGAATCAGCCTCTTAAAGCCTAATCAGATTGGCTACCTGAATGTAACCAATTTCATGCAGGACGGAGTTCCGGCTACTACCTCAGTTGTTGGTACTATTCTGGAAGTAGACCTGGCAAAACCAATTGCGCCAAAAGGCAAAACCAAATTCACCTTGGATTTTGACGGACAGGTTCCGGAACAAATTCGCCGTTCTGGCCGAAACAGTTCAGAAGGTGTAGCACTTTCTATGACGCAATGGTATCCTAAAATGGCGGAATATGATTTTGAAGGCTGGCATGCCGACCCTTATATCGGAAGAGAATTTCACGGTGTATGGGGAAATTTTGATGTCAAAATTACCATCGACAAAAAATACATTTTAGGAGGCTCCGGATATCTTCAGAATAAAAATGAAATTGGATACGGATACCAGGATCAAGGTGTTGAAGTAAAAATACCCCGAAAAGTTAAAACCCTGACCTGGCATTTTAATGCACCAATGGTTCATGATTTCAGTTGGGCGGCAGATAAGGATTATATCCATGATGTTTATCCTGGTCCAAATAATGTGGAATTGCATTTCTTATACAAAGACAAAGCAAAACTTAAAGAAAACTGGAAAAAAATGCAGCCAAAAACGGCAGAATTAATGGATTTCTTTAATAAAAATGTCGGTCCATATCCATACAAACAATATTCCGTTATTCAGGGCGGCGACGGCGGAATGGAATATGCCATGTGTACGTTAATTACAGGCGAAAGGACCTACGGTAGCCTTGTAGGCGTTACTGCTCACGAGATGGCCCACTCCTGGTTCCAGCACGTTTTGGCAACAAACGAGTCCAAACACGGATGGATGGACGAAGGTTTTACATCTTACATTTCTGATTTGGCTATGGCTAAAGTATTGCCAAGTAAAGATGAAAAAAATCCATTCGATTCAGCCTATTCCAACTATTTCTATATGGTTAAAACCGGAAGAGAGCAACCACAGACCACTCATGGTGACCGATTTGAAGAAAATATGGTGTATGGAATATCTTCTTATAGCAAAGGAGAATTATTCCTGACGCAGCTTGGATATATTATCGGGCAGGAAAACCTGGCAAAAACGCTTAAAAAATTCTATGAAGACTTCAAATTCAAACACCCAACGCCAAATGATTTCAAAAGAACCGCAGAAAAAATTTCCGGAATGAACCTGGATTGGTACCTGGTAGACTGGACGCAAACGACAAACACCATCGACTACGGAATTAAGGAAGTAAGAGATGCTGGCGGAAAAACTGAAGTCGTATTGCAAAGAATTGGAAGAATGCCAATGCCTTTGGATATTATGGTGACTTATGTAGATGGAAGCAAAGAATCGTTCTATGCTCCGTTACAAATGATGAGAGGCATCAAAGAAAACCCATATCCGGGTGTAAAAAGAACATTCTTAAAAGGATGGGATTGGGCATATCCTTCATTGAAATTTACTATTGACAAAGGAATGGGAATGATTAGCAAAATTGAAATCGATCCTGAAAACCTGATGGCCGATGTGAAAAAAGACAATAACGTATATCCGGCACCAATTCCGGACAACAGCAAAGTTTTGAAAAACTAAATAAAAGGCGGACAAAATTGTCCGCCTTTTTTAATTCATTGCATTAATCCTGATACTGGCTTTTACGAGTGCCAGGGCTTTTATTTTTGAAAGTTCGACATCTTTATCCTGATGGTGCTTATTTTGGCTTACGAGCCTCACACAGCCCGGATTTTCAGACTTCTGGATATATTTCACCGTAACATACTCTTCGCCGCTCATATCGATTCCCAGGAGGTACATTTCGCCCCAGAAAATCTCATTGGCTACGTCATGTATTTCCTTATACAGTACTATATCGCCACTTTTCAAAAGCGGATACATACTATCTCCCGTTACATATACCGCACCATCGCATTTTGGTAGATGTGGAATCGAAATATGATCAATCGGATCCTGTGATTTACTATCCTGAAAAAGAGGCACCAAACCCGCTACAGCTTCAATATCATACAGCGGTATCTGCTGATTTTCAACAAAACTATCCGTCTTTAGCCTGTACATTTCAATCTGCTTGTTGTTCAGGATTTCTTCGTTATCTACAAAAATATTTCCTTGCCCTGTGAGAAGCCATGTTGGATTTAAATCTGTATAAACAGAAATAATTTTTTCCAATACCTGCGACCCGATACTTTTTCCTTCTTTAACAGCTTTAGAAATACTTCCTCTGCTGGCGCCGATGCTATTTTCAAAAGCATAATAACTTATGCCTTTTTTAGCCATATATTCTCCTACTCTTTCTGAAACCATATGATTATAATATTATTTTATTGAGCAAACTTACGAAAAAAATCTATAATAAAATTAAAAATAAGAAAATAGTACTCATTTTGAACAAAGACAATTGTTTGATTTTACTTGTTTTAAATGTGTTGTTTACAAGAAATCCATAATGTAATCGATAACATGCAGGTAAGTATTAGCGAATTATAAAATATTTGAAAATAATCTTATTTTAATTTGTTTTGTTGATTATTTTCTTCTATATTTGCAATGTAAAATCTTTATAAGCCAAACAAAATTAAATTATTGCTGTCCGGAAAGCGGTTTTGTAATTTTTGAAAGGTCATTTACTAAGATTTATTTCCACTAAATTTTAAATTAATAACAAATGAGTACACAAATTAAAAACACGCTTTTCAGGTTTATGACCATGAGAGCACCAGAACTAACAGGCGACGAAAAAACAAAAACCCATTTCGCACAACTTATTGACGTATCAGAACATCTAGCCAGTCATTTCATTGTAGGAATAAAGCAAAACACCGGGATTTCTAAAAAAGCGCTACTGCAAAATTTAGCTGCTAATTTTGAAAGCCAAAGCTTAAAATCGAAAAAGGAGATTAGTGATGCTGTTAGTGATCCTGTTCTGAAATTTTCTGAATGGCTTACAAGAAACAGGAATTCTTTAACAGAAAATAATTTGTTGCAAAATATGCCTTCTGACATGACATCTTTTGACCTGAATACAAGAGTTCGGATATGGGATAATCTTTTTTATCAGATCATATCTCAAAAATCGCCATATCTACGCGAAATTCTTTTATCTCTATTGGTTACTGATTTGTTTCTCACAAATAAAAAGTTGCCATTTGAAGAACTTAAAGAAGTGGCCAAAGCTAGAATAATTATTCCGAAAATCTTTTTTGAAAATGAAACCGAATTCGTGCCCCCTGTAAAGGGTGAACCTCGTTCAATTCCTGTAAACTCTAAAGCACTGGATAAAAAACTGGATCTTTTTTTAGCCAATCAAAATATTTTGCAATATCAGGAAACAATAAAAGAACTGGATCTTATCCAGAAATCTTACACTAAATCGACGCAGTTGGCTCGGGAAAATGCCTATAAGCAATATGAACAAGACGTAAAAGACATTTATGCATCTGCTCAAACCATTGAAAAAAAATACACCGATAAGGATTTGGGTATTGAAAAAACACTGGTCGAATATGTTGGAATCAACATTCCTCCTTTCGAATTTAATCCAAATTCGGAAATTGATTTTGCATTAAATTATTCGAATATTTCCAACTATACAGAAAATATCATTTTAAATCTCTCAAAAGACTTTGATTCACTTAATGGGATCATTGGAGCTATGGAAGACGGAATAATTCAGGAGTCAAATACACTCATACAACAAAATCCAGGAAGTCAGGAAATTGTTAATAACGGTGGTATTTTAACACCTATAAACACCAATACGATGGGCCTGGGCAATGTTTTTTCTTTTGTTGGACAAAGCCCTTTTGGCAAATCTAATTTAACATTTTTATTTAATAACGCCCCGCAAGGAACTGATGTTATTGGCGCCAACTATAACGTAAAATTTCAAAATGGAACTATTGTTTTGGGCACTTCCTTTGAAGACACTTGGGTTGATGACAAATTAAAGGTAACTCTTTTCAGAGAAAAATTAGACTATTCAGTGGCAACAAATTTTACAGTTGACGGAGAATTACTGTTGAGCAATAACACTGCCATACAAATCACAGGAAGAGGTACAGTTGGAGGCGGTGGAATAATTTCCGGAATGATACAAGAACTAAAAGCCTCTGGAAATGGAAGTTATAAAATAGTTGACATTTATGATGAAAATACTCCCGGAGAGCCAGATACAACTCCTGTCCTGGAGCCGGTTCGAACCTTTGGTTTTAGAAGATTGGGTATTACAGATTACAGAAAAGTAGAACAGGAAATTTGTTGCTATGTTCCCGGAGAGGTTTCCCATATCGAAAATATAATGGCAAGAGAGTTTAAGGAAAAAACAACCAGACGCTCCAGAAAAACGGAAGACACCACTACGACAAGCAGCGAACAGGAAATCGAAAAATTAACCGATACCTCCACTACAGAACGCCATGAAATGAATCAGGAAGTTGCTTCTGTAATGGCCAAGGACACCAGTATTGGTGTTCAAGCCGGAGTTCATTGGGGATCAGGCCAAGGATTTGGAGGAGAAGTAAATGCATCTTATGCCAACAACACCTCATCCGAAACATCAAACAGTCAGGCCGTTATGTATGCCAAGGAAATTACAGAACGGGCCCTTGATCGTGTCGTACAAAAAGTAAAAGAAGAACGTACGACTAAAATTATCGAGGAGTTTTCTGAAGAAGACACACATGGTTTTGATAATCGTAAAGGAGACAACCATATTTCCGGAGTGTACCGTTGGGTCGACAAAATTTATAAAAATAAAGTTGTCAATTACGGAAAGCGTTTGATGTATGAATTTATGATTCCGGAACCGTCTTCTTTTCATAATGAAGTAACTTCTGGTAAAAAGGACAAGTTTACAGAAGTTTTAGTTAAACCAATTGACCCAAGAACCGCTACCTTATTAGCTTTAAAAGATAGCAACGTAATGATTCCAAACGTCTATAAGCATTGGGCTGCCATATACAACGCAGAAATAGAAGCTTATCCTGACGAGGAAATTACCGTGGGAGAATCCTTTACAGTTTTGGGACATCCAAATGGAGCAAAAATAGCCGATACAGAATCTAATTCCGGAAATGGTAAAATAAAAGTCCCTGAAGGATATAAAACCACTCGTGCATTGGGGATTTTTAATGCCAGTGGGGCTAATGACTTTCAAGGAAACATCCTCTCTTTGTCTATTGGTAATCTGACAAGCAAAAATGTTCAGGCGTTTCGTCAAGCTACATTGACAATAGACGGTGAAATGAAAGATTTCGAAATAGAAGTACCGGTTTCCTTTACACTCGGAAATCATGTTGCCGGAGATATTGTTGCATCAGTAAAATGCACATTAACCGAGAAAGCGAAACAGCAATGGAGATTAAAAGCATTTAATGCAATCATTGAGGCTTATGAAGCAAAATTGGCTGAATATCAGGAAAAACTGGCTGAAGCAAAAGCAACGGGAGAAGCAAAAGCAAAAACAAATCCTGGATTCTATCGCCAGGTTGAGAATACCATTTTGCGAAAAAACTGTATTGCTTACATGTTGGGACATGAAAATATGGGCAAAAACATGCTTTTAGGCAGTAACGCTAAAGATCTAAGAGTTAAGAATGATGCGGAATTAGACATCTACACATCTCAGGTTAAATTCTTAGAACAAGCCTTTGAATGGGATTTGATGAGCTACCATTTCTACCCGTTTTACTGGGCTAACAAAGAAAAATGGGCAGAATTGTACAACCCGAATGAGGCGAACGATCCAATATTCAGGGCCTTCCTTCAAAGCGGTATGGCAAGAGTAATCCTAACCGTACGTCCGGGATTTGAAGAAGCCGTTAACTGGTTTATGGCTACAGGACAAGTCTGGAATGGCGGACAAGTACCGGCTGTTGACGATCCGTTGTTTGTTTCTATCATCAAAGAATTGCAAACACAGGAAGGCGAGGTAGAAGAAACATGGGAAAGCCGTGTACCAACTTCACTGACTATTATCCAGGCAGGAAGTATGGGCTTGAATGTTGTCAACGCTTTGCCATGCAATTCGGACTGTGACGACAACACTCTGTTTGACAGTGACGGACAACCTATATTGGATTCCGAAGGCAATCCCGTAAAATCATTTGTAAAAACGGATGCCTTGATTGGAGATAATTCCCAAACCGCATAATATAAGCCAAAATTAATCCTTAAGCCCTGCTACATGTAGCAGGGCTTTTTAACCACACAAAATATGAGAGCGACAGAATATGGACTACTCCATTATGGGAATTATTCCTTTACCGACATAAAAAGCAATATTTATGTTTTCAATAACGAAATCAGCGTTGTAAATGACGAAACAAATGAAAATGAAAGCAGTGCTTATACGGAAATCATCTATGTAGAAATAGAGCCGAACGATGGAAATCCCAATGAATTTAAACTTGCCGAAGACGGTGAAATCCTTGATTACAGGGAAGGAAATTACATTCTCAACTCCAATGTTATTCCAGCTATGGAAGTATCAGATTCCGCAACGGTTTTTCTTCAAACTTTAAGCATACAGGCACGAATCTGTAAGTTTGGTGAAAAATATTTCGCTTTGGTTACCAAAAACATGGCAGGAGCTGTTGCTTGGGAAACATTCTTAGGAGGTTTAGAAATAGTAGCGACACAAATGAAGAAGAAAAAGAGAGAAAAGATAACCTTGCTGAACGACATTTTAAGAGAAAAGCAGCTTTCGGTAGTGCTTTTTATCTCAAAAGACGGGGCACTGCTGGAAACCGCCTACCAATCCATTGACAATTTATACGGGAACGAAATTGTACTTTTTATCGAAACCAATGACAGCATGAACCTTTTTGGCTCAGTAATCAGGATAAAAACCGGTGCTAACGTATCTTCTTCATCAGGCGTTCCGTATAAAAAATTAAGTAAGGTTGTAGATTATTTCAACACTAATGTCTCAAGTTCCGCTTTGCAGGAAATCATCAAGGAGCACATAGCCGACAAATCAAGCGGTTTTTTCATTGTCAAAAGAGCGTTCTGGGGAGCCGTAAACAGGGTCGTACGGTTTTCATCAGATCTTACGTTGGAAGGAATCGGGAAAATCTCAGACGGAATTGGTGAACTTGTTGGTGCACTAAAACTGGACGACAGCCAATGGCAGTATTATGATGATAACGGCCTACCTCTAAAAAATGTAAACCTGTTTTTACCCGGATTGGGAGGCATCAAATACCTGCAGGAAACAAACAAAAAGAGCAGGCCTGAAGAAACCAATGCCAAAGCAATAAACAAAATTACTGAGTTAGAAAAAATCCTAAAGGAGAGTAAAAAAACCCTTGGCAAAGCTGATTTTTTCAAAAAAATCATCAATCAGCTGCTTTATATGCTACGAAAAGTAAAGGATTTTCTGAGCGACCCGTTTGGAAAGGCTCTTGATTTTGCAGAAACTGTTTTCGTATTGTACAATGCCTATATCGTTGGAATCATAAACAGCATTGTAGACGCCATAAAAGGAATTTTCGACATTCTATCGATAATTTGTAAGGCCTTGGCAGCATTGCAGAAAAAAGGGAAAAATATAGCGGAGAACTTACCAAGCTATCTCAGATTGTTCTTTGAAATTATTGAAAACATGATTGAAACACTCGAAAATCTTTTTAGCAAAGAAAATCTGAAAGCCTTAATCGAGTTCTTTAAAAAAAGTGCAGCGTTTATCCTTACTCTCCCAACGAGGGCGTTTGCCTGGTTAGCCGAAAATGCAGCAATGCCCAATCTCGACAAGGTTGCCTATTACTATGGCTACATCATCGGGTTTATCATTCAACTTATTTTGGAAATATTGTTTACAGGTGGCGCCAAAACAGCAGCAGATGCATTTAAAAAACTGGCAGACTCTTTGATAAACATTTTTAAGACCATGGAAAAATTTGTCTTTAAATTTTCAGACGAACTGGTTATTAGCTTTGAAAATCTTTTAGCTATTTTTGCTTACATTAGAGAAAAATCTAAAAATTTAGGTGTTTTTCTAGAAAATATTTTCAAATGGCTGAATAGTATTTTCAGAAATGACGAATTAAGAGTCTTTTTCCAGAAATTTGATGTAGAGCTGAAGAAAGTAGCCACTAGTTCTCCTTTATTTTCAGGTATTCCGATTAAATTAGAAGATGGTGTTTATGCCCTTCTTAAAGATGGAATAGAAATTTTCAGAGGTAGTAAAAAAGAAATTAATGCATTAGCCAAAAAACTAGAAAATCTTTCTGATAATCTTGCAGAAGAATATTTGGAAATACTAAGAAAAGAAAAAAGGTTGATGAGTGAAAAGCAAATTGTTTTTGATGGGCAAACCTGGAGTTGGACAAATCCTAAAAATATAACATTAAAATGGTCTGGTCTTTCGAAAGAAATTATAATTAAAAAAATTAATGACACTTTAATTAATGCTAACAAAGCCGGAGATCTTTTTGAGGCAAGAGTGGCAAAAAAAATTTTAGAATTAGTTGAAAATGTGGCAGATGAAATTACAGATTTTTCTAATAAAGTTACAAACAAAAGAACTCGAGTATTAAATGGAGATATTGATTGTGCTACCAAGAAATATATTATAGAGGCAAAAACTAATCTAGGCAGTGAAAAGGCAATTAGAAAATTAAATGAACAAATTCAAAAATATTTACCTGAAAACATCAAATCTGTAGAAGAATTTATGAATCCTTTAGGCAAAAAAGTTGTTGTTGTATATGAGGATTTTGGGACTTTTACTTTAAACCATCCAATTCTAAAAAAATTAGAGGAAAAAGGAGTTATATTTATAAAAGGAATTGATAATCTAAAAAATTTATATTAAAAAATGGGAAGCACAATAATCGTTTCACAAGAACACAGAAACAAAGAACAGGTTCTAAAAAAAATCATAGAATTTGGAAATAGAAATAAATTTAAAATCATTCCAAAAGAAAAGACGTTATCATTAGGAGATATTGCTTTAAGTAAAGAAATCGGCGAGGATGATTATAATTATCTAGAATTTTCAGTGACCGAAAAAGATGAATTTAAAACCGAGATAACAAATAGTAGTGTAATAAATGGCAAGAGATATTATTTTTATATATGGATAGACCATACTTCAAACGACCAAGTTTATCACTCAATGAATGAATTTTTCAATGAAATCCTTTCAGATTATCCAGATATGCTGGTTACTGATGAAGCCTGTAAAAACTTTTACTCAATAGAGCAAATCAAAAACAAGCAAGTCCCAAAATGGTTATTAATTTAACTAGAAAATATTTCATTAACACAATCAAAATTAAGCTACTTTCGAGTAGCTTTTTTTATTACCTTTTACCTCACATTTAAACCAATAATCTAAAAATCTGTTTATTATAGTTTTTTAATTGGTTGAAAATAATCTTATTTTCTTTTATTTAATTGATTTTTTTCATATATTTGTATTGCGATTAAATTTAAAAACACAATGGATAAATATACTAAACAACGAATTGAAAAACTTCATCCTGCTGTTAGAGAAGAAGTTACAAAAGTCATTAAAGAATGTGACAATGCATTAACTGGTAGGGCAAAAATCCGGGTGACGCAAGGGCTTCGAACTTTTGAAGAACAGGATGCCTTATATGCTCAGGGAAGAACAAAACCCGGAAAAAAAGTCACGAATGCCAAAGCAGGTCAATCCATACATAATTATGGTTTTGCTGTTGACATTTGCCTGATAATTGATGGAAAAGATGCTTCTTGGGATACCAAAAAAGACTGGGACAATGACAAGGTTGCTGACTGGTATGAATGTGTGAAAATTTTCGCCAAACACGGCTGGGAATGGGGTGGCAATTGGAAAACATTTAAAGATATGCCCCATTTTGAAAAAAGAAACCTAAGCTGGAGATCGTTATCAAAACTTAAAAAAGACAAAAACGGATATGTAATTTTAAAATAAAAACAGCTATGAAAACAATTGGAAAAAACATGATGCTCTTCTTTTTCCTGTCGTTTGCTGCAGTCTCATGCGAATCGACAAGAACGGCAGTTTTTGATCAGTATTCCTATCAGAAAACAACCGAACTGAAAGTAGAAGCCTCAAAATTAATGGACAAAGCCACAGCGCCCTATGCAAAACACCAGCAGGATACCGAAGCCTTTTTCCTTCAGGTCGAAAAATTGATCGAATACGAGAAAAATAAGCCCGACAATGAAATCACGTTTGCTATGTGGAAACTTTTGACAGATGAAGAAAAAAACCTGTTATCTGGCTTTTTTAAACGCTGGAGAGAAAAAGAATCGTTATCGCCTGTTTTCCTTCAGGAATCAAAAAAACAGGTAATGGAAGCTATTGACATGCTGATACAGTATGAAATTAAAAAAGACAAGACATCAAAAGACGGTCTTTTAGGCCTTATCAACAGCAATAAATAGAAATCATGGATATCGAAAAATTATTGAAACAGCTGAAACAGGAACTTGTCACACTTTTAGGCGACAAATACAAAGAATTCAAACCTGAAATACAAAGAGATATTACTGCTTTTTTGGAAAGCTCAAAGGAAAAATTAGAACGTTGGACCTTACTTTTGGCTTCATCTTCAATTACCGAAGAAGAATTTTCATGGCTTTTGAAAAGCCAGCAGGATCTTATCGCGCTAAAAGCACTGCAAGGTGCCGGATTATCGAAAATAAAATTGAATAATATCAAAAATGCAATCATACAGACTGTTTTTAAAACAGTCCTACTAAGCATCTAAAAACATAAATGAAATGTGTACCCAAATCTTAAATCATAAAAGCCATGTCAAAAAAAATCAAAATTTTAAGCCTGGATGGAGGCGGAATCCGAGGGATCATAACCTGCGTCATTTTAAAGTATATTGAAGAACAGCTTCAGAAATTAGACAATCCGAATGCAAAAATTGGTGATTATTTCGATCTCATTGCCGGAACCAGCACAGGAGGAATACTTGCTTCTATCCTACTCTATCCCGACAGCAATAAAAAAGCAAAATATTCAGTAGAAACTGCCCTGGACCTTTATGCCAAACACGGAGAAAGTATTTTCAATGTTTCGTTTTGGCAACAACTCATCAATCCGTTCGGGCTTTTTAACGAGCGGATTTCACAAAAAGCACTGGAAAGACAACTTGAAAATGTATTTGGCAATCTTGAAATCAAGGATTTTATAAAACCCTGCCTCATTACATCCTATGACATCTTTCACAGAAAAGCTAAATTTTTTACAAGCCATGAAGCGGGTTCCGATTTAGAGAATTTTTACGCCAAAGACATTTGCAGAGCCACCTCAGCAGCACCTACTTATTTTGAGCCCGCGAACATAAAATCGCTTTATGGGCAGGAATTTACACTCATTGACGGTGGTGTATATGCCAACAATCCCGCTTTATGTGCTTATGCTGAAGCCCGGAAAATAGAATTTTCAAAAGTGCTGAACCAGCCCGGAAAAAAAGATTTTCCAAAAATCAGCGACATGATTATTGTCTCCATTGGAACAGGTCAGGTGTTAAAACCTTATACCTACCGTCAGTTTGAAAATGCGGGAAAAGTAAAATGGATTCAGCCGCTTATTGATATTCTGCTTTCATCAAACGTAGAAACGACAGATTATCATTTAAAAAAAATGTATGAAACCTTAGGCTCAAGAAACAGGCAAAACTACCATCGGTTAATGCCTTCTCTAAAAAATGCTTCGCCAGAAATGGATGATGTTTCATCAAAAAACATCTATGAACTCATACAGGCCGGCTTGAGCTATATTGACCAAAACCGGAAGGAGTTGAACGAAATAGCTAAAAAGCTGATTAAAAACAGTTGAAACAAAAAAACCTTTGGATAACTCCAAAGGTTTTTAGTTAGATAGTTGGTCGGTTAGGATTGATACTATTCCTGTTTTTTTGCAGTTTTTACTGCAGGAGCTGCTGGTTGGACAGCTTCGGTTGTTTTAGATGTGGTTGTTTCGGCTTTTTTCGCAATGTTTGCTTCCTGTTTCACTTCTGTTACTTTAGGAGCTTCAGCTTTCTTTTCGGCTTCGACGGAAGATGCTGCATTTTTTACAACTTCTTTTGTGGCTTTCTTTGGCGTTTCCTGTGCAAATGCTACAACTCCTGTAAGCATAATTGCGCTTAAAATTAATTTTTTCATAGTAGTTTTTTTGTGGTTATAGTGGTTGTATGTTTTTCGATTAAATTAAGACAATTTCAATGCCATTTCTAGCCACCATTCAGAATGTTACCTATAAAATTTAATTATAAATCAATGTAATTCAATGGATTGACATTCAGTTAAACTTCATAAATCAACAAAAAACATATTTTTAAAAAGTGATACTATTCCAAAAAAAGATGTGGATTTTTGGGGATTATGTAGAAATTTTATGTTAAAATCTTGTGGAAAGAACACACATTTCTATTTTATTATCTCCAATAATGAGGGAACGGACCTACTGAAAGAATTCAATTCAAATATATTTGTAACTTTACCGCCCATATAAATTTCAAGATGAAAGCATTAAAAATGTTGGCCGTGCTGTTTTTTCTACTCTTTGGAACACAGCAAACTTTTGCCCAGAAATACCGGTTCAAGACTTCCAGCTATAGCGTAATGGAACAAAATGCCAAAGGCCAATGGGGAAAATGGTCGGATTTTAAAGACACCAACCTGATTATCGTTCTTGATGGAGATAAAAACCGCATTGTTATAAATTCAGCACAAACACAGCTTTATTATATCGATGCTTATGGCAAAACTATTGAAAACGAAACAGACAAGACCGTGACTTTTAACTGTATAGACAATAGTGGCAACCGTTGTGTTATTGAAATCATTACCAGAAAAAAGCAAGGCAACCGCATTCAGTTTTACATCAATTATCCTGATTTAAAAATCGTTTATAATATTTATCCGTAAGACTTGAGGAAAATGAACACCTATCCCAAAACGGAAAAACTAAAAAGCAGGACTACGATTGATAGCATGTTCCGCGAAGGCAAGTCGGTTTCAAAATTCCCACTAAGACTGGTCTACAAAAAACAGGCTTTTGATGAGGGTCAAAAATTGAAAATAGGTGTTTCGGTTTCTAAAAAATACTTCAAAAAAGCTGTTGACCGGAATTATTTCAAAAGAGTACTTCGGGAAACCTACCGCCTCAACAAAAATTTATTGTTGGACTCTCTTGAAGAATCCTATGCTTTTATGCTTCTTTACCAAACAAAAGAAAGGCTCTCCTACGAAGACATTAATCATAAAACCATACAGCTGTTCGAAAAATTTCGTCTTCAGGTAAAACCGGAAATAGAAAAAGATACGGATTAAGCCATTTCAATACTAAAAAAGCACCGGTTCCCGTTAGTAGCCTATAGCAGTTTATTTTCATGTGGATGAAATGTTTACTCATTTATTCTTACTTTAGTGGTCTTGTTTTCCCTAATCTGAAAGAAACGAAGAAGAAAAAGAAAAACTTAAAGTTATGTATGCATTTTTAAAGAAGAGATATATCATTCCAGTCGTAGCTGGAGGCCTTTTATATGTTGGAGCGAGTTTCAGAAATGATTTCTTTGAAATTGCAAAACAGATTGAAATATTCACAACCATGTTCAAAACCGTGAATATGAATTATGTTGACGAAACGAATCCGGGTGAATTGATGGATAAGGCTATCAAGAATATGCTTATGGAACTGGATCCGTATACGGTCTATTTCAACGAGCAGGACGTTGTAAAATTCAAAATCAACAACACGGGCGAATATACCGGAATTGGTGCGATGATTACCAGAAAAGAAGGAAAGCTTATTATCAAAGAGCCTTATAAAAACTACCCGGCCGATAAGGCAGGCTTAAAAGCGGGTGATGAAATCGTCCAGATTGGCGATGTAAATCTTTCCGACTTTAAAGATGATGCTTCGCAGCTTTTGAAAGGAAGCAAAAATGCCAAAATTGACATCAAATACCTTCGTCAAGGCAAAACAAATAATACAACTTTAGTTTTAGAGGAAGTTGACCTGAAAGCTGTTCCGTTTTTCTCAAAAATAGATGACAAAACAGGCTATATAGTCCTGTCACAGTTTAACGCCAAGGCATCACAGGAAACCAAACAGGCGCTTGAAAAACTAAAGGCTGAAGGTGCTGAGAAAATAATACTGGATCTGAGAGGAAATCCGGGTGGTTTGTTGGGTGAAGCAGTTAATATCTGTAACTTGTTTGTTCCGAGTGGCGAAACAATCGTAACCACAAAATCCCATATTGAAAAACACAACAATACTTACAGAACATCAAGGGCTCCGGTTGATACTGAAATTCCTTTGGTCATTCTTGTTGACGGTAAAAGTGCCTCTGCTTCCGAAATTGTTGCCGGAGCTTTGCAGGATTTGGACAGAGCGGTAGTTGTTGGTGCAAGAAGCTTTGGAAAAGGCCTTGTGCAAAGACCTATCGATTTGACCTATGGTACACAGGTAAAGGTAACCATTTCGCGTTACTACACTCCATCCGGAAGATGCATTCAGGCATTGGATTATGCCCATAAAGATAAGGACGGAAAAGCAATTCGCACCGATGAAAAAAATTACAATGCATTCAAAACCCGCAAAGGAAGAACCGTTTATGACGGCGGGGGAATCCAGCCCGATGTAGAATTATCTGAAACGAAATTAAGCGCCATTACGGAAGCTTTGGTCAAAAACGATGGTATTTTTAATTATGTAACGCGATACTACTATAAAAATCCGAGCCTGGGCGACAAAATTCCAACTATTACCGATGCGGATTATGCCGATTTTAAAAAATTCCTGAAAGACCAGAAATTTGCTTTTGACACAGAAACCGAACAGGCAATGAAAAAAACGCTTGAGGCAGCCAAAAAAGAAAAAATAGACGAAGACATCAAGAACGAAGTCCAACAGCTGCTAACAGCACTGCAAAAAAGCGACGAGACCCAATTGAACAAACATCAGGCAGAAATAAAAGAACTTATTCTGGATGAAATCATCAAAAGATACCAATACAAAGAAGGCTTGTATCAATATTACACCAAAAATAATTCTGAAATCAAAAAAGCTACTGCCTTGCTAAACAATCCGGCAGAATACAACAAAATATTACTGAGATAAAATGCTTCGCGTCCTTAAAATTTTCCCCCTGCTTATTTTTGGATTCGTCTCTGCACAAGAAGAGGTCGTTCATTCTGTTTATTTTGATACGAACAAATACAACCTGACCGAAAATCAGGTGGAAGATGTTACAAAATTCATTCAGTCAACTGATTCCGTAAGGATAGAATCCATAAGCATTTATGGCTATTGTGATGACCGGGGCAAGGACGAATACAATTTCAAACTTTCCAGTAATCGCGCCAATGCCATAAAGGAAAAATTGGTTGAAAATGGAATCAGGAGTAAGATTATAGTTACTATCGAAGGAAGAGGAAGGGTATTGATTGAAGACGATATCGATAATATCTCTGAAGTACGTTCCAAAAACAGACGTGTGGATGTGGTGATGAATTTCAAAGAGATTCCAATCGAAAAGCTTGAAATTCCGGGTGTTTATAGTGAGATACATAAAAACCATGTTGTTGGCGACCGTATCTATCTTGAAAAATTATTGTTTGAAAAAGGGAGCAGCAAGCTTACAATGAAATCAAAAAACGAGCTGGACAGAATGGCACGGCAGCTCCTGAAATACAAGAATCTGGAATTTGAAATCCAGGGACATGTTTGCTGTACGCCTCCTTACCACAAAGAAGCTATTGATAAAGACACCAAAAAACGAAAACTTTCTGTAAACAGGGCTGAAGCCGTTTATAAATACCTGGTTTTCAGAAAAGTGCCAAAAACCAGAATGACATTTAAAGGATATGGCAATACCCAACCGCTTGGCAAAGGAACTGATTTGGACCGCCGGGTAGAATTGGTGATTACAAAAGTTTAGGATCTTTTCATTTCGATATGGGGAATCCCATCTTCGAGATATTCTTCACTAGTCTGGGAAAATCCATGGCTTTCATAAAACTTTTTGAGGTAAAGCTGTGCCGAAATTGTAATCTTCTCTTCATCAAAATTTTCCTTGATTGCTTTAATCGCTTCCCGGATAAGGTCATGCCCCCATTTTCTGTCGCGATACTTTTCCTTTACGATAACCCTCCCAATTGACGATTCATCAAAATAATCGCCTTCTTTAAAAAGCCTGCAATAAGCTACCGTTTCGCCATCAAATTCGCCAATTAAATGAATTGCTTTTCTGTCTTTGCCGTCGATATCCTGATATACGCAATTTTGCTCCACTATAAAGACCTCACTTCGCAGTTCCAGCAAATTATACAACTCATCAAGAGATAGCGCCTTAAAAGGCTTTATTTTCCAAATTAGGGACATGGGTCTTTTTATAAGAATGAAATACTTTTAATTATTGACTCCAATTCGTGCATCAAATCGCGTTGCGGTGTTGACGGAGCATAGCAAAATCCTTCAATGACAAGAATTCTGTTATTTTTAGCATCAATAATGCTGTAGTTAATAAATGGTCCAGACATCGTATCATTTCGCAGTTCCCAGTTTCCTTTGGTCTGGTAGGCTTTCAGGCCACCTATGGTTGTATTTATGAGATAAGGCGAGTACGAATCTTCTGTAATCATTTGTGAATTTTGCGTAGTACCATGAATATAAAGCCCTCCTATAGAATCGCGCGCCCGGACAATGTTGTTGATTGCATCGTCATTCTTTTTGATGGAATGCAACGGAACCTGATAAATCAGGATACTGGAGTTTCCAGTTTGGATTTCCTGCTTCAGCCATAAAAACTTATCTTTTTCAAGGACAACCTTAAATGTTTTCGGAACCAGAAGCGAAATATTGAATTTGTTCCTGAACTTCTTGTCATCCATTAATGAGGCCTTGATTTGATTCTGGGTCACCTCTATTTCTGTCTGTTGCATCCTTGCTATTATTTCTGCAGCATTTTTTTCAAGGTGGCCAATAATCGATGCGGTTGAGTTACCCGATATTCGGATGAGGTTTTGAGGCATACCAAACTGGTTCTCAGAAAAATTAAAATCATTTCTGGCCTCTTTTTTTATGTAAAGTATATTCCTATTTTTGGCCAATGAGCCTTCAAAAGCGTGAAGCGGATACTGATTAATCGTAAAAAGTGGTTCTTCCTGAGGAAGTCCGTCAACGGGAGCAGCAAATTTTTTCCGGATTGTATCCCCTATTTCGCCTATCCAGAGTTTATCATCAATAAAAACGGCAAGCGAATTCGTATTCCCGATCGATTGCTTATCGGAATTTTTTACTTCTTTTTGATTGCAGGAAAAGGAAAAGGCTGCTAAAGACAGGAGCAGCAATAGCTTTTTCATTGTGTTGCTTTTTGCAATGGAAAGTTAAAATCCAAAGATGATTATCCTTGGATTTTAAGCTTCATTCCAGGTTTGATGTTTTCGCTGCGAATATCATTCCATTTTTTGATATTTTCAACCGTAACTCCCGGATATTTTTTTGCGATGCTGAAAAGCGAATCTCCTTTTTGGACAAGATATTGGTGAACTTTGGCAGAAGAAGCAATCTGTTGTTGTGCTTTTTCTGCTTTGGTTTCGATTACCGGAGCATTTTCATTAGGAATCAGTTTTAACTTGCTTCCAGACAATACATTTGCGTCTTCAAGATTATTCCATTCCTTAATTTCTGCAACGGTTACACCATATTTTCTGGCAATAGAATTAAGATTGTCACCTTTTTGAACTACATAAAATTCAGATTTGTCGTCTTCCTTGTTATCTGTATCATCGGTAGCAACCTCTTTTGTTTTTGCTTCCTGCTTTTCAACAGCTGCTACAGCGGTTTCTGTAGTATCTTTTGTTTTGGCGGCCGGTTTTGGAGTTTTCTTTACTACTGTGGTAGCCACTCTTTCGCTAGTTTGAATTTTTAACTTAGCGCCCAGCATAACATTATTGTTTTTTAAACGGTTCCATTTCTTGATTTCAGCAACAGATACACCGTATTTCTGGGAAATCTCACCAATATTGTCACCTTTTTTAACCGTATGGTATTTTGTTTTAGTTACAATTTTACTGCCTTTTACAATTTCCGGTTCTTCAGAATAATCTATATATGGGCTTCTTGCCTCTGAAGAAGCAATTGCAGTTTCGTTTGTATTGCCAGTTGGCGATGTTGCTTTTCTTGAAAAATAAGGCTTTTCTCTTTTATCTTCTTCGATTTGTGCATAGGCATAAATCTTGTCTTCATTAGATGTGAAGACTGCAATCTTTGGAAGTGGCAGTCTTAGGTAATGATTTTTCCCTTTAACAAAAGGAATTACATCCAATTTATAACCCGGGTTCAGAAGCTTGATTTGAGATTCCGGTATATCCAACAGGTCGGAGATTTGCTTGAAACTCATTTCGCGCTTAATCATAACTGTATCGGTAGCAAAATAGCTTATGGCCGCTCTTTTTGGTTCAATTCCATGCTCTTTGTGGTATTCGTAAATGTACATTGTAGCGAGGAAAGCCGGAACGTAACCCTGTGTTTCTTTTGGAAGATTTTTTCGGATATTCCAGTAGTTTTGCTGTCCGCCGGAACGTCTGATTGCTTTTGACACATTTCCGGGACCGGCATTATATGAAGCCAAAACCAAATCCCAGTCTCCAAATATTTTGAACATATTTGAAAGATATTGGCAGGCAGCTTCAGTAGCTTTCAAAGGATCGCTTCTTTCATCAATATAGGAAGAAACATCCAGATTGTATTGTTTTCCGGTAGCAAACATAAACTGCCAAAGACCTGTCGCTCCTACTCTTGACTTTGCGTGCGGATTCAAAGCAGATTCAACAACGGCTAAATATTTGATTTCTAAAGGCACGTCGTATTTGGCAAGGGCGGCTTCAAACATTGGAAAATAATATTCAGAAATCGCCATCAATCGTTCGTACGATTTTTTCCTGTTTTTCAGGAATGATTTGATGATATTTTCAAGACCCTGATTATACTCTATGTTGAAAGGTGATTTAGCGTCCATTTCTTTCAAACGGGCTTTTAACAAATCAGTAGATAAATCGTAATCTACTTTTTCGTCAGGATTCATATGAGCAATATCGAATTCCATTTCTTTAAAAAGATCCTGATTGGTCAATTCATCCATCCATTCCTTATCAACGCAAGAAGCAACTTCATGGTCAACAAATGTGTTTTTTATAGAGTCTAAAACAGATAATTTTGGAGCTGTAATTTGCGGAGCTACCTCTTGTGAAACGGCATCCTGGGCAAAAATATTTAAGGAGAAAAAGGGTACTAAAAAAAGTGCTATTTTGGTTTTATTCATAACTGAAAATTATAACTTATTATATTTCAAATAATTATACATAATTGCAAACTTAACTTTTTATAACTAACTTTTAAAAGGTTTAGTATAAAAATTTTGTTTTTTAACTTATTATGGCATCAATTCCTGGCAGTGATTTTCCTTCCAGCATTTCCAGCATTGCCCCGCCCCCAGTAGAAACATAGCTCATTTTTGGCTCCAAACCAAACTGTTTTACCGCAGCAACAGAATCGCCGCCGCCAACAAGAGAAAAAGCACCTTTTTGAGTAGCTTCTGCAATAAATTCTCCCAAAGCTATCGTTCCATGTGAAAATTTTTCCATTTCAAAAACACCTAACGGACCGTTCCATAAAATGGTTTTGGAATTTAAAATGACCTTTTTGAAATCTTCCAGCGATTTTGGACCTGCATCAAGTCCTTGCCAACCGTCAGGAATATTTTTTACGTCTGTTATTTTTGTTTCAGCATCATTCGAAAATGCATTAGCCGCAACTACATCAACAGGAAGATGGATTTCGACATTTTTCTCTTTTGCTTTCTTTAAAATCTCCAGTGCCAGGTCCATTTTGTCGTCTTCGCAAATAGAATCTCCAATTTTGCCTCCCAGGGCTTTGATAAAAGTAAAGGTCATTCCTCCACCAATAATCATATGGTCAATTTTATCGAGTATGTTTTCAATAACCGTAATTTTTGAAGAAACTTTTGAGCCACCCAATACAGCTGTTACCGGCTTTTCAGAATGCTTAAGCACCTTATTGAGGCTTTCAATTTCTTTAGCCAAAAGGGTTCCGAAACATTTATCGTTTGGAAAGAACTGCGCAATAATTGTTGTTGAGGCATGCGCTCTGTGAGCGGTACCGAAAGCATCATTCACATAGATGTCTCCTAATGAAGCCAATTTCTTTGAAAATTCAATATCTCCGGCTTCTTCTTCAGGATAGTAGCGAAGATTTTCCAAAAGCAGGATTTCGCCCGGTTTAAGATTTTTAGCTGCTTCCTCTGCTACCGGACCTATGCAGTCATTCGCAAATTTTACTTCTTTGCCCAAAACTTCAGCTGTTTTTTCAAGAATATGTTCCAGAGAATATTTTGGTTCTTTGGCTTTTGGCCTTCCTAAATGTGACATCAGGATTACGCTTCCGCCATCAGCAAGAATTTTATCAATTGTTGGCTTTGCCGCTTCAATTCGGGTGGCGTCAACTACTTTAAAATTCTCGTCTAAAGGAACATTGAAATCTACCCTGATTAGTGCTTTTCTGTTTTTGAAATTGAAGTCGTTCAAAGTTTTCATTAGTGGTATATTTTATTTGTTTTTTTATTGGATTCACAAATATATGATTTTTAACCAACTAAAAAATATGAAAACATTTAAAATAAGCTTAAATCGTTAGCGAAAACGTTATAATTGATGATTGGGCTACTTTAGAAAATCCGATTAAAAAAATTTGTACATTAATTTGTTGTTAAAAACATCCCTGTCAATTTTATATTTTGGGATCTTGTTTTCTAACGTCTGTTACCATCTATATAAAATTTATAAAGGCCGGGAAGAGGTTATATAAACATGTAAAATGAAATGTTTTGTTTAATAATTTAAAAGGCAGCCTGTAAGTTTACGGAACATTCATTTTTTTGCCGCATGTTATCCGTTCATCCTTTTTCCCCTATATTTGCCTCATGCTATTTTCAGAAATCCTAGGACAAGAACATATCAAAAGCCACCTTACGAAAAGTGCTGATGCCGGAAGAATTCCGCATGCACAATTGTTTGTTGGTCCTGAAGGTTGTGGAACATTACCTATGGCTCTGGCCTATGCGCAATATGTGTTATGCCGGAATTCAGGTGGTGAAAATCAGGGCGAAAACGAGGCCTGTAATTTGAAATTCAATAACATTTCACATCCCGACCTGCATTTTATCTATCCTACGGTTTCGACAGATGATGTAAAGTCCAAGCCAAAAAGTCTTGATTTTATTGCCGATTGGCGCTCCTTTTTAATGGAAAGGCCTTATGGCGGATTGTTTGACTGGTATAAATATCTGGGCGTTCAAAACAAACAGGGACTGATTCGCGTCGAAGATGCCCAGGAAGTTTTAAAGTCACTTTCACTAAAATCCTATGAAGGTGGTTATAAAATCATGATTGTCTGGATGGCAGACAAGATGAATATTGAAGCTTCCAACAAGCTTTTGAAAATTCTTGAAGAACCACCTGAAAAAACACTTTTTATTCTGATTTCTGAAGATGAGGAATCTATCATACAGACAATACGTTCGCGCTGCCAGGTACTTCATTTCAACGGAATACATGAAAATATTATTGCTGACGCATTAGTTTCACGTGAAAATATAGACCCTCGCGAAGCCAGGAAAATTGCGCACCAGGCACAAGGAAATTTTAGCAAGGCATTACACCTGCTGCATGAAGACAGCGAAGAACAGCCTTTTGAGCAATGGTTTGTTTTATGGGTACGTGCGGCTTTTCGTGCCAAAGGAAACGCATCAGCCATCAACGACCTGATTGCCTGGAGTGAACAAATTGCCGGCCTGGGACGTGAAGCGCAGAAGAAATTTTTGCATTTTTGTATCGAAATGTTCCGTCAGGCATTGCTGCTGAACTATCAGGCATCAAGCCTGGTTTATATGGAACCTAAAGTTGAAAAATTCAAGCTGGAAAACTTTGCTCCATTTGTTAATGGCAACAATATCAATGATATTTACAAAGAGCTTTCTGATGCCGTTTATCATATTGAACGAAACGGAAATGCTAAGATTATTTTAACCGACCTATCTATCAAACTAACCCGATTAATCCACAAAAAATAGTAATCATGAACAACACTGCTTCTATTTTGATTTTAGTATTTTTGGCCGTAACCTTTTTACAATCAGGCTATGACAAGGTAATTGACTGGCAAGGTAATGTAGGCTGGCTCAAAGGTCATTTTGAGAAAACATTCATCAAAAACAGTGTACCACAATCCCTGATGCTAATTCTTGTTTTGGAAATAGTAGCCGGAATTCTTTGCGTTGCCGGTATTATACAGATGCTTATGAATAAAGGAACTACTTTTGGTTTTTACGGTTCTGTTGTTTCTGCTGTTACGCTGATTTTTCTATTATTCGGACAGCGTATTGCCAAAGATTATGATGGTGCCAGAACTATTGCCATCTATTTTGTTCCGGCTATTTTAGGTGTTTTTTTCATGCAATAATTTACTGCTGTGAAGCTCTGAATAATTTCAGTTCATCCCAGGTAAATTTATTCCCGTATTTTTCTTTCAATCCGTTGAGAGATTCTTCGTTGTAGCCTTCAAAAGCTTCAGCCAAATCTTGTATTACGCCTTCCGGAAGAATGTCTGATAATGCCACTTTTCCGGACTGGATTAATTTGACAAAATGAGTCACTATGGTCTGTTGCGTTAATTTGCGAAGACCAGCGATTTCGGGTATAGAATTGTTTTGCTGCCAAAGTTCATAGGTTTCCTCCACCGTTGATTTTTTAGGTAGCTTTTTCGCTTTTTTCTTTGGCATATAACGCTCTTCATCATAATCATCATCTACCAATGTAGCGTGAGTATTCTTGAATTCCTCACGAATGGCATCCAGTTTTTTCGATTTATAGGATTTAATTTCCTGTGAATCCAGATTCTCTTTACAGATTTCCTGACCAGATGCTACAATTTCTATGAGTCTTTTAGCTTTCATCAAACGTAACACGGCCTTTGTCTGCAATTCTTCCAAAGCATAGAGTTCCTGAAAAAAGGTTTTTGCTTTCTTTACGCGTTTTACTTCTTCCAGTTTCCACAGGATTTCATAAACCAGCTGGTCCAGTGGTTTTAAGAAATAATCGTGTGCAGCCTGAATTCGTTCCAAAACAAACTGAATATCATGCGCTTCATCAAAAAATAGCTTATCCAGCTGGCGCATGAATTTTGTAGCCGGTTCCGTAAGTGCACCAATGGATTCTGCCTGCCTTTTCGCCCATTGCATATGCTTTAATTTTTCAGATTTTTCAGCATCTTCATTGTAGCTGTATTGATGGTTCCGCCATTCCTGTGCCAATTCTTTCCAATCAAAACTGTTTCTCAGATAGTTATGAATAAAATTTAGTGTCTCTTTTTCCAGGGAAGACTGCAATAGTTCTTCAGAAGCCTTGTTATTGGAATATTGCATGACATCATAGTCATTCGAAATGCCATTCATTTGCAATTGAGAAAGCAAAATAAGCCCTTCTAACGAACGAAGTCGCGACAGAGCAACATAGGCCTGTCCGGGAAGAAAAACCTGCGATACGTCAAGCACAGCTTTGTCAAAAGTTAATCCCTGGCTTTTATGAACAGTTATCGCCCACGCTAATTTAATTGGATAATGGGTAAAAGTACCTAAAACATCCTCTACAATTTCCTTGGTATTGGGGTCAACAGAATATCTAATGTTTTGCCATTCATATCTTTCTACTTCAATGGTCTTGTTTTCATCCGGGAAATGAACCAGTATTTCCTGCTCAGACAACGATTTTACGATGCCCATTTTTCCGTTGAAATAATTCTTTTCCAATGAAAGGTCATTTTTCACAAACATAATCTGGGCTCCAACTTTAAGGTTCAGCCTTTCATCAACAGGATATATCTTTTCAGGGAAATCACCAATAATTTCAGGTAAAAATGTCAGTTGTTTTTCCTGTAAATCAACTAATGACTGTTCGTTTATAGCATCGGCTTTCGCATTATGCGTTGTCAGGGTAATATATCCCTTATTCTGTTTGAGGTCAAAATCCGGCCTTACATACTGGTTCAGATTTTTGATATCTTCTGCATCTACCTGATTGTTACGGAGATTGTTCAATATCGATATAAATTTATCATCGGTCTGACGAAAAATTTTTGAAAGCTCAATGTATAATGGCGGATATTGCTGCATTACATGCGAATGGAAAAAGAATTTTCCCCGGTAGTAGTTTTTCAGGACTTCCCATTCTTCATTTTTAACAACGGGCGGAAGCTGCAATAAATCACCTATGAATAATACCTGAGCACCACCAAACGGAAGTTCTTTTCTTCGTATGCTCCTCATTGTAAAGTCAATAGCATCCAATAAATCGGCCCGAAGCATACTCACTTCATCAATTATCAGCAATTCCATATTCAAAATCACTGATTTTTTGGTACCATTCATCTTGAAATGGCGCTTTAAGGTGTCTTTGGTTTCGAACTTTATGGTATCTGAAAAGTGGGGTGTTTTATTGTATTCCGGGATAAAACCCGCAAACGGAAGCTGAAACATGGAATGAATCGTAACACCTCCCGCGTTCAAAGCGGCGATGCCTGTTGGAGCCACAACTACCGTATTTTTATGTGTTGACTGGATTATTTCTCTTAAAAGAGTGGTTTTTCCGGTTCCGGCTTTACCGGTTAGGAATAGAGAACGCTGGGTTTGGTTGATGAATTTGAGCGTATAGGATGCTGCTTCAGATATTGGTTGCATTGGCTTGTAGTTTTCGAATAGGGAAAAATAGTCAATTTTTTGAAATATTTCCAAAAAAAATGCCTTCTCGGGGGAAGGCATCTTATAGAATTTATTTTTTCTCTTCAGTTTTTGCAGTATCCTTTGTTTCTGTTTTTTCCGGAGCTTTATAATTGTCATTCAATTCTTTAACTATTTTATCCGTGATGTCATATCCTTCTTTTGCATAAAGAACCGTAGCAGCATCACCTGTTCCGTAGATATAAGAATAGCCATTCTTTTTACCATAATCTTTTATGTATTTTCTTACTTTGCTAACTACAGAATCTCTTTCAACAGCTGCTTCTTTTTGCAACTGTTGGCTCATAGCTTGTTGGGCATAAGTTAATTGCTGTTCTTTTTTCTGCAACTCAGAGCCTTTTCTCTGTGCCCATTCCGGTCCATTAGCCTGTGCATTTCTACGGAAATTATCGGCTTCTTCCTGGAATTTTTTAATTTCAAGTTCCAATTCTCTGCCCATAACTTTCGATTTTTCTTCAAACTTGGCCTGAAGGTCTTTCGATTCTGTATATTCTTCCATCAATTTTACAGTATCGATATACGCTGTTTTTTCTGATGTGCTTTTTTCTTCGGCTTTGTTGCAAGAAAATAATGAGATTGCTATTGCAATGGCTACTATTGATTTTTTCATTCTGTGTTCTTTATTTTTTAATTGGGTCAAAAATAGAAAAAAAATGTTACAAATGGATTAAGTGTAAATTTTCGGGCTTTTTCCTTATATAAAATTATTTTATGGTTTAAAAAACGAGCATAAATTCTGACTATCAAAAATGGATTAAAATAAAGCGATTTAAGACACTTTCAAAAAAAGACAATATCTTTTCATATCGCCCTTAAAAATCTTCCAACTCCCGCTTTTATTTTAATTTTTAGCGTTTTTTAGCACATAAATGTGCGAAGAATATTCAAATTTCTCCTTTGCTTTCCAATTTGACTTCAAACCGATAAAAAATGCTTTAATAAAATTCATTTTTCCGGTTTTGTATTTTTCAGATAGAAGACTTACATAAAATGAATCAAATTTCATCGGCAGGATTTTTACAAGCTCAATATTTACGTTTTGAAATAATTTTTTGATTGCCGTTTTTGAAAAATGCCAAAGATGCCTTGGCGTATCATATGCTGCCCAAAATTCCCCATAGTATTTTGCATCGTATGATTTAAAATTAGGTACGGCAATAATAATCGCGCCATTTGGCTTTAGCAATCTTTTTAGTTCTTTTATTTGATTCTGTAAATCCGGAACGTGTTCTAAAACGTGCCACATGGTTATAATATCAAAAGAATGGTCATCAAAATCAGCTACCGGTTTTAATTCTATTCCTTTTTTGGCTGCAATTGACCTTGCTTTTTCACTTGGTTCTACACCTATAACGTTCCAACCATCATTTTTAGCTGTTAAAAGAAAATCTCCAGTTCCCGCACCAATATCCAAAAGCTTTCCTTTTTTTTGCAGGCTATTAACCAGACTCAGTTTATTTTTTAGGGCAATATTTTTTATGAAGTGATAGGCTTTTTCAAAAACAGAACGTTTACTATCTGTATGCGATATATAATCGTCACTTTCGTAATATTTGGAAAGTTCTGTGCCTTTTGGTTGAGGTGAAGTAATCAGCATGTCCAAATCTTCGTCATATAACAACTCGAAAACTTCTTTCGAAACAGAATTGTCTTTTACAGTTTGGTAATGCTTATGATTTGTTGAGGTCATTGTTTAAATTGGATGTATTCGTCTTTAAGATTTTTAAGATAAGCCGTTACTTTGTTTTGAAACATGGATTTATTGGAAAGACAATCCTCATTAAATTCATTAATCATTGAAATAGCAATAAATTTTGGCTGGCCTCCTACAATGTTAGCTATATTTTCTTGGTTTTGTACCGCAAAGTTTGAAAAACCGAAATATTTATCAAACTCCGAATTTTCATAGACAATAAGCTTATACTTGTCACCATCAATCGTAATCCAAAACTCTCTTGTGAGATAATTATTCAATTTGTATTTAATAGCGAGAAATTGCTCAAACGGAAGATTTTTTAAATTGTTTTCAAAAATAAACGCATTAAGTGGTTTCGTGCCCAGAACTTCTTTTCCGTTTTCAGAAATATAATAGTCGTCTATCATAAAAGCCTGTTTGGTTCCAATGCAGCTTTGTAAAACAAAAATTATCAAAAGAATTGAGACAATTCCTTTGATAATGCGGTTTTGAGTACTTCGTTCCACGTGAAACATATTATCTTCCCATATGAATTAGTAATACGGAAATATCGCTTGGAGAAACTCCGCTAATACGAGAAGCTTGTGATAATGTTACCGGGCGTATTTTTTTGAACTTTTCACGGGCTTCATGCGACAATGATTTAATCTTATCATAATCGAAAGATTCCGGAATTTTCACATCTTCCAAACGTGTCAGCTTATCAGCATTATTTTTTTCTTTTTCAATATAGCCTGAATATTTCACCTGGATTTCGGCTTGCTCTAATACTTCCTTATCAAGATTGTTGTCCTGAACATATTGAGCTACCTTTTCAAATTTCAGGATGTCTTCTAAATCAATCTGCGGGCGTGAGAAAACTTTAAACATCTTGTCGGGCTGCGAAATCAGGGCAGAACCTTTTTCTTCCAATATCGGATTCGTTTCTGCAACTGTTACGCTTGTTTCTTTAAAGAAATTAACCATTGCTTCTGATTCGTTTAATTTCTTCTCCATTCTGCGCATACGGGATTCAGAAGCTAAGCCAATCTCAAAAGATTTTGGTGTTAATCTGAAATCTGCATTATCCTGACGTAATAAGGTCCTATATTCTGCCCTGGAAGTAAACATACGATAGGGTTCTTCCGTTCCTTTCGTAATCAGGTCATCAATGAGCACCCCAATGTAGGCTTCATCTCTTCTCAAAATCAGCGGGTCTTTTTCATGCACTTTTAAATGCGCATTGATACCGGCCATTAATCCTTGCGATGCAGCTTCTTCATAGCCAGTAGTTCCGTTAATCTGTCCGGCGAAATACAAACCTTCAACCAGTTTCGTTTCCAACGTATGTTTTAACTGCGTAGGCGGGAAATAATCATATTCGATGGCATAACCCGGTCTGAAGAATTTCACATTCTCAAAACCAACCACAGAACGAAGTGCTTTGAACTGCACTTCTTCCGGAAGCGATGTAGAAAATCCATTTACATACACTTCAACCGTATTCCATCCTTCTGGTTCTACAAACAATTGGTGTCTTTCCTTATCAGCAAAACGGTTGATCTTATCTTCAATCGATGGGCAATATCTTGGTCCAAGGCTTTTGATTCTTCCATTAAACATTGGAGAACGGTCAAATCCTTCACGCAACAAATCATGAACCTGTAACGACGTATAGGTCATATAACATGATTTTTGATGTGCTAGCGGCTTGGTTTCGTCAGAATAGGAAAACTTATCCGGGTTTACATCCCCTGGCTGTTCTTCCATTTTAGAATAATCTAAAGAACGTCCATCAACACGTGGTGGCGTACCTGTTTTCATTCTTCCGGAAGTGAATCCTGCGCGAACCAAATCTTCTGTGATTCCGTAGGCGGCTCCTTCACCTGCTCTACCGCCACCAAATTGTTTTTCTCCGATATGAATCAATCCGTTCAGGAAAGTTCCATTGGTGAGAACAACAGACTTTGCTTTTATTTCGATTCCGAGCGATGTCTTGATTCCTTTTATCTTGCCATCTTCAATAATCAAACCTTTTACCATTTCCTGATAGAAATCAAGATTTGGTGTTCTTTCCAGCATCAATCTCCATTCTTCTGCAAAACGCATCCTGTCGCTTTGAACTCTTGGCGACCACATTGCCGGACCTTTTGATTTATTGAGCATCTTGAACTGTATAGCCGTTTTGTCTGAAACAATTCCGGAATATCCGCCGAGGGCATCAATTTCTCTCACGATTTGTCCCTTTGCTATTCCTCCCATTGCCGGATTACACGACATCTGGGCTATGTTCTGCAAGCTCATTGTAACCAATAAGGTTTTCGAGCCCAAATTGGCCGCTGCCGCGGCCGCTTCTGAACCAGCGTGTCCGGCTCCAACCACAATCACATCGTAGGTTTCTTGAAACATTTTTTATCCTCTCTTTACGATTTTGGAAACCAAAATCTTATTGTGTTCCACGTGGAACGTTTAGTAATTTTTATTCTTTTTGAAAAGATGTTTAAGCTATTGTTTCACGTGGAACATTGCAATCTTTTCATCTTCTTTTGAACGCATCAATAACTCATCTTCTTCAGATTTGTCCTTGTATCCTGCAAAGTGTAATATGCCGTGAGCTAATACCCTTTTCAATTCTTCGTCAAAACTCACGTTAAAGTCTTTTGCATTGTCTGCTACTCTTTCTACTGAAACGAAAATATCTCCGTGTAATTCATTGCCTATAGAATAATCAAAACTAATGATATCTGTTAAGGTGTCATGGTCAAGATATTTGACATTGATTTCATGCAGGTATTCGTCATCACAGAAGATATAATTGATATCTCCTTCTTTTTTAGATTCTGAAACAATAACCTCTGAAAGCCACTTCTCAATTTCATTCTCATTTGGCAATTCAAACTTGGTTTCGTAATTAAAGCTAATCATCTTTTCTAAAGTATTCTTGAACCTTCTGGTTAAAATTTGGCCGCAAAGGTAGTGTTTGTCTGTTTAATATTTCAATACTATTTAAATATTGCTTTAAGGCTGGAGAAATAGCATTCGTTTGATTATTGTATTCTTTTTTGTTAGTCTGCGACTGGCGCTTCTTTTCTTCACCTTGCTGTTGGATTGCATTATCCAATTTCAATAATTCGTGTTTCAGGTTAAGCATCTTTTGAAGTGTTTCATTCTTGAAACCTTTATTCAACAAATCCTTTTCAATCTGCTTCATTTGGTTCAATGCATTCTGTCCACTACCACCCATTCCTTCTTTTTCTAAAGCCTTTTGCAATGCTTCACGCAAGCGTTGCTGTTCTTTGTAAATCTCTAATATTTCACCCGCATTACCTTCGCCATCTTCTCCTCCTTCACCCTCTTTATTTCCACTTTTAGAATTCTTACCTTTTCCTTCCTTACCAGGTTTTCCATCTTTACCTTCATTACCTTCTCCTGGTTTTTCACCTTTCTTCATACCCTCTTTCATCTTTTCACCCAATCCTTTCTGTTTCTCAATAATGTCAGGAAGTTGCATTCCCTGACCTTGACCCTGCTTAGGCTTCCCAGCACCGGAACCGGACATTTGCATCTGCATTTGCATGCTGTTTAAAATCTCACTCAGGAAATCGGCCAACTTATTGGATGAAGCGACGGCATATTGCTGGTGCGAAACACCCTTTTGAATCTGAGCATCTGACAAGGTTTCCAAAGCTTTGTCAACATTGTAATGCACGTTACCAATTTCTGTAGTGATGTTCTCACCCAGTTTTGGATTCCTCAACGACATGGCAAACAAACTATCATCAACATGCTTGAATTGTTGTTTTAAATCCTGCTGTATTTTCAGGTTTTTATTAAATGAAAGCGACCCTTTTTTAAGTCCCTTAAAGTTCTTCATCAGGTCTTCCTGTGAAAACGAATACGCCAATAAATTATCCAGAATCTGACGTAGCATTTTTACGTCTTCTTCCAACTGTTCCATTTCTCCACCGGCCATACTTTCCATCATCGCACCACTCATCTGTTTCATCTTTTGAGCTGCACTTTTTTGTTTAGGTTTGGCTTTGGCTTTCTGGTCTTTTTTTAATTCGTCTGATGCTTTCTTTAAATCCTCACCTATACTCTTTTCAGTTTGTTCGTCTTTGGGTAAGTCAATCGGTTTTTTTAATTGCTCGTTATCTTTTTCAAGTTGGTCCAATTCCTTTTGAATCTTCTCAAATTCCTTATTTATATCCTCCTGATTTTCGACAGAATTTTCTTTATCTTTATTAGACAACGCTTCCTGTTTCTCAGAAAGCTTATCTAATTTTTCAGCCAACTGTTCAGCCTTTTTTTCTACATAATATTTCTTCGTAAGCTCAACTAGCTGCTCTAAATTTTTAGTCTGATTTTTTGAACTCTGTTTGAATTTATCAATCTTTTCAAACAGTTCTTCTTCTCTTAATTTTTCAGATAATTTCTGTAATTCATCCAACAACTTTTCATTCTTTTCGATTTCCTTTTCTGCCTTCTCAAGACGCTCTTTTAATTCTTCTTTGAACTCGTCTTTCTTATCGGTTTTAAACTTATCGAGGTTGTCTTCCATCTTTTTGGAAAACTCTTTCATCATTTGTTCCTGTTGTTTTTGGCGTTGGATAAAATCATTAACCTTTTGTTGGTCTTTAAATTCCAGGTTTGTTTTTTCTTTACCTAACTTTTGTAGTTTGTCAATTTCTGACAATTGTTTGTCCTGGTTTTTAATTGATTTTTCTAAACTGTTGATGTTGTCATTTTGCTGCTGCAAATTCTGTTCTTCCTTTTCTTCGACAGTAGCTAACCTATCTGAGAAAACAGAAGATTTTGTAGATTTGAAACCATGTAAGGCATCATTATCAAAAACTTCAAAATAGTACTCATAGGAAACGCCTTCTTCTACGGGAAGCTGTCCGGGGAAAGAGAAAATGAACTGGTCAAAAACATCTTTTTTAACCGGCAAAGCCATCTTTTTGGCTTCATTGGTTTTGTTCTTCGGATAGAAAACAATCTGTAATTTTGATAATCCGTTATCATCAGAAACCTGTCCTACAATAACATTCTGGTTTAGTTTAAGGCTATCAGGTGCATTATTCACGGCTATAGTTGGAAACTGGTCTTTGATAACGGAAATCTGATAATTCAGCTTTTCGTAGTGTTTCAGTTTAGCATTTGAAGTCAAAATTTGATAATCCGTGTTCTGAAGAATGCTTTTTGTAATCTGGAATGTATTTTCGTTAGAAGAAAATGGCGTAATTGTTTTTAAATCAGACCATTCCACAGATTTTGTAGCCAAAGTAGCCACTTTCCACGTTACTTTAGTTCCTTCAGGTACAATTGCGTTTCCGGAACCTTGTATGGTTTCTGATTTCTTATTCAAATAGGACGGAAAATTCAAAACCATTTCAAAATTGGCAATGGTTGGAACTGCCACGACAGCCAATTCAAAATCTTTGGTAGTAACCTGATTAGCTTCAATATGAAAACGTATGTTTTTTGAGGGTCTTGTAAATTTATATTCAAAAAAACCCGGTTTTGTACTTTCCATAAAATAGCTTTCACCATCTATAAAAATCATGGTATTTTCCGGAACTACTTTTCCTTGTGATTTTACCTGGAGTACAAAATCATTTCCTTGTTCAGTTTGCAAAGAAGGATTTATAATTTCGAAAGCAAACGGAGCCGGTGGTGAAAAGCGTTCGTTATAGCGCACTACTCTATTGAAACTTTGGGTTATCATATCACTATTACCGGATAGCATAAAAAAAGCAAAAAACAGGATTGGTATAATTGCCCAGGGAAGAAATTTGATATTGCCTTTAAAGTTAATGGCATTACCAAAAGGAATCGGATTTAAGGTCTGTGCTTTCTGGTCAATTGAAGCGAGTAATAATTCTGACTGATTGCTGTCATTTGACAATTGCAGGAAGTTTTTCAGTTTGTCATTAACTTCAGAAAAATGACTTCCTATGATTGCCGATGCCTCTTCATAATCAATTCCTTTCTGAAGTTTGAACAACTTGAAAATCGGGAACATTATAAACCGGAACAAAAGAAAAACTTCTACAGCTATGAATGCCCAAAACAAGATAGTCCTTCCCGTAGGTTTGAGCCAAAGAAAGTATTCGACAAAAAGCGTAAACAGCAAATACAGTAATCCTAACCCAATAAAGAAAATCAATCCTTTGAGTAGTTCATTTGCATAATACTTCTTGATAAATGCTTCTAATTTGTCGTAAATCAGTGTTTTATTTTCCAAAATTGTCAATAGTTTCTTTATAACCGATAAAAATAGTAATTTATATTTATATTAAAGGTTAAAATTATGACGGCAGATGACAGATAGCAGACGGCGGATTTAAGATTTAAGATTGCAGATTTATACTGAGTTATTGTCTGAAAACTGCCTTTTGAAAACTCATAACTTTTAACTAAAATCGTATCTTTGCACCAAAATTTACTCAAAATGTCTAGACCTATTCGCGTTCGTTTTGCGCCAAGTCCAACAGGACCTTTACACATTGGTGGCGTTAGAACAGCCCTTTTCAATTATCTGTTTGCTAAAAAACATGGTGGTGTTTTTTACCTTCGTGTAGAAGATACTGACCAAAACCGTTTTGTGCCGGGAGCCGAAGCTTATATTTTGGAAGCTTTGGAATGGCTTGGAATTGCTCCGGATGAAACTGTTGGAAAAAATGAAAAATTTGGACCCTATCGCCAAAGCGAAAGAAAACATTTGTATAAAGAATATGCTGACCAATTGGTACAATCTGGTTGGGCCTATTATGCGTTTGATACTGCTGAAGATTTGGACCAATTGCGCAAGAACGAAGAAGAACAGGGAAAAACATTTATTTACAATCACGGAAACCGTGAGCAATTGGATAATTCATTGACCAATTCTGCTGAAAAGACGGCGCAAAGAATTGCAAATGGCGAGGAATATGTTATCCGTTTCAAAACTCCGGTTAATGAGATTTTGCACTTGAACGATATGATTCGTGGTGAAGTAAAATTTGACACCAATCTATTAGATGATAAGGTTTTGTTCAAGGGTGACGGAATGCCAACCTATCACTTAGCAAATATAGTAGACGACCATTTGATGGAAACTTCACATGTAATTCGTGGGGAGGAATGGCTTCCATCACTACCATTACACGTTTTATTGTACAGAGCTTTTAATTGGGAAGCCCCGGAATTTGCCCACCTTCCCTTGATTCTAAAGCCGGTTGGAAATGGCAAGCTTTCAAAAAGAGACGGTGATAAGCTTGGTTTTCCGGTATTTCCTTTAGAATGGAAAGACCCTAGTTCTGGAGAAATTTCTTCAGGCTACAGAGAAAAAGGATTTCTTCCGGAAGCTGTAATCAATTTCCTGGCTCTATTAGGCTGGAGTTCCGGAACCGATCAGGAATTATTTACCCTTGATGAACTGATAACAGCTTTTGATTTGGAAAGAGTCCATAAAGCAGGCGCTAAGTTTGACCCTGATAAAAACAAATGGTTCAACCACCAGTATATCCAAAGAGCAGATAATAATGATTTAGCACAACAGCTTTCACATGTATTGCTGGAAAAAGGTATCAATAAGCCTATTGAATTTTTAACAGAAGTTGTTCGTTTGGTAAAAGAGCGTGCTACTTTTGCTTCAGAACTTTGGGAAGTGTCTGAATTCTTTTTCCTGGCTCCGACTTCTTATGATGAAAAAGCAGCTAAAAACTGGAAACCGGAAACAGCTGAGTTGATGGAGAAGCTTATTAGTGTTTTAGAAAACACTTTGGATTTTTCGACTGAAAACGTTGAAAATACAGTCAAAACTTGGATGGCAGAAAATGAAATCGGAATGGGTAAAATTATGCAGCCTTTACGATTGAGCCTCGTTGGTTCTTTAAAAGGCCCTCACCTATTTGACATTATCAGCATGATTGGAAAAGAAGAAACGATTGCAAGAATTCGAAAAGCAGTTGACAGCCTAAAATAAATTAAAAGAGCCTTTCAGAAATGAGAGGCTTTTTTTGTACCTTAACCCAATTAACTTTAAACTTTGTATCATGGATCTAAACATTCCTTTGTATGTATTTTTATTCTTCGCCTTATTTATCTTCTTTTCGTCGTTCTTTACAGTAAAGCAACAGACTGCTGCCATAATAGAACGTTTTGGAAAATACCAAAGCATCCGTCATTCCGGATTACAATTAAAAATTCCGATAGTAGATAAAATTGCAGGTAAGATTAATTTGAAAATCCAGCAACTTGACGTTATCATTGAAACTAAAACGAAAGAAAACGTATTTGTAAAAATGAAAGTTTCTGTACAGTTTAAAGTAATTCAGGATAAAGTGTACGAAGCTTTTTATAAATTGGAATATCCACATGACCAGATTACATCCTATGTATTTGACGTAGTTCGAGCGGAGGTTCCTAAGTTAAAATTGGATGATGTTTTCGAAAGAAAAGACGATATCGCTATTGCCGTAAAACGCGAATTGAACGAAGCCATGACCACTTATGGTTATGATATTATCAATACGCTTATTACGGATATTGATCCGGATATTCAGGTAAAAAATGCCATGAACCGAATTAACGCAGCCGATAGAGAGAAATCTGCAGCAGAGTATGAAGCAGAAGCAGGAAGAATCAGAATCGTTGCAAAAGCCAAAGCCGAAGCAGAAAGTAAAAGATTACAAGGACAGGGTATTGCTGACCAGAGACGTGAAATTGCCCGTGGTTTGGTAGAAAGTGTGGATGTATTGAACAAAGTAGGAATCAATTCACAGGAGGCTTCTGCCCTAATTGTTGTGACACAACATTATGATACTTTGCAGGCCATTGGTGCAGATGCCAATTCAAACCTGATATTACTTCCTAATTCTCCACAAGCCGGTAGTGACATGTTGAATAATATGGTAGCTTCCTTTACCGCTTCTAATCAGGTTGGTGAAGCTATGAAACGTGCCAAAGCATTTGACAAGACAGAAAAGAAATCAACTCCTAAACCACCTACACCACCTCATTTACCAGAAAGTGGCGATGTTGAAGGTTATGATTCAACCAAATAAAAAAAGAGGCTCTATGAGCCTCTTTTTTGTTTATAGACGAAAAATCTTTTTCGTCAGATAAGCTATCCCGACATTCTTGAGTGGTCCGGATAAGCTTCCTATAATGCTTAATGCTATTCCCGGAACTGTTCCCAGGATATTTTTTGCAGTAAAACTGTCTTTGGTTTCATGAAAACTTTTATTCATTTTTTCATAGGCCAAATCCTTCTCTACTTTCAAAATCTGAAGTTCCCTGTTTATTTCTTCATAAGAAGAATAGCTCTTTACTTGCATAAGCTTTAATTTTAATATTTTTTGAAAAATAATCTTGAAAATGTTCTCAGAATCGGACCTTCCACAATTTTATCCTGGATGTAATATACCAATATGGCAAGAACAAGATAAATTGCTCCGACAATTAAGAATCCATAAGCAAAATTATCCAGTCCATATCCAATTGCTAATGCTAATGCAATTGAAAAAAACAGGGTTACAATCACCAACATAACGCTCAAAAGAAATAATTTAAGCATTAAGGTGGTAGATTTCATTGCAATTTTGAAACCCCAAAGTTTATAGTAGGCAATATTAGCATCTAAAAATTCTTTGGCTCGGTCTTGCAGTTCGTCGGTGTTTTCTTTTATTTTTTCAAATGCCATAAAGCAGTTTTTTTATTTTTTACTAGCAGCTGTTGCTTGTGCTTTTAAATCAGCCAGTTTTTTTTCTAAAGCTGCAATTACATCTTCTTTGGTGTCTTGAGCATTAGCAACCAATTCATCAAAACCGGATTCCAAATCTACTTTTGCTCTTGAAAATTTACTTTTTACCTGATCTGATAATTGGTTGAATTTGTTTTGCAATTCATCTTTTTGGTGGTCAAATCCATCTTTGATTTTTTTTCTGGTCTTCTGACCTTTGTCTGGCGCAAATAAAATTCCTACTGCTGCACCAATTGCAGCTCCAGCTAATATTCCGATTACTGTGTTCGTTCTTGACATAACTTTTCTTTTTTAGGTTAATAAACTAAAGTTACAGTAAATTTTAACATTTTGGTGTTAACAACCAGTTAAAGTATGCCAAAGTTTGTCAAAACCCTCATATACCTCATTAAATCGATTTTCAAAGAACTGTCTATATATTTACATTGCCAATTTTTAAAAATGTCCTAAAACCAATTTATGGAAGTCAATTTTAATTACTTAAAATTATACTATTCCTGTTTTTTATAGAAAATCCAAATAATAGAAAAAGCTCCTGAATTCAGGAGCTTTTCATATATAAAATTTATAGTTTTAATTTTCCGAAAGCAAATTCAGAACTTCTTCATTTTTTTCTGAAATTTTTAATTCATCGAGTTGCGAAGAAAATTCCAAACGATTTGCTTCATCATTTTTTAAATTTTTGATGACTTCCAATCGAACATAAGGCGATTCGCTTTTCAGTGACATCGAATACAATTTATGCAATACTTCCGTTTCAACATCAGAAGCTTTTAACGCCGAATATTTGAGAAGATAATTGGAAAACAATAAAGAGCTTTTGTTATTATTGATATTCTTCTTAAAAGTATTCTGTAATAAACTGAAATTGGCAACATTTGTCAACTCATTGCCTATGGCTTTTTCTACAGCATTTCGTTCTTCCTGAGTGGCAACTTTAAAATATTTATTAATTTCTTTAAGGGAATTATTAATAATGTTTTCCTCTTTTTTACCTTTTTCTTCCCATGTGTCTTTCAAAGAAACTGTTCTGTTGAAAACTAATTTTTTATCTGTAGAGTCCTTATCTACAGTAAAATAACCCAATCTTTGGAACTGGAACTTATCTTCATTTTTAGCCTCTTTCAAACTTGGTTCCAAATAACCGGTAACGACCTGAAGCGAATTTGGGTTTACAAATTCCAGGAAATCCTTTCCTTTATGGGTATCCGGAGATTCATCTGTAAAAAGTCGGTCATACAGGCGCACTTCCGCTTCAATCGCATGGGCAATAGAAACCCAATGCAATGTACCAGATACTTTTCTTTGGCTTGCTTCTGTACCGCTACCACTTAAACTATCCGTATCATAGGTCACATGGATTTCTGTAATATTTCCATTAGCGTCTTTTACAACACTTTCACCTTTAATGATATAGGCATTTTTTAAACGTACTTCTTTTCCAAGCGTCAATCTAAAAAACTTGCCTGTAGCTTCTTCTAAAAAGTCTTCTCTTTCAATATATAATTCTCTTGAAAAAGGTACTTTTCTGAATCCTGCATTTTCATCTTCCTGATTGTTTTCTGCATCCAGCCACTCTTCTTTTCCTTCCGGATAATTGGTAATAACCAGCTTTACTGGATCCAAAACTGCCATAACACGAGGTGCCGTTTTGTTTAAATCTTCACGTATACAGAATTCCAAAACAGAAACATCAATCAAATTATCACGTTTGGCAATACCAATAGTGTGGGCAAAATTGCGGATAGAAGCCGGAGTATAGCCTCTTCTTCTCAATCCGGAAACAGTTGACATTCTTGGGTCATCCCATCCGTTAACATGTTTATCTTCAACTAATTTTAATAGTTTCCTTTTACTTACAACCGTATGCGAAAGATTCCTTCTTGCAAATTCTCTTTGTTTTGGGCGAATGCTTTTGTTATCATAAATCTGATCCAGGAACCAGTCATATAATTCTCTGTGAGGCAAAAATTCAAGCGTACAGAAAGAATGCGAAATTTGTTCTAAATAATCGCTTTCACCATGTGCCCAGTCATACATTGGATAAATTTTCCAGGCATCACCTGTCCTGTGATGATGTTTGTGTAATATGCGATACATGATAGGATCACGCATCAGCATATTTGTTGATTTCATATCTATTTTTGCTCTCAAAATATGTGTTCCTTCCGGAAATTCACCATTTTTCATTCTTTCGAATAAATCAAGGTTTTCTTCTACAGAGCGATTACGGTAAGGACTATCCACTCCCGGAGTAGAAGGCGTACCTTTTTGCTGAGCCATTTCTTCAGAAGTCTGGCTGTCTACATAAGCTTTTCCTTTTTTAATAAATTCAACAGCCCAATCATATAATTGCTGGAAATAGTCAGAAGCATAGCATTCATGTTCCCATTGGTATCCCAACCATTGTACATCACGTTTGATTGCATCAACAAATTCCTGCTCTTCTTTGGCAGGGTTGGTATCGTCAAAACGAAGATTAACAGGTGCTTGATAATCAATGCCTAATCCAAAATTTAAAGCAATCGAGCTTGCATGTCCGATATGCAAATAACCGTTGGGTTCAGGCGGGAAACGAAAACGTAATTTCTGTTGAGACAAGCCATTTTTAATATCTTCTTCAATGATTTGCTCAATAAAATTCAGTGATTTTTCTTCTGATGCCATATTCATAAATTAAGACCGCAAAGTTATTCATTTTGCCAAGAAAATGCTTAATTTTTATTCTTTAATACCTAATTTTGAACAACGAAATTATATAACGGAAATCTCCAATCAAAAAATACATCTTACCATGGGAATTATCAAGCTAAAAAACATCAGAACCTATTCATTTCATGGTTGTTTAGTCGAAGAAAGCAAAATCGGTTCTGATTATTCCGTAGACCTGGAAATAAAAACCGATATGCGTAAATCTATGGAAACAGATGAACTGGAAGATACTGTGGATTATGTTCACCTCAATAAGATAGTAAGGGAAGAAATGGCTATTCGTTCCAAACTTTTAGAGCATGTAGCTCATAGAATTGTACAGCGTGTATTTAGAGAAATAGCTTCTGTTTCCAGAATAATTGTTGCCGTTTCAAAAATAAATCCTCCAATTGGTGGTGATGTTGAAGCAGTTACCATTCAACTGGAGGAATATAGAAGCTAACTATTTTTTCATTTTATATTTTTTCTCTTTATAAAGGTCTGAAGCTGCAGTAACGTGAGCCAATGCGTCTTTAGCCAATTCTTCGTCTAATTTCACAGGCGTCAAAACGGTATCATTTTCAATTTTAAACTGCAATGCTTTTTTATTAGGTTGCATAATCACTACCTGATCCTCAACTCGGAAAGCATTGATATCGTGAAACTGCATGATGGATCTTCCTTTGGTTTCCGGCTTTAGGTCATGAATATTTCTTCCCGGCATTGGCGTCTGTACTTTCATTCCAAGCATACTTAATAACGTTGGCGGAATATCAATCTGACTGCTCAATTTATCATATTTCTCACCTTTTGGAACCTGAGGCCCTATAATCAAGGCAGGAATTCGGAACTTTTTAATAGGCACCAAATGCTTTCCATAGGTTCTTGTATTATGGTCTGCGATTACAATAAAAACCGTATTCTTGAAATAGTCTTCTTTTTTGGCCAATTCAAAGAATTTACCAATAGAAAAATCAGCATATTTCATGGCATTGTTGACGGTATTTTTATTCTTGTCAAACAATTGGATTCTTCCGTCAGGAAACTCAAAAGGTTCGTGGTTAGATGTTGAAAACATCAGGGAAAAGAAAGGTTTATCTTTTTGTGATTTGAAATATTCATTTGCTTTAGTAACCAAATCTTCATCAGAATAGCCCCAGGTACCTTTAAAAGCATATTTCTTTTTGTCTTTGTCAAAATCAGCCTCATCAATGATATTGTGAAAGCCATTTCCGTTAAAGAACGAGCCCATATTATCAAAATTTGCGCTTCCACCATAGATAAAACTTGTATCATATCCTTTGCTTTTTAATAGTTCTGCCAACGTAAAAAAGCCAGATTGTGAATTGCTTAATTTGACAACGCTTTCTGACGGAGAAGGTAAAAATCCGGTTACTACTGCTTCAATACCTCTCACACTTCGTGTACCGGTACAATACAAATTTGTAAATAATAAACCTTCTTTTGACAATTTATCTAAATTAGGCGTTAGTGGCTTCCCTCCTAAACATCCTACATATTCTGCTCCCAGACTTTCCTGAAGAAAAATAACCAGGTTATAAGGCTTTTCTCTTAATGAATCCGGGTTTTGATTGTGCAATAAAGGCAACTGAGGATCTGTAAAATCTTCCGGCAAGGCAGTCATGTATTTTTTAACCCTGGCATATGCTTCGCTGCTTTCCATTTTGCCATACATTTTTGCGGCATTGTTTTCATTTTTTAAGGAATAAGCTGCAAAAGCTATTGTGTAAAAAGAATTCAATCCGATGCAATTCGTCAACTGATCTGTTGAAAAAATAGCATTACTTGCGTTTATAGGACGTTTTGAAGTTAAACTGGAACGAGCTCCAAAAAACAATAAAAAGGCCACCAAAGGGAATAAAATCAGCTTTGTTTTGTAATTCTGGAATGACGGATAAAACAATTTTTTTCCTTTTTTGAAACCAAAATAAACTGCCACACTCAAAAACACCACCGCAAACAGCATTGAAGGCAGGTAACTTTTTAATAGAGTTCCCATTACTTCCTTAGGATAAATCAAATAATCAAGGAAAAGTCTGTTTGGTCTGGTATCGTATTGGGCTATGAAATCAGGAGTAGAAAGTTCCATTAAAAGGAACAGAAATAAGAATAAAAGAAAATAGATATGGAAAAACTTCTTGATTTTTTGCAGAAAACGGTCTGGCAAAAGACAGATTAAAACCGCAGGAAGGAAAGAAATATAACATAAAATGATAAGGTCAAAACGCAATCCGATTGGAAAAATATACCAATAATTTTCCGTTTCGCTTATCCTATCTTTGTATAAGAAAAAAAGCAATATCCTGCTTAATGTCATAATTATCAATCCGATAGAAATAAAATTAAATAATGGCTTTAGAAAATGGAGCTTTTTTAACATGGCTTTTTTGATTTTGTTTCAGCCAAAAGTAAAATTTATTATTATCAAATAGTTAAAATTAAAAATTAATATTTGCTAAAGATTTTCTTGCGTTACAGCAAATAATATGTAAATTTGCCATCCAAACAGTTATGGCGTCGTGGCCGAGTGGCTAGGCTGGGCTCTGCAAAAGCTCCTACAGCGGTTCGAATCCGCTCGATGCCTCCAAAAGAAAAAGAGATACTTTCAGTATCTCTTTTTTATTTTTAGGTATTATTAAAACCTTTATTTTTTTCTGTTTTCTATTTTTTCTAAAGCCGATTTGACAAGTTTCTGGTCACTCGGAAACCACCCTTGCAACATAATTGAGAATCCAAAAATTATTAAAAGTATGCTTGTGATTTTTTTAATTTTTAGAATATTGGAAGAAGTCATTTTGCTTTTTAATCTTTTGGCCAGAAACATTTTGGCCAGGTCAACCATTAGATAAGTTCCGATAACCGAAGCGAAAAAAACTATCAGGCGGGAAGTTTTTAAATCGAGTTGAGGTCCAAAGGTAATGATAATCAATAACCAGAATCCAAGTACTCCAACATTGATAAAATTGAGAAGAAATCCTTTTATGAAAAGACTTCCGTAATTTTTTTTAATAAGTTCAACTTCTGCTTCTTCCGAAATATTTTTACTTGCTTTGTTGAGTTTTAGGTATGAAATTATGCCATAAGTAAGCATAATCAGCCCTCCAAAAATAAAAAGTGCCGGTTCATCTTTTAAACTGTTGATAAGTCGGTAACTGCTGAAATAGGCAATACAGATGAAAAGAACATCTGCTACAATAACTCCAAAATCGAAAACCAATGCAGCACGAATGCCTTTGACTGCCGCGGTTTCAAGCAATATAAAAAAAACAGGCCCAATCATAAAGCATAGGAATAAACCTAGAGGAATGCCTGTTAAGATGTCTTGAATCATTAAAAAAGGATTGTAATTTTTGAAAGTTCTTCGGATATTTTCAATCAGCAATTTATGCAAATTAAAAATAGTAACACAAAGATAATTTAAAAATTACAATCCTTGGCAGTCTTTATCGTTGGGATTCTGTAATATTTCCTCCTGCAAAAGTCTTTTTGTTTATTTTTTTAGGGCTTCCATAAATGGTTATATCCCCTCCTGCCCTGGTTTTGGCATCAACCAATTCAGAAGCTCTTACATCTGCTTCTCCACCTGCATTTACAGCTACCGTGGTTTGTGAAGTTTCTAAATCTTTAGCATCAACGATACCCCCTGAATTGATGACAATATCCTGACTGTTTGCATTTCCTTTCAGTTTTACGATACCGCCGGATGTTGCTTTTACATCTAATTTTTGAGCATCAAGGCTGATTTTTATTTCAGCACCTTCTTTTGCATTGACATGAAAATCTATGGCTTTAAAAGTTTTTTCGCTTGAAACATAAGAACCTTCACTGGCTTCAATGGTTTCAATTTCATTTTTGTAATAAAGAATTGCAGTGATGTCTTCTCCTTTCAAAAGCTTTTTCAACTTCATTCTTACTTTCAGCTCTCCGTTTTTGTTGACAATTTCTACATCTTCTCTACGGTCACCCGTAATTTCAATTTTGTTTTCATTTGCCGGAACCAGCTGTAATGAAATCCTGTCAAAAACTTTTACCTGATCAAAATCGCCTAAATTTTTAGTGATTTTTTCCTGTGCAAAATTTAGCTGCGATAGCATTAAGAATGCTACAAAAATTATCTTTTTCATGTTTTTATAATTTGGTTAGTATCTACTTATTCATTCTTTCTCAAAAATGTAAAATCCAGTTGTTTTTTAACCAGATCGGCACTTTTTACCTTCACGTAGACTTCATCTCCCAATTGCAATATATTCTTTGAAATTTCTCCAACCAAAGCATATTGCTTTTCATCAAATGTGTAATAATCATCGCGTATTTCACGAATTCTACACATACCTTCACATTTATTGGAAACAATTTCTACATAAATTCCCCATTCAGTCACTCCGGAAATTACGCCTAAAAACTCTTCATCCTGGTGATCCTGCATATACTTGACCTGCATGTATTTGATGCTGTCTCGTTCAGCATTGGTAGCCAAAACTTCCATGTTTGACGAGTGCTGGCATTTCTCTTCATAGGATTCTTCATCAGCAGATTTTCCTCCATCGAGATAATGCTGCAACAAACGATGTGCCATTACGTCCGGATAACGTCTGATTGGTGAGGTAAAATGTGAATAATAATCAAATGCCAAACCATAATGCCCTATATTCTCTGTTGAATATTTTGCTTTGCTCATGGATCGGATTGTCAACGTATCGACCATATTCTGCTCTTTTTTTCCGTTAACATCTTCAAGCAATTGATTAAGCGATTTGGAAATATCTTTTTTAGATTTAAAGTTGATACTGTATCCAAATTTTGAAATTACGGTTTGTAAACTAATCAGTTTATTTTCATCCGGCTCATCGTGAATCCGATAAACAAATGTTTTCTTAGGTCTTTGTTTTCCAATAAATTCGGCTACTTTCCTATTGGCTAAAAGCATAAATTCCTCAATAAGATGATTGGCATCTTTTGATACTTTGAAATACACTCCAACCGGTTCTGCCGCTTCGTTAAGATTGAATTTTACTTCTACTTTATCAAATGAAATGGCTCCATCACGCATTCTCTTTTTGCGTAATATTTTGGCCAGTTCGTCCATTTTAAGAGTAGCTTTTTGAATGGCTTCAGGAACAATATATTCACTTCCGGTTAAAGAAATCTCTGCAGGAATAGTATTTCCTTTGGTTTCAATAATATGCTGCGCTTCCTCATAAGCAAAACGCTGGTCTGAATAAATAACGGTTCTTCCAAACCATTGGTTCACAATCTCAGCATTTTCTTTTAATTCAAATATGGCAGAAAAAGTATATTTTTCTTCATGTGGTCGTAGTGAACAGGCAAAATTTGACAATACTTCAGGAAGCATAGGCACTACCCTATCTACCAAATATACCGAAGTTGCCCTTTGATACGCTTCATTATCTAAAATTGTTCCTTCTTCCAAATAATAGGAAACATCCGCAATGTGAACACCTATTTCATAATTACCATTCTCTAATACCTGAAACGACAAGGCATCATCAAAATCTTTCGCATCCTTAGGGTCAATAGTAAATGTCAGTACATCCCGCATATCACGTCGTCTGGCAATTTCACTTTCCTGAATGGAAGTATCCAGTTTTTGGGCATAGGCTTCCACATCAACAGGAAAATCATAAGGCAAGCCATATTCTGCTAAAATAGCATGGATTTCTGTATTGTGTTCACCTGGTTTTCCAAGAACCTTGATAACGGCACCAAAAGGACTGTCTGCTTTTTTTGGCCAGTCTTCAATATGAACCAGAACAACATCACCATTCTGCGCCTCTCCTATCTTTTCTTTAGGAATAAAAATATCTGTATACATTTTTGGATTGGCAGTAGAAACAAAGGCAAAGTTTTTTTGGATATCGATAACTCCAACAAAATCCGTTTTTTTTCTTTCAACAATTTCAATAACCTCTCCTTCAGGCTTTTTGCCTTTTCTCCTGTTGTAGAGATAAATCTTTACTCGGTCTCCATCTAATGCTTTGTTCAGGTTATTGGTAGGAATAAAAATATCATCTTCAAATTCTTCCGAAACAAAATAGGCTGTTTTTCTGCTTGTCATGTCGATTATACCTTCGTAATAATCCTGGCTGGTAGCTACCACCAGGTATTTACCCGGTTCAATCTCAACAATTTTTTTCTGTGAAGCTAAAAGCTTCAGGTCCTTGATAATTTCATTGCGGCTTTTCGTATCGTCTACTCCAAGCTTTGCTCCTATTTGCTTATAATTGAATGTTTTATTGGCATCTTGAGATAAAATCTTTAAAATTTTTGCTGTAAAATCTTTAGTCTTCTTTACAGGCTTTCGTGGTTTCTTACTCATATTTCTTTTCTAATAATGCTGAAAATTACGAAATTGTAGACAGTTTCTTCTCAAATGTTAATTTTTTTAAACAAAATATAACTTTTGCCTATCAGCTAACCAAATACATTTCTTGTTATCTTTATGAAAACCAAATTCAAATGGAAAATTTCATCACGCTCGCTATCTTCAATTACCCTCATGAAATCACTATTTTAAAACACAGGCTCGATTTAGAGGACATCCGATACTTTTTCGAAAATGAGGCAATGATGAACATCGTACCCATGTACTCACAGGCATTGGGAGGAATCAAACTTAAGGTTCACCCGGAAGACGCAGAAGAAGTAAAAGAAATTCTCGACGAATTTAACCGTAATCAAAATTTGAAAATCGTTTAAATATTCCAAAGTTGTCAACATTCATTAAAAACAAAAAAAGAAAAAGGAAATTTTAAATTTATTTTTTGATGGTTATTATAGCTTGTTGATAGTCGGAATAATTTAATTTTTTAAGTGTAGGATTTTAAGTTAGCATTTGTTATACCGACTTATTAACAACCCTATTTACTTTTAAAGAGTTCATTTTTAAGGTTTTTTAAGACATTGTTAACATCCGTTGATAATCATTTTTTACTTAAAAATGTAAATAACTTTACTTGTTAATTACTGTTAACAAACTAATCTTTGATGCTGATAACTTTTCTAAAAATTAGCCAAACTAAATTTGCATTTTTAAAAGTGATTTTGGATTAGTGATTTTAATTGAACAAACAAGAAATAGTTCTAAAATTCTATCCGAAGTTATAAACAATCCATGTTAATTTATAATTAACTAAAAGTCAGTACATTGTAAATTCCTGTTAATATCGCAATAATTTAACATTTACATTACAATTTATATAATGATTATCAGGCTTTTACAAAACTATAAAAACGTAACGTTTTGATAATCAAGTAAAGCAATTTCAACAGCATTTAGTTTGGTAAATGGAAACCGTTACGGTAAATTTGCAGTACACAACTAATTAATAGAACTTATGAAAATTTCAATAGGAAATGACCACGCCGGACCAGAATATAAAAAGGCAATTGTTGATATGCTAAAAGCTAAAGGACATGAAGTTACCAATTATGGAACAGATACTACAGATAGTGTAGATTATCCTGATTTTGGACATCCGGTAGCTTTGGATGTTGAAAATGGCAAGGCAGATTTCGGAATTGTAATTTGTGGCAGCGGAAACGGAATTAATATGACTGTTAATAAGCATCAGGGAATTCGTAGTGCCTTATGCTGGACCAAAGAAATCGCCGCATTGGCAAGACAGCACAATAATGCCAATATTATCAGTATCCCGGCGAGATTTACAGCGATTCATCAAGCCGTAGAAATGGTTGAAACATTTTTAAATACCGATTTTGAAGGCGGAAGGCACCAAAATCGTGTGAATAAGATAGCCTGTAGCTAAAATATATTTTCAAAACAGAATTTAAAAGCATCTTTGAACCACGAGTTTTAAGATGCTTTTTTTAAATTGCTTCCTCTTAAATTATTATCAAGACTTTATATGACCAATTTAGAATTCATTTCAAAACAAGTTACTGCGCCGGTAAAAAATATAGAAAACACATTACAGCTTTTAAGCGAAGATTGTACCATACCGTTTATTTCAAGATACAGAAAAGACAAGACAGGCAATCTTGATGAGGTTATAATAGAACAGATTGCCAAATTGAACAAGGAATTTGAAACCATTGTTAAAAGAAAAGAAGCCATTCTTAAATCAATAGAAGAGCAAAATTCATTAACTCCGGAATTGGAAAAAAAAATCAGGCAAAGTTTTGATTTAAACGATCTGGAGGATTTATACCTGCCTTTTAAGAAAAAGAAAAAAACAAGAGCCGATGTGGCCCGCGAAAAAGGATTGGAACCTTTGGCCAAGATTATTATGGCACAAAATAATGATGATATTGATTTTGTAGCTTCGAAATATATCAATGATAAGGTTGAAAATGAAGATGAGGCGCTCCAGGGAGCCAGAGATATTATAGCAGAATGGATTAATGAAAATATTTACATCAGGAAAAACCTTAGACGTATTTATCAGCGAAAATCAGCCATAGTAACCAAAGCCGTCAAGTTGAAATTTGAAAATGAATCGAGTCCGGAAGCAGAACAGATCAAACAAAAGGCTAAAAAATTCGAACAGTATTTTGATTGGTCAGAAAATTTGATGAAAGCACCTTCTCACCGTCTTTTGGCAATGCTACGTGCCGAAAATGAAGGATTTATAAAACTAAAAATTGAAATTGAAAACGAGGAAGCCATCGAAATGATGGAAGAGTCTATTATCAAAAATAAGAAAGAAACAGCTGTCCATCTCAAGAAGGCTATTGAAGATAGTTACAAGCGTTTATTATCTCCGGCAATTTCGAATGAAACACTGCAGGAAGCAAAAGCAAAAGCAGATATTACGGCAATTCAGGTTTTTGCCGGTAATTTAGGACAGTTGCTTTTGGCACCGCCTTTGGGAGAAAAAAGAATTTTGGCTATTGATCCGGGCTTTAGAAGTGGATGTAAAGTGGTTTGCCTTGATGAAAAAGGCGATTTGCTATATAACGAAACGATTTTTCCTCATGCGCCTCAAAATGAAACAGCTATCGCTATGAAAAAAATCCGTTCCATGGTAAATGCATATAAAATTGATGCCATTTCAATTGGAAACGGAACCGCTTCGCGCGAAACCGAATTTTTCATTAAAAAGATAGCCTTTGACAAGCCTATACAGGTATTTGTTGTTAGCGAAGCAGGAGCTTCTGTATATTCTGCCTCAAAAATTGCACGTGACGAATTTCCAAATTATGATGTGACGGTTCGTGGTGCAGTTTCAATAGGAAGAAGATTGTCTGATCCTTTGGCTGAGTTGGTAAAAATTGAACCAAAATCAATAGGAGTAGGGCAGTACCAGCACGATGTTGACCAATCTCAATTGAAAGAGGAATTGGATACGGTGGTTATGCGTTGCGTGAATTCCGTTGGTATCAATATTAACACGGCAAGTAAATCTTTATTGAGCTATGTTTCCGGAATAGGAGAAAAGATGGCTGAAAATATTGTAGCCTATCGTTCAGAAAATGGTGCATTTGAGGAAAGAAAACAATTAAAAAAAGTGCCAAGGCTGGGAGAAAAGGCCTACCAGCAAGCTGCAGCCTTTATCAGGATTTCAAACGCTAAAAACCCGTTAGACAATTCTGCCGTACATCCGGAAGCCTATGGTATAGTTGAAAAAATGGCAAAAGATTTGAAAATATCGCTAAATGAGCTGATTGCCAATAAGGAAAAGATTGGACAGATACCGTTAGAAAAATACATTACTGAAGATGTGGGATTATTAGGTTTGAAAGATATAGTCAAAGAATTGGAAAAACCGGGTCTGGATCCAAGAAAAGCAGCCAAGGTTTTTGAATTCGACCCGAATGTAAAAACAATTGACAATCTGAGAACCGGAATGGTATTGCCGGGAATCGTAAATAACATTACTAATTTTGGATGTTTTGTTGATATCGGAATCAAGGAAAGTGGCCTTGTTCATATTTCACAATTAAAAGAAGGTTATGTTTCTGACGTAAATGAAGTAGTTAAATTACACCAGCAAGTACAGGTGAAAGTAGTGGAAGTAGATGAAAGCCGTAAAAGGATTCAGCTCACCATGATTTTATAAAATTAGAACGTTTTTGCTATTTTGTTTATATTTGAAGGAATATACTTTGAAATTTAAAATAGTAACCAATATATAAGCCAAGATGATAAAATTAAATTTACAGCCTATTTTTAAGATGAAAGGAATTACCAAACCAGTAAAATATCTTATCGAAAGAGGCCATTCCGGAAGTTATGCCAATGCAGTAGTGAATGACAAACCGTTGTCAATTCCTTTTAAAAAATTAGAAAAATTCTGTATTGATTTTAATTGTACACCTAACGATCTATTTGATTTTGTTCCTGAAAAGAACCAAAAGCTTCCTAGTAATCATGCACTTTATACGATTTCGAAAGGTGATGCCATAGGAGAAATCCATAAAATATTAAACGAATTGCCAGTCTCTAAAATTCAGGAGCTGTATGGTATACTCAAAAACACTGAATAATAAAAAAGCCCCGGGTCAATCCCGGGGCTTTTTTATTATTCAGTAAACATAGGTTTGTATTTGTGCCAATTATCTCCAATCATCCAGAGATTGATCAGAAAAAGTACTCCAGAAATACTAAGACCAGTAGTTGTAGGCATCAATACTGCATTATGCAATATGATTCCAACAGTTATTGGAAGAATAACGATTGCGCCTAAGGCTCTTGTTTTTGGAAAGATAAATAATAATCCGCCAAGCAATTCAATACAAGCAATTAAAGGCATAAGCCAAACAATAGCTCCAAAAGCTTCATAAATTTTCATTTCTTCGGGTTTTATTTCAGGCATTGGCATATAATGAAAAAATTTATCCAGGCCGGCATTGATAAACATCAGCCCAAAAAGAACACAAAGAATGGTTTTGATTATTTTCATTTTTTTAATTTTAAGGTTATTTTTATAATTCAAAATTAAAAAATTAAGCTTTTAAATTACATAATAATAAAAAATTAAGAAAATAAAAATTAGTATATCTGAGATATAATCATAAAAATAAAAGCCTCAAGGATTTCATAATCCTTGAGGCTTCAATAAAACAGCTTTTAAAAAGCGGTCTTAAATTTTTGTATCTTCTTCTTTTTTAGATGCAGCCGGTTGATCATCTTTAGCAGCATTCTTGAATTCTTTTATACCCGAACCCAATCCTTTCATCAATTCTGGAATTTTTTTACCTCCAAAAAGTAATAAGATAATCGCAACGATTACAAGTATTTCGGTTAAACCTAATTTTCCCATGATTAAAAAAGTTTATGCTTTCGCAAGCATTTGTAAATATTTGCAAATGTAAAAAGAAAAATCATACCACTTTCCTTATATAACAAATAATTATAAGTTAAAAAAGCCTTTTTTATTTGGAAAAGCTTCGGAATCAATACACTCCTTAATTATTTTGAAAAGTGTAAAACCTATTTAACACCTTAGTAATAGCATAAAAACATTGGCAAGACATCCAAATTATTATATTTGTAAAATACAAAAATGAAATGTCAGGTAAGCGACTCAAAAGACAGATTTTAAAGAAAAAACTCTTCACAAAAAACCGGTTGGTTATTTTGAATGAAGAAACTTTTGAAGAAATTTTTTCCCTGAAACTCAATCTGATGAATGTATTTGTAGTGCTGACAGGTGGAGCTATTTTCCTGATAGCGATTACAACCTACATTATTGCATTTACACCACTTCGTGAATACATTCCGGGCTATGCATCAACCAAATTAAAAAGGGAAGCCACAGAACTGGCCTTAAAATCAGATTCCCTGGAGAAGGCCATCAAAATGAATAATGCCTATATTGAATCGATTAAAAAAGTACTTGCTGGCGATGTGGAAGTGGCCAAACTGAGCAAAGATTCTATTATGGCAGCGGAGCAGACAGCTGCTTCAGAAGTAAATTTCAAGCCGTCAAAACAGGATTCCATTTTAAGGGAAAAAGTAGCCCAGGAAGACAAATACAATCTTTTTGACAAGGCGCAGACCAAAGTAAACCTGGTATTATTTCCACCGGTTACCGGTCATATAACCGATAAATATGATCCAAAAAACAAACATTTTGCTGTTGATGTTGCTGTTCCAAAAAATACACCTATAAAATCAGTAGCAAACGGAACCGTAATTTTTGCTGATTGGACCCCGAGTACAGGTTATGTAATTATCATAAGGCATGGAGAAGGAATCATGTCGGTTTATAAACATGCAGCATCGCTAACAAAAACACAAGGAGATGTTGTCAGAACAGGTGAAGTAATAGCCATGGCAGGTTCCACGGGTCAGGAATCTACAGGAGTTCATCTGCATTTTGAATTATGGAAAGATGGATTTGCCATTGATCCGACCAACTTTATAGAATTTGAATGAAGGGGAAGTATATTCCTCACAATTCCTAAAAAATAGAAAACTTTAAAATGTCAATAAAAGCTTTTTTTGCTAAAAAATTCGCCAAAAAAATTTATGACAAGACTCAAAAATGGGCCAGGAATCCTGTTGAAACTCAGGAACGTGTTTTTAAAAACCTGATTCAGCAGGCAAAAGACACCCAATTTGGTAAAGATCATAATTTTAGTGGCATACTTTCATATTCAGATTTTGCAAAAAATGTCCCGATACGTGATTATGAAGGTCTGAAAACTTATATCGAAAAGGTTAAAAAAGGAGAAGAAAATGTTTTGTGGAAAGGGAAGCCGATATACTTTGCGAAAACTTCCGGAACAACTTCCGGAGCCAAATATATCCCACTGACAAAAGAGTCTATGCCGTTTCATATCCAGGCGGCACGAAATGCAATCCTTCACTACATTCATGAAACCGGAAATGCTTCTTTTGTTTCCGGAAAGATGATTTTTTTACAGGGAAGTCCTGTTTTGGAAGAAAAAAATGGAATCAAGTTAGGGCGCTTGTCAGGAATTGTAGCCCATTTTGTTCCCAAATACCTTCAAAAAAACCGAATGCCGAGTTGGGAAACCAATTGTATAGAAGATTGGGAAACCAAAGTAGATGCCATAGTTGAAGAAACGTTTGACAAGAATATGACGGTGATTTCCGGAATTCCGTCATGGGTACAGATGTATTTTGAAAAGTTGAAGCAGAAAGGAGAGAAGCCGGTTGGTGAAATTTTCAGGAATTTCAGTCTTTTTATCTATGGAGGCGTTAATTATGAACCCTATCGCGCCAAGTTTGAAAACCTGATTGGAAGAAAAGTGGATAGCATTGAACTTTTTCCAGCCTCGGAAGGTTTTTTTGCCTATCAGGATTCCCAAAAGGAAAAAGGAATGTTACTGCTTTTAGATGCAGGGATTTTTTATGAGTTTGTAAAAGCAGACGAATTTTTTGCAGAAAATCCGAAAAGATATACCATTGGCGAAGTAGAAATGGGAATCAATTATGTGCTGATTATTTCTACAAATGCCGGACTTTGGGGCTATAACATAGGCGATACGGTACAATTCACTTCATTAAAACCTTATCGTGTTGTCGTTTCCGGTAGGATTAAGCATTATATATCCGCTTTTGGAGAGCATGTTATAGGAAAAGAAGTGGAAGAAGCACTCAGGGAAGCGATGCAAAATACGGCTGTACGTGTGAACGAATTTACCGTAGCACCACAGATTACGCCAAAAGACGGATTGCCTTATCATGAATGGTTTATTGAGTTTGAAAATGAGCCGGAAGATATTACCGCTTTTTCACTTCGGATAGATGATGCCATGAGAAAACAGAATGTGTATTATGACGACCTGATTACAGGTAACGTTCTGCGAAAGTTGGTCGTGACCAAAGTTTCAAAAAATGGTTTTCAGGAATACATGAAATCCATAGGAAAACTGGGCGGACAGAATAAAATTCCGAGGTTGAGCAATGACAGAACCATTGCTGATAAGTTAAAATAGAAGGATGAAACTTACTACGATATTATTTTTATTTTTTACAGCAAATGTTGCCGCCCAAACCAAAGGTGTTGTTAAGGACAGTCTGACCGGAAATGCTATTGCTTATGTAAGTATTTGGGTTGAGAATGAAAATATAGGTACTACTTCCGAAGAAAATGGCGAATACCAGATTGGTACTAATGACAAGAATAAAAACCTTATTTTCTCAGCATTGGGATATCAGAAAAAAACCGTTAAGGTTTCGGAATCACAGATAGTCCTGCTTTCACCTTCGACTTTTGAATTGGATGAGGTAACGATTAACAATAAAAAAGAAAAGAAACAGTTGGAAATAGGCAAGACCAAAAACGCCATTGCCGAAGCTTTTGACAACGGGCCAAGGATGGATGCCAAATTTTTCCCATATTATCCGGAATACAAAAAAACACGCTGGATTCAAAAGGCAATTATTTTAACTGACAGCAGGATTGATGATGCAACCATCAAGTTACATCTTTATAATGTTGATGAAAATGGATTTCCAGATAACGAGTTGTTGTCTAAAGACTATATCGTTACAATCAAAAAAGGCGTGACTAAAAATGAAATTGACCTATCGGATTTTAATTTAGAAATGCCCAAAACCGGAATTTTTGTGGTTTTTGAAAAATTGCTGATTAAGAAAAACAGGGTAGAAAAAACGATTAAGGATTTCAATACCAATACAACAAAAATCCAGACCACTTATGCTCCGTTAGTGCTTTATAATGCAGTGGAAAGAGATTTTTTATATAGTTTTTCCGGTGGGAGATGGTTGAAAAGAACAAGAGAAGAAATGAATCCGTTTTCGGTTTCTAAAACAATATATGAGCCTTCTGTAACATTAATACTTACTAATTGATGAAAATTAAAGCGGTATTATTTTTCTTCTTATTCAGTTTTTCTCTCTTTTCACAGGTCAAAGGTGTTGTTAAGGACGAAAGAGGAAATCCTATCCCTTTTGTAAGCATTATGGTCCAAAACGAGGAAGGCGGAACTTCGTCTGAGGAGGATGGAAGTTTTTCTATTACGGTTGATGCTGCCAAAAACCTGATTTTTTCTGCAGTAGGATTCGAAACCAAAATTATTAGGGCAGCAGAAGCAAAAAATGTGGAGTTGCATAAAAAGGAAATCGAATTGAATGAAGTAGTTATTAGTTCTGCAAAAAAGCAAAAAGAAAAAGAAATTGGCAGTTTTGGCAGGGGTGGTATACGTTATTACAGCCAGCAAACAACGGCTAAGTATTTTCCTTATTCTGAAGAAGCAAAAAATTATCCCTTTTTAAAAGAAATTACCATATATACAAGCAGTAAGATTGACAACGCTAAAGTCAATCTGCGCCTTTTAGATGTAAAATCGGATGGGTCACCTGGAGAAGATATATTAGAAGACAATCATATTGTTGAGGTCAAAAAAGGCGGCAAGAATACGACAGTCAATATGGAGAAAAATAATATTGAAATCCCAAATAATGGGTTCTTTGTAGTTATTGAGCATTTAAGAATCAACGAAAATAAATTCAAAAAGAAAGGTCCGCAGTATAAGGACATAACCGGAAACAAAAAAAGGATGGATGTTGAAACCTATGAGCCGTTTTTTGGATTTTTGCCTTCAGAAGAAAATACCTGCTGGTATTTCAATGGAAAATGGACACAGAACGGATTACACAAAATGCAAAATCCTAAAAGCTATAGCAATTTGTTGATGAGAAAATACCATGACAAGTATTTAGAGATAGCAATGAGCATTACGCTTACCAACTAAAAAATAAAAAACCTACATTTGCAGGTTAGAAAATAAATAGAAATGAAAGAAACTAAAAATATATCACGATCAAGAGCCCAGGAGTCTTCTGCGGCTATTGAAAAGCTGTACATCACTATGCGCCATTTGTTTAATAGAGGATTCTATAAGCCAATGGGTGTTTCGGGTGATACATTGAGGGAAGCATTACTGCAATTAAGACCGGAAATTTACGGAACAATTGCAGAAGAAAAAGTTGAATTAAGCGGACTTTTGTACGTAATCGAAAGGCTTCCTGTTGGAATTGAAGAATGCCGTTTTATCAATCTTACATCAGATGAAGGCTATTCAAAATCACATTTCAAGGCGATTGTTCCTCCAAAAAGAAAGAGAAACTGCTACAGAATTGATAGCGAACAAATGAATGTTGAAATCACAAGAGGACGTTCTGATATTTACGATATCCTGACGCACCTTACCTTTATTTTTATCGAATCGCATAAAATCAAGGATAGGGTTCTTTTGGATGAAAACACTAAGGAAATGACCCGAGATTGGGAAAAGCTGGAGCAGATTGTGGTCCAGAATAAAAAGCTTACCCTGATTGAAAAAGAAATAGCGATTTCGCATGCTTCTATTATTCTGGGACGTTCTTTTGAGGAGATACTGGACATTTATGAAGCTTTTGGAACGGAAGAAAAACCGGATCGTTTCCTTCACGTGATTTACTGGTTAGGAAAACTGGCTATTGAAGAGGTAATATTCAATAACAAGAGAACCATAACCTTCAGTCCTATACTCAGAGAGCGTTTAGGACACCATATCCACGGAGAAATCTGGGCCAATAATATAAAAGAAGTCTTGAAGCAAAATGGACTGTTGGACAGACCGATTCATATTATCAGTGCGAATATGCATAGTGTTATGAATTCTATTTTTGCCACGCATACGCTTAAGACTAAATTTAAGGACAAGACTGACTTCTTTGTTTATGAAGAACTAAGTAAGCCGGGTGCTAATGACCTACGAAATAAAGTAGAAGAATTTGCCTTGAAATATGGCATGATTTCGTTACCGGATACTTCAGGTACCAACATCGATGTACAGATTTTTGATACGGCCAAAATAGATTGGGCAAAATCAGCATTCCCTAAAGCGAAAATAGGGGCGCACGCTCCGGTTATTATCGTCATGGATTATGCCTTTGGTGAACAGGCCTATGAAACCATAGATGAGCTTTTGAAGCCCTATAAAGATGGCAAGAACAAATATTTCCTGAATGTAGAATCGGTTTCCATCATGGGGAAGGCCGGAATCCTGGAAGGCGGAAAAGGAGATATCATGATACCGTCTGCCCATATCAACGAAGGAACAGGCGATAACTATCCTTTTGAAAACCAGCTGACAGCCGAAATGTTTGAAGGAAACGGAATTCCGGTATATGCCGGACCTATGGTTTCTGTATTGGGAACATCGCTTCAAAACAAAGATTTGCTGAAGTTTTTCCACGAATCAACATGGGGTGTCATTGGTCTTGAAATGGAAGGAGCTTACTATCAGAAAGCAATACAATCGGCTTCAAAAATCAGAAAAAGTATCAATCCTGACGTTCAGGTGAGATATGCTTATTATGCGTCAGATAACCCATTAGAAACAGGAAGCACGCTGGCTTCAGGAGGTTTAGGAACTACCGGAGTAAAACCAACCTATCTTATCACGATTAAAATACTAGAACAAATTTTTAACATAAAAACAAACTAACCATGAGTTCAAACTCACCAACCAATCCGGACAATCAAGAAATTGACTTGGCACAAGTTTCTAGAAAATTAAGTCATGCATACGAGAATTTTCTAAGTTGGATATTTAGGGGATTCCTGTTTATTAAAAGGAATATTATAATTCTGGCAGTGCTTTTTATTGTTGGAGCGGGTTTGGGATTTTTTTTAGATCGCACAACCACTATTTATAATCATGAAATCATAGTGGCCCCTAATTTTGGAAGTACAGAGTATGCTTATTCCAAAATAAATCTTATAAATTCCAAAATCAAAGAAAATGATGTCAAATTTTTAAAATCTATTGGAATTGCTAACCCAAAACTGATTGCGGAAATAGAAATAGAACCAATTACAGACATATATAATTTTGTTAGCGGAAAAGAACAAAATTTTGAATTGATTAAGTTAATGGCTGAAGACGGCGATATTAACAAAATTATTGTTGATGAGACGACAAGTATAAACTATACCAATCATAGAATCAAAATAACAACTACCAAAATCGTTGACAGAAAACAAATTATTGATCCAATATTAAAATATCTTAACGAAAGTAGTTACTTCTTCGATATACAAAAGTCCGTACAAGAAAGCACACGTCTTAAAATTCTGGCAAATGAAAGAACAATAGCCCAAATAGATAGTTTGCTTTCTAATTTTTCTTCTGTTTCAAAAGGAAATGGTAAAAGTGATAAGCTGGTTTATTATAATGAAAACACTCAATTAAATGATGTTCTTCAGACTAAAAATGAACTTATCCAGGATGTAGCCAATAGAAAAATAGAATTGATTAATCTTTCACATATAGTTAAGGACAGCAGCATCGTTTTAAATGTAAAGAATACGAAATCCTTAAACGGCAAAATGAAATTTGTTATACCTTTTCTCTTTGTAGGTATTTTCCTTTTTCTGGGAATGTTTAAATCATTTTATAAAAGACAGATGGCAAAATTAAAGACAGGTAATTAACCTGTCTTTTTTTTAAGCTTTATTGCTGAGATTGATTATCTAAAGCCAGATATTTGGAATGATTAATGAATGTCATTATAATCAGATTAAAATAAAATATCCCATAATGTCTGTAAAAATAATCTTCGGTCAGGCAGATAAAGAATACATTTATAACGGTTACATATAATAAAAAACGATTTATTTTTCTGACCTCTACAGTAATTTTGTAGCAATAAAAAAGAAAACATAACATTCCAATTATGCCGGTAGATAAAAATATATAGGCGAAATAATTATGTGTTAAGTATCGATGGTTTTCATAGAATGAAGAGTCATAATTTCCCTTAAAACACTCATACAACTCATCAGTGAGATTATCAAAACCCACACCAAATAAATAGTTTTCTTTTGCCACCTCAATACTGCATTTAGTAATTGACATTCTTATGTTAGTAGAATCATAAGCTAGTCCTTTTGGAGGATTGGCATAGCTTTTATACATTTCCGCAAATCTATGTTTGATACCAGGAATTGTAAATGCTAAAATCAGGGTTAAAATTATAAAAGTGGATATGGCTCCTATTTTTTGACGTAGATTAAAACCAGACCTAAATAATAACATTATGGTGAGCAATATTCCCAGGAAAACAATATTTAGTTTGGCCAGAACAAGAAAGGTGATTACTATAAAGATTAAAACATAGATCAGATCATAAAATTTACCTTCTTTTAAAACTCTTTCAAAAGAAAAGGCAGTACACAAAATGACTACAGCTGTATAATAGGTTGGATGTATCTTAAAAAAACTAATTTCATTATATACAAAATCTCTAAATTTAGGGATATCATATTTATAGACAAAAAAATCGGCAAAATCATATTTATAGAGGAAACCCGCAATAAAACCGAAAGCAATTATCAAACAGGAATATCTGAGAATAGTAATATATAAGTATATTTTTTCTTTGGAAAAATATACTTTAGGAATTAATGAAAAAATAATAGGGAAAAGTAAAAAAAACAATCCTTGCCGGGCAGGTTTAAGACTTTTTACAGTATCAAAATAGACAAGACAAAAAACCAACAACACCCAAAAAGGAATCGTAAACCAAAGCATTTTTTTATCAAATGATTTATAGTATCCTGTTATTATTGAATAGATAATTGTATTGATGGATAAAGCAATGAAAAATATCGAAGAAATATTTTCTTTAAAGGCAGGAAATATAAAAAGCAATGGTAAGAAGAAAGTGAACAATTTTTCACAGATGTTTTTCATAAATTTAATCGTATTTTTTATGTTGAGAATGTGTGAATTACATGAATTTAGGAGCAAAAATACTATCTACCGCAAATATAATTTTTTTACATTCAGACTCTTTTAAAAAAACAGCAAAAAAAATTTTAACATATTGATTTTTATAATACATTTGCTCCATAAAAATCAAAAAAAATGAAAAAAATATTAGTATTATTTGTAGTTTCAATTGGACTAATTTCTTGTGGAGGAGATAAGCCAAAAAATGTGGATGCTAAGGAAGAAGTTAGTAAGCCAGCTAAATATGTAGTAGAAATTGATGGAATTTACGAAAAGAATGATAGTATTGTTGTATTTTATGAGCAAGATGGAAGTGTTAAATATGACAATCCAACAAGTTTAAAAATAACCGGTTCTCCGGAAATTCAACATTTAACAATTAATTTACCGGAAGGTGTTCCTGTTGAAAGCCTTATTTTTACTGCAAGTACTAATAAAGAACAAAATTCTTTAATGATTAACAATATTACTATAAGAAATGGTGATGAGGTAATTGACGGAAAGGATTATAAGTACTCTAAAAACTTTTTAAGTGATATTTCTTTCAAATGGGATGAGAAAAATGAAAGATATATACTTATACATACAAACCAATATCCTCCATCTTTTGTTGGAAGTGAAAATTTAAAATCGTTATTGGCAAAGTAATCAGCAAACACAAGTAATATTTAAAAAGAAGTCCTGTTGGACTTCTTTTTTTATTTGTATTTTTAGCGAAAAAATAATTGAATGGAAATATGTAAGATTTGTGGAACCGAAACCCACAAGGTTTTTAATGCAAAAATTCTTTTTAAATATGATATAGATTATTTTCAGTGTAGGAATTGTGAGTTTGTACAGACAGAAAAAGAATACTGGTTAGAAGAAGCTTATCAAAATTCCATGAACTTAACTGATACTGGGATAATGCATAGAAATCAACGATTTTCCAAGATAACGGCTAGTATAATTATTTTATTCTTTGACAAGAAACTTAAATTCCTTGATTATGCAGGAGGATATGGCGTTTTTACAAGAATTATGAGAGACATAGGCTTTGATTTCTATTGGAATGATCCCTACACTATAAATGCTTTGGCCAGAGGTTTTGAACAAGAGGAAGGAATAAAATATCACGCTGTAACCACTTTTGAGAGTTTCGAACATTTTATGGATCCGACAAAGGAGGTTGAAAAAATATTGCAACTTACAGACAATATTATTTTTTCTACTGCTATGGTTCCTAAACCATTACCTCAAATAGACAAATGGTGGTATTATGGTGCTGAGCATGGACAACATATAGCTTTATATTCCAAAAAAGCGTTGAACATTTTGGCTAAAAAGTTTGATATGCATTATTATAATCTGGATAACATGCATATTTTTTCGAAGAAAAAAATTAATCCATTGGGAGCAATGGTACTAAAATTCAAATATTCAAAATATTTGCTTTATGCTTCTTATTTTCTTTTTTACCCTTTTCTTAAATCAAGAACAGCCGATGATATGAACCGTTTAAAACATGGTCCATCGCAATTACCCCAGTAAAGAATGAAAATTTTATTAGACAATACAATCTATTCCAGATTGAATAACGGAGGTATATCTAATTATTGGTATGAGCTTTCCAAATATTTTCTTTCTCATATAAAGAAGGAAGAGTTGTTTTTTTTTGAATCTTCTCTTGGAAGGGAGAATTTTCATAGAAAACAGCTTCCTATTGATGCCTCACAAATTATTATAGAAAAAGATCCAGGCCATGAGTTAATTTCGAAAATCATGCCTATAAAAGTGACACTAAACGACTATTATATCTACCACTCCAGTTATTATAGAAGTTTAAAAACTAAAGATAGACATTCAGAAATTACAACAGTGCATGATTTTACTCACAATTTTTACTCTCCTTTACTAAAAAGAATTGCCCATAATAAATTAAAATATGACTCCATTCGTAAGGCTAATGGTATTATATGTATTTCCAATAGCACCTATTCTGATTTAATACGCTTTTGCCCTCCGAGAAAAGACCAAAAGGTAACCGTAATCCATAATGGAGTAAGTGAAGACTATTTCAAAATTCTGAGCCTAAACAAGCAGCAGGAAGAATTTCTGGATATTTATAATCTTAGAAGTGACTATTTGCTCTTTGTAGGCAGCAGGGCTAATTATAAAAATTTTACCTTTGTTTTGGAACTTTTAAAGACAATGCCAAACTTCAAATTAGTTGTTGTGGGCAAAGATTTTAATAAAAATGAGTTGAAACTCATGAATAAAGAGCTGCTTTCCAGAATAGTCATAATAAGTAATGTGAGAAATGAAGAATTAAACCTGCTCTATAATTTTGCATATGCTTTTCTATATCCTTCCAGCTATGAAGGATTTGGCATACCTCTAATTGAGGCTATGAAAGCAGGATGCCCTGTTTTGTCCTTAAACAATTCTTCAATTTCAGAAGTTTCTGGAAACGCTGGGATTTTATTTGACACTCTCTCCTTAAAGAATTTTAAAGATAACTTACAGGAGCTGAATAATATCAATTTTAGGTTAGATATAACAGAAAAGGGCTATCAACAGGCTCAAAAGTTTAGCTGGAGAAAGTGTTGTGAAGAAACACATGCTTTTTATAAAGATGTTTATTAAGTGGTTTCTATAGCAGGAGGATTATTTTCCACAATCCTGTTTCTGTAGTCATAATAGAATAACCAGATAAAGAAAAACAGTTCGGGAGGGAAATAATGTCCATCCCTAAAAAGTTTCAGGAGTATATAAATAAATATACCCTGGGCTAATGCCATTTTTTTATCTGAAAATACTTTTGCAGCATAATAAAGCAAAGTAACAATGAGTAAAAATCCTAAAATGCCCATTTCCGATACCATTCTTGTAAACAGGGAATTAGCATCTGAAGCATTAATATCGTGTTTTCTTTGGAAACGAAGATATTCCGGAGGCCTGATGTTTTTTAAATAAACAGAGGTATGCATATAAACATGGCTTCCAATTCCACTGCCAAAAGGATGATCTTCAATATTTTGCTTGGCAATATTTAAATTGCTAATAAGAGCATACGAGCTGAGGTTGGTATACTCCTTAAACTTACCCGTATTGATAACATTCATTGATTCGTAAGTTTCTTCAATACGCATTTTAAAGAAAGGATATTCCTGATAAACATAATAAAGTATCCCTATTACTAGCGGTACAGAGGCAAATAAATACTGAAGCCTTTTCCATGAAATGTTAGGCACAATAAACATCAAGGCACATCCAATATACCCAAGAGAAGAGTTTGACAGGATTAATGTGCCAAACAAGATACCAAATTGCAGGTATTTCTTTTCTTTCAAATAATAATAGCAAGCCGGTATAATAACAATCACATAATGAGCCGGTTCTTTAAAAATACTTTGAAGGCGGCCATCATTCAGGTTGATGTTTAAAAAGTAAAAAATATAGCCTATTACGGCCACATACACACACATTTTGGTATATACCCTAATAATCTCTTTAGGCTCATACAGAGGTATAAAATTATAATAATAAGTCCCTAATATAGTAATTCCTATAATTTGCGCTAACATATAATTATAAGGAACCCCTATTATAGTATTTGTAATTAAGGCATGTATAAAAATCCCTAAAATGATTCCGACAAAGTAAATATTGAATTTAAGCGCTTTTATTTTCAGTAGCAGGAAATAATTTACAATTACAATTAGGTACAAAAGTTTCCAATCAATTATAAAATTGAAAAAGAAAGCTTCCGTAAAAATTGCAAAAACGGAGGAATATAAAAGGTATTTTTTGATTGAAATTTTCATTATTTATAATACCATAAAAATTTATGATTTGGCGTTTGGTTCTGAAACTTTTTACCTTCTATTTCGATAAAATTGGTATTATAGTTTACGACCAGTACATCAATGTTACTTATATCCTGAGGAATTTTATTTGTGACATTATTCACACTTATTGCCACCACTGTGGTCTTATTATAATAATTATTATATAAAATTGGATATTCCCAATCTGCAAGAGCAATCCCTATTTTTTTTGGTGAATCGTCATACATTTTAGATGCGATTTCAAAATACTCTGGATACAAATGTAACTGATTTGAGAAATACTTTTGGTATCGGGTATCCTCAATCTTTATACTAACTGTATAAGGTTTGTTTTTTAGTAGTGGTCTTATCCTGTTAAAAAGAGTATAAAAGCAAAATCCGTACATTAGAAAAGGAATTGAGGCAAGGACGATATATCTGTACCATTTCGAATTTTTCGTGCTAATAACGATTAAAATAACCGATAAAAGGAACATAGGAATATGGAGACGGGTATGCCAGGGTTGCCATTTCAAATATGAAGCAAATAAAATAGCCTGCATCAAAATAATAGTTGCCAATAAAATAGCAATTTTATTCTTTTTGAAGTTTTTCCAGCTAAAAAAAAGAATATTAAAAAAGCAAATTACAATTAAGATAAAAGGTATTAGATTTGGAACAGAATCTTCATGAGATAACACCTCTACAGGTCCTTGATAAGGCGAGTTATTATAATTTGTTTTAGGGTTGTCAATTGAGACGCCCATTTTAAGATGAATATTTCGGATTATTTCGTCTGATTTTTTCCCTATCGGATAGCCAAGATGCAATCCGGAATTTTTTAATAGGTTAGAAAGAAATAGTTTTCCGTTCATTTCATCATTTGAATACATTTTTGCTTCTGCTTTATCAATATTCAATAAATTCCCTGCTAACGTATAATTTCTATAATACTGCCCAAAATTTAAAATAATCACAATGGCTAATGCCACAAAACTATTCGTAATAATTTTTAAGTCAGGATTCTTAATTAGTTTTAAAAAAGTGAATACGGCAAAACACAATAATATAGGAGCCAGAAAAAGATAAGCGGTTCCTTTTGTTAAAAAAGCCAAGCCTACAGAAAATCCAAGGAAAAGAAGATTCTTAAAACTATAGTCACGATATGATTTTATACAGAAAAGTACCGTGCTGATGATAAAAAAACTACAAACAATATCGTTTTTAGTAGTTGATGCCTGAAGAGCGACAGACGGAATAGTAATAGCAAGGAAAGCTGCTAATAACTTATAAAACCATGAAAGTTTAAAAGAGTCTAACAAAGTCCAGATTGCCAATATGCTAAGTAGCAGAAAAAATAATTGGATGCTATTGGAAAAATAATCATTACCATTTAGCAGATTAACATGTAAAATAAAATATTCCGCAAAGGGAGGTTGATAGAGGTGGCGAAGAATATGTGTCGGAAAATAATCAATGCTTTCGTTTCCAATCCAATACATGATTCTTGACATATGATAGGTTAATGAATCCCAATTGTTTGGGGGATAAATTAATCCTTGAAATAAAATGACAATAATGAATAAACTTAAAATTCCTACAAGTATTTTTTCATAGAGTCGAAAAGAAGAAAATATTGTTTTTATTGTTTTTCTTTTCGAGTTTAATCCGGCTAAAATTTCTTTTCTTTTTTTAAAAAATAGATAAAGTAGCACCAGAAAAAATATTCCCCATACGACCCCGATACAAGTTAAATTTATAGAATGAAAGAAGCTTAAGGATTCGGTTATAATAACTATAAAAGTACAGAAACCTATCGAAGAAAGTAATAGATATTCTTTAAAATTTCTTGAAAAATTATATCCTAATCCAAGAATTAAAACCAGGAAATAACATACAAATACAAACATAGCCTTTAAATAATAAGTATGATAAACTTTAGTTAGCGGGACTAAATCCGTTAATTAAATCTTCTCCACGCATTTTAAAATTGTCAAATTTTGGAGAACATGGAAATTGATCATAGCAAGGAGCATCTTTATAAAAACCATAAAAGATATATTCGGTATGATTTGGTGTGAAATAAGATTTTTTATAAAACCGGGCTCTTCTTTTTATTTTAATGGTTGAAGGATCCATAGGTTTATAAATATATTCAGAAAAATTTTCTGTGAATGATTCATTTTGAAAAGTTATATAGGCCTTCTTTCCTATAAGATAAAATGAAATAAAAATACTACATATTAGCAGAGGGTTGTAAATTTTTGCAAAACGAATTATTAATTTTTCAAACAAAAGTAAAGGCAACAAAGCTAGAAAAATTATGATACCAAATGAAAATCGGAAATCAGGCGCTTTTAACCAAAACAAGAAGGTAATGTATGCAATGAGTATAGTTAACAGAATAAGGTATTTCTCTTTTTTTCTTATAAAGAAAGCATAGACCATTCCAAATATGGGTGCTAAAGCGGCGCTAATAAAAAAGATCCTATTTAGGTCGATTGTTCTTGCCCACCAAATTGAAAACCATTCACGAAATGATCTGTTTAACACAATATGATAATCGTTAGTTGGGTCCATGGCCCATGAATAAATCCAGCTTTTTACAAAGACGACTCTTTCTTTTGGCACTTTCCAGTCAAATGAAAAGAGGTCAATTCCATCCATTGGATAAATGAGATATCCGGATAGGATTATATTTCTGATAAGCCAAGGAAAAACAAGCACTATCGTAAAAAGGCTCATCTTTTTCAAGAAAAAAACAATATTCTTATTTCTTATATACAATGCATAGCAGCTTAATAAAACTACAGGAGCCATAGAAATTTTTAAAGTGATTCCATATAATGGCAAAACAAGAAATAGCAAATATTTATTTTTTAAACTTTCAGGGTTTAGAATAACACCTATTAATAAAAATCCCACAAAAATATTTGGAAGTGTATCTGAATTAGGAGATGATATATAAATAGCATATTGGTTTAAAAAGAAATATAAAAAGAACAATGAAAATAAACCGACAATACCTTTCTTTTTAAAAGCTATCCCAAGCAACCAGATAGAGAATATCAATAAGCTCAGTGAATTTATAATAAACAAGTTCTGCCCAAACCAGGAATAAAATGAGAATCCAGCGCTTAAAACAAAAATAGAAGAATTAAAACCTAAGCGTTCCTGAACATTTGCTAAGCCTGGAACTGCCCTATATTGTTCAATCCATTGAATGGAGCTCATATGGTATAAATAAGTATCGAAATGCCCCGGTTTGATAATCAGATAGACAAAGAAAACAGCTAAAAAAAGGAGAATTAATCCCACAAAAAGGCTATTATTTTTTAAACTTTGTAAAAGAGAATAGCATTTTGATTTTAAGTTTGTGTTTCTCAGGAGTACTATTAAAGAAATTATCATAAGAATTACCAGCACATTCCCATTGGTTGGAAAAAAAAGAGACCATAGATTTAAAAATGCTCCGGTTATGGAAATTCCAATAAAAAAGCTGTCAAAAGTGTTATAATTGTTGAAATTATCCTTATCTGTTTTTAGAATAAAGAAATTTCCCAAAGTTAGGAAAACAAAAAAGGATAGGATAAAACAAATGATGACAGCTACCATAAATTCAAAATTTATTAAAAATTAATAAAATGGTTTTATTCACAATAAATTTGACGGCAAACTACTTTGCCTTAAATAAGCCATATTTTAGAATACAGTAGATAGCCCTAAAACCATCTTTCCAACCTATTTTTTTACCTTCTTCATAGGTTCTTCCATAATAGGAAATACCAACCTCATATATCCTGATTTTTTTAATTCTGGAAATTTTGGCAGTTACCTCAGGCTCAAAACCAAATCGGTTTTCACGCAGAGGAATCGATTGAATAATTTTTGTATTAAAAAGCTTGTAACATGTCTCCATATCTGTAAGATTCAGGTTGGTAAACATGTTCGATATGAAGGTTAAAAACTTATTTCCTATGGTGTGCCAGAAAAACAAAATACGGTGTGGTTTTCCTCCAATAAAACGACTACCAAAAACAACATCTGCAAAACCATCTAAAACAGGTTTCAACAAAAGATTATACTCTTGCGGATCATATTCCAAATCGGCATCCTGAATAATCAAATAATCGCCGGTAGCCTTTTGAATGCCGGTATGTAAAGCGGCTCCTTTTCCCTTATTTACTTCATGCTTAAAATACTGGATATTAAGTTCAGGGTTGTTGGCGATATAATCCTGTATGGCATTTTCGGTATTATCTTTTGAACAGTCGTTGACAATAATTATTTCTTTTTTAATGTCATTTAAAAGTTCAACTGCTTTTAACTTATTTAAAATAAAATGAATAGTCCCGCCCTCATTATATGCAGGAATGATAATAGATAATTTTTCAAACATAGTGTTTTCCCGTGAATTTTTATTTATAAATATAGCACCAGCTTTTAGCTGATGATTGGGGTTTTATTACAAAAAACCATTTTCAAGGGCTAATAAATCAAATCCAAGGCTGTTAAGTTTGTTTTCATTTGATTAAAGGTTAAGAATCCGGATATTTAGGGGGCATATGATATTTCTATCTGTTCTTCGTTATAATTTTACGGAATCCGAATTAAAGCTTTTCCAGCTTTCGAAATCCATATTTGTTTTGATATATAAAACTATTCATTTTTTTTAAGTTTATTCACCAACGCATAGCATTCATAAGGAATAAAAACGATCCAGATTATCATTAAAAATAAAGTAGAAATCACCACACTGTTTATTCCAAAATCCAAATATATTAAAAAATAAGTTAGAGGAATTTTTAATATCATACTGACTAATAAAATAGCAATATATTTATGAAGCTTACCTATTCCGTAAAGAAAAAAACTATAGAAATTGGTGTAAATTCTTAATGATGTAACAAGAGCAATATAGAGAATCAAATTGCTTGGAATTTCTAAATTTTCATTAATCCAAATAGGTATAATAAAAGGACATAATAATGCCAAAACTATTATAAAAAGAAATATTCCAATAAATAAAAGATTAAATTTCTTGAATTTGGATAGTAGCTTTTTATAATCTTTTTCGACATAATCTTTGGCAAACATTGACCATAAAGGAGAAATGGCTGCAAAAATTATCATGATTGGAAACTGAAAAATTCTATTTACAGAATCATAGGGCACGATATCCTTTGGACTGAAACTATTTGAAATAATATAGTTATCTGAGCTAAAAATAAACATCAATCCTAATTGAATTAGCATGTATTTTGAACCAAGCTTTAAAAGTTCCGGAATAAATCCGGGAGGAGTTTTTTCTGTCGTTTTTAGGCTTAGGTTTTCCATCCTAAAAAAACGAATTGTATAAAATAGATTCACCCCCAAACAATAAAATCCATTCAGGCAAGAAATCAGGATTAGCTTGTTATCTATAGTTATATTTGGGAATAAAAAAATGGCTAAGATGATCAAAACCAGAAATCCGGATTGATTTACGGCCAATGATTCTTCTGCATATTTTCCTTTCAGAAAAGATACATATAAAGATTTGTGAATGTTTACAACAAAAGTCGCACAGAAAAAAAAAATATTAATTAGGAATATGTTTTTTACAAAACCAGCGCTTAGAAATGAAATATTAAAAAGTGCCTTAATGTCAATAAAATAAATGAGGACAGTAAAAGCAATGAGGATGGCTAAAGCAATATAAACCGAAATTTTATAGGTTGTCTTGATATAGCTTTTAAGCAGATCAATCTTATTTTCGTGTAATAAAACAGGGATTTTTGTTTTTAATGAACTTTGAATTCCAAAATCCATTAGTAAAACCCATTGGAAGAGAGTAAATACAAGTACCCATACGCCATAATTATCTTCTCCCAAATATTTAATTAGCAAGGGAATAGAAATAAAAAGGGACATTCCAGAAACTCCTTTATAAAAACCACTCATGATTACATGGTTGTTTTTGAATCTCTGGAATAAAGCCATCGGACTTTTAATATCCATCTTATTTATTTCTAAGTTTATAATTCAAACTATTGAGCTGCAGGCAAACTGGTTTTTTGCATCTCATTTATCCATGCAAAAGTTTTCACCATACCGGCTTTTAGCGGTTCTGAAACTTCCCAGCCAATTTTTTCTTTGTATAGTTTATTGTCAGAATTTCTTCCTCTAACGCCTGTCGGACATTTAAAACCATACTTGTCAATAAATTCCTGGCCGTCAATATTTTTTATTTTTATGTTCTTACCGGAAAGATCAATGGCCATTTGAGCCAATTCATTTATAGACACCATTTCTTCAGAACCAATATTTACCGGTCCCAGAAAATCGGATTTCATTAATCGGATTACGGCTTCGACACACTCATCTACATATAAAAAGGAACGCGTTTGTAGTCCGTCTCCCCATACTTCAATTTCAGAACCTTCCGGAGCTTCAGCAGCCTTTCTGCACATTGCAGCAGGGGCTTTTTCCTTACCGCCTTTCCAGGTGCCTTGCGGACCAAAAATATTATGAAATCTTGCAATACGAACATCAAGATTGTAGTTTCTGTTAAAAGCTAAAAATAATCGTTCAGAAAACAATTTTTCCCAACCGTATTCTGAATCAGGATTTGCCGGATATGCAGAACTTTCTTCACAATTTGGATTCAGAGGATCCAATTGGTTGTATTCAGGATACATGCAGGCAGAGGAAGAATAAAATACTTTTTTGACTTTTTTATTTACAGACTCCTTCGCTACATTGAGATTTATCGCTGCTGAATTATGCATTACATTAGCATCGTTATTTCCGGTAAAGATGTAACCCGCTCCCCCCATATCTGCAGCCAGTTGATAGACTTCATCAATATTTTCATCAATAACCTGGCTAACAACTACCGGGTCTGTCAGATCTCCTTTGATAAATTCATTACAAATTTCATCATGTTTAAAGTATTCATGATCCTTTATATCACAGATTCTGACAAAATTACCTTCTTCTTTAAGTCTTTTTGCTAAATGGCCACCAATAAAGCCGCCACCGCCTAAAACCACAATTTTTTTCATATTACAATTTATAAATTTTATCCAGGAAAGAATTCAAAATTTTATCTTTTGAAAAATTTTCAACCATATAACTTCTGGCTTTTTTCCCGACCGATTCTTGAAATTCCCGACTCTCTTTTAATTTTAAAATGTCCTCAAAAATCTTTTCTGTTTCTTCATTACTATAAAAACCCCAATCTTGCGAAAGGCGAATATGTTTGGCAACCTCTGAACTTTGATCCCCGGTAATAATTGAAGGCCTAGCACTACTCATCATACCTAAAATTTTTGACGGCATAACAGAGTCAATAATGTCTGATTTTTGAAATAAAACATGCAAGTCAGCACTGCACAACAAATCAGAAAGATCCTCATAAGGAATTGGTTCATAATATTTTATGAAATCACTCAATCCTTCTTGTTCAATTATCTTTAGTAGATCGTTCTTAAAAGCCCCTTCGCCTACTAAAACAAACTCTATATCTTTATATGAGCTTAATTTTTTTGCTAAAGTAATATAAACATTCCAATTTTGTTTCTGACCAATATTACCAGAATATAAAATAGTGAATTTCTCTTTTGAAATATGCGGATGGTGGCTATAATTTTCAGGATTAATAAAATTTACATCTACCCAGTCCGGAAAAAATACCGGATTGGTTTTTGGAGCCTTCTGCTTGATCCGATCAACCATATTGAAACTGATCGAGCTGATAATATCTGATTTGGTATACAGATAAGCTTCGATTTTATATAAAAGTTTTTTAAAACCTTTCGATATCAGATTTTGCTTTAATAGGCCAGAATCGTAGGCAGCATCAAATTCAAAATCTTTAATAGATGTCCATAATTTAGCTTTCAATTTTCGCCTCAGATACAAGCCAAGCATGACATTTGTGGTAAAAGGGATATTACAAAAAATCAGATCAGCCTTTTTTATCTTTTTCAAATTGAAGGCATTTCCAAAATTGAAAGACATTATATGCAGGATTCGGTGAAAAAAGTTTCTGTTGGTAGGTACATAAAACTTATATCGGTATATCTGCACACCATTAATTTCCTCAGAAAAATAAGTAGGCTTGTCTTTGTAATTTTTAGGAATTTCCCACATAGGGTAGTATGGAAAACCTGTAATTACTGATACATTATATCCTTTTGTAACTAAAAATTCCGCTAATTGAGATGTATATAGGCCAATAGCAGTATCTTCTGGAGCATAGTTTACAGTAATAAAAGTAATATCTTTAATCATAAAATTTTTCAAATAGCAATATTACAAATTAACCTCATAATTCATGTTATTATTCTAAATAATAATCCAAAAACGAATAATTCCTACATTATAAAGAAATTAAATTTTAAACATCAGATTAATTTGGCAACCTAACAATAAATTATGAAAAATCTAAATAAGGTTGTCTTTTTAGCAAAAATTGAAATAATATTGCAAATATAAATCTATGAAATCAAATTTTTTGCTTTTTTTGCAATTGAATTGTACTATCAAGATATATTGGATCGAGTAATCGTACTAATTTGTTCCAGAGGGGCCCGAAATAATTACAAAATAGCAAGCATCATAATTTTTACTTTATTATATTGCTTCGAAATTAAAAATTTTGATTTCTGCAAAAAAACATGAAAAGAATACTTATAACTGGCGCAGCGGGATTTTTAGGATCCCATCTCTGTGATCGTTTTATAGCGGAAGGATATTACGTCATAGGAATGGATAATCTTATTACAGGCGATCTAAAGAATATTGAACATTTATTCAAACTCGAAAACTTCGAATTTTACCATCATGATATCACCAAATTTGTTCATATACCAGGCAAATTAGACTATATATTACATTTCGCATCGCCAGCAAGCCCAATTGACTATCTTAAAATTCCTATACAGACATTAAAAGTAGGATCATTGGGAACTCACAATCTTTTGGGATTGGCAAGAGTAAAAAAATCAAGAATTTTAATTGCATCTACATCCGAAGTCTATGGAGATCCATTGATTCATCCGCAAACGGAAGAATATTACGGAAACGTAAATACGATAGGGCCAAGGGGGGTTTATGATGAGGCTAAGCGCTTTCAGGAATCCATTACCATGGCATACCATACTTTTCATGGTGTTGAAACCAGAATCGTTAGGATTTTTAATACTTATGGACCACGAATGCGATTAAATGATGGTAGGGTAATTCCGGCTTTTATTGGTCAGGCGCTTAGAGGCGAGGATTTGACTATATTTGGTGACGGAATGCAGACCCGATCTTTTTGTTATGTTGATGATCAGGTCGAAGGAATTTTCAGATTATTGCATTCGGATTACATATATCCTGTAAATATTGGCAATCCGGATGAAATAACCATTAAGGATTTTGCAGAGGAAATTATCAATTTAACAGGAACAAATCAAAAGGTAGTATATCGTCCTTTGCCAATCAATGATCCGTTGCAACGACAACCGGATATTACAAAAGCAAAAGAACTTTTGGGTTGGGAGCCTAAAGTTTCGAGATCAGAAGGAATGAGAATAACCTATGAATATTTTAAATCTTTATCATCAGAAGAATTGTTGAAGGAAGAGCATAAAGATTTTTCAAAATATATTTTTTAAGTGCGCAAAAAAACGGGAAGATATTCTGGCTATATAAGGCCATTTTCATATGTGCTGGATTTGATTATCATCAACATTCTGGCCAATTTTCTATTGCCGGAAACATTAAACCTGTTAGGATACCATTTTTTTATCTCTGTTTCCTGGCTAATCATTGCCTGGAATATCGGTTTTTATGAAGTATACCGTTATACCAAAGTTATTGAGATTTTCAGTAATATCTTAAAACAATATTTATTCTTCCTGCTCATCAATTTTGCATTTATCGGATTTTACCTCAAATTTTCCGAACCCTCGAAAATGATCGAATTCGTTTCGTTTTCTCTTATTTTAGTCAGTCTTGCCAAGTTTTTCATCTATTTTTCATTACGAAGATTCAGAGTTGTATTTGGAGGAAACTTCAGGAGAGTGGTCATCGTTGGAAATGGAAAAAGCACCATCCAATTAGGAGAATTTTTTAATGAAAATCCGGATTATGGATATAAATTGGAAAAGGTATTTACCCTGACTCCAAATAAAAAAGAGCAGATAGACGAATGTTTTGACTTTGTGCTAGAAAACAAAATTGATGAGATTTATTGCTCACTGTCAGATTTATCCAATAGTGATGTAAATAAGTTTATTGATTTTACAGATAATAATCTGAAAATACTGAAGTTCCTTCCCGATAATAAAGAGATTCTGGCCAGAAACCTAATCTTTGATTATTATGACTATATTCCTATTATTTCCCTGAGAAATATCCCGTTGGACGAAGTAGCCAATAAAATAATTAAACGAATATTTGATATCGTTTTTTCTTTGTTAATTATTGTCGGGATTCTTTCGTGGTTAATTCCAATATTGGCTCTTCTTATCAGACTTGAATCCAAAGGAAGCGTTTTCTTCAAACAAAAAAGAAACGGATTGAATTATAAAGAATTCTACTGTTATAAATTCCGTTCCATGCGACTGAATGAAATAGCCGATTTATATCAGGTTTCTAAAAATGATCCTAGAATTACAAAAGTTGGTAAATTCATAAGAAAAACCAGTATTGACGAATTACCTCAATTCTTCAATGTTTTATTAGGCGATATGTCTGTCGTAGGACCAAGACCTCACATGGTGAGCCATACAGAAATGTATGCCAGAAGGATTGACAAGTTTATGGTGCGCCACTTTATCAAGCCGGGCATTACAGGTTTGGCACAAACTAAGGGCTTCAGGGGTGAAGTCGAAAGCGATAAGGATATTATTTATCGTGTAAAATTTGATATTTTTTATCTTGAAAACTGGTCGTTGTTATTGGATATCAAAATCATTTTCCTCACAGTAATCAATGCCATCAAAGGAGAAGAAAAAGCCTATTAGCAATGAAAGGGCATCTGGTTTCCATTATTACACCCTCTTTCAATTCCGAAAAATTTATTTCTGATACGATACAATCGGTTAAAAACCAAACCTATCAGGATTGGGAAATGATTATTGTCGATGACGGATCAACAGACGGCACGGTTTCCATAATAAAAGAATTCCTTACTGATAGCCGGATTCAATTACATCAATTAGAACAAAACTCAGGAACCGGAGTTGCCAGAAATAAGGCAATTACTTTAGCAAAGGGCAGATATATTTCTTTTTTGGATTCTGACGACCTGTGGAAACCGGAAAAGCTTCAAAAGCAGGTTGAATTTATGACCTCAAAAAACCAGCCTTTTACCTTTTCGTATTACGAATGTATTGATGAAAGCGGAAAAGCATTGGGAAAAATTATCCAGGCACCACAAAAACTAACCTACCGCCAACTGTTCTGGAACAATTGGGTGGGAAACCTGACAGGAATTTATGATGTGGATTTTTTTGGAAAAATAGCTATTTCTTCTGCAAGAAAACGACAGGACTGGATGATGTGGCTCACCATACTCAAAAAAATAAAAACTGCGGAAGCTATTCCAGAAAGCCTGGCGATTTACAGGATTCGTGAAAATTCTATTTCTGCATCCAAAACAGAGCTTTTAAGGCACAATTATAAAGTTTACAAGGATTTTCATCACAAAAGTATTATTGGGTCAGTAATCTGCATGATTGGATTTTTATTTACCCATTTTTTCATCAAACCAAAGTATGTGAAAAAATCAAGACCTGAGTAATGACTGGAATTGTTTAAGCTTACCGCGGTTAGTTCGGGCTAAAGAAGATTTTCGGAGGAATGTGAATTTTAAGTTCGGTTCTAGGTACAAAGAAATGGCAGCTTCAATTTTGGCAATTTGTTCTAATGTCAGTTCTGCTTCGCTTATATAGTCAACTTCAAAAGAATCGATAGAAGTCTGTTTTATGATAAACTCTTTGACGTTTCCGTCGTCCTCGATTATGCTTTTTGTAACATAATAAAAAGTCAGTCCCGGTGCTTTTTTACCACTTGGCAGCACGGCTACATCATTTGTCCGTCCGGTCAATTGTTTTAGAATCGGTTTTTTGAACGTACTTTTCTCATCAAGTATACCAATATCACCAATATCATAACGGATAAAAGGATGTGCCTTGTTATATAGTGAAGTAATTACAACCCGGCCTTGCGTACCATACGGAACCGGTTGTCCGTCATTATCCAAAATCTCAACAAATAAGGTTTCCGCATTGACCTGCCATTCTCCTTTTTGATTTTCAAAAGCAATCAGGTCCAATTCTGAAGCTCCATATTCATTAACAACAGGCACTCCAAACTGTTTTTCCATTAGTTTTTTATCCTTTTCAAATAACATTTCTGAAGTAACAATACATACTTTTAGAGTAGGACAAATGTTTTTGAGAATAAGATTTTTACGCTCCAGATATTTTGCAAATAGTACAATAGAACTCGTATAGCCGTTGATATAGTCAAACTTTTTGCGTTTAAAATGTCCTAAAAATTTTTCCAGAACCGGATCAGACAAATCAAAAATCGGGAAACGGAATCTATGGCTCAGAAAGTCTTTGAGAAGTTCTTTTTTGTTTCCAATAAAATCCAACGGAATACCATAGAATCGTGCCTGATAGGAGCTGTTAAAATCAATACCATACCACCCGAAACGATACATATTAGAAGCCCAGGTCATGGCATGAGAATAGTTGTCTTTTGCAAAAATAAACGGATCGCCGCTGGAACCCGAAGTTTTGTTTACAAATACATTTTTAACAGTAAAACCTTGAGATAGTCTCAAATCTAAAGGCTGTTGCAGTTCCTTTTTGGTAAGAACAGGCAAAGCGTTCCAATCTTCAGAAGTCTTTCCTAAGGCCAATTGGCGATAAAAAGAATTGTTTTTCAGGTGGTAATCAACAATCTGCTTCCTTCTGCCAAGAATATAACTCTCATAACTCGCTTCAGGAATTTCAAGAATATTGTCAAATTCCAATCGGGCTTCATTTATGGGAAAGCCGCTAATTTTTAAGGAAAAGTCAAAAAGTTTAAACACAGCCTGAAAGTTGATAGTTTTTAGTAAATTAATTATTTTTTATCTTCAAAAGCAATTAATTTTGGCACTTAATTAAACAAACAACACAACAATGACAATTTTATTATTAGGTTCTGGCGGAAGAGAACATGCTTTGGCCTGGAAAATATTGCAGAGCACAAAATGCTCAAAATTATTTGTAGCACCAGGAAATGCTGGTACAGAAACAATTGCAAAAAATATCAATATCAGTCCAACCGATTTTGCAGCCATAAAAAACTTCGCCAACCAGGAAAAAATTGACATGGTTGTTGTAGGACCGGAAGACCCTTTGGTTGCCGGAATTTATGATTTCTTCAAAAATGACGAAAGCCTGAAGCACATTCCCGTTATTGGTCCGTCAAAAATTGGAGCACAGTTGGAAGGAAGTAAGGAGTTTGCAAAAGAATTTCTGGTAAAGAACAATATTCCTACGGCTGCCTATGGAAGTTTCACTAAAGAAACCTTAGAAAAAGGACAGCGATTTCTGGAAACACTTGAGCCTCCTTATGTTTTGAAAGCAGATGGATTGGCAGCTGGTAAAGGCGTTCTGATTATTCAGGATTTGGAAGAAGCCAAAACAGAATTAGCCAATATGCTTGTTGGTGAAAAATTTGGTCAGGCAAGCTCCAAAGTTGTAATCGAAGAATTTTTAGACGGCATTGAATTGAGCTGTTTTGTTTTAACGGACGGCAAAAACTACAAGATGCTTCCAACGGCTAAAGATTATAAAAGGATTGGAGAAGGAGATACGGGTTTGAATACCGGAGGAATGGGAGCCGTTTCACCTGTTCCTTTTGCCGATTCCGTATTATTGGAAAAAATTGAAAGCCGAATCGTAAAGCCAACCATTTCCGGATTGCAAAAGGACGGAATAGAGTACAAAGGATTTATATTCATAGGGCTGATTAATGTGAAGAATGAGCCAATGGTTATTGAGTACAACGTTAGGATGGGCGACCCGGAAACTGAAGTTGTCATACCAAGATTAAAGTCAGATTTGGTTGAACTGTTTTTAGCTGTTGCCAATGAAAAATTAGACCAGGCTACTTTAGAAATAGATCCCCGAAGCGCGACGACCATAATGGTCGTTTCAGGCGGCTATCCGGAAGATTATGAAAAAGGGAAAGTTATTTCCGGAATCGAATCCGTTTCAGATTCTATTGTTTTCCATGCCGGAACTAAAATGATAGATGGGCAGATAGTGACTAATGGAGGAAGAGTGCTGGCAGTGACATCTTATGGTGATAATTTTAAAGAAGCTATCCAAAAATCATATCAGAATATTGAGAAGTTGGATTTTGATAAGATGTATTTCAGAAAAGATATCGGGTTTGACCTGTAATCAACAAAAAAACCGGGAAGCATATACTTACCGGTTTTTTAATTTTATTTAGAATAGCCTACTCTAAGAAAGAATGAGCTGTAGTATCCTGAAACTCGTCGTTGTTGGCTTTGTGCAATTTTAATTGCTTAATCCAATAAACAATTGCCACAGCACAGATAATCATAAAAATCCAGTTCAGTGTGTTGGCAGCCCACCAGTTTTTCAATTCTAATTCTCTGAAAAAATCAAGCGGTTTGAATAAAATGTCTACGAATAAATATTGTATTCCTTCAAAAAATGATTTCATATCGTTTGTTATGTTTTATTTTATGAACTTCTAAAATTTCTGTAGAGATCAACTTTATCATAGTTCATTTTAGAACAAGTAGTATCTTTACACTGCAAAAGTATAAAATATCCTCATGATTACAAGCATTTTTAGCAAATCTAGGCCGTTAAATTATATAATTATTTCAACGCTGTTGGTTGTATGCTATTTTTTATACCTTCAAAAATTTCCTGAACGGGTAGATTCTGCCGAAGGAGTTCTGTCCGGCATAGGTCTGTTGCTACTTTTAGTAGGGTCTCTTTTTATTGTAAATTTCGTGACCAAAAAGAACGGATTAAGCAAGGACAATAGCTATACGTTTCTTTTTTTCTTCTCTTTTCTGATTTTATTTCCAACGACATTAATCAACGTAAACCTGATTATTTCCAACTTCTTTATACTTTTAGCACTACGTAGGCTGATTTCATTGCAATCGCTACTCACGCCCAAAGAAAAAATATTTGATGCTTCACTTTGGATTTTTATCGCTGCCATTTTTCACTTCTGGAGCATTTTGTTTATCCTGATTGTTTTCGTATCGATTCTTTTCCACGTTTCCAGAGATTACAGAAACTGGATCTTGCCATTTATTTCCTTTTTTGCAGTTGGAATCATTACTCTGATGTATGCGCTGATTTTTGACAGAAGCCTAATTGAGACAGTAGTTGATAGTGCCTTAATTGATTTTAACTTTAATTATTTCACGAACAACTATCAAAATTTTGCGCTTTCGCTTTATATGATTTCGGCGGCTTTCTTTTTTATAACACAGGCATTGACACTGCCAAACAAGCCGTTAAACATGCAATCCTCTTACAAAAAGATAATTGTTGCGTTTTGTATTGGTGCGGTCGTTTTCCTGATTTCTTCTAATAAAAATAATAGCTTGCTGGTATATACTTTCGCTCCGGTAGCTATCATGGCAACCAATTATATTGAGTCGATGCAAATCAACTGGCTAAAAGAAACCTTTATTTATGTGATTGTGGGCTGTAGTCTGTTGACGTTTTTTTCGCAATTATAGCTTATTGCCATAGGCCAGGTCGCCGGCATCTCCTAAACCGGGAACAATATAATTTTTCTCATTCAGCCTTTCATCAAGAGTGGCTACCCAAAGATGGCAATAATCGGGAAGATGTTCCTGCAAATAGGAAATCCCTTCCGGTACGGCAATTACTACAGCAATATGGACCTCTTTTGGGGTTCCTTTTTCCATCAATTTATTAAAAACAGCCACCATAGATTGGCCTGTAGCCAACATTGGGTCTATGAGTAAAAGGTTCTTATTTTCAATGCTTGGAACAGCCTGATATTCTACCTTGATTTCAAAAGAATCATCATTATTATAATGATGGCGGTAGGCAGATACAAATCCGTTTTCAGCACTATCAAAATAATTCAGGAAACCCAAATGCAGGGGTAATCCGGCACGCAATATGGAACATAAAACCAAATCATCCTGAATTTCAGTGGTTTTTTTAATACCAAGAGGCGTTTGGATTTCGACATCCTTATAATGAAGATTTTTGCTGAGCTCATACGACATTATTTCACCAATACGTTCAATATTCCTGCGAAAACGCATACTGTCTTTCTGTACGTTTACATTGCGGATTTGTCCTAAGAAATGGTTTAAAACGCTGTTGGCTTCTGATAAGTAATGTATTTGCATGTTTTTTAAGTTTCTAAGTTTTTGAGGTACTAAGTTCCTAAGCTATGAGTTCTGCAATCTAAAATCTAAAATCTAAAATCTAAAGTCTAAAGTCTAAAGTCTAAAGTCTGCTTTCTAAAATTTTTCCCTGCCATAAAGGTATAAAAAGTATATTTGTATTTTAATTGTAAAAATATGTTTTCAAAACTAGCCTATTCCGTATTCGAACAGAGCATTAAGGATTATCATAAACATGATAATGTAGACCAGCCAATCAACAATCCTTATTCAAATGACACATTTGAACATTTATTGTACTTGAAAAACTGGATAGATACAGTGCAATGGCATTTAGAAGATATAATCCGTGACCCCAACATCGACCCTGTTGCAGCTTTGAAACTGAAAAGAAGAATTGATGCTTCAAACCAGGAAAGAACAGATATGGTAGAATATATCGACAGTTATTTCCTGAAAAAATACAGCGGTGTTAAAGTAAAAGACAATGCGAAGATAAACTCTGAAAGTCCGGCATGGGCATTTGACAGATTGTCAATCCTGGCGTTGAAGATTTATCACATGAACGAAGAAGCTACGCGTGAAGATGCCACTCAGGAGCATAGAAATGCTTGCCAGACCAAATTGAATGTACTTTTGGAGCAGCGTTCAGATTTGTCTACGGCTATTGACGATTTGCTTACAGACATTGAAAAAGGAGATAAGTTCATGAAGGTCTATAAGCAGATGAAGATGTATAATGACGATGAGTTGAACCCTGTTTTGTACCAAAACAAAAAATAAGACTAAATGGCGGACAAGAATTTTATCAGTTCGGAACCGTTATTTTTCAAGATTGTTTACGGACTGACTTTTTTAGCGTTTCTCTATGTTTTGTATGAAATGCTTTTTCTGGAAACCGAACAGCAATCCCAACCATTAAAATTGATAGTTCTTGCTTTGTTTGGAGTTTTCTTTATTCGAAAAGGCCTGAGCGGAATGAGACAAAAATAATAACGAAAGACTTTTTTGAGAAAAATTCATAAAAGTCTTTTTTATTTTATAACCAATGCCAAAAATCAAACACATTTTAGTTTTTAGGCTTTCTGCGATGGGCGATGTTGCAATGACCGTTCCTGTATTGAGAGCCTTTGCTGCACAATATCCGGATGTAAGGCTAACGGTAGTATCCCGCCCTTTTTTCAAACCTTTCTTTGACGGAATTCCCAACCTTGACTTTTTCGCTATCGACCTGAAAGAAAGACATAAAGGCTTTTTAGGGCTGATGCGTCTGTATAAAGATTTGAAGAAATTGGGTATTGATGCAGTAGCCGACCTGCATAATGTGCTGCGTTCCAAAATAGTGCGTACGCTTTTTGCATTGGCCGGAAAAAAAACAGCCTTTGTAGACAAAGACAGGGCTGGAAAAAAAGCTTTGACCCGGGCGGAAAATAAGGTTTTTAAACCGTTAAAGCCAATGACTGAAAGGCATAAGGGAGTTTTTAGGAAACTGGGTTTTGAAATCAATCTTGAAAATCCTGTTTTTCCGGAAAAAGCAAATCTTTCCCAGGAGATTTTAAATGTTACCGGAATAAAAAATAAAAAATGGATTGGAGTAGCACCTTTTGCGCAATATGAATCCAAAGTTTATCCTCAGGATATGATTCAGGAAGTTATTAATAAGCTTTCTGAAAATCAGGAATATGTAGTCTTTTTATTTGGAGGAGGAAATAAGGAAACAGAAATACTTAACGAGTTGGCTAAAGGAAAAGAAAACGTAATTACGGTTGCAGGCAGGTTAAAATTCGAAGAAGAAATAAAGCTAATTTCCAATCTCGACCTAATGCTTTCAATGGATTCAGGCAATTCGCATATAGCCGCAATGTTAGGTATAAAAGTAATTACGCTTTGGGGAGCCACACATCCTTATGCCGGATTTTTACCTTTTAATCAGGAACTAAGCTCTGCGCTCACTTCCGATAGAGAAAAATATCCGTTGCTGCCTACCTCTGTTTACGGCAATAAAAAAGTAGAAGGCTATGAAGATGCCATGCGAAGCATTCCGGTAGAAAAAGTTATTACTACCATTAATGACAAATTGAGAGGATAAGATTTCGTAATTAAGGATTTGCCTTTTTCTTTCTTCTTCGTATTAAAATCCAGATAATAATTCCGAGAACGATAATGGTCCAGATATTTACGAAGAAAATAATAATTTCTTCCAAAATATGCCACCCTGTTTTCAGGCCATCCATAATCCTGACACCAATGCTGGTTCTGTATTCTTCACTATCCGGATTCGCAATGACTTCTTTTTTGAATTCCTCTCTTTGATAAAGAGACAGGCTTAAAGTACTGAAATTTACCTGGTCTTTTAGCGAAAGATTAGAAAGTTTGGCCTCGTCAGATTGTGTTTGGCTTTCATGTAGCCTATCTTCGGCATCAAGTGTTTCACCTAATTTTTTGCCACGATTTGCTATAGCATCTTCAACACGTTTTTGATTGTCCTGATTTCTTTTTTGGGAAAGGTCGTTTGACAATAATTTTAAAGAAACATCATCAGCTTTTATAATCCGGTAGTCCAGATAGTCGATTTGACGTGCGATTGTTTTTAAAGTAGTATCCAATAGTGTATTAGGAACGCGAATAATCATATTATTTTCCACCACAAAACGGGTAGTTTCAACTAAGGAGTCGTTACTTTTCTTTGCTGTTGAGGTATTGATAATATTGCTTCTCAATTCCGTCGAGCTTACAAAACCACCAAATCTGGCAACCGTATTTTCAATAGCATAAGTTGATTTTGCGACATTTTTGACCTTGAATCTCAAATCAGCCGTGCGGATGAATTTCCGGTTTGAGTTTTTATCTACAACGGCAGCGGAAGACGAAACCATTGATGCATCTTTGGTTGAAACAGTTTCTGCAGCAGCCTCTTCTGAATAAGCTTCCCGTCCTTCGTTTTGTTTACAAGAAAAAAAACTAGCAGATAAAAGAAGAAGATAAATGACTTTTTTCATTTTCAAGGGTTTGATTTTTAATCAAATGTAATTAAAAAAGGATTTTGATAATCCGATGACAACATGTATTTTATGAAAAAATTAGTAGTTTTTTCTTTCGTATAGAAATATTCCTAACTGAGGTTTATTTCACTTGTAAAGTGGCAGATTCTTTTAGTTCCGTTGCTAACCGTTCCACAGTTCACGCATTATATTTTGGACGGTTATATTTGGAAATCCAGAAAATAGCGGAAATAAAAAAGAGGCCGAAGCCTCTTAGTTGTTTTTATATGTGATGATTAAACATCGTCAAAATCAATATAAATTTCTGCAGAAGTTGGATGTGCCTGGCAGGTTAATGTTAGTCCTTCCGCAATTTCTCTGTCGGTCAGGATTGAATTCTTTTTCATTTCTGCACTTCCGGAAACAATTCTTGCAATACAACTGCTGCAAATCCCTCCCTGACAAGAATACGGAGCGTCGATTCCTTGTTTTAGTGCAGCATCAAGTAGTGTCATCTTTTGTGACATATCAAAAGTAGTCTCTTCATCATCAACTAAAACTGTAACCTTGGTATGGCCTTCTAATGATTCAGAAATTTTATTTTCTTTAGTAGAAGCTGAAAACAATTCAAATTTGATGTCCTTTTCTTTGATATTATTTTCTTTCAGGACATTGTTTACGGTATTAATCATCTCTTCCGGACCACACAAATAAAATTTGTCAAACTCAACGGAAGCATGTTTGTTTTTCAGTATAAAATTTACGGCAGATTTCTCAATCCTGCCAAACAATGCATTTTCTGCTTTGGCCTGACTGAATACATAATACACAAAGAATCTTCCGGTGTATTGAAGCTGAAGGTTATGCAGCTCTTCATGGAAAATGGTTTCTTCAGGAGATTTATTCCCATAAACCAATACAAAAGTGCTTTGTGGTTCTTTTTCTAAAACACTTTTTAAAATAGACATTACTGGAGTTATACCACTTCCCGCAACAAAAGCAGCATAATTTTTAATCCTGTTGGCATCCGGTTCAAAAATAAATTTTCCTTCCGGAGAACCTACTTCAATCGTATCTCCTGCTTTTAGCTGTTTGTTTGAAAACTGGGAAAATGCGCCATTGGAAACGGCCTTAATTGCAATGCGCAGTTCGCCACTGTCTGGAGATGAACAGATAGAATAGGCGCGGCGGATTTCATTTCCATCTAATGTCAGCTTCAGGTTTATATATTGGCCAGCTATGAAATTATAGTTGGGTTTCAGTTCTGAAGGAACATTGAAAAGTACAGAAACAGCATCTTTTGTTTCTCTTCTGACTTCTTTTATCGTTAGTTTATAAAATGTAGACATTCTGTATATTTTATGCAAAAATAAGCATTCCCAAAGCTTTTTTAAATAAGAAAAGCTTAAAAAATAATACCTAACTATTTTATGCATAAGAAATTTATGTATATTTGAGAACTAATTTTGAAAAATGAAAAACTCCCAATTGTATAAAGGAAGCCTTACTACCATAATAATGAAGTTATTAGGTGAAAACGGACGCATGTATGGTTATGAAATCACACAGAAAGTGAAAGAAATAACCAAAGGCGAACTGAACATCACAGAAGGAGCGCTTTATCCGGCATTGCATAAACTCGAAGCCGAAGGCCTTTTGGATGTTGAAATTGAAAAAGTAGACAATCGTCTCCGGAAATATTATAAGCTGACAGAAAACGGACAGACCGAAACCGTAAACCGCCTGGCCGAATTGGAAGAATTTATAAAAAACATGCAAAGCATCGTTAACCCTAAATTGAGTTATTAAAATGAAACTGGATAAAAATCAGATACATATAATTGAAACGGTTTTAGACAAACTAGGTGTGGTTTATGTTGATTATAAATATGAAATCCTGGACCATATTGCTACGGAAGTAGAAGAAAAAATGATAATCCATACTATAACTTTTGAAGAAGCTTTCCCGGAAGTATTAAAAAAATGGCAGTCCAAATTCAAGAAATCATCCAGTGTATTGTTTGGTTATTTCTGGGAAATGCCAGAGATTTTGCTCAATAAATGCATTAAAATGTATAGAAAAAAATTGCTTTTGGTATTTACGGGTTCTATGGTCTTAACTTCCGGATTCCTGTTATTTTCTTCTTTTTTGAAAAACCATCTGGTCGACTTTTTTAGCATTGCGACAATTTTGTATAGTGTTGCTTTTTTACTGTCGGCTCTAGGATACGTCAAAATCCGATTATCAAAAAGAAAAACATCGTATGGCTTTTTATATAAGCAGCAATTTATGGCCAGCGTATTATTGACTTTCCAACAACTCTATTTTATGAACAGTGGTTTTGAAAGAAATAATTTTTCACCACTTTTCAGCTATTTTATAATTTTTGTTTTTTCAATATATTTTCTTTTGTCAGTTTATAGCTTTATCTTCTACAAAGCACATTTTCAGGAGTTAAAAAGAATGCAATATTCTTAATCACCTCCAAAACGCTACCACATTAAAATAAAACACAAGTATAAATCCCTGTTTCTATGAAATTAAACGAACAGCAAATAAATCAACTCTATCTATTCACCCGCCGGCATTTTGTAGAATGGTATGACCTGCAATCAGAATTGGTAGACCATTTGGCAAATTCCATTGAGGACAGGTGGAAAGAAAATCCAAAACTGACCTTTGAGGAAGCGCTGGATCTGGAATTCAAAAAATTCGGGATTTTTGGATTTATGGATGTTGTGGATGAACGCCGCCGGTTTTTATCAAAAAAATACGGCAGGATTATCTGGAAGCATTATAAAGAATTTTTTAGGCTGCCTAAAATTATCCTGACCGTTTCATCGATGTATTTTTTATATTTTCTTTCAGAAAAACTGCAGGACACCCAATACCTTTACCTCAGTATTTTAGCCATTATTGGTATCGCATTCACTATAGAAAGCCGCAAAATTCATAAGGCCCAAAAGCAGAAAGAAAAGGAAACAGGAAAAAAATGGTTTTTTGAGCAAATGGTTGATGCTTTTGATGTCTACCCGATTACACTTTTGCCTATGCAACTGATTAATTTATCAGTAACAATTGGTGAAGATGGATGGCATAGGGGAATAGCCATTTTTGGTGCTATACTACTGGTATTGTTTGCCTTATTACAATATGTACACTGGAAAATCGTGTATCCAAAAATCGTACAGGAAATGGGAAGTGTCTATCCGGAGTATGAAATGTCAAAATAAGCTGTAACGTTTGTACTGATTGTACTACTAATTCTCAAAAACCCAACCATAAACTATGTTTAAAAAATTTCTTATGCTGGAATGGAAGGCTTTTTTCCGTTCCGCTTCATTCAGAACCAATCTTGCCTTAAAAATATTAATGATTTTTGGGGCCATTTATTTCACGCTGATTTTTCTTTTTATGGGAATTGGCGCGTTTTATCTTATCAAAGAAGAATTACACCTTGACCCTTTGGTGACCGTCAATCAATTTTTGATTTATTATTTTCTTTTTGATTTGATAATGAGACTTTTTCTGCAGAAAATTCCGGTCATGAATATTCGGCCGTTGCTCACTTTGCCAATTAAGAAATCAACCATCGTAAATTTTGCTTTAGGCAAAACGGTACTGTCGTTTTTTAATTTCGTACACTGCTTTTTCTTCGTGCCTTTTTCAATCGTACTGATTATGGAAGGATATGACATTGTGAGCGTTATTCTTTGGCACATTGGATTGATGGCTTTGGTATATGTTAACAACTTCCTTAATATATTGCTCAACAATAAAGATTATCTTTTTTTAATCTTTATCGGACTTGTACTGGTTTTAGGAACCATGCAGTACTATGACTTGTTTGATGTAACTAATTATACTTCTGTTTTCTATCAGGGATTATTTGATACCAGGTATATTTTCCTGATACCGGTATTTTTGCTGATTGCTTTGTATGCAATTACCTTTAATTTCTTTAAAAAGAATCTGCATTTGGATACGGGACTTTCATCAAAGCATAGCGTAGCCAAAACAGAACAGTATACCTGGCTTAACCAGTTCGGAACTATTGGTACGTTTCTTAAAAATGACATACGCCTGATAAAGCGTAACAAGCGTTCCAAGACTACAATCTTTATGAGTCTCCTGTTTCTTTTTTACGGACTGCTTTTCTTTGCAAGCGGAATAGAATCCTATGACAATCCGATGATGCACATGTTTGCCGGAATTTTTGTAACAGGTGGTTTTTTATTCACTTTCGGTCAATTCGTACCAAGTTGGGATAGTGCTTATTATCCGTTGATGATGACGCAAAATATTCCTTATAAAGGATACCTTAGTTCAAAATGGTGGCTGATTGTTATTGCAACGGCGGTTTCAACGGTTGCGGCTTCTTTCTATCTTTATTTTGGACTGGAAGTATACCTGGTTATTGTTGTTGGAGCTATTTATAATATTGGTGTCAACTCTCATTTGGTATTGTTGGGCGGTGCCTATACAAAAACACCGGTTGATTTGGGTTCCAGCAAAGGTGCCTTTGGTGACAAGAAAGCATTTAATGTAAAAACCATGCTTATCTCTTTGCCAAAACTGTTATTACCTATGATTATCTATGCATTGGGGTATTACCTGATTAACCCAACAACAGGACTGGCTCTCGTTGCCCTGACAGGTATCCTTGGCTTTGCTCTAAAAAACAAAGTTTTTAACCTGATTGAGAGAGTCTACAAGACAGAAAAATACAAAACGCTGGAAGCCTACAAGCAAAAAGCATAATCAAAAGAACAAAGTCTAACGATATAAAAATCGAAAAATGATACAAGCAAAAAATCTTTCAAAAACATATAACGGAACAACCGTATTAAAAATAGACCACCTTGAAATACAACAAGGAGAAAGTTTTGGATTAGTAGGGAATAATGGAGCAGGAAAAACAACCTTTTTCAGTTTGCTTCTTGACTTGATACAGCCTACAACCGGAGAAATAGTCAATAACGGTTTTAGGGTAGACCAGAGCGAAAGCTGGAAATCACTAACGGCTTCTTTTTTAGATGAAAGCTTCCTGATTGGCTACCTGACTCCGGAAGAATATTTCTATTTTATTGGTGATTTGCGCGGACAAAATAAAGCCGATGTTGACGCCTTATTGCAGAAATATGAAGAATTTTTTAATGGGGAAATCCTGAACAGCAAAAAATACATTCGTGACTTCTCAAAAGGAAACCAGAAAAAAGTAGGGATTATTGCTACTTTAATCGGTAATCCAAAAGTTATCATACTGGATGAACCTTTTGCAAATCTTGACCCGACAACTCAGTTCAGGCTTAAAAAGATAATCAAGGAATTAGCAGACAATCCTGAAATTACGGTTTTGGTTTCAAGCCATGACCTGCTTCACACGGTTGAGGTCTCCAATAGGATTGTTGCCCTGCAAAAAGGAGAAATAGTAAAAGACATACAAACATCATCTGAAACATTAGAAGAGCTAGAACGATTTTTCGCTGTCTAGTTTTAGTATAGAGGCTCCGTTTTACGGAGCCTTTTTTTTTTACCTATAAAGGCAGGTCGTTTTAGGAGCCACAGCTATCCGGATTAGCAAAAAATCACCTATTTTTTTCCCTATATCAAAAAGAAACGTATTTTTACCAGTCATTATACTAAAATCGATTTTTAAAAGTTAAGGAATAAAACGCTTTTACATTGAAAACCAACATACTTAAATACGTCATTCTGTTTTGCCTTTTTGCCTTTTTGGTAGCTTGTTCTACCAAGAAAAATAACTTTGTGAACAGAAATATGCACGCCCTCAGCACAGAATACAATATTTTGTATAATGGCGATATTGCGCTTCAGGCCGGAATAAATGAACTGAAAGCACAATATAAGGACAATTTTTGGGAAATTCTTCCGGTAGAAAGGATGCAGCCAACCCAGGAAACGATGCTTCCGGGTGATAAAAAGAATCCCAATTTTGAACGCGCAGAAACCAAAGCCAATAAAGCCATCCAGAAACACTCCATGTATATTGAAGGTGGAGAAAAAAATCCGCAAATTGACGAAGCTCACCTTTTGCTTGGAAAGGCACGTTATTATGACCAGCGATTTGTACCGGCTTTAGAAGCTTTCAACTATATCTTATATAAATATCCGAACAGCGATAAGATTTACGAAGCAAAAATCTGGAGAGAAAAAACCAATATGCGTATGGAAAATGATGCATTGGCGGTAAAAAACCTTCGTAAGCTTTTGCAGGAAATAAAATTCAAAGACCAGATTTTTGCTGATGCGAATGCAACTCTGGCTCAGGCTTACCTTAATATTGAAGAAAAAGACAGTGCTATATCAAGACTAAAACTGGCCATCGAATATACCAGAGAAAACGAGGAAAAAGCAAGATACCATTTCATATTGGGGCAGCTTTACGATAGTGAGAAGAAGACAGACAGTGCCATGGCTGCCTACCAATCGGTAATTGATATGAGAAGAAAAGCACCTCGCCGTTATGTTATTCAGGCTCATGCCAAGCAGGCACAACATTTTGATTTCAAATCCGGTGATACGTTGGCTTTTGTAAAAAAATACAAGGATTTACTGGAAGACCGCGAAAACAGACCTTATCTGGATATAGTCAACCACCAGATGGGACTATTCTACGATAATCTCGAAAAAGACAATATCGCTAAAAAATATTACAATAAATCATTAAAGGCCAATTCTCAGGACAATTACCAAATTGCTTCCAATTACAGAAATCTGGCAGAAATTTATTTCAATGATGCCAAATATTCTGTTGCAGGTCAATACTATGACAGTACTATGGTTCGTATGGACAACAGAACCAGAGAATATAAAGCAATCAAAAAGAAAAGAGAAAATCTGGTTGACGTTATCAAATACGAAGCCATTGCTAAAACAAATGACAGCATACTTCATGTTGTCTCTTTATCAGACGATGGTAAAAAAAGCTTTTTTGAAGACGTAATCGCTCGATTGAAAAAAGAAGATGAAGAGAAGGCCAAAAAAGCTTTAGTGGTAAATAATGGACAACCGGGAACAGCTGTTTTAATGAAAGACTCGGAAGGAAATGATGAAGAAGCCATGAAGCGTTCCGCAAAATTTGGCAGTAAAAGCAGAGAGGCAGCAGTCCTGGCAGATGAAATGAATATGGCACCTCCGGGAGTAGGAAGTTCAATTGCGTCGTCTAACTTCTATTACTATAATCCAAGTACTGTTGCTTATGGAAAAAATGAATTCCGTAAAACATGGGGCAATAGAGCATTAAAAGACAACTGGAGACTATCTCAAGGAAAAACCAAGATTGGATTTGGCGATGATGTTACTGATGACAGCGTAGCCTCAAATGAAGAAGGCGACGCTAAAAAGGAAGACAAAATTGATGTGAGATATACGGTAGATTATTATCTGAAGCAATTGCCTACAGACCAGAAAGTAATCGACAGTCTTGCTAAAGAAAGAAACTTTGCATACTATCAATTGGGTCTTATTTATAAGGACAAATTCAAGAGGTACGAGCTGGCGACAGGCAGACTCGAAAAATTATTGCAAAATGACCCGGAAGAAAGATTGATTTTACCATCAATGTACAATCTTTTCAAAATTTATGAAGTAACAGACAAGCAGAAGGCAGAAGCAATGAGACAGAGAATCCTGTCACAATATCCGGAATCCCGCTATGCCACTATTTTACAAACATCTGTTTCAGATTTGACAAAAGCCAATGACACGCCCGATGCTGCTTATAACAAATTGTTCAAACTTTACGAAGCAGGCCAATATCAGGCAGTCATGAAAGAAAGTGAAGCGCTTATTGAGCTGTATGCAGGAGAAGATATCATACCAAAAATAGAATTGCTTAAAGCCAACACAACCGGAAAGCTGAAAGGGCTTGAAGAATACAAAGGCGCATTAAACTATGTAGCTTTGAATTACCCAAACAGTAAAGAAGGAAAAGAAGCAGAAAGTCTTTTGGCAACTAATATTCCGCAAATGGAAGCCATAGCTTTTGACAAAGAAATTCCGATAAGCTGGAAAATACTATATAAGGTAGGACCAAATCCGGATGAGAAAAACACGAAAGTACTTCAGGATAAAATAAAGAAGTTTGTTTCGGAAAGAACAGTAGACAAACTGTCCATGTCTTTTGACGTCTATACCGCAAATGAAAGTTTTGTTACAATTCACGGAATCAAGACAGAAGAGAATGCAAAAGACATTGCCTCAATCCTAAAAGATTACAAAGACTATAAGATTCCTGACAACCCAATAATCATATCCAATGAAAATTATAAAGTTGTTCAGATAAAGAAAAATCTTGCCGATTACCTAACAATCAAAAAACCGTAAAAGATGTTTGATAAGAATCCCAAATCCTACACAGACCTTTTAGGAAAAACCAACAGGATTGTTGAAGGAACCATAATAAAAGGAGACATCATTTCCCAGGCCGATTTCCGTCTTGACGGTGAGCTCATAGGAAATTTCCAGTCAAAAGGAAAAATTGTCATTGGCCCGGCAGGAAAAGTAATTGGCGACATTATTTGCAGAAATGCCGACATAGAAGGAAAATTTGACGGCAAGATTGAAGTCATGGAAATCCTGAACGTAAAAGCCAAAGCAAAAATCTACGGAGAAGTTATCGTAGGAAAGCTGTCTGTTGAACCAGGAGCAGAATTTAGTGCTTCCTGTACGATGAAGGCCAATGTGAAAAACTTAAATCCGGGTGATGGAAAACAACGACCAGAAGAAAAAATCGCTTAGCAAATGGGCAGCATTGATGAATATTCCCTTCCAGATGGGAATTATCATTTTTGCTTTTACCTATCTGGGCATGTGGCTAGACGAAAAATATTCAAATAACTCTTCAACCTGGACAATTGTTCTGTCGCTTTTGTCTGTTTTTATAGCACTATATAATGTAATCCGGCAGGTAAAAAATCTAAACAAAAAATAATGCACAGGCTCTTCGCTTTTTTAAAGTATTTTATTCCTTTTTCAGTAATCCTTTTTATTGCGCAATATTTTATCACGGAAAAACTTTTTCCGGATACGGTGTTTTTTTATCAGGTATGGAGCATCTACACTTTCCATATCGCAGCAACCCTGCTAATCTATCTTTTTCTTCTTTTTGTAAACAAAAATTTTTTTGATAAGACCGGTTTTGCATTCCTTGCGGGGAGTGTTATCAAGATGATGGCGGCTGTAGTTTTTCTTATCCCATTAATAAAGGCTGACGTAAATGACCCGATAATCGATGTCACTGCCTTTTTTATCCCATATTTCCTATTCCTTTTTTTTGAAACTTTTTTTGCAATTCGTTTAATAAACAATCGCTAATTCCTTTGAATATTAAAGAATTATTATTCAAAAGCCAAATAACTAAAAATTATATTGATATATTTTCAAGTATGAATTAAATATGTACCTTTGCAAAAATTTTTGAAACGTAAAATTAGATACACAATTTAATAATGGTAATTTCAAATAAACCACTCCAATTCATTCTGGCTGCTTTTTTAGCGTGTATTCCCTTAGCAAGCTTCGGCAGTACAACGGTTGACAGTATTTATGTTAAAACGGAAGCGGCAAATCCGGTACATGGAAGCCACAAAGAATTAAATGCCCATGAGGAGAAAGAGTTTAATGCAAGTGAGTTGATTAACTCACACATTGGAGATTCGCACGATTTCCACATTGCAGATTGGAATGGCCATCCAATTTCGTTCAGCCTTCCTGTTATTTTATGGACAAACAATGGACTGACGATTTTTTCTTCAAAAGAATTCCACCACGATAATACAGGACATCACGTAGTGTCTGCAAACGGACAGGAATTCGTTCGTTATAATGAAGTGATTTTTTACGCAGATAAATTTGAAAAACTGACAGAAGAAGACAAAAGTGCTTTTAATTTTGAAGCAAGACCTTTGGATTTCTCAATCACTAAAAACGTTTTCTCGATGCTAATGTCGGCGATCGTACTTTTCTTGTTGTTCTCTGCTGTAGCACGTTCTTACAAGAAAAACAAGATGGCGCCTAAAGGACTGGCAGGTTTCCTGGAGCCGTTGGTTACTTTCGTGAGAGACGACATTGCTATTCCAAATATCGGGCACAAAAAATATGCGAAATACATGCCATATCTTTTAACAATATTCTTCTTTATCTGGATTAACAACCTTATCGGTTTGATTCCATTCTTCCCATTCAGCTCAAACCTGACAGGAAACATATTCTTTACTTTCGTAATGGCATTGATTACTTTTATAGTAACTACGCTAAGCGGAAACAAATATTACTGGAAACACATTTTGCTTCCTCCGGTTCCAAAAGCATTATACCCAATCATGGTTCCTATTGAAATCATCGGTATGCTTACAAAACCTTTCGCCTTGATGATTCGTTTATTTGCGAACATTACTGCGGGTCACATTATCATTTTAAGTTTGGTTTCATTGATATTCATCTTTAAAACAGTTGCGATTTCTCCGGTTTCCGGTGCATTCGTATTGTTCATGAGTGTTCTTGAAATGTTGGTTGCTGCATTGCAGGCTTATGTTTTCACATTGTTGTCGGCATTGTTTATCGGTCAGGCTGTTGAAGAGCACGACCACCATTAATTTGAGTTTTATTAATTATTAACTATATAAATTTATTACTATGGTATTAGCTGGAATCGGTGCTGGATTAGCTGCAATTGGTGCAGGTATTGGTATTGGAAAAATTGGTGGATCTGCAATGGATGCTATTGCTCGTCAGCCAGAAGCTACTTCAAAAATTCAAACTGCTATGATTATCGCAGCTGCACTTATCGAAGGTGTTGCTCTTTTCGCAGTAGTTGTTGCATTAATTGCAAAGTAATTTAAAGTAAACAAAACTTCCTGAAACGGTTGGTTTCAGGAAGTTTTTTAAAAACGACAAACAAATTAAATATATAAGTTTATGAATTTTACTGCACCAGAGAGTTTAGTTTTTTGGACAACAATTATCTTCATAGTTTTCTTTATTCTTTTAAGAAAATTCGCTTGGAAGCCTATTTTAGGAGCTGTAAAAGGACGTGAGGAATCAATCAACAACGCATTGGCATCTGCTGAAGCAGCGCGTAAGGAAATGCAAAACCTTACTGCAGACAATGAGCGTATCTTACACGAAGCTCGTATGGAGCGTGATGCTTTATTGAAAGAAGCTCGTGAAATGAGAGACAAAATGATTGCAGATTCTAAACACGAAGCACAAATTCAGGGAGAAAGAATGATTGAGCAGGCAAAAACTGCTATCGAAGCGGAGAAGAATGCAGCTATGGCTGAATTGAAATCTCAGGTTTCATCATTGTCTCTTGAAATTGCTGAAAAATTATTGAAAGACGAATTGTCTAACAAAGAAGCTCAAACCAAATTGGTTGAGAAAATGTTAGGTGACGTAAAATTGAACTAATATGTCAGGAACTAGAGCAGCAATCCGATACGCAAAAGCAATTTTAGATTCGGCGCTAACCAATGGTGCAGCGCAGGATGTCTATAATGATATGGCTTCAATTGCATCAACAATAGAAGGTAATGATGAACTTAATACCTTCATCCTTAATCCTACTATTGGAGTTGGTGTTAAAGAAGCTGCCCTGACAGAAGTTTTCGCAAATGTAAACGGAGTGACTAAAAGTCTTTTCCACTTGCTATTCGAAAACAAAAGATTTGAAATTCTTGCTGATGTTGCGTCACAGTACAAAATTCAGTTTGATGAAATGAACGGACTTGAAGTGGCTAAAGTAACTACAGCCATTCCAATGGATTCAGCTTTGGAAGCAAAAGTTTCTGAGAAAATCAAAGAATTTTCAGATAAGAAAATTACAATTCAAAATATAGTAGATCCATCTATTATTGGAGGATTTATTTTAAGAATAGGCGATAAGCAATACAATGCTTCAATTGCCAACAGATTACAAGTTTTAAAAAGAGAGTTTAGTAATTAGTTTTACCACACGAAAAGTGTATAAATTATAAAACAAAATGGCGGAAATCAAACCTGCTGAAATTTCAGCAATATTAAAAAAGCAATTATCAGGTTTTGAATCTGGTGCTACGCTGGAAGAAGTTGGAACAGTACTTCAAGTTGGAGATGGTATTGCTCGTGTGTACGGGCTTTCAAATGTTCAATACGGTGAGCTTGTAGAATTTGATAACGGTATGGAAGGTATCGTTTTGAACTTGGAAGAAGATAATGTGGGTGTCGTTCTTTTAGGACCATCAACAGGAATCAAAGAAGGTTCTACAGCAAAAAGAACACAACGTATTGCTTCGCTTAAAGTAGGTGAAGAAATGGTAGGACGTGTAGTAAACACTCTAGGTCAGCCAATCGATGGTAAAGGACCTATTGGCGGAACACTATATGAAATGCCATTGGAAAGAAAAGCTCCTGGAGTTATCTTCCGTCAGCCTGTAACTGAACCATTACAGACAGGTGTTAAAGCTATCGATGCGATGATTCCGGTTGGACGTGGACAAAGAGAGCTTGTAATTGGTGACCGTCAGACTGGTAAATCTACCGTTTGTATCGATACCATCCTGAACCAAAAAGAATTTTATGATGCAGGTCAGCCTGTATTCTGTATATATGTTGCAATCGGACAAAAAGCTTCGACTGTAGCAGGAATTGCAAAAACATTAGAAGAAAAAGGAGCAATGGCTTATACAATCATTGTTGCTGCTAACGCTTCTGACCCGGCTCCGATGCAGGTTTATGCTCCTTTCGCAGGTGCAGCTATTGGTGAGTACTTCAGAGATTCTGGACGTCCGGCATTGATTGTTTATGATGATTTGTCTAAGCAGGCAGTAGCTTACCGTGAGGTTTCTCTTCTTTTGAGAAGACCACCAGGACGTGAGGCTTACCCTGGAGACGTTTTCTACCTTCACTCAAGATTGTTAGAAAGAGCTTGTAAGGTTATCAATAATGATGACATCGCTAAAAACATGAACGATTTGCCAGATTCATTGAAGCCAATCGTAAAAGGTGGTGGTTCATTGACAGCTTTGCCAATCATTGAAACACAGGCGGGTGACGTTTCTGCCTATATCCCAACAAACGTAATTTCGATTACAGACGGGCAAATTTTCTTGGAGTCTGACTTGTTCAACTCTGGAGTTCGTCCTGCGATTAACGTTGGTATCTCTGTATCTCGTGTTGGAGGTAACGCACAGATCAAATCGATGAAAAAAGTAGCTGGTACCTTGAAGCTGGATCAGGCACAATTCCGTGAATTGGAAGCGTTCGCTAAATTCGGTTCAGATTTGGATGCCGTTACATTAAACGTAATTGAAAAAGGTAAGAGAAACGTTGAAATCCTGAAACAAGGTTTGAACGATCCTTACACTGTTGAAGATCAGGTTGCTATTATCTATGCGGGTTCTAAAAACTTATTGAGAAACGTTCCTGTTGATAAAGTAAAAGAATTCGAGAAAGACTTCCTGGAATTCATGAACAACAAACATAGAGATACTCTTGATGCTTTGAAAGCTGGAAAACTTGATGACAAGATTACTGATGTTATCGAGAACGTAGCTAAAGAAGTATCAGCGAAATATAACTAAAAATAGTCAAATGTCTTAAAGACAAAAGTCGAAAGCCAGATAGGTGGTGTTTCAATAAACTTTTGTCTTTATGACTTGGGACTTTTAGACTAATAAAAAATGGCAAACTTAAAGGAAATCCGTAATAGAATTACTTCCGTTTCATCAACGATGCAGATTACATCGGCGATGAAAATGGTTTCTGCTGCAAAGCTTAAGAAAGCGCAAGACGCCATTACGGCAATGCGTCCTTATGCTGAAAAATTAACTGAATTGCTACAAAATGTTAGCGCTTCACTTGATGGGGAAAGCGGCGGAAAATATTCTGACCAAAGACCTGTAAATAAAGTTCTTATTGTTGTGATTACATCAAACAGAGGTTTGTGTGGTGCATTCAATTCTAACGTTGTAAAAGAAACTAAAAACCTTTTGCAAAACTATGCAGGAAAGCAGGTTGATTTTGTTACTATCGGTAAAAAAGGTAACGACATTGTTAGAAAGACAAATAACGTAATTATGAATAATAATGGCGTTTTCGACAATTTGACTTTCCATAATGTTGCTGAAATTGCGGAAGAATTGATGAAGCTATATGCTGAGGGAAGTTATGATAAGATTGAACTGGTTTATAACCAATTCAAAAATGCTGCAACTCAGGTTATCATTACGGAGCAGTTTTTACCAATCGTTCCGGTAAAGGCAGAAAGTAAAAATCAGGTAGATTACCTTTTTGAACCATCAAAAGAACAAATCGTTGAAGAATTGATTCCACGTTCATTGAAGACACAATTGTATAAAGCAGTCAGAGATTCTTTTGCTTCAGAGCACGGAGCCCGTATGACAGCAATGCACAAAGCGACTGATAATGCAACGGAATTGAGAAACCAATTGAAATTGACATACAACAAAGCACGACAAGCTGCTATTACTAACGAAATCTTAGAGATTGTTGGTGGAGCAGAAGCTTTAAAAGCATAAAAAAAGCATTTTTTTGAGAAAAAGCCAGCATTCGCTGGCTTTTTTTTATATTCGTAGTTAATCAAATAATTACATTATGAAAAAAATTACTTTTTTATTAGCCCTTATTGGGGCTGGAGCGTATGCTCAAACTTTTCCTAATCCATATTGTGACATAACAGATGCTTTTGGAATAGAAGAAATAACTTCAGTAAGTTTTGCTGGGGCTTCTATCACGAATAATGATGACGAAACAGTGCTTTTAAATCATATTTCTACGATTGCAAATGTTACACCTGGCCAGTCATATACAATACAAGTGCAAGGAAATTCATATGGAGATTATGAGAATGACTATATTGCTTATGTTGATTGGAATCAAAATGGTCTTTTAACTGATACAGGCGAATATTATTATATCGGAAAGCTGACTGATACAGATGGAAATGACGGTGCTATTGCTTCAACATCGATTCTTGTTCCTACAACAGCAACTACAGGAAATACACGTATCCGTATTATCAAAGTTTTTACAGCAGAATCAGAAGGTTTTGTATTATATCCTACGCCATGTGCTATTGCTGCAGAAGATGTAGAATTTGAAGAAATTTCTGATTCATTCGGACAAGCATTAGACTTTACAGTAAATGTAGCGTCTTTAAGCGTAGGCTCTTTTGATTTGAATTCTTTGGCTATATATCCTAACCCAGCAAAAGACGTGTTAAACGTAAAATATAAATCAGACATACAAGATGTTAGGGTTTATAACCTTTTAGGACAAGAAGTTCTATCACAAAAGGCAAGTCAGTCAGATTTCCAATTGAATACCAGCAAACTTTCTGCAGGAACTTATGTAGTTAAATTATTTGCTGAAGGCGGACAACACAATTTTAAATTGGTTAAAGAATAATCACAATATCTGATTTTCTAAAAGGTCGGCAACTTATTGTTGCCGACCTTTTTGTTTGATATTTTATGTGAAACTGCTACATAAAATTGATTCTGAAATCAAAGAATTAGCTATTTTTGTTAAATAAATTTGACCAAACCTATTTTGAGCTTATACAAAAATCTTTTCAAGCAGACAGCGATTTACGGACTTGCTACAGTTGTACCAAGAATGTTTAGCTTTTTTTTGGTGCCGCTTTATACGGAATTGTTACCAAAAGCAGAATATGGTCAGGTCAATATTATCTTTGCCTACCTTATTTTTTTTAATGTCATTCTGGCCTACGGAATGGAAACGGCCTTTTTCAGGTTTTATAATACCGAAGACGATAAAAAAACAGTGGTAGAAACATCAACCGTTTCTATTTTTTGGACCAGCATTCTTTTTCTGGTTCTTGCCCTTCTTTTCAGAACTTCAGTAGCAGAATTTATTGATATTGAGGTGCAGTATGTAACCTATGTCATTTGGATATTAGTGCTCGATGCCCTGGTAATTATTCCTTTTTCGAAGCTGCGGGCCAGACAGAAGCCAATGTTCTATGCCGCGGTAAAGATTGGGAATGTGGCTGTAAATTTAGGATTGAACCTGTTCTTCCTGATTTATCTTCCCAAAATTGCCCAACAGAACCCTGAAAGCTTTGTAAGCTCCTTGTATTTTGAGGATTTTCAGGTTGGCTATATTTTTGTTTCCAATATTGTCGCAAGCTTACTGACCTTGTTGGTGTTTTTGCCCAACTATATGCATGTTCGCTGGCATTTTGATTTCCAACTATGGAAAAAAATGCTGCGTTACGGATTTCCAATCATGATTGCAGGTATAGCCTTTGCTATTAATGACCAATTCGATAAGATATTATTAAAATACCTGCTTCCACCAGATATTGCCGAAGCAGAAGTAGGTATTTATTCCGCTTGTTATAAGTTAGGGCTCTTTATGGTACTGTTTCGTACGGCATATACTTTAGGCATTGAACCGTTCTTTTTTAGCCATGCCTCCAATGAAAATGCAAAACAGACGTATGCAACAATTACAAAATACTTTGTAATATTTGGGTCTTTAATGACATTGGCAGTAATTGTTTTTGCTGATGTACTAAAGTTAGTCATGATTCGTGATTCATCATTTTGGGATGCTATGGGAGTAGTGCCGCTGATTATTTTGGCTAATTTCTTTCTTGGCATCTATACTAATCTTTCTGTATGGTACAAACTTACCAACCAAACGCATATAGGAGCCTATATTTCCATTATTGGTGCGGTCATAACTCTGGTGTTGAATTACCTGCTCATTCCGCCGTTTAGCTACTACGGTTCGGCAATTGCAACCATTGCAGCTTATGGAAGCATGATGTTTATATCGTATGTGTGGGGCAATAAATACTATCCGATTCCGTATGATAAAAAAGCAATAGGCGGTTATCTGATAATCTCTATTCTTTTTTCATTCATTTATTTTTACGGGTATCGTGAAAATTATTGGGTGGGAATCCCAATGTTGATTGCATTCATGTATTTCATATATTACAACGAAAAAGAAACTATTCTTCGCATTATTAAAAGAAAAGCCTAAGACATAATAATTTTACCTTTTTATCTGATGACAATTAAAATCATAAACAAATCACAGCATCCGTTACCAAACTATGAAACTCTGGCTTCAGCCGGAATGGACCTGAGAGCCAATCTTTCTGAACCCGTTACGCTGGGCCCGTTAGAAAGAGCTATTGTAAAAACCGGGCTTTTTATAGAATTGCCGGTAGGCTATGAAGCACAGGTACGTCCACGTAGCGGATTAGCTGCAAAGAAAGGAATAACCGTACTCAATTCTCCGGGAACAGTCGATGCGGATTATCGTGGTGAGATTGGAGTGATTTTAGTAAATTTATCAAATGAAGCTTTTGTAATCGAAAACGGCGAAAGAATTGCTCAACTCATTATAGCCAAACATGAAAGAGCAGTCTGGCTGGAAGCAGATGAACTGTCTGAAACATCAAGAGGAGAAGGTGGATTTGGAAGTACAGGAGTAAAATAAATAAAACAAACACGGTTGGATTTCCAACTTTAAAATAAAATACGAAAACTATATGAAGATAATAGTTCCTATGGCCGGACGAGGCTCTCGCTTAAGACCACATACATTAACAGTTCCAAAACCACTAATCCCGATAGCCGGAAAGCCAATAGTGCATAGGCTTGTTGAAGATATTGCCGGTGTAATCAATCAGGACATAGAAGAAATAGCCTTTATCATCCACAGAGATTTTGGAAAGCAGGTAGAAGTTGAGTTGGTCGAAATAGCAGAAAAATTGGGGGCCAAAGGCACAATTTATTATCAGGAACAGCCATTAGGAACAGCTCATGCCATTATGAGTGCAAAAGAATCAATGACAGGGCCTATAGTAGTGGCATATGCCGATACGCTTTTTCGTGCTGATTTTACCCTGGACACAGAGGCAGATAGTGTTATTTGGGTAAAACAAGTTGACGACCCGAGTGCTTTTGGTGTTGTGCAGTTAAACGGGCAGAACCAAATTGTTGATTTTGTAGAAAAACCAAAAGATTTTGTCTCTGACCTGGCAATTATAGGTATCTATTATTTCAAATCCGGAGAAACTTTAAGAAATGAATTGCAATATTTATTGGATAATAATGTTGTAAAAGGAGGAGAATACCAACTGACGGATGGTTTGGAGAATATGAAAGAGAAAGGATTGAAATTTGTTCCGGGAAAAGTTGACGAATGGATGGATTGCGGTAACAAAAATGTTACTGTGGAGACCAATACAAGAATGTTAGGCTTCCTGCATAATGATGGCGAACATTTGGTAGACTATGATGTTAAGACAGAAAATTCGACAATCATTCCACCATGCTATATTGGTAAAGACGTAATCCTGATTAACGCAACAGTTGGTCCAAATGTGTCTTTAGGCAAAGGATGTCACGTCATCAACAGTACCATAAAAAACAGTTTAATTCAAACGCATTCTCATATAAAAAATGCAAGTTTGGATAATGCAATGATTGGAAACCACGCCAGCTTTGACGGAAATTTCACAAGCATAAGCATAGGCGATTATTCGGTTTTGGAATAAAATTTGATAAAAAACCAATATGAAAATTAAAAGTTATCTCTTACCACTTCTTTTCTTCGGAATGTTATGCGTTCCGGCCAAAACTTTTGCCCAGGCTGAGCCGGACGATATAGCATTGGCAGAAGATGGTTTTCAGGATAGTTTTTATGAATCACTAAAGCAGAAAGGCATTGAAAATTATGACAAAGCTATAGCCGCTTTGGAAAAATGCCTTAAGCTACAGCCTCAAAATGCGGTCGTCTATTATGAATTGGGTAAAAATTACCTGAGCCTGAAAGATTATAAAAAAGCATACGAGTCGTTTTCACAGGCTTCCCTCATAGACCCTAAAAATAAATGGTTCTATGTTGGAATGTATGATGTGTGCTACCAGACAAAAGATTATACACAGGCTATAGTTGTTGTCAATAAATTAATTGGGCTTGACATAAAATATAAAGAGGACCTGGCCTCGCTTTACATGTATACAGACCAATATGACAAGGCCTTGGCACTCATAAAAGATTTGGATGATACGGTTGGTGAAACCCCTCAGAGGAATGCCTATAAGCAGCAAATCCTGAAAGATTCAAAATACCGCATTGGAGAAAAAGACCAGCTTTTGGAAGCCATTAAAAAAAATCCAAAAGACGAGTCAAAATACATTGCCCTGATTTATCTTTATTCGGAAAGCAATCAGGAAGAAAAAGCATATGAAATTGCCAAAAAATTAGAAAAAGAAATTCCCGATTCAGAATTTGCCCAGGTAGGACTTTTCAAATTTCATCTTAATAATAACGATGGAGATAAGGCAGTTACGGCCATGAATAAGGTGTTGGAAAGCAAGAAGATTGATACTGAAGTAAAACGCAAAATCCTGAAAGAGTTTTTGGTTTTTGTCAAAAACAATCCGCAGTTCAATACTGATTTGGATAAGGCCGTTGGCTATTTTAGTAGTGAAGACCAGGCTCTGTTGACTAAAGAAGTAGGCAAGGTTTTTTATGCAAGAAAAAACTGGGAACGCGCCATCCACTATCTGGAAATCTATTCCAAAAATAATCCACAGGAAGTAGAGTCTAATATTTTCTTATTGCAGGCTTATACAGAAAACAAGCAGTTTGATGTGTTGGCAAAAAAAGCATCAGACCTGATTGATTTTTTCCCTATGCAACCGGATTTTTATTATTACTCGGGACTGGCGAACAACCAGATAAAAAATTATAAAAAAGCCAAAGACTTTTTGGAAATGGGTATGGACTATCTCGTTGACAACAGAGATTTGGAAATTAACTTTAATATCCAATTAGGTGAGGCTTTTAACGGACTTGGAGATGCGAAGAAGAAGGAATTTTATTTCCAGAAAGCAGACCAGTTACTAAAACAGAAAAAATAATGAAAAGATATATCTTCATAACTTTTGGAGCCCTTATGCTACTTTCATGCAATGCCCGGAAAGCAGTAATTGCAGAAGGAACAGCCAATGAAATGGTCGCCTCTTCAAAAGTAATTGAAAACCATTATAAGCTCAAGAGGAATTTTTCGACAGCCTATATCAAAGCCAGTGCAAAGTATAAAGATGACCACATGTCACAGGGTGTTTCTGCCGAAATCCGAATCAAGAAAGACGAACAGATTTTAATCAGTGTCCGTTTTTTAGGATTTACTATGGCCAAGGCACTCATTACGCCTCAGGAAGTAAAATATTATGAAAAGATAGGAAACAAGTTTTTTGAGGGCGATTATTCTACACTGAGCAAGTGGCTCGGGACCGAATTGGATTTCCAAAAAGTGCAGAACATGCTTATTGGTGAAGCCATGGACGACCTGACAAAAGGGAAATACACGACCATAATTGACGAAAGCTTGTACAAACTGCAAGATGCCTCAAATAAGAATACAGAAAAGGCTTTTTATTTTGAAGCGGCAAATTACCTGATAAAAAAGCAGGAAGTTACCCAATCAAAAGAAGACAGGAGATTGCAGATTCTCTATCCAGGTCATAAAGAATATCCGGAAATGGTATTGCCATCACAAATTATAATTGATGCAGTCCAAAACGGTAAGAAAGTCAATATTAATATCGATTATAATTCAGTTTCATTCAACGAAAACCTTACTTTCCCGTACAGTGTTCCTGATGGCTATGAAAGAATATATATTGATTAGATTTGCACAAACATATCCAATTATGTCAAAAAACATATTTACTCTTTTTCTGCTGCTGGCCACTTCAATAGTTTGGGGCCAAACGGATATGCAGAGAAAATTGGAAGAACGCAAAGCACAGCTTCAGAAAGAAATCAGGGAAGCAGAAAATGCTTTGCAATCAGAAAAGAAAAAAGAAAAATCGGTCGTTACACAAATTAGCCAGCAGACTGCAAAAATCAAACTGCAGGAAAAACTTATTGCTACAACCGAAAAGCAAGCCAAGTTATTGAGTGATGACATTTATACAAACCAGTTAAAAATCAACGGACTGAAAAAAGACCTTGATGAGCTTAAAAAGGATTATGCCAAAATGATTGTCAAGTCCTATAAGAGCCGTTCCGAGCAGAGCAGAGCCATGTTTTTGCTTTCTTCGAAAAACTTCCTTCAGGCTTATAAAAGAGCCCAATACATGAAGCAATATTCTAATTATAGAAAAAATCAGGGAGAAGAAATTAAGGTAAAATCAGATGAGCTGGCAGCCTATAACGAAAAGTTAAGCATACAGAAAAAAGAAAAACAGAAGCTGATTGTCGAAAATGAAAAAGAAAAGCAGAATCTGGAAAAAGATAAGGAAGAGCAGGAAAAAATAATGAAGTCTATTAAAAAAGACGTCAAAAAATATACTGCCGAAATCAAGAAAAAACAACAGGAAACACGTGAAATTGACCGTAAGATTGACAAGTTAATTAGGGAAGCAATTGCCGAAGCCAACAGAAAAACAGCTGCAGCAAATAAAAAAGCGAATCCAAAAGCAACTGTTGCAGAAACAAAAGCCATCGAAAACTCTTCAAAAATTGTATTGACTCCGGAAGGAAAAATCATTTCGGATAATTTCAAGGCAAACAAAGGAAAATTATCATGGCCTGTTGCAAAAGGCTTTGTATCCCTTAGATATGGGGACCAGCCGCACCCGCTGCAAAAATCACTTATCGTTCACAGTAGCGGTGTTGAAATTACGACAGATTCCGGTGCTTCCGTACGTTCTGTTTTTGCAGGTGAAGTAACAAGGGTACAGCTGATTTCTCCAAATAACATGGTAGTATTCGTCCAACATGGAGATTTCTATACGGTATACCAGAACCTGAGTTCAGTGAGCGTTTCCAAAGGAACTAAAGTAACGGCTATGCAGAATATAGGAAAAGTAACAACCAATGCAGCAGGCAAGACAGCCTTGAAATTTGTAATCATGCAAAACGCAACAACGTTAAATCCACAAGCCTGGTTGACAAATATGTAAGCAAATAAAAAAGGAACCGTTTAGGTTCCTTTTTTTTATTCTATAAATAATGCTTTTAGTTCAGTAGCTTCATTTGGTTTCATTTTTCCGGCCAGTACAAGGCTAAGCTGCTTTCGTCTCAATGCGGCATCATAACGCTGTTTTTCCAGCTCGGTTTCAGGAAGTATGGCAGGAACTTCTACCGGACGACCGGTTTCATCGACAGCAACAAAAGTATATATAGCTTCGTTTGCCTTGTTTTTGATTCCTGACTCGCGGTCTTCAATCCATACATCAATATAAATCTCCATGGAGGTTTTAAAAGTCCTCGAAACCTTAGCTTCAATAGTCACAACGCTGCCCAAAGGAATAGCACGGTTAAACGCCACGTGATTCACAGAAGCTGTAACAGTAATACGTCTCGAATGTCTCCTTGCCGCGATGCTTGCCGCTCTGTCCATTCGTGCCAGTAATTCACCGCCAAAAAGATTGTTTAAAGGATTGGTTTCGCCCGGCAAAACCAAATCAGTTAGAATTGCTACAGATTCAGAAGGAGTTTTCGCTTGCATCGTTTTTTTTGCAAAGGTAACAGATAGCAATTAAATCCGATAGTCAGTAATAAATTTTTTAGGGGAAAAATAAAAAATCCCGAACGAATCGGGATTGGACTTATAATTCCTGAATCAGAAGCCAGGCTTCCGGATTTTCTGTTTTCTGGATTTTTGACATTGCTTTTTGGGCTTCGGCATAATTAGAAAAACTTCCGTAAAGAACAGGATGCAATCCATGTTTGTTCTTTGCTATTTTTCTTGCCTTATATCCTTTTGCACTAAGCTTTTCGAATATTTTTTGTGCATTTTCTTCATTTCTAAAAGCACCCGCAACAATATGATAAGCTAACTTTTCCTCTTTGATATTCAGCTTTACGGCAGGTAGCGGACTTTCAATAAAAAAAGTAGCTTCCTGTATTTTATCCTGTACTTTTTTCTGAACCGTTTTTTGTACAATCAGGTTTTCAGAATCGATTTGTTTCTGATAATAGTCATTTCCAAAGAAACCTGCCGCTCCAAGTCCAAGTACAAAAATAGCGGCATATTTAATATAAGGTCTGCTATTTCTTCGTTCCGGAGTAAAAATTATTGGTGCTTTTTCTTCAAGCGCCTCAACTTCTTCCTTATAAACTTCCCTTTGTATTTTTGGAGCAACAAAAGTGCTCAATCCAAAAGAACTCGTAAGGTAATTCAGGCTATCTGACGGTTCAAAAACAATATTGTTTTCCGAATTTAAAGACAATTGGCCAATGTTTTTCAACTCCAGCAATTTGTGCAATTGCAAAGCCAGCTTCCATCCTGAAACAGTAGTTTCGATTTGGGCTACGGCATCTTCGTAGGAGATTTTTTCGGCCTGCGAAATATGGTTTGCCAATAAGCCATCATTATTCTTTAAATGAAAATTAAAAGAAACCACTTTTCTGGGCGGATAAAACGCCATAGTACTTTCATTGAGTCTTGCAGGTTGTATCTCCGTAAGGAATGCTCCAAAACCGGGAACCGCAACACATTGATATCTATATAAAAGTTGGGATATGTAAAATTCAATCTTCATAGAAACAAAGTTACTTATTCATTGGTCAGGTCAAAATTTTATCAACAAATTTTATTAACAATCTAAGTAAAATGTCTTTATATTTGAGATTCAATTATTTGCCATGAACCAGGAAGAATTATTTTATTTATTAGCCTTACAAAAAGTAGAATCGGTAGGCGACATACTTGCCAAAAAACTTCTCGCGCATTTTGGAAATGCCAAAGAAATCTTTCAATCCAGACCTTCAAAACTCCAAAGCATAGAAGGAATAGGAAGTGTTTTGATTAGAAATCTCAAAGACCAGACGGTTTTTAAAAAGGCGGAAAAAGAACTTGAGTTTATCACGTCAAATGCTATCGATGTGTTTTTTTACCAAAGTAAAAATTATCCGGAAAAGCTCAAACATTGTTTCGATGCCCCCATATTATTATTTGCTTCCGGAAACTTCGATTTCAATAACCGAAAAATTATAAGCATTGTCGGGACAAGACAGGCAACTCCGTATGGGGGAGAATGTTGCAGAAAGCTGATTTCTGACCTTGCACCGCTAAATCCGGTTATTGTTAGTGGTTTTGCCTATGGAATTGACATTATTGCACATCAGGCAGCAATGGAACACAATCTGCAAACGATTGGTATTATCGCCCATGGACTAAACCAGATTTATCCGAAGGCTCATAAAAAATATGTTTCCAGGATGCAGGAAAATGGTGGTTTTATGACCGACTTCTGGAGTTCTTCCAATCCTGACAGGGAAAATTTTATTCGTAGAAATCGTATTGTGGCCGGTATTTCCGAAGCAACTATTGTTATGGAATCGGCAGAAAAAGGAGGTTCCCTCATTACAGCCAACATGGCTAATGACTACAACAGGGATGTTTTTGCATTTCCGGGAAAAGCATCGGACAAATACAGTCAGGGATGCAACAACCTGATTAAATCTCAAAAAGCACAACTGCTGACTTCAGCGGCAGATTTGATTTATATGCTTAACTGGGATTTGGAAACGCAGAAAACCAGTGTGCAGAAACGCTTATTCGTAGAATTGGATAAGGAGGAGCAAACGGTTTATAATTATTTGCAGGCAAAAGAGAAAGAATTGATGGACGTTATTGCTTTAGAATGCAATTTCCCTGTTCACAAAATATCTTCCCTGTTGTTGAACATGGAACTAAAAGGAGTGGTAAGGCCGTTGCCGGGCAAATTGTTTGAAGTTATTTAAAAATAAAGCCCCGACAGTTCGGGGCTTTGATTAATATCCTAATTTTTTTCTGACTCTTTCCAGAACTTTGTCTGCAACCGCTCTTGCTTTTTCAGCACCTTGTTGCAGTGCTTTGTCCACCTCTTCCAGATTGTTCATATAGTAGTTGTATTTTTCTCTTTCTACTTTGAATCTTTCTAATATAAGCTCAAACAGGGCTTGTTTTGCATGGCCCCAGCCAAAATCACGATTTACGTTTTTATATTTTTCGGTCATGGCCGCCAATTGTTCTTCATTGGCAATCAGTTTATAAATAGCAAAAATTTTACAGTTCTCGGTGTCTTTCGGAGCTTCCAAAGGAGTGCTGTCGGTTTCGATAGACATGACCTGTTTACGCAACGATTTATCATCTAAAAAAATATTGATGATATTGTTGGCCGATTTGCTCATCTTTCCACCATTTGTTCCCGGAACATACTTTGTCTCTTCCTGAAGATACGAATCAGGAATTACGAAAGTTTCTCCCATCTGATGGTTAAAACGGGAAGCAACATCACGTGTGATTTCAATATGCTGCAATTGGTCTTTTCCAACAGGAACGAATTCAGCATCATACAAAAGAATGTCTGCTGCCATAAGCATCGGATAGGTAAACAACCCGGCATTAACGTCATCCAATCGGTCAGCCTTATCTTTGAAAGAATGGGCCAACGTTAGTCGCTGGTAGGGGAAAAAACAGCTCAGATACCATGAAAGTTCTGTTGTTTGAGGAACATCAGACTGGCGATAAAAAGTAACTCTGTTAACATCAACTCCACAGGCAAGCCACGTTGCAGCAGTACTGTACGTGTTATGACGTAATGTTTCTCCATTTTTAATCTGCGTAATTGAGTGCAAATCGGCAATGAAAAGAAAAGTTTCGTTTTCCGGCTTGTTTGATAATTCGATGGCCGGAAGAAGCGCACCAAGCAAATTTCCTAAATGCGGCGTTCCGGTACTTTGAATACCTGTGAGTATTTTTGACATAATAACTTAATTTTTGCAAAGGTAAATGTTTTGGCAAAATGTAAGGTTTGAATTCTTACATTTGGGAGACAAAATTTGAAAACCAGGTTTTGCCCTCATAAATAATTCTGATACACCACCTGCATGCGTATTTTTAAAATAGTTTTTTGGATTCTTTGGAGGATATGGTTCTATATTCTGATGGGTCTTCCTATCATTATTATGCTGCCTTTTTTGCTTATTTCTATCTCAAAAGAGAAATGGTATCCCTACTTTTTTGTTATGGCCAGAATTTGGGCTAAAATAATCCTTTTCGGAATGGGCTTCCGTTATAAGGTTGAACGGGAACAGGAACTGGAAGAAGGAAAAAGTTATATGCTGGTGGCCAATCATACTTCCATGACGGATATTATGTTAATGCTTGCCCTGGTACGCAATCCGTTTGTTTTTGTCGGAAAGAAAGAACTGGTCAAGATTCCGTTATTTGGTTTCTTTTACAAAAGGACCTGTATTTTGGTTGACAGAAGCAGTTCCAAAAGTAGGATGGAGGTTTTCAACCGTGCCCAAAAACGATTGGCACAAGGACTTAGTATTTGTATTTTCCCGGAAGGAGGCGTTCCGGATGATGAGTCGGTTCTTTTGGATGAATTCAAAGACGGAGCTTTTCGTTTGGCGTTGGAACATCAGATACCCATTGTCCCGATGACTTTTGCAGATAATAAAAAACGATTCTCCTATACTTTTTTAAGTGGAAGTCCGGGTCTTATGCGAGCCAAAATTCATCGTTTTGTGGAAACAAAAGGCCACAATGCAGATAAGAAGGAAATCAAGCAGATAAAAGAATTAGTAAGGGAAATCATTTACAAACAACTCTTGAAATTCAGTAACAAAAAAAGCGCCTAACCACGACGCTTTTTTTTGTCATTAACGTATTTAATGACGAACCTAACTAAACTATAAAACCAACTATCTAAAAGTTAAAGCTGATTCCGGAATATAAGCCTATGAAATAAGGCTTAAATCCACCAGCATTTTCACTGAATGTATTAATCTGATACTTTAATTTTGGCTCAACATTCGCTTCGAATGATTTCCAAAACTTGTATTTGAATCCGATTCCGATATTGGAAGTAAAAGAAACGTCATTTAAATTTGATGCTTTTCCAATTGAGGTAGACATACCCGGAGATACTACGGATAGGCTGTTTTCATTTAAGAATAACGTGCTCATACCACCAATTAAAGAGATACCAAATTTATCATCCAGAATCTTATACGAAAGCTCAACCGGAACTTCCACATAACCCATAGTCTGATTTAACGAGCCAGCCTTTTTGCCCGGAACATTATCAAACGATACCGTATTGGCAGCTGTATTATCTTCAACAATTACCGTGACATTTCTGCTTTCCTGAATGTTGCTTGGCGAAAACACTTCGCCATTAGCAACAGCATCCGATAAGCCGGCATAATAAACAATATTATTTGTATTATAACCTAAAGTCAGTTTGTTCACACCTCCGCGGATAGACCATTTTTTGTTTATTGCATAATTAACACCAACACCATAGCTCAGATTTTTCTCATAGCTTTTGCTGTTATCTGCAAACTGCTGGTTAATTGGTGAACCTTTGGAAGCAGAACTAAAATAAATAGGGGCTACGTTTGACGTAATCTGCCACCTATTTACCTTAGTTTCTGTGACCGCTTGTTGTTTTTTTTCTTTTTCTTTTAGCAATTCTTCCAGCGGATTAGGCTCGGCAGTAGCAACAGCTGCCGAATCTTTTTTTTGTTTCTCGAATGCTTTGGTGTCAAAAGCGATTCGGGAATTGTTATTTTTCTCTTTGTCAGACTGTTTGTTGCGTTCTGAAACCTTGTCGTTTTTTTGCAAAAGGTCATTTGATTTTTTATCGGAAACGGCCAATTGTTTTTCTCCTTCGTTTCGATTTTCCGGAATTGAAATTTTATTTGAATTCTGGTTTACAATTGATTTTGCCTGATTTTTTTCTTTGTTTCCGGAATCTGCAATGCCAGTTTTGTTAAAGACATCTTCCTGGTTTTTACCGTTGAATTTGTTTTGGTTGGCATTTTCCTGACGGTTATGTTGTTGAGCAGGCCCTTGGCTGGCAAGTCCGGATTCTGTTTTCGTTTTTTGATTTGTAATAACAGGAAGATTTTTGTCGGCTGTATTTTTTAGGCGTTCCCGGTCAGTATTATCCTGACTGGTGATAGCCGTGTTTTTGGCCTTATTCTTTCCTGAAATAATTGACTTGTTCAGTTGGTCCTGCTCTGGATTTTCAGAATTTTTATGTTGTTGTGTTGGGTTGTTTTTTTCTAAATCAGTATTCTCAGTTTCAGTAACGGCATTTTCATTTTCAGTAACGACCTCCTTGCTTTTGATTGGGCTTTGCATTGGTGTCAAATCTTTTGAACGGTCAACGTCCGTAGCATTTTGGTCAACAACTCCGTTATCAGTATCTGTTTTTATTGGGCTGTTTATGATTCCGTCGCCTATCATGAATCCGATAAGCAATATAGCCGCAACTCCCGAAAGCTTAAACCATAATGGAATAACCCTTCTTTTTTTCTTCTCTTTGAGCTTTGCTTCGATATTGTCCCAGACTTCGGGTGAAGGTATTGCTTCAAAGTCTTTGAACTTCTCCTGGAAAAGCCGTTCTATATTTTTTTTCTCACTCATTTTGCTGCTGTATAATTTCCGTTTCCGGCCTGAGCTTCTATTTTTTCTTTTAAAATCATCTTTGCGCGTGCAAGATTAGATTTTGTTGTTCCGGTTGTAATATCAAGCATTTCGGCAATTTCTTTGTGTGAATAGCCGTCCATTACATAAAGGTTAAAAACCAATCGGTATCTGTCAGGTAGTTCCTGTATAATTTTCATCAAAAATTCAAGAGAAACATTTTCATCATCAATCTCGACTTCTGCTTCGTCAGGAATAGTGTCATTGACGATTTCAAAAACGGAGTTCCCTCTGTATTTTTGGAGGATATTGTTAACCATTACTCTTTTTGCCCAACCTTCAAAAGACCCTTTGAAATTGAATTGGTTTATCTTGTTGAAAATAATAAGGAATCCGTCCTGAAGATTATCTTCGGCTTCTACATAATTCCGCGAATACTTCAAGCAAACACTGAACAATTTGGGTGATAATAGCTTATATAATTGTTCTTGAGCTTTGGTATCATGATCTCTGCAACCGTATATGAGTTGTTCTAAACTCAAAAGTTTTTCTTTATAAATTAAAAATTATTCTGGTACTACCGGTATTTCATATTCCAGAAAAAGATTTTGCCCGTATTGGTCTTTTCCTTTATAAAATTTAAAAATATATGTATTCTCGTTTGTAGGCATAAAATCAAATGTAGCTTCTACTGGCTCTTCATTCAATTCTGTACAATTACTGGCATTGAGTACGCCTGTTTGTACTGCTATTGTTCTGACATTTAAATTTTTTTCGTAATAGAACCCTTCGAAAAAATGACAGCTGGTAGGTCTTTTATAATATACTTTTATAGTATACGTTCTTCCAATCACAAAACTTTGAGGAAATACCGCACTTTCTGTAGGAATCAGCTCAAAATGGTAACTAACAGTATTATCATCATTTAATTCGCAGGAACTAAATGCACCGATTGTTATGACTGCTAAAAATAAAATCGAAATTAATTTTTTCATTCTCTGTATTCTGTTATGCTTTATTGTTTAGATGTGTATATAGGCCAAAGGTTGCGTTAGGATATAAAAAAAACCCGAAAATTTTCGGGTTTTTTTAATTAATCATTATTTTCTTTAATCAGCGATTTGATTTTTTGTTCTAATTCTTCCGCTAATTCAGGATTGTCCTTAATCAGGGATTTTACGGCATCTCTACCTTGTCCAAGTTTGGTGTCGCCATAACTAAACCACGAACCGGACTTTTTCACAACTTCAAATTCTACTGCCAAATCAAGGATTTCTCCTGTTTTTGAAACGCCTTCGCCATACATGATGTCAAATTCTGCTGTTTTGAATGGAGGAGCAACCTTATTCTTTACTACTTTGACTTTCGTTCTGTTACCAATGACATTTTCACCTTCTTTAATTTGAGAAGATCTTCTGATGTCAAGACGAACAGACGCATAGAATTTAAGTGCATTACCACCCGTTGTTGTTTCAGGGTTTCCGAACATTACCCCAATTTTTTCACGAAGCTGGTTAATAAAGAAAACGGTACAATTTGTTTTGCTGATAGTTCCGGTCAATTTTCTCAATGCCTGTGACATTAATCGGGCGTGAAGACCCATTTTTGAATCACCCATTTCGCCTTCAATCTCACTTTTTGGAGTCAATGCGGCAACAGAGTCAATTACTACAATGTCAATAGCACCGGAGCGGATCAGGTTTTCTGCAATTTCCAGAGCCTGTTCACCATTGTCAGGCTGTGAAATAATCAGGTTTTCGATATCAACACCCAGTTTTTCTGCATAATTTCTGTCAAAAGCGTGTTCTGCATCAATAAAAGCAGCAATACCACCTGCTTTTTGAGCTTCGGCAATAGCATGCAATGTCAGGGTTGTTTTACCGGAAGATTCAGGACCATAAATCTCAATGATTCTTCCTTTAGGATATCCGTTAACTCCAAGAGCCAAATCCAATCCTAAAGACCCGGAAGGAATCGTTTCTACCTCTTCAACTGCCTGGTCACCAAGCTTCATTACGGTTCCTTTTCCGTAAGTTTTATCTAATTTGTCAAGCGTTAACTGTAACGCTTTTAATTTGGCTTCTTTCTCTGAACTCATTTTTCTTCCATTTATAATTGGCACTTATTTTTCGTAAAAATAGTTCTTTTTTTCTACGTGGCAAGAGTTATTTTTTGTTAGAAATTTGCTGTTTTTCGATTAAAATAAACAAAAATATAATTAGTACTTTTGCGGGGAATTATAACAATTATGGAAAAACTAATTTCATATCCGATTTCTGTTGTATACTATCTGATTTTCGGGCTTATTTTGGTGATTTTTCATCCCATCCAATGGCTGTGCTTTAACCTTTTTGGATACCAGGCACATAAAAAAAGTGTCGATTATCTGAATTTATGTTTGCTTAGGGCAACCCATCTTTTAGGAACAACCTATAAAGTGGAAGGAAGGGAATTGGTACCTAAAGGAGTTCCAGTAATTTTTGTTGCCAACCACCAAAGCATGTATGACATTGTTGCCATAATCTGGTTTTTCAGGAAATCGCATCCGAAATTTGTAAGCAAAAAAGAATTAGGCAAGGGAATTCCAAGTGTTTCTTATAATTTAAGGCATGGAGGCTCTGTATTAATCGACAGAAAAGATCCGAAACAGGCATTGCCTGTCATTAAAGGATTGGGAGAGTATATTGAAAAGCACAATCGGGCAGCAGTAATTTTTCCGGAAGGAACAAGAAGCAAAACCGGAAAACCGAAAGAATTTGCACAGACAGGATTGAAAATTCTATGCAAAAATGCACCTTCGGCAGTAGTAGTCCCAATAACCATAAACAACTCTTGGAAAATTGTTAAATATGGCTTTTTTCCTGTAGGTTTAGGAAATCGCCTTACCTTTACTGCTCATAAGCCAATTGCTGTGGCAGAAGTACCTTTTGATGAGTTGATGAAAGAAACAGAAAAGGCAGTAGTTGACGGAATAAAAAATTAAAATATGTCTGTAAAAAACATTCGTCTAGAAGTAATGCAGTTTCTAGAGAAAAATATTGATGCATTTGTTGACCAGTATTTGATTCCTGTGGAGGATATATGGCAGCCTTCTGACCTTTTGCCTGATTCCCGAAGCGAAACTTTTTTTGAAGACGTAAAAGAATTAAGAGAAATAGCAAAAGAACTACCGTATGATTTTTGGGTGGTTTTAGTTGGCGATACTATTACAGAAGAAGCACTTCCAACTTATGAATCCTGGTTGATGGATGTGGAAGGCGTAAATCAGGTTGATGAAGGTGGCAATGGCTGGTCAAAATGGGTAAGAAGCTGGACGGGTGAAGAAAACCGTCATGGTGATTTGCTAAATAAATACCTTTACCTTTCCGGACGTGTCAACATGCGTGAAATTGAAATGACGACACAGCATTTAATTAATGATGGATTTGATATTGGTACCGGAAGAGACCCTTATAAAAATTTTGTTTATACCAGTTTCCAGGAATTGGCAACCTATGTTTCGCACAACAGGGTTTCACAAATAGCGAAGAAGTTTGGAGATAAAAAACTTTCCAAATTATGCAAACTGATAGCAGGTGATGAAATGCGCCACCACCATGCCTATTCAGAATTTGTACACAGAATTTTTCAGGTAGACCCAAGCGAAATGATGTTGGCTTTCCAATACATGATGAAACAAAAGATTGTCATGCCGGCTCATTTTTTAAGAGAATCAGGAGAAAAGATAAGCACCGCTTTTGAGCTTTTTTCAGATTCGGCACAAAGAATTGGCGTATATACGGCAACCGATTATATTGACATTATGCAAAAACTGATTGACAAATGGGATATCAGCAAAATTACAGGATTGACAGACGAGGCAGAAAAAGCCAGAGATTTCCTGATGAAGCTTCCGGCAAGAATGGCAAAGATTTCAGAACGATTGGTCATTCCTGCAGAATCGCATATTTTTAAATGGGTTGAACCTGCAACATTAAGATAATAAACCAAATCCTTTCTTTACAGAGAGGATTTTTTTTCTCACACAACTATGGATAAAATACTAATAGAAAAGACAATTGTTTTTGTAAAAGAAAAACTTAAAGATGCTGAAGGCGGCCATGATTGGTTCCACATTGAAAGAGTGTATAACAATGCCATGAACATTGCCAAAGATGAAAACTGTAATATCACAATCGTGGCTTTGGGAGCTTTGCTACACGACATAGCCGATAGCAAATTTCACGGCGGAGATGAAACAATCGGGCCTAAACTGGCTTGGGAGTTTTTAGAATCTCAGAATGTTCCGGAAGAAACAATAATTCATGTAGTAAACATCATCGAGAATATCTCTTTTAAGGGCGGCAATTTCGAGCGTAAATTTTCTTCAACAGAATTAGACGTTGTTCAGGATGCTGACCGTTTGGATGCAATTGGAGCGATAGGAATTGCAAGAGCATTTAATTATGGCGGATTTAAAAACAGGGCGCTGTATGACCCAACCATCACACCCAACATGAACATGAGTAAGCAAGAATATAAAAGTGCCGTTTCACCTACAATCAATCATTTTTATGAAAAGCTATTGTTGCTGAAAGACAGGATGAATACACAGGCAGGAAAACGAATAGCTGAAGAAAGACATACCTATATGGAAAAGTTCTTAGAACAGTTTTTTGCGGAATGTGAAGGGAAGAGATAATAAAAAAGCCAGAATTTAATTCTGGCTTTTTTATTCATTATGTCCCGTCCTGAAATAAGTTGACACCAAATCGACTTTATTATGAAAGACAACGAAAGCAAGGCTATTAAACGTAGTCAAAAGGATTATAACATGGCTTTTAAATTAGCTGTAATATCCCGAGTTGAAAAAGGCGAAATGA